>BNJU01001006.1_pt1 | contig 527746 bp, 626 predicted proteins | sample 8539281 | NCBI WGS metagenome assembly BNJU01 (sample SAMD00202456, study PRJDB9452) | human saliva metagenome | isolation source: human saliva | place: Japan
ACGAACTGAAAGTCCAGCCTGTTGATCTATTTCCGCAGACGCATCATGTTGAGGCGGTAGCACTGCTTGTTCGAGCTGAGGTATCAGCGAAGTAGAACTAGATGCTCCGCCCATGCGATAAGGTGAGACCGAAGGTCGAGAAGGTGCCCTGGGGTAAAGGACTCGTAGAATGAGGAGGGGCACCGACGAGATATTACGGTAAGTCTGAACCGCCGAGTGTGTGAGTTTGTTAGAAAAACATTTTTTTAATCTTCATAAGATTTAAAAATGACTACTAAAAAAAGGAAATATTATCATGGGAATATTCGATGATTTTTGAGTACAAAGAAAACTACCAAAATGAAGAAAAAAAGTAATTGAAGTACTTAAAAAGATTTTTAAGAGCAATTCATCTAAATAACTATAGAGATATTATGGATTGTGTTGATGGTTCAGAAGTTGATGATGTAAGAGAGTTACTTGAATATATTGACGATTCATTACAATTAAATGATTTTTGATAAAATTGATGAATATGGTGTCGAATGTAATTTCAATCCGAATTATGAGTATTCTCAATTACAAGTTTATGAATTTAATGATCAAACTGGCTTTTGCTGTTGAATATCAGATGACCTCCGATTCTGAATTGGTAGATTTAACCCTACAATTAGAATTTTTTTATACAATGAGGATGGCTACAAAATAACTTCTATAGATGTAGATCCTGGATAAACCAAACTTAATTATCTTCGTTATATAATACATTTGTATACTAAGGATATATAATTTGATTGTAAGTTGCTTAGAATCTCGGTTAGTTTTTTTCAAATATTGAGAGGATGAAAGATGTATCTATTGGAATTGTATCAAAGTGTTGCCTTTTTCACAATTGATAAAGGAGTTAGAGAATGAGTAATTACTTGACTATTGGAAGTGTTGTTCAAGTGAGTAAAAGACATGTACGATTATAAAAAAATAATTCCCTTTAGCTACTATAAAAAGAATCCAGTCTATTACGATTTGAACGAAGGAAGTCTTAAAAGTATCTCAGTCAAAAAGAAATTCCTTACAAAAATAAATGGTTGGATTCTCAGTGCAGTATTAGTAGCTCTGTTTATCATAAGGAAGAGTTATCCTCTAACCATTTTTAGAAAAATAGTTATGTTAAAATGACTCTATTTGTTTTAGCGACTATTGTGGCAGTGGTAGCTGTGAAATCCGTAAATCGTCATTAATATAATCAATTATCTCTGAGTCCTTTTTATATTTCAAATGGAGAATATAGAGAATTTTTTTGAATCAGCAATTAAAAAAACGCTAGTTTATTATTTTATTTAGCAATCCACTTAAAAGCAATTAAAGGAGTTTTTTTGGATAATGGAAAAAGCTAACTATGTAGCCCGTGTAGTAGGTAGACTAGACAATCGTTATTATTTAATAGAAGTCCATAACCGTCTTTATGTAATAGATTATTTTAATCCTAGAGACGTTCGGAATTATTTGTGGGGATTTTTTTCCAAAACATTTTTTTCAAGTTATAATATTTATGATGTTACAGATATATCAGATAGATATAAAATTAAGCCTAATCCAAAATGGTTATCTGTTTTTAAAAGTATCAATGCTAGTAGTTTTATCAGTTTAGTGGTAGCATTGTGGTTATTGTTCTTTCCACCTACTTTTGCTCATAATGATAAAATCCCTCAGTTATGGCTTCCGATTTTAGTTGTATTTGTTGTAGGTCTGCTACTGATTATTACTTTCTTAAATTTAGACTTGGATAGAAGCATTGACCTTGGAAAATTAGACCGTAAAATAATAAGCCCTACTACAGTAATTAAATCTGAGAAAACATATTTACCTGAAAAATTAGCAAAATTTATTTCCTTTGTTTTAGGATTATCCGCTTGCTTTATAGTCGGAATACTCACATCAAATTATTTTACATTATTCTTCTTCACTTTTGTTGGGGGATATGCTTTGATATTGTACCCTTATTTTATAGAAATAACTCTAAATAAATATAAGTTTCAAATTAAAAATACACAGGAGCATAGGAGGCATAAAATGTTATTACCATTAGGGAGTATTGTTTACCTAGCAGACGGCAACCAGAAAGTTGTGATTATTGGTCGTGGAATGATTGTTAATCAGGAGGGAACAGATGTTGTTTTTGACTATACAGGCTCTGTTTTTCCAGACGGTCTCAAGCCAGAAGAGATTTATTATTTTAACGAAGAAGATATTGACGAAGTCATATTTGAAGGTTACCGTAATGATGAGGAAGAGCGCTATGCAAAGCTTTATCTACAGTGGTTGGAGGAAAACAAGGAGAAAGTGGTAAAAGGAAGAACGAAATAGTATCATTTTTATACTATTATTTTTACCAGAGTAGCTTCACAGAATCGGTTGTTGAAGTGGGTGAGTACAACTACTTCACTAACCGAGATGGTTATTGCATCAAATATAAGCGAGTCATTTGGCTTGCTTTAATTTTTCATTTATTATCACAAGCGAAAGATGTTAACTTGAAAGAGCATCGTCGTCTTGAGAGAGAATGGATGAATGCACTTAAGGATAATAAAAAAGTTAGCGTAACTGTCAAAATTAAGTATGATAGCAACTCATTAAGGCTATCAAAATTTCAAGTTCGATATAAAATTGATAGAAAAACAAGAATAGAGATTATTAGAAATATCTATAAGAGGTAGTTAGTATGAATAAAGTATTCGAAGCTCAATTGATGGATATTCAATCTGATATGATTTCTTTATCACTCGAGTATGTAGAAAATAAAGCAGAGACAGTTTATATATATGTGGTTTTTAGAGGATTGTTTAGTTTCTTTTGATGTTTTTCTATAAAATTGGTGGTTTCATTTCTGAGAAAAGTGATGTAAATGAGTATTTGTCAGAAAAAAATTAATGATTCAGATGATATCCAATTCTCGCTATTAGAATATGGAATAGAGGATGCAGAAAAGATAGAAGTACTCTTTGAAGAGAACTCTAAAGAGGTACCTACTGAAATAAGATTGGTATATGATGTGAAAAATAATAGTCTTAAAAGCAATTACAGATACGATGCAATGTATGAAAAAAATGAAGATTTATCAGTATCAGATGTTTTTGAAGCTTGGATACAGGAAGAAAAATCGAAATTAATCACATAAAAGCTAGTGTTTACGAGCCGTGTTTAAACACGGAGGAAGGCTAATGGGATTTTATGTAGATATTGCGAAGCTTCAGATTGAAAAAACTTCGAAGTAACACATGGCACCATCATGAAGACTTAAAGACATTACAAGAAGTGAATAAGAGCATTCGCGCAGAGTTTACCCATCGCGGAGGAGTTTCTCTAAAGAAAGGAAAATAAGATGATTTTAGAAGGTTTTAAAAAAATAAATGAGGAGCAAATTACTCGAGTTGAAAATACTTTAAATATCTCATTTCCTTTAGATTATAAGGAATTTATTCTATCGAATAATGGGATGTGCGCAGAGGGTGAGCTTGGTATAGCACTTCCTTTGAATCAAGAAGTAATAGCCCTAGATATTCTATATGGAATTGATACAGAAACCGAGAATTGTAACATTCTTGAATGGACTCAAGACTACAAAGAATCTTTACCTGAAAAACACTCTTATTATTGGAGATGATGTACTGATGGGGTTCTTTATTTTAGTTTGTAAAGGAGAAGATAAAGGGGTGTATTATTATGATCATGCTTATAACTTAGAGGGTTCGGATGATGATGGAAATACTTATTTTATAGCTAACTCTTTTGAGGAGTTTATAAATCAATTGACTGTGATTGAATAATTGAAGTAATTTTTACAATGATATTATTCTAAGTTATATTAAATTATATGTATGAAATCAACAATGTCCATAACCCCGTGACCGTTGTTTTATGGAAAAAAACGTTGCAAGCGGTTGATAGGGCTATACACAGGTAATTTACTCATCGAGGTGGTATATCAATTATGAAAGGAAATAAATAAAAATGACAATGAAGCTTGATAGGTTTGGATTCGCCAATGAAGAAGCAATTTCAATATTAGAAAATAAATATAAAGTAGTTTTACCAGAAGATTATAAAAGATTTTTTTATTACAAGAAAATGGTGGTAGAAATACAGCTTATAAATATAAAAATTTAATAAGAATTTCTCAAATTAGTGAAGAAATTAATATTGATGTAATGTTCGGTGTTGAAACGAATATGAAAAAAATGCAGATATCGAACAGTGGACTAGTGAGTATCGGGATGATTTATTCCCAAATTCAATCATTATTGGGGACACTATTCAACATGGCTTCATAGTGTTCTGGCTGAGCAATGATGATAATGCTGGAATTTATTATTATGATGATACCTATGAATTTGCATCGTCTACTGATGATATGAATACTTATTTTTTGTCAAATTCATTTAGTGAGTTTTTAAATATGGTAGAAAATTAGTAAATAATTATCTGCGTGATAGCTTTTTTTGTAGTATACTTTTAGGTTAGAAAATGCCAGAGTGGATGGAGCGGGACTTGCAAGGAACGGTAGCTAACCTGTCTAGCCTTGCGGAGTTAGGAGTAGGAACTTACACTGCTCTGACAGATCCAGGAGCGGCTCAGCGTGGCCAGGATCCCAATGCTAGCTATGCGGCAGCTTTTCGTGCTTAGCAGACCGGAAAATCCCTCTGGGATAATGTTACCCATATGGATGCCTATGATGAAGGTTGACAATATCTTAGTGAAGAGCAATAATGCCATTGGGAAATTTGGCGAGAAATTATTAGACACCCGAATCCCAGTCAGTATCCGTCAAGAAGCATTTGCCTTTGCGGGAGGTATAGGCTCAATGCCTGCATTTAGCGTTGAGAGTAAGACTCTACGTGAGGTGATGCACTTCTCAAGCAAACATGCGGATGATGTTGTGAGAGGTGTAGCTGGTTCTGGTAGGGCGGAGCGAGTCACACAAGCTGTTAATAATATGTCGGAGTTTTTTGAAACAGAATTTGGATAAAAGATTGTGGGAAGTCTTAGAAAGACTAAGAAGAAGTAAGACGGGCAGAGTGTTTATGAAGTGATGAAGAAGGTTGATAGAAATTTGCGCAAAGGAGATTACCTGTATTTGGATGGTTTACATATGGACCATTTTGAAGTTTTTGATAAACGTGGTAATTTTAAATCTGTACTTAATCTTGATGGTACTTTAAACACAGATAAGTTATTAAAAGCTAAAGGAAGGAAATTACATTGAAGGAAGAAATCTATAAACTTTATGAGGTGTGTAAACGATTCAATTCGAGGCTAGGATACTCGTTAGAAGAAAATAAGAAATTAAAAGATTTTAAAGAATTGATAGATGATAATCTATCTGATGACTTTCAAGAGCTTATGTCAGGTATTTCAGCATTCAAGGAAGAAATAATTGATCAAAGTATAGCTGATGAGCAATACAGTCAATTCTATTACGAGTTATTGTCTTCGATGGCTAACTTTTCTTCTTACTTTGCAGATTTGCATGAAATAATTTTTGATCTAAACAAAAGACGCAGATTTAAAATGGGAGAAATTACCAAAGAGGAGTTAGTCAGTTCAGATGAAATAATTTTAGATGATGAGGACAATGAATCTGGAAATTAAAGAATAGATATTTATTGTGGTGGAACGCAGATTAAACTTGGAACATCTGTTAGCTGGTACGAAAAAATGGGACTATTAAAGGAGATAAAATAAATGGATAAATTGATGTATGAAAAAAAAATAATTCAACAGAAAATTGAAGAGTTGAATTATACTACGCTAAGAGTCTCCGTATTTAATGGCAGGAATAAAGGGAGAGAAGATTGGCAAACTCGAATAGAATATGATGAGGGGGAAAAAGTATACTTAGTTTATTCTTTAGGAGATAGGGCAAGTATTATAGGAAAGATTAGAACATTTGGAAATTTTGAAGAAGCAGAGCACTGCTTATTTGAGATATTGGATTTAACTGTAAAATATAACAGGTTGCAAGTGATGACTAACGAGGAACCAGAATATCCTTCTCCTTTGTGGGACAAACCATAATGATAAAATTAGAAAAGCAACGCAGTGAAATTTGATTTGAATTTTATCGAGCTCTCCCATCAACAAGTCTCGACTGCCTTTATGCGCAGTGAGGATGTCAAGATTATCATAAATATGAGGTGATACATGATTTGACAAGAAGTAATATGGAGTGAAGTAAATGATATTTGAAGATTTATTAATGGAAATTCAATTTGATTTGGTGTCTTTAGGATTAGAATATTCGAATAGTCAAATTGATGAAATTTATTTGTATGGTTATATGGAAGAAGGTAGTTATTTTTTTCAATTTATTTTTTTAAGAAAAAAATGGGGAGATAATTAAACTCAATCAGATTAATGATTTTTTTGAGTGAAAATGAAAAAAATAGATGATTCACGTGATAGACAGATACAACTTCTAGAATTAGGAATTGATGATTTGGAAAAAAATCGAGATTTTTGTTTGAGAATAATAAAAAAAGAAGTACCTACCGAAATCAAAATTATTTATAATAGGAGCAGCAATAGTCTCAAATCTAAATATAGTTATTCACCTATTTCAGATGATACTTCAGAATTAGAATTATTCAATAACTGGTATGATACGGTGAAAGTAGAAAATAATATTTGAAGATAAGCTAATGGATTTACAAGTAGTCAAGCGCTTTGAACTTAGTTTCTACTCCATTATCATATAGTTATGAGAATCAGGAAGCTCAGATTCATTACAATCAACTAGATCAACTATTTTCCATCACTGATTTACAGGGTTTCATGGGGATTGTGGACAGTGTCTACAGTCCTATTTATCCTTTAGGTTCTATTGTTGAGCTGGGTTTGAAGCTCTTACCAGAGGAACTCCAGAAAAGCTTAGCGGAGGGGTCAGGACCACTCGTTAAGACTGGCCATTAGAATGGATTTCGGATTTTAGAATAGTTCCTAATTGATGGATTATCAATAATTGAAGGAGAAAAGAGATATGACAAGTAGTTTAAAGCGAATTGCTGAAAAAATTGTTTTTATTATGGAAGAAGAGTACCCCAAACAAAAAAGTGTTACAGGCTCAATTCAAAGTATTTATCAATTAACAAATGAAATTGTAGAAAGTGGAGAAGTAGCAAAAAACATAAATCTTAAAAAGTCTAGTTAGAATGTTTGCAGATGAGACAACACATTATCAAAGTGAGATTATTTACTTACTTCAAGATTTAGATAAGGAATTGAAAAAGAATGAATATAAAAGATAGTTTACAACATTTTTTTCATCGAATCGAACAGAAGAGAATAGGTCGAAACTTCTTTCAGATATGGAGAAATGGACGCTGTTCGTCGCTATAAGATGGGTAGATAAGTAGACGTTCCGCATTCTTCATATTCAGGATAGAAAGGATTTAATAAAATGGAAACAGACAATACGGTATCTATTTGGATAGGTAATTTCAAAAATTTAACTGAGTTAGAAAAATTATATTAATCTAACTTATGATGATGAGGGAGAAATCGTTGTTTCTGATTTTTTCAACGATTTTAAGATAGACATTAATGATATAGATGAAGATTTAATTGAAAAAGCAGTTTTGTCAAATGAAACAAACGATATATCTATTATTTTGCGAACTGCTTCCTATGAGGAACAGTTGTTGTGTGAATTGAACGTATTAGAGAGTCTGACTATAAATAAAGGCAATGCAGTTGTACTAATCTATAACTATGCTTATGATGGCTCTGTAAAATCCTCAGATTATTTAAATTTCATTACAAGTGTAGATTATAGATAAAACAATAACTTAGGAGTCTTATCATCGTCATCTCCCCATCTAAGCCTGGTTGAAGGACCGCTCGAATGAGATTGGTTCCTGGTGGGGAGATGTTGTTGAAGGCACACGGAATCTGCCTAATAATTTTAGATTAGAAACACCTTCAGCAAATAGAAGTCATAAGTATGAGTAAGGAGATGGGTGATATGGAATCAAAAGCAATATTTGAAGCTGCACAGGTAGGCGATTTTAAATTACTGAAAGATTTATATAGAGGTAGTATAAATCAGGTAAATAAGGAACAATTGAATCTTTTATCGGTTGTCCTCACTAATAGTGATAAAATTGATGGCCGAATTAAGATAATTAACTTCTTGCTTGATAGAGGTATAGATATAAACTATCAGGATAGAGATGGTAGAACAGCACTACATAATTTTTTTCAATTTAAAAGCAAATTGGAGACCGAATGTAGATTACGCAGTAAATGTAATAGCTAAGTTAATTGAAGCGGGTATAAATATTAATGCAATTGATAAATATGGATCAGTAGCATTAATTTATTCTTTAACTGTTTTAAAATTAACAACGCAAGATGCATATCCTATTTATGAATTATTGCTAAAACATAATGCAGATTATACTCTAAAAAAATGATGCGGGTAAATCTGCGTTAGACTACGCTAAAGAGTTATCTTGGAGAAATGATTTTTTTAAATATTTTGGAGAAGTATGAAAATGAAAGTAAATGATAATTATGGAGGATTTGTTCTATCAAGGAATGTAAAAAAATGGATTACCTATTGCGTATACTTACAGAGAAAAAAATCTCGACTGTTACAATTAAATGGATGGACCATTTATTCTAGTTCCGATGATGAGGAATACGTAAATAATCCCAAAAAAATTTTTGAAATTGTATTAGCAAAAACCATGTTTTTCTATTGCACCCGTGATGGAAGAAATTTTTTTGAAGCGAAGTATGGGACGAATTTAGCGTGGCTATACGAGGAGGGGGTTCATGTTGGTTTCTATGATTTAAATGAGGAAAAAGAGGTAAAAAAATATCTGAAATTTTAGATTAGTTATATATAGTAGTATGTATTATCATGATTGATTTTTTTATGAGGTGTATGTAGTTCTTGTATAGCGCTGCTAATATATATTGAATGTGGCATTCATTCTAAATATAAAAAAAGAAAGGAAAAAAATTAGAAAGTGAAAGATATTAGAACGGTAATCCTCCCTTTGCCAAGTATTGAATTAGTTAAGGAAAAAGAGGAAGAATGGTGCATTGAGTTACCGAGTTCCTTTAAGGAATTCATAATCAGATATAATGGGATAATTCCTAAAAAGAATCTTTTTAAAAATCAGTGATGATAAAGAGTATGTTATAGAAAGATTCCTTTGTATTTTAGATGATTTTGAAGAGAATTCCCTAGGAATGTACGATATTGATGTTATAGAAAGTCCAATACTAGAAATTTTAAGTGTGGAACCAGATTCTGTTGGTGTAGAACTATTACCAGTAGCAATACTGTTCGGTGGTGACTTTATATGTTTAGATTATAGAGAAGGGACCCAGAAACCCAAGGTATGTTATTGGAAGCGTGAGGATTCATACGAATGGCATCCTAGTGTAGAGTTTGTTTCAGAAACATTTGAAGACTTTTTAGGAATGCTATATTCTGAAGATGATATTGCAAATAGTTAGTATTTGGTTACGGGATCATGCTTTAGGTCATTGGGCCGACGCTATAAGATAAATAGGAAGGATTTAATGTTTAATAATGGAATATAAAAATACGATAATAACACCATTACCTGACGAACAGTTACTGAATGAAGAAGAAAAGATATGGAGGGTTTCACTCCCAGTATATGCTAAGGAATTTTTTAAACAATATAGTGGGTTGATTCCTAAGAAGAATATCTTTAGCGGAAAGTTAACTCAAGATCAGGAACGTATAATAGAACGTTTTTTATGTATTTTACATGATACTCAAAATCATACTTTGGGTATGTATGATATAGATGTAATTCTAACGCAATTAGATGAACGCTTACTGTATTCTGAAGATATTTTAGGAGTAGAATTACTACCTGTAGCGGCTTTATTTGGCGGAGACTTTGTTTGCTTAGATTATAGTCAGAGAAGGGAGAATCCTAGTGTGTGCATATGGCATCATGAATCTTCTTATGAACTTAATCCATCCACAACTTTTATCACGGATACATTTGAAGACTTTTTAGGAATGCTATATTTTGAAGATGATATTGCAAATAGCTAGTATTTGGTTACAGAATCATGCTTTTGAGTATATGTTAAGAGTAATGCACAAAATATAATGCAGGAGTCCTATTTATGGGTGATAAATTCCTTGAGTTATTTATTGAAAAAAACTTTTTATAATGAGCTATTTAATAAATTGAAATCTTACATCTATCTTCATAGAGATGAAATAAAAGTTAGATCCTACACTTTATCTTCGATATCCTATAAAGCGCTAGATGATTTTAGCGTCAAGGAATGAAAGATACATTCCTGTTTAGAGAAAAAAATTTACAAGCGTCCATCAGGTTATAGGAAGAATGCAAAGGAAACTGTCTGGGATAAAGCTAAGGATGAACAAGGTGTTGTCAAAAATCCTATTACTAAAAAGGTAATGGATATTGAGGAGCCTTGGGATATGGGACATAAACCGGGACATGAATTTAGAAAACACCAACAAAGTGCGGCTGATAGAAAAATAACTCGTAAACAATTTTTAGATGAATATAATAATCCTAATAGCTATAGACCAGAGCTACCAAAATCTAATAGAAGTCATATTTGTGAAGATAAGACGGATTTTTATTTTGGTTCATGATTTTGAAGAAAGGAACTTACTATGGAATATGATAAAAAAGAGATAGCTAGAAAGCTTTTAGATGATGTTGGCGGTACTCCAAGAGTATATGCATTTAAAGATGAATCTGGAAAAGAAATTGACATATTTTGTGGTGATGATTCTCCAATTGAACACGTATCTTCTTATTCCACTGTTGGGTTATCAGACTACACTTTGAACAAAAAGATAGATGAAAAATCTTTAAGAGCAGAAATTATTGGTTCAACAGATAGTATGAATGATTTGTTTCCAAATATAATAAGTGACTGTGCTTTTTAAAGTGATGGATGGATCATCTCCTTGTATGCCAGGGACTGTATTTTTTTAAATGCAATAGATAATTATTATCTAGATTCTAATATGAAGCACATGTTATTGACTATCCCATTTTTATGGGAGTTGCACGATTTGGAATTTGATTATGAATATGTAACTTGGTTGTTTGCAGTTCCGATTTCTGAGTCGGAGTACCATTTTTTTGTTGAGAATGGGTATCAAAAAAATTAGAAATGTTATTTGAAAAAAACAAATAGATATTTATGATTTAAATCGTAGTCCTGTGGTTTAGATGATATTTTAAAAAAAGGAGATAAGTTGTACTTAGATGGTCGGCATAAAAGATCATTTTGAGGTATTCAATAAAAAGAGGTAAAGTAAAGGATGTTCTTAATCCTGATGGAACTTCTAATAGTAAAAAAATTTAATTTAGCTTCTGGGAGGAAATTAAAATGATTAGTTCAGAATTAAAAGATGTAATGAAACGATTAACTATTCTTAATGAGAATAATAAAGGTGTGCTACTTAGAGAAGAAAGTATCAGAGATATAGACAATACGATAAATATCTTTCTAAAAAAATATGAAGATCGTTTTTATGAAGGATTAAGATTGTTTAACAAGATAGACCTTACTACAATTTCCTCTTCAGAGAATTCAGATTACACTATTGCTTTCTATAATCTATTAACTGGAATTAGGGGAATAATCGATTGTTTTGATGACTTTGATGATATTTTAGTTGAATTGAATAAAAACTTCATGTATCAAAGTGGCGAAATAACAAAAGAAGAATGGGAAAGTTCAGGGGAAGTTGTCTTGGATGACGAAGAAAATGAATTTGGAGATTGAAGAATAGATATTGATTCCTCTTAAATGAATGGGCAAGTCGAAGAATGAAAAATGGAATTTTATATTTACCAGAAGGATTGAGGAGGTATTAAAAATGAAACAAAAAGTATCGTTATGGCTTGGTAATTTTGCAAGTCAAGAAGAATTTCAAGAATACTTCAAAATTTCAAATAAAGAGGATGGGGATAGCATTTCTTCAGAATTTGAGACAGACTTTCATTTGTCGTACTATGATAGAGATTTAGTTGAAAAAGATTGGGTTGATGTTTCTGAAAATAATATTGATGTTTTGCTTGAAGGTTTCTCATACGATGAAGAGATTATTATGCAGTTTCCTAAAATATCAACAACCTATAATACAATTGTTTTGATTTATGATTTTGATTATTCTAAAGAAGGATTAAAAGTAAGTAACAATGGTTCTGGGACATTAGAGTTTATTGGTATTGCAGAATACGATTACTAAGCGTAGCATATAAGGAATTCTGGAACATCATCACCCCATCTAAGCCTGGCTGAAGGATCGCTCGAATGAGATTGGTTTCTGGTGGGGAGATGTCGTTGAGGAAACACGAAATCTACCGCTTCCTCAAGGGATGAAAGATACACTCCTGTTTGCGGAAGGAAGTATGGTTTCAGAGACTGCCATCGGAGCTGTAGATTTGACTCAAATCATTGATATTGACAGAAATGCTAACTTTAGACAAGCTGATGAGCTCCTTATTAGAGAATTAGAGAAAACTCGTCGAGAAATTGTTAAGTTTAGAAAAGAAAATAAACTAACGTGGCACGAATTTAATGACATGACGAGTATGCAACTAGTTCCGAGTATAATAAATAGTAAATTTGGGCACTTAGGCGGTGTTTCAGAAGTTAAAAAGTTGTTGGAATTATTGCAGTAGAAAAAGAGGTGTGAAATGAAGATAGTACATCCTGTTTTTTTGGGGAATTGACATTTAATTATGGTTGGACTAAGAGAATTAAATTAAATATTTTTTTAAAAAGGAATTTTCTGTTGAAATAAATATTGATGCAGATGAAGATGCGGTGTTCGATGAAAATCAAATCAAAGCTTTTTGAATTTTTTTCAGTGATATTCAGAACCGTGTTACCCAAGCCGAGAATGGTATTGTTGGATATTATAATTCAATAATTGATGAGGTAATTGATAGACTGGATTCAGATTCTAATTTTTGGTCAGAAGTTATTAAATACTAAAGATAATCCGAGTGAAATCTTTAAATTTTTGACAGTAAAAACAAATTATGATTCCGATGAATTTTGATGATAATACACGCGAAGCAGGCTTCATTTGTGATTGTGAATGGGATATTGAAAACGGTGTTGGAATAAAATATATTAATGAACAAATATCAGAAATAGGATTTCAAGACATTTTGCTATAAGGGAGAAACATTAAGTATTGGAAAAGTTGCGCTGCAAACGATATCTTCATCAGGGACTGTTCTAAAAAGGCGGTGCGGACCAAATATTATTACCACAGGTATGGTCGCAGGATTGGGTTGTGAATGTAAGGACTGTCCCTAATTAAGGAGTAGATTATGAGTATGAAATCAATAGAGATAGCCAATAAAATTTTAGAAATAATGGATAAACAGTATCCTTCAGAAATACAGGAAAAAGGAGCAATTAACACTCTTTATACCATTATTAGATCAATAAAGGAAACAGAAACTATCCCATTAAATGTTCATCTTAAGGATCATGCACGTATGTTGATAGATGCAACTGCTAATTATAATTTAGAAATCATCTACCTACTTCAAGATTTAGATAAGGAATTAAAAAAAGAATGAACGTCAAAGATAGTTTACAACGTTTTTTTCATCAAATAAAACAGAAAAAAAATAGGGAACAGCTTCTTTCAAATTTGGAGAAAAGTTCACTTTTTGTTCCAGTAAGATGGATTGATGAGCAGACGTTCCGCATTCTCCATATTCAGGATGGAACAGAAAATTTTTATCTGCAGTAAGTAGTAAAGTGTGTATTTAAAATGAAAAATAATTTCAGAAGTAGTTGATAATTTAACTAGTATAAAATTATTAGTGAATTCTCGAAAAAAACTAATATTCCTATAATAGAGCTAGATAAGTTATCCATTGCGGAAAAAAATATCACAAGTTTAAAATGGGAAAATTTTTGTTCTTGAACAACGTGGTGATCTAACCGCATATTTATTAAAAAAATGAGAGAGAAACTTTCAAAAAAAATGGAATGAATTGAGTAGGGATGCAAAAAGAAAGAATTATTCCTATTGTTACAAAAACAACTGTTTGCTTTTAGTTGAAGAAAAAAATATTTGAATCAATGATACCCCAAATTAGATTTGATATAATTAATATTTCGATATATTTAACGATAAAGAATGAATGTCTGAATGTAAATTCACCGTTTTTTTGATGATTTATATACTTTATATCGATTGGGTTATATTCCCTGTGGCCATGCTAAAGGGAAATATAAAGTATTATAGGGAGAAATAAGGAGAAATAAATGGAAAAGCAATATGTAAGTGAGTAATTAAGAATAGCAAATGATATTATCCAATTGGTTAAAATTGATCTAAAAGACGAAATGAATAGGCAAATTTTAGCTTCCTATATATTTGGTGTTTTAAATGCTAAAGCAATTCAAGAGTCCATTTCTCCAATTGATGTTCAAGTTACAATGATTCGTGTTGGAATAGAAGCGTTGGGCTATAGTCCAGAGGCAGTTACTCAAATGACGCAATTTGTTATCGATGCCACAGATAAGAATTTTCATCCAACTGTATATGCAATAATACATAGAGGAATAGAGGCGTTTTATCTCTATAGTAATGAGAAATACGAGCAACTAAAAGAAGATTTTGATAATATAATGGCATCCATAAAATAAGGTGGGTTTGCTTTAAGAAGAAAATAAGAGAGGAAAGAATGTATTATTTTTAAATCGTTAGAGAGACCTATCTCAAATTCAGAACTATCAGAGATAGAAAAATAAATGTAATACTTCCAGAAGACTATAAGGAATTTCTATTAAAAAGTTAATGTGGGTATTCCTAAAGAACAGTACTTATCGTTTTTTTATTGACGATTTAAATGAAGAAGTGATTTTTGGGGACAATGTTAGGTATTTCAGAGAATAAAAACTTTAGTCTAACGGATTGGAATTCAGAATATCAAATGGAACTTCCATACGATTCATTTGTCTTGGGAACGGAATATGGAGGAGGGTTATTTGTTATGATTGTGAGTGGAGAAGATAGAGGAATTTATTTTTTTGGGACCACACATTTATATTTGACCAGTCGTCAGTAGATTCAAATGTATACTTTTTAGCAGATAATTTTACTAATTTTTATAGAAAAGTTATATATTTCTGAACCATAGAAATACAAAAGGGGAATCCTATTTATGAGTGATAAATTCCTTGAATCAGCCAATGTGAGGTTTAAGTAATGGTTCAATACGATAAGAATAAGATTTTTACAAGTATTATTACTAGCCGTACGAGAGAGACATTCGAAGTAGATGATACTTTGATTCAACTTGGTCAACAATTAGGAATGCGTCCGCAGATTTTGAAGGGACTCTATAAGGCTCTGAGAAAATTAGAGGATGTCTATGAGTATGTGCCCAGTTTCGGTGCAACTTTTACTTGTCATTTTGATTATGAAAACCAGGAAGCTCAGATCCATTATAATCAACTAGATCAACTATTTTCCATCACGGATTTACAGGATTTCATGGGGATTGTGGACAGTGTCTACAGTCCTATTTATCCTTTAGGTTCTGTTGTTGAGCTAGATTTGGAGCTCTTACCAGAGGAACTCCAGAAGAGCTTAGCGGAGGGACCAGGACCACTCGTTACGATTTCAGGCCGTAAGATGCCTCTTCAAGAAGGATTTGATGACTATGTGGTAGACTACTTGGCTCGCATCTGGCCTTTGGGTGAGATGCCTGGAATGGATGCTTTTTTCGTTAGTAACATGATGATTGAGCGAATTCGTTTTGAAGGCTATAGTGACGACTGGAAAAGTCAGTTCACAGAGGAGGTTTTGTAACTTTCAGCCCTGTGCAAAATAGAATTCAAGCGAAGATTGATACTGAATTACTTCCCGAATGGAAAAATACTCGAATGTATAAAGTAGAGATTCAAATTCCTAAAGGAGAAACACTGAGTATTGGAAAAGTTGCGCCACAGAAGATTTCTTCATCAGAGACTGTGCTGAAAGGTGGTGCTGACCCAATATTATTACCGCAAGACTGGCCATTAGAATGGATTTCGGATTTCAGAGTAGTTCCTAAATGATGGATTATCAATAATTGAGGGAGAAAAGAGATATGACAAGTAGTTTAAAGCGGATTGCTGAAAAAATTGTTTTTATTATTGAAGAAGAGTACCCCAAACAAAAAAATGTTACAGGCTCAATTCAAAGTATTTATCAATTAGCAAATGAAATTGTAGAAAGTGGAGAAGTAGCAAAAAACATAAATCTTAAAAGTCTAGTTAGAATGTTTGCAGATGAGACAACGCATTATCAAAGTGAGATCATTTACTTACTTCAAGATTTAGATAAGGAATTGAAAAAGAATGAACATAAAAGATAGTTTACAACATTTTTTTCATCGAGCGGGTAAATCTGCGTTAGACTACGCTAAAGAGTTATCTTGGAAAAATGATTTTTTTAAATATTTTGGAGAAGTATGAAAATGAAAGTAAGTGATAATTATGGAGGATTTGTTCTATCAAGGAATGTAAAAAATGGATTACCTATTGCGTATACTTACAGAGAAAAATCTCGACTGTTACAATTAAATGGATGGACCATTTATTCTAGTTCCGATGATGAGGAATACGTAAATAATCCCCAAAATTTTGAAATTGTATCAGCAAAAACCATGTTTTCTATTGCACCCGTGATGGAAGAAATTTTTGAAGCGAAGTATGGGACGAATTTAGCGTGGCTATACGAGGAGGGGGTTCATGTTGGTTTCTATGATTTAAATGAGGAAAAAGAGGTAAAAATATCTGAAATTTTAGATTAGTTATATATACTAGTATTATCATGAAAGAGTCCTACTTAAGCCAAGGCAGAAGCGATTGAGGCTGCTAAACGCAAGGCAGAACAAGAGGCAGCTGAGCGAGAAGCTTCTTATCGCCGTCATCACCCCATCCAAGCCTGGCTGAAGGATTGCTCGAATGAGATTGGTTCCTGGTGGGGAGATGTCGTTGAGGGCACACGGAATCTACCTATTCCTCAAGGAATGAAAGATACACTCCTGTTTGCGGAAGGTTTTATTGGTGCAGCTGGAAGTATGGTTTCAAAGACTGCCATAGGAGCTGTAGATTTGACTCAGATTATCGGTATTGCCGGTATTGATGGCGTCAATCACCTAACAGGAGGTAAAACTCCAGAGTGGATGAAGCGGGACTTGAGTTGTCTCTAAAAAAGAATATCTATTCCGAGTGGTAATGAGTCAGGAGCGAATGAGTGGTAGTGTCCAGGAGGTCGCACTTACCCAGGAGATATGCCAGAAGGAGTTCAGTATAAAGAAAGGAGATGCTATATGGAAAGCTAATTAAAGAAAAAAAGTTGCCGACAGAAGATGTGGTATGGAAATCCTATCAAGATTTCAAGAGAAATAGGGATGCTGTTCATGAGTTTGAAGTAACATGATACCCTCATTGATAAAGATACGTGGGATAATGTAGAACGAGGGTCAGCAAGGCTAAAATACTTTTTGGTAAAATATTATATGAAAACATATATCATACAAAATGGGGACAACTTTCTTACCAATAATATCTTCTGCGCTGAGTGTAGCTCAGGCTTTGTTCGAAAGAATTGGATGATTGGTTGTGGAAAACATAGTGTTTGCCAGTGTAACAACCGTTACAAAGTTTAAAGTCAGTTTGGGTGTCGCTATAATTACATTGACGAAGAAATATTTGAGCGGCTTTATGAATGCTGTTGAGTTATTGCTGGAAAATAGCACTGACGTGGTAGGTGAGTGGTGAAGTTTAGATACTGGAGATAATTCGCTTCATAAGCGCTATGACAAACAGATGTATCACATACTTGAATTAAAGTATTCTAAGGAAATATCATGAATCAAGTTTTTTACAACATTATCATTTCGGAAGATGAACAAAATATAGTGACTTTTCTTGAAGGAATTCAAGTAAATTTGTAGAGTAGAATAAAGGCTTCATTGATAGTATAGAATCTGGGAAAATTACAATTAATGACATAAAAAATATTTCTTGACAGCAATCTTTCAAATGTGTGTAACTGTCGTATCACAGTGTAATTCTAAAGTCACTTTTGCTCTTTCGTACGCTATTATGGAAGAAAGCTCTCAGCGATGTGGAATGAGTTACTTTATTAGCCAAACGCAACTAATACTCAAAGTTTTCCCAAAACTTTTGAGCCTTGCATATATACCATGTTGAGACAGTAGCACTATTTTTATGAGCTGAATCATTAGTGAAGTGGAAGTGAATGATCTGTCCATGGATTTATGTTGAATAGTTAAGAACGAAGAGATAATACGATTCGAAACATCAAATCGCTGAGTGTGTAGCTTTATTGCATAAAGTACATGATTAATAGTTTAAAAAGTTCATTATACGAATAGCTAGGGGAGAAATATTTTATGACTGATTTTGCAAAAAAAGATAAAAAGCATTTTTATACGACAATAGCTGGTTTGTTTCTAATGGCAGTATTGTCTTTGACAAAGATAATACCTGAACTTTCTTTATCAGGTCTCACTGTAATGATTGGTGTTCTCTTTTTCTTTGTTCTTGAACATTTTGATAAAAAATCACATATAGAATCAGGTTTGCGCTTTAAATCATTTTTCGATGATCTGAGAAAACAAGGAGTAATTCTTCTGGTCTTGCTTCCTGTAGGATCCGCTGTAGCAACTTTGCTTATCGGCAATATGGTATTTAAGGGTACTTTTGCTAGTCATGTTTTGGGAAGAACGGATGGTATGTTATCCTTTGATAAAATACCACTCCTTATGATTCAAATAATAATCGCAGCCTTGGGGGAAGAGATTGCATGGAGAGGTTTCTTTCTTGGTAAGTCAATGAGAATTTTACCATTTTGGTTTTGTGCCATTCTGTCTTCTTTATTGTTTGCGATAGCTCATATTTCTAGTGGAAGCGTTGAACTTGTAAGCTACGATATTTTCATGATTTTTGTTGATAGTATTATTTATGCAATGATTTATAAAAAATCTGGGAATTGTTTGATTTCTACACTTTCTCATATTCTCGGAAATGCTACAGGAATTCTTTTGCTAATGATGTATAGCTAGAAAGATTTTAATCTCATCTAGCTAATAAAGGATTTTCATTATAGGTTGAAAATGGTCACTATCAGCAAAAGTGGGCTAGGTGACTTGATTCAGAAAAATGAGGAATCTTTCTAGAAACTTGAATAACTAAAAGCCTTGACCTCAAGGCTTTTTAACTTACACTGATATGGTCTTGCTCATAAACTAGCCCACAACTTGCAATCCTTTTCTTAAAATAGTATACTAGGGCTATGTTTTGAAATCGTTTGCACAAAGTTGCGATGAGTTTATAAAGAAAAATCTAGGAGACAGCACAATGGAATTAACAGCCATTTACCACAGACCAGAGTCGGAGTACGCTTATCTTTATAAAGACAAGACAATGCACATTCGCATTCGAACGAAAAAGGGAGATATTGAACGCATCAACCTACATTATGGAGATCCTTTTATCTTTATAGAGGACCGTTATGAAGCAATCAAGGAGATGACCAAAATTACCTCCGATGCTTTGTTTGATTACTGGCAAGTGGAGGTTACGGTCGGTTATGCACGACTCCAGTATCTCTTTGAACTCAAAGATAAGCAAGGTCATAAGATCTTATATGGCGATAAGGGATGTGTTGAAAATACGTTAGAAAACCTTCATTACGAAGGAAACGGCTTTAAGCTTCCGTATATCCATGAGATTGATGCTTGTCATGTACCTGACTGGGTAGCAGAGACGGTTTGGTATCAGATTTTCCCAGAGCGTTTTGCCAATGGAAACGTTGCTCTTTCGCCAGAAGGAGCCCTAGCTTGGGACTCGTCAATCACGCCTAAAAGTGAGGATTTCTTTGGTGGCGATTTACAAGGGATTATTGATCATCTGGATTACTTGCAGGACTTGGGTATTACAGGCCTTTACCTCTGTCCTATCTTTGAATCCCCAAGCAATCACAAGTACAATACGACGGATTATTTCGAAATTGACCGTCATTTTGGAGACAAGAAAATTTCCGTAAACTGGTGGATCAGGCCCATCAGAGAGGAATGAAAATCATGCTGGACGCTGTTTTCAACCATATCGGAGACCAATCTCCACAGTGGCAGGATGTCCTTAAATACGGTGAAAATTCAGCTTATAAAGACTGGTTCCATGTTCAAGAGTTCCCAGTGACCAAGGATAAGCTAGGTAATCCGAGAAAACTCCCTTATCACACCTTTGCCTTTGAGAGCTATATGCCCAAGCTAAATACAGCAAATCCTCAAGTGAGGGACTATTTGTTGAGCGTTGCGACCTACTGGATTGAAGAGTTTGATATCGATGCTTGGCGCTTGGATGTGGCAAATGAAGTCGACCACCAATTTTGGAGAGATTTCCGTAAGGCTGTCTTGGCTAAAAAGCCTGATCTTTATATTCTTGGGGAAGTCTGGCATACTTCTCAGCCCTGGTTAAATGGCGATGAATTCCACGCGGTCATGAACTACCCTCTCTCTGATAGTATCAAGGATTATTTCTTGCGTGGGGTTAAAAAGACGCCTCAATTCATCAATGAGATTAATGGTCAGTCCATGTATTATAGACAGCAGATTTCGGAAGTGATGTTCAATCTTCTGGATTCGCACGATACGGAGCGCATTCTAGCTACTGCAAAAGGAGATGCCCAACTTGTTAAGTCTGCCTTAGCCTGCCTCTTTTTACAAAAGGGAACTCCGTGTTTCTATTATGGAACTGAGTTAAAATTAGACGGAGGGCCAGATCCAGATTGCCGTCGTGTTATGCCTTGGGAACGTGTTTCCGGTGATAATGACATGCTCGATTTCATGAAGAAATTGATTCAGCTTCGTAAGAGTGTTTCAGACATTATCCAGCATGGGAAATATGGTCTAGAAGAAATCAAGCCTGATGTGCTAGCTCTGGAATGGGACTATGATGGTCAAAAGGTCCGAGCAATTTTTAACCAATCAGCAGAAAATTATCTTGTAGACAGTGATTATGCAACTTTAACAAGTCATTGCCAAATCTCGGACGGGCAACTTCTTATCTTACCAAAGGGCTTTGCGATTTTTGTGGAAGATTTGCAAACTGAAGAAAATTAATTTTTGGAAATTTGACTGAAAGACTTGTCAGGGTTACTCAAATTTCAAAAACCCAATCTAAGAGCAGTCTATTTAAGAAGAGCAAGTAACTTATTAGAAAAGAGGAGTTCAGAATGGAATTAGATGATTTTACCGAAAAAGAGCAGGAGCAGATCAAAGAGGGGCTTAGTACAGCCGTCATTAGCGATAAGGAAGCAGCTAAAAAGATTTTGGCGCTGGTGCCACAAGAATGGCTTAAGCGAATTCCCTTCCTTGTGAGAGGGCATGCAACGACCAAGACGGTTGAGCGAGTTGCCAAGCAATACCCAGAACTTTACGCTGTAGCTAAGCAAGCAGGAGAGCTTCCTGAAAAGGAGCGTGAGGAATTGCGCGCTATCATGATAGCTATCTTTGAAGAAAAGATGAACAAGCACAAGATTAAGTAAACTTACCAGTGTATAGCGATTCCTTTCTTTAAGTTGGCATTTGGAGTTAGCTATTCTACCTTGCTCATCAATTTATAAATCAAAGTGACTGCCGTTGATAAAAGTGCAGTCACTTTTTTGCTTAGGGGAATAGCTTCGTTGAAGTATGTGTTTGTTTTACAAAATTGGTCTTTCAGTTCAGATGTGATTTCAAGAACAAGGAAGTTTCTCTTCAAATTAGCTTTTTTCTTTCTGTTTTACAGTATTTCTTGATATAATAACAAGAGGAATTATTTGAAGAAAATATGGTAAAAATGTAAAAAAGGACGAAAGAATGAAGAAAGTAAAAAAGATTATCTTGATGAGTGCTTATACTTTGGCAATTCTTGGCTTAGCTGCATGTGGGAAGGCACAAAGCAATCAAACGGCAGTCAAGAAAATCCAACAGTTGGTCAGACTAGCTCGGAAAAATACCCCTGGAAGGCGACTTATTCAAATCTAAATAGTCAAAAAAGTGTCGAAGAAGTTAAGAATCTGTTAGCTGCCGACTTGGATAAAGACAGTGTCGATAACTTTGTCAATCTAGTCAATGACTACAATGGACTTGTTGGCTCGACTGGTTTAACAGGCGATTTCACTAAGTTTACCAAAACAGAATATGACGTAGAAAAAATCAATCCTCTATGGCAGGCAAAGAAGGGCGATTTTATCGGGACAAATTGTCGGATCAATACCTATACTTTGCTGAAAAATAGCATTGAAATCCCTCAAATAGCAAAAGATGACGAACTCTTGTACATCGATAATGACTCGATTGACAAGGGCAAGCTCTTTGATGCCAAGGATAAGGAAGAATTTAATATCCTATTCTCAAGAGTCAAGACTGAAGCGACCCAAGATGTCAAGGTACATGCTAAGAAGATGGAGGAATACTTCAAACAGTTCAAGTTTAGCGAAAAGGCTCGGATGCTCTCCGTCATCGTCCACGACAATCTTGACGGTGATTCTCTCTTTGTAGGGCATGTCGGTGTCTTGGTTCCAGATAAAGACGGCTATCTGTTTGTCGAAAAGCTGACCTTTGAAGAGCCGTATCAGGCCATCAAGTTTGCGACCAAGGAAGATGTTTACAAATATTTGCAGACAAAATATAAAGACTACACAGGGGAAGGACTGGCCAAGCCCTTTATCATGGATAATGATAAGTGGGTAGAGGGGAAATAGAATTTCGAGCTAGCTAAGGGAAGGACATAAAAATGGATAAAAAACAGACATATTTTTCGATTGCCCTTACTCTTATCGGTTTTCTACTTGTGGAATCAAGTATCTATATCATACCCTACATTGAAGGATTAAAAGAATCAGAAATAGCTGTTTTTGTAATTGGAATTCTTATTTTACTAGGTGTCATCATCTTATTAGCAAAGACTAAGAGGCATCATGATTAAAGAACAGTACTTACGAATAAAAGATTTAGACATTATTTTATGGGAATCTATTGGTCATCAATTAGAGGAATTGTCCGTTTTTAAAGCATTATCTGAGAATTTGGACTATCTTAATAGAGAAAGCTAGATAAGGTTGATTCATCCGAAATTCATGATAGCGACGGCCTTACTATCTTAGACTTGCAGCAAAATGGTAGGGAATTGTTTATTCGCTTTGAAATGGACTTTCAACTAATGGGCTGGGCATCTGCTAGAAATGACTATGCAGCCTATATCCAAGCGAGTCTTGTTGGAAGTTGTCGAGTTGACTTGAAGGCAAAGCTTGGTTTTTCTGTCAAGAATGTAAATGTCCTCACTAAAGCTCAATTATTGGAATATGGCGAAAGATTGATTTCGGATTTAGAACTCCACTACCAAAATATTGAAGGTTATGAACACTATGGATGATAACCATTCTTAAACGAATAAGCGATAATTGCCTAAATGATCAGTCCCGTGACTAGGATTAGTCGGGATTATAGATAAAATTCTTTTCAATAAAGTTTAAAATATATCCTTATGGACAAGAAAGGAGTCAGTTATGACAAATGAACTGAACAAAGAAATTTTTATGAGCATGGTTGAACTGCTTACAGAGGACAGTTCTGTCCATTCTGCTATAGAAGCTTGTCTTGCCTCACCGTGGGACTACTTTGATGAAAATCTTGAAAGGTATGACGATCGTGGGATAGAAGATGACGAAGCGGAAGATACCATTGTTTGGCTAGGAATTGTGGATGAGTTGATTGAGAGTGGTGACGTTATTGAACTGGATTGGAATTCAATATTAGAAGACTTCACCTATTTCATGAAAGAATTGGCAGAGCAAAAGAATCTCTCACTGCAAGATGACTGGCTAGATGAAGATGGAGACATTCCATCATGGTGCAAGGTTTTGGATGAAAAATGGGAGGAAGCAGGCTACTGCGTCGGAGCAATGGACATTGATAGCGACAGCTATGTCATCTTTGTCTGCCGCAGAGAGACTTTGACTGAACTGACTCAATTAGGTCAAAAGGTTGGGTTCCGTTTTGATTTTGCAAAGAATATGTAAATATCATGCTTAAAAAGGTGAACCAAGCCTGATGATACAAAGGGATCCTGAGACGGCTGGGAAAATCATCCCGCTGGTTCAGATCTCCTTTTTGTTTAGTCATAGAAGGATGTAGCAGATGAAGCACATTGCTTCGTCTTTTTTCCCTTTTGTGATAAGCTAAGATTAGTGAATTGAGAGGGTTTTCGTATGTATCTTGCAGACTTAATGGAAAAGAGTGAAGCGGGGCAGTTTATTGTCCTGTCTTATTTACAGCAGCATTCTACATCCAGTTTGAAGGCCGTCATGTCTGAAACAGGCTTCTCGAAAGCAACTTTGACCAAGTACATTAGCCTGATTAACGACAAGGCTATGGAACATCAGACAGCCTTATCCATCCAGCTTCAGGACGAAACACTCAGCCTGTCCATCGGACCGGATACCAAGGGACGGGACATTCGCAGACTCTTTTTGGACAATGCTGTCAAATACCAGATTTTAGACTACCTGCTCTACCATCAGCAGTTTTTAGCCCATCAATTGGCTCAGGAGCTGATGATTAGCGAAGCGACCCTCGGCCGCCATATAGCTGGTCTAAATCAGATTTTATCAGAGTTTGAGCTATCTATCCAAAATGGCCGCTTGAAAGGGCCTGAGCACCAGATCCGCTATTTTTATTTCTGCCTCTTTCGCAAGGTCTGGTCCAGCAAAGATTGGGAAAGAGAACTTCAAAAATCAGAAAGAAGGCAGGAAGTTGCCGTCTTAGAAGAACTCTGCGGAGCCCAGCTCTCTCAAGGGCAGCGATTGGACTTAGCACTTTGGGCGCATATCACCCAACAACGCCTAAGAGTCAATGCCTGTCAATTCCAAAACATTGAGCAGAAAATGCGGGGCTATTTTGAAAATATCTTCTATCAACGCTTGCATCGCCGAACAAATGATTTCTTAGCTGGTCAGCACATTACTCTGAGTCTCGAAGATGGAGAAATGATGATTTTCTTTCATTTCTGCTTTCCCATCGGATTCTGCCCCTGCACACCATGGAGTATATACTGGGCTTTGGCGGTGAAATTGCCAGCCTGATTACGCAACTGATTCAAGAGATGAAGGGCCAGGACTTGCTAGGGGATTACATCGAGGATCAGGTGACCTACGAACTCAGCCAGCTCTGCGCCCGCGTCTTTCTTTTCCGAGGCTACCTCTTGCAAGACAAATACAAGCATGACTTGGAATTGCGCCATCCTTACTTATGGAGCGAAGACGATTATAGACAAGTGGCAGACACTATTTTTAGCAAACTGCCTATTTTCCAGCAGGGAACATCTCTGGATAAAAAGGTGCTGTGGGATTGGCTCCAGCTGATGGAGTACATTGCTGAAAACGACGGTCAAGTCATCAAGATAGGCATGGACTTGATAGATAGCTTTATCGTTGTTTCCAGGATGACGGCCATTTTAAGACGCTATTTAGAGTACAATCGTTTTATTAGCATTGAATCCTACGACCCAGCTAAAACTTATGACCTCATCATCACCAACAATCCCATTCATCAAACCCAGCAGATTCCCGTCTATTATTTAAAAAATGACTTGGATTTGGAAGATTTGGCTCAAATCCGTCACATGATATTTCATTAAGAAACCTGGAGAAATCTAGGTTTCTTTGTGATTTTCGCACAATCTCCTCAGATTTTTTTAAAATTTAAAAAAAGTTGATAAAAAAGAAAGCGTTTTATTTTATATACTAGTTACTGTAGAGGAAACATCCTCAAGATTTTTACCAGGAGGACAGTTCATGTCACAAGAAAAATACATCATGGCCATTGACCAAGGAACTACTAGTTCACGCGCCATCATCTTTAACAAAAAGGGAGAAAAGGTCAGCTCTAGCCAAAAAGAGTTCACTCAGATTTTCCCTCAAGCTGGTTGGGTTGAGCACAATGCCAATGAAATTTGGAACTCTGTTCAATCAGTTATTGCGGGTGCTTTCATCGAAAGTGGTGTGAAACCAAGTCAAATCGAAGCAATCGGGATTACCAACCAACGTGAAACAACTGTCGTCTGGGATAAAAATACAGGTCTTCCTATCTACAATGCTATCGTTTGGCAATCTCGTCAGACAGCTCCTCTGGCTGAACAGCTGAAAAGCCAAGGCTATATAGAAAAATTCCATAAAAAGACTGGTTTGATTATTGACGCTTACTTCTCTGCTACCAAGGTTCGCTGGATTTTGGACCATGTAGAAGGAGCGCAAGAAAGAGCTGAAAAAGGCGAATTGCTCTTTGGTACTATTGATACTTGGTTGGTTTGGAAATTAACTGACGGCGCAGCTCACGTGACCGACTACTCCAATGCAGCCCGTACCATGCTCTATAACATCAAGGACCTCAAATGGGACGATGAGATTTTGGAAATCCTTAACATTCCAAAGGCTATGCTTCCAGAAGTTCGTTCCAACTCAGAAATCTATGGCAAGACTGCTCCATTCCATTTCTACGGCGGAGAAGTACCAATCTCTGGTATGGCTGGTGACCAACAGGCGGCTCTCTTTGGACAGTTAGCTTTTGAGCCTGGCATGGTTAAAAACACTTATGGAACTGGTTCCTTCATCATCATGAATACTGGTGAAGAGATGCAACTGTCTGAAAACAACCTCTTGACAACTATTGGCTACGGTATCAATGGAAAAGTTTACTATGCTTTGGAAGGTTCTATCTTCATTGCCGGAAGTGCTATTCAATGGCTGCGCGATGGTCTTCGAATGGTGGAGAGTTCACCAGAATCTGAAAAATATGCTCTCAATTCTCACAACAATGACGAAGTCTATGTCGTACCTGCCTTTACAGGTCTAGGCGCTCCCTACTGGGATCAAAATGCCCGCGGATCTGTCTTTGGCTTGACCCGCGGAACCAGCAAGGAAGACTTTATCAAGGCTACTCTGCAATCCATCGCTTACCAAGTACGCGACATCATCGATACCATGCAAGTAGATGCTAAGACTGCTATTCAAGTCCTCAAAGTCGACGGCGGTGCTGCTATGAACAACTTCCTTATGCAGTTCCAGGCTGACATCTTGGGAATCGATATCGCCCGTGCTAAAAACTTAGAAACAACGGCTCTCGGTGCAGCCTTCTTGGCAGGATTGTCAGTAGGCTACTGGAAAGACTTAGATGAACTCCGCACCCTCAATGAAACTGGGGAACTCTTTGAGCCGTCTATGAACGAATCTCGCAAGGAACAACTCTACAAAGGATGGAAAAAAGCAGTTAAGGCAACTCAAGTCTTTGCAGAAATCGACGACTGATACTGATTCTTATTTGTTGATGAAGTTAGTAGAAGCATGAAACGACTAAGTTAGAAAGTGTGTAATTATGGAATTTTCAAAGAAAACACGTGAATTATCGATTAAAAAAATGCAGGAACGCACCTTGGACCTCCTGATTATTGGTGGTGGGATTACCGGTGCTGGGGTAGCCTTGCAAGCAGCAGCTAGCGGACTGGAGACCGGTCTGATTGAAATGCAGGACTTTGCAGAAGGGACTTCTAGCCGTTCTACCAAACTGGTTCACGGTGGCCTTCGTTATCTCAAGCAATTCGACGTAGAAGTGGTATCAGATACAGTTTCTGAGCGTGCTGTGGTTCAACAAATTGCTCCTCACATTCCAAAACCAGACCCAATGCTCTTACCAGTTTATGATGAGGATGGCGCTACCTTCAGCCTCTTCCGCCTCAAAGTGGCTATGGACCTCTACGACCTTCTGGCTGGTGTTAACAACACTCCTGCTGCAAACAAGGTCTTGAGCAAGGAAGAAGTGCTAGAACGGGAACCTGAACTCAAGAAGGAAGGCCTGATTGGTGGCGGTGTCTATCTTGACTTCCGTAACAACGACGCACGCCTGGTAATTGAAAACATCAAACGGGCCAACCAAGACGGCGCCCTGATTGCCAACCATGTCAAGGCAGAAGGCTTCCTCTTTGATGAATCTGGAAAGATTACAGGCGTTGTTGCGCGTGACCTCTTGACAGATGAAGTCTTTGAAATCAAGGCTCGCCTAGTTATCAACACAACTGGACCTTGGAGTGATAAGGTACGCAATCTGTCTAATGACGGTGAGCAATACTCACAAATGCGTCCAACCAAGGGTGTTCACTTGGTGGTTGACTCTAGCAAGATCAAGGTTTCTCAGCCAGTTTACTTGACACAGGCTTAGGTGATGGCCGGATGGTCTTTGTTCTTCCACGTGAAAACAAAACCTACTTTGGTACGACAGATACTGACTACACTGGTGACCTAGAGTATCCAAAAGTAACACAAGAAGATGTGGATTACCTCTTGGGTATTGTCAATAATCGCTTCCCTGAAGCAAACATCACAATTGACGACATCGAAAGTAGCTGGGCGGGCCTGCGTCCTCTCATTGCAGGAAACAGCGCTTCTGACTACAATGGCGGAAATAACGGTACAATCAGCGATGAAAGCTTTAACGCTCTTATTGCGACTGTTGAAAGATATCTAGCTAAAGAAAAATCGCGTGAAGATGTTGAGTCTGCTGTCAGCAAGCTTGAAAGCAGTACATCCGAGAAACATTTGGATCCATCTGCCGTATCTCGTGGCTCTAGTTTGGATCGCGATGACAACGGTCTCTTGACCCTTGCTGGCGGTAAGATTACGGACTATCGTAAGATGGCTGAAGGCGCTATGGAGCGTGTCGTTGACATCCTCAGAGCAGAATTTGACCGTAGCTTCAAGCTTATCAATTCTAAGACCTACCCTGTTTCAGGTGGAGAGCTCAACCCAGCAAATGTGGATTCCGAAATCGAAGCTTTTGCGCAACTTGGTGTATCACGCGGCTTAGACAGCAAAGAAGCCTTCTATCTTGCAAACCTTTACGGCTCCAATGTTCCTAAAGTCTTTGCCCTCGCTCACAGCATCGAGCAAGCGCCAGGACTTAGCCTAGCGGATACCTTGTCACTGCATTATGCGATGCGTAACGAATTGGCACTCAGCCCAGTAGACTTCCTCCTTCGCCGGACAAATCACATGCTCTTATGCGGGATAGCTTAGACGCTATTGTTGAGCCTGTTCTGGATGAAATGGGACGATTCTACGATTGGACAGAAGAAGAAAAAGCGGCTTATCGCAATGACCTAGAAGCTGCTCTTGCAAATAATGATTTAGCAGAATTGAAAAAATAGAAAATAGAAGAAGAGGTGGCGGATCAGTTCTCCTGTCCAGCCTCCCCTTCTTTTAAATGGAGTAATATAGATGATGAAAGAAATATTTGGTGAATTTTTAGGAACCCTGCTCTTGCTCCTTTTGGGGAATGGCGTCGTTGCAGGCGTGGTTCTTCCCAAAACTAAGAGCCACAATTCTGGTTGGATTGTGATTACCATGGGGTGGGGGATTGCCGTTGCCATCGCTGCTTTTGTATCTGGCAACCTTGGCCCAGCCCATCTGAATCCTGCTCTAACCATCGGAGTAGCCCTCAAAGGTGATTTGCCTTGGGCATCTGTTCTTCCTTATATCCTTGCGCAGTTTGCAGGAGCTATGGTCGGACAGTTCCTCGTCTTCCTGCAGTTCAAACCTCACTATCTAGCTGAAGAAAATCCAGCTAATATTCTTGGGACATTCAGCACGGGACCAGCTATCAAAGATACCTTCTCAAACCTGATTAGCGAAATCCTTGGAACTTTTGTCCTTGTGCTGACTATCTTCGCTCTAGGACTTTATGAGTTGCAAGCAGGTCTTGGCACATTTGCAGTTGGAACCTTGATTGTCGGGATTGGTCTTTCACTTGGTGGAACAACAGGCTATGCCCTCAACCCAGCTCGTGACTTAGGACCTCGGATCATGCACAGCCTCCTTCCGATTCCAAACAAAGGAAATGGTGATTGGAGCTATGCTTGGATTCCAGTTATCGGACCAATCATTGGTGCTGTCCTTGCAGTAGTAGTCTTCTCCCTATTTTAGAATGAAATAAAGCAATCCTCTTCTCTAAGATTGATACATGCTTGGAGAAGAGGATTTTTGTATAGATTTTCCAATTTTATCGAAGACTTTGCTAAAACAACCTAAAATCAGGAGAAAAGAGCCAGTCAGGACGATATCTGACAGCGGATTTATGCTATAATTGACAGTATAAATGATCAAAGGAGTTATGATGAATCAAACTGTTCAATATTTACAAGAATTAACGGCTATCCCTTCTCCAACAGGCTTTACAGCTGAGGTGGCGGACTATCTGGTGAAGACACTAGAAGGCTTGGGCTATGAGCCTGTTCGGACCAATAAAGGCGGCGTTCATGTCGTGGTTAAGGGAGAAAATGATGCTCAACATCGGGTAGTGACGGCCCATGTGGATACTCTGGGAGCAATTGTGCGTGCGGTTAAGCCAAATGGTCGTCTCAAGCTGGATCGGATTGGCGGTTTCCCTTGGAACATGATTGAAGGCGAAAACTGTCTAGTCCATGTGGCTAGTAGTGGTAAGACTATCAGTGGGACTATCCTAGTTCACCAGACTTCCTGCCATGTCTATAAGGACGCTGGGACGGTTGAGCGAACTCAGGACAATATGGAAATCCGTTTGGATGAAAAAGTGACGAGTGAGAAAGAAACGCGGGATTTAGGAATCGAAGTAGGTGATTTTATTTCCTTCGACCCGCGTACCACGGTTACTGAGACAGGCTTCATCAAGTCCCGCTTTCTCGACGACAAGGTCAGCGCAGCTATTTTGCTCAATCTCTTGCGCATCTATAAAGAGGAAAATATTCAGCTGCCAGTGACGACTCATTTTGCTTTCAGCGTCTTTGAGGAAGTCGGTCACGGGGCTAATTCCAGCCTACCAGAGCAAGCAGTAGAGTATCTGGCTGTTGATATGGGCGCTATGGGTGACGATCAGCAGACAGATGAGTACACGGTTTCAATCTGTGTTAAGGATGCATCGGGACCTTATCACTATGGCTTCCGCCAGCATTTGGTAAATTTGGCCAAGGAGCAGGACATTCCTTACAAACTGGATATCTATCTATTTTACGGGTCAGATGCCTCTGCGGCCATGAGCGCAGGAGCAGAAGTCAAGCATGCCCTGCTAGGCGCTGGCATCGAATCCAGCCACTCTTATGAGCGTACGCATATTGATTCAGTCGTAGCGACAGAGCGCATGGTGGATGCTTATCTAAGAAGTGGCTTGGTGAAGTAATAGTAGGGCATCTAGCCTTGAATAAAAGGCAGAAATTTGAGTATCCTATGGGAAATCAGAATGGCTGTTCTTGTTCAATTGGTTAAATTTTCGTAGATGCTTAAAGATATTTGGAAAGTTATGATGTTCAGGTATTTTAAGAAATTCTTTCTGTGTTTGCTTTTTTCAATCATAAGTGCTCTGGTCTTAATATTTACTTATCATCAAATCTGCCTGACTAAAGAGCAGAAATTCCTTGATAAACCAGCAGGTCGTCTGGTTCAAGTAGACGGCAAGAATATGAATGTCTATGTAACTGGTCAGGGAGAGCAGACGCTGGTCTTTTTGGCGGGCGGTGGCACAACGTCCCCTATTCTTGACTTTAAGACCCTTTATTCAAAATTGGAAAAAGATTATCGGGTCGTTGTGGTCGAACGCTTAGGCTATGGCTTCAGTGATGACAGCCAAGGAGATAGCAGAGACATTGACACGGTACTTGCCCAGACGAGGCAGGCTTTACAAAGGCTGAAATCATAGGCCCATATACTTTGGTAGCACACTCTATGGCCGGACTAGAAGCGCTTCATTGGGTTGCAACATATCCTGAAGAAGTCCAAGGCATTATCGGACTGGATATGGCCTTGCCAAGTTCTTACACTGATTTGAGCCTCTATCCCTTGGCTTATAAAGGCTTACAAATGGCTGTTAATTTAGGATTAAGTCGGGTATTTTATGATATTGACAAGCAAGTTCCCGCTCTTGCGGTTGGTGATTTGACAGCAAAAGAAAAGCAGGTATACAAGGCCCTTTTCTATCGTCGTCCATTGTCAAATGCTGTATATGAAGAGGTCATTCAGGTCAAGCAAAATGCTGAGGCAGTTTCTAGAGAAAAGCTTCCTGAACTACCGATCTTGCTCTTTTCTTCAAATGGCCAAGGGACTGGCTACAGTCAGGAAGAGTGGCAGAGTTTCCAGAAGGATTTTGCAGCGCAGCATCCACAGACAGAGCTGATTCTACTGGACTACCCTCACTATGTGCATGATTATGCCAGTGATGAGTTGTCTGAAAAAATAAAGGAGTTCCTAAAATAGCAAGTTTTATAGGAGCTTGAAATACTAGAAAAACGAGAAGGAAAGATTCCCTCTCGTTTTTGAATATACAGATTATTTGACAGACCAGACACTGACTGACTTTTCCTCCACTGGAAATTCTCCCCAGCCTTCTTCGTTAATCGTCACGATTTGAGAGCTCTTGCCCAGAGAATCGCTGAATTCTTTACCAGCCCATTCTGAACCGACCAGCATCCGTTTGCTGCTAGCTTGATCATTGCTGACAACAACAGCAATTGGCTGACCACCGTCCTTGCCTTGGCGAGTCCAGCCGATACAGTTGGCATCGTCAAAGTAGTCAGTCTGTTCGCCGTAAGCTAGATTGAGGCGGACATCCAAGAGCTTGTCCAGCACTTCTTGGAAGCTCTCTTGGGCAAATTCCCCACTAATACCATAGTAGTCACCATAAAAGACGCAAGGCAGTCCCTCCTCTCGTAGCAGGATGAGAGCATAGGCTGCTGGCTTGAACCATTCTTCGACAGTGGATTCCAGAGCTTGTCCTCGCTGGGTGTCGTGATTGTCCACGAAGGTCACAGCTGACTCAGGATGATTTTTGCTAAAGTGTGGTCAAAAATCGTCCGTAGGTCAAAGTCTGCTCCGGCTCGGCTGGCGTCAAAGAAATTTTGGTGGAGCTTGACATCGACAAGGTCAAAGCGATAGTCAATGCTTTCTAGATAGTCGTTATTAGCCTTCTCATCAGCATTCCAAAATTCTCCAAAGACATAGAAATCCTCACCGTATTTTGCAGTTATGTCGCGGATAAAATTCCCCATAAAGAAGGAGTCAATGTGCTTGATAGCATCCAAACGAAATCCTTGAACGCCAGTTGTTTCGATAAACCAGTAGGCCCAGTCGTAGAGATTTTGGATGACTTCTGGATGCTTGAAGTCAATATCGGCATACATGAGATAGTCATAGTTTCCGTTTTCATTGTCCACCAGCTCATCATCTGCCCAGCCTTTATTGTCTCCTTGGATGAGATAAATACCGGACTTGTTGTTTTTGGCATCATAGTCCGTACCGGTAAAGTGGTACCAATGCCATTCAAAGTCATTGTAGGTTTTATTGCGGCCTGGGAAGACAAACTTAGTCCAGCCTTTGATTTCGAAAGGTTCTGACAAGACCTTAGTTCGGTCGTTAGGATCTACTTCAACGACGGTAAATCGCTCTTTGTAGTCTGCAGCTGCCTTGTGATTGAGGACTACATCAGCCATGGGTTCAATACCATTGGCTTTGAGAGTTTGGATAGCATTTAGGTAGTCTTCCTTAAAACCATATTTGGTGCGGACAGTTCCTTTTTGGTCAAACTCGCCTAGGTCGAAGAGATCATAAACTCCGTAGCCGACATCATTGGAGCTCGTTGCCTTAAAAGCTGGTGGCATCCAAATTTTGCGAATGCCCTTTGATGCTAGATGAGGAGCATCCTCCGCCAAGCGATTCCAATGTTGTCCATCATTTGGTAAGTACCATTCAAAATATTGCATCAATGTTTGATTTTCCATACGAGATACCTCAGATTCTTGGGATGGGTCTATTTTACCAAAAGAAGAATGATGACACAAACGTTTATACAAGTTAATTTTATATTTTTTGATGATGAGCTAAAAGTAGTATTGAAATTAAAACGCTTACATAGTATAATGGACAGGTAATAGACTTAAAAAAGGAAAGGGGTTTTTTATGAAAAAGAAAGGACTAATGAGGTTACTCTTATCAGTCTTGCTATTTGCTCCTTTGACATTAGGCCAGGTTGTTCAAGCCGACGAGGCGAGTCAGGCGAATGTCGAAAGCAAGGAGATTCTTCATACAGAAGCTGTTGCAAAGCCTTCTGAGCCTGTCTCTTCAGTCCAGCAGCCAGCGGTTTTAGAGGTTGAAAGCAAGGAATCGTCGGATTCTGTAAGGCCAGAAAAGCAAGAAGGAGAGTTGGTCACTGCTGAAAAACCAGCTGCGAGCTCTGAAACAGCTGCTTCGTCACTGGAGTCTCCGCCTTTAGCTTGGGCTCAAGATGCTAGCTTGGTGTCTCCTGCTGTGCCTGCTACTGCCAAAGGCCAAGACCTGTCTGCTTATACGGGGAGTCTTTCAAATCCAGCTTTAGCTGATAAGGAACTGACCCTGCAGGAAGCAGTCGATGAGCTACTGAAATGGGCAGCTGTCAATGAATCTCAGTTAGGTACCAGTGCCCAAGATAGGGTGAAACTAGCTAAGAGCATGGGAATGATTGACAAAGAGGCTGATTTGACAGCCCGTGTACAGGGAAGCAATCTGCAGACTATGTATGCTGTTGCCAAGCGCCTGCATGATGCCTATCGTGCGGAAAAGAAAGCACCGCTCTTTTTGAATGGTCGGGCGCAGCCGATTTTCCCATACAGCAGTGGAGCTAAGGAAGATAAAGACTATTCGTATGAGAAAAGCGATATCGTCCGTTTTCCTGTCTATGTTGAGACGGATCATGATACGGATGGAGACGGAAAACGTGACCTTGTCAAGGCTATCGTACAACTTCCGAAAGCAGTAGCCCAAGGTGATTTTAAGGCTTCGACAATTTTAGAAGCTCGTCCTTACGTCGCAGGGACTTTGGATGAAAACTATGTGACCTTGGAAAGTCTCAATCTGCCGACAAACGGTTTCTATGATATGAAGAGTTTGCACAATAAGCCTGCTAAGCGCCAACCGGTTTCTAGCATGAGTAGTATTGATGCGGCGAAGAAGGCCAAAGCGTCAGATTGGTACTACTATAGCCCTTATGAAGGGATTTATGATTACGAGAATTTGAACTGGTATGATTACTTCCTAGTGCGCGGCTATGCCTTTGTTTCCAGCGCTGGTCTGGGTACTAAGGGTTCAGAAGGCTTCAATACAACTGGATCTGATTTGGAAGTAGAAGCCTTTAAAAATATTGTCGAATGGGTCAACGGTGAACGGACGGCCTACACAGACAGAACCAGCAATATTGAAATCAAGGCTGACTGGGCCAATGGCAAAGTCGGCATGACTGGCCTATCTTGGGCCGGTACGACAACTTTCGGTGTGGCAACAACGGGTGTGGAAGGCCTGAGAACCATCGTTCCAGCCGCAGGAATTGCTAGCTGGTATGATTATTTCAATAGCCAAGGAACAGCCTACAGCAATCCACCATACAGTGATCTGTCTTGGCTGTCACTCTACGTTTCAACTCGGATGCTTGATCAAGACGATTGGGCTTCAATCTGGAACAAGTATGTTGACTACATCAATCAGCTAAACAAGGATCAAAAAGCTCACGGTCGCAATTATAGCCAAGTTTGGCGAGAACGCGATTATACCCTAAATTCAGGAAAGATAAAGACTAGCGCCCTGCTGGTACATGGCTTAAATGATCACAATGTCAAAACCAAACAGTTTGAGCTTATGTATGATGTCTTGAAAAAAGCGGGACAAAATGTAAAACTCTACCTCCACCAAGGAGACCATGTCCATCCAGCAGCTATCTCTCGAGGTTATGGTATCAAGGCTAACAATCAAGATTTCTACGACTTGCTCAATACTTGGTTCTCTCATTATCTTTACGATGTCAAGAACGATGTTAGCAAGCTTCCTGCTGTTTTGGCACAAAATAACTACGATCCAAATAAATGGACGAGCTATGACAATTGGAAAAGCACTAATCGTTTGATTTGACAGCTAAGTCCAAACGTCTAGAAGAAACCATTTCCAGTGACTATGCGGCTGCTGGGATTGACACTAGCAAGCGAGATGAAACTGTCAGTCAAGCTTCTTCTAAGGCTAACATGACCTTTGTGACAGAAGTCAAAGAAGATACTACGATCAAAGGCCATATTCCAGTTCACTTCAAGGCCGCTTTGGCTAAGGGAAGTGGCAGAAATCTGCAGGTCAATGCGCTCTTGGTGGATGTATCAGACGAAGAGTTTGATGTGGTTGGAAATGGTGATACCAGCGATGACAGCAAGGCTGGTGACTTCTGGATGGGTAGCAATCTCAGCAATCTGGATGTTAAAAATTTTGCAACAACCAAAACTAAGTACAAGGTCATTGCTAAGGACTGGCTAAACTTAGCCAATCCAGAATCAGGCTATACACCGTCTAGTTCAGAAAAGAGTATTAAGCCAAAAGTCGGCCAATTCCATGATTATACCATGTATTTGCAGCCGAATCTTTACACGGTGAAAAAAGGTCACAAGTTAGCTCTGGTCTTCAATACTTATGATCCTAGCGACTTGACGATTAAGCGTCAGTATGCAGTGACTTTCAAGACGGATTCCATTAGTGCGCTCGTACCAACTGTGGAAGCAAGTCGTTCTCAAAAAGCTGATTATGTAGCAAGTGCTCTCGATACGGAATATGCTAACTTACCTGAAATTATTGGTGAAAAACTAGTTGCACCAGAAATCAGAGAAGTTCCAGAATATATCTTTGATAGACAGGTGCCGCAACAAGAAGCTCCGTCAGTCGATTCGAGGGGTGGACGTAAAGAACATGAGAAAGGCGTGACGGACCATGTGCAGCAATTGGGTAGTCAGAAAGTGGTGCCTCAGGTGCAGCAATTGGCTAGTCAACCAGAAGCGTCTCAAGTGGAGCAGGCAGCTGTTCAACAAGCTCCAGCTTCCTTGCCAAAAACTGGTAGCCATTCAGAAAAAGGAATGTTCTATCTAGGCTTGGTGCTTCTTGTCAGCACATTCAGCATGTCTGGCCTCGTTAAGAAATATTCTCGTCGTTAGTCATTACAAGAAAAAAGCAGCCAAACATTCCTGACTAGGTGAAGATTGGCTGCTTTTGCCTTATCGTCTTTTGGCTGGTCTTGGCTTGAAAGTCAGAAGTGCCAGCAATATAGAGGTAGAAAGAATGAAACAGTATATTCAAGATATTTTTGACCAAAGTATGGCGATTGAAAGTTTTACCCATACGAGTTCTGAGCGGAAGATTGAATCCTTTCTTCAGGAGCGGATAGGAGAGATTCCTTATTTTCAGGAGCATCCAGAATTGTTTGGTTGCTATCAGATTCCGAATGATTTTTATAACCGTAGTGTCAACTGGGCTCTGGTCAAGCGAGATACAGCTGACACCATAATTCTTTTTCATCATCATGATACAGTGGACATTGAGGACTTTGGCAGTCTCAAAGACTGGGCTTTTGATAATCAGTCCCTCAAAGAAAAATTGCCCTCCATTTCTTCAGATTCAGATCTTTTAGCGGATATTGCGTCGGACAAGTGGCAGTTCGGTCGGGGGTCTTGCGACATGAAAGCGGCTCTGGCCTTGCAGCTGGGAGTGGTGGAAGCATATAGTCAGAGACAGTCTGGTCAGGTTAATTTGCTTTATCTTTCGGTCGGAGATGAGGAATCCTATTCCCAAGGCATGCGGGCAGCAACAGCCCTGCTTGCTGAATTGAAGGAGCGCTTCCAACTTCATTACCTTCTGGCTGTGGATTCTGAGCCTTTTGAGAGTCAGTCAGCGGAGGAAAAGGTGCTTCATATAGGAACAGTCGGCAAGTTGATGCCAGTTGTCGTGACTCAGGGGATCCTATCGCATATGAAAGAGCCGCTCAAGGGGATCAATGCCCTGTCCTTGCTGGCCAAGGTTGCTGAAAAAATTGACCTTAATCCGGCTCTATCTGACATGGCCTACGGAGAACGCTCGCCCCTGCCATCTTGGTCCTATCTGCGTGATTTGAAGGAAAATTACGATGTGTCTACCGTGCTGCGTGCTGCAGGTTATTTCAGCGTCCTTTATCTAGAAAGAGTCCAACAGAGCTGCTGGCGATCATAAAGAATCTCAGTCAGGAAGCAGTGGATGGCTTTTATCAAAACTATTGCCAGCTTCAGAAAGTCTATCAAGAAAGCAAGCTTGTAGCGAAACCGCGCGTGCTGACCTATCAGGAATTACTGCAAGAATGCCAAAAAAAAATCGGTTTTGAAGAAACTTTGCAGCAGATTTATGAAGAGGCGCAGCAAGCCTTGAGAGACGGTGCATCCTATCAGGAGATAAGCATTCAAAATATCCAGAAGGTTCTAGATTTCTACGATCGTAAGGAAGCTTTGGTGATCCTAGCGATTGCGCCACCTTACTATCCATCCATGAATTGTCGCCGTCTATCAGACAGTCCGATTAGGATTGACAAGGTCATTCAACTCTATCAAGATTATCTGAACAAGGAAGCTGGCTGTCAACTCCAAGTGGACGAATTTTTCATGGGAATCTGTGACCTTAGCTACTGTGCCCTAGAGAAGCCTGCCGCTGAATACCAAGACTTAATTGCCAGTATGCCTGTGCCTGAGAATCTCTATCATCTGGATTTCCCAGAAATTGTGGCTAATCATATCCCCGGTATCAATCTCGGTCCATGGGGCAAGGACTTGCATCAGCTTACTGAGCGTGTCTATGAGCAGGATATGCTGGAAACCATTCCTAATTTCTTGCTCTATCTGCTGGAGAATGCTCAATCTTTCAAAGTTTAAAGGATGGTTCTGCCTTGTTTTAAAGCAAAATCCGAACTTTTTTGCTAGTTTCTAGACAAATGATTTTTAGGATAGTATAATAACTTTAAAACATAGCAAAGGAGATTCCCATGATTGAATTTAGAGATGTTACAAAAGACTATGATGGCAAGCTGGCGCTTAACCATCTGAATCTGACCTTGGAAAGCGGTGAGATTGTTGGTCTGATCGGTCACAATGGAGCGGGTAAGTCAACGACCATTAAATCCCTGGTCAGCGTCATTAATCCGACACAGGGACAAATTTTTGTGGACGGCAAGGAGCTATCCAGTAATCGTCTAGAAATCAAGAAAAAAATCGGCTATGTAGCTGATTCTCCTGACCTTTTCTTGCGTCTGACAGCCAATGAATTTTGGGAGCTAGTAGCGACTTCCTACGATATGACCACGGCAGAAGTAGAGGCTCGTTTGGGTGAGTTGCTGGCTATCTTTGACTTTGCTAGCCATCGTTATGAAGTAATTGAGTCGTTTCACACGGTATGCGGCAGAAGGTCTTTGTCATTGGTGCCCTTTTGTCCGATCCAGATATCTGGGTCTTGGATGAGCCTTTGACAGGCTTGGATCCTCAGGCAGCTTTTGATCTCAAGCAGATGATGCGCGAGCATGCTAACAAGGGAAATACAGTTCTGTTTTCAACCCACGTGTTAGAAGTGGCTGAGCAGCTATGCGACAAGATTGCCATTCTCAAAAAAGGAGAGCTGATATTCTACGGAACGGTTGAAGACCTAAAAGCCCAGCATCCAGACCAATCCCTCGAAACCATCTATCTAGGTCTGGCTGGCCGCAGAGAAGAGGTGAGTTCAGATGCGCCTTAAAGCGATTAAAAAATTAGTTGATATCAATATTCTCTATGCTATCCAAGCTTCGCAGTTGCAGCAATACCGCAAGAAGCAGGAAAAAAATCCAGAGGTAAAAGTCAATGTCTCCCTGCAGGCTATTCGAATGTACTTGATTTTGGGGTTGGTCTACCTGTTCTTCTTTGGTATCATGAGTGCCTTCAATCACATGGTGGGCAATCCGGGACATTTTGCCAATATGGTCTCCATATTTGCTGTATTCTCCATGTCGCAGGGCTTCCTGGTTTTCTATAATGTCTTTTATGAAAGTAAGGACTTGCAATCCTATCGGCCCTATGCCTTTAGTGAATCAGAAATCATTGTCGGAAAGAGCATCTCTGTTGTCCTGACTCTCTTGATTGCGATTCTGCCCATGTATAGCTATTTCATCGTGCTAGCTCTTCAAGGCGGAAATCCCTTAGTCGGCTTGCCTATGGCCTTGATTTCGATTGTCATTTTAAGCTCTGTTATAACCTTTATCATTTTGATTTTGGTGCATTTTATCACCAAGACAGCTTTCTTTAGAAAGTATAAGACCATTCTATCCAATGTGATTCTGGGGCTAGTCTCCCTTGGTTCGGTAGGACTCTATATCTTTATCAATCAAATGAACAGTCGTAGTATCGCCAGCAATACAATATCCACACCTTATTTCCCGCCAGTTGTAGCCTTTTACGACTTTATCATCAATCCTTTTAGCTTGTCTGCAATTTTAGGAATTCTAGCTTGGCTTGCCGTGGCGGCTCTGCTCTTCTTGGTGGTTAAGTTCAAGGTCATACCAGAATTTATGAAGCAGCCTTGATGACGGGTGCAGCAAGTGGCAAACGTGAGCGGGTGCACGATATCAATATGGACGAGGCCAAGAATTTCAAGAAGTTCGTCTGGCGCTATCACATTCGGCTGCTGAGTGAAGGTTCGGTCATCTTGCAGGCTCTCTTTATGTCGGCACTGATTCCTTACATTATCATTTTTAGTATGGCCATGGGGGCAGTCAAAGCAGATCTAGATGTTAGCCCGTTCTTGATTCCGCGATTTTTACTTCCGCTTAGCTTCCTATCTATGTTTATCGCTACCCTCAATTCGGGTGGGAATAATCTGACCTCTATAGGTTTATCCTTGGAGCGGGAAAATTTTGATTATCTGAAGGTCTTACCTTTTGAGCTAAGAAAATACGTTCGTCTCAAATTTTGGTATCTCTTTGCTATTCAGTCCATTCTACCAGTGATTCTTCTTTTGGTGACTAGTTTTATCTTCCATGTTCATTTGGTGACGTTTCTCGTTATGCTGCTGGTTTGGTTTATGGCCAGTCTGGCTTGGAGCGCTTGGGGCTATCATCGGGATTATAAGCATTTGGTGACCAATTGGTCTAATGTCAACGAGCTGATGACTCGAGATAACAGTATGGGTAAGACCCTATTGGCACTAGCCTTTACTATTGGAGTAATGATCGTGATTGGTGTTCTCTATGTGATTTCATACTCCCTATCTCTCACGGTTCTCTATCTCCTTTCTGTTCTGCTGATTTTGATTTGTGGACTTGTTTCTTATCTGATCTATCGCTACTATATGAAAAAACTTGATAGTGAGATTGCTAGTTTTAATTGCTAATTGACCATAATAAAAAGCTTAGCAGCGAGGTTACTTGATACCTTGTTTCTAAGCTTTTTAGTTGCGATTTATTTTATAGTTTTCCGATATAAACTGTATGTCAGCTGATTTTTATCCTTTTAAGAACGCCAGTTAATCAGTACATACATCAAGCTGGAGCCAAACATATCCGCCAAGGCGTGCATGAGAAAGAAAGGCAGGAGGTTCTTGACCTTGTACTTGTAAAGGAAATAGTAAAAGAGACCATAGACCACTCCGATAACCAAGGCCCAGAGCATTCCTTGATAAGTATGGAAAGAAATCCGAATGATGGTAGAGTAGGCCAGTGCCCACCACTTATACTTATCCTTGACTGAGGTCATAAGACCCAGAAAGAAGAATTCCTCATAGAAACCATTGAGAAGTCCGTAGAGGATGGCCATAGGTGTCAGTTCAGCAAATTTCCGGAAGATTTCCAGTAAATCTATATAGGACCAGAGGGTTGAATCAAAGTAATTATACTCGCCACTCAGTGTCGTCACAATGTCACAAAGAACCCTACCACTACAAAAATAAGAGGAGTCCAAAGGAGAACTGACCAGCTCAGACGGATAGGAAGCTGCTTAAAGTCGAAGCGCCGAAGCAATAGGTATAGAATGGTCAAGACCAGCATCAAGAGCTGAAGATTGAAATTGCTTGAGAATGCTGCGCCTTCGCTAGCTGTATTGCTGACAGTTTCAGTTGCCGCTGTCGTCGCTGTTGTTGCAAAACTAGCTAGGTAAAGCTCGGTTGATGTGTAGATGAACTGACCAAACATGAGCAGAGTAATCACAAGAATATCGAACCATTTCAGCTCTTTCAGGGGCTGCGATGGGCGGATTTTTGATAAAATAGTCATTCATTTCCCTTCCATAATTGGCAGATTTAATTGCCAGAGATCATCTTTTCTATCTTTATCTTAGCAGAGAAAGCTTAAATTTATATTATTTTCAAAGTCGCTGATTTTGAGAGGAGATTTTTGCAGACCAGTTGTAGGTTTGGCTGAAGAGCTGCATTATGCTATAGAAAAAACTGCTTGAAAAGCAGTTTTACATGAAATAAACAATAGCTAAGTACTGGAGGGCAGAGGCAGCTAGGATGAAGAGGTGCCAAATCATGTGGAAGTAGGGCTTCTTTTTGGCATAAAAACCAGCACCGACTGTGTAGCAAAGACCGCCTGCTAGCATGAGTCCCCAAAACACTGGTCCAGTTTGTCCGATAATTTGCGGGATGATAAAGATAACCAGCCAACCCATAATTAGATAGAGAGCCAGGCTGAATTTCTCATTGACTTTCTTGGCAAAGATTTTGTAGAGAATACCAAAGATGGTCGTGCCCCACTGAATCGCGATAATCAGATAGCCCCGCCAGTCATTCATGAGTGAAAGGACGACGGGAGTATAGCTGCCCGCGATAGCGATATAAATCATGGAGTGGTCAATAATCCGTAGGATGTATTTGTGGGTAGAGCCATAGGACATGGAGTGGTAAATGGTAGAAGAAAGAAACATGAGGAAAAGGCTAATGACAAAGATAGAAGTGCCAACAGCAGAAACAAGGCCATGCCCTTCATAACTGTAAATAGCAGAGATGGGCAGGAGAATCAGCATCAAAACAGCTCCGACGGCATGGGTGACAGCGTTGGCAATTTCCTCTCCAAAAGAGAGTTGTTTACTTAGTTTAAGCGCGTAGTTCATCGTTATCGGCCTCCTTTTCGGGTACTTGGATAAAGGCGAGGGTTTGCTGGTAGAGTTTTAAGGTCTGACAGGCACTGGCAATGATCGGAGTCACTTCAAGCTTCCGTCCGTTCATATAATCCACAAAATCATTGTAGAGCTCTTCAGACTGGGTCTCAGCATTGAGCATATCTAAAGTAGCAGCAATATCTTGAATAGAAAAAACAGTTTTCAAACTTGTAATGGCAATCAAGCGGGCAACTTGCTGGCGATTGTATTTCTTTTTTAAAGGTTTTTCAAGGTAGCCATGTTTAACATAATTATTTATCATGGATGCCGTCAAGCCTTTGTCAGATGCGGTAAAAGCTGGCTTACAGACCTTGTTGACGTAGAGCAGGACTTGGTCCAGATACAGGTCAAGAACAGGTAATTCATCCCATCTCGGGAACAGATTTTTCGTTTCCAAATTTTAAACTTTCTAATATCTAGTTTTGATAACTAGATATTATCATTTTTGAAAAATTAAAGTCAAGAATAAATCCAATTTGTCCAAAAATTTGCTATAATCATGAGTAAGGAAAACAGGAAAATGGACTCTGAATCCAAGATGAGAAAGGGAAAATATGAAGATTTTAATTCCGACCGCCAAAGAAATGAATGAAAATCAGAGCTCGCTGGGGCGCTCCCAGTTGGCGCCTAAAAGCAAAACTATAATAGAAGAGCTGTTGCAGTTCTCAGCCGAGGAGCTGGAAAAATTATACAAAATCAGTCCGCAGATGGCTGAAATAGAATATCAGCGAATTCAAAACCTGAGCAAAAATGAAGCGGAGACCTATCCAGCCTTGCACTTATTTGACGGGCTTATGTATCGCAATATCAAGCGAAAAGATTGGACACAAGAGGAGAAATCCTACATTCAAGACCATTTGCTTTTAACTTCTAGTCTATATGGGGTCATTCCTGCTCTGAGTCCGATTGCCCCTCATCGGTTGGATTTTTTGGTGGGGCTAAAGCCCAATGGTCAAACGCTGAAAAAATTTTGGCGGGAAGAGTATACAAAAGCAGTAGCGGACGAAGATATGCTGCTTTCTCTCTTGTCCAGTGAATTTGAGGATGTTTTTGATAAATCCGTCAGAGAGAAGATGCTTCGGTTCAAGTTTTTAGAAGAAAAATCTGGGAAACTTAAAAGTCATTCTACTATTTCTAAAAAAGCGCGTGGGCAATTTTTGACTGCTTTGATGGAAGCTCAGGTCGATCATCTTGAGCAAATAAAACAGCTCTCTTTTGCTGGTTTTGCCTATCAAGCAGATCTTTCAGATGATAAAGAATTAGTTTTTGTAAAAGAAGAATAAGAAAAGAGGCTGGGACAAAAGTCCGACCTCAAATATAAAAAGCAAATAAAACTACTTTTTCTGGTAATCAGAATTCTGCTTTATTCGCTTTTTCGCATTTAATTATAGATTAGAGGGGCTTAATAATTAAGATTTTTTTAAAAATTGAAATCTTTTTGTCCCAAACTCTTTTACTCTATTATTGAGACTTACCAAAAGAAAAATTAACTTAACAGGTATTCTACCGCAACTTTTAACACATTCATTAACTACATTAGAAATAAGAGAAAGGCAATTCGAAACAGAGACAGGGCGAGCAAATGAAGGGGATAAAACAAGTAAAATACTTTTCCAATATTGGCCCCTTTTTGACCGTTGTAGAAAGAGGTCACGAGGAGAAACAGAAGACAGGTGGCAGCCAGATCAGCTAGACCATCATAGGAGAAATTGAAGGCCAAAATTAGGATTTGCACACTGTTCAGCGCCAAGACACCGCCAATTTTTCGGAAGATTGGATCTTTAATCTTCGCAAAGGCATAGATACCAAAAACTCCCCCCGCCAGTCCACCGTCAGCAATAATGGACAGGGTAAAACAGAGTAGAATAATTAGAACTTTTCTCCAGGTTGCTGTTTGCTGATCACTGTAATAAAGAGCACAGAGTCCCAAAAAGAGAGTCACAACCGTATTTTGCATAATAAAGCCAAGACCAGTAACCCAGCCCATCAGAGAGAAAGGGATGATACTGATAAGAGCCAGCAGCCCCAATCGTCTCAAATACTTGCTCACATCATGACTGTGCCGATAGCCTTCCGCGATACAAAAGGCAAAGACTGGAAAAGCCAGGCGGCCTATTATGTGCATACTATTGGCCAGCCAGTTAGGAGAGAGAATATTCATATTGGTAGCCAGTGGAAAAGATACCCAGGCGATATGGTCAATCAGCATGGCAAGCATAGCAAGCAGTTTCAAACTGCTATTGTCAATCATTTTTTTCATAGGATCCTCCTTTTTCCTTTCCTAGGATACAAGAAAGAGGTTCTTCTTTCCATTTCTTTAGCTTACATTTCTCTCATTTTTCTTACAATTTTGTAAGTTGGAATTTCACCTTTTTACCTCATCGATGAATACTTCTGATTTTTTCTTGACAAATAAGACTGAACGAGGCTGGGGCAAAAAGATTTTGATTTTAGGAATTCTTTATTATGAATTTTTAAAATTGATAGATTAGACAAAAAAAGTGAACAAGACAGAATTCTGAGTGTCAGATAACTCCGTTTTGTTCGCTTTTTATATTTAAGGTTAGACTTTTATCCCAGACTCTTTTACATAGTCTGATAATTGCTTTTGATTCTGCAATTCGATGAATTTCTCAGGATAGATTTGGCGAACTTTTTCATAGCGACTTTTAGTCTCTCTTGTCCGACCATCCCAAAGGATCCAGCGGATAAATTCCCAATCCAGTCTTTCAGTACAGCCAGATGCCATACTCTCTCGCACTTGATTGCGATATTTTAGATAGCGTTTAAAGGCACGATAAAGGCAGTTCCAGCGAGAAAAGTTCATAAAGATAATCTGATCAGCCTGAGCCTATTCGTTCCTCAAAAGTAGGCAAAAAGAGTAGTTGCCATCGATGACCCAGGATTGTTCTTGATGAAGGAAAGCTGCTAAATCAGACTTGACTTGGTCTTGACTACGAGTCTGCCAGTTTTCTTCAAACTGAATCGTGTCCAGGTGAAGAACGGGAATATGGTGGAAGTGCCCTAACTGCTGGGCTAAGGTTGATTTGCCAGAGCCGGAGTAGCCGATGATAGCAATCTTCATATAAATTCTCCCCTATAATGAGCAACAAAAAAAGCTCCGTGGAGCTCCTTTGTATGCGCGATGCATTATTTAGCAAGTTTAGCTGAAAGACGTGCTTTATCGCGGCTTGCTTTGTTTTTGTGGATCAAACCTTTTGTTTCTGCTTTATCGATAGCTGAGCTAGCAGCACGGAAAAGTTCTTCAGACGGGTTTGCTTCAAATGCTTTGATTGCAGTACGCATAGCTGATTTTTGAGCTGAGTTTTTTTCGTTTTGTTTAACGTTCAATTCAGCGCGTTTGATAGCTGACTTAATGTTTGCCAAGTTATTCACCTCCATTGAAAATACTAACTATCTAATTATATATGAAAAGTTGTGATTTGACAAGCCTAAATTATTTTTTTAGATAGATTTCATCAATTTCATGATTTTTAGCCTTATGTAAAATCACTTCAGCCCTGTTACGGGTTGGCTCGATATAGTCTATCAGATTCACCAGATTGATTGTTTCCCAGATATTATGGGCAAGTGCCATGACTTCTTCTTCGGGTTGAGTCGTAAAGCGATGGTAGTAGTTGTCCGTGTCATGCTTGGCTAGTGCCAATAATTTTTTAAAGCGATCTAGATACCAAGACTCGATATTTTCAACTTCGGCATCTACATAGATGGAGAAGTCAAAGAAGTCAGTCATGTAAAGGCGTTCATTTTGCGGATTTTGGAAGACATTGATACCTTCAACGATGACAAAGTCAGCTGCTTTAATTTCCTGCTTTTCATTTGGGACAATATCATAGATTTCGTGCGAGTAGACAGGAATTTTATAGTTTTGACCATTTTTGATGCGGTCTAAGAAATCCAGCAAAAGTTCCATATTATAGCTTTCAGGGAAGCCCTTGCGATTTAAAATGCCTGATTCAATCAAGGTTTGATTAGGATAGAGGAAGCCATCGGTCGTCACCAATTCAACGGTTGCATTTGTGAAAGTTCGTGACAGAAGGATTTGCAGCAGGCGGCTAGTCGTTGATTTTCCAACGGCAACACTACCAGAAACTCCGATAATAAAAGGTTGTTTTTTGATTTCCTTTTGCAGAAAAATTCCTTTTGAAAAGGCGAGGTCCTCTTTGGAACGTTTGTAAATTTGGATAAGATTGGTCAGAGGCAGATAGACATCCGTTACGTCCTGTAGACTGATTTTGTCATTGAAACTCTTGATAGAATTGAGTTCGGACTCAGTGAGCGGTGGATTTTTCTTTCGATGCAGATTCTGCCAAGTGTGGCGGCTGATTTTTTCAAAATGAAGAAATTCGTTTGTCATAAGTTACTCCTATATGATGGATTTTAGTATAACATACTTTTTGAGAAATGAAAACGATTTACAAATCTAGAAAAATTTATGATAAAATGGTTTTTATGACTAAAATGTATTTTGCAGAAAATCCGGATGCCAAACATGACATTCATGAATTAAAAGTGGAACTATTAGGACAACAGATGACCTTTTTAACGGATGCTGGTGTCTTTAGCAAAAAAATGATTGATTACGGCAGTCGAGTTTTGTTGTCTGCCTTGGAATTTAACAAAAAGAGACGCTGCTGGATGTCGGCTGCGGTTATGGAACGCTGGGCTTGACTCTGGCTAAAGCGCAAGAGCTGGAAGTCACTCTCGTGGATATCAATCAGCGAGCACTAGACTTGGCTAGAAAAAATGCGGATGCGAACCAAGTATCAGCAGATATTTTCCAGTCCAATGTTTACGAACATGTGACCGGACAATTTCATCATATTATCAGCAATCCACCGATTCGGGCTGGTAAGCAGGTGGTGCATGAAGTTATTTCAGGTAGTTATGATCACTTGCTAGCGGATGGGGATTTGACGATTGTTATCCAAAAGAAACAAGGAGCTCCCAGTGCTAAAGCTAAGATGGAAGAAGTGTTTGGCAACTGCGAGACTCTCAAAAAGGACAAAGGCTATTATATCCTAAGGAGTGTGAAATAAAGATGCGGGCAGTTGATATTATTCAAAAGAAACGAGATGGACTAGAGTTGTCCAGTCAAGAGATTGAATGGCTGATTGAGGGGTATGTAGCTGGAACAGTGCCAGATTACCAGATGTCAGCCTTTGCTATGGCTGTTTATTTTAAAGGAATGACCACCAGGGAAATTTCTGATTTGACCATGGCCATGGTGGGAACAGGCCAGCAGTTTGATTTGTCAGCCATTTCAGGGATTAAAGTAGACAAGCATTCAACTGGTGGAGTGGGGGATAAGGTTACCTTAATCTTGGCTCCTCTCGTTGCTAGCTTTGGCGTGCCCGTTGCTAAGATGAGCGGTCGAGGCTTAGGACACACGGGTGGCACCATAGACAAGCTTGAGTCTGTCAAGGGCTACCAGGTAGAGCGCAGCCAGGAAGATTTCATCAAGCAGGTTCAGGAAATTGGTGTATCCGTCATCGGTCAGTCAGACCAGCTAGTTAAGGCAGACAAGCTTCTCTATGCTCTACGTGATGTGACCGCTACAGTTGATACCATTCCTTTGATTGCCAGCTCTGTTATGAGCAAGAAAATCGCCGCTGGTGCAGACAGCATCTTGCTGGATGTGACCGTCGGTGAAGGTGCCTTTATGAAATCTAGAGGATGCCCGTCTCCTAGCCCGTACCATGGTAGATTTAGGTAAGGCTGTCGGACGTAGAACAGTTGCAGTTATTACCGATATGAGTCAGCCTTTGGGCACTAGCATTGGCAATCGTTTGGAAATCCTAGAAGCACTGGAAATTCTTCAAGGACAAGGACGCGAAGATATTACGGAGTTTATCTGCGAGCTCGCTCGGATTATGCTTGATTTGGCTAATGTTGAGAAGTCAGTTTCTGAAATTAGAGAGCATTTGACAAATGGAGCGGCTTTGAAAAAATTTGAAGAGATGATTGCGGCTCAAGGTGGAGATCTAGAGGACTTGTATCGACCATCCCAAGCGGCTTATGTGGCTGAAGTGAGAGCAGAGCAATCTGGCTTTATCACAGAGCTTCCAGCTATGGAATTTGGCTTGTTTGCAATGAGGTTAGGAGCAGGTCGAGCCGTCAAATCTGATAAACTAGATTATGAAACTGGAATCGTGTTTGAAAAGAAGGTTGGCGAAACAGTCGAAATTGGGGAAATTGTCGCAAAAATTTACGCAAATGAAAAAATTTCTCAAGAACTAGTTACAGAATTCCAAAAAAATGTTAGAATAGGTAGTGAAAGCGTTGCAGTAAGCGAGATTGTCGAAGTGATCGCTTAATTTTAGGAGAATCCAACATGAAATTAAACAAATACATTGACCATACGCTTTTGAAACCTGATGCAAGTCAGGAGCAGATTGAAACCTTAATTGAGGAAGCAAAGAAATACGATTTTGCGAGCGTCTGTGTCAATCCGACTTGGGTGAATTTTGCTGCGCAAGCACTAAAAGCTACAGATGTTAAAGTCTGTACGGTCATTGGTTTTCCTCTGGGAGCAAATACTCCGGAGCTCAAGGCTTTTGAAACGAGTGATGCAATCCAAAACGGAGCAAATGAAGTCGACATGGTCATCAATATCGGTGCTCTAAAGTCTCGAAACTTTGACTTAGTTGAAAGAGACATTCGAGCTGTTGTGGAATCTGCCAAAGGAACCTTGGTCAAGGTCATTATTGAGACCTGCCTCTTGACAGATGATGAGAAAGTGAAAGCTTGTCAGATTGCTCAGAAAGCTGGTGCGGATTTTGTCAAGACATCCACTGGTTTCTCAACTGGTGGTGCAACCGTTGCAGATGTAGCTTTGATGCGTAAGACAGTTGGGCCAGATATGGGAGTCAAGGCTTCTGGCGGTGCCCGTTCTTACGAAGATGCACTTGCATTTATCAAGCTGGTGCGACTCGCATTGGAGCATCCTCTGGTGTAGCGATTATGGAGGGAGACGTGGCTAATGGCGACTACTGATTTGATTGATTTAGTTGTAGAAACCACGAAGAATGCCTATGTTCCATACTCTCATTTCCCTGTCGGAGCCGTTTTAGTAGCTAAAAATGGACAAGTTTTCACAGGTATCAATATCGAAAATGCTAGTTTCGGCTTGACCAATTGTGCAGAGCGAACAGCCATTTTTAAAGCTGTTTCTGAAGGCTTTTTAGACTTTGAGGAATTAATTGTTTACGGAGAAACGGAAAAACCGATCTCTCCTTGTGGCGCCTGCCGCCAAGTAATGGCAGAGTTTTTTAATCAGGATTTACCAGTGACCTTGGTCGCTAAAGATAAATCGACGGTCGTGATGACGGTCAAGGAGTTACTTCCATACTCTTTTACAGACTTAACTTGAGTCTGTTGCTGGTCAACTGACCAAAATTAAACTTGCAACTAAGTTGCACATCTTATATAGGAGGTTCAGAAATGAACAAGAAACAATGGCTAGGTCTTGGTCTAGTGTCTGTCGCAGCAATCGGACTTGCTGCATGTGGGAATCGTGCGTCTAAATCAGATAGCTCTAACGCTAAAACTGATTTAAAAGCTGCTATCGTAACCGATACAGGTGGTGTTGATGATAAGTCATTTAACCAATCTGCATGGGAAGGTTTGCAAGCTTGGGGGAAAGAAAATGGCCTTTCAAAAGATAACGGCTATACTTACTTCCAGTCAACTGACGAGTCACAATACGCGAACAACCTAAACCAAGCTGCTACGGATGGTTACAACTTAGTATTTGGTATCGGTTTTGCCCTTCGTGATGCCGTTGAATCTGCTGCTAAAGATAATTCAAGTATTAACTACGTTATTATTGACGATGTGATTGAAGGTCAAAAGAATGTTGCTTCAGCAGTCTTTGCAGATAATGAAGCAGCTTACCTTGCTGGTGTTGCAGCTGCAAAAACTACTAAGACAAAACAAGTTGGTTTCATAGGTGGTATAGAAGGCGCAGTTATCACACGTTTTGAAAAAGGTTTCGAGGCTGGTGTGAAATCAGTTGATCCATCTATCAAGATTAAAGTGGACTATGCTGGCTCATTCGGCGATGCAGCTAAAGGTAAAAACAATTGCAGCTGCTCACTATGCTGGTGGTGCGGATGTTGTTTACCAAGTAGCTGGTGGTACTGGTGCTGGAGTATTTAACGAAGCTAAGTCAATCAACGAAACAAGAAATGAAAATGAAAAAGTTTGGGTACTTGGTGTTGACCGTGACCAAACTGAAGAAGGTAAATACAAATCTAAAGATGGTAAAGAGTCTAACTTTGTTTTGGCATCAAGCTTGAAACAAGTTGGTAAGACTGTCCAAGACATCGCTAACCAAACAGCTAAAGGTAAATTCCCAGGTGGTAAAACTACAACCTTTGGTTTGAAAGACGGTGGTGTTGATTTGACAACAACCAACCTTTCTGAAGATGCTAAAAAAGCTGTTGAAGAAGCGAAAGCTAAAATCCTTGACGGTAGCATTACAGTTCCTGATAAATAATTGAATGTTGAGCGATCCGACCTACTAGGGTCGCTCATTTTTAAATTCTGACGCCTTTGCATCGATTAAGCCTACTAGGATAGGAGTCCGAGGAGGTTATATCGACATAAAATGAAATTCTGGAAAGGAAAGAGCCATGACACATGAAAATGTCATTGAAATGCGAGAAATTACCAAGATTTTTGGTGAATTTGTGGCCAATGATAAAATCAATTTGGAACTCCGAAAAGGTGAGATTCACGCTCTTTTAGGAGAAAATGGTGCCGGGAAGTCAACCTTGATGAATATGTTGGCCGGCCTACTTGAGCCGACTAGTGGTGAGATTGTAGTAAACGGAAAGCCAGTTAAGCTGGACTCTCCATCAAAGGCGGCCTCACTTGGTATCGGGATGGTGCATCAGCACTTTATGCTTGTGGAAGCCTTCACTGTTGCTGAAAATATTATTCTTGGAAGTGAGATTACAAAAAATGGTATCTTAGACTTGAAACGCGCTACGCAAGAAATTAAGCGTTTGTCTAAGAAATATGGTTTGTCGGTCGATCCATCTGCCAAGATTGAAGACATTTCTGTTGGAGCCCAACAACGGGTTGAAATTCTTAAGACCCTTTACCGTGGTGCAGATATCCTAATCTTTGACGAACCAACAGCTGTTTTGACACCATCTGAGATTGATGAATTGATGAATATCATGAAAAACTTAGTCAAGGAAGGTAAGTCTATCATTCTTATTACCCATAAGTTGGATGAGATTCGTGCAGTTTCTGACCGAGTGACCGTTATTCGTCGAGGAAAATCGATCGAAACTGTTGAAATTGCTGGTGCAACCAACCAAGATTTGGCAGAAATGATGGTAGGACGTGCCGTTTCCTTTAAGACGGAGAAGAAACCTTCTAATCCTCAAGAAACAGTTCTTTCAATCAAGAATCTTGTCGTTGAAGAAAATCGCGGCGTTCCAGCTGTTAAGGGACTTTCACTGGATGTTCGTGCTGGTGAGATTGTTGGGATTGCTGGTATTGACGGCAATGGTCAAACCGAGTTGATTCAAGCTATTACAGGACTTAGAAAGCGAGCTCGGGTGAAATTTTGATCAAGAACCAGTCCGTGCTTGGTAAGAAACCACGTCAGATTACAGAGATGAAGGTCAGCCATGTACCTGAAGACCGCCATCGCGATGGTTTGGTGCTGCAGATGTCCATTTCTGAAATATTGCTTTGCAGACTTACTACAAAGAGCCGCTCAGCAAACACGGCATCTTGAATTACAATAATATTTACTCTTACGCGTGCAATCTGATGAAAGAGTTTGATGTGCGAGCAGCTAGCGAGTATGTACCTGCTTCAGCCCTCTCAGGAGGAAACCAGCAGAAGGCTATCATTGCTCGGGAAGTGGATCGTGATCCAGATTTGTTGATTGTCAGTCAGCCTACTCGTGGACTTGATGTCGGAGCAATTGAGTATATCCATAAACGCTTGATTGAGGAGCGTACTCAAGGTAAGGCAGTACTTGTTGTCAGCTTTGAGCTAGATGAAATACTCAATCTTTCTGACAGAATCGCCGTTATCCATGATGGCAAGATTCAAGGAATTGTGACTCCAGAGAAGACCAATAAGCAAGAACTTGGTATTCTTATGGCTGGTGGTAAGATTTAGAAGGGAGATTCAAATGTCTAAGAAAACACAGCAGATCGCAGTTCCCTTAATCTCAGTTCTTTTAGGGATTTTATTGGGAGCGATTGTCATGGCTATCTTTGGCTATGATGCCATCTGGGGATATGAATCCCTCTTTAAAACGGCATTCGGTTCTTTGAGAAGTTTGGGTGAAATTTCTCGGGCGATGGGACCTCTAGTTCTCATTGGTCTGGGTTTTGCCGTTGCTAGTCGGGCTGGATTTCAATGTCGGACTTCCGGGCCAAGCCTTGGCTGGTTGGATTCTGGCTGGTTGGTTTGCCCTTTCCTTCCCTGACCTACCTCGCCCACTGATGTTGTTAGCAACTGTAGTCATTGCAGCAGTAGCTGGTGGGATCATTGGTGCTATTCCAGGAGTTCTGCGTGCCTATTTAGGAACAAGTGAAGTCATCGTTACGATTATGATGAACTATATCGTCCTCTTCGTTGGAAATGCTTTTATCCGCAGCTTTCCAAAATCTGTGATGCAGAGTGTTGACTCTAGTAAGCGTGTTGGTGCCAATGCTATTTATCAAACAGAATGGCTGAGAAGTTTGACAGCTAACTCTCGTATGAATATTGGTATTTTCTTTGCCTTGATTGCAGTCGTGCTAATCTGGTATATGCTGAAGAAAACAACACTTGGCTTTGAAATCCGCGCTGTAGGGCTGAACCCGAATGCAGCTGAATACGCGGGGATGTCTTCTAAACGGACCATTATTTTGTCTATGATTATTTCTGGAGCCCTTGCAGGACTTGGAGGAGTCGTAGAAGGACTGGGTACTTATCAGAACGTCTTTGTACAAGGAAGTTCATTGAGCGTTGGTTTCAATGGTATGGCAGTAAGTCTTTTGGCAGCAAACTCTCCAGTTGGTATCCTCTTTGCAGCCTTCCTCTTTGCAGTTCTAAGTGTCGGTGCGCCAGGTATGAACGTGGCTCAGATTCCGACAGAATTAGTCAATATCGTGACAGCTTCGATTATCTTCTTTGTCAGCGTCCATTACCTGATTGAGCGTCTGACTGGTAAGACAGTTTTTGAATTATTTAAAAACCGTAAGCAAGAAGCTGGTAAAGTGAAAGGGGGGAAACTAGGATGAGTATCGTAACGATATTAGGTTTATTAGTATCATCTATGCTGATTTATGCGGCTCCCCTGATTTTCACAAGTATCGGTGGAGCTTATTCGGAGCATGCCGGAGTCGTCAATGTCGGTTTGGAAGGGATCATGGTAATGGGAGCATTTACAGGCGTTCTCTTTAACCTGACTTTCGAAAGTAGTTTTGGCAGCTTGACTCCATGGCTTTCCTTGATTGCTGCTGGTTTAGTCGGAGTGCTCTTCTCCCTTATCCATGCTGTAGCAACTATTAACTTCCGTGCAGACCACGTCGTTAGTGGTACAGTTCTAAACTTATTAGCACCAGCCTTGGCAGTCTTCCTTGTTAAAGCTATCTACAACAAGGGGCAAACAGACAACATTCAGCGTTCATTTGGTAAATTTAATTTTCCTATTTTGTCTGATATTCCGGTCATAGGAGATATATTCTTCAAACATACAAGTCTGATGGGATATTTGGCTGTTGCCTTCTCTTTCCTCGCTTGGTTTATCATGTTTAAGACAAAATTCGGACTTCGTCTTCGCTCAGTAGGAGAGCATCCGCAGGCAGCAGATACACTAGGAATCAATGTTTATCTCATGCGATATTGCGGTGTCATGATTTCTGGTTTGCTCGGCGGTATTGGTGGAGCTATTTATGCTCAGTCAATCTCTGTTAACTTTGCTGTGACAACTATCATAGGTCCAGGATTTATCGCCTTGGCAGCTATGATTTTTGGTAAATGGAGTCCTATCGGCGCTATGTTGGCAAGTCTCTTCTTCGGAGCTTCTCAAAGTTTGGCCGTTATCGGAAACCAGTTGCCTCTTCTTTCAAAAGTGCCAACAGTTTACCTGCAGATTGCGCCATACGTTTTGACGATTGTGGTTCTTGCAACCTTCTTTGGTAAAGCTGTTGCTCCGAAAGCAGACGGTATCAACTACATCAAGTCTAAATAATTTTTTACACCAGTTCTTTGGAACTGGTTTTTTTGTGATTGGAAAAAGTTGCTATCAGAAATAGAAAAAGCCTGCTTCGTCTGAAGCAAGCTTTCTAATATTAATTTGTAGCGATTTCGTTTAATAAATCTTCTGCAGTAGTGGTTGGGTTCACTCGAACACGATTGAGTGAGAGTAATCCGTTGGATAGAGAAGCTAAACCGTTATTGGTCGTTAATCCCATCTTATAGCCCAGACTTTCAGCAATCTGCAAAGTCGCATCACTATAGCGGCCGGATGGGTAGGCAACAGTTGTCGTCTTCTGCGAGAGATTGTCATCTAAAAAGGCTTTCGAATCACGCAGTTCAAAGGTTTGTTGATCAGCAGTAGCAGTTGATAGATCAGGGTGGTTGACGGTATGGTCTTCAAAGGACATTCCCTTTTCCTTCATTTCTTTGATCTCATCTAGCGTCAACATATCTTCACGGCCAGCTTGGACAAATCCAGTAATGACATTGTTGGTTGCCTTCATCTGGTACTTTTGAAGTAGTGGAAAGGCATTGGTGTAAAAGTCTTTCAAACTATCATCAAAGGTCAGCCAGACTACTTTTTTATTTTCAGGTAGGACATTCTCTGTCAAAGCTTTGTAAGCTTCATCTGGGGTTAAAGTATAATAACCAGCTTCTTTCAGAGCCTGCAAATGACTTTCAAAAGTAGTTGGATCTACAATCAAACCAGCATTGGCTGCCTCAGAGGGATCCATTACATGGATCGCATGGTACATCAAAATTGGAATCTTAACAGGCTCGTCCTGTTTTACCCACTTGATTTGAAGCTTCTTCATTTGTTGAGGTAGAGTCTGGCTTTGAGGTGGATTGCACAGTTTGGTTGCCTGCAGAGGATTGTTTGCTAGGAGAGAACTGAGTCTTCCAAAGATAAATTCCGCCTACGATTAGGGCAAGGAGCAAGAAAAGATTGATAATAGAAAAAAGGAATGCCTTTTTCTTAGCTTTGTGTCTTTGCATGCGTCTTCCAATGTGTTTATCGGTCATGGTATCTCCTTCTAATCTCATGAGTTTAAAATTTTTACTTACATTATAACAAATATACAAATAGATTTGTAGGCATTTCTATATATTTTTGTTATAATGTTTTTTATATAAGAAATATTCAAGGAGTTCCTCATGTCTATTAAAATTGCTTTACTTGGTTTTGGAACAGTTGCTAGTGGTGTTCCTTTCTTGTTGAAAGAAAATGGAGAAAAGATTGTTCAGGCTGCTCATTCTGAGATTGAAGTCGCAAAAGTCTTGGTCAAGGATGATGCTGAAAAAGAACGTCTTTTGGTAGCTGGAAATGACTACAACTTTGTGACCAATGTGGATGAAATCTTAAATGACAGCGAAATTGCGATTGTAGTGGAGCTGATGGGACGGATTGAACCAGCTAAAACCTTTATCACACGTGCACTTGAAGCAGGCAAGCATGTGGTAACTGCTAACAAAGACTTGCTGGCAGTTCATGGTTCTGAATTGTTGGACATTGCCCAGAAAAATGGCGTTGCCCTTTACTATGAAGCTGCTGTTGCCGGCGGTATCCCAATTTTGCGTACCTTGGTTAATTCATTGGCATCTGACAAGATTACTCGCGTTTTGGGTGTGGTCAATGGAACATCTAACTTCATGATGACCAAGATGGTAGAAGAAGGTTGGTCTTACGAGGATGCTCTTGCGGAAGCGCAACGTTTAGGATTTGCTGAAAGCGATCCGACTAACGACGTTGATGGAATTGACGCAGCCTATAAAATGGTCATCCTCAGCCAATTTGCTTTCGGTATGAACATCAAGTTTGAAGATGTCAGCCACCAAGGTATTCGCAACATCACGCCTGAAGACGTTGCTGTTGCTCAGGACTTAGGCTATGTGGTAAAATTGGTTGGCTCAATTGAGGAAACACCATCAGGAATTGCTGCAGAAGTGACACCGACTTTCTTGCCAAAAGCGCATCCACTAGCTAGCGTAAACGGCGTAATGAATGCGGTCTTTGTCGAGTCAATTGGTATTGGAGAATCCATGTATTATGGCCCAGGTGCAGGTCAAAAACCAACTGCTACTAGTGTCGTTGCGGATATCGTCCGTATTGTCCGTCGCTTAAATGAAGGTACGATTGGCAAATCTTTCAATGAATTTAGTCGCGAGCTTGTCTTGGCTAAACCTGAGGATGTTAAGAGCAACTATTATTTCTCTATCTTGGCTCCAGATGCCAAGGGTCAAGTCTTGCATTTGGCTGAAATCTTCAATGCTGAAGAAGTTTCCTTCAAGCAAATTCTGCAAGAAGGTACGGATGGTGAAACAGCTCGTGTAGTCATCATCACACATGCTGTCAGCAAGACTCAGCTAGAAAATGTCGTTGCCAAGCTCCGTGAGGTACCAGAGTTTGAATTGCTCAATACCTTTAAAGTATTAGGAGAATAAGATGAAAATTATTGTACCAGCAACCAGTGCCAATATCGGGCCTGGTTTTGACTCAGTTGGTGTCGCAGTCTCCAAATATTTAGAAATCGAAGTCTTGGAAGAAAGTCAGGAGTGGGTTATTGAGCATAACCTCAATCCTCGAATTCCAACGGATAAACGGAATTTACTAATCAAAATTGCCCTGCAATTGGCCCCAGACCTTCAGCCTCACCGCTTAAAAATGACCAGCGATGTTCCTTTGGCGCGCGGTCTTGGCTCTTCCAGCTCCGTTATTGTTGCAGGGATTGAACTGGCCAATCAGTTGGCAAATCTGAACTTATCTGATCATGAAAAGTTGAAAATTGCGACAAAAATCGAAGGGCATCCGGACAATGTCGCACCAGCAATTTATGGAAACTTAGTGATTGCAAGCTCCTTCCAAAATCAAGTTTCGGCTGTCGTGTCAGATTTCCCAGAGGTCAGCTTTATCGCTTTTATTCCCGATTATGAGTTGAGAACAGTTGAAAGCCGCCGTGTCTTGCCTAATCGCCTTTCTTATAAGGAAGCTGTTGCGGCAAGCTCTGTAGCCAATGTCGCTGTTGCAGCACTCTTAAAGGGTGATATGAAAACAGCTGGTTGTGCCATTGAATCTGATCGTTTCCATGAGAGATATCGTCAGCCGCTTATCAAAGAATTTTCTGACATCAAATTCTTAGCTAGAAAACAGGGCGCTTTTGCGACTTATATCTCTGGAGCTGGTCCGACTGTTATGGTTTTATCTCCGAAAGACAAAGCAGAGCAGATTTATCAGCAAATCAAGGAACAAGCTTTGATGGGGAAGTTTTCCAGTTGCAAGTCGATACTCAGGGTGTACGTGTAGAAAAATAGAAGAGAGTTTGAGGATGACGAACTTGTGGACGCAGTGTTGGTCTACAATCTTCGTTCTCCTCTTTCTTTTTGCTTTGAAAAAGAATCTTTATTTCCCTCAGTCTATCGTAAATATCATTTAATTTTGATATAATAGAGTGTAATTTGTAAAAAAGAGAGTAAGTCATGCAAAACCTAGAAAAATTTTCTGCGGAATTAGAAGGGATCGACATCCGTTTCAATGAACCTTTGAGTCAATACACTTATACGAAGGTAGGCGGAGCTGCCGATTTCTTAGTTTTTCCACGTAACCGTTATGAGTTGGCGCGGATTGTCAAATTGGCCAATCGTGAACAGATTCCTTGGTTGGTGCTTGGAAATTCAAGTAATATCATCGTTCGAGATGGCGGTATTCGAGGCTTTGTCATCATGTTTGACAAGCTAAATAACGTAGCAGTAGACGGCTATACGATTGAGGCAGAGGCCGGTGCCAATCTAACTCAGACTACTCGTATTGCCCTGCATCATAGTTTAACTGGCTTTGAATTTGCCTGCGGTATCCCGGGTAGTGTCGGCGGTGCTGTCTTTATGAATGCTGGCGCTTATGGCGGAGAAATTGCTCATGTGCTTGTTTCTTGCAAGGTCTTGACACCTGAAGGCGAAATTAAGACTTTAGATGCGCGTGATATGCGGTTTGGTTATCGCCATTCACTTATTCAAGAAACTGGCGACATTGTGATTTCAGCTAAGTTTGGTCTGGCACCAGGTGTCCACCAAAACATTCGTCAGGAAATGGAACGTCTGACCTATCTGCGTGAACTCAAGCAGCCTTTGGAATACCCATCATGTGGGTCTGTCTTTAAGCGTCCTTTGGGGCATTTTGCTGGCCAGCTCATCAGTGAGGCCGGTTTAAAAGGCTATCGAATCGGTGGTGTAGAGGTTTCAGAAAAACATGCTGGTTTCATGATTAATGTCGATCATGGCACAGCTAGCGATTATGAAGAGTTGATTGCTCATGTCATTAAAGTAGTCAAAGAGCATTCAGGTGTCACTCTGGAACGAGAAGTTCGAATTATCGGAGAAGCATAAGAGTCCCATATGTAAATGTCTGACTGCTTTCTGATAATTTCTAGTTTCTAAGTTTGTCCAGTCTTTGGAATAGCCAATATCCATGTGTCATTAGTAAAGGGGGTGAAAGCCTATCGATATCGCAAGTATGCAGGGCCATAGTAGCCCTCGAGAGGTTTTTTTGGTCTGACAGAACCAAAAATCTGTTAATACATGGAAAAGAAGGAATTTATGCCAATTGAAAAAACCAATTATTGAGTTCAAAAACGTTTCGAAGGTTTTTGAAGACAGTAACACCGTCGTTCTCAAAGATATTAACTTTGAATTAGAAGAAGGAAAATTTTATACGCTTCTTGGAGCTTCTGGCTCTGGGAAGTCAACCATCCTTAATATTATTGCAGGACTGCTAGATGCGACAACGGGAGACATCTTTTTGGATGGCGTCCGCATCAATGACATTCCTACCAATAAACGGGATGTTCATACTGTATTCCAGTCCTACGCCCTTTTCCCGCATATGAATGTTTTTGAGAATGTAGCCTTTCCGTTGCGTTTGCGGAAGGTAGACAAAAAAGAAATTGAAGAACGGGTTACTGAAGTTCTGAAAATGGTTCAGCTGGAAGGATATGAGCGCCGTTCAATTCGGAGACTGTCAGGCGGTCAACGCCAGCGGGTAGCCATTGCCCGTGCCATCATCAATCGGCCGCGTGTTGTCCTACTAGACGAGCCTCTTTCTGCGCTGGATTTGAAGTTGCGGACGGATATGCAATACGAGCTCCGTGAACTCCAACAGCGTCTGGGAATCACTTTCGTCTTTGTCACCCACGATCAGGAAGAAGCCCTCGCCATGAGTGACTGGATTTTTGTCATGAATGAAGGGGGAGATTGTCCAGTCAGGAACGCCAGTGGATATCTATGATGAGCCGATTAACCACTTTGTTGCGACCTTTATCGGAGAATCAAATATCCTGCCCGGTAAGATGATCGAAGACTACTTGGTCGAGTTCAATGGCAAACGCTTTGAAGCAGTTGACGGAGGAATGAGACCAAACGAATCCGTTGAAGTGGTGATCCGTCCAGAGGATTTGCGCATTACCCTGCCCGAAGAAGGAAAACTGCAGGTTAAAGTAGATACTCAGCTTTTCCGCGGGGTTCATTATGAAATCATCGCCTATGATGAACTTGGCAATGAATGGATGATCCACTCGACTCGCAAGGCCATCGTCGGAGAAGAAATCGGTCTGGACTTTGAGCCAGAGGATATCCATATCATGCGCCTCAATGAAACCGAAGAAGAATTCGATGCTCGGATTGAAGAATACGTAGAAATCGAAGAACAAGAAGCAGGGCTGATCAATGCCATTGAGGAGGAAAGAGATGAAGAAAACAACCTCTAACCTTTCTGGTTCCATATTTTCTTTGGATCCTGCTCTTTGTCCTAGCTCCAGTGATAATGATTGTCTGGAAATCATTCTTTAATATCGAGGGTCAGTTCACGCTGGAAAACTATCAGATTTATTTCACTTCGCAGAATTTGACCTATCTGAAAATGAGCTTTAACTCGGTATTTTACGCAGGCATCATCACCTTGGTGACCTTGCTCATTTCCTATCCGACTGCTTATTTTTTGACCCAGCTCAAGCATCGCCAACTCTGGCTCATGCTGATTGTCCTGCCGACTTGGATCAATCTTTTGCTGAAAGCTTACGCCTTTATCGGCATTTTTGGACAAAATGGCTCGGTGAATGAATTTCTGACCTTTATTGGTATCGGTCCCAAGCAGATTCTTTTCACTGACTTTTCTTTTATCTTTGTTGCCAGCTACATTGAGCTGCCCTTTATGATTCTGCCAATCTTCAATGTTTTGGATGATTTGGATCCCAACCTCATCAATGTCAGCTATGACCTGGGGGCCAATCGATGGCAGACTTTCCGCAATGTCATCTTTCCGCTTTCAATGAACGGCGTGAGAAGTGGCGTGCAGTCAGTCTTCATTCCTAGTCTCAGTCTCTTCATGCTGACGCGTTTGATCGGTGGAAACCGTGTTATTACGCTGGGAACAGCCATTGAACAGCATTTCTTGACAACGCAAAACTGGGGAATGGGCTCAACCATCGGAGTGGTTCTGATTATTGCCATGCTCTTCACCATGTGGGCAACCAAGGAAAGGAGAGAACGATGAAAAAATTTGCTAATCTCTATTTAGCGATCGTATTTCTAATCCTTTATCTTCCGATCTTTTATTTGATTGCCTATGCTTTCAATGCTGGCGATGATATGAATAAATTTACTGGCTTTGATTTGGTTCATTTTCAAAAGTTATTTGAAGATTCGCGCTTGATTTTGATTTTGGCGCAGACTTTCTTCTTAGCCTTTCTTTCTTCCCTCATCGCTACGATTATCGGAACTTTCGGTGCTATTTATATTTACCAAGCCCGCAAGAAGTATCAGGATGCTTTCTTATCCATCAATAATATTTTGATGGTGGCGCCTGACGTTATGATTGGGGCTAGCTTCCTGATTCTCTTTACCACGGCTAAATTCCAGTTGGGCTTTGTATCTGTTTTGGCCAGCCACGTTGCCTTTTCAATTCCCATTGTTGTGCTGATGATTTTGCCAAGGCTGAAAGAAATGAATGATGACATGATTAAAGCCGCTTATGATTTGGGAGCGAGCCAAGTCCAGATGCTCAAGGAAATCATGCTTCCTTATCTGACACCAGCTATTATTGCCGGCTACTTTATGGCTTTCACCTACTCACTGGATGACTTTGCTGTAACCTTCTTTGTAACAGGAAATGGTTTCTCGACTCTTTCAGTTGAAATTTATTCCCGTGCACGGCAAGGAATTTCCTTGGGAAATCAATGCCCTGTCTGCTCTGGTCTTTCTCTTTAGTATCGTTTTAGTCATTGGCTATTACTTTATCACGCGTGAGAAGGAGGAAGCAGCATGAAAAAACTCTATTCGTTTTTAGCAGGGGTTCTTGCGATTATCCTGATTTTGTGGGGAATTAGCTATCGGATTGAGAGTAAAGCCAACAGCAAGGGCAGTGATAAATTGGTTGTCTATAACTGGGGAGATTACATCGATCCAGACTTGCTGACTGAGTTTACCAAGGAAACAGGTGTGCAGGTCCAGTACGAAACTTTCGACTCCAACGAAGCTATGTACACGAAAATCAAACAGGGTGGAACAACCTACGATATTGCCATCCCGAGTGAGTACATGATTGCCAAGATGATGAAGGAAAACTTGGTTGAGAAATTGGATCATAGCCAGATCAAAGGCTTGGAAAATATTGGTTCAGACTTTTTGGATCAGCCATTTGATCCAGGAAATCAGTATTCCATTCCTTATTTCTGGGGGACGCTGGGAATTGTTTACAATACTAAAATGGTCGAACATGCGCCTGAGCATTGGAACGATCTCTGGAAGCCAGAATACAGAAACTCTATCATGATGATTGACGGAGCCCGCGAAGTCATGGGGATTGGTCTGAACTCGAATGGTCATAGCCTTAACTCCAAAGATGCTGACCAGCTGCAGGAGGCTGTCGATAAGCTTTATACTCTGACGCCCAATATCAAAGCCATCGTCGCTGATGAGATGAAGGGCTACATGATTCAGAATAATGCAGCCATCGGTGTCACCTTCTCTGGTGAAGCTCGCCAAATGCTGGAAGCTAACGAAGATTTGCGCTATGTCGTTCCGACAGAAGCCAGCAACCTTTGGTTTGATAATATCGTCATTCCTAAAACCGTAAAAAATAAAAAAGCTGCCTATCAGTTTATCAATTTCATGCTGAGACCGGAAAATGCTTATAAGAATGCGCTCTATGTCGGCTATTCAACGCCAAACCTTCCTGCTAAGGCCATGCTGCCAGAAGAAGTACAGGAAGATGAGGCTTTCTATCCAACCGAAGAAACCATGAAGCATCTGGAAGTCTATCAGCAATTAGGACCAAAATGGCTCGGAACATACAATGACCTCTATCTTCAAGTCAAAATGTATCGCAAGTAGCCAAAGAGAGTGGGAAAGAAATCGATAATTCGTTAGAATTCGATTTCGTCGTCCCACCTCCGCACAGTTGAGTAGGGCTGTAAAAGCTGATGAAATCAGCGTAGTAGAGCCCACTCAACCACTGCGTCTTGCTCGACAATCCAAAGACAATTGAGAGGCTAGGACTTTTGTCCCAGCCTCTTTTTTATATTTTGACTTGTATAATTCTTTGAAAAGTAGAAGAGAAAGTAGTAAAATTATATTAACATATGCAATAGAGCTTTGTGCTCAATTAAGGAGGAAATCATTATGTCAGTTTTCTACGTTCCATCAGTCAATTTGATTGGTAAAGGTGTCATCAATGAATTTGGCGGTCATGTCAAAGAGTTAGGCTTCAAGAAAGCTCTAATCGTCACAGACCACTACATTGCATCCAGTGATATTTTACCAAAAGTCATCAAGCCGCTAGAAGCAGAAGGCATTGAATATGTGGTTTTTGAAGGTGTAGACCCAAATCCTTCTTGTAAGAATGTCTACGATGGCTTAGCTACTCTTCAGGAAAATGACTGTGATTTTATCATCAGTGTCGGCGGTGGCTCTCCTCAGGATGCTGCTAGCTGTATTTCCATTATGGCGACAAATGGGGGCAAGCCTCAGGATTATGAGGGGCTCCACAAGTCAAAAGAAAAGGGTCTGCCAGTTGTGGCCATCAACACCACGGCGGGCACTTCTGCTGAAATTACCATCAACTATGTCATCACGGACGAAGAACGCAAGGTTAAGATGGTGATGGTTGATAAAAACAGTCTGGCTCTCATCTCTGTCAATGACCCAGAGCTCATGGTTTCCAAACCAGCTAATTTAACTGCAGCGACTGGGATGGATGCTTTGACTCATGCTGTTGAGGCCTTGGTAACTCCTGGTGCTTATGCCGTGACCAAGAAATTGTCTATCGGTGCTATTGAGTTGATTAAGGAATATTTGCCGCGAGCAGTTGCTAATGGTCATGATATAGAAGCGCGTGAAGCTATGGTCAATGCTATTTTCCTTGGCGGAATGTCCTTTAACAATGCAGGTCTAGGCTACGTGCATTCGATGGCTCACCAGCTTGGTGCGGTCTATCATTTGCCTCATGGCGTTTGCTGTGCTATGCTCCTGCCAGTAGTCGAGAGAGAAAATGCCAAACGTGTGCCAGCAGCCTTTAGAAATGTAGCTAAAGCTTTAGGCTTGCATACCGAAGGCAAGACTGATGAAGAATGTGCGGCATATGCCATTTCGGAAATCGAAACCTTGTCCGAAACGGTCGGTATTCCTAAGAAATTGACCGAGCTTGGTATTGAAGAAAAGGACTTTGACTTTGAATACCTTTCTAAGAATGCCTTGATTGATGCTTGCGCACCTAGTAATCCTTTCATGCCGACTTTGGAAGAAACCATCGCTTTATACAAAGAATTGTTTTAAGGCAAAGGAGAAAGGCTCTCCCTCTAAACTTAGTTGATTTATATCAAAAAAAGACAGTTGCTCTCTCCTACAACTGTCTTTTTAATTTATGGAAATGGGATGATGTACAGGATTAGTGTCTTAAGATGAACCTAGCAATAGCTGTAGCAACGCCATTTTCTTCGTTGCTATCTGTTACATAGTCGGCTAAGTCTTTGACATGCTGGCTAGAATTTCCCATGGCAACGCCCAAGCCAGCAAACTGGAGCATTTCAATATCGTTATTAGCATCGCCCAGTGCCATGATTTCCTCAGGATTGATCTCTAAGCGTTGCGCTAGACGCTCTAGGGCAAAGGCTTTGGTAACACCTTTTGGCATCGCCTCGTAGATGACAGGCTGGGAACGGACGCCACTGAATCGCTGGCAGAGTTCCTGCGAGAACTTGGTCTCAAAATCATCTACCTGCTCTGGATTCCTAGAAACATAGCTTGAAACATTCGATGCTGGCCGCTGCAAGCTTCCTCAAGGCTAATTTCAGTAGGAGTCGTAAAGACGAGGGCCGCATCATCTGTCACAATTTTGCTGGCTTTCTCTCCTACGACGAAGTAATGCTCTTCATCAAACAAGGTCAACTGTACTTGGCTCTGCTCGGCCAAACTGTAGAGGTAGCGAATGTCATCGGGCTTTAATTCTTGCCAATCAACAATCTGCCAATCGCTAGTCTGATGGATAGCGCAGCCATTGTCTACGATGACATATTCATTTTCATTCTCCAAGCCCAGCTCCTGAAAGTAAGGCTTGACACCCACGAGCGGTCTGCCTGTACAGAGGACAAGCTTGACGCCAGCTTGGATAGCTAGGTGAATGGCATCAATATGAGCTTGAGGAATCTTTTTGTCCTCAGTTAGCAAGGTGCCGTCCATATCAAGGGCAATTAGTTTAATCATAGTTTTTCTCCAATAGTATTTGTGAATATTATAGCATATTTTCTATCGCTAAGAGAGCAGAAATGGGAAAAGCTTGTTTTTTTCATTTTTCAAGCCTTGTGGTATAATAAGAAAATCTAGTAAGGAAAAGAGAATCTATGAAAGCAAAGCGTATTGTATTTAAAGTTGGAACGAGCTCGTTGACAAATCCTGACGGTAGCCTGTCGCGGGCAAAGGTGCGGGAAATCACGCATCAATTATCGGTCTTGCATGAAGCAGGGCACGAGTTGATTTTGGTATCGTCTGGAGCCATTGCGGCAGGTTTTTCTTCTCTGGGCTTTAAAAAACGCCCAACCAAGGTAGCCGATAAACAGGCTTCGGCAGCTGTTGGTCAGGGCCTTCTCCTAGAGGAGTACACCACTAACCTGCTCTTGAAGAAGATTGTATCTGCTCAGATCTTGCTGACGCAGGATGATTTTGCGGATAAGCGGCGTTACAAAAATGCTCACCAAGCTCTGTCGGTTCTTCTCAATCGTGGTGCTATTCCCATTATTAATGAAAATGATACTGTTTCTATCGAGGAGCTAAAGGTGGGGGACAATGATACGCTCAGTGCTCAGGTGGCAGCCATGGTTCAGGCGGATCTTTTGGTACTTTTGACAGATGTGGATGGGCTTTACACAGCCAACCCAGCTTCAGATCCAACTGCCCAACGTCTTGAAAGAATTGAGACTATTTCTAGCGATTTGATTGACATGGCAGGCGGGGCAGGCTCCAGCAATGGGACTGGTGGTATGCTGACCAAGATCAAAGCAGCGACTTTGGCGACCATGTCTGGTGTACCAGTTTATATTTGCTCGTCGCTAAAAAGCAATGCTTTATTGGAAGCGGCGAGCCAGACTCGAGACGGGAGCTTTTTCTCAGCGCAGGATAAGGGCTTGAAGACGCAAAAGCAGTGGCTAGCCTTCTATGCCAAGAGCCAAGGTGCTATCTATGTGGATCAGGGAGCGGCACAGGCTCTGCGCTACGATGGTAAAAGCCTTCTGGCATCAGGAATTGTTAAGTTAGAGGGGCATTTTTCTTACCAAGATACAGTGATGGTGTACGAAGAAGAGACTGGTGCGATTTTAGGAAAGGGGCGTGTGCGCTTTGGTAAACCTGCCCTCAAAGACATATTGCGATCTAGCAAACCAAAGGGAGTCGTGATTCATCGTGACGATTGGATCTCTATTACTCCAGAGCTCCAATTGCTCTTTTCTGAATTTTAAGAGAAAATAGGAGCTTACTTATTTCCTTTACACGAACTCTCCAACATCTTCGCCAATAGAAAAAAGGAATTATTGTATCTTACGAAAGGAGGCGCTATGACCTCAACACAAGAATTATTTGAAATTGTTAAAAAGTCAAAAAAATCAATCAACACAGCTGCAACCGCTGAGAAAAACCATGCTTTGGAAGAAATGGCAAACCAGCTCTGGCTTTCTCGTGCGGATATTTTAGCAGCCAATGAATTGGATATGGCAGCGGCTAAAGGTAAGATTTCAGATGTGATGCTGGACCGCCTCTATCTGAATGAGGAACGCATTGCTGCCATGGCAGAGGGCATTCGTCAGCTGATTGACTTAGAGGATCCTGTAGGGGAAGTCTTGGAAAGGACTGAGCTTGAGAACGGCCTTGTCATCAGTAAAAAGCGGGTGGCTATGGGCGTGATTGGGATTATCTACGAAAGCCGGCCTAATGTCACTTCTGACGCTGCAGCTCTTGCCTAAAGAGTGGCAGTGCAGTCGTTCTGAGAAGCGGCAAGAATGCCTATCGAACTGCGTTAGCTATTGTCACGGCTCTGAAAAACGGCTTGGCTCAGACGGAGATTTCGCCAGATTGTATCCAGTTGGTTTCTGATACTAGCCGTGCTTCCGCCCAGGCTATGATGAAGGCCAAGGGCTATCTGGATTTGCTTATTCCGCGTGGAGGTGCAGGACTGATTCAGGCGGTCGTGGAAAATGCCACTGTGCCGGTTATTGAGACTGGTACCGGAATTGTCCATATCTATGTAGATAAGGATGCTGACCAAGATCAGGCTTTGGCGATTATTGAGAATGCCAAGACCAGTCGCCCCTCTGTCTGCAATGCTATGGAAGTATTACTGGTTCATGAAGAGATTGCAGCTGACTTTTTGCCACGTTTGCAGAAGATCTTGGTGACTGATCGTGATGCTGCACAAGAAAATTCTGTTGAATTACGTTTGGATGAGAAAGCGGCACAGTATATCTCGGGCTCGCAAGCTAAACCAGAAGATTTGACACAGAATTCTTGGACTATATCTTAGCGGTCAAGCTGGTTTCCTCGCTGGAAGAAGCGGTGGAGCATATTGAAGCTCACAGCACCCATCACTCGGACGCCATTGTGACGGAGAAGGCTGAAGCGGCGGCTTACTTCACAGAGCAGGTGGATAGCGCGGCAGTTTATGTCAATGCTTCAACCCGCTTTACAGACGGCGGTCAATTTGGCCTTGGCTGCGAAATGGGGATTTCCACTCAGAAATTGCACGCCAGAGGCCCTATGGGGCTAAAAGAGTTGACCAGCTATAAATACGTCATCCAAGGGACTGGTCAAGTGAGGAAATAATGATGAAAATTGGATTTATAGGTCTGGGGAATATGGGCGGCAGTCTTGCTCGCCTAGTTGCCCAAGACGAAAGATTTAGAAGTGAATTACTACTGGCTAACCGCAGTCGAGACAAAGCTGAAAAGATTGCTGCAGAAGTTGGTGGACAGCCGGTCAGTAATGCAGAAGTTTTTGCTCAGGCAGAGGTGATTTTTCTGGGAATCAAACCAGCTCAATTTGCTGACTTGTTGACTGAGTATCAGGAAATTCTAGAAAAACGGGAGTCTCTTTTGCTGGTTTCCATGGCTGCTGGTCTGCCCTTGGAAAAATTGGAAAAAATGATACCTAGCCACCATCGTTGGATTCGGATCATGCCTAATACACCAGTAGCTGTCGGCGAGGGCGTTATTACCTATGCTTTATCCCAGCAGGCAAATCAAGCGGATGAAGACTTGTTGCGGGAGCTTCTGTCATCTGCTGGCCTTCTAGTCAAACTAGAGGAAAAGCAGTTGGATGCGGCGACAGCTCTTGCTGGTTGTGGACCAGCCTTCGTTTATCTCTTTATAGAGGCTTTAGCGGATGCAGGTGTCCGAGCAGGACTCAGTCGCGACGTATCGCTGCATCTAGCCAATCAGACCCTTTTAGGCGCTGCCAGCTAAGTCAGGTCAGTGGCCAACATCCGGCCCAGCTCAAAGATCAGGTCTGCAGTCCGGCCGGTTCGACCATTGCCGGGGTGGCTAGTTTGGAAGAAAATGTTTTTCGAGGAACGGTCATGGCTGCCGTTCAAGCTGCCTACAAGAGGACGCAGGAGTTGGGGAAATAAAGAATCTACCGACTTTGAGCTGCTTCCTTAAGGTTGGAAGTAAAAAATCTAACTTTCATGGGCAGGTCTTAGCGTAAACTAGGGAATAGCAAGGGAAAGATGTCGTTCTAGAAGATTATGGATAAAGTAGTGAAATTCCCTGAACAAGCTAGAGTGGGACAGAAATCGGTAATTCGTTAGAATTCGATTTCGTCGTCCCACCTCCGCACAGTTGAGTAGGGCTGTAAAAGCTGATGAAATCAGCGTAGTAGAGCCCACTCAACCACTGCGTCTTGCTCGACAATCCAAAGACAATTGAGAGGCTAGAACTTTTGTCCCAGCCTCGTTTTTCATTTAAAGGGAAGAATGGTATAATGAAGTAGAGAAAAATCTTGAATGAGGTACCCCATGAACGAAATCAAATGCCCTAACTGCGGGGAGGTTTTTACAGTCAATGAAAGCCAGTACAGTGAGCTTTTGTCGCAGGTGCGGACAGCGGAGTTTGACAAGGAGATCCATGCTCGGATTGAGCAGGAGCTGGCTTTAGCAGAGCAAAAATCCCAGAATGCTCAACAAGCTCTACTATCTCAGAAAGAGCAGGAAATCAGCAAACTTCAAAGTCAAATTGCTCAGTTTGAAACCCAGCAGGAATTGGCAAAGAAAGAGGCGGAGCAGGCAGCAAGTCTTCAATTGCAGGAGAAAGATAAGGAAGTTCAGCAACTAAAAAATCAGCTGACAACTCTGCGCTTGGAGCATGAAAATCAACTGCAAAAGACCTTGTCTGCGCTGGAAAAAGAGCGCGACGAGGTTAAGAATCAGCTAGTTTTGCAAGAAAAGGAAGCAGCGCTGGCTCAGACCTCGCTTAAAGAGCGCTATGAGGTAGAGCTGCGGCAGAAAGATGAGACCATAGAGTTCTATAAGGATTTCAAAGCCAAGCAGTCTACTAAAATGATTGGCGAGAGTTTGGAACAGCACTGTGAGTACGAGTTTAACAAGAACCGTATGGCCATGTTTCCGCGAGCGGAGTTTGGCAAGGACAATGATGCCAGAACAGGCAGCAAGGGTGACTACATTTACCGTGAGGTGGATGAAAATGGTGTAGAAATCCTCTCTATCATGTTTGAGATGAAAAATGAAGGCGATGAGACAGCGACCAAGAAGAAAAATGAGCATTTTTTCAAAGAGCTGGATAAGGACCGGCGGGAGAAAGGCTGTGAGTATGCTATTCTGGTGACACTTCTTGAGGCTGACAGCGAGCTCTACAATTCGGGTATTGTCGATGTATCTTATGCCTATGAGAAGATGTATGTCATCCGGCCTCAGTTCTTTCTGCCTATGATTACCCTCTTGCGTAATGCTGCGCTTAACTCGCTCAAGTACAAGCAGGAACTGGCCTTGGTGCGGGAGCAGAATATTGATATTACGCATTTTGAGGAAGATTTAGATGCCTTTAAAGTAGCTTTCGCCAAGAACTATCAGTCTGCTTCGACCAACTTTGGCAAGGCCATCGATGAGATTGACAAGGCTATCCGTCGGATGGAAGAAATCAAGAAATTCTTGACAACCTCTGAAAACCAGCTGCGCTTAGCAAACAACAAACTGGACGACGTCTCTGTCAAAAAATTGACACGCAAAAATCCTACCATGAAAGCTAAGTTTGAAGCTCTGAAGGAGAAGTAAGAAATTAAGATATGAACGGAATTATCAACTTAAGAAAAGAAGCGGGCATGACCTCGCATGATGCGGTCTTTAAGCTGCGCAAGATTTTAAAAACCAAGAAAATTGGTCACGGGGGCACCTTGGATCCAGATGTGGTTGGAGTGCTTCCGATTGCTGTAGGCAAGGCGACGCGCTTGGTTGAGTTCATGCAGGAGGAAGGCAAGGTCTATGAGGGAGAAATCACGCTGGGCTGCTCAACAACGACAGAGGATGCCAGCGGGGATATCCTAGAGCAAACGCCAGTGACGGAGCTTTTAGAAGAAGCCCTCATCGATGAAGCGATGGAGTCCATGACTGGTGAGATTCGTCAGATTCCGCCCATGTACTCAGCAGTCAAGGTCAATGGCCGCAAGCTTTATGAGTATGCAAGAGAGGGTCAAGAAGTGGAGCGGCCAGAGCGGCAGGTGACCATCTATAGTTTCGAGCGCATCAGTCCGATTTTCTATGAAGATGAACAAGCCCGCTTCCGCTTTCGAGTCAAGTGTAGCAAGGGGACCTATGTCCGAACTCTATCTGTTGATTTGGGAGCAAAGCTTGGCTTAGCCAGTCACATGTCTCAGTTGACACGGACTTCTTCAGCAGGTATGAGCTTAGATGATGCTTTGACCTTGGATGAAATAGCGGAGCGAGTAGCAGTGGAGGATTTTACATTTCTACAGCCTCTGGAGTTGGGGACAGGTGATCTACCAAAGATTGAACTAACGGAAGAACAGCTCGAAGAAGTGCGCCACGGGCGTTTTATTCCCATTGAAAATGCCGAGATTATCTTAGCAGCTTTTCATAAAGGTAAGCTTATCGCCATCTTAGAAAAAAGGGAAGAAGCTTATAAACCTAAAAAAAGTTTTTTTCTTTGATCATATGAAAATATCAGAGTCCTGAAATTTATTTTCAGGATTTTTTATATAACTTGAATAATCAAATAAATATTGAAGTTAAAAATGGTCAGAAATTTTGTCTTAAAAGGCATAGAAGACGCTTGTATATCTTAGTACATGTTTTGAAATAAGAATACTCCAAATTTAGGCATTTTGGTAAAAAATGATAGAGAAAAAACAGGGGATTATCATTGCTTAAATCCTACTTATATGGTACACTTGGAAGAGTGACAATTTTAGAATAATAAGGAGGGTTCCAATACATGGGACAAGACTGGAAGAAGATAGAAAGGCAACGTTTTACGATTCGTAAGACGAGAGCATGGGGAGCATGTTCTGTTTCTAGGATCAAGTATTTTCTTTCTAGGAGGGGGAGTTGCAAGTGCGCAAGAAGTTAGTCCTTCTGCACAAGACCAAGCATCTCAAGTAGCAGAAGCTGCTAGAGTTTCAGATGAAAAAGAGTCTGAGAAACCGGCAACTGAAGCGCAAGCCGAGCCTGAAAAGAATGCTGTGTCAGCAAGTGCAAATGATCAAGCAACTGAATCCAAAGATCAAGCTGCACCGAGCACTGAAGAAGTAGCTAAAACGGAAGAAGCAGTTGTTTCAAAAGACGAGAAGTCAGAAGAAACAAGCGCTCCGAAAGAAGCTAAAGCAGAAGAAAAGGCTGAGCTAAAAGAAGAAAAAACAGAACCAAAAACACCAAGTTCTGAAGCTAATGCAGCCTCACAACCTAAGCGTTCAGGCACATCAGGATTCAGAAGTGTTAGTGGTACATCAGGATTCCGAAATACTGGTGCTGCTCGCCAAGGATCTGACTATACTGTTACTCAAGATGGTAATCTAGCTACAGTTCAAGCTAATGCCTTGAAAACTCAGCTGGATAGAGCAGCGTCAGAGAACTTGCCAGTTACACCGAACCAGCTTAGAAATTTTGGAACCGCAACAACTGACGAAGAGAGACGCAGATTAGAACGTCAAGCAGCTGATCTTCAAAATGCTGAAGCTCAGGCAATGAATAAAAAAATCTCTGATTACTTGACGGCTAAACAAAGAGCTCAACAATTAACAGGTAGAGAAGGAAGCTTGCAACAAATTGCTCCTCAAAACCTCGTTTTCTCTGATGAGCCAAACGCAACAGCTAAGATTAGGCTGGCACAAGGAGACTGGTTTGTCAAAGACAGTACGCTCACATCTCGAAATCAATATGTTCGTGAAGCTTTGGATAGTCGAAGCTACAGTGAGTGGCGAGACGGGACAACTACTCAACCGAATGCAGTTATCACTAGAGCCGATACAAGCCAACCGGCAGCAGAGCGAATCATCAAGGATCAAACAGATGCTTACTACATGGTTCATACGCAAGTTGGTAGAACTACAACAGTAGAGTACACCTTGCACAACTCATTTGCCGGTGGTCGACCTATTACGAAAGCTATTGCTAGATATACGCCTAAGAAGAGTTCTGCTTATGATGATAGTATGGTCATGGCTATCCATAAAGACCCAACTATGACAGTTTGGAATGGCTCTAGCTATGATCGTAAAGGAACTGGTAACCAATTGCATATGGAATGGGAATTCTATTATGCAGATGGTACTAAGGTGGACTTCGGTAAAACACCAGGTGTTGTTTCTTTCGCTTCACGTAACCACCACGGGAATGATATTTACGCTGAGATTTATGGTAATTTGAGCTCAAATATGCAGAATGTACAAATTGTAGGTTCTTCTATCGTTCCACAGGCAAATGGTTGGTACTATGCAAATGGTAAGAATAACTCTTATAAAGGCCAAACTGAATATCAATGGGACCAACAAGGGAATCCAAATGAATTCTGGGGAGCGGGTGCTGCAAAAGTTACAAGTGGTACATCATTGAGCTTTGATATTGCTACTACTAATCCTGGTCAGCACTGGCCACGTCCAATTCGCCAATGGTTCTCATTTAATACCAACGTAAAAGCGAATAACGTCGTAACTAACCCTAATTTGACTTATACTCCTGCAGCATATGTCAATGAAGTTCCAGCACCAGAACCAGAAAAGTCTTATGACAGATTTGTCATGGATATTCCACATAATGTCAGAGTCGTAGATTATGAGAATGCCACTCCAGATCAAAAACGCGCCTTTGACAATCAAACTGGTTCTCAGATTGTTTACCAACAAGGTAAAGACGGACAAGTTATTGTTGTAGGACCAAAACCAGAAAACCTAAATGACGTACCAAATCCTAAGTTTACAGCTCAAGAACTTGAGACACTTAAAAATGGTGGAACTGTAAGAGGATTTAAGGGGCACAATTACGTTGATCCTGTAGATACCATCATGGTTGTCAAACGTAATGCGGGACCAACTGGGCCTAAGGGTGATAAAGGCGCAACTGGAGCCACAGGTGCAACCGGTGCAGCAGGACCAAAAGGCGATAAAGGCGCAACTGGCGCAACTGGAGCCACCGGTGCAGCAGGACCAAAAGGTGATAAGGGTGCTACAGGCGCAACTGGAGCCACAGGCGCAGCAGGACCAAAAGGCGATAAGGGCACAACTGGAGCTACAGGTGCCACCGGTGCAGCAGGACCAAAAGGTGATAAGGGAGCTACAGGCGCAACTGGAGCTACAGGAGCTACAGGAGCCACAGGCGCAGCAGGCCCGAAAGGTGATAAAGGCGCAACTGGAGCTACAGGAGCGACCGGCGCTGCAGGACCAAAAGGTGATAAGGGCGCAACTGGCGCAACTGGCGCAACCGGAGCCACCGGTGCAGCAGGACCAAAAGGTGATAAAGGCGCAACTGGCGCTACCGGAGCGACCGGCGCAGCAGGACCGAAAGGTGACAAAGGCGCAACTGGAGCTAAGGGTGATAAAGGTGAAACCGGAGCAACAGGTGCCACTGGTGCTACAGGAGCGACTGGAGCAAAAGGTGAAGATGGTAAGCCATCATTGGCGCAAGTCGTAGACAACAACGATGGTACTCATACTGTTAAAGTGGGTCTAGACAAGAACGGCAATGGTCAATTGGATCCAGATGAAGTAACATCATCTACTATCGTTAAAGACGGTAAGGATGGTAAGTCTCCATTAGCTAAGGTTGTGGATAACAATAATGGCACACACACAGTTCAAGTCGGTCTTGATAAGAATGGTAATGGTCAGTTGGATCCAGATGAAGTGACATCTTCAACTATCATCAAAGATGGTAAGGATGGAAAAGCTGGTGCAACTGGTGCTACAGGTGCCACTGGTGCAGATGGAAAAGATGGTAAGCCATCATTGGCGCAAGTCGTAGACAACAACGACGGCACACACACTGTTAAAGTTGGTCTGGATAAGAACGGCAATGGCCAGTTAGATCCAGACGAAGTAACCTCATCTACCATCGTTAAAGACGGTAAGGATGGTAAGTCTCCATTAGCTAAAGTTGTAGACAACAACAATGGCACGCACACTGTTCAAGTCGGTCTTGATAAGAACGGTAATGGCCAGTTGGATCCAGATGAAGTGACATCTTCTACAGTCATTAAAGATGGAAAAGCTGGCGCAACCGGTGCTACCGGAGCCAAAGGCGATAAAGGTGAAACTGGAGCAACAGGCGCAACTGGAGCTAAAGGCGAAGATGGTAAGCCATCATTGGCGCAAGTCGTAGACAACAACGACGGCACACACACTGTTAAAGTTGGTCTTGATAAGAACAATAACGGCCAATTGGATCCAGACGAAGTAACCTCATCTACCATCGTTAAAGACGGTAAGGATGGTAAATCTCCACTAGCTAAGGTTGTTGATAACAACAACGGCACCCATACTGTTCAAGTCGGACTCGATAAGAACAATAACGGCCAGTTGGATCCAGATGAAGTGACATCTTCTACAGTCATTAAAGATGGAAAAACTGGTGCAACCGGTGCTACAGGAGCGACCGGAGCTAAAGGCGATAAAGGTGAAACCGGAGCTACAGGAGCAACTGGGGCCAAAGGTGAAGATGGCAAGCCGTCATTGGCTCAAGTCGTAGACAATAACGACGGTACTCACACTGTTAAAGTTGGTCTTGATAAGAACAATAACGGCCAATTGGATCCAGACGAAGTAACCTCATCTACCATCGTTAAAGACGGTAAGGATGGTAAATCTCCACTAGCTAAGGTTGTAGACAATAACGATGGCACTCATACTGTTCAAGTCGGACTCGATAAGAACAATAACGGCCAGTTGGATCCAGATGAAGTGATATCTTCTACAGTCATTAAAGATGGAAAAGCTGGCGCAACCGGTGCTACCGGAGCGACCGGAGCTAAAGGCGATAAAGGTGCAACTGGAGCTACCGGAGCGACCGGAGCTAAAGGCGATAAAGGTGAAACCGGAGCTACAGGAGCAACTGGGGCCAAAGGTGAAGATGGCAAGCCGTCATTGGCTCAAGTCGTAGACAATAACGACGGTACTCACACTGTTAAAGTTGGTCTTGATAAGAACAATAACGGCCAATTGGATCCAGACGAAGTAACCTCATCTACCATCGTTAAAGACGGTAAGGATGGTAAATCTCCACTAGCTAAGGTTGTTGATAACAACAACGGCACCCATACTGTTCAAGTCGGACTCGATAAGAACAATAATGGCCAGTTGGATCCAGATGAAGTGACATCTTCTACAGTCATTAAAGATGGAAAAGCTGGCGCAACCGGTGCTACCGGAGCGACCGGAGCCAAAGGCGATAAAGGTGAAACTGGAGCAACAGGCGCAACTGGAGCTAAAGGCGAAGATGGTAAGCCATCATTGGCGCAAGTCGTAGACAACAACGACGGCACACATACTGTTAAAGTTGGACTTGATAAGAATGGAAACGGTCAGTTGGATCCAGATGAAGTAACCTCATCTACTATCGTTAAAGACGGTAAGGATGGAAAATCTCCACTAGCTAAAGTTGTCGACAATAACAATGGTACACACACAGTTCAAGTCGGTCTTGATAAGAACGGTAACGGTGAGCTTGATCCAGACGAAGTAACATCATCTACAATCATCAAAGATGGTAAGGATGGAAAAGCTGGTGCAACTGGAGCTACAGGCGCGACCGGAGCTAAGGGCGATAAAGGTGAAACAGGTGCGACTGGCGCTAAAGGAGAAGATGGTAAGCCATCATTAGCCCAAGTCGTGGACAATAACAACGGCACTCACACTGTTAAAGTTGGTCTTGATAAGAATGGCAATGGCCAGCTCGATCCAGACGAAGTAACCTCATCTACCATCGTTAAAGACGGTAAGGATGGTAAATCTCCACTAGCTAAGGTTGTTGATAACAACAACGGCACCCATACTGTTCAAGTCGGACTCGATAAGAACAATAACGGCCAGTTGGATCCAGATGAAGTGACATCTTCTACAGTCATTAAAGATGGAAAAGCTGGTGCAACCGGTGCTACAGGAGCGACCGGAGCTAAAGGCGATAAAGGTGAAACCGGAGCTACAGGCGCAACTGGGGCCAAAGGTGAAGATGGCAAGCCGTCATTGGCTCAAGTCGTAGACAATAACGACGGTACTCACACTGTTAAAGTTGGTCTTGATAAGAACAATAACGGCCAATTGGATCCAGACGAAGTAACCTCATCTACCATCGTTAAAGACGGTAAGGATGGTAAATCTCCACTAGCTAAGGTTGTAGACAATAACGATGGCACTCATACTGTTCAAGTCGGACTCGATAAGAACAATAACGGCCAGTTGGATCCAGATGAAGTGACATCTTCTACAGTCATTAAAGATGGAAAAGCTGGCGCAACCGGTGCTACCGGAGCGACCGGAGCTAAAGGCGATAAAGGTGCAACTGGAGCTACAGGAGCGACCGGAGCTAAAGGCGATAAAGGTGAAACCGGAGCTACAGGAGCAACTGGGGCCAAAGGCGAAGATGGTAAGCCATCATTGGCGCAAGTCGTAGACAACAACGACGGCACACACACTGTTAAAGTTGGTCTTGATAAGAACAATAACGGCCAATTGGATCCAGACGAAGTAACCTCATCTACCATCGTTAAAGACGGTAAGGATGGTAAATCTCCACTAGCTAAGGTTGTTGATAACAACAACGGCACCCATACTGTTCAAGTCGGACTCGATAAGAACAATAATGGTCAGCTTGATCCAGATGAAGTGACATCTTCTACAGTCATTAAAGATGGAAAAGCTGGCGCAACCGGTGCTACAGGAGCGACCGGAGCTAAAGGCGATAAAGGTGAAACCGGAGCTACAGGAGCGACCGGAGCTAAAGGCGATAAAGGTGAAACTGGCGCCACCGGAGCCACTGGAGCTAAAGGCGAAGATGGTAAGCCATCATTGGCGCAAGTCGTAGACAACAACGACGGCACACACACTGTTAAAGTTGGTCTTGATAAGAACAATAACGGCCAATTGGATCCAGACGAAGTAACCTCATCTACCATCGTTAAAGACGGTAAGGATGGTAAATCTCCACTAGCTAAGGTTGTTGATAACAACAACGGCACCCATACTGTTCAAGTCGGACTCGATAAGAACAATAACGGCCAGTTGGATCCAGATGAAGTGACATCTTCTACAGTCATTAAAGATGGAAAAGCTGGTGCAACCGGTGCTACAGGAGCGACCGGAGCTAAAGGCGATAAAGGTGAAACCGGAGCTACAGGCGCAACTGGGGCCAAAGGTGAAGATGGCAAGCCGTCATTGGCTCAAGTCGTAGACAATAACGACGGTACTCACACTGTTAAAGTTGGTCTTGATAAGAACAATAACGGCCAATTGGATCCAGACGAAGTAACCTCATCTACCATCGTTAAAGACGGTAAGGATGGTAAATCTCCACTAGCTAAGGTTGTAGACAATAACGATGGCACTCATACTGTTCAAGTCGGACTCGATAAGAACAATAACGGCCAGTTGGATCCAGATGAAGTGACATCTTCTACAGTCATTAAAGATGGAAAAGCTGGCGCAACCGGTGCTACCGGAGCGACCGGAGCTAAAGGCGATAAAGGTGCAACTGGAGCTACAGGAGCGACCGGAGCTAAAGGCGATAAAGGTGAAACCGGAGCTACAGGAGCAACTGGGGCCAAAGGCGAAGATGGTAAGCCATCATTGGCGCAAGTCGTAGACAACAACGACGGCACACACACTGTTAAAGTTGGTCTTGATAAGAACAATAACGGCCAATTGGATCCAGACGAAGTAACCTCATCTACCATCGTTAAAGACGGTAAGGATGGTAAATCTCCACTAGCTAAGGTTGTTGATAACAACAACGGCACCCATACTGTTCAAGTCGGACTCGATAAGAACAATAATGGTCAGCTTGATCCAGATGAAGTGACATCTTCTACAGTCATTAAAGATGGAAAAGCTGGCGCAACCGGTGCTACAGGAGCGACCGGAGCTAAAGGCGATAAAGGTGAAACCGGAGCTACAGGAGCGACCGGAGCTAAAGGCGATAAAGGTGAAACTGGCGCCACCGGAGCCACTGGAGCTAAAGGCGAAGATGGTAAGCCATCATTGGCGCAAGTCGTAGACAACAACGACGGCACACACACTGTTAAAGTTGGTCTTGATAAGAACAATAACGGCCAATTGGATCCAGACGAAGTAACCTCATCTACCATCGTTAAAGACGGTAAGGATGGTAAATCTCCACTAGCTAAGGTTGTTGATAACAACAACGGCACCCATACTGTTCAAGTCGGACTCGATAAGAACAATAATGGTCAGCTTGATCCAGATGAAGTGACATCTTCTACAGTCATTAAAGATGGAAAAGCTGGTGCAACCGGAGCTACAGGAGCAACCGGAGCTACAGGAGCGACCGGAGCTAAAGGCGATAAAGGTGAAACTGGCGCCACCGGAGCCACTGGAGCTAAAGGCGAAGATGGTAAGCCATCATTGGCGCAAGTCGTAGACAACAACGACGGCACACACACTGTTAAAGTTGGTCTTGATAAGAACAATAACGGCCAATTGGATCCAGACGAAGTAACCTCATCTACCATCGTTAAAGACGGTAAGGATGGTAAATCTCCACTAGCTAAGGTTGTTGATAACAACAACGGCACCCATACTGTTCAAGTCGGACTCGATAAGAACAATAACGGCCAGTTGGATCCAGATGAAGTGACATCTTCTACAGTCATTAAAGATGGAAAAGCTGGTGCAACCGGTGCTACCGGAGCGACCGGAGCTAAAGGCGATAAAGGTGAAACCGGAGCTACAGGCGCAACTGGGGCCAAAGGTGAAGATGGCAAGCCGTCATTGGCTCAAGTCGTAGACAATAACGACGGTACTCACACTGTTAAAGTTGGTCTTGATAAGAACAATAACGGCCAATTGGATCCAGACGAAGTAACCTCATCTACCATCGTTAAAGACGGTAAGGATGGTAAATCTCCACTAGCTAAGGTTGTTGATAACAACAACGGCACCCATACTGTTCAAGTCGGACTCGATAAGAACAATAACGGCCAGTTGGATCCAGATGAAGTGACATCTTCTACAGTCATTAAAGATGGAAAAACTGGTGCAACCGGTGCTACAGGAGCGACCGGAGCTAAAGGCGATAAAGGTGAAACCGGAGCTACAGGAGCAACTGGGGCCAAAGGTGAAGATGGCAAGCCGTCATTGGCTCAAGTCGTAGACAATAACGACGGTACTCACACTGTTAAAGTTGGTCTTGATAAGAACAATAACGGCCAATTGGATCCAGACGAAGTAACCTCATCTACCATCGTTAAAGACGGTAAGGATGGTAAATCTCCACTAGCTAAGGTTGTAGACAATAACGATGGCACTCATACTGTTCAAGTCGGACTCGATAAGAACAATAACGGTCAGTTGGATCCAGATGAAGTGACATCTTCTACAGTCATTAAAGATGGAAAAGCTGGAGCCACTGGTGCAACAGGTGCAACTGGAGCTAAAGGAGAAGATGGCAAACCATCATTGGCTCAAGTCGTAGACAACAACGACGGTACTCATACTGTTAAAGTTGGAATCGATAAGAATGGTGATGGTAAACTTGATCCAAGTGAAGTAACGTCAACGACTATCGTTAAAGATGGTGCAACTGGTGCTAAAGGAGAAGATGGCAAGCCATCATTGGCTAAGGTTGTAGACAATAACGATGGCACCCATACTGTTCAAGTCGGTCTGGATAAGAATGGCAATGGCCAATTGGATCCAGATGAGGTAACCTCATCTACCATCGTTAAAGATGGTAAGGATGGTAAAGCTGGTGCTACAGGCGCAACCGGAGCTAAGGGTGAAGATGGTAAATCATCATTAACTGAAGTAGTTAACAACAACGACGGTACTCATACTGTTAAGGTTGGAATCGATAAGAACGGTGATGGTAAACTTGATCCAAGTGAAGTGACTTCAACGACTATCGTTAAAGATGGTGCCACAGGTGCTACAGGAGCGACCGGAGCTAAGGGCGATAAAGGTGAAGATGGTAAATCCTCATTAACTGAAGTGGTTAACAACAACGACGGTACGCATACTGTTAAGGTCGGTCTTGATAAGAACGGCGACGGTAAGCTTGATCCAAGTGAAGTAACGTCAATGACTATCGTGAAAGACGGTAAAGATGGCAAGACACCATTAGCAGAAGTAGTTGACAATCAAAATGGAACACACACCATTAAGATTGGATTTGATACAAATGGCAATGGTAAGCTTGATCCAGAAGAAGTAACCTCTGCTACAATCGTCAAAGATGGCAAAGACGGAAAAGATGGTAAGGACGGCAAAGACGGAAAAGATGGTCAAAGCTCTCTTGTAACTATCGTTGAAAATGGAGATGGCACTGTTACTATTCTTGTTGGAATTGATAAGAATAATAATGGTAAGGTTGATCCTGATGAAGTAACATCTTCTACAATTATCAGAAATGGTAAAGATGGCAAGGATGGTAAAGACGGAAAAGATGGTAAGGGCGGTAAAGATGGCAAGGGTGTAACCGGTCCAACCGGTCCAACCGGCCCAACCGGTCCAACTGGTCCAACCGGCCCAACCGGCCCAACTGGTCCTACAGGTCCAACCGGTCCTACAGGCCCAACCGGTCCAACCGGCCCAACTGGTCCAACCGGCCCAACCGGCCCAACTGGTCCTACAGGTCCAACCGGTCCTACAGGCCCAACCGGTCCAACCGGCCCAACTGGTCCAACCGGTCCTACAGGTCCAACTGGTCCAACTGGTCCAACTGGTCCAACCGGCCCAACTGGTCCAACTGGCCCTACAGGTCCAACTGGTCCAACAAAACCAGTAGTTCCAACTGATCCAACTGGTCCTACTAAACCAATAAAACCAGTAGTTCCAACCGATCCAACAGTTCCGGCTAAGCCAACAAAACCTGCAGGAACAACCAAAGTAGTAGCTAAGTCAGGAACACTCCCTAATACTGGTGACAATAGCAACCATGAAGTAGGTGTTGTGGGTGCAGGCCTTCTATCTGCTGCACTTCTAGCTGCCTTAGGTGTTTCTAAGCGAAAAGAAGAAGAACTCTAAGATATTCCCTTTGTAAACTTTAAGGAATATCAAGTTTAGAGTAAAACAGAGGCTATTAGAATTGTAAATTCTATTAGCCTCTAGTTTTGTTGTATTAATGTTTTGGAGGAATTGAATGTCATCAATTGTATTGAATATGATTGTAAAAAATGAAGCCCATATAATTTTGGAAACGCTCCAAAATTTAGTCAATTCGATTACTTTTGACTACTGGGTCATTTCTGACACTGGATCCACAGATGGAACGGAAAACCTCATTTTGAACTTTTTTAGTGAGGTAGGGATTCCGGGAGAGTTGTATAAAGATGAATGGCAGAACTTTGCGCACAATAGAAATGTTGCCTTAGACCATGCAAGAGGAAAGGGAGACTATGTTCTTACCTTTGATGCAGATGACAGGATTGAAGGGAATTTAAAAATTTCTACTGATCTGGAAGCAGATGCCTATTATCTTAATTTTTCAGATGAGAGCGGAACTCTTTCATTTCGTCGCGTAGCCATTTTTAAAAATAGGCCAGAAGTCTATTGGCGAGGGGTCGTGCATGAATTTATTGAATTGCCTGAGGGTGCCACTTATGGAAATCTTGTCGGACCTTATTCAGTCATTGCAAGAACTAGAGGTGCACGAAGCCTAGATGGTGCTAAATATTTTAATGATGCAACTTTACTTGCAAATGCTGTTCATAATAAGCAAGACCCTGATTTAGAGCCCAGATATACCTTTTACTGCGGGAGATCATATCGTGGTGCAGGCTTAAATCACGAGGCACTTCCTTGGTTCAAAAAGCGGGCAGATATGACGAATGGATGGTCAGAGGAAGCTTATTATTCTTGTCTAGAGATAGCACAAATTTATGAAAATGAAGGGAAGGCTTTTGAAGGTCGAGAGTATTTGGAAAAAGCTATCCAGATCAATCCTAATCGTGCTGAAGCATGGTCTGAATTAGCTAAATTGTATAGAGAAAAAGGCCAGCATCACATTGCTTTTGCCTATGCTTACATGGCTAAGGATTTAGAATTAAATCCGGATAGTCTATTTAGCTGGGAGACGGTTTATGATTATTGGATTCCATTTGAATTGTTAGAAAATGGTGTCAAGATAGGGAATTTTGAAGTTGCCTACCAAGGCTTCAGAGCCTTAATTCTGGCTGGACAAGCCGATACTTATAAAAATTATTATGAATACTTGCCTCAATTTGAACAATATCTAGATAATGAGATTATTGAGAAGATTATAGAAGTAATTAACGGTACAGAAGCTTGATAGCAGTTATGCTAGATAGACTTTTGTCGATTAGAGTGGCTTGATATACCCTAAACTTTGAGAGTGGGACAGAAATCGGTAATTCGTTAGAATTCGATTTCGTCGTCTCACCTCCGCATAGTTGAGTAGGGCTGTAAAAGCTGATGAAATCAGCCTAGTAGAGCCCACTCAACCACTGCGTCTTGCTCGACAATCCAAAGACAATTGAGAGGCTAGGACTTTTGTCCCAGCCTCATTTGTTTTGGAGAAGTTGCTATTAGCCTAATTCTTAATTTTGAAAGGCAGAAAAAAAAACAGAAATTCATAAGGAATTTCTGTTTTTTTATTTTATTCTTGATAAGAGACGATGCCAATGATAGTATCGACAGCGCGTTCCATGGTTTCTAGGCTGACATACTCAAATCGTCCGTGCATATTTTCACCACCGGCGAAGAGGTTCGGTGTCGGGATGCCCATAAAGGAAATTTTTGAGCCATCAGTTCCGCCTCGAATCGGCTCGATAACCGGCTGGATGTCCAGACTTTCCATGACTGCTTTGGCGATGTTGATTGGTGTCATGTCCTTTTCAATGACCTGCTTCATGTTGTAATACTGGTCTTTGAGGGTCAGGATAACGCGCTCGCTGCCCAGCTCTTGGTTCATCTTATCAGCAATGACCTGCATAGCAGCTTTGCGATTTTCAAAAGCTTGTGTCTCAAAGTAGCGGACAATGTAGCTGGCTTGAGCTTCTTCGACAGTTCCGGTCAGGTTCATCAGGTGGTAGAAGCCTTGGTAGCCATCGGTCTTCTCTGGTCGGTCGTCTTCTGGCAGCTGGTTGTGGAAGTCAACAGCCAGCTGGAGTGCATTGACCATCTGGTCCTTAGCAGTTCCTGGATGGACATTGCGACCTTGGAAGGTCAATTCTGCGCTAGCAGCGCTAAAGGTTTCATACTGGAGTTCTCCTAGAGGGCCGCCATCTACTGTGTAGGCAAAGTCTACGTCGAAGTCTTCCGCGTCAAACTTATCAGCTCCGATACCGATTTCCTCATCTGGTCCAAATCCCACTCGGATTTCTCCATGCTTGATTTCTGGATGGGCAGACAGGTATTCGATAGCAGTCATGATTTCAGCAATACCTGACTTGTCGTCTGCGCCCAGAAGGGTGGTTCCATCAGTTGTAATCAGTGTTTGGCCCTTGTATTTATGGAGACTGGCGAAGTCTGCAGGATCTAAGTTAAAGCCAGATTGACCAAGCGGAATCACACCGCCATCATAATTCTCAATGACCTGCGGCTGGATGTTTTCTGCGTTGAAGTCCGCCGTATCCATGTGGGAAATAAAGCCAATCTTGCGGGTAAAGCTAGGGTCGTTGGCTGGCAGAGTTCCAATCGCAAAGCCGTTGGGCAGGTAGTAGACATTTTCCAAGCCAACTCGCTTCATCTCAGGAATGAGGATATTGTTAGCAAAGTCCACCTGACTCTGGGTACTGGGTGTAGTAGTAGACGTTTCGTCTGAGCGTGTGTTGACCTTGACATAGGTCAGGAAACGATCTAAAAGATTAGGGTATTTCATAAAAGCTCCTTGTTTTTATAGATTAAGTCTATTTTAGCACAATCTTGAACAAAAGACATCAGTAAGTCAACAATTCTCTAGTTGAAAAGTCTTGGAAGATGGTCGTAGTGGAAATAGCTGAAAATAAGATTTGTAAGAGTAGACAATAGAAAATTTTTGCAAGCTATTAATATAAAATTGTTGAGAAAAGCAGTGGCAAATATGCTAGAGGTACATTTTTAAAAAAAAATTTTTGTGATATAATAAAAAGTAGAAAATCAATATAGTAAATAAGAGGTAGTGCCATGATTTATGAATTTTGTGCAGAGAATGTCACCTTACTAGACAAGGCTTTAAAGGCTGGAGCGAAGCGGGTTGAGCTGTGTGATAACCTATCAGTTGGTGGAACAACGCCTAGCTACGGTGTCATTGAGGCTGCAGTACGAATGGTCAAGCCTTATGATGCGACTGTGATGACCATGATTCGTCCTCGCGGTGGGAATTTTGTCTATTCAGATATGGAAATCGAGATAATGCTCTCGGACATTCAGAAGGCACGTGAGGCGGGGAGCCATGGCCTTGTTTTTGGTGTTTTAACGGAAAATAATGAAATTGATTATCCTAAGATGGAACGGCTGCTTGAAGCGGCTCAGGGGCTGGATGTGGTTTTCCATATGGCTTTTGATGCGATTCCTGCTGAATATCAGTTTGGGGAGTTAGACTGGTTGGTTGAACATGGAGTGAAGCGGATTTTGACTCATGGCGGGCCAGCGTCAGAGTCCATTCTAGAGCATTTGGCTTGGCTGGATGAATTGATTGAGCATGCGGCAGGGCGGATAGAAATTTTACCTGGGGGTGGAATCAACCTAGAAAATCGTGCTGAGATTGCTGACACTTTGGGTGTTGATCAATTGCACGGCACCAAAGTAGTATTTTAGCAGGCAAGTTCATGTTGGATTTATTTGACAAATACAGGCTGAAGGAAGAAAGTTTGCTGGATTATGGCTTTGTCAGGTCTGGTGCAGAATACAGCTATTCGACCAAGATTATGGCTGGCGACTTCCAGATGGATGTGCTGATTTCCGATGGAGAGCTGGATTTTCAGGTGTTTGACTTGGATACGGGTGAGGAATACCGGCAAATCAAGATGGAAAGTATGGTTGGAGAATTTGTCGGACAAGTCAGGTCGGCCTGTCAGGAGGTTTTGCTGGATATTCGGCAGCATTGCTTTGAGGAAGTAGGCTTTCTTTATGAGCAAAGTCAGCGACTGAGTAGCTATGTGGCGACTACTTATCAAGGGCAGTTGGAATATCTTTGGGAAAATGCTTCTCGTAAAAGCGCTAATAGAGCCGCTGTTTTTCGCCATCAGGATAGCAAGAAATGGTACGGAGCTTTTTTGACGACCGATTGGTCTAAGTTTGAAAAGGAGCGCAATGGTCTGATTGAGGTTCTAAATGTCAAGAGTGACCGAGTTGCGGAGCTTATTCAACAAAAAGGGATTTATCCCGCCTTTCATATGAATAAAAAATACTGGCTCAGCCTGCCCTTGGATGGAACTTTGCCCGACCAGCAACTTTTTGATTTGTTGGACACCAGCTTTGTCCTGACCGATAAAAGATGAACTTAGTTTGCCTGAGTTTCATTTTTGTCTGAAATAGCGTATAATAGAGATAGTGAGAAACGGACAGTCGGATTAAGGGCTGTCCGTCCTTTGTTTGGAATGAGGAAACGAAATGAATCTTATCAGAAAACTGGACTGGTTTTTTAAACTGGAGGAACGGCGCTATATGATCGGCATCTTGGCCTTGTCTCTGGTTAGTGTATTTAATCTGATTCCGCCACGAGTCATTGGGCAGGTCATAGATAGAATTGCTAGGCAGAGTCTGACTACTGAAGAACTTATTTATAATCTTCTTCTTTTGATTTTGTCCGCTTTCATCATGTATGGTCTGCGGTATGTCTGGCGGCTCTATATCTTTGGCACTGCAAATAATCTGGGGCGCATCTTACGCTTTCGCCTTTTTGAGCATTTTACACGGATGTCGCCAAGTTTTTATCAAAAATACCGAACGGGTGACCTCATGGCTCATGCGACCAATGATATCAATGCGGTAGTTAGCGTGGCTGGCGGTGGTGTTATGTCAGCGGTAGATGCTTCTATTACGGCCTTGGTGACCCTCATCACCATGTTTCTGGTCTTGGATTGGCGGTTGACCCTGATTGCGATTCTCCCTCTTCCTTTTCTGTCCTGGGGAACCAGCTTGATTGGTCGAAAGAATCACGAGAGCTTTAAAGCGGCTCAGGAGGCTTTTTCTGATCTCAACAATAAAGTTCAGGAAAGCGTAGCGGGGATTAAAGTGACTAAGTCTTTTGGCTATCAGAATGCGGAGACTCAGTCCTTTGCAGCAATCAACCAAGAAGTCTATCAAAAGAATATCTTGGCTGCCAAGTATAATTCCCTATTTGACCCTATGGTGCTGATTTTTGTCGGCTTATCCTACGTTCTGACTTTGATTTTCGGAGGAATATTTATCTCTCAGGGTCAATTTACAGTCGGTGAACTGGTTACCTTTATGACTTATCTGGATATGCTGGTTTGGCCGCTGCAAGCGATGGGTTACCTAGTGAATATCAGCCAGCGGGGAGCTGTTTCTTATGAACGGATTGAGAACTTGCTGGCGGAGGAGTCGGATGTTAAGGAAGCCCAGCATCCACTTGCCAGTATTCAAAATGGTCGACTGGACTATGAGATAGATTACTTTGCTTATGAGAACGAAGTGACTTTGAAGGATATTCACTTTACATTAGAAAAAGGGCAGACTATGGGAATTGTCGGGCCGACTGGATCTGGGAAGACCACCTTGCTACGCCTTTTGCTGCGGGAGCAGGATATTCAAGAAGGAGTAATTTATCTGAACAGGCACGATATCCGAGAGTATGCTCTTAAGGATCTGCGCGGCCTGATCGGTTATGTGCCTCAGGATCAGATTCTTTTCGCCCTGTCCATTCGGGACAATATCCACTTCGCCAATCCAGAACTATCAGAAGAGCAAGTCATTCGAGCAGCCCAGCTTTGTGGTGTTTATGAGGATATTAAGGCTATGTCGGACGGTTTGGATACGCTGCTTGGTGAGCGGGGCGTCTCGCTTTCTGGTGGTCAAAAGCAGCGTTTGGCTATGAGCAGAGCCCTCATCATCAATCCAGAAATTTTGATTTGGATGATTCCTTGTCAGCAGTGGATGCCAAGACCGAGCATGTGATTTTAGAAAATCTCAAGCAGGAGCGAGCTGACAAGACGACCATTATCACCGCCCATCGTCTGTCAGCCATTGTCCATGCGGATTTGATTTTAGTGATGGAGAATGGTCGTATCAAGGAGCGAGGCAATCACCAAGAACTTCTAGCAGCCCAGGGTTGGTATGCCCAAACCTATCAAAATCAGCAACTATATGAACGCTTTAAGGAGGAGTCTTCAAAATGACAAAACAATCAACTTTTAGACGCCTCCTAGGCTATATGTGGCGCTACAAATGGATTAGCCTATTGGCTCTAGCTTTTATTTTTGCGACAACTCTGGTGACAACGGCCTTGCCGCTCTTAGCTCGTTCTTATATAGACCAATTTGTCAGCCGAGAAGCAGCCACAAATGGTCTCTATCTGCTGGTGATTTACTATGGTCTCTTTCTTTTGCGGGTGCTCCTTACTTTTCTGGGGCAATATGCTTTTGCACGGGTGGCTTATAGCATTGTCCGTGATCTTCGACAGGAAACTTTTGCGAATATGCAGCAATTAGGCATGGCTTACTTTGACCAGACAGCAGCAGGGGCTATCGTTTCTCGCCTGACCAACGATACCCAGTCAGTGGCTGATATGTTTAGCAGCATTTTTTCAAATTTTCTCAGCTCCATGCTTATCTTGGTGGTGACAATCGTAACTATGCTGGCTCTGAATTGGCGACTGACTCTGCTGATTGTCCTCTTTTTGCCTATCATGCTTGGCTCGATTATCCTATATCAGCGGCTGTCCAATCGTTTGCTCAAACAAGTCCGAGCTAAACTAAGCGACCTCAATGTTAAACTTTCTGAGAGTATTGAAGGGATGCGAATCATCCAAGCTTTTGGTCAGGAAAAACGCTTGTTAGAAGAATTTGAAGCAATCAATGCGGAACATCTGGACTTTAGCAATCGCTATCTGAATGTGAACAGCCTCTTTCTGCGACCGGCCATGTCCTTGCTGAAAATCTTGGCTTATGCTCTTATTCTGACTTATTTTGGCTTGAGCTGGCAAGTAGCTGGAGTGACTGCAGGTGTCATGTATGCTTTCATCCAGTATGTCAATCAGCTTTTTAATCCCTTGATTGATGTCATGCAAAATTACTCAGTTCTTCAGACATCCATGGTGGCTGCGGAGCGCGTTTTTGAACTGATGGATCGTCGAGACTTTGAGCCTGATCAAGCAGAAGAAGGACCTGAGATTCAGGCAGGCAATATTGACTTTCAGCATGTGAGCTTTTCCTATGACGGAAAAGAGAGATTCTAAAGGACATTTCTTTTTAGCGTTAAGCAAGGTGAGACGATTGCCTTTGTCGGATCAACGGGGTCGGGAAAATCCTCTATTATCAATCTTTTTCCTGCGCTTTTTATGAATTTGAGAAAGGTAAGATTCTTATTGATGGCAGAGACATCAGAGACTATAGTCAAGCAGAGTTACGCCGCAATATCGGTCTTGTCTTGCAGGATCCTTTCCTCTACCACGGTACCATTGCCTCCAATATCCGCATGTATCAGGAGAGTCTGTCACAAGCAGAGGTCGAAGAAGCAGCTCGCTTTGTTGATGCCCATGACTTTATCAGCCAACTGCCTCAGGGATATGATAATCCGGTTACTGAACGCGGGTCCACCTTCTCTAGTGGCCAACGACAGCTTTTGGCTTTTGCCAGAACCATCGCAACCAAGCCTAAAATCTTGATTTTAGACGAGGCCACTGCCAATATCGATTCGGAGACTGAGGAGCTGATCCAGCATTCCCTTCGGAAAATGCGGCAGGGTCGAACTACTATTTCCATCGCCCATCGGCTGTCTACGATTCAGGATGCCAATTGCATCTATGTTTTAGATAAAGGGCGCATCATTGAGTCTGGTAGCCATGAAGAGCTTCTAGCACAAAATGGAACGTATAAGAAAATGTACCAGTTACAGGCTGGGATGATGGATGCCTGAAAAACAAGGAAAAATTCAAAGAAAAGAGGCTGGGACAAAAGTCCTAGCCTCTCAATTGTTTTTGGATTGTCGAGCAAGACACAGTGGTTGAGTGGACTCTACTACGCTGATTTCATCAGCTTTTACAGCCCTACTCAACTGTGCGGAGGTGGGACGACGAAATCGAATTCTAACGAATTACCGATTTCTATCCCACTCTCTTTTTTAGATAGTCTTTAAATTTTTCCAGATTTTCCTTTAAATCATCAAACCCTAGCTTAGCATAGTGGTAGGGGCAGGTCTGAATGTAGCTGCTTTCAAAAAAGTCTAGCGGCAGCTTGCTGTGTTTGAGGGAGCTGACAGAGGGAAGGGATTGGAGATTAAAAATCACGCCATCTGTTGTCAACTGGTGGGGCAGAGGGAAATGAAGGTCGTCCAAGAGGAATTGTGCCTTATTTTTTTCAGTTTCCAGACGGTTCAGCAAGGCTAGGCGATTCTTTTCAAACATCAGATTGTCAATATAGAGGGATAGAGCCTTTTGCATGATGAGGTTACTGTCGTAGTCAACCGCTATTTTATAGGATAGAAAGGTTTCTCGAATCTGAGGTGGCAGAGCCAAGGCCGTGATGCGCAGGGCAGGAAAGAGACTGGTAGAAAAAGACTTGATATAGAGGACATGCTGACTATTATCTAGATAGTGAAAAGGCAGTTCTCGCTTGCTATCAAAGTCGGCCAGATAGTCGTCTTCAACGATATAGACATCATAACGCTCAGCGAGGGCAAGGATTTCTTCCTTTTCCTGACGACTGTAGGAATGGCCTAGTGGATAGTGGAAACGGGGAATCGTATAGAAAAACTTGATTTTCCTTGTTTGAAAAATCTTCTCTAACTCTTTCAGGTCAATCCCAGACGGCTTACGCTCAATAGTCTCATAAGGGAGTTTTTGATTTAGCAGTAAATCGTTGATTCGATGGTAGGTGGGCTGCTCAACCAGAATGGTATCCTTGCCATTGGGGAAGTCAATCTGAGAGAGAATATAAAGGGCTTGTTGGGTACCGGAAGTCAGAATCAGATTGTCTGCAGAAGTGTAAACTGCAGAGTCCAAGAGCAAGCGCTGGACTGACTGTCGCAATTCCTCCAGTCCTTCTTGCTGGGAGTAGTAGTTAAAAAGATAGTTTCTCGACCAATCAGTGTTTCATTGACACATAGGCGGAAGTCTTCGTAGGCTTGATGGCGGTCGTCTGTCACAGCCAGCTCGATATCTTCCTTTTTATTTTGGTCATTTTCCAAGACATAGTAGCCACTCTTAGGCACAGCATAAATGTACTTCTGATAACGAAGCTCAATCAGGGCCTTTTGGGCAGTATCCTTGCTGCAGCGGTAGCGGTCTGCCAGCTTGCGGACGGAGGGAATCTTTTGCCCCGTAGTAAGCCTTCCCTTGTCAATGTCCCTAATAATTTTATCCATGATAACTTGGTATTTAGCTTTTGCTGACATTCTGTCCCCCTACAGATTTCTTTCTCTTATTTTACCCTATTTCTAGGAAGTTGACAAAGTTTCTTATTCATTTAAAATATAAAAACCAGTCTTGAATTTCCTTCAAAACTGGTTCAATCTAGAATATTATCCTTGTGCTTATTCTTGCAGAAAGCCCAGTGTAGCTAAGGCTTCCTCGATATAGTCTAGGTCCTGCTGAGAATCTGCTTCGATTAGATGGTAGTGGACTCCATTTGTTAGCTCGGATAAGGCACGAAAATCGCTCTCTGAAATTTGCTCTAAAAATTGTTGCACATCGCGGCGGCAGGTCAATTTCAGATAGGTTTGGATTTCCCCATAGACAGGATGCTCAATCATGATATTTTGCACTCGTCCGCCATTATCAACGATGGCCAAAAGTTCGGCTTCAATATCGTCCGCCTTGTGTTTGAGTTTAAAAAGTCTGTGAAAATGAGCGGGCTGATTGCTTTCTTTATAGAGATAGCCCCTATTAGTACTGATAATGGGAGTGCCATCGGCTCGCAGTAGGGCAATATCCTGAACGATAATCTGACGAGTGACATGAAATTGTTCCGCCAAAAATTGTCCATTTAAAGGTTGTCGAGCTTCTTTTAAAAGCTCTAATAAATCATTTCTTCGTTTTTTTGTCATAACTTCATTGTAAATCAAATCTCTAGAAGATTCAAGGTTTAGCGAATCTTTTTCAGAGCCTGATAGACAAATTTTGCAATGACAAAGTCAACCATGCTGTGAATGATTGTTCCAAATCCAACTAAACCGAAGAGGATATAGAAGGCATTCGCCGGATAGGCTGTCGTAGTGTAAAAGAGAATGCAGACCACTACCTCGCCAAAGGCATGAATCAAGGCCAGCACGAAATTAAAGATCCAAGTTTTTTTCTGACTGTCCAGTGTTTCCGGGTGCTTTTGCAGGTAAAGAGCGCCGATAGTCCCGAAGAGCAGGTGAGACAGAGCTCTCAGTGTGATGATGAAAGGAAGACCGGACATGAAAAATCCGATGGTAGAGCCGAGGACGACAATCACTGTCATGAGGGGCGAGATGAACATGGCCAGAAAGATAGCAACGTGACTGGCTAAAGTGAAGGAAGCGGGCGGAATGACAATCTTAATCGGCATAACCAGCGGGATAACAATGGCTAGGGCAGTCAAAAAAGCGGTCAGTGTCATAAACTGATTTTTAGATGTTGGTTTCATAATAAACTCCTTTTATATACTGTATATACACTAGAATAGTACATTGTTTTGTCACAAAAGTCAAGAAAGTTTTTTGAAAATAGAATGATTTTCTGGACTTATTTGTCAAATAAGATAAAATATCGTATAATAAGACGGTAAAATATGGATGCCATTCAGGTTCTGTTCTTTTTCTGAATGTCTGTCCGCCTATAAGGAGAAATGATTTAATGAATAATTTGCCAAATTGCCCAAAATGTAACTCAGAATACGTTTATGAAGACGGTGTCCTCTTGGTTTGCCCAGAATGTGCCTATGAATGGGACCCTGCAGAAGTTGCAGCAGGAGAAGCTGGTCCAGTGGCTATTGATGCGAACGGAAACCAGTTGGCCGATGGGGATACAGTTACCTTAATCAAGGACTTGAAAGTCAAAGGTGCTCCTAAGGATCTCAAACAAGGAACGCGCGTGAAAAATATCCGCATCGTCGAAGGCGACCACAATATTGACTGTAAGATTGACGGATTTGGTGCTATGAAGCTCAAGTCAGAATTTGTCAAGAAAATCTGAGAAATCTTATGAATAAAAAAGTAATTTTTGCTTATCGCCTTCTTCTTCTGGTTTTGGCTTTTGTCGGAGTCTATCTGGAAATTGCTAAACTTGGCGTGGGAATGCTGATGTACTACACGGTCTTGTCTAATCTTCTGGTTCTGTTATTTACCGCCTATCTTATTTTTAGGATGTGGACAGTCAATAATTGGGAGAGTTCTAAGCTGTTGCGCGTGAAGGGCGGCGTGACCATGTGTATCATGATTACCTGCGTCGTCTATCACTTGCTCCTAGCTCCGATTGCGACAGATTTTTATCGTTTGGAAAATTTCCTTTGCCATTACATTGTGCCTCTCATGTTTTTCTTTGATACTCTTGTATTTGATAAAACTCGGCAGTATCGTTGGTTTGATCCCATTTCTTGGACAAGTGTTCCGCTAATTTACATGATTTTTGCCCTTATTAACGGCTTTTTCTTGAAAATTGATATTCCCAATGCCAAGGATAAACCCTTTCCCTACTTTTTCCTTAATGTCTATAAGCACGGTTGGCCTTATGTGATCAAGATGTGCTTGATTATCTTCGTGGTTTATCTAGTCTTTGGTTATGTTTTCTACGGAATCAAATCTATCTCATTTTCAAAGAAGAAAGCTTAGATTCTTATAATAGGAATAGAAAACAGATGTTCTCTGTTTTTTATTTTGTTGAAATGGATTAGCAATTTATCGTGAAAAAAAGTTCATTTTTTTCTTGAAATGGAAATGAAATTATGGTATAGTTATAAACAATTAAATAGTCCTTTAATTCTATCCAGAGAGATAGGCAAGGAGCAAAGTAAAAATGATAGGTGGAGTGTGACAAGTGCGTCTTGTTTCAGCCTATCTCTATTTTCTGAGGTCTCCTTGCAAAAGGAGGCTTTTTTAATGTTTTTAGGAGGTTTAGATGAAGACAAAGGAAGTTGTCGATGAGATCACTATGAATCGTGCCATCACGCGAATCACCTATGAAATCATCGAGCGCAACAAGGATTTAAGCCAAATCGTTTTGGCGGGCATTAAGACTAGAGGGGTTTTCATTGCCAAGCGGATCCAGCAACGACTGGCTCAGCTAGAGAAAATTGAGATTCCAGTTTGCGAAGTTGATACAAAGCCCTTCCGAGACGATATCAAGGTCAAGGAAGACACGACAGTGATTCCAGTTGACATTACTGATCGTGAAGTGATTCTCGTCGACGATGTACTCTATACAGGCCGGACTATCCGTGCAGCCATTGATAATCTTGTCAGCAATGGGCGGCCATCACGCGTCAGTCTTGCCGTTCTAGTGGACCGTGGGCACCGTGAGCTGCCGATTCGAGCAGACTATGTTGGCAAAAATATTCCAACGAGCCGCCGAGAAGAGATTATTGTTGAAATGACTGAAAAAGATGGTCAGGACCGTGTTCTGATCGTAGAGGAGGAGAAAAGATGAGTCAAGAAGTTAAATACGATGTCCATGATATGCCAAAACCTGGTTTACTCTTAGGACTTTCATTCCAGCATTTATTCGCCATGTTTGGTGCGACGGTGTTGGTTCCGATTCTGGTGGGAATTGACCCAGCGGTAGCCCTGTTTTCAAGTGGTTTAGGAACACTGGCCCACTTAACAGTGACCAAGTACAAAATCCCCGCTTATATGGGTTCCAGCTTTGCTTATATCGCTGCCATGCAAATTCTAATGAAGACAGATGGGATTGCTGCGGTTGCGCAAGGTGCTATCACGGGTGGTCTGGTATATTTTATCGTGGCCCTCATCGTGAAATTCGCAGGTAACTCCTGGATTGATAAGATTTTGCCACCGGTAGTGGTAGGGCCTATCATCATGGTGATTGGTCTGAGTCTAGCGGGTACAGCCGTTGGCGATGTGATGTATAAGACCGTTGGAGACCAGAAGGTTTACGACATTACCTACTTTGCTATCGGGATGGTAACCCTCCTCTGTGTTATTCTCTTTAACATCTACGGTAAGAAAATCGTTGGTATTATTCCAGTTCTGCTGGGCTTGATTGTTGGCTATATCTTCGCTCTGATTGTCGGAGCGGTGACAGGTCAGGAGATTATCTCTTTTGCCAACGTGACAAAAGCTTCTTGGTTCCACGTTCCGCCGATGAATCTTCCGTTTATAGATTATGATTTCAAATTGTATCCAAGTGCAATTCTAACAATGGCACCGATTGCCTTTGTAACGATGACAGAGCACTTTGGGCATGTAATGGTTCTGAATAGCTTGACAGGCAAGGATTTCTTTAAAGAGCCTGGTTTGGATAAGACTTTAGCTGGAGATGGTCTGGCTCAGGTTATCGCGGGTATCTTTGGTGCTCCGCCAGTGACTAGCTACGGTGAAAATATCGGGGTTATGGCACTCAATAAAATCTACAGTGTTTATGTGATTGCTGGTGCTGCTGTATTGGCGATTGTCATGAGTTTTGTTGGAAAAGTATCCGCCCTGCTCCAATCGATTCCAAGTCCAGTTTTGGGAGGCATTTCCATCGCCCTCTTCGGAGTAATTGCTTCCAGCGGTTTGAAAATTCTGATTGAAGCGCAAACCAATTTTGACAACAAAAAGAACCTGCTGATTGCCAGTGTCGTTCTGGTATCTGGTATCGGTGGTCTGACCCTGCAACTATCAGGTCTGCAAGTTTCAGGAGTTGCCTTGTCAACTGTTCTGGGAATTGCTCTCTACCTTATCCTGCCAGAACCTAAAAATTAGGCTGACGAGATTGCTACATTTGTCCAAAGTTTTTAATAAAAAAGGAGTATAACATCATGTCATCAAATCAAATCGCACTTAAAAATCTTGTATCTATGGAACACCTTACGAACGAAGAAGTAATGGCTTTGATCAAGCGCGGGATTGAATTTAAAAACGGCGCAAAGGTTCATTATGATGAGCAACATATCGTTGCAAACCTCTTCTTTGAATCTTCAACTCGGACTCACAAGGCTTTTGAAGTAGCAGAATTAAAACTCGGATGCGACCTGCTTGACTTTGATGTCAAGACAAGCTCAGTCAACAAGGGAGAAACCTTGTACGACACGATTTTGACTATGTCAGCTCTCGGTGTAGATGTCTGTGTCATCCGTCACCCTGAGGTCGATTACTATAAAGAATTGATCGAAAGTCCAACAATTACAACTTCTATCGTAAATGGTGGTGATGGTTCTGGTCAGCACCCAAGCCAAAGTTTGCTTGACTTGATGACAATTTACCAAGAATTCGGTCATTTTGATGGTTTGAAAGTAGCTATCGCTGGTGACCTTGATCACTCTCGTGTAGCCAAGTCTAATATGCAAATCTTGAAACGTCTTGGTGCCGAGCTCTTCTTTGCTGGTCCAGATGAGTGGAGAAGTGCGGAATTTGCTGACTATGGTAAGTTCGTAACCATTGATGAAGTGATTGACCAAGTGGACGTGATGATGTTCCTTCGTGTGCAGCATGAGCGCCATGACTACAACTCTATTTTCTCTAAGGAAAATTATCATAAACTCCATGGTTTGACGCAAGAGCGCTATGATCGTATGAAGGATACCGCTATCCTGATGCACCCAGCGCCTGTCAATCGCGATGTAGAAATTGCAGACCATTTGGTTGAAGCTCCAAAATCTCGGATTGTAGAACAAATGACAAATGGCGTTTGTCAGAATGGCTATCATTGAGGCAGTTCTCAAAGGACGAAATTAATCTCAGATGTAGCTTGGGAGTAGGATTGGACTCAAGAAGAGTCTTCCTATTCCTTTTTTAAACTTAATCTTAAAGACTTATAAAAAAACAAATGTTAAAATCAAAAGAACTACTCGAAATTATGTTTTTTGAGTAGTTCTTTTGATTTATGCATTGTTGGATTTTGCAAAGATTCTTGGGCTGACTTTTTTGAGTTGTGGGATGAAGACCAGACTGACCCCAATAACGATAAGTCGGTCTGCATAGTCGGTCAGTGCTTGGACAATGATGGTGCTGGTGACCAGATCTAGGCCTAAGCCATGTAAGCCCTGAACGATGATGCTGGAACCGCTTGGAGTAATTCCTTTGAAGACTATCACAGTGATCAGAGAGGCCAAAGCAGTAGCTGGCAGGGAAACCAGAAATGTTTTCCAGAGGAGGTTTAGTCTTGGTTTTGAATCAGAAGTGAAAAAGACTGAGACAAGCAGAGCCAAAAGAATGGCTACTGGAGAGAAATAAATAGCAGAAATGTCTGTTGTAAAGGCGCTAATAAGAGCACTGGCAACCGCAGTTCCTACTCCCCAAATAGGTCCTAAAATGAGGCTGGCTAATATCGTTCCAAAAGTATCCAAATAAACAGGAAGTTTTAGAAAAAGAGCGATGTTGGCACCGACATAGTTTAGAGCGATGCAGATAGCTGTAAATGTAATGGTAAATGGTGTTGTTTTTTTCATAATCTTATCCTAAATTTAAAGTTTCTAGATCTTGGCAGATGATTTCCTTTGAAGTGTTGAGTATCACGGAGAGAAAATCCTGAAAGAAGAATTGGGTGTTTACTTGAGTCAGAACCTTAGCATTGGCTTGCTTACCATAAAAATGATAGTCATCAACCAGCGTTTGTCCTATGGCAATACCTTCCGTTGCAAGATCGACGAAGAAGTCAAAGCCTTGGCAAAGGTCTCTATGCAGAAAATGGGCAACGGCCAATGGATCATTGATGACACAGCCGATGATATGTTCATACTTCCAATGAAAGTCCCAGTAAACGCGTGATTTTTCCGACAAAGTCAGCAACTTCAGGGTTGATAAAACGCATATATTCTAAGAGATTGGGTGTTAAGACAATCTTTCGAGTGACATCTAGACCGACCATTTCAATCTTTTTTCCAAGTTTTTCGTAGGTTTCTTGGGCTGCATGTGGATCGCACCAGTAGTTGTACTCAGCTACGGGCGAACAGTTGCCGTGCGATTTGTAATTGCCGCCCATACTGACAAATCGGTCTAGATGTTGCCCAAGTGTAGGATTTTTCCTAAGAGACAAGGCAATATTGGTCAAAGGTCCTAGTGCAATGATGGAAGTATCACTATTTTTCTGGAAATAGTCAGCTAGAAAATCATAAGCTGCTTGTGGCTGGGCTTGGGTGGAACTGCTTCTTGTTATCCCGCTTTCCCCCAATCCATCCATACCGTGTGTGTCCTGAGCGGAGACGAAGTCACGAACCAAGGGCTTGTCGGCTCCTACATAGACTGGAATATCTAGCCTATTCAGCCTTTCTAGGATTTTAAAGGCATTTTCAAGACCAAGTTCCACTGGGACATTTCCAGCAACTATGGTCAAAGCAACGACCTCTAAGTCAGGGTGTTGTAGGGCATAGAGCAGGGCTAGGCTGTCGTCTATGCCGGGGTCGCAGTCAATAATAACTTTTCTTTTCATAGGTCCTCCTTTTGAGAAATAAAATAAGGCTAAAACCTCCGTCTCAACCTCTCAGTTAGTTCTGCCGAAGCGGCAGGACACCAGAAAAAACTATGCGCAATTACATTACTTTAGAATATAAGGGTACTTAGTTTTTTATACTGGGAAGTTTGCGAACCAGTCCAAAACAAGTGTTTTGAATTATGCATTTACTATCATAAAGAAAAATTTCCCAAAAGTCAATGGGAGGGGGGACAAGAATAGTCAGTCTTTTGACTTTATGATATAATAAGTAAGATAAAAGAAATGAGGAGAATACAATGGCAAAAATAGTACAAACAGATAAAGCACCAGCAGCAATCGGACCATACGTCCAAGGAAAAATCGTTGGCAACCTTTTATTTGCAAGTGGTCAGATTCCTTTGTCACCAGAGACAGGAGAAATTGTAGGTGCAACGATTGAAGAGCAGACTCAGCAAGTTTTAAAAAATGTAGGAGCTATTTTGGAAGCGGCTGGAACAGATTTTGACCATGTGGTCAAGGCGACCTGCTTCCTAAGTGATATCAATGATTTTGTGCCATTTAATGAGGTCTACAAAACGGCTTTTAAGAGCGAGTTTCCGGCTCGTTCGGCAGTAGAAGTAGCTCGCTTGCCTCGTGATGTAAAAATCGAAATTGAAGTCATTGCTGAGATTGTAGAATAAATGATTGGGACCGGGAGAAGTTTCCCGTCCTTTTTTAGAAATAAAATGTTAGACGAAGGGAGAAAGAATGGCTGAACACAAGATTCAATTAGTGATTGTGACAGGAATGAGCGGTGCCGGAAAGACTGTTGCCATCCAGTCTTTTGAGGATTTGGGTTATTTTACCATTGATAACATGCCGCCGACCCTAGTACCAAAGTTTTTGCAGTTGGTCGAAGGAACAAAGGACAATGATAAGTTGGCTCTGGTTGTTGATATGAGGAGTCGCTCCTTCTTTTTGGAGATTCAGGATATTCTGGATGAGCTAGAAAGAAGCACGGAAATTGATTTAAAATTCTATTTTTGGATGCGGCTGATAAGGAATTGGTGGCTCGCTATAAAGAAACCCGACGCAGTCATCCCTTGGCAGCTGACGGGCGGATTTTAGATGGGATTAAGCTGGAGCGTGAACTCTTGGCACCTCTGAAGAACCTCAGTCAAAATGTCGTAGATACGACGGATTTGACGCCACGAGAGCTCAGAAAGACTATCTCTGAGCAGTTTTCAAATCAGAACGAGATGCACAGTTTCCGCATTGAGGTTATGAGTTTTGGTTTCAAATACGGCCTGCCTCTGGATGCGGACTTGGTCTTTGATGTACGTTTCCTGCCTAATCCCTACTATAAGCCTGAACTGCGTAATCAAACAGGATTGGACAAGGATGTCTTTGACTATGTCATGAACCATGCGGAGTCTGAAGAATTTTACCAGCATTTACTGGGTCTGATTGAGCCGATTTTGCCGGACTATCAAAAGGAAGGGAAGTCCGTACTGACCATCGCGGTTGGCTGCACGGGCGGACAGCACCGTAGTGTGGCCTTTGCACAGCGCTTGGCGGATGATTTAGCGAAAAACTGGCCAGTCAATGCCAGTCATCGCGACAAAAATCGTCGGAAGGAAACGGTGAACCGCTCATGAGAAAACCGAGAATTACAGTCATAGGCGGCGGTACAGGAATTTCAGTTATTTTAAATAGCCTGCGGAAAAAGGATGTAGAGATCACAGCCATTGTCACAGTAGCAGATGATGGCGGCAGTTCTGGCGAGTTGCGGAAAAATATTCAGCAGCTGACGCCGCCGGGTGACTTGCGAAATGTTTTGGTGGCCATGTCCGACATGCCAAAGTTTTATGAGAAGGTCTTCCAGTATCGCTTTGCCAAAGGAGACGGCGTTCTAGCAGGTCATCCCCTGGGGAATTTGATTATTGCTGGCATTTCCGAAATGCAGGGTTCGACCTATAATGCCATGCAGCTTCTGACCAAGTTTTTCCATACGACAGGTAAAATCTACCCTTCGAGCGACACTCCACTGACTTTGCATGCTGTGTTTACAGATGGGACGGAAGTTGTCGGTGAGAGCAATCTAGCTAGTAAGGCTGGTATGATTGAGAGGGTCTATGTGACCAATACTTATGATGATGAAAAGCCTGTTGCCAGTAGAAAGGTGGTCCAGAGTATTTTGGATAGTGATATGGTGGTACTGGGGCCGGGTTCCCTTTTCACCTCTATCTTGCCAAATCTCGTGATTGAAGAAATCGGCCAAGCTATTTTGGACACTAAGGCAGAAGTAGCCTATGTTTGCAATATTATGACTCAACGTGGCGAAACCGAGCACTTTTCAGATAGCGACCACGTTCAAGTCTTGCATCGTCATCTGGGCAAAAAGTTCATTGATACTGTCTTGGTCAATATAGAACCAGTCCCACGCGAGTATATGAATAGCAATAAATTTGATGAATATTTAGTTCAGGTTGATCATAATTTTCGAGGGCTGCAGGAGCAAGTTCCACGAGTCATTTCCTCGAATTTTCTTCGTTTGGAAAATGGCGGAGCTTTCCATGACGGCGAGTTGCTTGTTGACGAATTGATGCAGATTATACAGGTGCGCAAATGAGTTTTACAGTGAAGGTAAAAGAAGAGCTTTTAAGCTTATCTGTAAAAGACAAAAACGAGTTGGCTGCCATCATCAAGATGGCTGGTAGCTTGGGAATTTCTTCGTCTGGCCTTACCTTATCCATTTCAACAGAAAATGCTAAGATTGCCCGCCATCTCTATGAGTTGCTGTTGGACCTTTATCAGGTCAAGTCAGAAATCCGTCACCATCAGAAGACCAATCTGCGCAAGAATCGCGTTTATACAGTATTTCTGGATCAGAAAGTTGAAGAAATCCTTTCTGATCTGCACTTGGCTGACTCCTTTTTTGGTATTGAGGCAGGGATTGACCAAGCCATTTTGTCAGATGACGAAGCCAGCCGAGCCTATCTGAGGGGGGCCTTTCTCTCAAATGGCAGCATGCGGGAGCCAGATTCAGGTAAGTATCAGCTGGAAATCCTGTCCGTTTATCTGGATCATGCTGAGGATTTAGCTGACTTGATGCGCCGTTTTCTGCTGGATGCCAAGACCATCGAGCGCAAGAAGGGGGGCTGTTACTTATCTGCAGCGAGCTGAAGACATCATGGATTTTCTCATTGTCATCGGGGCTATGGAAGCCATGGCTGAGTTTGAGTCTCTTAAGCTCATGCGGGAAGCGCGCAATGACCTCAATCGCGCCAATAATGCGGAGACAGCGAACATCGCTCGCACGGTCACAGCCAGTATGAAAACCATCAACAATATTGCCAAAATCAGCGATAATGTCGGCATTGAGAGTTTACCTATAGACCTGCAGGAGGTTGCTCAACTTCGTATCCAGCATCCGGACTATTCGATCCAGCAGCTAGCTGATAGTCTGAGCCGGCCTCTAACTAAGAGCGGTGTCAATCATCGCTTGAGAAAAATCAATAAAATCGCAGATGAATTATAAAAGCTGCTGAGCTTGAGCTCGGCAGCTGTTTTTTTATAGGCTTGTAGAATGTTTGGGTTGGACTTTTTGCTCAGGATAGATATGGTTAATGGCATTGTTGACAGCAGTAGGTGCCTCACCTAGCCCAGTCGCAATCAGGTCAATTTTCCCCTCATAGCTACAGCAGTCACCAGCTGCATAGATACCTGACACGGAAGTTTCTTGCTTGCTGTTTACCAAAATCTTGTGACGGTTGAGCTCTAAGCCCCAATCTTTGAGATTGCCGACAGAGGATTTAAAACCGTAGTTGACAAAGAGATGATCTAGAGGCAAAAGCTGACTTTCCTCTCCCTTGACTTGGCTGATTTCCAAGTGGGTTATCTTGCCATTTTCGCCGACCAATCGACTGGGTACAAATGGTGTCTTAATCTCAACACTAGAAGCCTTGAGTTCTTCCACACTATGCTCTAAAGCCCGGAAGTTGTCCCGACGATGAACCAGGCTGGTTTCCGCAATCTTTTCAAAAGCTAGCGCCCAGTCAACAGCCGAGTCGCCGCCTCCCAGAACAACCACCTTTTTGCCAGCGTACTGGCTGATGTTTGACACATGATAGTGGAGGTTGCTGTAAGAATCAGCATCGTCTAGCTCCAAAGCTCTCGGTTTGAAAGCACCACCTCCCATGGCTATAATAACGGTCCTAGTTTCATGCTGGCCTTTGGACGTTTCAATTGTAAAACCAGAATCCTTTTTTATAATATCCAGAACCGTTTCATTGAGGCAAATCTCAGTCTGGAAAGTTTCCATCTGCTCAATCAGACGCTGAGTCAGCTCTTCGCCGGTTAGATTGGTAAAGCCTGGTACATCAAGAATCTTCTTCTCTGGATAGAGAATGGCTGGCTGACCACCCAGCTGAGGCAGGGAATCAATGATTTAACCTTGGCTTGGCGCAAATGAGCATAAAAAGCTGCGAATAGGCCAACTGGACCTCCGCCGACAATCGTAATATCATACAGTTCAGACATAATCTTCCTCAATCTTTTTAAAATAAACTAGCATTATTGTACCACAAAAAGGAGTTGAAATGTAGTTAAATTTTTGCAGGAATTATAAAAGCCCCATCAGGGGCTTAATATTAAATAGCAAATAAATCATTGAGGTTTTCAGCCAAAGTTGGATGGGTGAAGATTTGCTTGCTCAAGTAGGTGTAAGGAATCTTATTATCCATGGCGACAGTCAGGATATTGATAATTTCCTGAGCCCCTGCTGAGAAGATAGTCGCTCCCACGATTTCCTTGGTCTCTGTATTGACAACGGCCTTGAAGGCACCGCGTAAGTCAGCATTGACATGTCCGCGAGGCATTGCTGCGACTGGAATCTCCTTCACTGCAATCGGCAGTCCTTGCTCTTGGGCTTCCTTTTCAGTCAATCCAATTTGAGCCAAAGGCGGTGTGATGAACATGCTGGTAGGGACGTTTTTACGGTCTTCCAGTGTGTAGCTGCCGTCGCCAGCCAGATAGCTATAAAGGATACGGAAGTCATCCAGTGAGATATAAGTGAACTGCAGACCGCCATTGACATCGCCCGCTGCAAAAACGCCGGGTACAGATGTTTCCAAGTGCTTGTTGACCTTAATAGCTCCACGTTCTGTCAGCTCGATATCTGTATTTTTCTAACTGCAGGGGCTCAACATTCGGCTTGCGGCCAGTAGCATAGAGCAAGGCATCAAAGCGGAATTCTCCATCCTCTGTCACAACCACAACTTCATCACCATCATTTTTAATCTGCTTGGTATGTACATTTTGCAGGAGTTGGATTCCGTCTTCTTCCATGTATTGCTTAGCTAGAGCAGCGATAGAAGGCTCTACTCGAGGGAGAAAGACAGGTGCAGCATCCAGCACAGTCACCTGACTGCCCAATTTGTTGTAGAGTCCAGCAAATTCTAGGCCGATATTACCGCCACCCAGAACTCCCAAGCGTTTAGGAAGTTCTTTCAGATTTTGGATACCAGTTGAGTCATAGACGTGCTCGGTTTCAGTCAGTCCTGGAATTGGTAGGACGTTGGAAACAGCACCAGTATTGATGACAATAGTTTCAGCAGTCAGTTCCTCTTTTTCATCGCCAGCTGTGATTTCGATGACCTTATTGGAAAGGAAATGAGCTTCCGCATCGATGATGTCGACACCAGCGCCACTGATTGCTGCGTAGTTCTTGCCGTTGAGACGGCTGGTTACAGCGTTCTTTTCAGCCATGACTTGGTCGAAAGACAGGCCTTTTTCAGCTGCGACAAGCAGGGTCTTGGTTGGGATGCAGGCGATATTGATACAGGTTCCTCCGTACATAGCCTTGCTTCGCTCAATCAAAGCAACTTTTTTTCCTTGAACCGCCATTTTAGCAGCCAATGTTTTACCGGCCTTACCAAAGCCGATGACAATTAAATCATAGGTTAACATAATTTACCTCCATCTTTCAAAAAGATTGTATCACATCTAGTCGGAAAATGCTGAATTTTGCTACGCCTATTTTAAAAATGTACTTTAAAACATTTTAATCCACTTTTTCCATTTTAGTGGAACCAAATTTTAGCGCTTTTTCTTGCTCTATGTTATACTTGATCCGTCATAAATTTCTATAAGGAGAAGAAAATGTCTATTTTTACACTGATTTTGGCAAGTTTGGTTGCCTTGGAATTTTTCTATATTATGTACTTAGAGACCATCGCAACGACTTCAGCTACGACAGCACGGGTCTTTGGTATGTCTCAAGAGGAGTTGGAGCAGCAGTCGGTCAATACCCTTTTCAAAAACCAAGGAGTTTATAATGGTCTGCTGGGGATTTTGGTTTTAATTGCAACCTTTGTGCAGCCTAATCCAGTTTGGCTGGGAATTTTTATGGTTTATATCATCTTGGTAGCGGCTTACGGTGCAGTTACCAGTGACCCAAAAATCCTGTTCAAGCAGGGTGGTTTGGCAATGTTGACTCTGCTGAGTTTATTTTTCTAAAAAGGAGCGGGAAATAGCGATTTCCAGCCCTTTTTTTACATAATGATTGACTTTTTTATTAGACATATGTAGAATAAAATTAGAAGAAGACTTTAGAAAGTATGGAAATATAATGAATCATTCAATTAAACGTTTACCAGATGGTGAGTTTGCCATCTTAAAGATTATTTGGCACTGCCCAATCCAACGACTTCTGCTCAAATCATGGAAAAGCTGGGTGAAGATAACCATTGGAAGCCTCAGACTTTGTTGACAGTCTTAGCTCGCTTGACGGAAAAGGGCTTTTTAGAAAGTGTTCGCAAGGGACGTGAAAGGCAGTATACGGCCTTGATTTCGGAAGAGGAATATTTAGAAGTAGAGACGTCAGACTTTTTGAAGCGCTATAGCGGACATTCCATGGTAGGTTTTGTCAAGACTCTCTTTTCATCTAATTCTTTTTCAGAAAATGAACTGGATGAGTTGCGTAATTTACTGAATCAGAAAGAGTAAGATGAGGTAGTACCCATGAAACAGTTCCTTTTGTCTTTCCTCTTAACCAGTTTCTCAACCTCGATTTTGGTTCTGCTGCTGAGCTTGCTCTTTGCAGCCCTCAAGACTAAAATTTCAGTCAAGGTCAAGTATTTTATTTGGATTTTAATCTTGCTGAGTTTTCTGTTCCCATTCCGTCCCCAGTTCGGTTCTGGCTTTATTCGTCTGAGTACTGGCGGAACTGTTCAGACAGCCGTTAGAGCTAGCCAGACAGGAGGAGGGTAAGCTGCCTCTCAAGTGACCGAAAAAGCGAGCCAGGCTAATCTCTGGGAGTCTTTTCTAGGTCTGCCTTGGTTTGAAATATTCTTTGTTATCTTGCTGCTTGGTTGTGCATTTAACCTAGGTAAGTATGCCTATTCTTATATCCGTTTCAAAAAGATGTTGTAACGTTGGGGGACAGAAGTTGAGGATGAAGAGGCATTGTTCCAGTTGCATTTGATCAAAGAAAAGATGGGATTTAGTTCGGTTAGTCAAACCAGACGTTATGTCCAAATTCAGTTTCCAGCTGAATTATACTATGAAGTCCTTTTTGAAGCAATCTTTGAAACAGCCTGCAAAAGCTTTGAGTTGACCTCTGTCCAGTCAGTTGACAATAAGTTTATCAAGTTGGACTACGTGGTTGATTTGAAACCAGATGTAAGCGATCAACGCCTCATCCAACGTTTCTTATGCTATGAAAAGATTAAGAATATTTCCCTCTCGAAAGAAGCTAAAAAACGAAAGACCTTGTAAGGTAGAAAACAGTCGTTTTGAATGACCTGCATCCCAAAAAGTTATCTTTTGGGATGCAGGTGTTTTGTTGATTGATTTAGCTATGATCTCTCTAAAATGGTATAATATAGCTATCCAGAAGTAGAGGATTGAAGAGTGCTTCATATAATAATTATCATTTCTATCATACTTTTATTACTCATGTTTCATTCTTTGATTCAGCAATCAAAGAACCCTTCAGGTTTTCTAGGAAAACGAATGATGAAATTGTGGAATCGAGCCTATATCCCCATGTTTGTATGGGCAATTCGTCATCTGGATAGGACATTTTACCCTGTAATCTTAGACGTAGGAGTTGGGAATGGTCGTTCAACCATCCTACTGAAAGAAACCTTTCCGCGAAGTACTGTAACTGGAATCGATATTTCAGATACTGCAATAGCTCAAGCCAAACAGATAGGAATGGTCAATCTAAATTTTGAACGAAGAGACGTTAGAGAGACAGGCTTTTCTGATGAAAGTTTTGATTTGATTACAGCTTTTCAAACACATTTTCATTGGCAAGATCTAGAGGCTTCTTTTATAGAGCTTCGAAGGATACTCAAATCAGACGGGATGCTCTTACTAGCTTGTGAATATAACAAGCTATCTTATTTTTTACCAAAATTTCAAAGCGAAGAAGTATTTAAACGATTCTTGTTATCAATAGGCTTTGAGCTCGTAACTAGTCAAAGAAAGGGATCATGGATCCTTTATAAAATTGTTAAACATTAATGGAGGTACAATCATGAAACAATTATTTTTATGTTCATACTTTGCTGGAGTCAAAAATCTTTTTAGAGATTATGCAAAGGAAAAGAATCTAGAAAAGAAGGTTTTATTTATTCCTACCGCTGGGAACAAAGAGGACTATACTGCCTATATTGATGAGGCTCAGCAAACATTCAGAGATTTAGGATTTGAGATAGAGGTTCTAGATATTGCTTCTTGTGATCGAGAAACTGCACAGGCAAAGATTTTCCAAAGCAAAATTCTTTATATCTCTGGCGGGAATACATTTTATTTATTACAAGAATTAAAGAAAAACAACTCCTATCTCTTATCAAAGAACAAATAAGAGATGGGCTGATCTATGTGGGAGAATCAGCAGGGGCTATCATTACAGCCAAGGATATTGACTACAATAAACTCATGGACGACAAGACGGTAGCGACAGAGTTATCTGATACAGCGGGATTGGATGAAGTGGATTTTTATGTCCTTCCACATTATGGTGAGGAACCTTTTACTGATAGTAGTCAGAAGACCTTTGAAATGTATAAAAATCAGCTCGAATTAATGCGAATGAACAATTCACAAGCCGTTATTGTAAATGGTGAAGAAAGAGAAGTTGTTTCTGAACAGGGTTAAAATAAATTTCTTTTTGCTATTAGGATGTCCATTCTAACAATTTGTTGCTTTTAAAAAAGAAAGTGAAGATAATATAAGTTTATGGCAGTTTTTTTCTTGACATTTATCCATTTTGCGTGTAGAATAGAATAGATCTTGGACTTGAAGGGAGTGAAAAAAATGTCAAAAACAGTAGTACGTAAGAATGAATCTCTTGACGATGCTCTTCGTCGTTTCAAACGTGCGGTTACTAAAGCTGGTACTCTTCAAGAAACACGCAAACGTGAATTCTATGAAAAACCTTCTGTAAAACGCAAACGTAAATCAGAAGCAGCTCGTAAACGTAAAAAATTCTAATCAATAGAATGAGGAAGCAGCCGATTTGGCTGTTTTTTTCTTTTGAATGGGAAGCGTATAATAAAACAGAGAGTGGGACAGAAATCGGTAATTCGTTAGAATTCGATTTCGTCGTCCCACCCTCCACACAGTTGAGTAGGGCTGTAAAAACTGATGAAATCAGCGTGGTAGAGCCTACTCAACAACTGCGTCTTGCTCGACAATCCAAAGACAATTGAGAGGCTAGGACTTTTGTCCCAGCCTCTGTTTGGATATTAGTTTTGTTTTTCAAGCAAGCTCTTGATTTCTTGCAGAACTTCAAGTTCTGTTGGTCCAGCTGGTGCTTCTTCAGCAGCTTCTTCGTTCTTTTTAGCAAGGCTTTGTGCTTTTTCAGCAGACTTCACGATGAAGAAGAGAACAGTACCTACTACCAAGAAGTTGATTACGGCGCTCAAGAAGTTACCATAAGCAACTCCGTTCCATTTCAATTGAGAAATTTGCTCTAATTGTGCAGCTTTCAAAATTGGGTTGAGGAAGAGGGGAGTGATAACATCAGTAATCAATGAATTAACGATTGCTCCGAAAGCATTCGCAATGATAACCCCGACTGCCAAGTCAATCACGTTACCGCGTAGCAAAAATTCTTTAAGATCCTTTAACATTTTTCTTTTTCCTTTCAAAAAAAATAATTTAATATTTGAGATTATATTATAGCTTAAAGTAGTAATTATTTTCAAGTCATTTGCCTATCAAATGTTTTACATTTGCGGCAAATTATTATAAAATATAGAGTGATATTCTGTGATAAATTGGAGGTATTGTCTATTGGATAAAGAAATGATTTCTGAATTAAAAAATAGTGTCAATATCGTAGATGTCATAGGAGAAACAGTAGCCTTGACCAAGGCTGGGAGAAATTTTCTGGGACTTTGTCCCTTTCATGGCGAAAAGACGCCCTCTTTCAATGTTGTAGAGGACAAGCAGTTCTATCACTGCTTTGGATGTGGCAAGTCGGGGGATGTTTTCAAGTTTATTGAGGACTACCGAGGCGTATCCTTTATGGATGCTGTGCAGATTGTCGCAGACAGAGTGGGCATTTCCTTAGGTATGGAGAGAGCTAGCGCAGATCGACCGAGACAGGTTCATCCGCATCAGGCGCTCTATGATATTCATACAGAAGCAGCGAAGTTTTATCATGCGGTTCTGATGACTACCAAGATAGGAGAAGAAGCGCGCGCTTATCTCTATAAGCGTGGGCTGACGGATGAAGTCATTAAGCATTTTCAAATCGGGCTGGCTCCCAATGAAGGCAACTATCTTCATAAGAGTATGACTGGTAAGTTTGATGAGTCCACTATCATGAACTCGGGCCTTTTTAATTTGGCAGAGAATAATCTGGTCTATGATGCTTTTCAGAACCGGATTATGTTTCCTTTGACCAATGACAAGGGTCAGGTTGTTGCCTTTTCTGGTCGGATCTGGCAAGATTCGGAGGCTGGTTCACAGACTGCCAAGTATAAGAATAGTCGCAGCACCCCTATTTTTAATAAAAGCTATGAGCTTTATCATCTGGATAAGGCCAAGCCGGTGATTAAAAAGAGCCATGAAGTCTATCTGATGGAGGGCTTCATGGATGTGATTGCAGCCTATCGGGCTGGAGTTGAAAATGCAGTCGCATCTATGGGAACAGCTCTGACTCCTGAGCATGTCCAGCATTTGCGTAAGTATTGCAAGAAAATCATTCTGACTTATGATGGAGACAGGGCTGGTCAGGCTGCGACAGCCAAGGCCCTAGAAGAGCTGCGGGATATGTCGGTAGAGATTGTGTCCTTTCCTGACAATATGGATCCAGATGAATTTATTGCTAAAAATTCTGCCGAGGAATTGCGACAATTTCTAACCAAAACGCGAATTAGTGATGTAGAGTTCCTTTTGCGTTATCTCAAGCCGGATAATATTGAAAATTTGCAGGCTCAGATTGAATTCGTGGAGCGAATGGCGCCAATCATTGCTCAAACGCAGTCTATTACAGCTCAGAATTCATATATTTATATGTTGGCTGAGTTGCTACCAGATTTTGATTATCAGCAGGTAGAGAATACGGTTAACAACAGTCGTTTGGCTGAGCGAAGTAGTCGAAGCGGACAGCAGTCGGAATTTCCAAGAAGCCCTGTACTGGTAGATCTTCCGTTGTCTAAACAGCTATCACGGCTGATAAAGGCAGAAATCCATATCCTTTATCGTATGGTACATAATCCGCTGGTTTTAAATAGCTATCGGCTTCGTACAGATTTGCCTTTGATACGGCGGAACTGCAGGAGCTATACGAGCTTTTACTGGCTAACGGTGAAGTGACTTCGCAGGATTTATCTAGCTTACCAGAAAGAGTCCAGCAACTTTGGTATCGAATGTTGGAGGAAGACTTGCCAGAGGAGATGGAAGACGGAGAGTTAGCAGAAGTTGAGCTGACTAGGGAATGCGAATTGCTTCGTAAGAATAATCAGCTGATTAGCAAAAAGGTTCGAGAAGCTTTGCATACTGGAGATGAGAATGCCGCTATATTAGAGGTGGAGCGCTTAATCGCACAAAAAAGAAGAATGGAGTAGGTATGGCTACAAAACAAAAAGAAGTAACAACATTAGACGTTCAAATTGCAGAATTCATCCGCAATCACAAGCAGACAGGTGTAGCGACAGACGATGAAATCAATGACCAGCTGGTCATTCCTTTCACTTTGGACGCTGATGGGATTGAGGATTTGCTGCAACGCATTCAGGATGCGGGCATTTCTATCACGGATAAGGAAGGAAATCCTAGCGCGCGTGTTTTGAATACTGAAGAGGAAGAAGCGGAGTTGACGGATGAAGAACTCTTGGGTAGCAATTCAGCCAAGGTCAATGACCCAGTTCGCATGTATCTGAAAGAAATCGGGGTTGTGCCGCTTCTCAGCAATGAAGAAGAGCAGGAGCTGGCTATCTTGGTAGAACAGGGTGACTTGGAAGCCAAGCAGCGTCTGGCTGAGGCCAATCTTCGTTTGGTTGTTTCCATTGCCAAGCGTTATGTCGGCCGTGGTATGCAGTTCCTTGATTTGATTCAAGAAGGAAATATGGGACTGATGAAGGCTGTTGATAAGTTTGACTACACTAAAGGATTTAAGTTTTCAACTTATGCAACTTGGTGGATTCGTCAAGCCATTACCCGTGCGATTGCCGATCAAGCTCGGACCATTCGGATTCCAGTCCATATGGTGGAAACCATTAATAAATTAGTCCGCGAGCAACGCAATCTCTTGCAGGAATTGGGTCAAGACCCGACACCAGAGCAAATCGCTGAGCGCATGGATATGACGCCTGACAAGGTTCGTGAGATTCTCAAAATTGCCCAAGAGCCGGTTTCCTTGGAGACACCTATCGGTGAGGAAGATGACAGCCATCTGGGTGACTTTATCGAAGATGAAGTGATTGAAAATCCAGTTGACTACACAACTCGTGTCGTTCTTCGTGAGCAGTTGGATGAGGTCTTAGATACGCTGACAGACCGCGAGGAAAACGTATTGCGTTTGCGCTTTGGTCTGGACGATGGAAAAATGCGGACGCTGGAAGATGTCGGCAAGGTCTTCAATGTGACCCGTGAGCGGATTCGTCAGATTGAAGCTAAAGCCCTGCGTAAGCTCCGCCATCCAAGCCGCAGCAAACCACTCAGAGACTTTATCGAAGATTAAGAAATGAAGAGCAGCGAGGGGCAGAGTAGAAAAGCGTCAAGTCGGCAATCCTAGCTGAAAAACAAAGGCCCCCTCAAGCTAACTTGAAATTTCTGCTATATCTATAAGGAGGATATGCATGTCAGAACAAAAATACAGCCCTGAAGAAGTTGAAAAGATTAAAACGCGTATTTTGGAGGCTCTAGAGCAAGTTATCGACCCAGAGTTGGGGATTGATATTGTCAATCTAGGCTTGATCTATGAAATTCGCTTTGACGAGACCACAGGGGAAACGGAAATCGATATGACCTTGACCACTATGGGATGCCCTCTGGCGGATCTTCTGACTGACCAGATTTATGACGCCATGTCAGATGTTCCAGAGGTTACTAAGACAGATGTTAAGTTGGTTTGGTACCCCGCTTGGACAGTGGAAAAGATGAGTCGTTATGCTCGGATTGCATTGGGGATTAAATAGCGACATCACACTGGAAGATAGACTATACAGAAAGCACTTGAAATGAAAATCAAGTGCTTTTTGAATGTAATTTTATACAAACTACCAGCTAGTTAGTGAAATTTCCCCACTGTTGAGCCAGATATTTTGGCCGTTCTCCAACTGGACTAGAAGTTGGCCACTGTCCGAGATATCGCTGGCAATTCCTTTATAGGTTTGATTATTTTGTTGGAAACTTACTTGGCGACCAAGGACCAGGGAGTGCTTTTTGTAAAGATAGAGCAAGTCTTGGGGATCGCTTTCGTAGAAACATCTCCAGATTTCAGCAATCAGCTCATTTCTGCTGATAGGAGGCTGCTCAGTAAAGAGTGAGCCTGCCTTATCTTGCAATTCTTTTGGAAAATCGCTAACGCAAAAATTAAAACCAACACCGATAATAATGTCTGTGACTAAGCCTGTCTCGACTGAAGTAGTAGCCTCCGTTAAAATACCTGCGATTTTTTTATCCTTGTAGTAAATATCGTTGACCCACTTAATATCTATGTCTATGAGGGTCAGATTTTTTACAGCTTGATAGATGGCTCCAGCTGTCAGGAGAGTATAGGCAGGGATTTGATCAAAAGACAGGTTGGGTTTGAGATGAAGGGACATGTAAAAGCCGCCTTGTTTTGGAGAGAAAAAGTCTCGGCCGAAGCGACCGCGTCCGGCTGATTGAGCAGCAGCTAGATAGAGGGTATTTGCTTCGCCGCCCGCTTCCAGACCTGCTTTGGCGTCCATCTGAGTAGATTGGCAGTTGGGGTTGAAGGAAACCTTGATAGGTGCCTCTTTTTCAATGATTTCTGGGATTAGTAAATCCCCTGCTTTAAGCTTATAGCCCCGGTTTTTAACGGAATCAATCTGGATTCCTTCTCTTTCCAAGCGCTGAATGGCCTTCCAAATGGAGGTCCTGGAAATGCCCAGTGTCTGAGCCAGACTTTCTCCGTTTACATAATCGTCAGCTTGGCTGAGAATGGTAAATAATTTTTCGTAGGTTTTCATTCGTTCTTTCTCTGTTAAATACTGCTTTCTCGAATGGTCAGCTTGGTAGAAAGTTTGACCATATAGGGAATGGAATCCTCTTCGGATGTTAAAATTTGATTCAGAATGTGCAGAGCCTGCTTTCCCATTTCTTCTGTAAAAACGGTGACCGTACTGAGACTGGGATAGATATACTTAGCAATAGAGGTATCATTAAATGAAATGATGCTGACATCTTGGGGAACTTGGATTCCGTGTTCTTGCAGAGCCCGTAAGGCACCAATTGCTAAAGCATCGCTGGAGATGAAGAAGGCGGATGGCAGCTTGTCCTTGTGCTCGCTAAGGAGCTCTGTCATCATCTGATAGCCTGATTCCGAAGAAAAGCTGCCTACCTTAACCAAGTCAGCTTGAAAGATTCCTTTTTCAGACAGATACTGCTGAAAGCTGGCTAGGCGAGGGTCGCTGATGAGCCTAGCCTGGTCAGAGGTCCTTTCTTGCCCAGCAATCATGCCAATCTGGTCAAAACCAGCATTTATGAAGTGCTCAAGTACCTTCCTTACGGCATTCTCAAAATCAACCGTCACACAGCTGTGGCCCGCATTCAGCGTATCACTATCGACAAAAACTAAGTGGTTGCTGTACTGCTCCAGCTGTTGAATTTGAGCTGGGCTGAATTTACCGATGGCAATCAATCCATTAATGTCTTTCAATATCTCAAGAGAATCGTTTTGAAAAACTCTGAGAATCTCATAACCCAATTCTTGAGCTTTTTTTTCAATGCCCAAGCGAATAGAGTAGTAGTAGAGGTCATCGAGTTCTTCCTGTTCGGTGTACCATTCGATGAGTCCGATACGGTAGGCTTGAGTCCTGTTTGGCTTAGTTTTTCTTGATTTTTTATAGTTTAGCTGCTCAGCAATGTCAAAAATCTTTTTTCGAGTGCCATCACTTACTGACATGGCTGGGTCGTAATTGAGTACGCGGGAAACTGTAGCGGGAGAGACCCCAGCAGCTTGGGCAATATCCTTAATCGTAGCCATTTTTTACTCCTATTTGTCTTATATGGGCTATTATACCTCAAAAACAAGTAAATAACAAAGAGGAATTTAGTAAATTTTTCGCATTTGGCTTGGTGAACAGTTGAAATATTTTTTGAAAGTTTTTGAAAAATAAAGTGGGTCAGAAAAACCAACCGAATAGGCAATAAATTTAATTGGTTGAGTAGTAGTTTCCAGAAGTTGTTTTCCTCTATGCATGCGTATATAATGCAGATACTCTTTGGGAGAGAGTCCATTGTATTCTTTAAAAATGGTTGTCAAATAGCTGCGATTGACATTTAGTTCATTAGCAATACCTTGAATGCTCAGTTGTTCAAGCGGATAGCGAGTTTCTAGAATACGTTTGGTATCTATATACAACTGATAAGTGGAATTTTGCTGTTTCAGGAGCTGTTGGTTTGGTGCGAGCTTTCCCAGTTTAAATAGTAGTTCATATAGCATGGCGAGAAGTTGTAAATGACTTAGCATGGTAGATTGGGAATGTTCAGCCTCTTGAATAATATCTATAATAAACTTTCCCAAACTATCAGTAGGAGTAGTACTTGAATTTCTTAGAAAACCTGTTTTGCCAATTTCTGATAAGTTAAAATAATCCGAAACCTTTGTTCCACTAATTCCGAGCCAATAATAGGACCAAGGATCTTCAGAATCTGCCTTATAGTAAGTTAGTTCGTTTGGTTTTAGTAGGAATAAATCTCCAGCTTTCAGGAAAATTTGTTCCCCTTTATAGTGAAAGACTCCTTTGCCTTTTGTAATAAAATGAAGGACGAATCCGTCACGAATAGCAGGCCCGAAAGAATAGTTTGGCTGGCAATCCTCATAGCCGTAAAAGTCTAATAATAAATCAATTGTTCCCGTCTGGTATTCTGAAAATATAAGCATACTTTTTACATCTCCATACTTTTAGAAATAATATTGTAATTTTTTTATTGTTACCTAACATTTTTACCATATTTCCCTAACATAATTCTATTTTTAGAAAGCGATTTCATAAGGTAAAATATTAGTAAATATGGAGGTTCAGAAATGGCTATAAAAATAGACAAGCATCTATTCTACATCAATACAAAAAATTCTAGTCTTATCATTGAGGAAAGGGATGGCTACCTTTTGCTTAAACACTTAGGCAGAAAAATCGAATCCTATCATTTTTCCAATACAGTATTTGAGCGAGATCATGCTTTTTCTGGTAATCCGAGGTCGAATGAGCGGAGTTTTAGCTTAGATACCCAGCGACATGTTTTGGGGCAGCATGGTTTAGGAGACTTCCGGCAACCTTCTCTGCAAGTCCAATATGCTAATAATGAAGTAACAGATTTTCGGTTTGTTGAGAGTCAGCTGATTAAGGGAGGTTTCGAAGTTCCAGGACTGCCTAGCCCTCACAGTACAGAAGAAGCAGAAACACTGGCCTTTATTTTAGAGGATACAGTAGCTCACTTACGCCTCACTCTTTATTACACAGCTTTTGAGGATAGCAATACCATTGCAACCTTTACTAAGCTGGAAAATATCGGTAGAGAGACAGCAGTCATACATAAGAACTTGAGCTTAATGGCAGATTTGCCGGCAGGTACTTATGATGTGATTAGTTTACAGGGAGCTTATGCTAGGGAAAAAACAGTTCGTCGTCACAAGCTAGAACAGGGAATTTTTAAAATAGCTTCCAACCGAGGAGCTTCTGGTCACGCACAGACTCCAAGCCTTATCCTTTGTGATAGTGAAACGACGGAAGAGGCTGGTCAAGTTTGGGCAATTCAGCTCCTTTATAGCGGAAACTTTGAAGCTTGGATTCAGCAAAATCAGTTGAATGAAGTTCGGCTAGGTATCGGTATCAATGAAGATAACTTTGCTTGGAAACTGGAAGCGGGGCAGACTTTCTATAGTCCTGTTGCTCTGATGAATTATTCGGCTCAGGGTTTGACTGGTCTTAGTCACGAGAGCCAAGCTTTTGTTCAAGAGCATATCATTCCTAAGCTTTTGCGAAGCGAGAGCGGCCAATTTTAATCAATAACTGGGAAGCAACTTACTTTAATTTCAAAAAAGAGAAGTTGCTAGAGTTAGCAGATGAGGCACAGAAAGTTGGTATTGAGCTCTTTGTTCTCGATGATGGCTGGTTTGGCAACCGTTTTGATGACAATCGGGCTCTGGGCGACTGGTTTGTCAATGAAGATAAGCTAGGTGGCAGTTTGACAGAGCTCATAGCAGAAGTTCATAGCAGAGGATTGCAATTTGGTTTATGGGTTGAGCCAGAAATGATTTCCGTAGACAGTCAGCTTTATCGGGCACATCCAGACTGGGCTATTCAAGTACCCAATCGGAATCATACTTACTCTCGCAATCAACTTGTATTGGATTATGCTAATCCAGATGTGGTAGCCTATATCAAAGAAACACTGGATCAGCTGTTTAGTCAGCACGATATTGACTACATAAAATGGGATATGAATCGTAATATTACCAATCTTGGGAATGGCATTGACTATCTGGCGACCAAAATGCAGTCACATAAGTATATCTTGGGGCTTTATGAAATTGTAAAATATTTGACAGAGAAATATGAGAATATTTTATTTGAGTCCTGCTCAGGTGGTGGTGGACGAAATGATCTTGGTATGATGCGGTATTTCCCTCAAGTCTGGGCTAGTGATAATACCGATGCCATAGCTCGTTTGCCAATCCAATATGGGTCTTCTTATCTTTATCCGACTATTTCAATGGGTGCCCATGTGTCGGCAGTGCCTAATCATCAGATGGGACGAATTACTCCGCTGGCAACTCGTGGTCATGTTGCTATGATGGGAAATCTGGGGTATGAGCTTGATTTGACTAGTCTATCAGATGAAGAGAAAGCGGCGATTGCAGACCAGGTGAAGTTGTATAAAGAATTACGGCCAGTGGTCCAGCTAGGACGTCAGTATAGGCTAATCAATCCAGATGTTGGCTCCAATGAAGCAGCAGTTCAATTTAACTATGAAGATCAAACGATTGTAACCTACGTCCGAGTCTTATCAGTTGTGGAAACGATGGAAACGACCTTGAAACTAAAAGACTTAGAGGAAGAAGGGCTTTATGAGCTGCAGGGAAATGGCGCAGTTTACTCAGGTGCAGAACTCATGTATGCTGGTATCACTATGAATCTTCCGCAAGGAGATTATCTTAGCAGACAGTTGCATTTTATTAAAAAATAAGGAGGCTAGACCATGAAATGGTATAAAAAGATGAGCTTAGCTGCTATTACAGGACTGTCCCTTTTGGGGCTGTCAGCTTGCAGCAGCCAAGGGGAGTCGACAGATGGTAAGGTAACGATTGAGTATTTCAATCAGAAGGGTGAAATGGTTGATACCCTTCGTGAGATTGCCAAAGACTTCGAAAAAGAAAATCCGAATGTGCATGTGAAAGTGGTGAACGTCCCTAACGCTGGGGAAGTACTTAAAACGCGCGTTCTGGCTGGAGATGTTCCTGATGTTGTCAATATCTTTCCCCAGTCTATTGAATTGCAAGAATGGGCTAAAGCTGGGTACTTTGAAGATTTATCTAATAAAGATTATCTCAAGCGAGTTAAGAATCATTATGCAGATAAATATGCGATTGACGGGAAAATTTACAATATTCCTTATACTGCTAATGCTTATGGTATCTATTACAACAAAGATAAATTTAAAGAACTGGGATTGAAAGTTCCAGAGACTTGGGATGAATTTGAAGAATTAGTTGATACGATTATAGCAAAAGGGGAAACGCCTTTTGCCATTGCAGGAGCAGATACTTGGACCTTGAATGGTTATCATCAGTTAGCTCTTGCCACTGCAACAGGTGGCGGTAAGGAAGCGAATGATTACCTACGTTTCCAAGCCAAATGCCATTAAGTCTTCAGATTCAGTGCTTAAAGATGATTTTAGGCTGTTAGATTTATTCCGCAAAAAAGGTGCCATGCAAACCAACTGGCAGGGAGCAGGCTATACTGATGTTGTCGGTGCCTTCGCTAGAGGCGATGCCCTGATGACTCCAAATGGCTCTTGGGCTATCACAGCAATCAATGCGCAAGATCCTAAGTTTAATGTTGGAACCTTCCCTTTCCCTGGGAAGCAAAAAGGACAAAGCTTGACCATTGGGGCAGGAGACCTAGCTTGGTCTATCTCGTCAAGTAGTAAGCACAAAAAAGAAGCCAATGCTTTTGTTGAATACATGTCACGTCCAGAAGTTATGCAGAAATATTATGATGTGGACGGCTCACCAACAGCTATTGAAGGTGTCAAGGAAGCAGGTTCAGATGCACCGCTAGCTGGTCTTGCTGAATTAGCATTTACAGACCGACACCTCGTTTGGCTAGCTCAAGACTGGACCAGTGAAAGTGATTTTTATACCTTGACCGGGAACTATATTACAACTGGAAACAAAGAGGATATGGCGAAAGCACTAAATGCCTTCTTCAATCCGATGAAAGCGGACGTAGAGTAGGAGTAGATCTATTATGAAAAAATTGATTGAGAAATATTGGGGTTGGCTCTTTGTCATAGTTCCCCTTGTACTACAGGCTGTATTCTTTTATGTGCCCATGTTTCAAGGTGCCTTCTACAGCCTGACAAACTGGACTGGTTTGACCTATAATTATAAGTTTGTCGGACTCAATAACTTTATGCTCCTCATGAGCGATCCTAAGTTTATGAACGCGATAGGCTTTACATTGATTATTACTATTTGTATGGTGGTTGGTGAGATTATGCTGGGAATCTGGATAGCACGAGCTCTCAACTCGAAGATAAAGGGAAAGACTTTCTTTCGAGCTTGGTTTTTCTTCCCTGCTGTTCTGTCTGGATTGACTGTGGCTCTTATCTTTAAGCAACTTTCAACTACGGATTGCCAGCTATAGGGAATGCTTTAGGAATTGAATTTCTTAAAACTAGCCTTCTAGGAACGAATGGCGGTGCAATCTTTGCAGCAATCTTCGTCTTGCTTTGGCAAGGGGTAGCCATGCCCATCATCATCTTCCTAGCTGGTCTTCAGTCTATCCCGACTGAGATTACTGAAGCAGCTCGAATTGATGGAGCTAGCAGCAAACAAATCTTTTGGAAGGTGGAACTTCCTTATCTCCTACCAAGCGTTTCCATGGTCTTTATCTTGGCTCTAAAAGGTGGTTTGACAGCATTTGACCAGGTCTTTGCCATGACAGGAGGCGGTCCGAATAATGCGACCACCTCTCTAGGACTTCTGGTATACAACTATGCTTTTAAGAGCAATCAATTTGGTTATGCCAATGCCATTGCTGTTATCTTGTTTCTCTTGATTGCGGTTATTTCTATTATCCAGTTGAGAGTATCTAAGAAATTTGAAATCTAAGAGGAGAAGCCCGATGAAAAATGCAGAAAGAAAAGCTAATTTTAGTAAATATACCTTGCTAACACTGGGGTCTATTATCATTTTAATTCCACTCTTAGCAACGATATTCAGTTCCTTTAAGTCTACCAAAGACATCGTTAATAATTTTTTTGGATTTCCGACTCAACCGACTTTAGAAAATTTTCAACGCCTTTTGGCCGATGGTATCGGAGGCTACTATTGGAATTCAATTGTAATCACGGTTCTATCTTTGGCTGTTGTCATGATTTTTATTCCCATGGCTGCTTACTCTATCGCTCGTAATATGTCTAAGAGAAAAGCTTTTGGTATTATGTATACGCTTTTGATTTTAGGGATTTTCGTTCCTTTTCAAGTTATCATGATTCCTATTACAGTTATGATGAGTAAGCTAGGGCTAGCCAACACTTGGGGATTAATTATCCTCTATCTGACTTACGCTGTTCCACAGACTCTCTTTCTCTATGTAGGCTACATTAAGATTTCCATTCCAGACAGTCTGGATGAGGCAGCAGAAATTGACGGTGCTGGAAAGTTTACAACCTATTTCAAGATTATCTTTCCTATGATGAAACCCATGCATGCGACAACCATGATTATCAATGCCCTCTGGTTCTGGAATGATTTCATGCTTCCTCTCTTGGTACTCAATAAAGACTCCAAGATGTGGACTCTGCCACTCTTCCAATATAACTACACAGGTCAATACTTTAATGATTATGGACCGAGCTTTGCTTCTTATGTTGTTGGGATTATTACCATTACTATCGTCTATCTCATCTTCCAGCGCAACATTATTGCTGGAATGAGCAATGGGGCAGTGAAGTAAGCTCAAGATACAAAGACTGTAAAAAGCTCACAGTGCATACAAAGGCGACCACATCCATAAACTACTGAATTAGTAACGGCTGTAGAAAAATAGGGAATCTGAAAAAGAAGCTTCAGCTTTTTGGAAGATTCATCTTTCGCACAGAGCATAGGGCGTGTCCTATTAGGCGCACTGGAGTAGAAACCGAGCTAAGGGATAGAAAACCTAAAACCGCTAGGAAAGGATATAGAAGACAAGATTTTAGAGGAGAAGACTATGGCTATTCAAAATAAGACCATGCTGATTACTTACTCAGACAGCCTGGGGGAGAATTTAAAAGATTTATATGACAATTTAGAAAAGCATTTTGGCGATGCAGTTGGAGGAGTGCATTTGCTTCCTTTCTTCCCATCAACTGGTGACCGGGGATTCGCCCCAGTAGACTATGAAGAGGTTGATTCAGCCTTTGGTGATTGGGAGGATGTAGAAAAGCTGGGCGAGAAATATTATCTCATGTTTGACTTTATGATCAACCACATCTCACGCCAGTCTAAGTATTATAAGGATTTTCAGGAAAAGAAGGATGAGAGTGAGTATCGTGACCTCTTTCTCAGCTGGGATAAGTTTTGGCCAGAAAATCGTCCGACGCAAGCTGATGTTGATTTGATTTATAAGCGTAAGGATCGTGCACCTAAGCAGGAAATCGTCTTTGCAGATGGAAGCACTGAGTATCTGTGGAACACCTTTGGTGAAGAGCAGATTGATCTAGATGTTCGCAGTCAGGTAACTAATGATTTCATCAAGAAAACATTGCGTCAACTGTCAGAGCATGGCTGTGATCTGATTCGTTTAGATGCATTTGCCTATGCGGTCAAAAAATTAGATACCAATGATTTCTTTGTTGAGCCAGAAATCTGGGATCTCTTAGAAAAAGTCCAGCAGCAAGCGGCTGAGTTTGGGACGGATATTTTACCAGAAATTCATGAGCATTATTCTATCCAGTTCAAGATTGCAGAGCATGGCTACTTTGTCTATGATTTTGCGCTACCGATGGTAACTCTTTATTCTCTATACAGTGGTAAAGCAGAGCGTCTAGTCAAGTGGCTTGAAATGAGTCCTATGAAGCAATTCACAACACTGGATACTCACGATGGTATTGGAGTTGTTGATGTTAAGGATATTCTGACTGATGAAGAAATTGATTTTGCAACCAATGAACTATATAAGGTTGGGGCCAATGTCAAGCGTAAGTATTCCTCGGCTGAGTACAATAATCTGGACATTTACCAGATTAACTCGACTTACTACTCAGCTTTGGGCGATGACGACAAGAAGTACTTCATTAGTCGTCTGATTCAGGCTTTTGCTCCAGGGATTCCACAGGTCTATTATGTTGGTTTCTTAGCTGGGAAATGACCTTGAGCTGCTAGAAAACACTAAGGAAGGCCGCAATATCAACCGTCATTATTACAGTAATGAGGAGATTGCTGAAGAAGTCAAGCGTCCAGTTGTGCAAGCCTTGCTCAAGCTTTTCAGTTACCGCAACCAGTCTGCTGCCTTTGACCTAGATGGCACTATTGAAGTGAATCTATTGGATGAAAATAGCCTCCGGATTGTCCGTAGCAATGCAGATAAGTCAGTCACTGCTCAAGTAGTTATTAACCTCAAAGAATTGACATATAGCGCTAGTGAAAATGGCCAAGCTATCACTTTTGAATAGAGATAAGAAAAGAGAAGAAGAATGGTAGAATTAAATCTGAAAAATATCTATAAAAAATATCCCAACAGCGACCACTATTCGGTGGAAGACTTCAATCTAGATATCAAGGACAAGGAATTTATCGTCTTTGTTGGTCCGTCTGGTTGTGGAAAATCAACTACTCTGCGTATGATTGCAGGCTTGGAGGATATTACAGAAGGAACTGCCTCTATTGACGGTACAGTGGTCAATGATGTGGCGCCAAAAGACCGTGATATCGCTATGGTCTTCCAAAACTATGCCCTTTATCCACACATGACTGTCTACGACAACATGGCCTTTGGTCTCAAGCTGCGCAAGTACAGCAAGGAAGATATTGACAAACGTGTCAACGAAGCAGCAGAAATCCTGGGCTTGAAAGAATTCTTGCAGCGTAAGCCAGCTGATTTATCTGGTGGTCAGCGTCAGCGGGTAGCTATGGGACGGGCTATCGTTCGAGATGCAAAGGTTTTCCTTATGGATGAGCCTCTGTCTAACTTGGATGCTAAGCTGCGTGTTTCTATGCGGGCGGAGATTGCCAAGATTCATCGCCGTATTGGGGCAACAACTATCTATGTTACTCACGACCAGACTGAAGCTATGACCTTGGCGGATCGTATCGTTATCATGTCAGCGACCAAGAACCCTGCTGGAACTGGAACGATTGGACGGGTGGAGCAGATTGGTACGCCGCAGGAAGTCTATAAACATCCGGCAAATAAGTTTGTTGCTGGCTTCATCGGTAGCCCAGCGATGAACTTCTTCGAAGTAACTGTAGAAGGCGATCGCCTGGTCGGACTGAATGGTGACTTTAGCCTCAAGGTACCAGAAGGTAGCCTTAAGGGTCTCAAAGAAAAAGGCTATCAAGGCAAGAAAGTTATTCTGGGTATTCGTCCGGAAGATATCAACATGGAAACAGCCTTTCTGGAGACCTTCCCAGAGTCAGTTCTAACTGCGAAGATTTCTGTTTCTGAGTTGCTTGGAGCGGAGTCCCATCTCTACTGTGCGGTTGGTAGCAGTGAATTTGTTGCCAAAGTTGATGCACGCGATCATATGAATACCGGAAGTAGTATCAAACTAGGCTTCGATCTAAATAAGGCGCATTACTTTGATGTTGAGACTGAAGACAATATTTTCTAATCTATTGCTCCTTATAAAATAATCCAGACAGATTACTGTTTGGATTATTACGAAAAAAATCTATCTACAAAAATTAGTAAAAATTTACTAAATTTATTGAAGTTTTACTCGAAAACAGATATAATAAAAATAAGGAAACGATTACAATGTCGATCATTCATTTTAAAGGAGTTTAGTTTATGTCAAACGTACTTTCAGCGGAGCAAGTCCGCGCAGATTTTGCCAAAGTTTTTGGAGTAGAAGCGGATCACACATTCTTTTCACCTGGTCGGATCAATCTGATTGGTGAGCATACGGACTATAACGGCGGTCATGTCTTTCCTGCAGCAATTTCCCTAGGAACTTATGGAGCGGCTCGCAAGCGGGGCGATCAGCTCTTGAGATTCTTCTCAGGAAATTTTGAAGAAAAAGGGATTATTGAAGTGCCGCTGGAAAACCTGCACTTTGAGCCTGAGCATAACTGGACCAATTATCCGAAAGGAGTCCTGCATTTTCTGCAGGAGGCAGGCCATACAATTGACCGAGGCATAGATATCTATGTTTATGGAAATATTCCAAATGGTTCTGGCTTATCATCTTCTGCATCTCTAGAGCTTTTGACGGGTGTCATTGCTGAGAAACTCTTTGATTTGCAGTTGGAACGTCTGGACCTAGTGAAAATCGGTAAATTAACTGAGAATGAATTTGTCGGGGTTAATTCTGGCATCATGGACCAGTTTGCTATCGGAATGGGAGCTGACCAGCGGGCTATTTACCTAGATACCAATTCTCTTGAATATGACTTGGTGCCGCTTGATCTCAAGGACAATGTTGTAGTGATTATGAACACCAACAAGCGACGTGAGTTGGCGGATTCTAAGTACAATGAGCGTCGGGCGGAGTGCGAAAAAGCTGTTGAAGAACTGAATCGTAAGCTGTCTATCGCTACCTTAGGTGAATTGGATGAGTGGGCCTTTGACGAGTATAGCTATCTGATAGAGGACGAAAATAGCCTCAAACGGGCTCGCCATGCTGTTTTAGAAAATCAACGGACTTTGCAAGCACGGGCAGCTTTGCAGGCAGGCAATCTTGACAAATTCGGCCGTCTCATGAATGCTTCCCATGTTTCATTGGAGCATGACTATGAAGTGACTGGTCTAGAGCTGGACACCTTGGTTCACACAGCCTGGGAGCAAGAGGGTGTTTTGGGAGCTCGTATGACCGGAGCAGGCTTCGGTGGTTGCGCCATTGCTTTAGTTGGTAAGGATGCGGTGGAATCTTTCAAAGAAAATGTAGGTCGCAAGTATCAAGAGGTTGTCGGCTATGCCCCTAGCTTTTACATAGCAGAAGTAGCTGGCGGAAGCCGGGTGCTAGACTAAATAACAAAAAAATAATTTGGGCTGACAGCAATGCCAGCCCTTTACTAGCAAGAGAAAGGAAGATCTATGTCCAAGAAGTTACTGGATGCTTTTGTATCTGCAGTGATTGACGATAGCACTTTTGAGGAAATGGACACCATCTATCTGAGCAATCGTGTCATGGCTCTGGTTGGAGAGTCAGTGGCAGAGCAAGAGACAGAGGCTGAGCAGCTAATTGATCTGAAGGATGACTTGGTAGCTGTGGCTGTCAAGAATGGGAAGGTTGGTGACCCCCTTGCTGAGCAGGATATACTGGGAGCTGAGCTGATGGACTTGATCACTCCAGCCCCTAGTCAGCTCAATCGGGACTTCTGGACGACTTATGGCTCCAATCCTGAGCAAGCTGTGGCTGATTTTTACCAGCTTAGTCAAAAGAATGACTATATCAAGGTCAAGGCGATTGCGAAAAACATTGCTTTCAAAGCACCGACTGAATATGGAGATTTGGAAATCACCGTCAATCTCTCTAAGCCAGAAAAGGATCCCAAGGAAATTGCGGCAGCTAAAAAGGCAAAAAACAGCAATTATCCAACCTGTCAATTATGCATGGAAAATGAAGGCTACCAAGGCCGCTTGGATCACCCTGCCCGCGCTAACCATCGGATTATTCGATTCGATTTGGCCGGACAGGAATGGGGCTTCCAGTATTCGCCCTATGCCTACTTTAATGAGCATTGCATCTTTCTGCACAGCCAGCACCTTCCTATGGCTATCAGCCGGCTGACCTTTGAGCGCCTGCTGGACATCGTCGAGACTTTTCCAGGCTATTTTTGCAGGATCCAACGCCGACCTGCCTATTGTCGGTGGCTCCATCCTGACCCACGACCACTATCAGGGCGGACGTCATACCTTCCCTATGGAAATAGCAGAACTGGATTGCAGCTTTACTTTTAGCGGATTTGAAGAGGTGGAAGCAGGCATTGTCAAGTGGCCCATGTCCGTCATTCGTCTAAGGTCTGAGAAGAAGGAACAGTTGATTGAATTGGCAGACAATATCTTGCAAGCTTGGAGGACTTATTCTGATCCCAGTGTGCAGGTGTTGGCAGAGTCTGAGGGTGAGCTGCATCATACTATCACACCGATTGCCCGCAGGAAAAATGGATCTTTTGAGCTGGACTTGGTCTTGCGGGACAATCAAACTTCCCCAGAACATCCGGACGGCATTTACCACCCTCATAGAGATGTTCAGCATATTAAGAAAGAAAATATCGGCCTGATTGAGGTTATGGGGCTGGCTATTCTGCCGCCTCGGCTCAAGGAAGAGCTCAAGCAGGTGGAGCTGTTTCTGCTGGGAGAAGACTGTCAGGTTGCTGCCTATCATCAGGAGTGGGCCAATCAACTCAAAAACCAGCATCCGAAAGTTACCGCTGAAACGGTGGAAGGAGTAGTTCAGGCATCGGTTGGACAAATTTTTAGCCGTGTGCTGGAAGACGCGGGAGTTTACAAGCGAACAGAGGAGGGGCAAGAAGCTTTCATGCGCTTTGTCCAATCTGTTGGTTTGGAAGAATAATTGCAGTGAGAGTTTTCATTTGTCCCTATTTTTGATAAAATAGTTAAATAAAAATCAAGACAAGAAAGAGAGAAACATGGCAATTTTAGTATTAGGCGGAGCTGGCTATATCGGCTCGCACATGGTAGACCGTCTGGTAGCAGCAGGCAAGGAAGAGGTAGTCGTCGTTGATAATTTGGTGACTGGTCATCGCGCAGCGGTTCATCCTCAGGCAGTCTTTTATGAGGGGGATTTGGCGGACAAGGACTTTATGCGTGGCGTTTTTGCCAAACATCCATCCATCGATGCAGTTATTCACTTTGCTGCCTTTTCACTGGTCGCAGAGTCTATGGCGGACCCGCTCAAGTATTTTGACAATAACACAGCCGGCATGGTTTCTCTTTTGGAGGTCATGCAGGAATGCGGTGTTAAGAACATTGTCTTTCTTCGACAGCGGCGACTTATGGTATTCCTGAGGAAGTTCCAATTCTGGAAACGACTCCGCAAAAGCCTATCAATCCTTATGGTGAGAGCAAGCTTATGATAGAGACCATTATGCGCTGGGCAGACCAGGCCTATGGCATCAAGTTTGTGGCCTTGCGTTATTTCAATGTGGCCGGTGCCAAGCCCGACGGCTCGATTGGCGAGGACCACGGACCGGGAACTCATCTCCTACCGATCGTGCTTCAGGTGGCTCAGGGCAAACGTGAGAAGATTGCCGTCTTTGGCGACGATTACGATACTCCAGACGGGACTAATGTTCGCGATTATGTCCATCCTTTCGATTTAGCTGATGCGCATATTTTGGCTGTTGAGCATCTGCGTGCTGGACAGCCTTCAGATGCCTTTAACCTTGGCTCTTCGACTGGTTTTTCTAACCTACAGATTGTAGAAGCAGCTCGCAAGGTGACCGGACATCCTATTCCTTTGGAAATAGCAGAGCGACGGCCGGGGGATCCAGATACGCTGATTGCTTCCTCTGAGAAAGCACGAAAAGTTCTGGGCTGGCAGCCGAAATTTGACAATATCGAAACCATTATCGAAACTGCTTGGAAATGGCATTCCAGTCATCCAAACGGCTATGATGATCGCCAGTAATCAGTGTAGTTTAAATGTTTACAGAGACACTTTGTTAGAGATAGCAAGGTGTTTCTTTGGAGTGTTAGAAGTTCTTTTTCTTAGATTTAATTTGTTGTAAAAAAAGCGGATACATAGTAAAATAGAAAAATGATGAAAATAAGACGAATAAATAATGAATTAGAGATAAAGCAGGAAGAAGATACTGTCTTGGTGCTAGGCTATTTTGACGGCCTGCATAAGGGACATCAGAGACTTTTTAAGGAAGCAAGGAAAATCGCAGAAGAGCAAGGATTGAAGATTGCTGTTTTGACCTTTCCTGAGTCACCCAAATTAGCTTTTGTCCGCTATCAGCCAGAGTTGATGTTGCATTTGAATCATCCTGAGGAACGCGCTGCTCACTTAGAAAATTTGGGTGTGGACTACCTTTACTTGATTGACTTTACTAGCCACTTTTCTAAAAATACAGCCCAAGAATTTTTTGATAAGTACGTTGCTGCACTTAAAGCAAAGGCAGTTGTGGCGGGTTTTGATTACCATTTTGGATCTGACAAGAGAAAGGCAGAGGAGCTTGCAGACTATTTCGATGGTCAGATTGTCATCGTGTCGTCAGTTAATCAAGATGAGGAAAAAATCTCTTCTACTCGGATTAGAGAGACCATCCAAAAAGGTGATGTTGCCAAGGCGCATCAGCTATTAGGTTATCCTCTCTCTACTCGGGGCATTGTGGTTCATGGCAATGCTAGAGGGCGCACCATTGGCTACCCGACGGCTAATCTAGCACCATTGGATCGCGTGATTTTGCCAGCAGATGGAGTCTATGTAGTAGATGTTGACCACAATGGTAAGATTTATCGAGGAATGGCTAGTGTCGGAAAAAATGTAACCTTTGAAGGAGATGAACTTCGGTTTGAGGCCAATCTATTTGACTTTGCGGAGGAAATCTATGGCGATACGATTCGAATTATCTGGCTGGATAAGATTCGTGATATGGTCAAATTTGATGGTATTGAAGAACTGGTTGGTCAGTTAAAGAGTGATGAAGAAGTGGCAAGAAATTGGGAATGTTCGGAATAAATGTCAGTTTTTGATATTTTTCTTAGTATTTCAAGTCGATTCTTAAAAATATCTAGTCAAGAGAGATAAAATTTAGTATAATAGAGTTAGTTACTATATAAAAATAAGAAGAGAACAGCATGATTACACTTTTTTTATCGCCTAGCTGCACTTCCTGTCGCAAGGCGCGTGCTTGGTTGATTGGTCATGAAGTTCCATTTACGGAGCATAATATCATGACGAGCCCTCTGTCTGCTCCAGAATTGCAACACATTCTTTCATTGACAGAAAATGGCACTGATGACATCATCTCAACCCGCTCAAAAATTTTTCAAAAACTAGATTTAGATGTAGAGGATTTATCGATTTCAACGCTCATTAAGCTGATTGAGGAAAATCCTAGTCTTTTGCGTCGCCCAATTATCCTCGATGGTAAACGAATGCAAATCGGCTTCAATGAAGACGAAATTCGTGCTTTCTTGCCTAGGGGTTATCGGAAGGAAGAACTCAGAGCCGCAACTATGCGTGCTGATATTTAAATATGGAAAAAAATTATAGTTACCCACTAGACTTATCGTGGAGCACTGAAGAGCTTGCTTCAGTGCTTTCTTTTTTTAATGATGTAGAGCAAGCCTATGAACAGAAGATTCAAGCGGAGAAACTGCTCCAGTCCTATGCAGTCTTCAAGAAAGTTGTTCCCAGCAAGGGAGAAGAGAAGCGACTAGGCCGTGAGTTTGAGACGGTTAGTGGCTATTCTCTTTATCGCGCTGTTCAGGAGGCAAAAAGGAAAGGGAAAGGAATGATTTCTCTTGGAAAATAAATTTCATTTTGCGAAAGAAATAGTTTATCAGGCAGGTGCTTTTTTAAGAGACCATCTCTATGATGATTTGGATGTCGTACAAAGAGCAGCCCGACTGACTTGGTGACTCAAATGGACCGCTTCATCCAAGATGATTTGGTTGGGAAAATTTTAGCTCAGTATCCGAACGACGCGATTTTGGCTGAGGAAAATGACCTGCGACACGACATAGCGGATGGTAATGTATGGGTGATTGATCCCATTGATGGCACCAATAATTTCATTACCCAGCGGGCTGATTTTGCTATTATGTTGGCTTATTTTGAAAATGGGCAGGGCAAGTTCGGTTTGATCTACGATGTGACAAGGGACCAGCTTTTTCATGGAGGCGGGGCTTTTGATGTTTATTGCAATGACAGAAAGTTGTCTGCTTTTATCGATAAGCCCTTGCAGCAATATCTTATAGCTTCAAATGCTAGTATGCTGGAGCATAATCATTGGGGACTTGCTGACTTATCTCGTGCTTGCTTAGGCGTGCGTGTCTATGGCAGTGCTGGGATTAGTTTTGGCAAGGCTCTGGCCGGTGGTTTGGCGGCCTATTTCTCTTATAATTGGCCTTGGGACTATGCAGCGGCCTATGTGATGGCTGACAAACTGGGCTTTGTCATTCAGACTCTCGATGGCAATCAGCCGAATTTTCAGACTCAGGAGCCGATTATGATTGCACCAAAGTGTAAATTGGGCGAATTACAAGAGTATTTACGAAAGGGAAAAGGCTAGTATGGACTTTCCAGTAGGTTTTAAGGAAAAGTATAGGGAGCTCTTGGGTCAGGAAGCAGAGGCTTTTTTTGCGACTTTTGATCAAGAGCCGATTTCAGCCTTTCGAAGCAATCCTTTAAAAGAAACTCAGAAAGAATTTGCGGCTGCTATCCCAAACACAGATTGGGGCTATTATGGAAAGTGTCAGGTAAGTCAGTAGAACACGTCACGGGGCTGGTTTATTCTCAAGAGCCAGCTGCCCAGATGGTTGCCCAGGTTGCAGCACCGAAAAAGGGTATGAAAGTTTTGGACTTGGCAGCTGCACCAGGCGGAAAATCTACTCATTTACTCTCTTATCTGGGAAATACAGGTGTGCTGGTTTCTAACGAAATCAATACCAAACGCAGTAAAATTTTGGTAGAAAACATTGAGCGGTTTGGAGCGCGAAATGTCCTTGTCACCAACGAATCTGCCGATAGATTGGCTAAGGTTTATCAGGGCTATTTTGACCTCATTGTTCTGGATGCTCCTTGCTCTGGCGAAGGGATGTTTCGCAAGCAGCCAGATGCGACTCAGTATTGGAGTCCGGAATATCCGGCTCAGTGTGCGCGTCTCCAGCGAGAAATTTTAGCGGACGCTATCAAGATGTTAGCAACGGGCGGGCAGCTGGTCTATTCGACCTGCACCTGGGCACCTGAAGAAAATGAAGAAATTGTCGCTTGGCTTTTAGATAATTTTCCTTTGGAATTGCTTGAAATACCAAAAGTCAATGGCATGGTGGCAGGGATTGATTTTCCAGAAACAGCTCGTATGTATCCCCACCATTTCAAAGGAGAAGGACAATTTGTAGCAAAATTTCACTTTACAGGAAGTCAATCTGCTAAAAAAATTAAGGCGGCCAAAAATAAATTGACAGCTGAGCAAAGAAAACTCTGGCAAGATTTCCAGAAAAAGCATCTAAAAATTGAGCTAGAAGGACATTTAGAGACATTTGGGGACAATCTGTATCTGCTGCCAGCTGGACTTCTAGACATGTCCAAGCTGAAAATTGCTCGCAATGGCCTGCATCTAGGAGAATTTAAGAAAAATCGCTTTGAACCGAGCTTTGCCTTGGGTTTGGCCTTGAGACCTAGTGAAGTCGTCTCTGTCCTTGAGATTGATGATGAGGCCTTTAGCAAATATGTAGCAGGCGAGACGGTTCAACTCTCTCAAAACTATCCAAATGGCTGGTATCAAGTGCTTGCCCAAGGCAACGGTTTGGGTTTTGCAAAAATTACCGGAAATACCTTAAAAATTATTTCCCAAAGGGGCTTCGCTTTCGTTCAAAAGACTAGGCAAAGCCCTCTTTCTATGTTATAGTGGATATAGTGGGATTTTCAGATTCTTACGATAGACATCCCACTATCATTCTCAAGATTTCGAGGAAAAAAATGGTGAAGAAAAAATATAAGCTGATTTTGTCAGCAGTTCTAGTGCTATTTTCAGTTAGCCTCTCTGCCTGTTCCAGCTGGATTGACCGAGGGGAGTCCATGACTGCCGTTGGTTCGACGGCTCTTCAGCCGCTTGTTGAAGCAGCCGCGGATGAGTTTGGTTCAGCCAATATTGGAAAAACAGTCAATGTTCAAGGTGGCGGATCAGGTACTGGCTTGTCTCAGGTTCAGTCTGGTGCAGTTGAAATTGGTAACTCAGATGTGTTTGCTGAGGAAAAAGAAGGGATTGATGCTTCAGCCCTTGTTGATCACAAAGTAGCAGTCGCTGGAATTGCCGTGATTGTCAATAAAGAAGTGTCTGTCGATAATTTAACGGCGGAGCAACTGCAGAAGATTTTTACCGGTGAAGTGACCAACTGGAAGCAGCTGGGTGGGAAAAACCTAGAGATTTCCATCATCAACCGTGCGGCAAGTTCTGGTTCTCGAGCTACGTTTGACAGTGTCATTATGGCTGGTAAATCAGCCGTTCAAAGTCAAGAGCAGGATTCAAATGGGATGGTTAAGTCCATTGTTTCTCAAACTCCTGGAGCCATTTCTTATCTTGCCTTGCTTATGTGGATGATTCTGTCAAGACTTTGAAGCTCAATGGCTACGAGCCAACGGCCAAAAATGTTGCGACCAATGCTTGGCCCCTCTGGTCTTATGAGCATATGTATACATTGGGCAAGCCGACTGGTCTGGCAGCAGAGTTTCTGGACTACATGCTGTCAGATGAAGTTCAGGATGGAATCGTCTCAGGAATGGGCTATATTTCCATGAAGGAAATGCAGATCAGCAAGGACGCTGATGGAAATGTTACGAGCTTAAAAGGAGATAGCAAATGAGAAATGAAGAATTAGCAAAGAAATTACTATCCCCTTCGAAAAACTCTCGTCTGGAAAAATTTGGTAAATATATCACCTTTGCCTGCCTGTCTTTAATCGTCCTGATTGTAGCCATGATTCTAATCTTCGTGGCGCAAAAGGGCTTATCGACCTTCTTTGTCAACGGAGTCAATGTATTTGAATTCTTATTTGGCTCCACTTGGAATCCGTCAAGTAAGGAATTCGGTGCTCTGCCCATGATCTTGGGGTCTTTCATTGTTACGATTTTGTCAGCATTGATTGCAACGCCATTTGCAATTGGAGCAGCAGTCTTTATGACTGAAGTGTCGCCTAAAGGGGCCAAGATTCTTCAGCCTGCGATTGAGCTCTTGGTTGGGATTCCGTCTGTTGTGTATGGATTTATCGGCTTGCAGGTTGTGGTTCCTTTTGTTCGGACTGTTTTTGGCGGTACAGGATTTGGGATTTTGTCTGGTATTTTTGTGCTCTTTGTTATGATTTTGCCGACCGTGACCTTTATGACGACAGACAGTCTTCGTGCTGTGCCTCGTCATTATCGTGAAGCCAGTTTGGCTATGGGCGCTACACGCTGGCAGACCATTTGGCGAGTGACACTCAAGGCTGCTCGCTCAGGTATTTTTACAGCGGTAGTCTTTGGAATGGCGCGTGCCTTCGGTGAAGCCTTGGCTATTCAGATGGTCGTTGGGAACTCTGCGGTGATTCCAACCTCTTTGACAACACCTGCGGCGACCCTGACTTCCGTTTTGACTATGGGAATCGGAAATACCGTTATGGGAACCGTTGACAACAATGTCCTCTGGTCCTTGGCTCTGGTCTTGCTGTTGATGAGTCTGGCCTTTAACAGTGTGATTAAATTAATTACAAAAGAAAGAGGTAAGAAAAACTATGCACGCTAAGAAATTAGATAAATTGGCGACTGGTGTTCTCTACACAATAGCGAGTATCATTGTTGCTATCCTTGCCTCTCTGATTCTTTATATCCTGGTAAGAGGATTGCCACATATTTCTTGGTCTTTTCTGACTGGTAAATCATCTTCCTATCAGGCTGGCGGGGGTATTGGGATTCAGCTCTACAATTCCTTCTTCCTGCTGGTGATTACTCTGATTATCTCTGTTCCCCTTTCGATGGGAGCGGGTGTCTACTTGGCTGAGTACGCTAAAAAAGGTCCGGTGACCAATTTTGTCCGTACCTGTATTGAAATCCTGTCCTCACTGCCGTCGGTTGTAGTCGGACTCTTTGGTTATTTGATATTTGTTGTGCAGTTTGAGTATGGTTTTTCTATCATCTCAGGTGCTCTGGCGCTGACTGTTTTTAATCTGCCTCAGATGACTCGGAATGTCGAGGATAGCTTACGTCACGTTCACCATACACAGCGTGAAGCAGGATTGGCTCTAGGAATTTCCCGCTGGGAAACAGTGTTGCATGTGGTCATTCCAGAGGCTCTGCCAGGGATTGTGACAGGGATTGTCCTTGCATCTGGTCGGATTTTCGGTGAAGCAGCTGCCTTGATTTACACCGCAGGTCAATCTGCGCCAGCTCTGGATTGGTCTAACTGGAATATTTTCAGCATTACCAGCCCGATTTCGATTTCCGGCAGGCGGAGACGCTGGCTGTCCATATCTGGAAGGTCAATAGTGAAGGAACTATTCCTGATGGAACCGTGGTGTCAGCAGGATCAGCAGCAGTGCTTCTGATTTTCATCCTGATTTTCAACTTTGGAGCCCGTAAACTCGGTGCCTACTTGCACAAGAAATTAACCTCTGCATAAAGGAGAAGCAATGACAGAATATAATTGGAATGAAAAACATATCATTACTTTTCCTGAAGAAAAGGTAGCCCTTTCGACCAAGGATTTGCATGTTTACTACGGTAAAAAGGAATCTATCAAGGGCATTGATATGCAATTTGAAAAGAATAAAATCACAGCTCTGATTGGACCGTCTGGCTCAGGGAAATCGACCTATCTCCGCAGTCTTAATCGTATGAATGACACGATTGATATTGCCAAGGTAACAGGGCAAATTCTTTACCAAGGTATTGATGTCAACCGTCCTGAAATCAATGTCTATGAGATGCGCAAGCATATCGGAATGGTTTTCCAACGGCCCAATCCATTTGCCAAGTCTATTTATCATAACATTACCTTTGCCCATGAACGTGCTGGTGTAAAAGATAAAAATATTTTAGATGAGCTTGTTGAAACTTCGCTCAAGCAAGCCGCGCTTTGGGACCAAGTCAAGGATGATCTTCATAAATCAGCCTTGACTTTGTCAGGCGGCCAGCAGCAACGGCTCTGTATTGCCCGAGCTATATCGGTCAAGCCAGATATCTTGCTTATGGACGAGCCAGCTTCTGCGCTGGATCCGATTGCGACCATGCAGCTGGAAGAGACCATGTTTGAGCTCAAAAAGGATTATACGATTATCATCGTGACGCACAATATGCAGCAGGCTGCCCGGGCCAGTGACTACACCGGCTTCTTTTATCTGGGTGATTTGATTGAGTACGACAAGACTGCTAATATCTTCCAAAATGCCAAACTGCAGTCGACCAATGACTATGTTTCTGGTCATTTTGGTTAGAGGTGAAGAAACTAAAGGAATGAATTTATGACAGAACCTATTTTGCAAGTCAAGGACTTGTCGGTTTATTATAATAAAAAGAAAGCACTCAATAGTGTCTCCTTGGACTTTATGCCTAATGAAATCACTGCCTTGATTGGACCGTCAGGTTCAGGGAAATCTACCTTGCTCAAGGCTATCAACCGCATGGGAGATTTGAATCCTGAAGTCACTACGACAGGCACGGTCATCTATAACGGACACAATATCTACAGTCCTCGGACAGATACGGTGGAGTTGCGCAAAGAGATTGGCATGGTGTTCCAGCAGCCTAATCCCTTCCCGATGACCATTTATGAAAATGTGGTCTACGGACTGCGCATTAACGGTGTTAAGGATAAACAAGTTTTAGATGAAGCGGTGGAGCGTTCCTTGATTGGGGCTTCTATTTGGGACGAAGTGAAAGACCGTTTACATGATTCGGCTATCGGCCTCTCGGGTGGTCAACAGCAGCGGATTTGTGTAGCACGCGTTTTAGCTACTAGTCCGAAAATCATCCTCTTGGATGAGCCCACATCGGCTCTAGATCCAATCTCTGCGGGTAAAATCGAGGAAACTCTCTATGGACTCAAAGACACCTATACTATGCTTTTGGTGACGCGCTCCATGCAGCAGGCTTCTCGGCTTTCGGATAAAACGGGCTTCTTCTTGGATGGCGATTTGATGGAGTTTAATGATACTAAGGAGATGTTCCTCAACCCACAAAATAAGGAAACAGAAGATTATATTACAGGAAAATTTGGATAAGGAGTTGAATGATGTTACGATCTCAATTTGAAGAAGATTTGGAGAAATTGCACAATCAGTTCTACGCAATGGGACAAGAAGTGCTCTCACAAATCAACCGCACCGTGCGTGCTTTTGTCACACATGACCGTGACTTGGCAAAGGAAGTCATCGAAGATGATGCAGAAGTAAATGAATATGAAGTGAAATTGGAAAAGAAATCATTTGAAATGATTGCTCTCCAACAACCTGTCTCTCAAGATCTTCGTACAGTCTTGACCGTTCTCAAGGCCGTTTCAGACTTAGAGCGTATGGGAGACCATGCGGTATCTATTGCAAAAGCAGCCATTCGTATGAAGGGCGAGCAGCGTATTCCAGCTGTCGAGGACGAAATTAAAAAGATGGGTCGCGATGTAAAAAATTTCGTTGAAGCTGCCCTTGATCTCTACCTGAATGGTTCTGTAGATCAGGCCTATGAAGTAGCAGCCATGGATGAAAAAATCAACCATTATTTTGATAGCATTCGTGACCTGGCAACGGAAGAAATCAAGAAAAATCCTGAAGCCATCGTTACAGGCCGTGATTATTTTCAGGTTATTTCTTTCTTGGAACGTATCGGCGATTATGCCAAAAACATCTGCGAATGGGTCGTTTACTTTGAAACGGGTAAAATTATTGAATTATAATATATGTTAAAGAGACAGGCTAAGCTTGTCTTTTTTGTTTTGGGAGGAGAAAAGTGAATAACAGGATAGCTTTAAAATGATTACTTTATGTCTGAAAATGAAAATCAATTTTGAGTCAGTTAGGATGAGTATAAAGTCACTAAATATGGTAGAATAGTAAGAGATGAATCTTGAATGGAGGTTGGTTTATTACCAGCCCCTTCAATTAGATGAGGAGAAAAACATGCAAGCAGTTGCACATTTTATTGATACTTTGTTCCAGAGCACTATGATCTCTTTTTGGATTTAAATCGTGCGGATAAGACCTTCTCAGGGAAAGTTACCATTAGTGGTGAAGCTAAAGCTGAGAAAATTTCCTTACACCAAAAGGATTTGACGATTGAGGTCGTGGAAGTAGATGGAAAAGCTCGTCCCTTCACTCTTGATAATGACAATGAAGCTCTTTATGTTGAGTTGGGAACAGCAGGCCCTGTGGAAGTAACCTTGACCTATACAGGTAAGATTACTGACAATATGACGGGGATTTACCCATCTTACTATACTGTGGATGGAGTGAAAAAAGAAATTATTTCTACTCAGTTTGAGAGCCATTTTGCTCGTGAAGCCTTTCCAAGTGTGGATGAGCCAGAAGCTAAAGCGACTTTTGATTTGGCTTTGAAATTTGACCAAGCAGAAGGCGAACTAGCTTTGTCTAATATGCCTGAAATCGACGTTGAAAACCGGAAAGCGACAGGCATTTGGAAGTTCGAAAGAACGCCTCGCATGTCTTCCTATCTCTTGGCCTTTGCTGCTGGGGATATGCAAGGAATTACTGCAAAAACTAAAAACGGCACTTTGGTTGGTGTCTACGCGACCAAGGCTCACCCAGCTAGCAACTTAGAATTTGCTTTGGACATTGCGGTTCGCTCAATTGAATTTTACGAAGAATATTACGGTGTCAAATATCCGATTCCTCAGTCGCTTCATGTCGCCCTGCCAGACTTTTCATCTGGTGCTATGGAAAACTGGGGTCTGGTGACCTATCGCGAAATTTACCTTTTGGTAGATGAAAATTCTACGGTATCCAGCCGTCAAGATGTGGCACTTGTCATCGCCCATGAGTTGGCTCACCAATGGTTTGGTAATTTGGTCACTATGAAGTGGTGGGATGACCTTTGGCTCAACGAAAGCTTTGCTAATATGATGGAATATGTCTGTGTCAATGCGATTGAGCCAAGCTGGAATATCTTTGAGAATTTCCAAACCACAGGTGTTCCTTTGGCCCTTAAGCGGGATGCGACAGACGGAGTTCAGTCTGTCCATGTGGAGGTGAAGCACCCTGACGAAATCAATACCTTGTTTGATCCAGCTATCGTTTATGCTAAGGGAAGTCGCCTCATGCACATGCTTCGTCGTTGGTTGGGTGATGAGGCCTTTGCTAAAGGATTGAACGCTTACTTTGCTAAACACCAGTATGGAAATACCATCGGTCGTGACCTTTGGAATGCCTTGGGAGCTGCTTCTGATCGCGATGTAGCAGCCTTTATGGATTCTTGGTTGGAACAGCCAGGCTACCCTGTTTTGACAGCTACAGTAGAAAACGATACCCTCAAACTCTCTCAAAAACAATTCTTTATCGGGGAGCACGAAGATAAGAAACGCACTTGGGTCTTGCCTTGAATAGTAACTGGAAAGGTTTGCCAGATACACTGGAAACAGAAACGCTGGAAATTCCAAATTACTCTACCTTGGCTGCTCAAAACCAAGGATCCCTGCGCTTTAATACTGAAAATACAGCTCACTATATCACGGACTATCAAGGTGTCTTGCTTGAGCAGATTTTAGATACCATTACAGACTTGGATAGCACCAGCAAGCTTCAAGTGGTGCAAGAGCGCCGTCTCTTGGCTGAAGCAGGCAGCATTTCATTTGCTGATTTGGTTCCTGTTATTGAAAAACTGACAGAAGAAACCTCCTATTTGGTTGTCTCAGGAGTCAAAGCCGTTTTGAATGGTCTCAGGCTGTTTGTGGACGAAGGAAGCGAGTGCGAGAAAGCCTATCATAAATTGGTAGTTAAACTTAGCAAATTCAACTTTGATCGTCTAGGCTTTGAAGCAAAAGAAGGCGAAAGTGATGAAGATGAGTTGGTTCGTCAGATTGTTGTAGGAAGTCTGATTGCAGCTGACGATCAAGCAGCAAGTCAAGAAGCAAGTCGCATTTTTGCTGCTCATCAAGAGAACTTGGAGAAATTGCCTGCAGCTATTCGCTTGCATATTCTCATCAATCAAATCAAGCATGATGAGAGTAAAGAATTGGCTGACCAATACTTGAATGATTATGTTTCAACAGTTGATGGTAGCTTTAAACGCCAATTGGCATCTGCTTTGGCTTATACTAAGGACGCAGAGACACTTGCTCGTATCTTGGAATCTTTGAAAAACAAGGATATCGTGAAACCACAAGATTTGGCTATGAGTTGGTACCTCCCTCTCTTGAATCACCAATTTACTCAAGCTACTGCTTGGACCTGGGCGCGTGAGAATTGGGATTGGATTAAGGCTGCTTTGGGTGGCGACATGAGCTTCGACAAATTCGTCATTTACCCAGCTAATGCTTTCAAGACAGAAGAAAGGCTAGCAGAATACAAGGCCTTCTTTGAGCCGCAGCTTGACGATATGGCTATCAGCCGTAACATCAGCATGGGAATTAAGGAAATCGCAGCGCGTGTTGACTTGATTGCCCGTGAAAAAGCAGCGGTGGAAATGCAATCAAGGCATCAGTTTAGCCTAATGAAAAGATCAGATTATAATATCTGGTCTTTTTTGTCGTTTAGAATCCCATAGTTTCAGTCTTCTTTAAGAAAAGATTCAGTCCCGTTTAAGCAAGCCACCCTATAATAATCCTAGCGTGTGAAGGGATGTAGGCTTGTGTATTCAAGCATTATATTACTTCATCATGTTAAAATCCATGAAAATATAAAATGTAGAAAGAGGAAAACTTTAAAATGGATATGGAAAAAATGATTGTAGTTAAAAAGAGTACCAAATGGTGGATGACAGCAGTAGCTAGTGCATCCTTAGCCGTCGGAGCGATTGGTGGATATGGAATTGGTGCCTTGACACAGAAAAGCCCGCAGCAGAGTTCAGTGCAGGCTACTATGCCTCAGCAAAACAATCAAGATGGTAAGATGCCAGGGCAAGGCGGACAAGCTCCTCAAGGTCAGGGGCAGGGAAATGAAAATGGCATGCCACCGCAGATGGGTGGACAAAACGGTCAAAATGGTCAAGGCGGTCCCGGAGGTGGAGGTCAGCCACCACAAGGAAATGGCCATCCAGGAGGAGCAAAAGAAGGAAAGCAATCAAAGAAGAAGCCATCAAACGCCGACGGCACAACAAAAGATGATAAGAACAGTGAAACAGTCGAAAATAACTCGAAAACAACAAATTCTTAAAGCATTTTCGACAAGTCATGATATAATAGAAAAAGATAGGTTAGGATAGAATGAGAAGTGTTTGCCATGTCTCTATTTAAACCACACAGCATAAGCTTTTTCTAGAAAGGGAGGAACAGGATGATTAAGATTTTACTAGTAGAGGATGACCTCGGTCTGTCAAATTCAGTATTTGATTTTTTAGATGATTTTGCAGATGTGATGCAAGTCTTTGACGGTGAAGAAGGATTATACGAGGCAGAAAGTGGCGTGTATGACCTGATTTTGCTGGACTTGATGCTTCCTGAAAAAGATGGCTTCCAAGTGCTTAAAGAATTGCGTGAAAAAGGGGTAACCACTCCTGTCCTCATCATGACTGCCAAGGAAAGTATCGATGATAAAGGCCATGGTTTTGAGCTCGGTGCTGACGATTACCTGACCAAGCCATTTTATCTGGAAGAGCTGAAGATGCGGATTCAGGCCTTGCTTAAACGCTCTGGTAAGTTTAATGAAAATACCCTGTCCTATGGCGATGTGACGGTCAATCTTTCGACCAATTCGACCTTGGTAGACGGAAAAGAAGTTGAGCTATTGGGGAAAGAGTTTGATCTGTTGGTCTACTTCCTTCAGAATCAAAATGTCATTTTACCCAAGACTCAAATCTTCGACCGTTTGTGGGGCTTTGACAGCGATACGACGATTTCTGTGGTGGAAGTCTATGTATCTAAGATTCGGAAAAAATTGAAAGGAACGGCTTTTGCGAATAATCTTCAAACCCTTCGCAGTGTCGGTTACATTTTAAAGAATGCTGAATAAACTCAAAAAAACCTTTTATGCGGATGATTTTTCTTATTTCATTCGCTATTTTGGTGTGTTCACCCTGATTTTCTCGGCCATGACGCTCATTATTATCCAAGTTATGCGCTCTAGCCTCTACACAACCGTTGATGATAATCTCAAAAGTCTCAGTCAAAATCCCGCTTGGGTAGCCAATCTAGCCTATCGGACGACGGGGCGGCAATACCAAGAGCCAGAGAACAAGGATTCAGAGCATGAGCAGGCTTCCAATATCAAGATTGAGGAACCGGGTAGGGTCAATGTCAGTGCCAATACCTCAGCTATTCTTTTGAATGATGATTATCAGAATGTATCGGCAAAAAATGGCTTTTTAAACTTTGATGCGATTAAATTTAATAAACGATTTCTTAATCAAATCAAGCAAATTCAGCTGACCAATAGCTACGGACAGGTCGAGAGTTATCGGGCCTATATGTTTGATATTGATCCAGATGATGAAATTGAAAATGTCAAATACGCAGTTGTCATGACCAGTATCAGCCAGCTGGAGCAGACTAGCGAAAAGCATGAAAAGCTGATTGCGATTGTCATGATTAGCTTCTGGGGTATTTCCTTGATTGCCAGTATCTATCTGGCGCGGATGAGTGTCAAGCCTCTCTTGGACAGCATGCAAAAGCAGAAGTCCTTTGTTGAAAATGCTAGCCACGAATTGCGGACGCCTCTAGCTGTACTGCAAAATCGACTGGAATCTCTTTTCCGTAAGCCCGAGGCTACAATTATGGAGTCTAGTGAGAGTATTGCGTCCAGTTTAGAGGAAGTGCGAAATATGCGTCTACTCACGACCAACTTACTCAATCTAGCAAGGCGAGATGACGGCATAAAGCCAGAATACGGTGAAGTCACGCCAGACTTCTTCACGACAGCTTTTTCTAACTATGCTATTATCGCGGAGGAAAGCGACAAGGTCTTTGATTTCAAAAATCTGGTTTCAAAGTCAATCACGACAGATAAGGTCTTGCTCAAGCAGGTCATGACCATCCTTTTTGATAATGCCATCAAATACACGGAAGAAGATGGAGAAATCTATTTCGTGGCTTCCGCCAATGATCGGAGCTTGACCTTGCGGATCTCTGACAATGGTCCAGGGATTGCGGGCGACGACAAGAAAAAAGTCTTCGATCGTTTTTATCGGGTGGACAAGGCTCGGACTCGACAAAAAGGTGGTTTTGGACTGGGCCTATCCTTGGCGAAACAAATAGTAGACGCTCTGAGAGGAACCATCTCAGTCAAAGACAACAAGCCACGTGGAACTATCTTTGAAATCAAGCTCCCCCTTAAGTCAGATATTAGAAAACGTATTAGCAAAAGCTGAAAAATTTTTCATATTATTTCAAATTTGACTGCTTTTACGGTATAATAAAAGAAAGAAATGAAAGAGGTACAGCTATGACATCAAAAATGTTGCATACTTGTTTACGAGTGGAAAACTTAGAGGCTTCGATTGCCTTTTATGAAGAGGCGTTTGGATTTAAGGAATTGCGCCGCAAGGACTTTCCAGAGCACGCTTTTACCATTGTTTATCTTGGTTTGGATGGCGATGATTATGAGCTCGAACTGACCTATAATTATGACCACGGACCTTATGTGATCGGTGATGGGTTTGCTCATATTGCTCTTAGTACGCCTGATTTGGAAGGTTTGCACGCTAAGCATGCTGCTAAGGGCTACGAAGTGACGGAACCAAAAGGTTTGCCAGGCAATCCGCCAAATTATTATTTCGTTAAAGACCCTGATGGTTACAAAGTTGAAGTGATTCAAGAAAAAAGTCTTTAAAAATAATTAAACTTGTATTTTAGCACTTGTAAGATACAAGTTTTTTAACATAAGAATCATTTTAGGACAATAGCTTAGGGGTTAATAGATGAAAAGACAACATAGAAAGAAGCGTAGACGAAAGTATAGACTGATTCTCAGTCTTCTGAATCTGCTTCTTTTAGGACTTCTTATTTTTGGTGGACTGCGAATCCATGAAATGTTTCAGGAAAGGGATTTCCAGCAAAAGGTCTCAGAAGTGATTGCCAAGGAAGAGCAAAAGCATGCTGACAATGCTGAAAAGCAGGCTGGTAGGATTGGCAGCCATTATGTGGCAGCTTTTTATCCTCTTATGAATGGGCAGCCCCTTCAAAGTGTCAAAGATAAAATGATGCAGGACAGTCAGAGCATTTCAGATGACAAAAAGCAAAAGGAAAACTTGACTGCTTTGACCTTTTACTACACGGAGGAAAAGTCTACTAGTTTGGCCAATACCAAGGAAGTGGTCATCCAGCGAAAAGATTACAGTATCTCGAAAAGAGACATCAAGTCTGAGGAAGCAAGAGAAGTAGCCTCGACGTATATTAATCCAGAAGGTGCAGCGATCACTTTGGACAAGCTGTTTCAAAATCCAGAAGCTGCCAAGGAGATTTTCCTGAAGGAGTTGACCAGTCAGCTAACCTTTAGACAGGTGGAGGAAAGCCAGCAAACAGCAGCCTTAAATGCTCTCCGAGAAATGGAGTTGAGCCAGTGGAATTTTCATTACGAAGATAGTTTATTTTCTATTCGTTTGCCCAAAGAAATCAACGGTGTGTCGAGCGTGACAGTGCCTCTGTCTAGTTTTTATGACCTAATCCGTCCGGAATATTTGCAGGGAGCTGATTTGGAGGCTTACCAGCAGTATGAAACCAAGCGGCATGAGAAAATGGTTGCCCTGACCTTTGACGACGGTCCCGACAGTAAGACGACCCCTCAGGCTTTGGAAATTCTGAAACGCTACAATGCTAAAGCAACCTTCTTTATGGTGGGACAAAATGTTACTGCCAATCCAGAACTGGCTAAACGTGTCCTTGATGAAGGCCATCAGCTCGGCATCCATACATGGAGCCATCCAGATTTGACCAAGCTGCCTCTAAATCAAGCCAAAAAAGAAATACTAGATACTCAGGAAGCCATTTATAAGGCGACTGGTATTCGGCCTATGATTACAAGACCGCCTTACGGAGCCATCAACTCTACGGTTCAAAATGCTGTCGATCAGTCCTTTATCATGTGGAGCGTGGACAGTCTCGATTGGAAAACACGCAATACAAAGGCTATCATGCAGGAGATCGTGAAAACCCGACCGGGATCTATTATCCTCATGCACGATATCCATCAGACGACCATCGATGCCCTGCCAAGCGTTCTTGAATATCTGAAGAATAACGGCTATACTCTGGTGACAGTTGATGAACTGCTGGAAAATCAGCTCCAGCCACATCAGATTTACTATAGCAGAAATTAAGAAAAGCATTGGAAATGCAAGATTTCCAATGCTTTTTGCTTTACTATCATCAGATAAAACTATCGTTTACTGTGATTTTCACTCAAGGCTGAACATACAGTTCTTGTTTTTTCAGGATAATTTCTCGGACAGAGGCATATTTTTTGAGAGCTCTTAGTTCTTCTGGGTGGCTGATGAAGGTGATGACATAGCCTTCCTTACCCATGCGACCCGTTCGGCCAGAACGGTGGGTGTAGGTTTCCAAATCGCGCGGCACTTCGTAGTTAACCACGCATTCTAGAGAATCAATATCAATGCCACGGGCAACCAAGTCCGTCGCCAGCAAGAGCGTGATATCGTAATTTTTAAATTTTTCCAGAATAATCTTGCGGAATTTTACATTGACATCGCTGGCTAGGGAGACCGCACTAGCCCCCCGGTATTGAAGCTTTTCTTCGGCGCTGCCTAAATCTGACAGACTATTGAAAAAAACTAGCCCACGAAATTCCTCGACATTGGATAGCTTGCGCAAGAGTTCGACCTTGTCACGTTTTTCCACCTGCATATAGAAGTGCTGGATATTGTCCAAAGTTTGGTCGTCAATGCTGATGCGCAGAGTGTTTTCGGCAATCTTATCTTGATCGAACTTAGCCGTAGCACTCATGTAAATCAGCTGGTGGTCACGCGGTGCATAATGCAGAATCTTATCAACAAATGCATATTGGGAATCACTGAGAAGCTGGTCAAATTCGTCTAGGATAATAGTGTCAACATTCATCATCTTGATTTTCTTGAGCTTGATGAGCTCGAAAATCCGACCCGGTGTGCCAATCAGTATCTCAGGCCCTTTCTTGAGTCGCTCAATTTGCCTTTTCTGGCTATTACCAGAGAGGAGGAGTTGACTGCTCAAGCCTAAGGGCTCCGCCCAAGACTTACAAACATCAAAAATCTGTCCCGCTAGCTCTGTATTTGGAGCTAAAATCAAAAGCTGCTGCGCTTTTTTAGGCTTCAATTTCAATAAGCTAGGAAAGAGATAACCTAATGTTTTGCCCGTACCGGTCGGACTGATGCCTAGCACCGTCTGTCCCTGAGAAATGGGCTCGAATATTTTGTCTTGGATAGCAGTCAGTTCAGCAAAACCGAGCTGATTTAGCTGTTCCTGCCAAACTGTTGGAAATATTTCTTTAATCATGGTCAACCTCAAATCTAATGCCAGCATCTTTTCTCATGGCAAACATGCACTCATGCACAGTAGCAGCAGCCTGCAGATAGTCGCTATAAAGTTCTTCCTGGCCGCCTTTAAGGACACGAGCAAAAGCCTGAGCCTCTTCTAGCATTTGGTGGTCTGCTTGGCGGATAGCTAGACTTTCCGTCTCTCCATTGAGCTTTTGGAAAATGGCAGAGCGGATAAACTCGATACCGTCTAAGGTCAGAGTGCCTTGGTCCGTATAGATTTCAGCTGGCAGCTGGCTATGAATATTTTTTCCAGCTTGGATACGAACCTGAAAATCAGGATAAATCAGACTGCCAGAACCGTTGAGGTCAACGCTATTTGGCAGTTGTTGAGCCGTATAGCAGGTGTTTTGTGGAGCACCAAAGAGTCGAACAGCTGCATAAAGCGTGTAGACGCCCAGATCCATCAGAGCACCGCCTGAGAATTTAGCTGAAAAAACATTGGGTTCTTGTCCACTCAGCAGGGCTCCCATCTTAGAGGAGTATTTGGCATAAGTAAAATTAGCTCCCCAGATTTTCTTGTCCTTTAGAAAGTCACGAATGACTGCAAACGCTGCTTCGTGGTAGTTTCTGGCTGCCTCAAAGATATAAACCTGATGCTCAGCTGCCAGCTTGACCAATTCTTGCCATTCTTCAGGTCTTGATACAGCTGGCTTTTCAACGATGACATGTTTTCGAGCCAAAATGGCTACCTTGGCATGGTTGAAGTGGAGGCTATTGGGACTGGCGATATAAACCACATCTAGGTCGGCAGATAAGAATTCAATTATATCGGTGTAGAGTGCGACGTTTTTATAAGCTTGCGTAAAACGCTCCGCGGCACTCAAGGTTCGTGAGTAAACAGCTGTAAACTCATACTCACCACTCAGTTGAGCTGCCTTGATAAACTCGTGGGAAATGCTTCCTGTACCGATGATACCGAGTCGTAACATACTTTCTCCTTTAAAATGATTTTCCTGAATTTTTCTTGATTCACCCTTTCATTATATCATGAATTAAGGTAAAATAGATAAGATAACAAGTAATGGAGAAAACAATGCAAAATAGACCTATTATTATCGGTGTTACAGGTGGATCTGGTGGGGGAAAAACCAGTGTATCTCGGGCCATTTTAGACCATTTTCCTAATGAAAAGATTTCCATGATTGAACATGATTCTTACTACAAGGATCAGTCGCATTTGACCTTTGAGGAGCGGGTCAAGACCAACTATGACCATCCTTTTGCTTTTGATACAGATCTCATGATTGAGCAGATCAAGGAGCTTTTGGCTGGCCGTCCAGTGGACATCCCGACCTATGACTATACGGAGCACACGCGCAGTAATAAAACCTATCGCCAGGAACCGCAGGATGTCTTCATTGTAGAGGGGATTTTGGTCTTGGAAGACCAACGCCTCCGTGATTTGATGGACATCAAGATTTTCGTTGATACTGATGATGATGTGCGGATTATTCGTCGGATTAAGCGGGATATGGAAGAACGTGGACGCAGTTTGGATAGTGTCATTGAGCAGTATCTGGGTGTCGTAAAGCCTATGTACCATCAATTTATTGAGCCAACCAAGCGCTATGCGGATGTCATCATTCCAGAGGGCGCTTCTAATAAAGTTGCGATTGATTTGATTACCACCAAGATTGAAAAGATTTTGGAGGAAGCTAGAGAAGGATAGAAAGGAAGTCTGGTGTTACACTGGACTTTTTGGGTCAATGATGAAAAAGTTAGTCAAAAGGGAATTTCACTCCCGATCGAAGTTTTTTGCCTGCCTGCTGACCTTTTGCGCAGGATTCGTAGATGCCTACACTTTCATGGAGCGCGGAGGTACCTTGGTCGCTGGACAGACAGGGAATGTCGTTTTTTTATCTGTTCAGTTAATTGAGCATAAAACTCAGGAAATTGATGTCAAACTGGCTACCATGCTGGCTTTTATGCTGGGTATCTTCCTGATAACTGTTTTCCGCCCCTTTTTTGAACAATCAATATGGAGGGTAAGTAGCATTTCACCAATGGTACTCATCTGTACTATGGTTGGCTTTATGCCAAGTACCGTGCCAAATATGCTGATTGTTCCTCCGATTGCTTTCTGTATGGGGGTCGTTGCCACAGCTTTTGGCGAAGTAGATGGCATAGTCTACAATAATTCCTTTATGACAGGAAATATCAAGAAAACGATGGTGGCTTTTGGGAACTTTGTGCGAACGAAGGAAAAACCATACTTGAAAGAGGGCATTTTCTTTGTTGCTTTGTTAGGAAGCTTTGTCATCGGAGCCATTATTTCGACTTATCTGCTCCAATTTTACGCTCTTCGAACCATTTGGATCGTTGCAGGAATTCTATTTGCCTTCATGATGTTCCGCTTGGTTCAGTATATACGAAGATAAAGGTGGAATGGCTTAGGAATGAAGAAGTCTTAGTTGTAAATTATTAACAAAGAAGAGAAATGAGAAATAATTTTTATCGGACAGAGCGGGACGAGGCTGTCTACTATAATACGAGGACAAAAGAAGCCTTAGTGGCAAACAAAAGTGCTCTCTTAGATACAGAAGGGGCTAGGAAGACCAATAAGGCCATTTTTCCTTTGATGTTGGTTTTTGTTTTTTTAGGTATTATTGGAGGATTAGTAGCTATACCTGCATTTTCAGGTTTTCGATATAGCAGCGGAATGACGCAGCTTTTCATTGCTGGATTCATGTTTGTGTTCTTTTGTAGTATGTGGATGTTAGAAATTGCTCTATATAAAAATGTTAAATATGTTCGTAGAGCAACTAAACAGCAATTTGAAAAAGCAGTTTATTCAAATTTGTTCTGGGACAATTTTAGCAATAAAAAGGCGACTTTTTTGAAAATATTTGCTTTTATGGTTGTTATACTGTTATTGCTTTTTCAACGGTAATAACATTTATCGCTTTTATTCCAGGTATTATTGATTCATTTGAAAGGAAAGCTCCATTTGAATTACAGATAATAACTTCGCCCTTAATAGGAATACTACCAGCAGTTTTTATCTTTTTCTTATTTATAGTTAATTAAAAAAATATTTTTAGTAATTCTCAGTTTATAGCTTTTATATAATAAATTAGATAGAATTTTTTTGATATAATACTATTGAAAGCATTGTAAATTAGGAGTAATATATGAATATTGATGAATTTTTTTATCTAAGATTTCTTTTTAAAATGAGTTACTGGGATGATTATGGCTATAAACAAACCGCACAATTGACTTTTAATGGAGAAAAAGGAAAGATAAATCATCTTGTAAAGATTTATCCAAATACAGACGAAAATTTTCAAAGAATTTTAAATAATCAAATTGAAGCAGATGATAAGTTTTTTTTTATTCGGTGACTCAAAAAGAGTATTATGAATTTATCCAAAAATACACTAAAAAGACGAAGCAGATTCAAACCGATGGTTCGAGATTAACCGGTGATATAGCTTTTTAAAGCACAAGAATTCATCGAATACTTTGATACCTTAGAAAGATCATTATATGAAAACGAGGATAATAGCAGTCGTGAACTGCTCTATATGTTGGACGAATCATTTTTTCGAGATTTAACAAGAAAAAGGTGGGAAGAAAAGTTACTTAGTTACCATCGGTTGACAATTAATAGTTCTTTTTCTTTCTGATTATAAATTTACAATAAAAGCGGGACATCAAGAGGTTTTTCAAAGTGGATGTTAAAACCGAAAGATAATATTTCGGTTAAGTTAGATCGTAAATCACTACCTCTATCAGTTTCAAATAATGTTTTTTTGTATTATTGGAGAAAATGGAAGTGGTAAAACAAGATTTATCAGAGAATTATCAAAGGCTATTTTTAAATGAACAATCTGAAATTACTATAGAAAATTCAAAATTTGATACTCAAGATGATGCAAATGTAATGAACAGAGTTTTATATTTCTCTTTTAGTCCATTTGATGACTCAATAAACATCGATCTTCCTTCTAAAGATGCAGATTGTTTTTGAATATGTAGGCATTTTTAAATTATGATGAAGTAACTGAATATAAAAAAAATATTGGCGATCGAATTACTGCCGATATTTTTAGAAAGCCTAAAAAAATTATTAAAATTAGTATAGATCAATCTAAGCTTTGGTTAGAAGCAATGGAACGGATCATTTTTTTGAAGAATGGGTAGCTAACCTTATATATATTTTTCAAAAATGATCTAGTCAAATCTGATGAAATTGATTTGAACGGAGTAAAGACTAGTGGGTATACTTACATAGAATATGATAAAACCTATAATAAAATCAAGAATTTTAGTTCTGGACAAAAAAATATTATTATTGACGATAACAAAACTTATTTTTGAAATTAACGGAAAGAACGATTGTATTCGTTGATGAACCAGAGTTATTCCTACATCCTCCAATGATTAAATCATATGTCCGTCTCATATCTGATATTGTGAATTCAGTAAACGGTTTAGGTTTTTATCATTACACATTCTCCGATCACTCTTCAAGAGTTTCCTAGTCGTTGTGTAAAAGCAGGCTTATCATGATGATTATCTAGGAGAATATTTGATTAAGTCGGTAAATTTTAATACATTTGGTGAAAATATAAATGTAATTAATGATAAGATTTTTAATATAGGTCTTCAACAATCAGGATATTATAATTTAATTGAAAGATTAAAGTTTTTCTGAGAATGCTAAAAGTGAACTTAGAAAGTTATTGGAGTTTTTCTGGTAGTGAGGCAAGATTGTTAATCAATTTATTTTTTTAGAAGGAACTAGTGAATGAGAAAAAAATTGAAGGGATGGATATTACTGTAAAGGAGATTTTAGATACATTAAGAGATGCATCTGTAGATTTCTTAGAAATAGTAGATATTGATGATAATGAAGCTTTTGATGATATTGTTGACTTGCTATCATACTATGAAAATGAATATAAAAAAACAATTATGATAATCTTTCTAACATACCCGTAACAACTGAACATGATCCCAATTATCCTTTTTCTAGTATCCGAAATTACTACTCCGAGTATTATAGTGGACAATCATTATCTTATTATAGAAAATATATGGAAGAGCTAGTTGGAAAAACGATGTCCAATTTGTGATTGTTCGTTTGCGTATAGCCAAGTAACATTAGACCATATTCTTCCTAAAAAGTAAGTTTCCATTTCTTTCAATTACACCTATCAATTTGGTCCCAACTTGTTATAATTGTAATATGCGAAAAAAATGATAGAGTTCTATCGAAAGTGTTAAACCCATATTTTCATAGTTTCTCACCTTTTTGATTATTTGACAATTAGAATTAATATCAACAAAGAAGAACTCTATAAATCTACTATTGATTTAGATTTTGTAGATTCAACTACTGATACTTTAGAACAAGACGTATATATAAAGGAGAATATTGACTTATATAAACTTCGACAGAAATATTTGGATTTAACTAATATTGCTTTTCTAAAACTTATGGATGAGTTCCAACAGATTATTAACCTAACTATTGATATCTATAGTATTAATGAGCTTAAATATTATTTTTGAATGCTTAGATAATTATGTTGATACTGACGAAAAGAAATTCATTGATGAAGGGTATTTAAGACACTTATGCATAGTAACAATTATTAATAATACTGACTTTTTGACTTGCTTAGCAAAAAAATCTCAATATTTTTAGTCAATTATAGTGATAAGTTATCAGATTCAATTAAAAACTTTACAAGTTAAAAGTGCAAGGAGAGTTTATTGCTCATCAAGCTAATCGTTTAGAACTCATTAAAGAAACATTACCTTTAATTTTATTTATAGGCATTTATGAATTTAAAAATACCACTTTAGAGCTAATTGATTTTTAGAGGAATTTTTTTCAAAAAGAACGTTTGATTTTTTTGGGTTTTAGGCCAGAAGGGAAATATTTAGAGTTAATAAATGTTCAAAAAAACCTTTTTAATGTTAATGAATCGGTATTATTATCTAAAGTGAAACCAGAGAACAAAAGCAGGTACAGAAATTGTTATTCCCCTTGAAAAATAGTAATTTTTGCATTTTACTTATCGAAGGTTTTTTTATGTTAAGTCTCAACAATTAGAGGAATTAAGTCATATAATTAATCAAATATTAAGAAAATAACTCTACATATTATGCTATTTGAATAGTAATTTCTTCTTTATGTATTGTTTTTTTAAAAGGAAGTTTTTTTAGGTATGATGTTAGTATGATTTTATGGACACGTTTTGCTAGAGTAGTATCTAACCAAACGATTTATCGCACTATAAGCTCCAGCAAATGCGTAAAGAAATGGATAATATGAGAAAAATAATTTTTATTGGACAGAGCGGCGATGAGGCTGTCTACTATAATACGAAAACAAAAGAAGCTTTAGTGGCGAACAAAAGTGCCCTCTTAGATACAGAAGGGGTAAGAAGGTCGAATAGGTCGATTGCTCCTTTAATTGCGATATTCTCTTTGTTAGGTTTGCTTGGAGGATTTCTTGCCATACCAATTTTCTCAGGCTTTCGTTATAATAGTGTGATGGTTCCTATTTTTATTCTTTGTCTTTCCTTTATTATATTTGGATTTGTATGGATGATGGAAGTCGCCTTATATAAAGGAGTGAAGTAAGTCGAAGGTGCAACAAAACAACAATTTGTAGAGGCAGTAGAATCGAATTTGTTCTGGGAAAATTTTAGTGAGAAAAAAGCGACGTTTGCGAAAATGTTGGCTTTTATGATTGTTATACTACTAATTTTTATGGCCACTATAGTAATATTTGCTGCTACAATACCTGGCACTATTGACTCATTTATTAAGCAAGAGGTATTTGATATACAAATCTTTTTCTCGCCTTTAGCAGGCCTCTTTCCAGCTGTTTCTTATTTGTTATTATTCCAAAACAATCCCATTCGCTGGCTGTTAGCTGTGCGAAAATACGATAAGGGAGAAGTGGTTTTTGCCGAGGCAGTAGAGGAGGATGCGAATTGATAAAAAAGCCATCGATTCTTATCTATAAAAGATCAGCACTAGGATTGCTTAGTCTATTTAGTTTAATGGCGGTGACCAGTTTTTTTAATATCTTTCTAGAAGACAATTTGTCAGCAAACCTTTTCTATTTCTTAGTATCAGTTGCTTTATTGTTCACAGTGGGGTGGATGGCCTTTGCTTTTATGGGAAAAATTCAGCTTGATGATCAATACTTGCTTGTTTTCCGAAATTTTAAACACTATCACTTCCCTCTTTCTTCGGTTACATTCTACTTCGGCAAAAGCAGACATGCTTATCGTGGGAATTATGAATGGCCTTTATTTATTGTAGGGGAAGCCTTAACTAAAAACGGCAGCAGTAAAAAAGTAACACTGAAGTTAATTGGAAGTAAGTGGAAGAGCTGTCAATTCCAGCAGTTTATTCAAGAACATCTGGAAGGGAAAGTACAGCCTCTGCCTAAGGAAGATTCGTGGAAACTGAACGCTTTTGGGCAGTTAGAGATCATTGAAGAAGATGGGCATACAGAACCAAAGTCAGTATTGACAGTCACTAGGAAGTTATCTGATTTTATCGAATTTGGAGCAGATCAAGGAAATGTTAAAAAAACTGTGTTTTATGATATTAAGCGAAATGAGCTTTTTGTAGGGAAAAGTGTGCCTTTCCCAATGATTTTTCTACCAAGTGCTGGTTTATCTTATGCCTTGTATGTATTAACGGAGAATTTGACTGTACGAGGTTTGTTCCCTTTACTTTTTTCCTTCATTCTCATGCTTTTACTGGCTCTTTACCAGTTTAAAAATAGAAGGGAGAAATCAGTAGTTGAAGTAGTGCCTTATGAGATGCCCAGAGACTATTTTGCCACCCAAAAATCCAACGGTCTTAAAACCTATGCTCTCATTTTCCTCTTTGCCTTGATTTCAGCTGTTTTCTCTTGGCTTTATCTTCTATTTGGCAGTTTCCTACTTTTATTTTTGACGATTGTGATATGGTATTGTTTCTTGCTCTTACTCCTGTCTGGGCAATTTAAAAAAACCAAATATTTGAAAGTATTAGAAAAAGAAAAGGAATATAGAAATCAATGATTAGTGTGTTTAGAGAGCATATTCTATGATAATCTTTTTACTTTGCCATTTAGCAATTAAAAACATTCGATAATTATTATAGAGATTTGCGGCGTATAATTCTCTTCGAATGGGGAGGAATGACTGGTTAGCATTGTAATCAATATAATACTTGAAGAAGGAGGAGCTAATTTGCTCCTTTTTTTCGCATTTATAGTAATAAGACCACAAAATAATCCAGCATATTAAAAATTTTCAGAAAATATTGAATTATCTGTTGACAGCCCAATGATACTGTGCTAAAATACTAGACAATAACATTTCAAAAGGAGTCAGTCAAACATGAAGTCAACCCAATATTCAAACTTTGCTTTGTTGTTGTGTTACTCGGGCTAGTGCGAAAGCATTAGTCCTGTTTGGCTTACCAAGCGGGAGTAAATCAACATCTCGCTTGGGTTTCTGAGCGAGATGTTTTTTTAAAACCATATTTGGAAAAGGGGTAATCTTATGCGTAAAGTTGAATTTTTTGATACAAGTCTTCGTGATGGGGAACAAACACCTGGTGTTAACTTCTCAATAAAGGAAAAAGTTTCCATTGCAAGACAGCTGGAGAAATGGGGAATTTCTGTAATTGAAGCTGGTTTTCCGGCTGCTAGTCCAGATTCATTTATAGCCGTTCAAGAAATTGCTAAAGCTATGAAAAAAACAGCGGTGACAGGATTAGCTCGTTCTGTAAAATCTGATATTGATGCTTGTTATGAGGCACTTAAGGATGCCAAGTATCCACAGATTCATGTCTTTATCGCTACCAGTCCGATTCACCGCAAGTATAAACTCAATAAGAGCAAGGAAGAGATTTTAGAAGCTATTAAGGAGCATGTTTCTTATGCACGTTCTAAGTTTGAGGTTGTCGAGTTCTCTCCTGAAGATGCGACTAGAACAGAGTTGGATTTCCTATTACAAGTCGTTCAAACAGCGGTCGATGCAGGTGCATCTTATATAAATATCCCTGACACAGTCGGCTTTACGACTCCAGAAGAGTTTGCACGCATCTTTGATCACTTGACTGAAAATATTAAATCAGATCATAAAGTTGTCTTTGGTGTCCACTGTCACGATGATCTCGGTATGGCAACTGCAAATACTTTGACAGCAATTAAACACGGTGCTGGACGTGTCCAGGGAACTATTAATGGTATCGGTGAACGCGCAGGTAATGTTGCTCTTGAAGAAGTAGCCGTTGCTTTGAAGATTCGTGAGGATTTCTTCCAAGCAACTAGTGATATTGTTTTGGATGAAACAATGAATACGTCAGAAATGGTTTCTCGCTTCTCAGGTATCCCAGTTCCTAAAAACAAGGCCGTTGTTGGTGGTAATGCCTTCTCTCACGAGTCCGGTATCCATCAGGATGGTGTCCTTAAGAATCCATTGACTTACGAAATCATCACACCTGAGCTGGTTGGCGTTAAGAGCAATTCACTACCGCTTGGCAAACTGTCTGGCCGCCATGCCTTTGTTGAAACTGAGAGAATTGGCCCTTGACTTTACAGAAGAGGACATCAAACCACTCTTTGCTAAGTTCAAGGCGCTGGCTGATAAGAAACAAGAAATCACAGATGCAGATATTCGTGCTCTGGTAGCTGGAACCATGGTTGAAAATCCGGAAGGCTTCCACTTTGATGATTTACAACTGCAAACTCATGCAGATAATGACATCGAAGCGCTCGTTAGCTTAGCTAATATGGATGGTGAGAAGGTCGAATTTAATGCGACAGGACAAGGTTCCGTTGAGGCTATCTTCAACGCTATCGACAAGTTCTTCAATCAATCTGTTCGCTTGGTGTCCTACACTATCGATGCGGTGACAGATGGGATTGATGCCCAGGCTCGGGTATTGGTGACTGTTGAAAACAGAGATACAGAGACCATCTTTAATGCAGCAGGGATTGATTTCGATGTACTGAAGGCTTCAGCTATTGCCTACATCAATGCCAATACCTTTGTTCAAAAGGAGAATGCTGGTGAGATGGGACGAAGCGTTTCCTATCGCGATATGCCTAATGTGTAAAGGAGAATGCTATGACAAAGAAAATCGTAGCTCTGGCGGGTGACGGTATAGGCCTAGAAATCATGGAAGCCGGTCTCCAAAGTGCTGGCTGCTGTTGCGGACAAGTTCGCTTTTACTTATCATATCACGGAGAAGGCTTTTGGGGGGGCTGGTATTGATGCGGAAGGTCATCCTCTGCCTCAGTCAACTTTAGAAGCGGCCAAGGAGGCGGATGCTATTCTCCTAGCAGCTATCGGCAGTCCCCAGTATGATGATGCACCGGTTCGTCCGGAGCAAGGTTTGCTCGCTCTGCGTAAGGAGCTTGAACTCTATGCAAATATCCGTCCAGTTAAGATTTTTGATGCTCTTAAGCATTTGTCGCCTTTGAAGGCAGAGCGTATTGCTGGCGTGGACTTCGTGGTCGTGCGCGAGCTGACTGGTGGGATTTACTTTGGTGAGCATATTTTGGAGGACAAATCTGCTAGGGATATTAATGATTACAGCTATGAAGAGGTGGAGCGGATTGTCCGTAAGGCCTTTGATATTGCGCGTGGTCGCAGAAAGCGAGTGACCAGTATTGACAAGCAAAATGTGCTAGCGACATCTAAACTCTGGCGCAGAGTGGCAGATGAAGTGGCCAAGGATTATCCAGATGTGACCTTGGAGCACCAGCTGGTGGACAGCGCTGCGATGCTCATGATTACTAATCCTGCTAAGTTTGATGTCGTGGTAACGGAAAATCTTTTTGGAGATATTCTATCCGACGAGTCCAGTGTTTTATCAGGGACGCTGGGAGTTATGCCATCGGCCAGTCATTCGGCTGATGGACCAAGTCTTTACGAGCCCATTCATGGTTCTGCTCCAGATATTGCAGGGGAAAGGCATTGCCAACCCTATCAGTATGATCCTTTCTGTAGCCATGATGCTGCGAGATAGTTTTGCAGAGCTTGAAGCTGCAGAGGCGATTGAAGCAGCGGTTGAAAAGACTTTGGCTCAGGGGATTTTTACCCGAGATCTGGGTGGTCAGGCAACAACAACTCAAATGACGGAGGCAATTATTAAGAACTTATGAAATGGATAGTAACGGGTATTTGCCTGCTATGGAACCTTATCGTTTTCCTGCTTTATAGTTGGGATAAGCGAAAGGCTAAGAAAAATCACTACCGCATTCCAGAGAAAACCTTGCTCTTGTCAGCTTTGGCAGCCGGAGGTTTGGGCGCTTTATTGGGCGGTCGCCTCTTTCATCACAAGACCAGAAAATGGTATTTCTGGCTGGCTTGGATTTGCGGAATAATAGTGGAAATTGGAATTTTATATTACATATGGAGAAGCTAGTATGGCTGGAAAATCGATTTTTGATAAGCTTTGGGAAAGACATGTCATAACGGGCCAAGAAGGTCAACCCCAGCTTATGTATGTGGATCAGCATTATATTCATGAAGTAACCAGCCCTCAGGCTTTTCAAGGTCTTCGAGATGCAGGGCGCAAGGTTAGACGGCCGGATTTGACCTTTGGAACCTTTGACCATAATGTTCCTACGGTCAATATCTATGATATTCGAGATGTGATTTCCAAGGCTCAGATTGATAAACTTTCTGAGAATGTCAAGGATTTTGGCATTGAGCATGCAGCTCACGGATCGGAGCTACAGGGAATTGTACATATGGTTGGACCCGAAACGGGCAAGACTCAGCCGGGCAAATTCATTGTCTGCGGTGACAGTCACACGGCCACTCACGGAGCTTTGGAGCTATCGCTTTTGGAATTGGTACTTCGGAGGTAGAGCACGTCTTTGCCACTCAAACGATCTGGCAGGTCAAGCCTAAGAAAATGCTGGTCAAATTTACCGGTGTGCCACCTAAAGGTGTCTATTCTAAGGACTTTATCTTAGCCCTGATTGCCCGCTATGGTGTGGCTGCAGGTGTTGGTCATGTGGTCGAGTATGCTGGGGATGCGATTGAGCATCTGACCATGGAAGAGCGCATGACCATCTGCAATATGTCCATAGAGTTTGGCTCTAAGATGGGCATTATGAATCCCGACCAGAAGACCTATGATTACGTTAAAGGGCGGCCGGGCGCTCCCAAGGATTTTGAGGTAGCAGTAGCTGATTGGAAGACTCTGGTCAGTGATCCTGATGCTGTCTATGATAAGGTCATTGAGATGGATGTCTCCGAGCTGGCACCTATGGTGACTTGGGGAACCAATCCTGCTATGGGAGTAGAGTTCGGCGCGGCTTTCCCTGAAATCCGTGATATGAACGACGAGCGGGCCTACAATTACATGGATCTCTCACCGGGAAAGAAAGCAGAAGATATTGACCTAGGTTATATCTTTATCGGCTCCTGTACCAATGCCAGACTAAGTGATTTGCAGCTGGCTGCTAAGTTTGTCGCTGGCAAGCATATCGCTCCCAATCTGACAGCTATCGTCGTACCAGGCTCTCGTCCGGTCAAGCGGGCTGCTGAAAAGATGGGACTGGATAGAATTTTTATGGATGCAGGCTTTGAGTGGCGTGATCCGGGTTGCTCCATGTGTCTGGGGATGAATCCAGACAAGGTGCCAGACGGGGTCCACTGTGCCTCGACCAGCAATCGGAACTTTGAGGATCGTCAGGGATTTGGTGCTAAAACCCATCTTTGCAGTCCTGCCATGGCAGCAGCGGCAGCCATTGCGGGGCACTTCGTAGACGTCCGCCAACTACCGGAGGTCCAATAAGGAAGTTTTATGGAAAAATTTACAATCTACACAGGGACAACAGTCCCCCTCATGAACGATAATATCGATACAGACCAAATTTTGCCCAAGCAGTTTCTCAAGTTGATTGATAAAAAAGGTTTTGGAAAGTACCTCATGTACGCATGGCGCTATCTGGACAATCGATATACCGAAGATCCTGATTTCGTCTTTAATAGACCGGAGTACCGCAAGGCGACTATTCTGATTACAGGGGACAATTTCGGTGCGGGTTCCTCTCGGGAGCACGCTGCCTGGGCCTTGGCTGACTATGGCTTCAAAGTAGTTATTGCCGGATCTTTCGGGGATATTCACTACAATAACGAGCTTAATAACAGTATGCTGCCGATCGTCCAGCCGCTCGAAGTGCGGCAAGCCTTGGCTAATCTGAAGCCAACGGATGAAGTGACGGTGGATTTGGAGCAGCAGAAGATTTTTCTCCAGTGGGAGAATTTTCCTTTGACATTGATGGAGAGTGGAAGCACAAGCTCCTCAACGGTCTGGATGACATCGGCATTACGCTGCAGTACGAGGATTTGATTACAGAATATGAAAAAAATCGTCCATCTTATTGGCAGTAACCTTATTTTTGCTATATTGAGAAAATTCTGAAAAAACCTTGTCTCCGATAAAAATATATGGTAAAATAAATCTTAATTTAATAGAAAAGGAAGAAACTTATGACAAAACACATTCAATGGAACGGACAGCTTTCACAAGAAGGTTATGACATTTTGAAAGGCGATGGTGGCTGTATCGTTTGCCCGACCAAGGTGGGTTACATCATTATGACTAGTGATAAGGCAGGTTTGGAGCGTAAGTTCGAAGCTAAGGCCCGTAACCGTAATAAGCCAGGTGTTGTCCTCTGTGGCAGTATGGATGAGCTTCGTGCTTTGGCGCAGCTAAATCCGGAAATTGAAGCTTTTTATCAAAAGCATTGGGATGAAGACATCCTCTTGGGCTGTATCCTTCCATGGAAGCCAGAAGCTTTTGAAAAGCTCAAAGCCTATGGCGACGGTCGGGAAGAGCTGATGACAGATGTTCGTGGCACGAGCTGTTTTGTTATTAAGTTTGGTAAGGCGGGCGAGCAGCTGGCAGCAAAGCTTTGGGAAGAAGGCAAGATGGTCTATGCATCCTCAGCCAACCCATCCGGTAAAGGAAACCGCGGCAAGGTCGAAGGAATTGGCGAGCGCATCGAAAATGCTGTTGACCTAGTCATTGAAGCAGATGACTATGTAGCCTCTATCCAGCCAGACAAGACCATTGAAACTCGCTATGAACAAGGTGTTATGGTCTCTATGGTTGACAAGGATGGAAACTGATTCCAGAACAAGGTGGGCAACGTTCCATCTCACCAGCACCAGTAGTCATCCGCAAAGGCTTGGACATCGACAAAATCATGATGCACCTGTCCGATACCTTTAACTCATGGGATTACCGTCAGGGTGAATATTACTAAGATAAAAAGAAGCCCAGTGTGAGAGAGGGATTACCTCTTTACACTGGGCTTTTTAGTTTGGAACTTTAAGTTTAAAATCTTTAGCCAGTTTAAAATTATTTCCAAATAGAACAAAATTCTTGACAGATGTAATACGTGGTGTTACAATTGATAAAAACAATTCGAGATAGAATAAAAAGGAGGCGAAATGAATAAGATGATAGGGGGCTACCAAGCTCTACAGATTCGTTTATTGAATGGGCGTATCTTTCAAAAACTATTGAGGAAGGAACCAGAAGCTCAATACAGAAGTGAACAAGGGAAAATTTTAACAGTGCTTTGGCAAAAAGAAGATGGTAGAGCAACTGCTACGGATATCGCCCTTGCTTCAGGACTAGCTAACAATACCCTGACCAGCATGATTAAGAAGTTAGAAGACCAGGGCTTGGTTACTGTAAAACCTTGCACTCAAGATAAGAGAAGAAAATTTGTTAGTTTGACCAAATTGGGTTGGGCACAAAAGGAAATTGGGGATCGTGTTAGTAAAGAGTTGGGCGATATTTTCTACCAAGGCTTTTCTGATCAAGAAATCCGAGAATTTGAGGCTTATCAAGAGCGAATTATCTCAAATATAAAAGCTAAAGAAAATGAACTATAGTAGAAGGGAAAATGCTTATGATTGGAATTACGGGTGTAACAGGGAAATTAGGCTCCTATGTGGCTGATCTTGTCGATAAGAAAGGAATCGCTTCCGTCCATCTAGCACGAAGCCCTGAGCGGGCAAAAGTCTATGCGTCTGCGGAAATTCGTAAGATGGTGTATGCCAATACTCCAGAGGTGGTTGAGGCCTTAAAGGGGATCGATGTCTTGTTGATGGTCTCTGCTCGGGAAAATCCAGAGCGTGTTAAGGAACACAAGAGTTTTTTAGATGCCGTAAAGCTAGCGGGGATTCAGCATATCGTCTATACCTCTTTTTATGGGGCAGATGAAAAGGCAACTTTTACCTTATCTCGGGATCATGCCCAGACGGAAGCTTATATCAAGGAGTTAGGATTCACCTACACTTTTCTAAGAGATAATTTTTACTTGGATTTATTTATTGATATTGCGCTAGAAAATGGAGAAATTCGTGGTCCGGCCAGCAGTGACCTTGTGTCAGCTGTTGCCCGTAAGGACACATCTAGGGTTGCAGCGGAGATTCTCTTACATGCTAAGAAATGGGAAAATCAAACCTTGAATCTAACTGGACCAGAGGATCTTTCTATGGAAGAGATCGCGACACTCCTTTCAAGAGCAACCAAACAAACAATCACCTATGTAGATGAATCAGTAGAAGAAGCCTATGAGTCACGGAAAAAATGGCCAGCACAAACTTGGGAGTACGATGCCTGGGTCAGTACCTATACAGCTATAAAGTTGGGGAACAAGCTGGGGTTTCAACAGATGTCGAAAAAGCCCTGGGGTATCCAGCAAGTAGCCTATTGGATATTCTTGGAGACAGAAAACTTATTGAGGAAGAACATGATTGAATATAAAAATGTAGCGCTATGCTATACAGAAAAAGATGTCTTGAGAGATGTCAATTTACAGATTGAGGATGGTGAGTTCATGGTTTTAGTGGGTCCTTCTGGTTCCGGTAAGACAACCATGATTAAGATGATTAACCGCCTTTTAGAGCCAACAGATGGCAATATCTATATGGATGGCAAGCGCATCAAGGAATATAATGAGCGAGAGTTGCGCCTTTCTACAGGCTATGTCTTACAGGCTATTGCCCTCTTTCCCAATCTAACGGTTACGGAGAACATTGCGCTGATTCCAGAAATGAAGGGCTGGACTAAGGAAGAAATTGCTCAGAAAACAGAAGAGCTTTTGGCTAAGGTTGGTTTACCAGTAGCTGAGTATGGGCATCGCCTACCTAGTGAATTATCTGGTGGAGAACAGCAACGGGTTGGTATTGTCCGTGCCATGATTGGTCAGCCTAAGATTCTCCTCATGGATGAGCCTTTTTCGGCCTTGGATGCTATTTCGAGAAAACAGCTACAGGTTCTGACGAAAGAATTGCATAAAGAGTTTGGGATGACAACGATTTTTGTGACCCATGATACGGATGAAGCCTTGAAGTTGGCGGACCGTATTGCTGTCTTGCAGGATGGAGAGATTTGTCAGGTGGCGAATCCCGAGACGATTTTAAAAGCGCCTGCAACAGACTTTGTAGCAGACTTGTTTGGAGGTAGTGTTCATGGCTAATTTGATATCAACTTTTCAGGATCGTTTTGGTGATTGGGTAACAGCTCTATCTCAACATTTACAGTTGTCACTTTTGACCCTGTTACTAGCTATTTTTATTGCAGTCCCCTTAGCGGTATTTCTTCGTTATCATGAAAAGATGGCGGACTGGGTCTTGCAGATTGCTGGGATTTTCCAGACCATTCCGTCTCTGGCCTTGTTGGGGCTCTTTATTCCCTTGATGGGAATTGGAACCTTACCAGCTTTGACAGCTCTAGTGATTTATGCGATTTTCCCGATTTTGCAAAATACCATCACTGGGCTGAAGGGAATTGATCCGAGTTTGCAAGAGGCAGGGATTGCCTTTGGGATGACCAGATGGGAGCGGCTCAAGAAATTTGAAATTCCACTTGCCATGCCTGTTATGATGTCTGGGATTCGGACGGCAGCTGTCTTGATTATCGGTACGGCTACCTTGGCGGCCTTGATTGGGGCAGGGGGACTAGGTTCCTTTATCCTTTTGGGAATTGACCGTAATAATACCAGTCTGATTTTGATTGGGGCCCTTTCTTCAGCAGTGCTGGCTATTGCCTTTAACTTCCTGCTAAAAGTGATGGAAAAGGCAAAATTGCGGACGATTTTTGCTGGTTTTACCTTGGTGACGGTATTGCTGGGTCTGTCTTATAGCCCAGCCCTTTTAGCTCAAAAAGAGAAAGAAAACTTGGTGATTGCTGGGAAATTGGGACCGGAACCAGAAATTTTGGCCAATATGTATAAACTCCTCATTGAAGAAAATACCAGTATGACTGCGACTGTTAAACCGAATTTTGGGAAAACAAGTTTCCTTTATGAAGCTTTGAAAAAAGATGATATTGACATCTATCCTGAATTTACAGGTACGGTGACTGAAAGTTTGCTTCAACCATCACCCAAGGTGGGTCATGAGCCAGATCAGGTTTATCAGGTGGCGCGTGATGGCATTGCCAAGCAAGATCAGCTAGCCTATCTCAAACCTATGTCTTATCAAAATACCTATGCTGTAGCTGTTCCGAAGAAAATTGCTCAAGAATATGGCTTGAAGACCATTTCAGACTTGAAAAAAGTAGAAGGTCAGTTGAAGGCCGGCTTTACTCTGGAGTTTAATGATCGTGAGGATGGAAATAAGGGCTTACAATCTCTCTATGGACTCAATCTCAATGTAGCGACCATGGAGCCAGCCCTTCGCTATCAGGCTATTCAGTCAGGGGATATTCAAATCACGGACGCCTATTCGACCGATGCAGAGTTGGCGCGTTATGATTTACAGGTCTTGGAAGATGACAAGCAACTCTTCCCACCTTATCAAGGGGCTCCTCTGATGAAAGAAGCTCTTCTCAAGAAACATCCAGAGTTGGAAACGGTTCTTAATAAATTGGCTGGTAAGATTACAGAAAGCCAGATGAGTCAAATGAATTATCAAGTCGGCATTGAGGGTAAAAAAGCGGAAGCTGTTGCACGTGACTATCTGATCAAGGAAGGACTTTTGAAAAACTAAGAAATAAAAGTTAGACTCTTAAGGTCTGGCTTTTTTGCTTACTTGTAGATAGACAGACTGCGGATTTGAAGGAGATGTGTTTATCTCTTAGTAAGGAAATCTTCATCCTTTTTTGGTATAATAAAGTATCAATTCATGGAGGTGCTTCGATGGCATCTAGTCAAGAATATTTGGATTTTTATCCTGAAGCAGCTGCAAGGCTTAGGTCAAGAAATCAGTTTTCGCAAGATGATGGGGAATATTTGCTCTATTATCGAGGTCGCCTATTTGGTGGGATTTATGACAATCGCTTGCTGCTCAAGCCAGTCCAGCCTGCTCTCGATCTTTTTGGAAAATCCGATTTATGAGTCTCATTATCCAGGCGCAAGGCCAATGCTTCATATAAAAAGAAGTAGAAGATGCTGCCGTTCTCTGTAATCTGATTGAAGCAGCCTACCCTGCCTTACCAGCACCTAAAAAAAGGAAAAAATAGTCTTCCTGTTCTAATGGACTCGAAGGAGGTTTGATCAGCTATGCTTTATATTGCTCTTATTGGAGATTTGATCGAATCCAAACAGCTAAAAAAAACCGCAAGCAGGCGCAGCAAGAGCTGCAGGAATTGATGGCCGTCTTGAACCAAGATTATCAGGCTTTATCTGGTGTCGCCTTTTACCATTACGACAGGGGATGAGTTTCAGGCTTTGCTGCGGCCTAATCCAGAGATTATGCAGCTCCTTGATCAGATTGCAGTAGGATTTCCCCACCCGATTCGTTTTGGCCTTGGTCTGGGTGAAATTGTGACCGAGATCAATCGCGAGCAGAGTATTGGTGCGGACGGTCCAGCCTACTGGAGGGCACGCGCAGCTATTAACTCAGTCCACGAAAAAAATGATTATGGCAGCAGTCGTTTGGCTGTATCCTTGGGCGATAAGGAGCTTAGTCAGGCGGTTAATACAGTGCTGGCGGCTGCGTCCTTTATCCAGAGCAAGTGGAATACTAGCCAGAGAGAGGTGCTGGAGCGGATGCTCATGGAATACATCTATGATGAAAATTTTTCTCACGGGGAAATAGCAGAGCTGCTGCAGATTAGTCCCAGTGCGCTTAGTAAGCGACTCAAGTCATCCGGACTGAAGATTTATCTGAGAAACCGCCGTTTAGCTATGAGAATGATTCTACAGGCCGCAAAGGAGGCTGAAGAATGACAAATTTTATGGGATTTTCAGAATTTTTCATGGAGAATCCGATTCTTGTATTGACTTTGCTGGCTCATGTACTAGCTGATTTTCAGCTTCAAAGTCAGAAGATGGCTGACCTTAAAAACCGGCGGTTGAATTTCTTAATTCTCCACTTGGGAATTGTTCTCTTGCCCCTGTTGCTCTTGGGGCCCATCTTACCTAAGTATCTGCTATTTTTCGCCTTGGTCTGGCTCAGCCATGCGCTTATTGATCTTTTGAAGTATAGGTTGAATTCTTTGATTGTCCATCGCCATGCGCAAAAGTCTGCCTTTTTACTGGATCAGATCTTGCATCTGATGAGCGTTTCTGCTCCTAATTGGCTGTCTGAGCGCTATCTCATGTTGCAGGCTTTCTTTTTCTTTGCCCTTACTGGTAAACCGGTCAATATCCTCTTTAAACTCTTCTTCAGCAAGTATCAGGCAGGAGAAGATAGCGGAGAAACTATTGCGGGGGCAGGAGCCATGATTGGGATTTTAGAGCGCTTGATTATGGGACTTTCCCTTATTTTCGGGCAATTTACAGCGATTGGTCTGGTCTTTACGGCTAAGTCTATCGCTCGCTATAATAAAATTTCTGAAAGCCAGTCCTTTGCAGAATACTATCTGATCGGTTCACTTTTTAGCATGATCAGCGTTTTACTGACTTATGGCTTGCTTTATTGGTAATAAAAACTTGAGGCTGGGATAGGATTCCCAGTCTTTACTCTAATTCTCATTTGATACAAGGTAAGGAGAAGTCGCATGGCAAAAGCCCTAGAAGATATGTCTTTAGAAGAATTATGGCAGTTGTTCCCGATTTTCTTAGAGGAGCACAATAGGGATTGGGCAGCTTGGTATAAGGAGGAAAGCAGAAGAATACAAAGTTTTTTGCCAGCAAATCAGTTGTATGAAATGCACCATATTGGCTCCACATCTATTGAGGGGATGTGGGCTAAGCCGATTATTGACATTCTTTTAGAAATTCCTCGAAGTGAAGATATGGGGAGCATCAAGATAGAATTGCTAGAGCATGGCTACCTGCTTATGTCAGAGTCAGAAGGACGCATGTCTTTTAACAAGGGCTACACACTGCAAGGCTTTGCGGAGCGCGTTTTTCACTTGCATCTGCGCTACTATGGAGACCATGATGAACTCTATTTCCGAGACTATCTGAAAGATCATCCAACTGTCGCTAAAGACTACGAGCAGTTAAAATTAATCTTATGGAAAAAGCACGAGCACAATCGTGATGCCTATACAGAAGCTAAAACTGATTTCATCAGGCAGTACACGCAAAAAGCCAAAAAGCTTTATAAGAGAAGGTATGACGACAAGCTGACCTAACCAGGAAGTCCTGCAAATCCACTATATTTCGTTTTAATTAGAGCAAAGAACTCGGATAGTTGTCTTGATTCGTTATAATACGTATTCATAATCACAAGTTTCAATTTAAATAATATGATATGGTTTAAATTGAAATATAAGTCCTTTATTTGTCTACGAATACCAGAAATGTTATAATACTAATCTATACAAGATAGGAGGTGGAAAATGAATAAACGATCTATCATCGCACTCTCAACTTTTCTGTTTATTGCTCTTGTCACTTTATTTCTAGTGTCCAAGCTGCAAACAAGAGAGTTAAATAGTAGAGACTATATTCAGTCAAGGACTCCGACCTTATTTTTCCATGGTTATGGCTCAAGTGCTAATGCTGAAAAGCATATGGCAGAAGCGGCCAGAAAAGCTGGAGTTACTCAAACCATCATCACAGCTACAGTTGATAGTCACGCTCAAGTAACTCTTAAAGGAGATATTCCGAAAGATGCTGTTAATCCAATTGTCATGGTTGAGTTCGCGGACAATCGAAATGCCAACTATGCTCAGGATGGAGAGTATGCAGCAGCAGTTGTTAGAGAGTTGCAAGCAAATATGCTTTCAAAAAGATGAATTTTGTCGCGCATTCTATGGGAAATATGTCTATTTTATTTTACCTATTAGAGCACGCTCAGAATGAAGAATTTCCACAGTTACAAAAACAGGTAAATATCGCCAATCATGTCAATGGTTTGGAGGGGATGGATCTGCCAGCTAATTTGACCATTCTAGACAACCATACAGGGCAGCCTAGCGCCATGAGTGATAGCTATCAAAAACTTCTGGGCTTGCGCGAAATTTATCCGCAAGATCAAGTGGATGTTCTCAATATCTATGGAGATTTTAAAAATCAATCAGATGGTTCTGTTTTAAACGTTTCTTCTCGCAGTCTCAAGTATCTTGTAATCGACAATGCCAAGTCATATCAGGAAAAACGAGTGACTGGCCCTCTGGCTCAGCATAGCCAGCTGCATGAAAATCCAGAAGTCGATAGATTATTGATTGATTTTCTTTGGGGCAAATGATTTTAAGAAATGTAAGCTATTCTCTGTCTATAAGAAAACTTTAAGCATTTTATACTATTTTGTTCTATGGAAAGTTTTCCTTTCCTAATTTAATGTGACAGCGCAATCCGCTGATTATAATCGAAGCTTCTCTAAAACCTTATTATTTAGAGATAGATTGAGGAGTAAAATGAAATTTAAGAAAACTTTACTGACAGCAGGAGCTCTCGTAGCTACTCTCTTTACTGTATCCACCGCAGCTGCTGATACAAACGTTCAAAAAGTCATTGACGAAACCTATGTTCAGCCTGAGTATGTCTTGGGCTATTCCTTGGATGACAGTCAAAAAAAGCAAACGCTTCAGCTCTTAGGCTACAATGCATCGAGTGATTCTAAACCTCTGAAAACAATGACACCTGATGTCTATTCAAAGATTATGAATGTAGCAAATGATCCTAGTTTGCAGCTGTATTCTTCTGTTAAGATTAAGAAGTTGGGCAACAAGAAGCCGCTTCAAGTCAAGATTGTTACGCCGCAAAACATCACCAAGGTTACAGAGGATATGTATCGCAATGCAGCAGTCACCTTGGGAGTACAGCATGCAGAAATTACAGTAGCAGCACCTATCCCTGTGACTGGAGAAAGTGCCCTAGCTGGTATTTATTACTCGCTGGAGGAAAATGGAGCTAGTGTTCCTCAGGAAAATAAAGATCTGGCTCAGGAAGAATTAGCCGCACTTTCAAATATCAACGCTGAGAACCAAGGCAAGGAAGGTTACGATGCTGATAAGCTGAATGTGGCCCTGACAGATATTAAAACAGCTGTTGCCAATGCTAAAAAGAATAACAGCAACTTGACAGAAGCTGATGTCCGTAAATCGTTGAAGAAACACTGAAAAACTACGGTCTCAGCAGTTCAGTCACAGCTGACCAAATTAATCTGATTATTAACTTTGCAGTCAATCTTTCTAACAGTGGAGTCATCACAAATTCTGATTTCACAAAGACGCTCACCGACTTAAAAAACAGTATTGTTTCAAAGGCTGGTGACACATTCAATAATATCAACCTTAACTTTGATGCAAACGGACTTCTTGAAGATGGCGGTAATTTCTTTAGCAATATCTGGAATGCAATCGTCAATTTCTTTAAGGGCCTGCTAGGTCAATAAGACTGTCTTTAAAATATAACTAAAAAACCAGCTAGATTCTAGCTGGTTTTTGCATATTTCTTATTCCCACTCGATAATTATAAAGACGTTCCGTGTGGTTGATTTACTAATAAGTAATGCAGAGTCTAGCAGGGAACTTGGCAGGGAATTTTAAAAAGAGGACAAGTGCTTCATGAATCAAAAATTAATAGCGATAGATTTTCTATCTAAGCATGTTGAAGAGAACATTGAATTTGACAATATCAGTTACGAGAGCAATGTTTTTGACTATATAGAATTAGATGAAGAGCTACTTCCTAGTGAGTATCAAAAAGTCTTTGAAGGAAACATAGTCAAAGTAGATATCTACATGTATGATGCAGTATATATTTACTTCATAAGTTTACTAGATTCTCCTCAAATAGGAAGTTTACTGGGAGTGGCAAAGGAACGCCAGTTGTTAGAATATAAATTTCTCAAAGAAAGGTAAGTGGGATGTTTGGTTTAATCTTAGTTTTAGAAGTAGTAGCTTTAGTAGCTAAATCTGTTTCGAATGAGTTAAAGAGAAAAAGTAATCTGTCTAAAATAGGTGTATCTATAATTGACTATGACAAGTAGAATGAGTTATTTATCTGCGTTGTAAAAAATACATGACAAAAAAAGGGGCAAGCGATGAAAATAGGTTACATTAGAGCATCAACTAAAGATCAAAACCTAGCTAGGCAGATTGAAATGATGAAACAAGAGGGCGTTAATAAGGTATTCAGTGAAAAAGTAAGCGGTAAAGATATGAACCGTAAAGAACTGAAAGCTCTATTAAAGTTTGCAAGGGAAGGAGATGAAATTATAGTATCTTCTCTCGATAGATTAGGTAGAGACTATCAAGATATAAAGAGATTGTGAGGCAATTACAACAAAGGTGCATCAAGCTAACTATAATTGATGCGCCTTTTTTAAATTTTAATACAGGAAACAATACACTGGACACTGCTATGTTTGATATGTTTCTATCATTGTTAGGTTATATAGCGCAAAATGAACGTGAAAAAATCTTAGAAAGACAGCGTCAAGGTATCAAGTTAGCTAAACAGCGTGGTGTTTATAAAGGGCGTCCTATACAGTATCATGAACACGCTAAAAATGCTAAAGACAGATTAATCTATCACAATGTTAAACGAATGCTTGAAGAACATCTTCCAGTTACACAAATTGCCAAGGAAAACGGGATTTCTAGACAGACGGTATATATTATTCGAAAAAGGCTTAAATAACGGAATGCTTCCGAATTGTGAAGTCCTGACTGGTTCTCTGATTTTGTCTTGGTCATTTGACAGTTGATTTGTCCTGAAAAGGATAGTTAAATTTATTGTAGAGGAGAATATTAATAATGGCGTTAGAACAAACACAACCTAGTGATTGGAATAAGATTTATATGGAGTTAGCTACATTGATTGGAAAAGAAAATGCTATGCTTTTGTACACCCATTATAGAGGAGCATATATTAATTTCCCCATGAGATTGTTATCAAAGGAGGGATTACAGAGAATAGTATGTGCAGAATTCAACGGAAATAATTCAGGAGAAATTGCAAAAAAATATGGCTATTCAGTTAGACATATTAATAGAGTGGCACAAGAAAAAAATCACATTAAATAGGTTAAGGAGATTAATAAATGTATTGTAGAACATGCGGAAAAGAAGTAAATCAAAATGCTGAATTTTGTTTAAACTGTGGAGTAAATCCACAGAGCGGAAATGCTCACTGTCATAACTGTGGAGTAAATACAAATCCAGAACAAGTTGTTTGTTTAGCATGCGGAGTCAATCTTGAACAAAGGAATGTATCAAATGGATACAACAGTGCAGAAAGCTCTAAAGCTTTCTGTAAAAGTTGTGGAAGTAAAGTTAATGAGAAAGCTGAGATATGTATGACTTGTGGTATTAATCCATTAAATGGTCATAATTATTGTCAAAATTGTGGAGCTCCAACCAAAGCTGAGCAAGAAATTTGTACTTCATGTGGTGTAAGAGTTAGCGGTGTGAGAATTAATAGTAGAGCAAGAGGTAGAGAATCATTTGGCTCTACTATGGGAAGTTTCTCATATGGATCATACTCCGAATACTATCAAAATGAATTTTCTGCTATAGAAAGAAGTAATGAAGAATATCAAGGAAAGTTTAATTGGTTGGCATTTTTGTTCACACCAATTTGGTTACTTACAAAAGGTATGTGGCAACTAGTGTTAATAGTTTCTGTCATTTATTTCTTTCCCCTTGTTGGAGTCCTGGTTGCTCTAGTTTTCTGTTTCTTAATTGGACGTAAGGCGAACTATCTGTATTATAGAAAAGAGAAATATGGAGAGCAATTACCGAAAGATTGGAGTATATTCTTCGATTTTATTAATCAGAAATAGCAGTACATAATTCTAACAATAAAAAGACACAGTACTCTTTTTAAAAAAAGGTGTTGTGTCTTTTTTATAATGAGTTACTCTGTAAGTGATATTTTTGTCGTAACAATACGCCGAAAAAAAGATTATGTTAATATATAATTAAATTGAGGTAAATGAAGATGGGCAGAGAAAGCACCATATTGATAACCTATCAATATTTAAACTCTTAAAATTAAGTTAAAAAGTGGAGGAATTCAATGGTCAAGAAACAGTCAAATGTTTGTATCAAAATAGAGATTATAGAATCTAGTAATAGACACCATCGCTATGTTCTCTCCAAACAATGGAGTAATAAACCTATGGTAACAGTTCTAACTCTGTACCCCAGTTCTAGTAATTTAGTAGAGGATGATATGACTATGATGTTGATTACAAACAATGTCTATAAATTAGGGTATGGTGGTTTCTATAGTGTTAATTTGTTTTTCTAAATATGAGATTGATAGAAAAAAACTATTTGAAAGCAACTAATGTTGACAATGACGACTACATATTGGAATGCGCGAAAAAAATCATGTAAAATAATATTTGCTTATGGTTCATTGCCTCTAAAAAAATAAACAAGTGGCACACCGTCTTAATGAATTATATCATTTGCTTTTTAAATAATCAATTAGATGATAAAAATAACATACTTAACAGATAAACAGGAAGAATTATGTTTTCATCCATTGGCTAGTCAAGTAAGGAAAAAAAGTGGTATAATATTAGTAAAAAAAGGAGTAAGATAGATGGCGAATAATAATAAAAAAATATAACTATAGGAGTTATAAAAGAAAATATCTTTTATGTCCATATTAAAAAAATCAAGAAAAAAATAAAGGAGGATTCAGAAAATAAATTAGGTAGAAAAGTAACAGTAGGGTATTTTTGGTGATAAAATTCATAGTTATTTTTTTATAAAAGATTATTCGCATGTATGATTATCTTGAAAAATTCTAAAAAAATTCAAGAGTATTATCCAAATCTATTTGATGATATTATTGAAAGAAAAAGACGATTTTGCTAAATTTCCCTGATTCATTAGAAGATTTAACGAAAATAGATGAATATATAAAAATATAAGAAAAAAATCGCATTGACAATATAGAAGTTTCTAAACCAGTAGCCTATCTTTTATTTATGCTCATTTCATTCTATAATTTAAATGGTCTATTAAATGATTTTTTTACCCTAATGTTTAATCGCACCTTTGCTTATGAAAAAGGAACAACTAGTCATTCAAAAACTTGGATAGCCTGTTAAAAGATGATTTTTTTATTATCAATGCTTATTTTTCGGACTTGATGAACTGGGATTATATAAGGATTCTTCCGAATGCTTTTGAATCACTTCAAGATGAACTGGGATTATATGAGGATTCTTCCGAATACTTTGAATCACTTCAAGAAAAATATATAGAAAAAAAGTAATTTTTACCAAAAAGTAATTCAAGAGAAAGAACTTATAGTATCTGGATCTTTTAAAAAATCAGTTAATACAAAAAGAATTTCTTATTAAAGATGACGATAAAATCCGCCTAAGGGAAAATGAAGTATTTGAAAATCTAAAGAATATGACATCAGAGGAAAGGAAACAGACCGAGGAACTCATTTTAAGTTTATTTGTATTTAACATTTCACCAAAGCTACGACAGGAAATTGAGGAGAAATCCTACCTAAGTAGTCAAATCTCAAGCAAATCACTTTCATTAGAAGAAGCTATTCAAAAAAACACATTTAAGAAAAAGACCTCGAGGAATATCAATGGATTCAACCTTTAGAGCAGGCCTATCGATATATAGATCAGGATATCGCAGCCTTACTTGCAAATAAAGATATTCCTTATAAACTAATACCATTCTTTTCTTAGCATAAAAATCAGATATTGTCAACCCTCTTCCCCACCCTTGGAAGAGGGCTTTTTTTATGATAAATATGTCTTATAATCTATGTATCTTTTGAAAAAAAAGAAATAAATTCATAAGAGGTATCTTAACATGATAGATAATAAGATTGCTACCAAATACGTGCGCCAAGTGCGTCAAAATGAAATATCGAAAGATATGGTTATATCAGAAGTTCAAAAAACTATAGATGTATTAAACGCTTATGGTATTCATAGAATTAATTTACGTTTATTAGGTGGGAGAAAAACTGAAAATCAAGTGTGTCAAATTGATGATATTGATGTGCCTACAGTTGTGTCAAATGATAGAAAGACTGCTTACTATACAACATTCAATGAGATTAATGATGACTGTGAAACAGGAAATATAGCAATCAAGGATAGCAATATTTCCTCCTATCGCTTTTTGTTGATTGATGTAGACCCAGAACGACCAAGTGGCACCTGCGCTACAGAGGCCGAAAAGCAATCAGCTATCACGAAGACTGATAATATTTTAGAATGGTTTGAGAATAATGGCTTTGCACAAGAAAATATCATTATTGCAGATTCGGGAAATGGTATGCATTTATTAGTTCCATTAAACTTTATAACAGCAAACAGTGCAAAAGATACGGTAAAGGCGTTTTTAAACCTATTATCTAAAAAATTCTCAGACAAAGACTCTAAAATTGATACTACAGTATATAATCCTAGTCGTATTACTCGTCTATATGGAACAATAAACTGTAAGGGTGAGAACACCTCTGAAAGACCACACCGGCAAAGTAAACTAATGAGAATCCCAAGTGAAGTATTAGCTGGTTTAACGGAAGAAGATTTAAAAACACTAACTGTAAAGTTAGAAGATTCACTTACTGAGAAAGTGAACAAAACAGTACTTGAAAGTATAGAAGCGTCGGATGTTAAACCTTATATACTAGCAAAAGGAGAAGAATGGCTAAAACATTATAATTTAGAGTTTCATTCATATAAAGAAGATGAACATGGCACTAAATTATATCCATTCAAAACTTGTCCAATGAAAGAGCATTCAAATACTGATAGTGGAGCATGTTTCACCATAACCAAATATGGAAGATGTAGGTTTAAGTGTCTCCATGCTAGTTGCTCAAGTAAAACTATTAATGATTTCATATCTAAATATCCATGCCCCGAGGAATTCTTATTAAAAGAATCTTCGACAAGTAGGAAAGAGATACCAACACTAGAGGATTTAATAAATGGGAAGAAATACAACTTTGGAGATTACGAAGTTAGTAAATCTGGTATATATAAATTCTCTGATAAAAAAATACTGAAATCATATCATCCACTCCATTCTTTATTTCTAAAAGCTTTTTCAATATTGACACAAACCACTTTCAGTATGAGTTGCAGTATCTAATTCAAGGTAAAAAGAATACCCAAAAAATATTAGGAATCACTCTATCACCTTATAAGATTTCTGATTTAACAAAATTCGGTATTATTTTAGCATCAGCACCTCAGAAAGTAATTGAATATCTGAATTATCAGTTAAAAACAGTCCCTATTCAGAATATCCATTCATATGTAGGGTGGAAAACAAACGATTCAGACACATTAACTTTCAGGTTGGGTAGAAATTATGGAGATACAGAAGTAAGTCTACTAGTAGATAACTCTCTCTTTAATTTGTCGTCACGAGGAACATTTGAAGAATGGAGACAAATGGTCCTTGATAATGTACTTGATAGCAATATGGAGATTGCATTATGTGTGGGTTTTAGCTCAATCATTCTGGGATATTTAGCAATAAACTATAAACCAGATATTGGAAGTTTAATTATTAATTTCTATGGTCAATCTACGAGTGGTAAAACAACTGCTCTCCATTTAATTAATAGTATATATTCTAATCCAGCAAATACTATGTATTCTTTTAGTGCTACGCAGAACGCTCTACTTGCTATATTAAATGGAAATATGGGAGTAGCAACGACAATAGATGAGTTATCTGCCTCAAGAAGTACCGACCTCTCCGAATTTTTGTATCAGATAGGACAAGGTCAAAGTAGATTGAGGTTGAATTCCGATTCCACTTTTAAAGAGCAATTTAAATTTAATACTGTAATCGCCACAACATCAGAAGTACCCATGGCAAATTATCTCAATTCCAACCAAGGACTACATATGCGCTATATAGAATTAACATCAGAAAACGGATGGACTAAAGATGCACCTACTGCTGATCAGATAAAACGAAAATGTTTAAAGTGTTATGGGGTAGCTAGTGAATATTTCATGGAAAAAATATTTAATCACGAAAAAAGCGTTAAATATATAAATGAAGTCTATAAAACAGCATACCATGATCTATTTCAGAAACTTCCAGAAACTAGATTTAAAACACGTATCGGTGCATTGTATGCAACGATCTACAGCTCAGCATTTCTGATTAAAGAATTGCTAGATATAGATATAAATACAAAAAAAGGGTATGTGATTTCTTAGTATCTACAGAAAAAAAGATTGCTAGATAAACGAGATGAAATCCCTACTAATCTATACACTAGCTTAGTGGAATATACTTTATCACATGCCGGATTATTCCATATCAAAGACAGTTACACTAGGACTGGAAATAAGATAGGAGTGATTAAATTGTATAAAGAAACATATCGAGCCTTTTTCTTCAGAGATGAGTTCGAGAAGTTATTGAAAAAGGAATTTTCTATATCAAATATAGAAAAAGCACTTCAGCTATTAAACATGCAAAATAAGCTAATAAAAGACAAAAAGACGACTCGTCAAATATATGACCATTGAAAAAAACAGAATTCCTATGTATTGTATTGAGTTGCCATTAGAGTGGAAACAAGCTGCAATCGAGTTAGGGATATTCGAGGAGGGATAATTCTGATGAAAACAATAGACTACAGGTTATTAATAGAATTAGGCTATAAACAACATACAGCCAAAAACATTATTAGACAAGCTAAATACTGGCTTGTTGAAAATGGGTATGAATTTTATCTCAATAAACGTTGTGGTGTTGTGCCTGCGTATGCGGTAGAAAAAGTAATAGGAGTAAAATTTGAGGAGGAAGTTAGATGAGCAAAACAAAGTATCCTTGTGTATTTAAAAATGATAAAACAGGTTTCTACTACTATAGTGTTGAATTAGGCGTAGATAGAATTACAGGGAAACGAATTCAGAAAAAATCTTCTAAATCGAAAAAAGGGAATCCGTTTCGTACAGCCAAAGAAGCTTACGAGGAAGTTACCAAAATCAAATTAGAATATCATAAAGTGAAAAATTACAGCGATTATGATATAACCTATGAACGATTTATGGAAGAACACTATTTGCCAATGTATGAGAAAAGTGTTGAAAAAGGGACATGGATTTCTAAACAGCCGGCCTTAAAAATGTTAATTCAGAGGTTTGGAAAAATTAGGCTACGAGACATCACACTAACAAACTGCGAGAAATTTAGAGTCTATCTCTTGACTCATGACCAATATTCTCAAAACTATGCTTCCATGATTTATGGAGCATTTAGAAAAACTTTGGACTATGCAGTCAAGATACAATACCTAGAAGTAAATGTATCCAAACAAACGGATGCAATTTCTAAAGGACGAGTAACTGTAGCTTATTGGACTAAAGAAGAATTTGAAAGGTACTGTCAAGCTTCTATATTGATGACCTCTATGAACACATGTCTTTTATTGCAGTTTGGTTATACTACATGACTGGAATAAGAGTTTCTGAAGGGTTAGCACTAAAGTGGACGGATGTAGACTTAGAAAATAAAAAGTTGCGGATACACGGTACTTTGGAGAGAAAAGGAAGAGCAGAATATGAAGTAAAGAACTATACGAAGACCATAAGCAGTCAACGTATTATCTCTTTAGATGATACAACTGTCCAACTGTTGACGAAATGGAAACAGAGACAGAAAAAACAGCACATAGCTCCTTTCATCCTCAGTTATTCAAAAACACCGCTACACCGTTCAACAATTAATAGAATTATCAAACGCCATGCCAATATTAGCGGTGTCCATCCAATACAGGCAAAGGGGCTAAGGCATAGTCATGCAAGCTATCTCATTAATGAGCATAACATTGATGTCCTAGTGATTTCTAGAAGATTGGGACACTCAAGTCCTGAGATAACGCTAAAACATTACGCTCATCTATGGTCTAGAAATGACGAAAGCGTAGCACAGGCTATAGAGGATGACATTACTATTAAGCATAGTATAGAAAGTAAGGTGAAGTTTAAAGGAAACCAAAGTATAAAGAAAAAATAAACAAATAACCCCCAACGCTAACCTTTATGCGTTGGGGGTTAAAAGCAGGGAGGGAGGCAGGGAATAAGTTAACTAAAAGTTGCGATAAGTGGGGTAACTTATTGATAAATCCTTATAAAATCAATTGAAAAAAGGTTAGGACAGAGGTCGACTTATTCCCACTCCACAGTTGCAGGTGGTTTGCTGGTAATATCGTAGACGATGCGGTTAACATGGTCAACTTCATTGACGATACGGACAGAGATCTTTTGCAGAACTTCCCAAGGGATCTTGGCAAAGTCAGCTGTCATACCATCGATAGAAGTGATGGCACGAATGGCAATTGTGTAGTCGTAAGTTCGACCATCGCCCATAACACCTACTGAGCGAACGCCAGTGTTGACAGTGAAGTATTGCCAGATATCGCGGTCAAGACCAGCCTTGGCGATTTCTTCGCGGAGAATAGCGTCTGACTCACGGACAGTTTCCAATTTCTCCTCTGTGATTTCACCCATGACACGGATAGCAAGGCCAGGACCTGGGAATGGCTGACGCCAGACAATTTCATCAGGCATACCAAGCTCTGTACCCAAAGCGCGCACTTCATCCTTGTAAAGTGTATTTAGAGGTTCAATCAGCTCAAACTGCATATCTTCTGGCAGACCACCAACATTGTGGTGAGACTTGATAGTTTGAGCAGTGTCGGTACCAGATTCGATAACGTCAGTATAAAGTGTACCTTGAGCCAAGAATTTCACATCTTTAGTTTGCCGGCTTCGTCGTCAAAGACGTAGACAAACTCGTTTCCGATGATTTTACGTTTTTGCTCAGGATCAGATACACCAGCAAGTTTGTCAAGGAAACGCTTCGCTGCGTCCGCTTTAACGATATTCAAACCAAACTTTCCGCCCAGCATATCCATGACCTGATCTGCTTCGCCTTTGCGCAAAAGACCGTGATCTACAAAGATACAGATCAATTGATCGCCGATAGCTTTCTGCAAGAGGACACCTACAACAGAAGAGTCAACACCACCTGACAGACCGAGCAGGACACGTTTGTCGCCGACTGTTTCACGAATTTTTTGAATCTGCATATCAATGAAATTATCCATAGACCAGTCGCCCTTAGCACCACAGATATTGAGAGCGAAATTGCGCAAAATATCGTAACCGTACTCAGAATGACGAACCTCAGGGTGGAACTGGATTCCGTAGATTTTCTTGTCAGGATTTTCAATAGATGCAAAAGGACAGTCAGCAGATGTACCAGTGCGGACAAAGTCTGCAGGAATCTCCGTCACCGCATCACCGTGGCTCATCAGGACAAGCTGCTCTTCTGGTGTGCTTTCAAAGAGAGGGGAAGTAGTACGTGTTAGTTTTGATTGTCCATATTCACGATTACCGGCATCACCTGCTGGCACCACCTTCCCGCCCAATTTATGAGTCAAAAGCTGCATACCATAGCAAATCCCCAAAATTGGGATCCCCAACTCAAAAATCTCTGGGTCAATATCAAATGAATCTTCTTCATAAACTGAGTTAGGTCCACCTGAAAGAATAATCCCGACAGGACGGATAGCACGAACTTCATCCGCTGTGATCTTGTGGCTCTTGAGTTCAGAAAATACACCAATTTCACGGATGCGGCGCGAAATCAGCTGGTTGTACTGGCTGCCGTAATCAAGCACGATGATTTTTTCAACATCTTGCAATTCAGTTGTAGTTGTCATCTTTTCCCTTTCTTAAAAGAAGTAATCTTTTCCCATCATTCTATCACAAAAATCGAATTTTTCCAAGGTAATAGGACTAGCTGCAAGTAAAAATAACTGAAAAGTGAGGACATTTGCTCTAAGAATTGATAATAAAATAGGATTTCCCTACATTGATTGATATTTAGTTTGACTTTTTAAACTAATTGATAATACAATAAATGTATAAAAAAGCTGCTTAAAATCAGAAAAGAGGGCTATGATGTTACCTGCTTATGTGAAAATACATGATCAAATAAAAAAAGATATTGACGAGGGTATTTGGGAGATTGGCGAGCGTTTGCCAAGCGAACGCGATCTTGCTGAAACTTTCGAGGTCAGCAGAATGACTCTGCGCCAAGCTATTACGCTTCTGGTGGAGGAAGGGGTGCTAGAGCGTCGAGTCGGCAGCGGCACTTATGTCGCTAGCACACGAGTTCAGGAAAAAATGCGTGGAACGACTAGTTTTACGGAAATTATGAAGTCTCAAGGGAAAATACCGTCCAGCCAGCTGATTTCCTACCGTCGGACACTGCCAAGCGAGCGAGAAGTCGAAAAGCTGGGCATTCATAAGACAGAGAACATCATCCGCATGGAACGGGTTCGCTACGCTGACGATATCCCCGTGGTCTATGAAGTTGCCTCGATTCCAGAGAAATTTATAAAGAATTTCAAAAAAGAAGAAGTGACTAGTCATTTCTTTCAAACTCTACAAGAGCACGGCTATAAAATTGGCAAGTCCCAACAGACTATTTACGCCCGTTTGGCCAAGGAAAAAATCGCTAAATACCTAGGAATTCCCCGTGGTCACGCTATTTTAGGCCTAACACAGGTTTCTTATTTTGATGATGGAACGGCCTTTGAATATGTAAAAAGCCAGTATGTCGGCGAACGATTTGAATTTTATTTAGAAAACAAATGATTACATAATTTAAATTATGTTAGAAAGCTGTCAGTCGGCAGTTTTTTTATAATTCTCCATTTTCAAATATACCGAAAGAGTGGAGTTTAAAGGGATTATTTGGTATAATATTCCTTATGGAAATTGAAAAAACAAATCGAATGAACGCTCTGTTTGAGTTCTATGCAGCTTTGCTGACCGACAAGCAAATGAACTATATTGAGCTCTACTATGCGGATGACTACAGCCTTGCTGAGATTGCCGAGGAGTTTAACGTGAGCCGCCAAGCTGTCTATGACAATATCAAGCGGACAGAGAAAATTCTGGAAGACTACGAAATGAAACTGCACATGTACTCTGACTATATCGTCAGAAGTCAGATTTTCGATCAGATTATGGAGAAATACCCTGACGATCCCTATTTGCAGGAGCAGCTTGCAGTTTTGTCCAGCATTGATAACCGAGAATAAAACGGATAGAAACCTGTCCATTTCCATCATTTGATAATTAAGAGGAGAAATATTTATGGCTTTTGAAAATTTAACTGAACGCCTACAGAACGTCTTTAAAAAACTACGCAGAAAGGGAAAAATTTCTGAGAGTGATATCCAGGAAGCGACCAAGGAGATCCGTCTTGCTCTCTTGGAGGCTGACGTTGCCCTGCCTGTTGTTAAAGACTTTATTAAAAAGATTCGTGAGAGAGCTATCGGACACGAAGTTATTGACACGCTTAATCCAGCTCAACAGATCATCAAAATCGTAGACGAAGAGCTAACAGCCATTCTGGGGTCTGATACTGCCGAGATTATCAAGTCACCAAAGATTCCGACTGTTATCATGATGGTCGGTTTGCAAGGGGCTGGTAAGACGACCTTTGCGGGTAAATTGGCCAATAAACTCAAGAAAGAAGAAAACGCCCGTCCTTTGATGATTGCGGCGGATATCTACCGTCCAGCGGCTATTGATCAGCTGAAAACACTAGGGCAACAGATTGATGTGCCAGTCTTTGCCTTGGGTACCGAGTTTCCAGCAGTAGAGATCGTCCGTCAAGGTTTGGAGCAAGCCAAGGCTAACCACAACGACTATGTCCTGATTGATACGGCTGGTCGCCTACAAATTGATGAAAAGCTCATGCAGGAGCTAGCTGATGTCAAGGCATTAGCACAGCCAAATGAAATTCTGCTGGTAGTCGATGCCATGATCGGTCAGGAAGCAGCAAACGTAGCCCGTGAATTTAACAATCAACTCGAAGTGACTGGGGTTATCCTGACCAAGATTGATGGGGATACCCGTGGTGGTGCAGCTCTGTCAGTCCGTCAGATTACTGGCAAACCAATCAAGTTCACTGGTACCGGTGAAAAGATTACTGATATCGAAACCTTCCACCCAGACCGTATGTCTGGCCGTATCCTCGGTATGGGGGATATGCTGACCCTGATTGAAAGGCCGCTCAAGAGTACGATGAGAAGAAATCTCTTGAAATGGCTGAAAAAATGCGGGAAAACACCTTTGATTTCAACGATTTCATCGACCAGCTGGACCAAGTGCAGAACATGGGTCCTATGGAAGAATTGCTCAAGATGCTGCCAGGTATGGCCAATAATCCTGCTCTCAAAAATATCAAAGTAGATGAAAAAGAAATTGCCCGTAAACGTGCCATCGTATCCTCTATGACACCAGCCGAGCGGGAAAATCCAGACCTGCTTAACCCAAGCCGTCGCCGTCGGATTGCAGCTGGGTCTGGTAATAGCTTTGTCGAAGTCAATAAGTTTATCAAAGACTTTAACCAAGCCAAACAGATGATGCAGGGTGTCCTATCTGGAGATATGAACAAAATGATGAAACAGATGGGTATCAATCCTAACAATCTGCCTAAAAATATGCCGAGCGGCATGCCTGATATGTCAGCTTTAGAAGGCATGATGGGGCAAGGAGGTATGCCGGATTTATCTGCATTAGGCGGAGCAGGTATGCCAGATATGAGTCAACTTTTTGGCGGTGGCCTCAAAGGGAAAGCAGGAGAATTTCTCATGCGCCGCAGCATGAATAAAATGGCCAAGCAAATGAAGAAAAACAAGAAAAAACGGAAGTAATTGTAAATGAGTTACATAATTTAGTTTATGTAGCTTATTTTTGTACATTTAGGAAAAAAAGAAATGGAAAAAGTTGATTAAGTATCTAATTCGATTTTTATAACGACATACAAGCGAAACTCACTTCCCATCCCATCAGTCATCTGCCCTTGAGCAAAGTTGACATAGAACCAATTATTATGATTCCCGGCAGTTCAGCAACGGAGAATCGTTTTAACAAAATGGTTAGAAAACTCAATCACGGCCAGCATCCTCACCATAGTCTAATTCGTATCAAGGTCTGGAATGACGGTCGAATGACTTATCGTGGGCATTTGAAGCGAAAGGACAGAAACCCCATTTTTGTGATTGGTTTTCAGAATAATCGCGATGGTTACAAAAATATTAAGAAGCAGGCTGCTATGTTTAACGCTGCCATGACAGTTTTGCGAGAGAAATACTCTTTTACCAGCTTTAAAGGCTTGGGGCATTCTAATGGCGGACTGATTTATACAGTATTCCTGCAGCAATACCTGGCAAACCATTCTGGATTGGAGATGGAAAAGCTCCTGACTATTGGCAGTCCTTATAATTTGAATAAAAAAGAAGTCAGTGATCGAGTTCCGATGTTGGAAGATTTTGTGACCAATCAAGACAAGTTACCTCAGCAACTTCAGCATCTATCGATTTTAGGAATATTTTTCCGAGACGGTGACGGAATTGTCCATAGAAGCAGTGTAGAGGCTGGGAGTTTGATTTACAAAGGAAAGATTGCTTCGCATAGAGAGGTCGTCATCACAGGCAAGGCTGCTCATCATTCATCTCTACCACAAAATGAACAGGTAGTTGATTTGATTAGGGAGTTTTTGTTGGGATAAATTTTTTATTTTTACGTCACATAATTTAAATTAGGTAAATGTCGATGTAAATATGAATAAAATAAAAGAAATTATCCAATCTATTTAGCAATCAAAAAAAGCTCAGACACTATCCATTAAACAATAGCAAAAAAAGTTTACTAAAAAAAGGTTTACTTTTTATTTTATCTGTGATACAATACTGCTGAACAATTAAGTTATTGATAATTGTTTGTACAGTCAAGGAGGATTTATAAATGGTAAAAGAAACAAAATATTATGCCTTGGAAGAACTAATCTGTGAATTCAAAAACATGGTTAGTAGAAGAAGATACCCTTACTAAAAAAAATTCTGCTAAGAGTTATGCTACTTATATTCATAAAGCTTTTTGCTTATCTCTTAGAAAAAGAGATTCCAAATGGAAAGGAAATTGTGAAACCTCATAATTTTAAGAAAGGTCAGAAGACAACAGACAACAACTACAACAATGTTGTTATTTATTATGAAGCGTTGCTAGCGAAACAAAGTAAAGATAAGACAGTAATGAACTCTATTTCGGGATTCAGAAAATTCTTAATTTTCATGGAAAGTCAGGAATATGTTTTTTTGATAGAAATATTTCTGATAAAGATCTAAAAAAATATAAAGATAAACAACAGCTCAGTTATCAAGTTGTTTACTCAAATAAAGATCTCAAAAAGTATTTTTTAAAAAGTAGACTGAAAAACTCAAGATCGTGTGTATAAACATTTAGTACTACCATTAAGAGTTATTAATACATTATTAAAAAAAGAATTTGGAGAAACTTATGAATACTTTTTTTGGATACAAAAAAATAGATAACATTCAGTATCTTATAAAAGATGAGAATATAAATATAAGGCATAGAGATGTAGAGCAGTTAGAACTTACTGAAGAAAATAAGATTATTCTTACAACAAAAGACGGCTTGCGCCAATACTTGTATACTGACACCAAGTCAGGGAAACAAGAAATGAAAGCTTCACGCATTAGAGATGTCACAATAGATCATAAAAATCCCACTACATGATTTAACATTAAACCATCATTATCCTGAACTTCATAAGCTTAGTGATATAGTCAAAAAGATTTTAGAAAAGTCGGGGGAAGGTATTAAAGGTCGCACCCTTACAAAATATAAAAAATTAATCGATGAATATCTTACTGAAGGAAATGAGATCGACTTAGAAAAGCTATTCTATGACTTTAAGGTATTGTACAATAAAATGGATCTTATTCTCATGGATGGTGCGTCTAATTCTTCAAAAGGAAAAATTAAAACAAAAAAAACAAGTCTTAAATGACTTGTTTTTTTGTGGTTCTTAATAAGAAAAGGACTGATATGACTGATTTTTAGTCGTCATTTCTTAAAACCAAAAAAATTTATGTACAATTGACTTAATAAGGGTTAAACCCTTGATACAACTGGATTAGAAGCATAAAAGTACACTAATTTGAAAATGTACTTTATTTTTTGTTTTTGTACATTATTTTTTTGGGGTGAATATTGTACATTTTGGCGGGTATGGAGTAGATGTGGTGAGTTGGAATAAAGTACATTTTATTCTAAATGTATGAATAAATAGTTTACTTTCTATTGAATTACACTTTTCATTGATTGAAATAGGAATCTTTCGTAATAAATTACAACAGACGAACTGTTCGAGTATGGTATAATTGATTATGTTAGTTATTAAATGTTAAACGTTTTGAAAGGAATTGTTGATGATAAAAGAAAAGATTGATAACAATGAAAAAAAGACTCCTAACAGCCGTGAAATTACTTTACTTAAGAATGACTTTCCGCATTTTTTTGACCCAGATGGAAATTTCTTGATGGATCGATTTAAAGAGATGCTCAAGTCTGATGAAGTCACGATTGCAAAAGAAGGTTATGGACTTAATTTTCTGGGTAAAAGCTATGCCAGATTTCAAACCTCAACAGAAAGTGAGACAATCATCAGTCCTCTGACGGAGCATAATGAAAAAGAGGAAAATAAAGACTCAGAGAACCTTTATATCATCGGAGATAATCTAGACGCCCTCAAACATCTGCTCAAATCCTACAGCCGAAAAATCAAATGTATCTACATCGATCCTCCCTACAATACTGGCAGTGATAGCTTCGTTTACCCTGATAATTTCAAATTCGATGCCCAAACCTTGAGTGAAAAGATGGGGATTGACCAGGATGAAGCAGAAAGAATCATGGACATGCGAGGTAAAAGCACTCACTCAGCCTGGCTGACTTTTATGTATCCACGTCTGGTCTTGGCTCGTGACCTTCTCAGCGATAATGGTGTGATTTTTATCTCTATCGATGACAATGAACAAGCCAACCTCAAGCTTATCTGTGATGAGATTTTTGGGGAAGAGAATTTTATTAAAGATTTAATTGTTAATACTGCAGAGGGTGGTGGAAATGCTAAATATGTTGTAAATGGCCACGAGACTGTTTTAGTATATGTAAAAGATATTCTTCATTTTGATAATTTAAAGCGCCCAAAAGATATTCGTGGAAAAAAAGTTATTATTGATGGTGAGTTATATTGGATACAAGAAGACGCAGTTCGAGAACAATTTGGGAAATATGGTAACTTACATTATGAAGATGTTATTGAATTAAAAGGTATTGATTTCAAACATAAAAATTGATAAGGGATAGAAAATAATGAATATGTTTTAGTCCCTAAATCATATGGTAAAACGATAATAGGGAAGCTTAGGAAAGTATCTGATGATTTTTCTAAGTTTCACAGTATTCTCAATTTAGAAAATATAAATAAGCACCTAACTGCTGACGGAATCAGAGAACTTGAAGAATTATTCAGTGTATCGAAAGGAACTTCTCCTTTCGATACACCAAAGCCTTTAGAGTTACTTCAAAGACTAGTGTTAGCTACAACTTTCAAAGGTAACAATAATGATATTGTTCTCGACTTCTTCTCCGGTTCTGCAACAACGGCCCATGCGGTTATGAAGCTCAATGCGGAGGATGGCGGCAATCGCAAGTACATTCTGGTCCAGCTGCCGGAAGAGATTGAAGCATCCAAGCCAGCAGCCAAGGCTGGTTACAAGACCATTGACGAGATTGGCCGGGAGCGGATTAAGCGGGCAGCTGCTAAGATTAAGGAAGAAACCGGGGCGGATATCGATTATGGCTTTAAAGTTGTCAAATTGTCCAAAGTAAACGAACAGACCTTGGATAAGCTGGAAAGCTTTAATCCCGATGCTCTGGTGCCTGAGGATCCAGTAGCTTATTTTGCCGGTCCAGAGTCTTCGGGCTTGGATACCATTCTGACTACCTGGCTCAATCAGGATGGTTATGGTCTCCATGCTAAGTGGCAGGACCTTGAGCTAGTAAGCTACAAGGCACAGCTTCATGAGAATACCCTCTATATTGTCAATGATGGGATTGAAAGTCAGGATATCCAGCGTCTGATTGAGATGATTGAGAATCAGAAGCTGGATATCAATCGCATTGTTTATTATGCTTATTCTCTTAATCATGCGGTCCTGACAGAACTCAAAAATAATATTAAAAAAACCTCAGAAATGGTAAAGAAGTAACAATCAACGAAAGGTACTAATATGAAGCTTCAATTGCAAATTTTGCCTCATCAAACCAATGCTGTGAATATCGTAAACGAAGTCTTTCATGATGCTCATTTTGATTACGGTGATATTGAGAGCAATCCTACCTTTGATCCTTACGATGTCAAGATCAAAGACAATATCCAAAAAATCCAAAATGGACATTTTTTACCAGAGTCAATAATCGCCAAAGCGGAACGAAAATCTGATGACGATGGCATCCTTGGGATTGATATTAAGATGGAAACGGGGACAGGGAAGACCTATGCTTATACCCGTATCATGTATGAGCTCCATAAAAACTACGGTTTTAATAAGTTCATTATCCTTGTACCAACTACTCCGATTAAAGAAGGTACAAAGAATTTCATTGAGTCGGACTATGCCCGTGTACACTTTGGCGACCTCTATCCTAATGCTGACCTAAAACTAGAGGTACTCAATCCCCAAAAATCTACTAAAAGCAAGAAAAAAATGTTTCCCTCTGCCATTTCCAACTTTTCCCGGAGCACCCGCTTAGAGGAAAAGCGAATCAATGCTCTTCTGATGACCAGCGGGATGCTTCTCTCAGCGGCCACAATGGAGAAAAGTTATGACCAGACCCTTTTTGGCTCCTTAACAGTTCCCATGGATGCCTTGCGAGAGACTCGTCCAGTTGTTATCATTGATGAGCCACATAGATTTAAAAAGGGAAACAAAGCTTATCAGAAGCTGGTTGAAAAGATTCAGCCTCAGGCTATCGTCAGATTTGGTGCTACCTTCCCTAAGAATGATAAAACAAAGGAAATTGACTACAATAATCTTGTTTACAATTTAAATGCTGTTAAAGCCTTTAATGATGGTCTGGTGAAAGGTGTTGCCATTCAGACCCCGGAGAATACGGATAAAGAAACCACTAAAGTCAAATTGTTAGAAATTACCAGCAGGAAGTCCAAAGTTGCTGTTTTTAGAAACGAAAGCTCAAAGAAGGAATTGACAATCGGTCTCGGGGAAAATCTGGCAGATCTTGCACCGGAATTCCGAGGACTGACCTTGGAAAAGGTTGGAAAAATCGAAGAAGCAGGCATAAAAAAAGGTGTCGAGCTGTCGAACGGAACAACTTTAGCTGTGGGAGAGAGTGTTTTTGCAAATATCTATTCTGACAATTATCAGGATATTATGCTCAAGCAGGCGCTGAAGAATCACTTTGAACAAGAAGAAAAAAACTTCTATCGCCAAAGAAAGATTAAAACCCTGTCCCTCTTTTTCATTGACAGTGTCTACTCTTACCGGGGTGAAGAGAATGATGGCTACTTAAAAATCAAATTTGAGAGCTTTTTGAAAGCTGAGCTTGAGGCAAGAATCAAGAAATTATCCAAAGAAACGAGCGGCATTAAACTAGAATACCGTAGTTTTTTGGAGGCTTCCTTTGCTGATCTGGCTGCTACGAACGGTGGTTACTTTGCTGTCGATAACTCTACTGACGATGATAAAATCAAGGAAGAGATTGATGCGATCCTAAGGGACAAAGAAAAGCTGCTGTCCTATAAAAATGATGATGGCTCATGGAATACCAGAAGATTTATCTTTTCAAAGTGGACCCTGCGTGAAGGCTGGGACAATCCCAATGTCTTTCAAATTGCCAAGCTCCGATCCAGCGGCAGTGAGATTAGTAAGCTTCAGGAAGTAGGACGTGGCCTTCGTCTGCCTGTTGATGAATACGGTAATCGAATTTCTACAGAAGAGTTTTACTTGACCTATCTCATTGATTTCAGTGAGGAGGATTTTGCCAATACACTGGTCAGTGAGATTAATAGTGATGTCGTCCAAAGCAAAGTCATCAGTGATAGAGACCTTGAAAGAGTTGCTAAAGAGCGCAATATGGATGTAGATGACTTATATATTGACTTACTGACTAATAAATTTATCGATAGAAAAAATAATATTATCGATGAAAATAGGAAAGAGTTTTTCGCTGCCTATCCAGAGTTTAATGAAGGGCTTAATCCAGATAAAGTCATGCAGAAAGATAAGATGAATAAAAACTATGTTAATATTCGTCCGGATAGGTTTGAAACTCTCAAGTCACTGTGGGAAAACATCAATAAAAAATATTACGTTAAATTGGATGCTTTGACTGAGGAGGAACTCCAGGCTGCTGTTCTTGCTATTCTGAATGATGGCATTTATGGTCAAGAGCATATTACTATCACCGAAAAAAGATTGTCTGCTGAAAAACAGGGGGTAACTATTTCAGACTCCCAGGCTGGTTATTTCGTCACTGACGGCATGATTTCCTATGGCGATTTCTTGAAGAGACTCCATAAAGCAACTAATCTGCCCATCACAATCATTCATAAGGCTATTACTGAGTACGCTGGAAGCAATAAGATTCCAGATGATTTTTTCAATAAAAAAACTCTTTCGAATTTTATTAGTAAGTACCAGGAATGGCTTGAGCTGACTTTCGTTAATCGATTCAGTTACAAAAAAATGGATGTTGGACTAGGCGATACCGTTCTTACAAATCTAGATGGCACCCCTCGAGAAAATATTATCCAAGGAAATATCGGTGTCTACAGAGATGATTCAAAAATCGTTCCTGAAAAATTTCTTTATGATAGTTTCGTCTATGATTCTAACTTAGAAAAGTTAAACATTGAGCGCAGTAACATTGAAGAAGTTGTCGTCTTTGGGAAGATTCCTCGTCGCAGTATCAGAGTGCCTTTATACTTTGGCGGAACGACCAGTCCAGACTTTATGTATGTTCTTCAAAAGGATGATGGTGAGCTAGAAATTAACCTCATTATTGAGACAAAAGATGTCAATAAAGATACCTCTATTCGTGGAGAAGAAAAGCTCCGAATTGAAAGTGCAAGAAGATTTTTTGAAGCTCTAAAAGAAGAAGGGTTGAATGTAAAATTCCAACAGCAGATTAAAAAAAATGAGATAATTGGAATGATCAAGAAGGTTATTGATTCTCAATAGAGTAACATTACGAAGATAGAAAAGGTACTATCTCAGGCCTTTTAAGAAAGTTTAGAAAGACCAAACCATGAAAATGTGGCTTGGTCTTTGTTGTATTTTTTATATGAAAAACTAAAAATTTATGTACAATTGACTTGATAAGGCTAAAACCCTTGATACAACTGAATTAGTTATTTGTAGTAAAAAAACAGCTTTTTCAGTGAACAGGGGCTATACCGAAAAATGCCAAAAAAAATAGCAAAATAATTTAATTTATCAAAGTAAAAAAACAAAAATGAACATTTGAAAAAAAAATTTTTTTAGTTTTCACGTAAATAATGTACATTTTTGACGATTTTTTTGGCCGAAAAAAAAATTTTTAGTTATTTTTTTAGCTATTCCTCCGACATCTTTCCGAAAAAAACTATAATTTTTCTTGAAAAAAATATGTCTAGGGTATGCTATACTACTGTTATAGAAAAAACGGAGAGATATTATGAGACGTGAACTGTTATTAGAAAGAATTGATAAACTCAAGGCTACTATGCCCTGGTACGTTCTAGAATACTACCAATCCAAACTGGCAGTGCCTTATAGTTTTACGACCTTGTATGAATATCTTAAAGAATACGATCGATTTTTTCGCTGGGTTTTAGACTCTGATATATCTGATGCTTCAGAGATTGCTGAAATTCCCCTCTCGGTCTTGGAAAATATGACCAAAAAAGACATGGAAGCTTTCATTCTTTATTTGCGAGAGAGGCCGCTTCTCAATGCGAATACAACCCAAAACGGTGTTTCCCAAACAACCATCAACCGAACTCTTTCGGCTTTGTCCAGCCTATACAAATATTTGACTGAGGAAGTGGAAAACGAGCAGGGTGAGCCCTACTTCTATCGAAATGTAATGAAAAAAGTTGCTACTAAGAAGAAAAAAGAAACTCTGGCTGCTCGTGCAGAGAATATTAAGCAGAAGCTCTTTTTAGGGGATGAAACCGAGGAATTTCTCCGATATATCGATACGGAGTACCCTAAGAAGCTCTCTAATCGCGCCCTGTCCTCTTTCAACAAGAACAAGGAACGGGATTTGGCCATCATTGCTTTGTTGCTAGCCTCTGGCGTTCGTCTGTCTGAAGCTGTTAATCTAGACCTGAAAGACATTAATCTCAAAATGATGGTTATTGAAGTGACAAGAAAAGGCGGAAAAAGGGACTCTGTCAATGTTGCTGCTTTTGCTAAGCCCTATTTAGAAGACTATCTGAGTATTCGAAGCAAACGATACAAGGCCGAAAAGACTGATACAGCCTTCTTTTTGACTGAATATCGCGGCACTCCGAATCGAATCGATGCTTCCAGTGTCGAAAAAATGGTAGCCAAGTATTCCGAGGACTTCAAGGTGCGAGTGACGCCTCACAAACTCCGCCATACACTTGCTACACGTTTGTATGATGCAACAAAATCTCAAGTTCTCGTCAGTCACCAGCTAGGTCACGCCAGCACACAAGTCACTGACCTCTATACCCATATCGTCAATGATGAGCAAAAGAATGCTCTGGATAAGCTCTAGTTTACAGAACTAAAATTATGACACATATAACAGTAAATGCTCTATGAACAAAAATCATAGAGCATTTTTACCTAACTTAAATAGTATTTAACCGAATCACTTCATCAGCTTTTTCCCAAATCGCTGGATTATGCGTTGCAAGGATCATCAAGCGGTCTGGCTTTTTCAATGATAAAAGCAAGTTCATAATTTCTTGTGAAGTTTCTGGATCAAGTGCTGCAGTCAGTTCATCTGCCAAAATCAAAGGAGGATCCTTGAGGATGACTTTGGCCAAGGCGACACGTTGCGCTTCTCCACCTGATAATTCATAGATTTTTCGATCGAGTGTGAGATAATCCAATCCGACCTTTTCTAAGACTTCTTCTTCTCGCTGCTTCTTCTCTTGTTTATTCGATTTTTGACCAATCAATCCAAGTTCTAAATTCGCAGCTACGGTCTCGTTTTCAAGAAGACCAAAGTTTTGAAAGAGATAGCCTAATTCATTTTTAAAAAAGTGATGAGATTTGATTTGCTTAAGCTCTTGCCCTCGATAGCTGATACTTCCCTTATCATAAGGTTCTAGTTTGGCAAGAATATTGAGTAGGGTTGTTTTGCCACAACCGCTATTTCCGATTAGGGCATAGACTTTTCCTGCTGCAAATTGCAGATTGGTATCCTGAAAGACAGTCCGTTCTCCAAATGATTTTTCCAGATGTTCTATTTTAATCATATTAGGCTCCTTTCAGAATAATGGGCAAGAAATGCTCTTCTTTGTGCGAGCGGTAAAGGAGAATCAGCCAAGCATTAATCGTAAATAATAAAAGCGTGACGAGAGCGATCCACCATTCCTGTGTGAGAAAGAAAATCAGGACACTACCTAATAGCAGCATGGTAATCTCTGATACGAGCATACTTTTATGAATTTTCAAAAAGTCCATGCCCGCAATCTTCTTCAGGAATATCGGTCTTCTAAACTCTTCAAAATAGAGGAAATTCATGGTGTTAAAGAGTAGAATGGAGGTCCCCATTCCGAAGATACCGCCAGCAATGGCCATGAGGTTCTCTAATTGAATGGATTGCATCATCTGCTGATAGACAGCCGCTGCATAGTCGTATTGACTCACGTTTTTTCAAGCCCATGCTCAGCTATTAGCTTCTTGCTTTTTTCAAGTCCATCAAAATACAGATAAGAATTAAGATGAGAGAAATAAGGATTGTCGTAGCCACCAAAACTTCTAGGTCGAACAACAACCAAAATCGGATCGGTTAAGAATTGCTGATAGTTCAGAGGTGTATTATTATAGATAAATCGTTTTTGGTTGTTAGGAAGATAGGTCACCCGTGCTTTCATGGGTAACTGGCTCTTTCCTTGATTATCTTTAGGAGTCAGATAATCTTCATAGCGTTTTTTCAACTCCTCTTCTTGCCCTTTCAACTTTTCAGGGAGCAAGAGTCCAAATTCTCCAGCTTGCAAGTGATTCAAGCGCTCTTTTTCCTCAGGGGAAACTGAGATCCTTTGGATATCAAGGTAATTTGGAGTGACATACAGAGTATTGGCAAGAGAATCGTAATCTGTGATCGAAAGATCTCTCCCTGTTCTAGGATCATTCATGAAGCCTTTTGAATCAAAAGATGCGAGCTGATGATAGACCAAGAGACCACCTTTTTCGATGCCAGACTCGATGAGCTTAGACCATTTGGCTCTGTTCTCAATTTGCGTCTCTTTGTTTGTACTCTGTGAAAAATCCTCCCGATTTACACCAATTTGAACCCAATTCGTCTCTTTAGACCAAGCCACTTTCCCCTCTTGGTAAGTCTGCCAGACAGAACCATAGATACTGACTCGATGGATAGCAAGGCCAATGAGAGCAACAGCGAGAAATTGACAGGTAAAGAGAAAAACTAAAATCCTTTTTACTGGAATTTTCCCTTTTAAAAGGCTAACCAAGTGCACCGTCTGGATGCTGAAAGCAAAGATAAAGGACAGAAGAGCTGATACGATGAGTAAGAGCATATTGTAAATAATACTACTCGAAATGATGAAGGAATAGGCAAAGGGGGTTAATTGTAAACAATAAATCAAAATGGATCCTAAGGCACTGGCTCCAATACATCCTAAAAGCAGCTCTCTGCTGTCTTCCATGAGAGAACGTCCAAAGAGAGAACGTCCAAAGAGTTGGTACCGTCTCATCCCTGCAATGTAACGAATCCCTGCACTCCTCAATTCAAGTGTTTTTTGAATAATGGTCAATGCACTAAAGCTAAGGATTGGGAACCGGATCCAAAAAACGCCATAAAATTCTGCAAGAGATTAGGCTTATTCATGAAAGTCTTTGAGAAAGCAAGTTCGTGTAGTTTTTGATCCAACTTTTCGAGTGGTAACTTCCCTGATAGTATATAGTAATTGGTAAGCAAGCTTTCCTTAGAAGCGAGCTCTTTATCTGCTTTTTTGATGCCCTTTGGAAGCTCTCCCTCTCCGTATATATCATAGGAGAACTTGACCTGACCTTGCGAATCCGTTTTTTGAATCTGACGAGCGATTAAACTATTATTTTCCTTTGCTAACTGATCAAAGTTGGACGAAAGCTCCTCATAAATGACAGTTCTCTCTTGTTTAAGAACTCCTACCACAGGGAGGCTTCGGTGGATGAGCGTATTTGGTGAAATAAAGGCAATCCAAAGAAGAAAGCTGGTGACAAAAAGATTAGAAAAGATAATAAAGACTCGTTTCATAAGATCACACTTTCTAAAGAGAGCTTGAAGAGAGATATTTCAAGCTTTTCAAATGACTTTATCCATCTATAGTATATCATAAAAGCAATATATTAGAAATTATTTATAGGTAAAAATGAGTTCAAAAAAGAGGCTGGGACAAAAGTCCTAGCCTCTCAATTGTCTTTGGATTGTCGAGCAAGACGCAGTGGTTGAGTGGGCTCTACTACACTGATTTCATCAGCTTTTACAGCCCTACTCAACTGTGCGGAGGTGGGACGACGAAATCGAATTCTAACGAATTACCGATTTCTGTCCCACTCTCTTATGATTTTATCCTACTACTGCTTCAGCGATTTCTTCACGACTGATACCAGCAAAGTAGCGGGTAATATCTATTGTTTCCAGTGCTTTGAGGACATCCTCACGTTCATAGCGAACACCGCGAAGGACATCTTCTACTGCTGCGACGTCTTCGATACCAAAGAAGTCACCATAAATCTTGATGTCTTGGATTTTAGACTCGATAACATTGGCAAAAACTTCGACCTTACCACTAGGGAATTTTGTTCCACGACGGATGTTAAATTCAGGTGATTTGCCGTAGTTCCAGTCCCAAGTACCAAATTTAGTATCCTTGATACGATTGATTTCCGCCAATTCTTCTTCTGAGAAGACGTATTCAGTCATCTCAGGGTATTCTTTTTTCATATAAGCCAGGAGAAGATCCTTAAACTCTTCAACAGTGATTTTCTCTGGTAGCTCGTCCACAATATTGGTCACACGAGCACGGACAGATTGAACTCCCTTGGATTCAAACTTATCCTTAGAAACTTTAAGAGCATTGGCCAAGACTGACAAATCCACATCAAAGAGCAGACAGCCATGGTGCATGATACGGCCATTGATGTAAGCTTGGGCATTGCCACAGAATTTCTTGCCATCAATTTCCAAGTCGTTGCGGCCAGTGAATTCAGCCTTTACACCAAGTTGAGCCAAGGTATTGATTACTGGCGTTGAGAAAGATTTGAAATCAAAGGCTTTATTCTCATCTTCTTTAGAAATAATCGTGTAGTTGAGATTGTTAAGATCGTGGTAGACAGCTCCACCACCGCTAATGCGGCGCACAACTTCGATACCATGTTCCCGTACATAGTCGCGGTTGATTTCTTGGATGGTGTTTTGATGGCGCCCGACAATAATTGATGGCTTATTGATCCAGAGCAGGAAAATTTGATCCTCATCAAGGAGATGCTTAAAAGCATACTCCTCGAGAGCGATATTAAAGGCAGTATCATTGCTATTGTTAATGATATATTTCATTGACGAGACATCCTTTATTTTTCTTAGGTGAGTGGATAGCCATTCCCAAAACATCCGCAAACGCTTCGTACATCACTTCAGAATATGTAGGGTGTCCGTGGATAGTCTTGAGCATTTCTTCAACAGTGATTTCCATTTCGATGATGCTTGATGCTTCGTTGATCAATTCTGCAGCTGCAGGACCAATGATGTGAACACCAAGGATTTCTCCGTACTTCTTATCAGCGATAACTTTAACAAAACCTTGAGCTGCATCTGAGGCGATGGCACGACCGTTAGCCGCGAAGTTGAATTTACCGATGGCAACATCGTATTTCTCACGAGCTTGTTCTTCAGTCAAACCAACTGCAGCAACTTCAGGAAGAGTGTAAATGGCTGCAGGAGTCAAGTTGAGTTTCGCTACAACATGGTTTCCTTTAAGGGCGTTTTCAGCAGCAACTTCACCCATACGGAAGGCTGCGTGGGCCAACATCTTGGTACCGTTGATATCGCCCGGTGCGTAAATACCTGGAACAGAAGTTTCCATGTACTCGTTGACCTTGATACGGCCACGATCCAATTCGAACTCGACATCGCCAATACCCTCTAGATCTGGCACACGTCCGATAGAAAGCAGAGCTTTATCTGCGAGGATATCTTCTTTTCCTTCAACCTTGATACGAAGTTTGCCGTTTTCTTCGATGATTTCTTCCAACTTAGTTTCAGTCAGAATTGTCATACCCTTGCGCTCCAAGATGAGACGAAGGTTCTTAGAAACTTCCGCATCCATGGCTGGAACGATACGATCCATCATTTCAACAACTGTAACTTTTGAACCAAATGTCATGAAGGCTTGACCAAGCTCAATACCAACAACACCACCACCAATAATAACGAGTCTTTCTGGCACTTCGTTCATTTCCAGAATATCATCACTGGTCATAACAAGAGATGATTCCATACCAGGAACGTTAATCTTGCTGACTTTTGAACCACCAGCAAGGATGATCTTCTTGGTTTCAAGCAATTCTGAACCATTAACCAAAACATTCTTGTCTTTAGTAATGGTACCAACACCCTTATGAACAGCTACGCCATAGCTGCGGAGAAGGCCAGCAACACCACCCACCAAGGTATTGACAACTTTAGACTTGGTTGCTAGGAGCTTGTCCATATCAACTGTAAAGTTTGGATTTTTCAATGACAATACCACGATTTGCTGCATGACCGATGTTTTCGATAATTTCAGCATTGTGGAGATAAGTCTTAGTTGGGATACAGCCACGGTTCAAGCAAGTTCCGCCGAGTTCAGACTTTTCAACCAAGGCAATCTTGCCACCAAGTTGAGCCGCTTTGATGGCAGCTACGTATCCAGCAGGACCACCGCCGATAACAACGATATCGTAAGCGTCATCACTCTTACCATCATCATTTGATGCACTTGCTGCAGGTGCAGGGGCTGGCTGCTGGCGCTGCTGCTCCTGCTGTTGGGATATTTTTCGCCTTCTTCACCAAGGTAACCGATAACTTCCGTTACAGGGACAGTTTCGCCATCACCCTTGAGAATGGCAATCAAGTAGCCATCTTCTTCTGCTTCCAATTCCATGCTGACCTTGTCAGTCATGATTTCCAAAAGGATTTCCCCTTCTTTGACAAATTCGCCGACTTTTTTATTCCATTGAACAATTTGTCCTTCGGTCATATCCACGCCGGCTTTTGGCATAATTACTTCTAAAGCCATTTTTATTTCCTTTTCTAATTAGTTCTTCATTTGCTGAGCGCTTCTTTGCTTTTCAGACTAGCAAAGAAAATCTTATACCAACATTGAAATTGGGTCTTCAATCAGAGCCTTCAAGTCCTTCATGAACTTAGCTCCTGCCATTCCATCAACTACACGGTGGTCAATGGTCAAGCCCAAGCTCATAATTGGACGGATAACGATTTCTCCATTCACAACGACAGGTTTTTCAACTGTTGAGCTGACACCCAAGATAGCAGAGTTTGGTTGGTTGATGATTGGTCCAAAAGACTGTACACCAAACATTCCCAAGTTACTAATCGTGAAGGTTGAGTTTTGTAGCTCGCTCGGTGCCAATTTGCCATCCAAAGTACGTCCGATAACGTCTTTAAATGCCACAACCAACTCTGACAAGCTCATTTTTTCTGCGTTGTAGACGACTGGCGTCATCAGACCATTGTCCATACCGACCGCCATAGCCAAATTCACATAATTGTGAGTGATGATCGTCTTTCCTTCGTCCGTCAATGAAGCGTTGAGATAAAGGGTGCTTCATCAATGTCTTGACAACAGCAAGCGAAAGCAGGTCTGTCACAGTTACTTTCTTGCCAGTTGCTTCTAGGATTGGCTCTAGAACTTTTTTACGCAGAGCCAACATTTCTGTCATGTCAACATCATAGTTGAGGGTAAAGGTTGGCGCAGTTAGGTAAGATTCAACCATCCGTTGTGCGATAACCTTCCGCATTGGCGTCATTGGAATCCGCTCAATTTCACCGTAAGGAGTGATGTTGTCTGGAACTTCTTCCACTTTCTCGATTTGAGCAGGAGACTTAATCGTATCCGACTCAATATTTTTCAGGCAGAAAGGCAAGGACATCTTTTTTTCATAATCTTGCCACGATGGCCAGTTCCTTGAATTTCTTGCCAAGCGATATTATGTTCTTGGGCAATTCGTTTTTGCCAGTGGTGAAATCCGCACCACGTTTGTATCTTTATAAGTTTCCACGTCTTCTTTGTGGACACGACCGTTTGCGCCTGAGCCAGAAACATCATAGAGGTTGATTCCCAAATCATCCGCTAACTTTCTAGCAGCAGGAGTCGCTCTTAGCTTATCATCAGCCATGACCTCTCCAATTCTAATTATGATACTAAAGGCACTGACTGCAAAAGAAAAAAAGTAGCTTTAATTCCTTCCAGTCGTAACCCTACAAGTTGTTTTTAATGCTATTTGTAACGACTATCAGCCATCACGAAAGTTTTAACATCTTTGACTCTCTACACAAGATTAGATTAGATTACATAAAATAATCTATGTAATCCAATCCATGAGAAAAGCCTTTTTCTTTATTATACCTTATTCTTTATGATATGTCTTCCGAATAGCGTCTTTGATGCTTTCAACAGTCGGAATCATTGCGTTTTTCCAAGTTTTGTGCATAAGGCATTGGCACATCTTCACCGGCACAACGGCGGATTGGCGCATCCAGATAGTCAAATGCTTCAGACTCGGCAATAATCGCTGAAATTTCACCAATGAAACCGCTAGTTTTGTGGGCATCATTGACCAGAACGACCTTACCAGTCTTTTTTTAACAGAGTTGATGATAATGTCCTTATCAAGCGGCACCAATGTACGTGGGTCAACGACTTCTACAGAGATACCTTCTTCTGCCAATTCTTCAGCTGCCTGCATGACACGGCGCAGCATTTTTCCGTAGGTAACAACTGTTACATCAGTACCTTCTTTTTTGATTTCGCCAACGCCAAGCGGAATAACATAGTCAGGATCGACTGGCACTTCCCCTTTTTGGTTAAATTCAGACTTATATTCCAAGATAATAACTGGGTTATTGTCTCGGATAGAAGCTTTGAGGAGACCTTTCATATCAGCTGGAGTACCTGGTGCTACTACCTTCAATCCTGGAATGTGGGTAAACCAAGATTCCAAAGACTGAGAGTGCTGAGCTGCAGAGCCCACTCCGTTACCAGCTGCGCAGCGAATGGTCATTGGAACTTGCCCTTTACCGCCAAACATGTAGCGAGTTTTAGCTGCTTGGTTGACGATATTATCCATGGCAATCACAGCGAAGTCCATGAAGGTCATATCGACGATTGGACGAAGACCTGTCATAGCTGCTCCTGCTGCTGCTCCAGAAATAGCTGCTTCTGAAATCGGACAGTCACGTACACGCTCAGGTCCAAACTCTTCCAGCATACCAACGGATGTTCCGAAATCTCCACCAAAGACCCCGACATCCTCTCCCATCAAGAGTACATTTTCATCGCGACGCATTTCCTCAGACATAGCGAGGATAATGGTGTCACGAAAAGACATAGTTTTAGTTTCCATTTTCTTTTTCTCCTCTCTTTAGTCTGCGTAAATATCTTCAAAGGCAGATTCAAGCGGCGGGAATGGGCTTTCTTCTGCGAACTTGACAGATGCGTCTACTGCTTCTTTGACTCCAGCTTGGATAGCTTCAAGTTCTTCCTCGCTCGCAATCTTGTTTTCCAGCAAGTAGTTACGAAGATTTTCGATTGGATCTTTCTTCTTCCATTCGTCTACTTCTTCACGAGTACGGTATTTACCAGGGTCAGAAGACGAATGTCCCAACCAACGATAGGTCACACTCTCGATCAGAACTGGTCCCTTACCACTGCGAACATGCTCGACAGCCTTTTGGAAGCCTTCATAAACATCCAGAACATTATTGCCATCTTCGATGAACATACCTGGAATGCCATAGGCTGCACTACGTTGGTGAATATGGTCAACATTAGTCATTTTCTTAATATCAGCAGAAATACCATAGCCGTTATTGATACAGTAGAAAATAACTGGCAGATTCCAGATGGAAGCCATGTTAACAGCTTCGTGGAAAACACCTTCGTTGGTCGCACCGTCACCAAAGAAGCAGACAACAATCTTGCCTGTCTTTTTCATTTGCTGGGTCAGAGCTGCTCCGACAGCGATTCCCATACCGCCACCTACAATACCATTGGCACCAAGGTTTCCAGCATCCAGATCAGCAATATGCATAGAGCCGCCTTTTCCTTTACAAGTACCATTATACTTACCAAGGATTTCAGCCATCATACCATTCAGGTCAATACCTTTGGCAATGGCTTGACCGTGTCCACGGTGATTAGAAGTGATTAAATCATCCGGGTTCAAAGCTAACATTGCACCAACGTTTGCTGCTTCCTCACCAACTGAAAGTGAGTCATGCCTGGAACTTTTCCTTTTTTTACAAGTTGCGCAATTTTCAAGTCCATGCGACGGATCTCTTCCATCTTACGGAACATCTCTAATAAGAGAGATTTATCTAAAGTTGACATTTCTTTGCCTTTCTAAAACGCTGTTCAATCGTGAACTAAAACAATCGTTGGTAGCTAACCAAGTCGTACTGGGTTTTCATGAATATACCACGCGCTCGAATTGTCCTATAATTCCGAATGATACAGGGTATAAGCATTATTTATTTCTCTTATATTCTAGCGAATATTGAAAGCACTGTCAAAGTTTTTGCTCAAATTTTTTCACAAAGAAAAATCAGCATATCCCATGGATACGCTGATTGATGAAATAAAAATAACAATTTCACAAACTATCATTTCTAGATTTTTTGAATGCTTCTATTCTGCTTTCTTTCCAAAGTCAGCAATCATCTCTTCCATCTGCTCCCGACTTGGAGTGGTCAGCATGTAGAGGTAGTCTCCTTGCAACTCTGCAAAGGCCGCTGGCATGTCTTTTTTGACTTTAAAATTATCCCGATATTTCTCTAGCAAATCCGCCTCTGAATAAGCATAATGCGAGCTTGCGCGACGAGACGTTGCCAAGCAGAATAATGGCTCTACGTCTGACTCAGGGAAAGGCTCACCCACCACAATATTCGCGTATCCACGATAGAGATCAATCGAATGAGCATAGTTATAAACATCGATGGTAAAGCCACCTGCTGGACGATTATTGTATTCGATAGCTATATAATCACCGTCTTGACGGAAAAACTCGATATGGAAAAAGCGCTCTTTCATGCCAAATGCTTGGACGATGGCCTCGCCATAAGCACGAAGTTTTGGATCCATCTCCTTGAGGATATAGTAAGAATTATCCATTTTATAAAGCATGAGGTCTAGCGGTGTGTAAGCATAGTCAAAAGTCGTTGAAAAGACTATATTTCCCTCGGAATCAATCAGCCCATCAAACGTACAAATCTCACTAGAAGTCACAAATTTTTCAAAGAAATAGACGGTTTCCTGATCCCACTCAGCCTTTGAAATGTTCAACATCTGCAGATGTTTCAATTTTTAAACGTGGCTGCAGCTCCAACCCCATTGTCTGGCTTGGCAATCAGAGGCAGACCTATTTTTTTGACAGCTTGATCCACATCCGATAGTTTTCTGACAACCTGACCTGGAACGACTGGCACACCAGCTTTCTGGAAGAGTTTCTTCATTTCAGACTTGAATTTGGTCTTTTTCAGGTCATTTGGCTTGGCTCCAAAAATGTTAAATTGTTCCCGCAATTGGGCATCTTGCTCCAGCCAGTATTCATTGTGGGATTCGATGCGGTCAATCGGTCCATGTTTGTAGAAAAGGAAGGCTACCGCACGTTTCACTTCATCCAGATTTTCCAAATTGTCAACACGGAAATACTCGGTCAATGCGTTCTGGAGGCCTGGACCTAACTGCTCATAGGGCTCCTGTCCGATACCAAACACTCTAATGCCCTTGTTAGCCAGCTCAATCGTAAACTGCTGGAAATTTTCCGGATAATAAGGTGAAATAACAATATAATTCATAGTAAGACTTCCTTTCTACTTAACATTTTAGAGATTTAACTGGCTCAAGAAATAAGGCATCTGCTTGCGCCACCAAATCCAATCATGGGACACATCATGGCCCCATTCAGCAAACCAAGCTGGAATATTTTTGTGCTCGCAGGCTTCTTTCAGTGTATAGAATGAAGGAAGACCATCCTGCTCCCAGTCGCCCAAACCGGTACAAACAATAATATCAGCCTGTCGATAGCGGTCAATAAACCAGCCATCATTTTGGTTCCAGATATAGTCAGCTGGCGAGTTTTGATAAATAGCTTCATCGTTCAAATTGTCACCAACAAAGAAGCGTGCGTCATAGACACCACTGAGGGCAATCACTTTATTGAAAACATCTGGATGCTGGAGGAAGAAATTGACAGCATGATAAGCCCCCATAGAGCAGCCTGTCGTCATCATTGGGTCGAACCAGCCTGTCTTATGTTTGATAAAGGGAATTGCCTCTTCAATAACATAGCGCTCATAAGCACGGTGCATCTCAGCACGGTCATGGGGATGTTTCCAGTCAGCCAGCCAGCTTTCGCTATCTACGCTGCTCAAGGTGAAAAATTGCACCTTCCCTGTCTCGATAAACCAAGAGCAGGCTTCAATCATGCCGAAATCAGCATATTCGTTGTGAGAACCGCCTGACGAAGCAAAGACTACCACTGGAATTCCAGCATGACCGTAACGATTGACATACATTTCACGGTTCAATTGACCGCTCCAATGACTTAAATTCTACATGCATTTGTTTTCTCCTTTTTGCTTCTTTTCCTACCACTTTTCACTGATAAAGCGGAAACAGTCGGGCAGATTTTCCGCCCAGTCCACTTCATTGTGAATCGCTCCTGACTGGATTTTGATGTGGAGATTGTCCAGCTCCACACCAGCAGCGATCAGCTGACGGTAATAACTGAGCGAAGAATCAATGTAGGCTTGTTTGATATTTCCTGCCATGAGGGTCTTGTCAGTATCATCAGCTTCCTCTGTTCCAACATAGATGAATACTCGCTGGTCAGAGTGCAACTTCTGGCGTTCTATATAGCGATCAAAAGCTTCCTGATGGAGCCAGTTGGCTGATGAAAAAACGCCCAGACAGCCGACCTGATCCTGATATTCAATGCCAATAAACTGGGTAATATTGCCACCCAATGAAGAACCAATCATAGCTGTATGCTGGCGGTCAGCTTTAGTCCGATAGTTTTCATCAATAAAAGGTTTGACAACATCCATGACAAACTCTGCGTACTCTGTGCCCTTGCCGCCAAACTGGACACCAGGAATATTGGACTCCTGAAACTTCCAAGCGGAATACTCATCCATCCGTCGTGGTCCATCATTATCAATGGCCACGACTATCATTTTTTCAATATCGGGATTGCGCTTGATTGTCGGAATCACTTTCCAAGAATGCCCACTGAAAGACTCCTTGCTATAAAGGACATTTTGGCCATCGTGAAAATAGACGACAGGATAGGTCTTTTTAGTATCTTGTTCATAATTTTTAGGTAGCAGTACTCGCACGCGCCGCTTTTGTTTGGTGTAAGGAACCACCAACTCATGGGTTTTCATATCAAGATAGAAATAGGATTTATTCATTTTCAGAAAAACTTTCTATTTTTCAAAAATTTTTTTATTTATTATATCACAAATTAAGCAAAAAAAGTTAGAATTTCCTAACTTTTTAATGATTTTTATTAGATAATAATAGAAAATAGATTATTTATCCAAATAAGGCTGTAAATCCTGTAAGGCGCGCTCAGCAATTTTCTCATAGCGCTCCTTCTTATCACGAATTCGAGGGCCGTCAAGCTCTTTGATAATACCAAAATTGACATTCATGGGTTGGAAATGCTTGCTGTCAGCATGGGTAACATAATGTGGCAGGCTGCCGATAGCTGTTGTTTCTGGAAAAACAAGTGCTTCTTCTCCATTGAAGAGTCGAGCGGCATTGATACCAGCAACTAGACCAGAAGCTGCTGATTCAACATAGCCTTCGACCCCCGTCATTTGTCCTGCAAAGAAAAGATTGGGCTGTTTCTTAGATCGGAAAGTCTGTTCCAGCAGATTTGGAGAGTCCATGTAAGAATTTCGGTGCATGACACCATAGCGGACAAATTCTGCATTCTCAAGGCCAGGAATCATCTGAAAGACCCGCTTTTGCTCGCCCCACTTAAGATGAGTTTGGAAGCCGACAATGTTGTAGAGACTGCCTGCCGCATTGTCCTGACGGAGTTGGACCACAGCGTATGGCGTCTTAAAATCTCCGTCGCGAGGCCCTTGGTAGTCATCTGGATATTCTAAACCAACCGGCTTCATCGGTCCATAAAGCATGGTTTTTATACCTCGCTTGGCCATAACTTCAATAGGCATGCAGCCTTCAAAGTATTTCCTTCTCAAAGGAATTGAGCGGTGCTTCCTCAGCATTGACCAAAGCATCATGGAAATCCATAAACTCTTGCTTGGTCATCGGCGCGTTGAGGTAGGCTGCTTCGCCCTTGTCATAGCGGGATTTGAGATAGACCTTAGTCATATTAATGGTATTGACATCGATGATTGGCGCTGCCGCATCGTAGAAATAAAAACCGTCGCCCCCATTGAGCGCGTGGATTTTTTCTGCTAGCGCATCGCTGGTCAAGGGTCCTGTCGCAATGACTGTGATGGCATCCTCTGGAATTTCAGTGATTTCCTCACGAATGACTTCAATCAATGGATGATTGGTCACTTGCTCCGTTACTAGCTGTGAAAAGCCTTCTCTATCAACTGCTAGAGCACCACCCGCTGGCACCCGAGTCGCTTCTGCTGACTTTAAGATGACTGAGTCCAACCGTCGCATTTCTTCCTTGAGCAGGCCAACTGCATTGGTCAGCGCATCTCCTCGCAGGGAGTTAGAGCAGACCAGTTCTGCAAAGTCTGCAGTTTTGTGCTGAGGTGTTGACTTGACACCCCGCATTTCATAGAGTTTGACTGGGATTCCGCGCTTGGCAATCTGATAAGCCGCTTCACTGCCAGCCAGACCAGCTCCGATAACATTGATATAGGATGATGACATGATACTCTCCCTTGGATATTTCTAGATTTTCACTCTGACCATTATAACAAAAAGATAGTAAAAAAGACAGACAGGAGAATTCCTGGCTGTCCATCATTTTGTCATTTTTTCTAAATAAGCAATCTTAGCAAAATCCTTATGATTGTTATTATCATTTCGGTAAGAATCTTGGGAAGAGGCACGGTAGATCGCCAGAAATTGCTCTGATGTCGGCAGTAGAAATTCAACACCTTCCACTTTTCTCCGAGTCAGCGCCGCTATTGGCACACCTGAAAATGCCTCCAAGGTTTCCATGACTCCAAATTCAATAGATAAGCCTTCTTTTTGAAATTCATGCTCATGCAAATCGACCAAACGATAGCCCAAGCGCTCCATCATAGGCTCAATCTTGTCCATATCGTAAATACGTTCTTCATCTGGTGCTTCCCAGCCACGCTCATCACCATGAATGTGAATATCAATATCACGCGCCTGCCAGTCTTGTCCAGTAACTTGCTCCAGACCTAGAGAACCCATCAGAAGTGGAACAATTCCCATCTTATTCAGTTGAGACGCGATTTTTAGAAATTCTGCAAATTTATCCATCATAAAACTGCACCTCTTCTTCAGAAAAAAATATTTTTACGTAATATAAATTATGTAAAATAACTATTTCACTTTTTCTTCTTGATAGTCGCCATTGCTGCAGACCACTTGCTTACCACCACCGCGAACTTTCTTTTCAACTAGATAATAGTCACATTTTGGACAGTTCCGACCGACTGGCTTGTCCCAAGATGTGAAATCACAGTCTGGATAGCGATCACAGCCATAGAAAATGCGATTTCGCTTAGTCTTACGCTCGATAACTTGACCTTTCTGACACTGCGGGCAGGTCACACCGATTTCCTTGACAATAGCTTGAGTGTGACGACAGTCTGGGAAATTACTACAAGCATAGAACTTGCCAAATCGACCCAACTTGATAACCATAGGACTGCCACAGACCTCACAGTCAAAACCGGCTGGTTCATCCTTGATTTGGATTTTCTCCATTTCAGACTCAGCTTTAGTCACTTCCTTTTCAAAAGGTTTGTAAAATTCGTCAATAATCTTCTGCCACTGCTCTTTACCAACTTCTACATCATCTAGTTTAGCTTCCATTTCGGCTGTAAATTTCACATTTACGATGTCTGGGAAGAATTCGACAATTAGTGAATTGACAATCTCGCCCAACTCTGTCGGTTCAAAGCGCTTGGAAACTAGCTTAACGTAATATCGTTTCTGAATAGTTTCAATGGTCGGTGCATAGGTAGACGGCCGGCCAACACCATTTTCTTCCAAAGTTTTGATGAGAGTCGCTTCAGAATAGCGAGCAGGCGGCTGAGTAAAGTGCTGTTCTGGATTGGTATTGACACGTTTGACGGTATCACCCTTTTCCATATCCGGCAGCATTTTATTCTTGTCAGAGTCGTTGTAGATAGCCAAATAACCATCGAACTTAACCTGACTGCCGTTGGCAGCAAATTGGACACCGTTTTGCTCTAGTTTCACATTCATTGTATCAAAGATTGCTGCTGTCATTTGACTGGCTACAAAACGGTTCCAAATCAGCGTATAGAGCTTAAGCTGATCCTTGTCCAGATACTTAGCAATGCTTTCTGGTGTATTGAAGACGCTGGAAGGACGAATGGCCTCATGGGCATCTTGAGCGCCAGAGGCGTTCTTAGCCTTGCTGCCATGTTTTGAATATTTTGCACCAAATTTATCCGTGATAAAGCTTGCTGCTTCATTTTGCGCCACAGGGCTGATACGAGTCGAGTCTGTACGCATATAGGTAATGAGACCTTGTACGCCAGATCCGATATTAATCCCTTCATAGAGCTGCTGAGCCACCATCATGGTCTTACGAGTTCGGAAATTAATCTTATTAGCAGCATCCTGCTGCATAGAGGAGGTCGTGTAGGGCAGCGGAGCATTGCGTCGGCGCTCCTTCTTTTCAACGCTGTCGACAGTAAAGTCATCACCCTTGAGGTGAGACAGAACTTCTTTGACCTCATCGTTGTTGGTCAGCTTCATCTTCTTGCCATTCATACCATAAAAGCTGGCTTGAAACTGACGAGTTCCTTTCTTGAAGGTTCCGTCAATTGTCCAGTATTCTTCAGGTTTGAAGGCATTGATTTCATTTTCCCGATCGATAATCAGCTTGAGGGCGACAGACTGCACCCGACCAGCTGACAGGCCCTTTTTGACTTTCTTCCAAAGAATAGGAGAAATGGAATAACCAACCAAACGGTCCAGAACCCGACGAGCTTGCTGGGCATTGACCAAATCCATATCAATCTGACGTGGCTCTTTAAAAGCATTCTTGACCGCATCTTTGGTAATTTCGTTGAAAACGACACGGTTTTTCTCTTTTTCATCTAGATCGAGAATGTGAGCCAGATGCCAAGAAATAGCTTCTCCTTCGCGGTCCGGGTCACTTGCTAGAAAGACTTGCTTGGCTTTCTTGGCTTCTTTTTTCAAATCGTTAATCAAAGGACCCTTACCACGAATATTAATGTACTGTGGCTCATAGTTGTTGTCAAAATCGATGGACATGGTAGACTTTTTCAGATCGCGAATATGCCCCACACTGGCCAGAACCTTATAGTTTCGCCCCAGATATTTTTCTATTGTTTTTGCCTTGGCAGGCGACTCTACGATGACAAGATTCTTCTTGACCGCAGACTTTTTCTTTGTTTTTGTTACCAAATTAGACACCTTCTATAAGAAATAAATCTCATAGAGTTTAAACTATTTTTTGATAGATGTCAACTCGTAACTATTTCTATAGGAAAACTTATTTTAAAATTTGAACTCAGAAAGGACGTCAGAACCTGATGTGATGCACTTTGCACCCTCTTGAATCAAATGATGACAACCGTCCGATTTTCCATCCAAAATGGACCCTGGAATGGCAAAGACATCCCGCCCCTCTTCCATTGCCCGCTCACAGGTAATCAGACTGCCTGAGCGCATCTTGGCTTCCGCCACAATGACTCCTCGGCAGAGACCAGCGATGATACGATTTCGCTCTGGAAAATGGAATTTCAAGGGTTGCTCACCCGGCCCATACTCCGTCAGCAATAAATGATTTTTGCCAATATAAGCCTGCAGTTTTTGATTGACCTTGGGATAGAAGACATCTAGCCCCGTCCCAATGACAGCAATAGTTTGGCCACCATTTTGCAGGGCAGCCATGTGGGATACTGTATCAATCCCACGAGCCAGCCCACTGACGATAACTAGCTCGTTATTTAATTCCTTGATGATTTTCTGCACAGCGGCATTTCCCTGCTTACTACTGTCTCGACTACCGACAATGGCTATCTTAGGCATTTCTAGCAAATTTAAATTTCCTTGATAAAATAGCAAAGTCGGAGCATCATAAATCTCACATAAATCCCAAGGGTAAACATCATCCAAAATAGAAAAGGATGGAAATCGGTCAAACTCTTCCTTCAAAGCTTGCATATCGAGCCGCTTGTACTTCTCCATAAAGAGTGCGGGATTGCGGCACTCAGAGACGACTGCCTTGTCTCGCAAAGATAACTCTCCCTCTTTATTTTCTGCATACCTCAAGATATTTAAGACCTGTTGATTGGTCAAGCCAGCTTTTTTCATTTTATAAATTTCAAAATTATTCATTTTTATCACCTCACTTTCTTATTCGTAAAAAAGTTCAAAAAAAGAACTGCAATACAGTTCCTTGTTTCTTATTCGATTAATTATTGAGAAAATGGTTGAGTTCTTCTATTCTTCATGAACAGGAATTTCCTTAATAATCTTAGCAGGATTGCCGGCTAGGACTACGTTATCGCCGAATGATTTAGTCACCACTGCACCAGCTCCGACTACCACATTATCTCCTAGCGTCACTCCTGGCAGAATGGTTACACCACCGCCAGCCCAGAAATTGTCACCAATCTTAATAGGCGCCCCGTATTCAATACCAGAATTTCTTTCCACTGGATCAAGCGGATGCAGCGGTGTCAGAAACTGGCAATTGGGTCCCAGCATGGCATTCTTTCCAATGGTAATAGGACAGACATCCAGCATGGTCAGATTCCAGTTAGAATAAAAATTCTCCCCCAAGTGAATGTTAACTCCATAATCACAGACCAAATCTGGATGCAACCAAAGATTCTCCCCTGTACTGCCAAACCACTCCTTGACGATAGCACTACGTTTTTCAATATCTCGTTCTTGGTTAAAACGATACTGAAAATCTCTCGACCGAGCAGCCAATGCTCTTAATTCAGGATCTTGAGGGCTGTAGTTCTCTCCTGCAATCATTTTTTGGTATTCACTAATCATACTTGTCTCCTCATAACGATTAGGATTTCTTATGAATTTGTCATGGATTTAATCGGTTCAAAGCTTCGGCGGTGAATCGGTGTGATACCGTATTTTTCCAAGCCTTCCAGATGCAGCTTGGTGCCATAACCAGCATTCTGGGCAAAGTCATAGCCCGGATAAACTTGGTCAAAATCCGCCATTATCTTGTCCCTCGTCACCTTGGCTACGATAGAAGCCGCAGCGATGGACAGAGAATTGGCATCGCCCTTAATAATGGACTGCTGAGGCAAGGGCAAGTCTAACTTCATCGCATCAATTAAGAGGTAGTCCGGCTTTATCTTGAGCTGGGCCACAGCTTCAGTCATGGCTAGCTTGGTCGCTTCATAGATATTGACTCGGTCAATCGTTTGATTGTCCATAATGCCCAAGCCAACAGCTAAAGCCTGATCTAGCACCGCTTGATAAATTTCATGATGCCTTTTCTTGGGAATCTTCTTACTGTCATTCAGCCCCTTGATTTTACAGTTAGGAGGCAGAATGACTGCTGCTGCGACTACTGGACCAGCTAAGGGACCTCGTCCGACTTCATCAATGCCAGCCAGTGCTTGGAAGCCTTGACTGTAGAGTCCTTTTTCATAGCGCAGCATGTACTCTAAGCGTAAGTTTTCATCTATCTCTGCTTGGATTTCTTTTTGGCGCTTGTGTAAGAGTCTTTGAACACCGCTCCGCTCATCCTGCTTCAATTCTTGAAAAAGCGGATCCTTCAAGTCAGAAACTTGAGCCAGTTGCTCTTGAATTTCCTTAATCGTGGCCATCCAATTCCTCCAGACCATCCAGTGTATAACGACTAAGCGCCCATCACGCACTTCCTTGACAAAGAGGCTGTAAAAGCGATCGTAGTCCTCTCTGAAGCCCAATTTCTGGGTCATATCCATAATCATGTCTGGCGCTTCTAGCTCTAAATCCAGCTGCTTAAAGCGCTCCTGCAGTGCCTTAGGATAATGCTCTTTAAAATAATTGAGTCCGAAAATAGTAACTTCATCCATTGGCAGCAAATTATCCTTGATAGCGCCCGTCAAAGCGAGTTTCAAAGCTACCATTTCATCTTCAAATTTTGGCCAAAGAATCCCCGGTGTATCTAGAATTTCCAAATCCTTATTGGACTTGAGCCATTGCTGACCTTTGGTGACCCCAGGTTTATTGCCGACTATCGCGATTTTCTTACCAGCCAGCCGGTTCATCAGCGTTGACTTTCCAGCATTGGGAATACCGATAATCATGGTTCGCAAGGTTTCAATTTGAATTCCTCTTTCCCGCTGGCGAGCTAGCTTATCAGCCATCAATTTCTTAGCCTCTTCGGTCACTTTTTTGACTGCAGATTGCTCCTTAGAGTTTATAGCCAAGGTTTTGATTCCCTGACTTTCAAAATAGGTTTGCCATTCCTTGGTTAAGTTTGGATCCGCTAAGTCGGCCTTATTTAAAATCAATAACTTGGGCTTGTCCCCAACAATTTTGGTCAACATAGGATTTTGACTGGACAAAGGCAATCTCGCATCCACCAAAATCGTCACAAAATCTACAAATTTAATACTTTCTTGAACCTGTCTCCGAGCCTTGGACATGTGCCCCGGAAACCATTGAATCGTTGCCATTAAAAACCTCTTTCTTACAATCTTCTAGTATCTCATTATACCAAAAAAATAGAGAATAAAATAGTAAAATCGCTCCCTCAGATTGATAGAAGCGATTCTCTATTCTTATAAAAATGATGGTTTGCGGTCTTGTTTATCTGTGAATGGAACTCGCGGTTCACGAATCCTAGTCACATAATCAACAAACTCCTCGCCAGTCTGATCAAACTCAGCAACTGCGAAAAATTGATCGTGGTAAAAGAAAAACTTATAGTGGTTTTCAAAAGCTTCGTTGAGCCATTTGTCCTTAGCTGCGATTGAACGCATTGGATAATCATCTACCGCAGCAACCCATAGAGGTTTCCGATGAGCATGAGTCAGCACCAAGTCAGCCATATGAATCATGGTTTCCTCGCCCTGTTTCAGTAAGATGATGCTGTGACCATTACTGTGACCGCCTGTATGAACCATTTGAATTTCTGGAATGACATTCAGATATTCAGTAAAGGTTTCAACCTGATCCTGGATTGGCTCCCAATTTTCCTTCAGATAAGTTCCCCTTGTCCGACTATTGGGATTTCGCATTTCGTACCATTCCACCTCATTTACAAAAATCTTTGCATTTGGGAATTTTGAAACAAGCTGATTGTTTTCATCTAATCTAGTCAGACCGCCAGAGTGATCATGGTGCATGTGCGTCATTAAAATATGGGAAATATCTTCCGGTTTTAATCCCAAGAGAGCCAAACTTTCTTCAACACGGCTCTCAGAAAGAATACCTAGATTGCGACGTTGTTTATCAGAAAGCTTAGCCGTATCAAAACTCGCATCAATTAAATAATTTTGCCCCTTGTATTGAATCAAAATCGGATCTGTCAGTTCAGCCATCATATTTTCTTCTGTTGTTGGATAATAACGCGACCAAACAACCTTTGGTACAGGGCCAAATAAGGTACCTGCATCTGTGAGCTTATCCGCTCCACGCAACCAAGTCAGCTTCATTTCCCCAAACTGATACTCTTGTAATTTGAGTTCTGTCATTTTTTACTCCTTTAACCATCTTTCTGCGATTTCTTTTCTGATCGAATTTCCTGACCGTCCATAATTTTCAATAATTTCAGCATCTTTAAAATAGCGTTTGATGTTCACATGATCAAATTTTTGTAAAGGGCCGATAAGACGGAGGATTTCATCTGTAACCTCTAGCGCTACTTTAGTCATATATAGCTTTATCCGTGAAACAGACTTGGAATCTTCTTCTATTTGATTGGGATAGGACGAAAAATAAGCATCCGCAGCAGAAAGTTTATTGTACAAATCTGCAAACTTGTACTGATGCACTTCGACATCCATCAGTCGCTTGCCAAATCCTCTTTTTACACGTGCAAACTCAAGGCCCTTGTTAAAGGCGCCCTCCGCAACTCCTAAAGCAACCGCACTCAAGCCGAGTTGCATATTCTTTATAATGTTATTGAATTGTTCATTTCCAGCCAAGACTCCGCCTAATAAGGCAGTTTCTGGCAGGTTTACCTTGTCCAAGGTAACAGAACTTAGTGGAAGTCCTAGTAAACCTTGCTTTTCTATCTGCTCACCAATGAGCACACCCGAAGCACTCGTCTCCACAATGAAGAAGCCGTAAGAATCAGGCTTTCCATCCTCCTTTACTTTAGCTAAGACCAAGAGAATGTCCGCAATGCTGCTATTTGACACTTTGGCTTTTTCTCCCGAAAGTTGCCAACCTGTCTCTGTCTTGATCGCATAGGTCTCCAAATCTGCCAAACTATTTAGATGCTTAGACTCAGAAAATCCAAGACCTGCTTTACAAGTTCCCTTTACCAACTTGTCCAGATAACGCTCTTTCTGTTGCCCCGTACCAAACTTCAAAATAGGATAAACACCATAACAACCTTGGGTCAGCAATATAGTTGAAAGAGCTGGAAATTCATTCGAAATCATTCGAATAGAGCTGATAAAATCAGAAGCCAAAGCCTGATCGCCTTCTGACAAAATCGGTGAAAAAATATCCAAATCCGTCGTCATTACTTCCCAGATCTCCTGAGGAAATTCGACTGACTCATCATGATTTTTCATGTAGTCTCTAATAGCTGTATTTACATATGAACTCAATGCTGCTGTTTTGGTACTGGACTTCATCATCAATTCTCCCCCCTATGGATGTGGCTCAGAAAGAGGCTGATAATAACCTTTTAAAAGCTCTTCATATACGTATGCTTCTACCTCATTGTAGCTTGCTTTATAAGGCCGGCAGAACCAAATATTGAAAGGCACCGGATCTTTAAAGCGCACAACCTTGAATTTATTCTTATCGACAAAATACTCTAAAGGACGAGGTAACAGTGCAATCATATCGTTTTGATAAGTTGACTCTATCAAGAAATCCCATGTCGATGATAAATAGGCAAAAATTTGCTTTTATCTTTTTACTCTTTAATTTTTCAGTGATTAAATCGTAGGTTGTAAATGATTTATTAAAGGTTGCTAAACCGTACTGAGCGATATCTTTCCATTTCAACAATTCTTTGTTTGCCAAGGGATGATTCTTGTCCATATAGGCCACGTATTCATCAACTTGAATGATATACTGTTCATATTTTTAGGATCCAGATTGGTAGGTTCGATTAATACTGCAAAATTCAGATCCCCTGCAACCAGCTTTTGACGTAATTCATTACTTCCATCCTCAGTAACCTGAATGTTGACTTGCGGATTGTCCTGTAAAAACTTTGGTAAAATACTAGAAAAATATACACGTAAAATCAATGACGGAATGCCCAAGTTAAAGGTACCTTTTTGTTTAAGAGCTTCCATATGAATCATTGATTGCATCTCTTCATGCCGGTTGACAATCTCTGTGGCAAAGCGGTAAATCTTACCACCAGCTTCCGTCAGACTCTCTAATCTTCCATTTCTGCGATTGAAGAGCTGGACTCCTTCCGTTGATTCAAAATTTGTGACAAACTGACTCAAGGCTGACTGGCTGATATGAATTTTCTTAGCTGCGATAGAAAGATTGCATCCACATTCGACGATATTGATAAAGTAAGTCATTTGAATTATATCCACTTTTCGTCTCCCATCTTTCAAATTTCACGAGGTAATTTGCCATAAATAAAACAACAACTGGCCCTCGAAACCATGATGACCAGTTGCTAGTATTCTGATTAAAAACTAATCATCGCTCAAGTTGTTATAAACACATAGTAACACACTTTCAGAGAAAGAGGAGATTAATTGCTTACTAACCTTATTAGATTGACATCGTTTTCAAGTCTTCTGAAACAATTACTTCTCCTGCTGTCTTTTCAAGAACTTCCTCTAGGGTAACGCCGGGAGCAAGCTCTTTCAAGAGGAACTTACCATCTTGGAAACCAAAGACAGCCAACTCTGTAATGACTAAATCAAGAACTCCTTTAGCAGAAAGTGGCAAAGTACACTCTGGCAGAAGTTTAGATTCACCATCTGAAGTAGTATGCTGGATTGCACCGATAACACGTTTCGCTCCAACCAACAAGTCCATAGCTCCACCCATTCCTGGGGCAAACTTCCCTGGAATAATCCAGTTAGCAATACTACCATCTTGACTGACTTCCAAAGCTCCTAGAACAGTCGCATCAACGTGTCCACCACGGATGATCGCGAAGGAAGTCTGTAAGTCAAATAATGCTGCTCCAGGCAAGAGAGTGATCGGCGCTCCACCAGAGTTTGCCAGGTTTGGATTGTAAGTATCTTTCGTTGGTGTTTCACCAAAGCGAAGCGCTCCATTTTCAGCCTGAAGAATAACGTTTACTCCGTCAGGAATATAGTCAGCAGATGCGTTTGGAATACCAAATCCTAGATTGACAACATCTCCATCTTTAAATTCTTGTGCAACACGTCTTGCAATAATTTCTTTGCTTTCATATTAGTTCACCCCCGCCAATTTTTTAGTCTCAGTCCAAAGATCACCCATCATCTTATGGTGTTCTTCTGGAGTCAAGCTTTGTACGACATAGTCAACAAGGATGCCCGGAATATAAATATCATTCGGATTAATCTCGCCAGCTTCAACAATTTCATTCGCTTCAACGATAACAGTATCTGCTGCGAGAGCTAATTGCAAGGAGATATTTTTCGTAGTGCCATCGATATACAAGTTGCCGTATTTGTCAGCTTTAGTCGCTTTGATCAAGGCAACATCGATTTTAAGTGGATCATAGACCAAATATTCACGGCCATTACGTTCTACTTTTTCATAATCTTTTTCTAGGATTGTTCCAACACCTGTCGGAGTCAAGACAGCTCCTAGGCCAGCTCCAGCGGCATGGAGACGTTCAACAACAGTTCCCATCGGTGTAAATTCAACTTCCATAGTCTTGCTGAAATATTCACGTTGAGCTGCTGCAGACGTACCTATGTGGGCTGCAATATATTTTTTAACTTGGTGATTTTCACAAAGTCGTCCAACCCCAACTTCTTTACCAGGATGAGATGTTACCACTGATACTAAAGTCAAGTCTTGCTGGTTTTGTTTTACTAATTCTTCAATCAGTTCAAAAGGTTCACCGACTCCAAGGAATCCTGAAATTCCTACGATGTCACCCGATTTGACCTTAGAAATAGCTTCTGATAATGATACAACTGATTTCATGCTGATACCTCCTCTTTTACTTACGGTTGAAAACAGCTTTGCGTTTTTCAACAAAAGCACGCATTCCTTCTAGTTTGTCTTCTGTAGAGAAGAGCAAGGCTTCTGCTTCTGTTTCTAGACGGATTGCATTTTTAAGAGGAAGTTCCGAACCAACTTGAATGACATGTTTTGCTTTTTCAACAGCTAACGGTGCATTCTTCATGATGGCTGCAGCTAATTCTTCAGCTGAAGACAACAACTCTTCAGCAGGAACCAGTTTGTTAAGAATACCTAGGTCATAGGCTTCTTGACCTTTCACTGTACGAGCAGTGAAGATAAGCTCTTTGGCACGGCTAGTTCCAATCAAGCGAGACATCCGTTGAGTACCAGCAAATCCTGGAATAATACCCAAGCCAACTTCTGGGAAGCCAACCACTGTTTTTTCAAATCCGATACGGATATCTGTTGAAAGTGCTAGCTCCATACCACCACCGAGTGCATAACCATTGAGGACTGCAATCGTTGGTTGGCGTAAATCTGAAAGGCGAGTAAATGTATCATTTGCAAATGTCATGTATTCAAATGCTTGAATAGGTGACATCAAATCCATTTCCTTGATGTCTGCTCCAGCGACGAATGCTTTTTCTCCTGCTCCAGTTACGATGACAACGCGAATTTCTTCGCTTTTCTCAACTTGATCAAGAACTTCATTCAAATCAGCCAAAACTTGAGAACTCAAGGCGTTCAAAGCTTCGGGACGGTTGATAGTGATATATCCAATCCCGTTTTTAACTTCTAATAAAACAGTTTTACTCATTTTTATGCTCCTACTTATAAAAATTGAATGACTAAGTATGGTGTCAACAAATACTTAAACTCAAAATGTAAGAGCTTACATTCTTATGATATACCATTTCTCACACTTCGTCTACTTAATCATTATTTATGCATCAATAAGCTAAGATTATAGTTTTGATATTCAAATTAATTTTTTAAAAAATAAAACAAGCCCTATCAAGGCTTGTTTGCAAAAACAGCACATCGATAGGACTTGTTTATATAGTAGAAGCAAATGGAAAACTTCAAAAATGAACTAGGGTTTAGCGTTCTACGATGACCGCTGTACCCATTCCGCCACCGATACAAAGGGTAGCAAGACCACGTTTTGCATCACGTTTTTCCATTTCATGCAAAAGTGTTACCAAAATACGGCAGCCTGAAGCACCGATTGGATGACCAAGAGCAATCGCACCACCATTTACATTGACTTTTTCTGGATCAAGACCTAGTTCTTTACCAACTGCACATGCTTGAGCCGCAAATGCTTCGTTTGATTCCACCAAGTCAAGATCTGCAACTGTAAATCCGCCTTTTTCAAGGGCTTTGCGAGATGCGTAAATCGGACCACAACCCATAACTTTTGGATCTAGTCCAGCGCTTGCGTAAGATTTAATCGTTGCCAAAACTGGAACGCCCAATTCTTTAGCTTTATCAGCACTCATAACAACAACTGCTGCTGCACCGTCGTTAATACCTGAAGCATTACCAGCAGTTACAGTACCATCTTTCTTGAACACTGGGCGCAATTTACCCAAACCTTCAAGAGAAGCGTCTTTTCTTGGGAATTCATCTGTATCAAAGACGATAGGATCGCCTTTACGTTGAGGAATAACCACCGGAACAATCTCTTCCTTAAAGCGTCCAGATTCTATAGCCGCCACTGCTCGTTTCTGTGATTCCAAAGCAAGCGCATCTTGATCATCCCGGCTAATACCATATTCTTCTGCCACATTCTCAGCTGTAATCCCCATATGGTAGTCGTTAAAGGCATCAGTCAAACCATCCTTAATCATGGTATCTACCACTTTCGAATCTCCCATACGGCCACCCCAACGGAAGCTTGGCAAAACATATGGAGCCTGGCTCATGTTTTCTGCACCACCAGCCACGACAATATCTGCATCTCCGCACTGAATCGCTTGAGCAGCTAACTGCACTGCCTTCAAACCGGAACCACAAACCTTATTAATGGTAAAGGCTGGTGTAAATTCAGGAAGCCCAGCATGAATACTCATTTGGCGAGCCACGTTTTGGCCTAAACCTGCGCCTAGGACATTCCCCATAATCACTTCATCTACCTGCTCTGGTTTCAAGTTTGCTCGTTCAATAGCACTTTAATAACCAAAGTACCTAGATCAACAGCCGAAACATTTTTTAAAGTTCCACCAAAAGAACCTAAAGGTGTGCGGACTGCTGCTACAATAACTGCTTCTTTCATTTCTTACTCCTTATTATCTTAGTATTTAAAGAATCCTTCTTTAGTCTTGCGACCAAGCTTACCAGCTTCAACCATCTTCTTCAGAAGTGGAGCAGGACGATACTTAGGATCTCCAAATCCATTGTTTAACACTCCCATGATGGCCAAGCAGACATCAAGACCAATCAAGTCAGCTAATGCCAATGGGCCAATTGGGTGATTAGCACCTAGTTTCATTGCTTCGTCAATTTCTTCTGCTGAAGCAACACCATCACCCAAGATGAAAATAGCTTCATTGATCATTGGAATCAAGACGCGGTTCACAACAAAACCATAAGAATCTTTCACATCTACAGCTGTTTTACCGATTTTTTCAGTCAATTCACGAACAGCTTTCACAACTTCATCTGATGTTTGAAGCGCACGAATAACTTCAACCAATTTCATAACTGGTGCTGGGTTGAAGAAGTGCATACCAATAACGCGTTCTTGATGAACTGTCACTGCTGCAATATCAGTAATAGACAAAGATGAAGTATTAGAAGCCAAAACTGTTTCTGGAGCAGTGATTTCATCCAATTGTTTAAAAATGCTCAATTTGATGTCGCGATTTTCAGTAGCCGCTTCAATAACCAATTGAACATGTTTAGCATCTTCATAAGATGTAGAAGGAATTAGATTTGCCAAAATGCTGTTTTTATCTTCTTCTGACAAACGACCTTTTTCAACAGAACGAGACAATTGCTTAGTAATACCATCTAGCCCTCTTTGAACAAATTCTTCCTTGATATCATTGAGATAAACTGTGAAACCTGATTGAGCAAAGACTTGTGCAATACCGCTTCCCATTTGACCTGATCCGATGATCATCACTTTTGAAATACTCATTTTTTTCTCCTATTTACTATCAAAATATAAACTTCAAAAAGAAAGAATCGGAACGATTACTAGCAAATGCTGAGCAATCGTTCCAAATTCATTATTATACAAATGCTCCAACGCCAGTAATTTCACGACCTACGATCAAAGCATTCACTTCATGAGAACCTTCATATGTATAGATTGATTCAGCATCTGCAAGAAACGAGCAACGTCTGTCTCAAGTGTAATACCATTACCTCCGCAAGTTTCACGAGCAAGGGCAACTGTTTCGCGCATCACCAAGGAATTGTGCATCTTAGCAAGAGCAGAGTTAAGCATCAATTCATTACCTTTCTCTTGCATCTCAGCAATACGAGTTGAATAAGCAATAACTGCTACAGCATTTGCTTGCATACGAGCCAATTTTTCTTGAACAATCTGGAATTTGGCAATTGGACGTTTGAACTGTTCACGATCTTTAGCATATTTAAGAGCTGCAACATATGATCCACAAGTCACTCCCATAGCAATGTGAGCAACGTCCGCACGAGTAAAGGTCAAGATGCGAGCTACATCACCAAAACCATTGATATTTACCAAACGGTCTGAATCTGGAACCTCTACATTCTTCATAGTAATATGGCCATTGCGGACACAACGAAGAGCAATCTTATGTGGGATTGGTTCTGCATGATATCCAGGAGCTCCCTTACGAACGATAAAGCATTTCACCTTGCCATCCGCAACATCACGAGCAAATACAGGAACGACATCCGCAGTATCTGATCCACCAATCCAACGTTTTTCTCCGTTCAAGATCCATTTATCGCCAACACGCTCAGCTGTTGTAGCAAGACCTCCAGCAATGTCAGAACCTGACAATGGCTCAGTCAAAGCGAAACATCCTTGCCAGTCAAATGCGGCCAATTTAGGAAGGAATTCTTTTTGTTGACGCTCGTCACCACCAAGCAAGATTGTGTTGTAGCAAAGTCCACCATGAACTGTGAAGAAAGTTGCTATAGACGCATCGAAACGAGCTAATTCCAAATACAAGAATGCGATATAAAGTTCTGATGGTTTGTAGTTGCCTTCGCGACCTTCGAACAATTTAGGGTTGTTCATGATTTGAGCGCCTTTAGCGACTGCATAGAATTCTTCAAATGGGAAATCAGGTGCTTCCCAATATTCATTGATTACAGGACGAAGGTGTTTCAATCAAACGACGAGTTTCTTGTAATACTTCAGCTTCTCCCAATGTCAAGCCATCTGCATAGTGGAAAAGATCCTCAGGGTATAGTTCACGCAAAATTTCTTCTTTAGTTGCCATTTTATCGACTCCTTTTGTATAGTTTTTATTTGTAATAAGAGCGCTTTCATTTTGCGACTCAGTATTTGTTGACGCTTTCATTTTATATCTAATATGTTATAATGTCTACTTAAGAAAGATTAATAAGACCATAAGTTGAGATTATACATATTGATTTGACTGGCCTTGAAAGGTCTTTTTCTAATAAAAACTAGGAAAAAATATTTGAATGCGGTTACAAACTTTGAAGAAAAATACACCTTGAACTGACTTTTTTATGTTGAGTTTTGATAAAGAAAAAGCCCATGTGGGCTTTTCAGCATTTTTATCGGATTTGCTCAAAATGCAAATGGACAGCGATATGATCACCGTAACCACTGCGCTCCAAATCACGCTGCAAGCGGTAAGAAATATAATGCTCAGCAATGGTGATATAACCTGCTCCCAAGAGACGATTTTCAACCATAGACTGAATCATACTGATAGTCGCACGCTCAACCTTAGCTTCTTCCAAATCTAACGCGACTTTTTTTGTCACCAAGGCTAGATTTTGACGGAGGTCGTCTGTCAAGACATAAACGGTTTGAGCCGCTTTTAATACCGCTTGATAGATTTTATCTGGGTCAAAGTCAACGACTTCCCCACTGCGTTTAATGACTTTCATAAAATACTCCTTTATTTATATATTTCTGATGTAATGTAAATCTCTGGCTTGACTGCTATCAATCCAATTTTCAGTAGCAGAGTCAAAGACAAAGCCCTCTTTTTCATAAAAAGGAAGGCCAATAGCATTTCCTTCGGTTACTGTGACGGCTTGTTCTCTAGCTTGATATTGTGATTTTTGATAAGTTGTCAAGGTCTCCAGTAACTCATGACCGATTCCCAAACATTGAGCCTGCGGCAAGACATAGAGAACGTAGACATTGGCTCTGCCGTCCTCGCTCATTCCACCACCGATACAACCAAGCGCCTGACCATTCCTTTCTGCCAGCCAATAGCCGTTCCATTCGGTAGAAAGTTCAGTCAAGTCCTTATGCAAACGTTCCTGGCTATAAAAAATGTCAAACACTCGCTCTATGTAGGAAGAGGAATAAATATCTTTATAGGTAGCCAGCCAAGTTTCTCTACATATTTTTTGGATTTGTTGCCAATCATCCTTGCTTGCCTTACGAATCCGCATTATCATCACCTCTCAAGTGAGAACTTACCCTATCATTATACAATTTTTTCTTGTTTTTTTCAAAAAGAATGAAACATTTAGAAAAAGGACTGCAGAGATGAACTGAACCTCAATCCTTTTGAAATATTTTCAGACAACTATAAGTATTAGTCTTTTTATCAAGTTAATAGAACTAACTAATAAGAGGCTGGGACAAAAGTCCTAGCCTCTCAATTGTCTTTGGATTGTCGAGCAAGACGCAGTGGTTGAGTGGGCTCTACTACGCTGATTTCATCAGCTTTTACAGCCCTACTCAACTGTGCGGAGGTGAGACGACGAAATCGAATTCTAACGAATTACCGATTTCTGTCCCACTCTCACTTTGCTCTAATACAATATCTTGTTTCTTGTAACGATATTGCATTTTCCAATGATTTTTCAGATACTTCTTCTAATTTCAGAGTTTTGTTAATCTTATTAAAAAGGCAATTTCTCTTCCTCAACTTTCTTTAGGAGCTCAACTAATAAGTCACCCCCAGCGTTTAGAGAAATTAAACTATCCTCCTCGCTATCGTATTGAAGTAAAACTTTCTTCGTCGGTTTGTGAACGATATTATAAAGATTAAAAGCCCTTTTAATGTCAAAATTCTTCTCTTTGTCGGCTATCATTGGTACAGTATGCAACTCTAACCGACCAATTTTAAAAGCACCGAAAAGACTGACAACAATCCCTAATCCAGCAAGTGTTTCCCAGATGAGAGAGAAAAGTTTTAAATCCCAATCTGTCATAAGGTTAAGGAGTAGATAAAGAGCCCCCAAACCAAACCCTAACAAAATTAAACCTGCGCCATAGAAACTCGCCTTATCACCAGTTCGAATAATTGGCTTGTCGTAAACTCTCTTCCCCTCAAGTTTTTCCAGACTGCGCTTTGCCTTGTACTCTTCGATTCGTTGACTATGCTTTTCTGTCATATTATGCAATCACACCTCACTTATACCTGTATCCTCTAAAACAAATTTGCCGATCAATAATCTGGTCTCAAGACACCTTTAACAGTCTCTTTCGTCGCTTCATAGTCGCCATCAACCACGACCTTGATAATGCGTTTGGCATCTTCTTCAGGAGCTGGCACAAGCGGTAAGCGGGTTGGACCCGCTGCAAATCCCATGTAATTAAGCACAGCCTTGACTGGGGCTGGGCTTGGATAAGAGAAAAGTGCATTGACTTTAGGGATGAATTTCCGTTGGATAGCTGCTGCTTTTTTGATATCATTGTGCTCAATAGCATCCAGCATTTCAAACATTTCATCACCATTTGTATGAGAAGCAACGGAAATAACCCCATCAGCACCCAGATTCATAGCATGAAAGGCATCGCCATCCTCACCCGTATAAATCAAGAACTCCTCTGGACGATGCTCAATCAAATAAGCCATATTTGCCAGACTGGTACATTCTTTCACGCCGATAATATTTGGGTGCTCTGCCAGCCTCAACATAGTCTCAGGTGTCATCTCGACTACTACCCGTCCTGGGATATTATAGATAATAATAGGCAGGTTTGAAGCATCCGCAATGGCTTTAAAATGCTGATACATGCCTTCTTGAGACGGTTTATTGTAATAGGGGACAATGGCCAAACCAGCCGCAAAACCACCAAATGCATCTACTTCTTTGACAAATTCGATGGAGTCGCGCGTTTCATTGGTACCGACACCAGCTATCAAAGGAACGCGCCCTTTAACAACCTTTTGAACAGCCGCAAATAATTCCAACTCTTCATCGTGAGTCAAGGTTGGACTCTCTGCAGTCGTCCCAGCAAGTAAATCCCATCCGTATGATGAGCCAAAAGGTGCTCAATCAAATCTGGAATAGCTTCAAAATTGATGGAGCCATCTTCATGAAAAGGTGTGATAAAAGCTGTGATGATTTTACAATTCTTCAAATCTGCGTATGCCATAGACTTACCTCTCTTTGTATGAAAAGAGGATTGAATGACAGATATTCAATCCTCGACCTGTCACATATTTTCAGACAGTTTATTTTAATTCAAAAACAACTTCTCCCGTCGGACGGACCAAACCACGCTCATGAAGAGTTTCAGCGATTTGGACAGAATTCCATGCCGCTCCTTTAAGAAGGTTGTCTGAAACAACCCACATGTGGATTCCTTTTTCTGCATCCAAGTCTTTACGGATACGACCAACAAAGGTATCACGTGATCCAACAGCGTTGATAGCTTGAGGATAGATTTGATGAGCTACATCATCCTCAAGAACGGCTCCTGGGAAAGCTGCAATGGCTGCCTTGACTTCTTCAATTGGAGCCACTTCTTTTGTTTCGATGTAAACAGACTCAGAGTGAGCTGACAAGACGGGAATACGCACACATGTTGCAGATACTGCAATGCTGTCATCTTCCATGATTTTCTTGGTTTCCTTGGTCATCTTCATCTCTTCATAAGTGTAGTCATTGTCAGTGAAGACATCGATTTGTGGAAGGGCATTGAAGGCAATTGGATAATGCTTTTTGTCACCACCTGAAGGCAAGATTTCCGCATGCAAATCACGTGGATTCACACCATCATTCAACACTTCACGCAGCTCGCGTTGCGTTTCAAGAATGGCTCCCATACCTGCACCAGAAACCGCCTGATAAGTTGAAACAATGATACGCTCCAAGCCCCATTGCTGACGGACTGGCTCCAAGGCCACCATCATCTGAATAGTTGAGCAATTGGGACAAGCGATAATCCCTTTATGCTGATCTAGTGCATGAGCGTTTACTTCTGGAACAACCAGAGGCACATCAGGATTTGGCGGAAATATGAGGTGTTGTCCACTACGACTGCACCAGCTTTAACTGCATACGGAGCATATTTTGCTGATGTAGAACCACCTGCTGAAAAGAGAGCAATATCCACACCTTCAAAAGCTGTCTCAGTCGTTTCCTCAATGGTAACATCTTGTCCCTTGAACTGAAGAACCTTACCAGCTGAACGAGCAGAAGCCAAATAACGAATCTTATCAATTGGAAGTGTTGATTCTTCCAGCATTTTAATCATTTGAGCGCCAACAGCACCTGTCGCGCCGACTACAGCAACTGTATATCCCATACAATCCACCTCTGAATTTTCTAAAAATTTTGTATATTCTAGTATTATACTATTTTTAAGGAAAAATGCAAATATTTCTAAAGAATTACGGACTTATTTTGTTGCAATGCTCAGCGCTCACAATACTGACCCTCTCAGTATAAATGTCTCTAAGCTCGACTGCGACCAACCGTCTTGCCTCTCTGAGAGAAGTTCCATGGTTTACAAATTTTGTTCTCACGAACAAAACTGCATCCATTGCTCCATGCCTCAACTGCCTTCTGCGAAGTTATTTCATCAAGAGTAATAGCACTCACGACGCCAACCGTCTCAGTATCAATGTCTCTAAGCTTGGCTATGACTGAGAGTCTTGCCTCTCTAAGAGAACTTTCAAAGTTTACAGCTTTTGTCCTAACGGACAAAGCTGCATCCATTGCTCTACGACTCAACTGTCTTCTGCGAAGTTGTTTCCTCAAGAGCAATAGAAAATCCCCAATCCGAAGACTGGGGATAGGGGCACTTTCGTGTGATCAGCAGGTTCACACAACTGATCAAGGTCCGCTCCTGCGTTATGACCTCCCATGCTTCAATTTGCAGAAAATCTGCATATCGACTCATCGCACGAAATATAGTTTACCTTATCTTTCTCCGTTTTGTCAAGGTATTTAATCTAAAATATAAACAAAAACTTGTCTATCTTTCCATTCCTGACCTTCTTTTTGGAATTGTTTCCGTACTCCTTCAAGATAGAAATCAGCTTGCTCCAGTAAATTCTGTGAAGGGATATTCTGTAGATCAACATGTACTTCTAAACGATGAAATCCTAGTTCACGACTGACTTTCTTAAGTTCACCTAACATAGCTCTGGCGTAGCCCTGACGCCAAAATTGATTATGTATCGTATAACCTATTTCCGCCCATTGAAAATCGTCTCTAGCCAACACAAATAAATTAACCATTCCTACATGTTTTCCGCTTTTTGCATCATAAATTCCCCAAATATACTGTTGGTCTTTCTCTCGGAAATCTCGGTGCTTAGCCACCAAATCCGCAAACCAACTTTTTGTACAAATCGTCATATCTAAAAGCCCATCATCAAATGGGGATTGGGAAGGCAGTCTATCGGAAAACCCTTCCAGCCAAGCCGAATAATCTTTCTCTTCCAGATATTTTAAATAAATATGTTTCATAAATACTTACTTCCCTCTCGAATACTAAGTGCAACCATTTCTGCCTGATGCCGCTCAATAAAATCTCTGACCCAGTCTGGGTTGGTTTTGGAATAATCTCTCAGCGCCCAACCGATGGCCTTGTTAATGAAGAATTCTGTTTGGTCTAGGTTATTCACTAAAATTTTCTCCAACAGCTCCGTGTCCGTTTCTTCTTTTCGCAGGAGCTGATGAACGATAGCCAAAGCGCCGCAGCCAGATATCCTCATCACAACTCCAAGCTAAAATAATCTCTTTTGTTTCTGGGAATCGGGCAATGATTGATCCGACCAAGCGGTCTAAAAAGTCAATGGTATCCCACCAAGACTTCGTTTGAGCTAGTTTTTTCAAACGTGGCAAGTCAGATGGAGTCAAGAATTTCTTGCGAATCTCCAGATAATCCAACGCGGCATACTGTAATTCTCGATAAGGATTATTCCAAGCTTCATTTATAAAATCCCAGTCAATGACGGAGTCAGTCTGTTGTTTGAAAAAAGCCTTTGCGAGTTTCCGCCTAGCTGGAGTCTTGACTCCTAGAAACTCAAATTTATTTTTCATATAGGCTTTCATAGCCACTGCATCATCAGGGTTAGCTACAGCTTTTAACTCTTTTACCAATTCCTCTACATCCATAGCTTACTCCAGCAATTCACGGTCATAAATAGTGTAGTCGCAGCGGTAAATCACGAGGCGCTTGCCGTCAATCAGCAACTCAGAGGTTTTGGGAGCATCAGATTTATCGAGAGAGACACGGTCCCCAGCATAAGCTGCCAGTGGAGTGCCATTTTGAGAGCGAATCAGAATGACCTTCTTCTTGACGTTAAAGTCGTTTTTAAAAGCAGAAATCATACGATTTAAAACAGGGACTGCACGGCTATTCTCCTCAACATCTGCAGTCTTTTGATACTGGGCAAAAACATCTTTCAAGCCTTTTTCTTCTGCAATTAAGGAAGAGCCCACATGGTCAATCTCATACTTCCCCAAGGTAATTTTGAGCACAGATGAGTCTTCCTTGGAATTTCCTTCCGCATCAACTGAGTCAAACTCCTCGTTACGCGAGATGGACAGGGACTTGCCCGACATCTGGTCAATGAGCTGGGAATTCTCATCGTAGGTTCGAACTGTCATCTCCAGCCCCAGCCATTCCTCCTTGGCGTTTTTAAACCACTTTTCAACGGACTGACAGCCAGCCAAGGTCAAAAGGGCAATGCTTAGAAGAGTTATTAATAAATGTTTCTTTTTCACTATTTATGCTCCATATTTTTTTCGTATAAGGAAATTTCTTTTGCAATTTGTGATCTGGCTGCTTTTCCCGTCAATAATAACTTGAGAGGCCTCATCACTTGCAGTCCTAGGCCACCCATTGCATAGTAAGACAGGCGATAGTAAAAATAATTTACAAATTCAATGATGGCAAACAACCAAAGTAAAACTCCAATAATGATATTACTGCTACTACTCACTCTAAAAGACCAGATCCAAATCGGTATATATGCAAGCAGCATTATAAAATCCAGCATTTTTAATCCTTTATAAAGAGGTGCAAGCAGTTGAGTTTCCAAGGCCTTCTTCTTTTGGATTCGTTTCAAACAGTTAAGCCAATAGATGGAACCTTGGAGTAATATCAGATTAAGAATTAACAATGGGAAATAAAGGACGGCACTGGATGTGGCAAATCGGGTCTCTGGTTTCGTATACAGGACATACACGATACAAAACAACACGACACTTATCGATTCTCCTGAGGCCAAATAAATTAATTCCTGTTTGAGACTTCTTTTTTTCAATGTTCATCCTCCTATGAGCAAAAACTAGGTGATGGGAATATGGCTTTATTATATCAAAATATCTGGAATTTAAGTCTAAAAAAAGAGAGGCCCAGCGCTATTTAGCCCAACCTCTTCTTATATCTTAAATTCAATTAGAACAGACCAATCGCTGTACCGTCAGCCGCAACATCCATATTGAGTGCCGCAGGACGTTTTGGCAATCCTGGCATGGTCATGACATCTCCTGTCAAAGCCACGATAAAGCCTGCTCCAAGTTTTGGCACCAACTCACGAATGGTAATTTCAAAGTTTTCTGGCGCCCCCAGAGCAGCAGGATTGTCTGAGAAGCTATACTGTGTTTTGGCCATACAGATTGGCAGCTTGTCCCAGCCATTCTTGACAATTTCCCGAATCTGAGTCTGCGCTTTTTCTCAAAGTTTACTTTTGAACCGCGATAGATTTCAGTGACAATTTTCTCGATTTTCTCTTCGATAGTTGAATCATTGTCATAAAGACGAGTGTAGTGTGCTGGTTTTTCGTCAATGGTTTTGACAACAGTTTCAGCTAGGGCCACACCACCTTCGGCACCATCAGCCCAGACGCTAGCTAACTCAACTGGTACTCCGATTTCTGCACAAAGTTCTTTAAGAGTAGCAATTTCAGCCTCCGTGTCAGAGACAAATTCATTGATGGCTACGACCGCTGGAATACCGAACTTACGGATATTTTCAACGTGGCGTTTCAAGTTAGCAAAACCTGCGCGAACTGCTTCTACATTTTCTTCTGTAAGTGCATCCTTAGCAACGCCACCATTCATCTTAAGAGCACGAAGTGTTGCAACAATTACCACTGCATCTGGAGAAGTTGGTAAGTTCGGAGTCTTGATATCGAGGAATTTCTCAGCTCCAAGATCCGCACCGAAGCCAGCTTCAGTCACTATATAATCAGCCAAGCGCAGCGCTGTGCTAGTCGCCAAAACAGAGTTACAGCCGTGGGCGATATTGGCAAACGGTCCACCGTGGACAAAGGCTGGTGTTCCGTAAATAGTCTGTACCAGATTTGGCTTAATCGCATCTTTCAAGACTAATGCCAAGGCTCCTTCTACCTCAAGGTCACGAACATAGACTGGTGTGCGGTCATAACGATAACCGATAACAATGTTTGCCAAGCGATTTCAAATCTTCAATATCTGTTGCCAAGCAAAGAATCGCCATGATTTCAGAAGCAACCGTGATATCAAAACTATCTTCGCGCGGAATACCGTTGAGCGGGCTGCCTAAGCCAACCGTCACATGACGCAGTGCTCGGTCATTTAGGTCCACAACACGTTTCCAGATAATACGACGTTGGTCAATACCCAGTTCATTTCCCTGATGTAAATGATTATCGATGAGAGCAGACAGAGCATTATTAGCGGTCGTGATGGCGTGCATGTCACCAGTGAAATGCAGGTTGATGTCTTCCATCGGTAAAACTTGCGCGTGACCACCACCAGCTGCTCCTCCTTTGATACCCATAACAGGCCCCAGGGACGGTTCGCGGATAGCAATCATAGTTTTCTTGCCAATCTTGTTAAGCGCGTCAGCTAGTCCAATGGTAATGGTCGACTTACCTTCTCCAGCTGGAGTCGGATTGATTGCTGTCACTAAAATCAGCTTGCCGACAGGATTTTCTGCTACTTCACGAATCTTGTCAAAACTGAGCTTGGCCTTGTACTTTCCGTACAGCTCCAAGTCATCGTAATCAATACCAACCTTTTTTACTACATCCACAATAGGCTGAAGGGCAACACTCTGAGCAATTTCGATATCTGTTTTCATTAGGAACTCCTCTAATTTGATAAAACTATTATACCAGATGAGAATTAAAACTGCACATTTAAAGTCCAATAATAACATAACGTTCGGTAATTACTCTATATACTCTAAAAAAAATATAGAGTTTTTCATAGAAGAAATAAGTTTAGCTGAATAAAACTTTAAGTTTATTTTATTTTACTAAATTCGTTTTTTCTTGTAGAATAAAGCTATGAATATATTGATTACCACTGGCGGAACGAGTGAAAAAATCGACCAAGTCCGCTCTATCACCAATCATTCGACAGGTCAACTTGGAAAAATGATAGCTGAGCATTGTTTAGCAGAGGGTGCTTCGGTGACTCTGCTGACAACGGCAAAAGCTGTTAAACCGGATCCGCATGAAAACCTGACGATTAATATCATTGAAGATACGGAGCAGCTCCTGACAGCTATGGAAGGACTGGTGCCTGCTCATGACGTACTCATTCATTCGATGGCTGTTTCTGACTATAAACCAGTGTATATGGCAGGATTTGAGGAGGTTCTTGCCAGTTCAGATTTGACAGAATTTCTGGAAAAAAGTAATTCTGAAAGTAAGATTTCGTCTGCTGATGACTATCAGGTACTTTTCCTCAAAAAAAATCCTAAAATCATCAGCAAGGTCAAGGAATGGAACCCCAATATTCGATTGATTGGTTTTAAGCTCTTGGTAGGTGTTTCTAAAGAAGAATTACTGGCTACTGCTAGAGCCAGCTTTGAAAAAAATCAAGCTGAATTAATTGTAGCCAACGATTTGACTGAAATTTCTAACGGGCAACACCATGCCTATCTCCTAGGAGCAGACTCTGTCTCAGAAGCTTTCTCCAAGGAAGAAATTGCTGAACAATTGTTAAGCCATATCCAGAAAGGAGACAGTTCATGACTCATGTTACTCTCGCGGTCACGGGCAGTATTTCGGCCTATAAGGCAGCAGATATTACGAGCCAGCTGGGCAAGCTAGGCTACAGTGTGTCCGTTCTCATGACTGAAGCTGCCAGTCACTTTATCACCCCGCTGACCTTACAGGTTTTATCAAAGAATCCTGTTTCCCTTGACCTTATGGACGAGCCGAGGCCAGACAAAGTCAATCATATTGAAATCGGCAAAGAAACGAATCTTTTTTTAGTCGCTCCTGCCACAGCCAATACTATCGCTAAACTAGCTAACGGTCTGGCAGACAATATGGTGACCGCTACAGCCCTTGCCCTTCCATCTCATGTCAAAAAGGTCATTGCGCCAGCCATGAATACCAAGATGTATGAAATCCACTGACTCAGCACAATTTGGAAAGATTAAAAGAATTTGGCTGGGAGATTATTGAACCACGTGAAGCCACTCTGGCTTGCGGTGACCATGGAACTGGCGCTCTAGCTGATGTCAATACTATTATAGAAAAAGTAAAGGAAATTCTAAATGAAAAAACAATCTAGTATCGCGCAAATTGCTATCTTTTTTGCTATTATGTTAGTGCTCCATCTGCTGAGCTCTGTTATTTTCAACCTACTACCGGTTCCGATTAAACCGACCATTATTCATATTCCAGTCATTATCGCTAGTATTATCTACGGACCGCGAATTGGAGCTGTTCTTGGCGCTCTGATGGGGGGGAATCAGTGTTGTGACCAACACCGTTGTCCTGCTGCCAACTAGCTACCTTTTTAGTCCCTTTGTAGAAAACGGTAGTATCAATTCATTGATGATCGCTATGGTGCCACGTATTCTAATCGGAATCACCCCGTATTTTGTCTACAAATGGATGAAAAACAAGCCAGGTTTAGTTTTGGCCGGTGCTGTTGGTTCAATGACTAACACCATCTTCGTTCTCGGAGGAATTTTCATTCTATTTTCATCTGTTTACAATGGAGACATCAGAGCCATGCTTGCACTAGTTTTGTCAGCCAATTCAATCTCAGAAATGATTATATCTGCTCTCCTTACAGTTGCAATCGTTCCAGCACTTGAAAAACTAAAAAAATAATCACTTAAGTGATTATTTTTTTACTCTAATTTTATTCACTTTTTCAAAGGATTTCATTATTTTTTAGGTCAGCACTTTCAAAAATTATGAAAATATGTTACAATGAAAGCGATTAAACAAACAAGAAAATCTTGCGGCTTATCCTTAAAGACGCGGCGATTTTCTATTTTAAATATAAAGGAGACTCCATCTATGACCTATCAAGAAAACTTCAAAAAATGGCTTGATTTCGCTGAACTTCCTGACTATCTTCGGAAAGAGTTAGAAGGTATGGACGAAAAAACTAAGGAAGATGCCTTTTATACAAACCTTGAATTCGGTACTGCTGGTATGCGTGGTTTAATTGGCGCTGGTACCAACCGTATCAATATCTATGTTGTCCGTCAGGCAACCGAAGGTTTGGCTCGCTTGATTGAAGAAAAAGGTGATGAGTTCAAAAAACGCGGTGTTGCGATTGCTTACGACTCTCGTCATTTTTCACCAGAATTTGCCTTTGAATCTGCTGCTGTTTTAGCTAAGCACGGTATCAAGTCTTATGTCTTTGAAAGCCTGCGCCCAACTCCAGAACTTTCATTTGCAGTGCGCCATCTAGGAACTTTCGCTGGTATCATGATTACAGCCAGCCACAACCCTGCTCCATTTAACGGCTACAAGGTATATGGTGAAGACGGCGGTCAAATGCCTCCGCATGATGCAGATGCATTGACTGACTACATCCGTACGATTGAAAATCCTTTTGCGATTGAGGTCGCTGATGTTGAAGCTGAAAAAGCTTCTGGCTTGATTGAAGTTATCGGCGAAGCTGTCGATGTAGAATACCTCAAAGAAGTCAAAGATGTGAACATCAACCCAGCCTTGATTGAAGAATTCGGTAAAGACATGAAGATTGTCTACACACCACTTCATGGTACTGGTGAGATGTTGGCTCGTCGTGCTTTGGCTCAAGCTGGATTTGATTCTGTTGAAGTTGTTGAAGCTCAAGCTGTAGCTGATCCTGACTTCTCTACTGTTAAGTCTCCAAACCCTGAAAGCCAAGCAGCCTTTGCCTTAGCTGAAGAATTAGGCCGTAAAGTTGGTGCAGATGTCTTGGTCGCAACTGACCCAGATGCTGACCGTGTCGGTGTAGAAGTTCTGCAAAAAGACGGCAGCTACCTCAACCTTTCAGGTAACCAAATCGGTGCTATCATGGCTAAATACATCTTGGAAGCTCATAAGAGTGCAGGAACTCTGCCAGCTAACGCTGCTCTCTGTAAGTCTATCGTTTCTACTGACTTAGTGACTAAGATTGCTGAAAGCTACGGCGCAACTATGTTCAACGTTTTGACAGGTTTCAAATTTATCGCTGAAAAGATTCAAGAATTTGAAGAAAAACACAACCACACCTACATGATGGGGTTTGAAGAAAGTTTCGGTTACTTGATCAAACCATTCGTACGTGATAAAGATGCAATCCAAGCTGTTTTAGTCGTGGCTGAGCTTGCTGCCTACTATCGCTCACTTGGCTTGACTCTGGCTGACGGTATTGAAGAAATCTACAAAGAGTACGGTTACTTTGCTGAAAAGACTATCTCTGTCACTCTGTCTGGTGTTGACGGTGCTGAGCAAATCAAGGCTATCATGGCTAAATTCCGTGACAATGGTCCGAAAGAATGGAACCAAACAGCTATTACTGTCGTAGAAGACTTTAAGGCTCAAACTGCTACTGCTGCAGATGGTACTGTTACAAACTTGACAACTCCTCCAAGCGATGTGCTCAAATACACCTTGGCTGATGGTTCATGGATTGCTGTCCGCCCATCTGGAACTGAACCAAAAATCAAGTTCTACATTGCCGTTGTGGGGGAAAGCAACGAAGATTCACAAGCTAAGATTGCAAATATCGAAGCGGAAATCAATGCTTTTGTAAAATAAAGACCTATAAAAGATGAGACCAAGCAATCTCATCTTTTTTTCGTATCAAATCTAAGCAATTTTAAGAACTTTATGGCATACTAGTTTTATCAAAAGAAATGAGGATTATTTATGGAACAATTTGCTCAAAATATTAAAGACCTTGAAGTCACAACTGTTGACCGCGCTCGTCAAGCGATTGCTGAGAAAGAGACTGCAACTTTCTTCGTTGGTCGTAAAACTTGCCCTTACTGTCGTAAATTTGCTGGAACATTGGCTGGTGTTGTGGCTGATACCAAGGCACATATTTTCTTTATCAATAGCGAAGAAGCTAGCGAATTAGAGAAACTGCAAGCCTTCCGCTCTGAATACAACATTCCGACAGTTCCTGGTTTTGTTCATGTTCAAGATGGCCAAGTCTCTGTTCGTTGTGATTCTTCTATGACTGCAGATGAGATTAAAGCTTTTGCCGGGATTTAAGCACGAATATCCATCTAAAGGCTAGTTTATTAGCCTCTCTCCTTACAGAGCGAGAAGGACTATAAGACATTTTAAAAATGAAAAGAGTCTGGGACAAAAAGATTTCAATTTTTTTAAAAAAATCTTAATTATTAAGCCCTTCAAATCTATAATTAAATGCGAAAAGCGAACAAAGCAGAATTCTGATTACCAGAAAACTAGTTTTGTTCGCTTTTTATATTTGAGGTCGGAATTTTGTCCCAGACTCTTTATTTTTCTTTTAAAGTATATATCGGAAAGCCGTGTTCTACTATTCTATCATCTAGTTTAAAATAATTTTTTAAACCAATGTTTATATTTTTTTAAATAAAGCTTCAATACAGATATACAGGATGATTAGTAAAAAAAATAAATAGAAAAAGCGTGCCAATCTTGAAATTTCGAGGAACTCTCAATGAACATAGCCCAATATACACATGAGAAGAGCAAAAGAACTCCTAAAATTAAATTCACATATAAAATATAGCTTACAAAGAAGAGAAATTGATGTTTCTTTGATCTTTTACTGTAATAGACTTTATAGTTTTCGGTATGTCTTTCGAAGACAGGCAAGTGAAAGGAATAACGTCCGCTCCCGAACTCAACTAACTCAGGTAAGGCATGATAGCCACACCAATGGAAGCATTTATAGATGAACTCGCGAGTCAAAAAATAAATATTTAAGCCTATAAAAATTGGAATAATGACGAAGTCAGGTTTCACCGTTGGAGAAAATACCCACTGAAAATAAAGAAGGCAATGTAAGAAATTCAAAGCGCCTAATATAAAATAAATGACACCAGCAAGTTTGCTACGACGTCCAATAAAAGTTTTATCTGGAGGACTGGAGGTAGGGGACATATTTTAATGATTTCCTATTCTTCGTAAATTTAATCGAGTACAACAGACTATTGACTTTAGTCTCCATCTTTTACGTTTCTAAAGCCTCCCACATCTTCTGCTGGGGTTTGGCAAAAGGATACTTCTCAAATTCATCTGGATGTAGCCACATGACCTCTCCATCAGCTACGATCTGGCTATCATTAACTCGGCCATAAGCTAGCTGGATATGCCACTTGCGATGGCTGAAGACATGTTGCACCTTTGGAAAAGACTCCTGCTGCCAATCGACAATCAAATCATAATCCTGTTCAAAACTTTCTTGAGGAGACAGATCCAGATTGGGCTGATTTTCAGCTATCTCAAAGAGGGACATCTGATTTTCAGTTTGAAATTCCTCAACTTCAATCAAGGGAAAATGCCAAAAACCTGATAACAAGCCAGCAGCTTCATTCTTTTCAAGCAAGAATTGTCCCTGCTCGTTTTCGATAATCAAGCCCTGCAGATAGACCGAAACTGGCTTCTTTTTAGGGGCTTTAATAGGATATTTATCCATAGTTCCATGTAAATAGGCTGCACTGAACTCTTTTACAGGACTGTCTTCTGGATGAGGATTAAGAGGAGCTTCGATATCTGACCCCAGATCCATCAGTGCTTGATTGAAATCTCCGGGCCTGTCTGGATCAATCAGAATCTCCATCATAGCCTGAAAGACCTTCCGATTGCTGGGTTGACCAATATCTAAATCCACTTCAAACAATCGACTCAGCACCCGCATGACATTGCCGTCCACTGCAGGCTCAGCTAGACCAAAGGCAATACTAGCAATAGCACCAGCCGTATAAGGCCCAATCCCTTTGAGGCTAGCAATTCCCTCATAGCTATCAGGAAATTTCCATCAAAATCCGTCATTATCTGCTGGGCTGCTTTTTGCATATTTCGCACCCGCGAATAATATCCCAAACCTTCCCAAGCTTTGAGCAGTCTCTCCTCTGGCGCTTGAGCTAAGTCAGCCACAGTTGGAAACCAGTCAAGAAAGCGCTCATAGTAAGGAATCACCGTATCCACACGTGTTTGCTGCAACATAATCTCAGAAACCCAGATATGATAAGAATTGTTTGTTCGGCGCCAAGGCAAATCACGTTTATGTTTATCATACCAAGTCAATAATTTCTTGCGAAAAGAGACAATTTTCTCCTCTTCCCACATTTCAATTCCAAATTTTTTTAAATCTAACATTTCTCTCATACTTAAACAGACTAAAAAAGATGAATCACTCATCTTTTTTAGTTATTTTATTGATCAACACTTTGTGCAGCTGTAATCAGTGTTAAGTTATAAACGTCATCTGAATTACATCCGCGTGAAAGGTCATTTACTGGCTTGTTCAATCCTTGAAGAACTGGACCGACTGCTGAAAATCCACCTAAACGCTCTGCCATTTTATAACCGATATTTCCTGCTTCAATGCTTGGAAAGACAAAGACAGTCGCTTTACCTGCAACCTTGCTTCCTGGAGCTTTCAAGGCTGCTGTGCTTGGTACAAAGGCAGCGTCAAATTGCAATTCCCCATCAACTTCTAAGTCTGGGCGCAAGTCATGAACCAACTTAGTCGCTTGAACCACTTTATCAACGCTTTCTCCAAAGCCAGAACCTTTCGTTGAATAGCTCAGCATAGCAATCTTAGGATCAATGCCAAACATTTTAGCTGTCACGGCTGAGTTAATCGCAATTTCTGCCAAGGCTTCTGAGTCAGGATTGATATTAATGGCACAGTCGCTAAAAAGATAACGTTCCGAACCACGCACCATGAGGAAGGCACCTGAAGTTCTTGTTACATTTGGACGTGTTTTAATGATTTGCAAGGCTGGACGCACTGTAGCAGCTGTAGAGTGAATAGAGCCAGAAACCATACCATCTACAATACCGAGGTAAACCAGCATCACCCCAAAATAGTTAACATCTGTTCTTAAAAGCTCAAGAGCTTCTTCTTCACTGACTTTGCCCTTACGACGTTCCACAAGAGCAGCTACCATTTCTTCCATTCTGTCATAGTTTTTAGGATCTATGACTTCATATCCGTCCATGATATTTTCGATTTCCAAGTAAATACGAATTTTATCTGGATCTCCCAAAAGAACTGGTGTAACTTCTGATTCTTTTACTATGCGTTTAACCGCTTGAAGAATACGTGGTTCTTGTCCTTCTGGCAATACAATACGAACATTTTTACCAACAACTGAGTCTCTTAGACTTTCAAAAACTTCCATGAGTTTCTCCTTTAAAAATTAATTATTTTTTGTTAACGATGTAATGGTGTTTTGGAAATCAATCGGCAACTGGGATTCCAATTGGAGCTGCTTTTCCAAAAATGGATTATAAAAAGATAAAGAGTGGCAATGCAAGGCCTGACGTGTAATTCCCGCTTCCAAAGTCCCGCCATAGAGATCATCTCCAAGGAGAGGAAATCCAAGATGGGCGAAGTGCACACGAATTTGATGGGTTCGTCCAGTGTGCAGACGAATATCTACCAAATAGATATTGCCAAACTGCTCCACAACCTTGTAGCTGGTATGGGCATATTTGCCATCCTTTGTCACACATCTGGTAATGATGCTATCAGGGTCACGGCCAATTGGTGCAATAATATCGCCCTCTGATTTAAGCTCACCGCTCCCCTGAACGAGCGCGTAATAGCGCTTCTCAATCATTTTTTTCTGCAGTTGCTTATCCAGTCTTGCATGGGCATAGCCATGTTTTGCAAGAGCATGAGTCCACTGGTATCACGATCTAATCTCGTCACAATGTGAACCTGCTGATTTTCATAATCTTGCCGAATATAGTAAGCCTTGACATAGTTTGCCATCGTATTCGAATGGTTGACACTAGGGATACTGGCCACCCCAGCAGGCTTATCTAAAACCAGAAAGTGCTCATCTTCATATACGATCGACAACTCACGATCCACGGCTTCTAGGCTTTCAAAGCCTTTCTCAGAAGGGATATCTACTGTCACCTTATCGCCAATATCCAGCAAATAAATGGCATTTTGAGATTGACCATTGACAAGAATATTTCCACCTGCAAACTTCACTTTGGCCAAAAGGGCTTTTGAAATTTCATGCTTTTTCAAAAATGTTTTGACTTTGACATGCTCATCCGCAATAAACTCAAATCTCATTCTTGGCACTCCTCGATAAAGGAGTCTCTCACGCGATTCCAAAAGCTGGTATGGCTTGGTGAAGCTACAAAGTTAATCTTATGATTATCGATTTGGTACTCGATACGGACAATATTTTTATAAGAAAACGTTTGATTATCGACTGCTATGGTATAGTAATCATTACGAGTCGGTAAGAGCTCAATCTTATCTTTTTTAGGAACAATAACTGAGGAACCTAAAGTACGATACACACGATTGTTGAGGCTAGCAATCTCTGTCACTTGCAAGGCTTCAATCGTTGGATGTAGAACAGCTCCTCCCAATGATTTATTGTAGGCTGTGCTTCCAGTAGGCGTTGAGACAGAAATCCCATCGCCTCTAAAACGCTCAAAATGAACATTATTGATGACTACATCAACAACCATGGTTCTGTCGGAGCGTTTAATCGTTGCTTCATTGAGCGCGCGAATCGTCCTAGTTTCCCCATTTTCAAAGGTCAGCTTGACATTTAAAATCGGATAAGAGACCTTGGCACCTGTGTCTAATTTCAGATTTCCACTAATTTATCGATTTCAAAGTCTCGGTAATCTGTATAAAAACCCAAATGTCCGGTATGGACACCGACAAAGCGCACCTTATCCAGCTGCTCTTCATACTTGTGAAAGGCTGATAGCAGCATCCCATCACCACCGACAGAAATCACGATATCTGGATTTTTGGGTGTCAGAATAAAGCCTGCTTTCCGCAATTTTTGCATCAGAGTTTGAAATACTTCCTCACTCTGCCTTTTGCGATTGCGGATTATCGCTATTTTTTTACCTGTATTCTTCATCTGTATCGTCACTATTTCCAACACCGTCATTTAGCTTGCGGTGCAGAGGATCAAAGAGCGCTTGTGCTTCTTGGATGGCATCGCGAATGGCTCCCATCTCTTCATCTAGCTGATAGGCGAGATTAGCTGTTGTCTCCAAGCGACGTTTGATTTCCTCTGGAAATTCTCCTTTATACTTATAGTTTAAAGAGTGCTCAATCGTTGCCCAAAAGTTCATGGACAAGGTACGAATCTGAATTTCTGCTAAGATAACTTTATTTCCGTTAATCGTATCTACCGGATATTCAACGATGGCATGGTAGCTACGGTAACCACTATCTTTTTTGTTTTTGATGTAATCACGCTCCTGAACGATACGCATATCTGTCCGATTTCGCAAAACTTCTAAAACTTCATCCACATCGTCTACAAATTGAACCATAACACGCAAACCAGCAATATCCTGCATCTCTTGGGCTAAGTTTTCCTCAGTTATCCCGCGAAGTTCCATTTTTTCCTTGATGCTTTCAATATGTTTTACGCGACCGGTTACAAACTCGATCGGTGAATGGCGTTGCTGTTTGCGATACTGTTTGCGAATGCCACGAAGCTTGATTTTCAACTCACCAACCGCCTGAATATATGGATCCAGAAAATCTTCCCAATCTATTGTCATATACATACCTTGTCATCTATTCGTTTTTTGTATAAAATAAACACAGTTGTTATTATAACATAAAATCGCTTTCAGATAAAGAAAAGGATTTAAAAATGAACCATTTAGAAATTGAATACAAAACAATGCTAACAGAAGACGAACATAAACGACTTCTGACCTTCTTTGATCATGTCCAGCCAATTTTCCAAGTCAACTATTATATTGATTCGGCTGACTTTGCTCTCCGTGAAGCTCGCATGGCTCTGCGAGTCCGAACCACTCCTGACGCTGCTGAGTTTACTCTAAAAATTCCTCAAAAACTTGGAAATTTCGAGTACAATCAAGTCTTATCCGAAGATGAATTTAATAAAATTACAGAAAATTTGCAATTCCCTCAGGGAGAAATCCTAGACAAACTGCAAGAAAAAGGGATCCCAGTTGACAAACTAACAATACTCGGAACCCTTGAAAATATTCGATACGAAAAACAAGATGCAATCGGCCTTTTTGCCTTAGACGAAAGTCGTTACTTTGGTAAAAAAGATTTCGAACTAGAATTAGAAATCAATGATATTGAAGAGGGAGAACAAAAGTTCAAAGACTTTTTAAACGAAAATCAAATCCAATACAAGCCTGGTAAAAGTAAGATTGCCAGATTTGCCGAAAACTTGTAAAAATGCTGAAATAATCTCATTTTTTTGGTAAAATAATATTTATAAATCTAAAGAGACAAAAAGAGGATGGTCATTCTAATGTCAGACAAAAAAAATATGAAGCTTTTCTCCCTCAATTCCAATCACTCAATTGCTGAGAAGATTGCTGAAGCTGCCGGAGTACCTTTAGGCAAGCTTTCTTCCCGCCAATTTTCTGATGGCGAGATTCAGATTAACATTGAGGAGAGTGTTCGTGGCTATGATATCTATATCATCCAGTCTACCAGCTTCCCAGTCAACAATCACTTGATGGAGTTATTGATTATGGTTGATGCTTGTAAACGAGCAAGTGCCAATACCGTAACTGTGGTTATGCCTTATTTTGGTTATGCTCGCCAAGATCGGACAGCTGCTCCTCGCGAGCCAATCACTGCAAAACTCGTTGCCAATATGCTGGTTGGAGCTGGCGTAGACAGAGTTATCTCACTTGACCTTCACGCTGTCCAAGTACAAGGCTTCTTTGATATTCCTGTCGATAATCTCTTCACTATTCCATTGTTTGCTGAGCATTATTGCAATATGGGATTAACTGGCGAGGATGTTGTCGTCGTTAGCCCGAAAAATTCTGGCGTGAAACGCGCTCGTAGCTTGGCAGAATATCTCGATGCTCCAATCGCCATCATCGACTACGGTGAAGATGAAGCAGGACGCTCTGAAGGCTATATCATCGGTGAAGTTGAAGGTAAAAAAGCGATTTTGATTGACGATATCTTGAATACCGGTCGTACCTTCTCAGAAGCTGCTAAAATCGTTGAACGTGAAGGAGCTGTCGAAATCTATGCTGTCTCAAGCCATGGTTTATTTGCAGATGAAGCTGCAGACTTACTAGACAGTGTTCCTATCCGAGAAATCTTGGTGACTGACTCTGTTGATACCAAAGAAAAGACTCCGAAGAATGTTCACTACATCACAGCCAGCGAGTTGATTGGCGATGCTATCGTGCGTATTCAAGAAAGAAAACCAGTCAGCCCACTTTTTGCTTTTCAAAAGAAATAAGGGATAAATTTGTGATTTATTTAGATAATGCTGCTACGACTGCCTTATCGCCTGCTGCGATTAAGTCCATGACTCAGGCAATGACAGTCTTCGGCAATCCATCCAGTACCCACAGCCACGGTCGAGAAGCTAAAAAACTGCTCCGACAAGCTCGCGAAGATATTGCTAAAGTTCTACACACACAGAGCAAAAATATCCTCTTCACCTCAGGTGCTACTGAAAGTAATAACACTGCAATCAAGGGATATGCCCTACGCCATCAGAATCAAGGCAAGCATATTATCACTACGGCCATTGAACACCATGCTGTTTTAGAGCCTGTTGAATACTTGGTGGAGAACTTCGGTTTTGAAGCGACTATCATTCAGCCAGTGGATGGGCAAATCCGAACTGAAGATATCAAGAATGCTCTCAGACCAGATACTATCCTTGTCTCAGTAATGGCTGTCAATAATGAAACAGGCTATATTTTGCCGATTCAAGAAATTGGTGAATTACTAAAGGATCATCCTGCTGCTTTTCACGTTGACGCAGTCCAAGCGGTCGGAAAGCTCCCTGTCTATCCTGAAGAATGGGGAATCAATTTCCTGAGTGCATCAGCCCACAAATTCCACGGTCCAAAAGGAGTTGGATTTCTCTATGCTGACCAGATGGATTTTGATAATTTCATGCATGGCGGCGATCAAGAAAACAAACATCGAGCGGGTACAGAAAACCTCGTTTCTATTGTCGGGATGGCAACTGCCCTTTCTGAAAATGTTGCCCACTTAGAGGAAAATCTTGAGCATGCCCAGCAGTTAAAAGATACTTTACTGGACAACCTAACGGATATAGACTACTACTTAAACGAAAGTCAGCCTAGCCTGCCTTATGTTGTCAATATTGGATTTCCAAGCCAAAAGAATGATCTTATCTTGCTTCAAATGGACCTTAATGGCTTTTCAATCTCGACCGGCTCTGCTTGTACAGCTGGTGCTGTTCAGCCCAGCCATGTCCTTCAAGCCTTATATGGCTCTAACTCTGAGCGCCTAAAAGAATCCATTCGCATCAGTGTATCAGATCAAACTAGCATCCAAGAAATCAAACTATTCAGCCAAAAACTAAAAGAAATACTAGGAGGATAAGATGGCTTTTCAAACTTCTGTTAGCTTAGCAAACTGCGACTTCACCTACTCACTCCATCCAAATGTTAAGAAATTTACCTTACGGGACAATACATTTGCTGAAACAAAAGTTGGTAATTACGAGCTTTCTCGTTTACTCGAAGCTGTTCCCAATAGTGGCGATGGATTCTTGCTTAAGATTATCATCAATAAAGATCTAAGCGGAGTTAAAATCAATATTACGGACAAGTCTGGTTTAAGATTGGTTAATATCTTCAAATCAGAAAAACACCATATTATTCAGCAAAAATTCTATTTCTTGATGGATAGTTTAGTTGAAAGAGATATTTTTGAAAAACACCCCAATAAGCGAAATTCTAAGAATTTTGCTTATTTCTATTATTTTATCTATCTTTATTAGTATAATAATATTTTGTTCATCAAATTAGTTGATTTTTTCACAAGCTTTCTATAGAATAGAAGATAGAAAGGTCGTGATTTTGTGAAAACTGAAAAAAGCAATTCTATTCCACGTGCTACTGCTAAGCGGCTCTCCCTCTACTACCGAATTTTCAAGCGATTTAATGCAGAAAATATTGAAAAGGCCAATTCAAAACAAATCGCAGAGGCGATTGGAATCGACTCTGCGACTGTTCGGCGTGACTTTTCTTACTTCGGTGAGTTAGGTCGTAGAGGTTTTGGCTACGATGTCAAGAAACTAATGAATTTCTTTGCCAATCTTCTCAATGACAACTCGATTACAAATGTCATGATTGTTGGTGTCGGAAATATGGGCCGTGCTCTTTTACACTACCGCTTTCATGAACGGAATAAAATGAAGATTGTAATGGCCTTTGATACAGATGATTATTCTGACGTCGGAACCACCACAAATGATGGAATTCCCTATTTATGGAATTTCTCAAATAAAAGAAAAGGTCCAAGAAGGAAACGTAAAGACAGCCATTCTGACAGTGCCGAGCGTTAAGGCACAAGAAGTCGCATCCGTCTTGGTTGATGCTGGTATCAAGGGAATTCTTTGCTTCTCCCCAGTGCACCTATCTGTCCCCAAAGATGTGGTTGTACAATATGTGGACCTAACCAGCGAACTCCAAACCTTACTCTACTTCATGAGAAAAGATGATGAGTAAGGTAAGAAAGGAAACAAACACTTTATGAAAAAACCGATTATCGGTATAACAGGAAACCAAAGGGATATTCCTAACGATCAATTTATTCATATTAGTTATACTTCAACTGGCTTTATCGAGGGAGTCAATAAAGTTGGAGGAATCCCAATTATCTTACCAATTGGTGATGAAGCCTTAGCTCACACCTATATCACTATGATCGATAAACTGATCCTTACCGGTGGACAAAATGTCCACCCTCATTTCTACGGCGAGGAACAGACTATCGAAAGCGATGATTATCTGCTTCAAAGGGATCTATTTGAACTGGCTCTCATCCGAGAAGCACGGAAGCAAAACAAGCCTATTTTTGGTGTCTGTCGCGGTACTCAGCTTTACAATGTTGCTATGGGTGGCACACTTCACCAAGACATCGAGAATCACTGGCAAGATAGCACTGCTCAATACACCACACAGACTATGGTCACTAAAAATGGCTCCATCCTCCATGAATTATACGGACCTACTTGCCAAATCAACTCATTCCATCACCAAAGTATCAAGGATCTAGCGAAAAATCTAGAAGTTATAGCCTACGATCCTCGTGACAAGGTCATTGAGGCTGTTACCTCAACTGATGGAAGTCCATTTCTTGGTGTGCAGTGGCATCCAGAATTTCTATTTCCCACAAGAACAGGTGATTTAGCCTTGTTTGATTATGTGGTCCACAAACTTTAGATCAAATCTGTTTTTTCACGATAACTATAATAATTATTTTTTGAAACAATTAAATGATCTAAAAGAACCAACCCCATTAGTTCACAAGCTTCTTTCATGTGTTTGGTGACCTCGTCGTCATTCTTACTTGGTAAAGTCACTCCAGAAGGATGATTGTGTACAAGTATAATAGAAGTCGCCAAGTGTTTGAGCGCATAATGCAAAATCTCGCGCGGCTCAGCAATACTTCTAGTTACCGTTCCTACAAAGATTGTCTGCTGGTGGATAATCTGGTTTTGACTGTTGAGATAAATAGCAACCAAACATTCCTGCTTTTTATCTCCCAATTCGACCTGCATTTTGCGAGCTAGTTTTTGACTTCCAAGAATTTGCTCCCTCTCCAGCACTTCGGCTTTGTTGATACGACAGCCAAGCTCAATAATGGCCTGCAACTCAACAGCCTTCACAGGCCCAATTCCTGAAATTGTCTGTAACTCTTGCAAAGTCAGATATTTCAAATCATTCAAACTAGAAATTGATGATAAAATCCTTTGAGAAACTTGAAAAACAGTTTCTTTTTTGCTGCCTGTTCGCAAAAATATAGATAGCAATTCCTGATTACTAAGTTTATCCGCTCCTTCTCTTATCAGCCGTTCACGCGGCATCATGCTTATGTCATCCTGCAATGAAATACGATACATATCAACCTCCTTACTTATTAATTCGATATTAAGTAAAAAAAGATTAAATTCTTAGACAGTATCTCAAACATTAAATTTCATCGAAGACATTTGCAGCTCTTATCAATCAAAAAACGAAGTAACTCTTGTTACTTCGTTTTGATAATATTTGAGTTATAGTTGCATTTGATTGTAAGATTGACTGAAAGCATCTAAAATGTCTTTTGGTGCCTTGTCATAGTCAATTGTACTTTCAAGCGTACCTTTGACAATGGTTCGACTGGTTGCGGCTGCATCTTCACATGTGACTAAAGTAATTTCAGCAACTCCTTCTGTGTCATTGATGACATCCACGCGCTCTGGCGCGACACTTTCTATATTAGAAATCGTATAGGTATAGATCTTATCCTTATCTGTGATATAGATTTTCATCCCTATTTTGGCACGATCTAGTGGAGAAAAGAGCATGTCACTGGCTCCAGTAATTCCAAAGACGTGATGACTGGCTAAGGCGTAATTTCCTTGTCCCATCTGTTGATCTTCTTTCATGGTACCAGCACCATAGTAAAGTCCAACATTATCCAAGCCCTTGAAAATTGGCAGATTCATCGAAACTTCAGGAATTGAAATGCCACCGATAACTGGTAGTTTTTGAGCTTGCCACTGAGCATTGATCACCGCTTCTGTCGAAAGAGATTGAACTTCGCTAAACTCAAAACTCGATTCGACTGCCTTATTTGCTTGATTTCTTCCTTGGAGACCTTGCTAACCTGGTATTGGTTTGTATGCCAAACCATGATCATATTTCGGATAGAGGAGTTGAAAATCAGTGCTAGGGCAACTAGAAATAAAAGGAAAACTGCACAGTTAATGATGAAATTTCTGAGCTTGAATTTCTTCTTAGATTTCTTCACATTCATCCTCCTCTTATTCTACTTCTTTCTCATCGTCTTTTGTGTCAGGCGCAACCGTTGTAAAGGTGACAATCTGGGCATTTTGGTCCAGACGCATGACCTTCACTCCCATGGTTGAGCGACCAGTCTGAGAAATATTAGCCACGCTGGTCCGAATGATGACACCAGTATTGGTGATAATCATCAAATCTTCTTCACCAGTTACGGTCATCAGACCAGCAAGAGGTCCGTTCTTATCAGTGATATTGGCAGTTTTAATTCCTTTACCGCCACGACCCTTGGTTGGATACTCGCTAGCAAGAGTTCGCTTACCATAGCCTTTCTCAGTGATAACAAGCACTTCATCGCCCTCAGCAATTACACCAGCTCCAACGACCTGGTCGCCGTCCCGCAGATTGACCCCACGAACACCAGTCGCACTACGGCTCATGCTCCGAACAGCTGTCTCATTAAAGCGGACAGAATAGCCAAATTTAGTACCAATAATAACATCCGCATCACCGTCCGTCAGAAAGACGTTTATAAGCTCGTCTTCATCCTTCAAATTCAAGGCCTTGAGACCGTTCTGACGGATATTAGCAAATTCTGTTACGCTGGTTCGTTTAACCACACCTAGACGGGTTGTAAAGAAGAGGTAGGAATGATCGCTACTGTCCTGCTGAACGTTGATAATGGTCTGAATGGTCTCTCCTTCATCCAGCTTCAAGAGATTTACCACTGGCAAACCCTTGGCTGTTCGGCCGTACTCAGGTATTTCATATCCTTTGAGACGATAGACTCGGCCTTTATTGGTAAAGAAGAGCAGTCTATCGTGGGTACTCGTTGAAACCAGCTCTTTGACGAAGTCCTCATCTTTGACACCAGTTCCTTGAACACCACGGCCTCCGCGTTTCTGAGCAGTAAATTCAGCCTGATTCAGACGTTTGATATAGCCTTTATTAGACAAGGTAATCAAAACATCCGCTTCCTCAATCAAATCTTCATCTTCAAGAGAAAGAACTTCTCCCACCATCAGCTCAGTTCGGCGGTCATCCGCAAATTTACGCTTGACCTCGTCTAACTCTTCTTTGATAATTGCGATAACGCGCTCTGGCTTAGCCAAGATATCAGCCAAGTCCGCAATCAAGGCAATCAGATCGTCATACTCTGACTGAATCTTATCACGTTCCAAACCAGTCAGACGACGCAGACGCATATCAAGGATAGCCTGACTCTGGCGCTCAGATAGTTCAAACTTAGCCATCAATTCAGCTTGTGCTTCTGCGTCCGTCTCACTATTACGGATAATGCGAATGACTTCATCAATGTGGTCCAGTGCAATCAGCAAACCAGCCAAAATGTGAGCTCGCGCTTCCGCCTTTCTTTATCAAAGGCCGTCCGTCGAGTCACTACTTCTTTTTGGTGCTCAATGTAGGCCAACAAAATCTCACGTAGAGACAGAATCTTCGGCACACCATTTTGAATAGCCAGCATATTGAAGCTGAAATTGGTCTGCATCTGGGTCAGCTTGAAAAGATTGTTTAGAATGACATGAGCAGAGGCATCACGACGAACCTCAATGACAAAACGCACTCCTTCTCGGTTGGACTCATCACGAACAGCTGTGATACCATCAATTCGTTTTTCCTGCACCAGACGAACAATATGCTCATGAACCTTAGTCTTATTAACCATGTATGGAAACTCAGTTACGACAATTCGCTCACGGCCATTTTTCATCTCTTCAATTTCAGTGCGAGAACGAAGAACAATCGAACCTTTCCCTGTTTCATAAGCTCGGTGAATGCCAGACTTGCCCATCACCAGTGCTCCTGTTGGAAAATCTGGACCAGGCAGGACTTCCATGATGTCACGAGTCGTTGCTTCTGGATTATCCATGACCAGCTTAACTGCATCAATAGACTCGCCAAGATTATGAGGTGGGATATTGGTCGCCATCCCAACCGCAATCCCTGTCGCTCCATTTACAAGCAAGTTAGGGAAGCGAGCAGGAAGAACGACGGGCTCTCTCTCTCGCTTGCATCATAGTTGTCAATATAATCAACAGTGTTTTTATTGATATCACGAAGTATCTCCAGAGCAATCTTGCTCATACGTGCTTCTGTATAACGCTGGGCAGCGGCCCCGTCTCCGTCCATCGAACCGAAGTTGCCATGACCGTCTACCAGCATGTAGCGATAGCTCCACCATTGAGCCATCCGCACCATCGCTTCATAAATAGAGAAGTCACCATGCGGGTGGTATTTACCCATGACATCCCCTGTGATACGAGCTGATTTCTTGTGAGGCTTATCAGGCGTAACACCCAGCTCATTCATGCCATAAAGAATCCGGCGATGAACCGGCTTAAGACCATCGCGAACATCTGGAAGAGCCCGAGCCACGATAACACTCATTGCATAATCGATGAAACTGGTCTTCATTTCGCTGGTCAAATTGACATCTACTAAGTTTCTATCTTGCATTAAAAAATGCCTCATTTCAATATTAAATCACTATCTCATTATACCACATTTTAGCTATACTTTCAGTATTTAAAACCGAATATAAAAACGTTTACATAGCTTTTTAGGGGTCAAAATCCCACGGTGAGCCGTGACAAACTGTATCAAAAGTGGTAGAATGTAATTGTATGGGGAAAACCCCAAAAATAATAAGGAGATGTTTAGAAATGACTGCTACTAAACAACATAAAAAAGTCATCCTTGTTGGTGACGGTGCCGTAGGTTCATCTTACGCTTTCGCGCTTGTTAACCAAGGAATTGCACAAGAGCTTGGAATTATCGAAATTCCACAATTACACGAAAAAGCTGTTGGTGATGCGCTTGACCTTAGCCACGCCCTTGCCTTCACTTCACCTAAAAAGATCTACGCAGCTCAATACTCTGACTGTGCAGACGCTGACCTTGTTGTTATCACTGCGGGTGCGCCTCAAAAACCAGGTGAAACTCGTCTTGACCTCGTTGGTAAAAACCTTGCCATCAACAAATCAATCGTAACACAAGTTGTTGAATCAGGTTTCGATGGTATCTTCCTTGTTGCTGCTAACCCAGTTGACGTTTTGACTTATTCAACTTGGAAATTCTCAGGCTTCCCTAAAGAACGCGTTATCGGTTCAGGTACTTCACTTGACTCAGCTCGTTTCCGTCAAGCACTTGCTGAAAAATTGGATGTTGATGCTCGTTCAGTTCACGCCTACATCATGGGTGAGCACGGCGATTCAGAATTCGCCGTTTGGTCACATGCAAACATCGCAGGGGTAAACCTTGAAGAATTCCTTAAAGATACTCAAAATGTTCAAGAGTCTGAATTGATCGAATTGTTCGAAGGTGTTCGTGATGCTGCCTACACAATCATCAACAAGAAAGGCGCTACATACTACGGTATCGCTGTAGCCCTTGCTCGTATCACAAAAGCTATCCTTGACGATGAAAATGCTGTACTTCCGCTTTCAGTCTTCCAAGAAGGCCAATATGGTGTGAAAGATGTCTTCATCGGTCAACCAGCAGTTGTTGGTGCACACGGTATCGTTCGTCCAGTAAATATCCCATTGAACGATGCAGAAACTCAAAAGATGCAAGCATCTGCTAAAGAATTGCAAGCAATCATTGATGAAGCATGGAAAAATCCAGAGTTCCAAGCAGCATCTAAAAACTAATTAGAAAAAACATCTCCTTGCTAAAAGGGGATGTTTTTTACATGAATTTATCATCAAAAATATCAATCATATATGGAACAATCAGCTCTCCCTCCATATCTTCCAAAGAAGAAATCCAGACAAAGTCCGTATGCTCTTCTGGATCTAATATAATATCACGCTGCTCTATAGTCCTCGCCCCATAAACCAAGCGTGTAAAAACAGCATTTTTACTTGAGTCAAACTGACTATCTTCATGAATAATCCTATCAAGCTGAATCTTTTGATTGACTTCCTCCATAGCTTCACGTAGAGCTGCCTCTCTAGGCAGTTCGTTTCCTCGACACTTCCGCCTGGAATATCCCAATAGCATGGATAGACATTAGGAAGTCCACGCTTTATTTTAGAGCGTTTGATAAGCAAATACTGCCCATCTTTCTCAATCAAAGAATGGACGATTAACTTTACTGCCATAATTTTTCCTCCCGCAAAAAACAAAAAAGGACTCTCACGAGTCCAAGCTTAAGTCATCCACCCTGAGAGAATCGAACTCCCATCTCAAGAACCGGAATCTTACGTGATATCCATTACACTAAGGGTGGCAACCTATTCATTATAACTAATTTTTCACAAAAAAACAAGCCTAAATGGCTCCTTTTATGAAATTTCTAATCTAGATCAAATCAAAACAGAGTGGGACAGAAATCGGTAATTCGTTAGAATTCGATTTCGTCGTCCCACCTCCGCACAGTTGAGTAGGGCTGTAAAAGTTGATGAAATCAGCCTAGTAGAGCCCACTCAACCACTGCGTCTTGCTCGACAATCCAAAGACAATTGAGAGGCTAGGACTTTTGTCCCAGCCTCTTTATATATTTTATTTCTTTTCGATATGATCTGCTAGCTCTTCTTGGGCTTTTTTGTTAGATTCTAAGGTTTTTTCTTGCCATTTCTTCTTAGCTTCTTCATATTCTTTGGTCGTTACAATTTCACTTCTGAGTTTTGTATATTTAAAGTTGAAGCCAGATCCCTTAATTCCAACGAGTGAATAGGCACGACTGAAAGGTTTGGACTTACTTACAGAAGGACTACCGCCTCCTGAAATGGTCGGCATGATAATTCCACTATCCAGCAACCAAGCTTGTGCATCCGCATATTTTTCATAGCGAACTTTCACATCTGTTGTTTCAGCATTTGCTTCTTCCAACATCTTAGTATAAGTGTCCAAGCCCAGCTCTTTCATCTTGTCCATGTCTTGGCCTGGCTCAAAACCAAAGTTTTGCAAGCTAGCACCATTATTTACATTTAGAGTATCTAAGTAGGTAGATGGATCTTGATAGTCAGCTGACCAGCCTCCTGTATAGAAGTCATAGTCTTTTTGAGCTGCAGTATTTGCAAAGTAGGTGATGTTGTTCAAATCATCCACACTAATCTTCTGCAAGTCAATCACTACATTTTCTGCACCCAAGGTTGATTCAATTGATTGTTTTACTGAACTTGCCCATTGGATACTCACCTTGTCAGCCTGGTCTACAGGAAGGTCTAAATGAATTGGGAATTGAACTCCCTTAGACTCTAAAGCTTCCTTAGCTTAGCAAATCTTGCTTTGGCTTTTTCTGGATTATAATAAGCATCTTGAGCATCTGTCAGGTCGATATTCGCCCATTCTGTCCCATAATTCACTAATTTAGATGCAACAACTTGGCCAAATGTTTGATCGCCAATTTGAACAAATGTTGGAGGGACAAGCGTATTCCTCAACAGCTTGGTAGCTCCATCTTTACCATTACTTTGCGCACCATAAGAAGTCCGGTCAAGGGCAAAATTGACGGCCTGACGGAAGTCCTTATTTAGGACTGCTTCTTTTGTTGCTTTCTTCTGATCATCACTTGTTTTGGAAGTGTGATTGTATGATTGACGGTTGAAGTTGAAATTAAAGTAATATGAGGTCGCATCCTGCGGGCTATAAAGGATATTGTCCGCATATTTCTTTTTAACTGCTGCGTATCCTGAAGTATTCGGATAGAGACGAGCACCGCTATAAGCACCATCGCTGAAGTTACGAATCAAAGATTCTTGGTCTGATCCATCATAGTAGGTTAATTTGACATCTTCTAGACTGACCTTGTCTTTATCGTAATAATTTGGATTCTTAACGAATTCCATAGACGATTTAGAAGTCAAAGATTTCAAAAGGAAAGGACCGTTGTAAAGAATACTTGATGGATCAACAGAACCAAAATCTTTTCCTTTAGACTTCAAAAATTCTTCATTGACAGGGAACAAGATATTATTCGTAGTTTTAGAGTTCCAATAAGGCTCTGGGCGTGTCAGCGTGTATTGAACAGTATAATCATCTACTGCCTTCACTCCGACTTTTGAAAAGTCTTTTTCGTCGCCTTTGACATAGGCATCCAAGCCACTAATCGAGTCCTGAATTAGGTAAAGAGCTTCAGACTTCTGATCAGCCACATATTTAAGTCCAGTCACAAAGTCTTGAGCTTTCACACTTGCAACTTCTTCGCCATCAACATTGAACCACTTAGCATCCTTACGAAGCTTATATGTGTAAGTCAGGCCGTCTTGAGAAACTGTCCATGATTCTGCAAGAGAAGGAACTAGATTTCCATATTCATCATTTTCCAAAAGACCATCTACAAGGTTTGTAATAACGTCTGATGTAGTTGCACGGTTAGTGGTCAGGTAGTTCAAGCTATCTGGATCGCTGGCATAAACATAAGAATATGTGGTTGTGCTGGATGAGGATTTGCCACAAGCTGACAAGAACACGCCTGCACTAAGTACCACTCCAGTAGCTAAAAGCATTTTTGATACTTTCATAAATACACCTCCAAAAATCGAGAGAAGCCTAAGAATAAGAGAAGTAAAAATAAAGCCATTCCTTTATTTGATCCAATATTAATCTTAGTCCAATTTCTATGTTACATTTTATAACATAAACTATTATACCAAAATTATGATGAAAAAGTAAATAGAAGAATCAGTGAGTAATTATGGAAAATTTCTGAAAGCTGCCTCCAACCAATCCAATTGACAAATATACAGATTAAGCATATAATAAACTCAATGTAAACAAACGAGGAAATCACCGTGAATTCTAATTATATTACTCGCCTCAAGCGCTCTGAAGGTCAGTTGAGAGGCATTCAAAAAATGATTGAAGAGGACAGGGAATGTTCAGATATTCTCACACAGTTATTTGCCGTCCGCTCCAGCGTTGATCGTGTGATTGAGATGGTTATTACTGAGAATTTAACGGATTGCCTAGAAAATCCATCTGATGATCCGAAAAAACAAAGGGAAAGAATAGAGAAAGCTATTCATTTTCTGGTAAACCGAAAATAAGAAGAACAGGAAAAAAGAGGCTGGGACAAAAGTCCTAGCCTCTCAATTGTCTTTGGATTGTCGAGCAAGACGCAGTTGTTGAGTGGGCTCTACTAGGCTGATTTCATCAGCTTTTACAGCCCTACTCAACTGTGCGGAGGTGGGACGACGAAATCGAATTCTAACGAATTACCGATTTCTGTCCCATTCTCTTTTTATCCTTTATTCCGTCTCTCCAGACCAAGCGTTCATGCCACCTGATACGTTGGTCACATCAAAGCCCTGCATGGCAAGAAACTGGCAAGCAGTCGCTGAACGCGCTCCACCTTGGCAAATGACATAGTATTTGTAGTCAGGATCCAGCTTTTTATAGCCAGTTTCCAACTCACTGAGCGGAAGATTTCCAGCATTTGGGATATGCCCTGCTTGAAATTCATGCCTTTCGCGCACATCTACGATAGCCAATTTTTCAGATTGATACTGCTTTTCTAAGTCAGCTGCTGATATAGTTTTCATTTTTCTACTCCTTCTGGTTTTACCATTTTGTATAAAGCATAGGCTCCGTCTAGATTTTTCACTGCAAAGCCTGCTTGTTTTAAGATTCGCTCGGCAATATAGCTGCGCAGACCGCTGTGACAGCTTACGATATATTCTGCTTCCTTATCCAGCTCAGTCAAGTGTTCTCTGAGTTCATTCAGAGGAATATGGACTGTCTTGTCCGCCTTCAGGCGTCCTTGCTTAAACTCATTAAGTGTCCGGACATCTAAAAAGACTTTCCCGTTTGCTAACTCGTCTTCCAGCTGGTGCCATTGGATATTTTCACTCAAGCCTTCTGCTAGATTCATCGCTGCATAGCCCAGCATATTGACTGGATCCTTGGCTGAACCAAAAGGTGGTGCATAGGTAAACTCCAGCTCTGGCAAATCAAAAATCGTCAGATTTCCTTTAATAGCCGTCGCCAGGATATCAATCCGCTTGTCAACGCCTTTTTTCCCTACACCTTGAGCACCATAGATTTTTCCAGTTTTTGGCTCAAAGAGCAATTTCAAAGTCAAGTCAGTCGCACCTGGATAGTAGCCCGCATGATCCTTACCGCTGACATGAATCGCTTGATAAGGCAAGTGATTTTGCTGAAGGAAACGCTCGTTCAGGCCTGTTGAAGCGGCTGTCATGTCAAAGACACGCACAATAGCCGTGCCAATGCTTCCCTTATTCTTCCGCTCCAAGCCAGCAATCACATCTGCTACCTGACGGCCTTGACGATTAGCAGGTGAGGCTAAGGCAATCAAAGCATCTTCACCAGTAATTTCCTGCTTGACAAGGATGGCGTCTCCGACTGCAAAAATATCTTTCTGACTCGTTTCATAATGCTCATCAACTAAGATGCCCCTACGAAGACCCGTCTCAATGCCTGCTGCCTTAGCCAAGCTATTTTCAGGCTGGACCCCGACAGAGAGAATAGTCACATCTGAAGCCAATTTTTGACCATCTTCCAAGACTATTACTTTGCCATTTTCTTCGAAGCGAGTAGCTGACTGAGAAGTAATGACCTTCACTCCCTTATCGACTAATTCCGCTTGGACAAAAGCTGCCATTTCCTCATCCAGTGGTGGCAAAACATGCGGTGCCTTTTCTACGATTGTCACATTCAGGCCACGCTTGCGCAGATTTTCAGCCGTTTCCAAACCGATAAATCCAGCACCGATGACCACTGCCTCTTGTGGTTCTTCATCCAAGGCTAACATGATCTGATCCAAGTCTGGAACATTGCGCAAAGTGAAGACATTAGTTGCTTCTGAAAGTCCTTCGATCTCAGGAATAAAAGGCTTCGCCCCAGGTGAAAGAATCAGCTTGTCATACTGCTCTGTGAACTCTGAACCGTCATGAGCCACCGTCACCGTGTGCTCTTCAGGCGAAATTTTCACCACCTCATGAAAAGATCGTACATCCAAGTTAAAGCGTGCCTTGAGACTTTCAGGTGTTTGAACCAAAAGAGAGTCGCGCTCAGCAATTTCACCAGAAATATAATAAGGCAGGCCGCAGTTCGCAAAAGATACAAAAGGACCTTTTTCAAAAATTACAATTTCAGCATCTTCCATCAGCCGTCTTAAACGTGTTGCCGCAGACATACCGCCTGCAACTCCACCAATGATAATAATTTTCATTGTTTAACCCTTTCTATTTAAATGGTTTTTCCTGTCCAAGCGCTCATACCACCGCGAACATTAATGACATCGTAGCCCTTTTTCTTCAGCTTTTTCGCTGCCATCTTGCTCCGTATACCCGAATGGCAGATGACGTAAATCGTCTCCTTTTTAGCTGGAGTAAATTGACCAATTTGGCTCAAAGGAACATTCTGGGCCTCTTTGATATGTCCTCTACGAAATTCGGATGGCGTCCGTACGTCAATTAGTTGGATATTGGACTTCAATCGCTTCTCCAACTCATCCGTTGAAATACTATCTATTTTTGTAAAAAAATGAAACATATTTTCCCCCTTCATACCCCTATAGGGTATATTAAATCACTAAGAAGAGAAAATGTCAAGGAAACGATTTCAATTTTTCTCAAAAATAAAAATCCCAATCTTGAGACAGGGATTTTTATCAATAATGAATTATTTCGCAATTGGGTAAACTGATACTTGTTTCTTATCGCGACCTTTACGTTCAAAGCGTACTACGCCTTCAACTTTCGCGAACAATGTATCGTCTCCACCGCGGCCAACGTTAACACCTGGGTAGATGTGTGTACCGCGTTGACGGTAAAGGATAGATCCTCCAGTTACAGTTTGTCCGTCAGCTGCTTTAGCTCCAAGACGTTTTGCTTGTGAATCACGTCCGTTTGACGTTGAACCTCCACCTTTTTTGTGGGCGAAAAGTTGCAAGCTTGCAAGATTCATTTTTAACATAGTGTTTTTCCTCCGTGTTAGTTTTCTGTGATAACTCTGGTTTGGACGAACTCAGAAGAGTTCTCCGATAAGTTTGCCATTCCCAAGAAAAATGATTCAAAGAAAAGCTGAGTCATTTCTCTCTGATGCGGCGGAATATCCATAGGGATTTCTACTCGTAAATATCCGCCTTCTTCTTCGTTTAATTCTAGGATTGGTTCATAGCCTGCAAATTTTTCAATTGAATTAATGAAATTTATGGCAAGCGTAGAAACCGATGCACACACGACATCAAAGCCGTATTCGCCACTTCCGGCGTGTCCAGTAATTTCCGCACTCCTCAGCTCGCCATCTTCGGCTTTCTCAAAGACTGCCTGTATCATGTGTTCTCCTATAAATTAAGCGTTGATTGCGTTGATGACAACTTTAGTGTAAGGTTGACGGTGACCTTGTTTGCGGTGGCTACCTTTTTAGGTTTGTACTTAAAAGTAACAACTTTCTTTTGTTTTCCTTGTTTTTCAACAGTTCCAACTACAGTAGCTCCAGAAACAAGTGGAGTTCCGACAACAGTTTTATCACCACCAACAAGAACAACTTCGTTAAAAGTCACTTCTTGACCAGCTTCAACATCCAATTTTTCAACGTAGATAGCTTGACCAACTTCAACTTTAACTTGTTTTCCGCCAGTTTTAATGATTGCGTATGTGCTCATCATGCACCTCCTATGATTTTTTTGGGGTTTCCCCGTATTTTTGTGAAGACTCGCCTAGCATCGTGGGACGAACCACTTAATACTCACTAAATATGAGCTACGATGTTCGAGCGGTTGCACAGGCTGTGCATAGTCAACATTCTTAGTATAGCACTTCTACTAACCTTTGGCAAGTGATTTTACTTAATGAAAACGGATTTTCAATTAAATATCCTCATACTTTACTTCCATTTATTTCAAATATACAATCTGCCCTTCTTGATTGACATGAACATCAATAGCTATCGGAGGCTTCAAGTGTTTTTTAGCTGATCTGGCAAGACTTTTATTACTATCTGAAACATTGACCTCTCGCTCTCTCCCATCAACCGTAATAGTGAAGGTAATACGAGAATAGGTAGACTTGCTTCCTCCGGTCTCGGTATCAACACCAGTCACTAAAGCAGTTTTTAGCTCGGTTGCCTGATTAGTAAAATAATGATAGCGCCAGATACCATTGGCCATTCGATAGCCCGCATAGAAGGGAATTGCAATGAAAATAATAGGTAGGCCAAACACAAGACTTAAAATACTTTTGACACGTCCATTCGTAGATATATTATAATTCCAAGAGTTTCTGAAAGCTCCCTTCCAAGAACCGGCTCGAACTTTATTTTTATAAAATTCAAATAGGATTAACCCCAAAAATCCTATGATAACAAAAAAGTGAATACCAAGTCCTAATAAATAAGTCCAACTTGGTTCTCCACCAATCAAAGCATTATCTTGTCCATCTTTCCAAGACAATGCTCCCATGAGCCCACTCAAAAAGGAATTCCATTCGTTCATAACTATCCCCTTTTATCTTCATCATCAATAGATAGTTTTCCAGATTCATTCGGTAGAAAGCTACTTCTAAGCTCCTACAACAAATCTTCAATCAGCTCGTCAACTTCATCAGTCTCTGCTTGCGGTGTGATTTCTGTAATCATGATGCCTGCGACGGCGCGTTCTACCAAACCTTCAACATCTAGGCGAGCTTCGTACTGCTCGGCATTCTTGATTTTCGGATTGGTTTTAGGTCGGTCAGGTGCAAAAATAGTACAGCAGTCTTCAAATGGCTGGATAGAAATTTGGAAGGTATCAATTTTCTCTGCAATCTCAATAATTTCCAGCTTGTCCATGGTCACGACAGGACGGATAACTGGTGTATTGGTCACAGCATTGATAGCCTGCATACTCTCAATTGTTTGACTTGCCACCTGACCTAGACTTTCTCCATTGATGATGACTTGCCCGCCCCGCTCCTCTCGAATCCGGTCTGTAATGCGCATCATAAAGCGACGAGTCAATGTCATCAGATAGGCTTCTGGAGCCTTGACCTTGATTTCCTCCTGAATCTCTGTAAAAGGGACTTCGATAAACTGGATATTGCCGCCAAACTTGGTCAGTTTTCGTGTCAAATCTTGAGCTTTCTTCAAAGCACCTGGACTGGTGTAAGGTGGACTGGCAAAGTGCACTGCCTCGATATCTACACCGCGCTTGAGAGCCAGATAGCCCGCCACTGGTGAGTCAATCCCACCTGAGAGCATGAGCATGCCTTTTCCTGAAGTACCGACTGGCAAACCTCCAGCACCACGAATGGTCTCATAGGAGATATAGGCCGCTTCTTCACGAATCTCAACGCGCAGATCAATATCTGGCGCTTTCATTTTGACCTGAACATTGGGAATGGCCTCAAAAACAGCATCACCAAGTGTCTGGTTAAGCTCGCGACTATCTAATTCAAAGTTGTGATCACTGCGCTTGCTAGAAATTTTAAAGGTCATACCCTCTTGATAGACTTCCTTCATGATGGTTTGGACAGCTTCGATTAGGGCTGGCACAGATTTTTCAATTTTGTAAGATGGCGAGAAATTCTGAATTCCAAAAATCTGCTTGAGTGACTCAGCGACTGGCTGATAGTCTGTCCCGTGCAGATAGACATGAGTCCGGTCACGGTCAGCCTTGACATGGACCTGCGGATAAACTGACAAAACAGCCTGGATATTGCGTTTGAGTTTGTTGATAAAGCGCATGCGGTTCTTGCCCTTGGTAGAAAGCTCACCATAGCGCACCATAATTTCTGAATATTGCATTGTTTACCTTACTTTTCTGGTTTTTTCGTAAATGATTTTAAAGGTCGTTAAAAATTGCTCTATCTGGCTCATATCATTATCAGCATCCAAACTAATACGGACAGCGGTCTGAGCGAGAGACTTTTCGACACCCATAGCAATCAGGGTCCCTGCCGGCTTACCAGCCTTGGAAGAGCAAGCGCTGGTCGTCGAGATATAAATCTCGTAGTCTTCAAAGGCATGGACGACAACTTCACCTCGTACTCCCTTGATACCAAAGGTCAGGATATGAGGCGCAAAATCTTCCATGTCTGAGAAAATCATCACATCTGGATACTTCTGTAGCTCTTCAAGAATAATCGCCTTCATCTGAGCCGTCCGCTGGGCAAATACTTCTTGCTTTTCCATGGATAAACGCAGAGCCTTGGCTGTCGCTGCAATACCGGCGAGATTTTCCGTTGTGGAGCGCTTATCCGACTCCTGACCACCACCGGTCAAGAGGGGACTGATTTTCTTGCCAGACTTGATATAGACAAATCCTACGCCCCGAAGGCCGTGAAATTTGTGACTGGAAAAGGTTGCAAAATCCACGCGATCCGTCAGATAAGCAGCTGTCGGAATCTTCGTTACAGCCTGCACGGCATCCACATGAAAGGAAATGGTTGGCTTGTCTGCTAGCAGTTCGGATATTTGCTGGATAGGCTGAATACTGCCGATTTCGTTGTTGACAGCCATGATAGAGACCAGAGTGGTGTCTGGTCGAATCAGCTCTGCCAGCTTGTCTACATCAACAAAACCTGCCTTATCAACTGGAGCAAAATCGACTTCAAATCCCTGATTCTGCAACCAGAGAGCTGATTCTTTAACCGCAGGATGCTCAATGTTGGATACGATAATGTGTTTACCAAAGGGAATCTTTTCAAAAGCTACTCCCTTAAGCACCCAGTTGTCCCCTTCAGTCCCGCCAGACGTAAAAAAAATCTCCGACGAAGACTTGCCTAAAAGCTCTGCTATTTGCCTGCGAGAAGCTTCTAAGAGACGAGTCGCCTGACTGCCCAAACTATGCAGGCTGGAAGGATTGCCCCAGATTTTAGAAGCCACTTCTGTGTAGGTGGCCAGCGCCTCTGAATAAGGCTTGGTTGTCGCTGAATTATCTAAATAAATCATCTTTTTCCTCTGTATTTATCAGTAAAAATCAATACTCCTATTGTAACACGAAACGAGGATAGGAACAAGAAAGAAAAAGCCCTAAATTCTGTTATAGAACTTAGGACGAAGCTTCACCGGTCGTAAAACTCATGCAGCAAGCTAAAGAGTTCCTGTTGTTGAGCTAACAAGCTCTGACCGATGGTAGTAGATTTGATGAGGGTTCGTTCCTCTACATTTTCAATTACCTTTTTCAAGGAGGTCTGAGCAAATGGCGATTCCACGACTTTTTGAGCATTTTGGAAAGGCTGATGGGTCACCAGCTGGAAACCATAGGAATTATTGAGCAGTGAATAGCCGGCCGTTCCAGTCTTCTTTTGATAGGCCTTGCAGAGGCCACCATCAATGACAAAGAGCAGACCGCCACCACGGATAGGCGACTCTCCCTTGCCCGTCTTAACCGGAGTATGACCATTGACCATCCTAGACTCTGGAGAAAAGAGACCAAATTCTTCCAAAATCAGCTGGCATACTTTCTCAGAATTACGATAAGAAATAAGAATTTTCCACTTCCTTGTGGGTGTCCTTATCTTCAATGAAATAGCGCTCCAAGGTGGTCATCTTTTCTTTGCCAAACAGGGGCGACAGCTTGCCTTTCCAGCAATACCAAATCAAGTCAGTTGACAAATCATCACCCACTTCCTTGTTCTTGGCCGACTGCCGAATATGATACTCAAAGAAATCCAGCAATTCCTTGCCTGCATAATGGGCTTGATTGAGAATGAAAGGCTGAAATTCTCCTGACGGCTCCAGAGGAATGCAGCCATGGAAAAGCAAGTGCTGGTTGTAAATCTTATACATAGAGCCCTTGTTCATCAGAAGGCTCATATGCTCCGCCATCTTAAGAGAACTTTGGAATGAGGCCAGCATGCTGTCTACAGCTTGATTTTCTTCTGGTGTTAAGGCTGGCGGATTTTCTGGATTTATGGTTTGGAAGCAGGTGTTAACTAGCATATGCTTGATATCGTCAATCGTAATGCTTTCTTCCCAATAATCAATCTTATCCAGCATAATATGGTCCTGCATCTGGAATTCAGGCCGTCTTCTAATCAGCTGAGTTTCCAACTTGAACTGGATGATCGACAGCGCTTGGTGAACCTTTTCCAGCTGCAGAATTTCCTCATCTGAAAACTCCTGCTCTCTGCCGCCTAGAATGGGTCTAAACTTAGGATTAGACTGGTAAGTCTTGTCCGCAAAAAGAGTCAAGGAGCGCAGATTTAAACCATAATCTTTCTCGATATCCCAGAGATAGCCATAGCGAGCCGCAATACGTAGCACATTGAGCAAGCAGGCCTTAGAGCCAAAAAAAGCCCCCATCCAGATAATATCGTGATTGCCCCACTGAATATCCAGCGAGTGAAAACGCTGCAGTTCATCCATGACCTGAGCACTACCAGCTCCTCGGTCAAAAATATCTCCAACCACATGCAGATGGTCGATCAACAGCTGCCGAATACTTCGAGCCAAACCTAGAATAAAAGGCACCGCTTCCCGCAATTCAATCACATAAGTCAGGATATTCTCAAAATAGAACTTTTTATCGGCTAGAGCCCTATCGCTATAGAGGAGTTCCTCGATAATATAGGCATACTGTGGCGGCAAGGCCTTTCTGACCTTGGACCGACTGTATTTCGAACCTGCAAAAGCCAATAAGTTCAAGAGTTGGGGAATGGTTTCTTGATACCAGTCTTTACCTTTAGCTTCTTCCCCCAGCACAAGCTCAGGATAGGAAACCAGCGCTGACAAGCGGTCTTTGTGAGCTTCTGACAAGCTGTCCCCAAAACAGTCCTTGATCTTCTCATTAAGGATACCTGCACAGCTTCTCAAAATATAGTCAAAAGCAGCAAACTCCCCGTGAATGTCACTGATATACAGCTCCGTCCCTTTGGGCAGGTTCAAAATTGCTTCTAGGTTTGTCAGCTCTGTAATGACTTTCTGGCGACTGTCAAATGCTTTCAGTAAAATACGCTTATATTGCTCCATCTTATGCCCTCACTCAATAACCGATTTTTCTAATTTTCTATCTCTTATCTCAATTTCTTCAAATGATCTTCAATCAAGAAAGCCGTCTCCTCGATTGATTTATCGGTGATATTGATGATATGAGCCTGATACTTTTTGAAGACTTCTTTTGAGTAGTCCAGTTCTTGGTAAATCTTGTCTAAATCTGTGTAGCTCGTCGCCTGAACCAATCCTAGAGAATTCAAGCGATTACTGCGAATCTTAGACAGTGTTTCTGGTTCACATAAAAGGCCGATAATCCGCTCCGGATCAACCTTGTCCAAAACCTGAGGCAGAGGAACTTCTGGAATCAAAGGCAAGTTGGAAACCTTATAACCTTTATTAGCGAGGTAAATGCTAAGCGGCGTTTGGAGGTGCGAGAAACTCCTAAGAGCACCAAGTCAGAATCCAAAAAACCTTGCGGCGCCTTGCCATCGTCGTATTTGACCGCAAACTCAATAGCGGAGATTTTATTAAAATACTCAGTGTCCAAGCGGTGCAAGGTACCCGGCACCTCTATAGGACTAGTGCCTGTCTTTTCTCTGATAATCTCAAAAAATGGATGCATCAAATCCAGATAAGCAAGGCCATTTTCCTGACTGAACTCTCTAGCTACAGCTGCTAGCTTGCCATCGACCAGAGTGCTGATGACAAGGGCATCGTCCTTGATGGCATCGCGCAGAATATCCAGCAATTCTTCTTCCTTGTTGATAAACGGGAAACGATAGCTATTATTAAAAATAATATCTGGGTACTGGGCTGTCACTGCAGACAGCAACTTCTGCGAAGTCCCCCCCCCAAAGAATCTGAAATGCTGTAAACAATAATTTCTTTCTTCATGTTCATTCCTCTTATCTCTTAACCTCAGCGCTTCTGGCCTCTTGAATAATGTAATCCAGCAGGGCTGACTTGGTCACAGTTCCTAAAATCTTACGCTCATTCTCCTCATCGACTACGGGCAGCGAATCAATCGCAAAATCCTGCAAAACTGCTGCTGCTTCCAAAATATTCATATCCTTGTAGCAAGTCTTGATATGAGGCATTCGGGTCATGCAAACCGCTACAGGAGTGCTGTCAATGTTAGTATTGAGCGAAGCCCGCAGCAAGTCTTTACGCGACAAAATCCCCAAGAGCAGCTTATGCTCATCAATGACATAGAGAACATCCGCATCATACATAAATAAGGTGATAATGGCATCTTGAATAAAAGAATCATGAGATACCAAAACAGGTGATGTCATGATCTCTGCCACTTCCTTTCGAAAGGTATCGAAAAAGAAAAGCGTCTCTAAATCTGAGCCCGAGTATGTGTAACCAACTTTAGGCGTAGCTTTTAAAATCCCAACCAAGGTCAGAAAAGACAGATCCGAGCGCAGAGTCGCCCGAGAAATATCTAGTAATTCAGAGATTTTCTCACCACTGAGTGGCTGGTGTTCTTTTACAATTTCTACAATTTTCTTTTGCCGTTCACTTAATTTCAAATAGGTCTGACTCCTTCGTTCTTTATATAGATGATTAGCCTGATTTCGCTTAAAATCGAGGAAATATTGCTCATATTAAATTTCAATATATCCAAATAATCATCATTTTGTAACACATTATGACAAAAAAATTGCACATTGTCAACAAAACAGGATGTTTTTCCATTGACAAATATATATGATGTATATTAGAATATAAACAAGATATATATGACACATTTTTGTCTATTTGGAGGTAAGATATGACGAAATGGATTTATTCCTTTGAGGAAGGACGAGCCGAACAAAATGCTCTTCTGGGTGGTAAAGGGGCCAATCTGGCTGAAATGACCAATTTAGGACTGCCAGTTCCGCCAGGATTTACCATTACGACGGAAGCCTGTATTCATTTTTTAAACAGCCCCTATTTTTTTGAAGAAAAATTAAGAGAGAATGTTTTGCAGGCTATTTCCGAACTAGAGCAAAAAACCGGCCAATACTTCTCAGGAAACGAAGAGGAGCAACTGCTAGTCTCTGTGCGTAGTGGTGCCAAGTTTTCTATGCCTGGTATGATGGATACGATTTTAAACTTAGGACTAAATGACCTGCGAACCCAAACCTTGGCTTCCAAAACCAATATGGCTTTTGCCTATAATTGCTACCGCAGGCTGCTCCAGATGTATGCAGATGTCGTTTTCCAAATTCCCAAAGAGGATTTCGATCAGTTGCTCTCCTATTTTGAGAAGAATGCTGGTAAGACTGCCAAGGACTTTAGTCTGGAAGAGCACCAAGCTCTCATTGATCAGTACAAGCAGCTGTATCGTGAGCATTATCAGACTTTTCCTCAAAATCCTAGGGAACAACTCTTCGCTGCCATCAAAGCCGTTTTCCGCTCTTGGAATAATCCACGCGCCCAAGTCTATCGCAAGCTAAACCAGATTCCAGAAGATTTGGGAACTGCCGTTAATATTCAAGTCATGGTCTTTGGCAACTTTGATCAAGAAAGTGGAACTGGTGTCGTCTTCACTCGAAATCCATCAACTGGTCAAAAAGGCCTCTTTGGCGAATTTCTTTTAAATGCCCAAGGAGAGGATGTCGTTGCTGGTATTCGCACGCCCGAGCCCATTCAAAATCTGCAAGAAAAGGTGCCAGAAGCCTATGCTGCTTTCCAAGAATATGCTCACATCCTTGAAGATCACTATAAAGATATGCAGGATATCGAATTTACAATCGAAAAGGGCAAGCTCTATATCCTGCAAACCCGTAATGGTAAGCGAACGGTCAAGGCTGCTTTGAAAATCGCTCTACAATTAGTAGAAGAAGGCAAGATAGACAAGTGCGAGGCTATCCGTCGGATTAGCCCTACTCATATCAATCAGCTGATTCACCCAGTCTTTGATGAGAAGAAGCTCCAGCAAGCGACAATTTTAACGCAGGGATTGCCAGCCAGTCCCGGTGCTGCAACAGGAAAAATTGTCTTTACTGCCAAGCGAGCCAAAGAACTACATGAAGCTGGCGAAAAAGTTGTGCTGGTCCGGCAAGAAACTTCTCCCGAAGACATCGAAGGAATGATTGTCAGCCAAGCAATCGTCACTAGCCAAGGTGGGATGACCTCGCACGCGGCAGTTGTCGCTCGAGGGATGGGAACCTGCTGTGTCGCAGGATGTGGAGATCTGCTTGTCCAAGAGGACAGCAAGACCATCCAGTGCGGAGATATCTTGCTCAATGAAGGAGATATTCTATCCGTAGATGGTCGGACTGGTTTTCTTTATCTGGGACAAATCCCGACTGTCTCTGTAGAAAATGATCAGGATTTGCAGCTCTTGCTGACTTGGGCTGATGAAGTTGCGAAACTCTCAGTCCGCGCCAATGCTGAAACGATCCACGATTTGCAAACCGCTATTAGCTTTGGAGCTCAAGGAATTGGACTAGCAAGAACAGAGCATATGTTTTTCGGTGAGGAAAGAATCCTGCAAATGAGGAAATTAATTCTGGCCGAAAATGAGATAGAAAGACGAGAGGCACTTGCTCATCTCCTCGATTACCAAGCAGAAGACTTCTATCAGATGTTCCAGACTGTTGCCCAAAAGCCTATGATTGTCCGCCTATTGGATCCTCCAATGCACGAATTTCTCCCGAAAGACCAACTTGAAATTGCCCTACTAGCTGAAAAACTCAATAAAAAAGCTAGTCAACTAGAAAGAAAAATCACGCAATTGCAAGAAACAAATCCTATGCTAGGCCATCGCGGCTGTCGCTTGGGAATCACCTTGCCAGATATTTATAAGATGCAAATAGAAGCTATCTTTAGTAGTGCCATTAGACTACAGCAAGAAGGAAATCCAGTCCGTCCTGAAATTATGATTCCATTGATTGCTACAAAATCAGAGCTTGTCTACCTCAAAGAGCTGCTCATCAAGCATATCGAATGGATTTTCAAAAAGTATCAATACCCGCCATTCCCATATGACATCGGTACCATGATCGAACTGCCGAGAGCCTGCTTCATTGCTGATCAGCTAGCTCAAGAAGCCGACTTCTTCAGCTTTGGAACCAATGACTTGACCCAGATGACTTTTGGCTTTTCAAGGGACGATATCGGAAAATTCCTCAATGATTATAAAGAGAAAAAGTTGCTAACGCAAGATCCCTTCCAAAGCCTTGACCAAGAAGGTGTCGGCCAATTGATGAAATTGGCCATTGAAAAAGCTCGCCAAGTAGATCCAAACTTGTCCATCGGAGTTTGTGGCGAAGTTGGCGGCGATCCAGCTTCCATTCCTTTCTTACAAGAAATCGGAGTCACTTATGTCTCCTGCTCCCCTTATCGAGTCCCAGCAGCTCGGCTAGCTGTAGCCCAAGCTGCCCTTAACTCTGAAACAACTCCAAAGTAGCTCTAATATTTTGATAAAACCAACAGCTCTAAGAGGCTTATCTCTCCGCCTTTTAGAGCTGTTGTTCTTCATTCTTTTGTGTGCGTTTTCATTTAAGAAATTCAGATTTTTGGAAGACTTTTCCAAATAAAAGACGTATAATAAATTAAGAACGAAAAGGAGCGACTTTTACATGGAAAACTATTCTCGCAAAGAAAAAAATAACAGCAATTCTAATCGAAAACCAGCTAGTCAGCATATTAAAACTGGCTTTTCTGCCCTACAAAAGACTATTGCTACAATTGCCAGTCTTCTTTCAATCGTCATTGCTTGCTTTACCATCATGAACCTTATGAACAACAATGACTCAAAATCAAAAACCGATACAGGCAACTCGACAACGACTACTACCATTATCAAAGAGGTAGAAAAAGAGTCTACATCTGTTAGCTCGACTCCAACAGAAACTTCTGCTGCTACTGAGACCGAAACATCATCAAGCTCCTCAAGCGCAGAAACAAATACGAGCCATACAACTACTTCCACTGATAGCAGTTCGACAAGCCAAGACCAGCATACAACAACAGAGTCCAGCACTCAATCATCCAACTAGGAACATTTGGAAGAGTGCCCCTTATCCAATCTGTCCAAGAAAGCCTGAGTGTCACTCAGGCTTTTTTCTATTGCCAACCTTATTTTACTATTTGAGAAAAATTCTTGGCCTTTCTCTGATTTTTGGAGCCAAAAAAGCTGTGAGGCCAATAAGCCTCACAGCTTTTCCAGAAATCAAAGTTCCAAAATTTGATAATCATAGCCCAGATGAGTCAAGAATTTAAAAAGATCTCGGGTCGCGACAAAAATCGTCTTTTCATTGGTATTGGGATGGAAAGTCATGGTATACTCTGATACAATGTCCCTATCAAAATAGACCTGAATGTCTCGCTCAGGATTATTCAGAAGCCCGAAAGGTGATACCGTTCCTGGTGGCAGCTGCATTTTTTCATAGAGAGAATCCGCTGAAGCCATGCGGATGCGGTTGGCTGAGACCAAGTCTTTAAACAAGTCCATATCTAGACTCTTTTGGTCATCCATAATCAGCAGATAATATTGAGTTTTCTTTTTATTAGTCAAAAACATGGACTTGGTTCGAACGCCCTCAATTCCTTCGATAAAGGCGTCAGCTTGCTCTGTGGTGAATACAGGTGGGTGCTCCACTACATCAAAGGTGATCCCCAACTCTTGCAACTTATTAGCCACTTGTTGATAAGCATCCATAGTTTTCCTCCTTTATTGATGAATAATCTTTTGTACCAATGCTTGCAATTCTGGCACTACCTCTGCCTCAAACCAAGGATTTTTCGCCATCCAGATTTGATTGCGGGGCGATGGGTGTACCAAGGGAAAAAAGTCTGGCAGGTAGTCTTGATAATGCTGAACCGTCTCGGTCAGTTTGACATTTCCTTTTTGATGCAGATAGTATTTCTGTGCATACTGACCAATCAAGATAGTCAACTCAATATCTGGTAGGAGCTCTAAAATTGGCTGATGCCATTTTTCAGCAAAGCCTTTACGAGGCGGTAAGTCCCCAGACTTGCCATGCCCTGGGAAATAAAAATCCATGGGCAAAACCGCAAAATAACCAGACTGATAGAAAATTTCTTCATCAACTCCCAGCCATTCTCTCAGCCGATCGCCACTCTTGTCCTTCCAGTAAAGCCCTGCCTGCTGGGTTTTCAGCCCCGGTGCTTGACCGACAATGTTAATCCGAGCATTCTTAGGCGCTGCAAAAAGTGGCTTAATGCCCTGCTCTGTGAAAGTTTGATTCTGTGGGTCAGCTATAATGGCCTTGGTAATATCTTCTATTGTCTGCATCATATTTCCTTCCTTGAAAAGAAACTCACCTGGCATAGCCAAATGAGTTCTTATCTTATTTGATCAATTCGTAGATAGCTTCCGCATAAATTGCAGCCGCGCGAAAGAGATCTTCCACATCGATAAATTCATTGGCTTGGTGCATAGTGTCGATATAGTCTGGGAACATCGCGCCGTAAGCGACACCACGTTTCAAGAGGCGTCCAAAGGTACCACCACCGATCACTTGCTCATGACCTTTTAGTCCCGTTTGTTTTTCATAAACAGCCAGCAAGGTTTGCACCAACGGATCTTCCATTGGTACATAGTGAGGAGTATGTCCATGCTCAGACAAGGTCACTTTAGTCACCGGCAACTGTTCTAAAACATTTTGAATGGCTTCTGGACTGGTTCCCTTAGGATAGCGAATATTGAGGGCAATTGTATTATCAGCCTTATTTTCGTCAAAGCGGAAAACGCCCGCATTCATTGACAGAGCTCCCATCTTCTCATCCACATGAGCAATCTTTAAGTTCTTCCCCTCATGGTCATTTAGGAGAATATTTCCAGCTACATCTAGGTAATCCTTAGCCGAGCCAGCAAAGTCAAATTGCGTTAGGAATTTGGCCAGATAGGTTGCACCATTGACACCAGACTGAGGAGAGGCACCGTGCGCAGACTTACCGATAATGGTCACAGTGACTTGGCCACCAGCTAGTTCTTCATAAGTAAAGTCTAGTCCATTTTCCTTAGCAAACTGTTCCAATTTATCAACTAGATTTGGCAAATGACCTGACAAGACAGCTGTCCCGGACTCAGGCACCATGTTCTCCCGCAATCCGCCAGTAAAGCTATGCAAGCGTGCTGCGCCAGCATTTTCACCAGCAAAATGCAGGTACTCTGTGATATTTCCTTTCACCATTGATAATCGGGAACTCAGCGTCTGGCGAAAAGCCGAAATCAGGCTCAGGCAGGCCTACATGAGCAAAGTAATACTCCATATCTTTCCAGCCAGACTCTTCATCTGTCCCCACCACAAAGCGCACGCGCTTAGAAACAGGCAAGCCCAATTCCTTGATGATTTTCAAACCGTAGTAACATGCCATAGTTGGTCCCTTGTCATCACTAGAACCACGAGCATAGAGACGGCCATCCTTAATTGTCGGTGTATAAGGGTCTGTATCCCAACCACTTCCAGCAGGTACCACATCCATATGGGCAAAGATCCCCAGTTCTTCTTTTCCTTCACCAAAAGTAAAGTGACCAGCATAATTGTCCACATTTTGAGTCGGATAACCATCACGTTCAGCAATTTCCAAGAACTTATGCAAGGCCTTTACAGGACCAGGTCCAAAAGGATGCTCCTTATCTGCCTTAGAATCATCCCGCTCTGAATTAATTTCTAAAAGACTGAACAAGTCCGCCAACAGAGCTTCTCTACGTTTTTCAACTTCTGCTTTAAAATCAATTGTCATTTTCTCACCTCTATAAAGTACTTTGATTTAAAATGAAAATTTTGAATTAAATCAAAGTATTGAAATCTTACTTTATTAACGCTTTTCGATAATCTCGTCAACTGGTAAACGATAGCTAGGTTCTAGCTTGTCGTCTGTATAACCAACGGTAATCAAGAGTTCCGGACGGAAACGCTTATCAATCTCCAAAACTTCGTTGACTTTTGATTTATCAAATCCCAGAATGATATTTGAACCAATACCTTGGTCAGTCAAGGCCAAAACAAGGTTCATAGCTACTAAGCCAGCATTAAGGGCCAAGTAATCACTCTTTTGTTGGTCATTATAGCGAGCAAACTCAGCTGGCAAATTTTGCATGTAAAATTGAAGCTGCTCATCAGAAAAATTTCTTACTCCAGCGACACGCGCGATTTTTCGTGCCCGCTTAGCCAAATCCGTATCTGTAAAGAGGGCAATTGTCACTGGAGCTTCCTTGATTTGATCTTGGTTAGAGCCAAAAGCAATGCCCGCTAGGGCTTCATTTCGCTCACGAACCACCACGAACTTCCAAGGCTGACTATTGTGAGCGCTCGGCGCCAAGGTCGCAATCTCAATAGCTGTGCGGACATCTTTAGGATCTACCGGTTTATCATTGAAATGCTTAGTCGCATGACGCTTTTTGTTTAATTCAAGAAATTTCATAATTGATTTCCTTTTCTAATTTCTGTTACTCTTATTTTACCACAAATTGAAAGAGCTTGCAGAGGTTTTTCATGAAGTTGTGTAGCCTTATTTTCTATTCCTTTGCTAACGAAATCATGCTAGCCTGAACTTCCATAAATTTATCTTCAAATTGTGTCATTGTTACATTCCTATTTTTATAAAAATCTCTACGCAAGGAAGCAATTCTTCATCCTTGTCATAACGTCCTTCATAACTATAGCGACTTTCAAGCCTGTTTTTCTGAACATCATAGACAAGCCACATTTCAGTTGGGTGCTCACGACCGTATTCTTGGCAGATTTCAATCATGTTTTTCTACATCCTTGATACCTTCTCTCAGTAAGATTGATTGGAGACCGATATCAACTTGAGAATCATCTGGTAAGAAATTATTTACCAAGTGTTTATGTACAACATTCCCTTTTATTTCATAAAACAAATTAAAACTATATAAACTATCTGCTATTGCATATATGTATACTTTATCTGCCTGATCTTGTACATATTCCAGTGCTAGTGAAATCATACTAGCCTGAACTTCCATAAACTTGTCTTCAAATTGTGTCATTGTATTCATCCTATCTAATTCTTTTAGCTTTTCAAGTTAGTGGACACTATTCATAAAGCGCTCGACTTCTTCAACACGATTATAAAATCGGTATTGATTTCTATTCGCCAAAAAACATCAGCTATATCCAGTCATAATAGAAAGTGTCATCTTCCATAAGCCTGTCTAGAAGCTCTACTAAATTAGGAGCAATTTCCTTATCATAATAATAGATTTTCCCCTTATTTTCAGCAGCAAATCCGATAGATAGCAGTGCTACTTCATTGCCTTCAAAGAAAACTAATTTATCATCCTCGAATTGCTTGTAGATTTCAATATCTGAATAAAACTCAAAATCATGTTGCCTCAATCTAAAGTCTAATACTGACTCTGGATCCATGATACGGTTTATATTATCCACCTTGCTTTTTTTAGAAAGCCATATCCGACTTCTGCATAAAATTCTTTAAGGAGCTCAGGGATTTGAATAGCCAGCTTTGATTCACTATCCCTAATCTTATCTAGATTCACTGGATAAAACTGGTTCAACGGATCTAATTTAATCTTCTCAAACATCTAAGCCCTTCCTTCAAAACTCAATGCTATCTCTCTTCAACTTTTATGTTCTTTTGATTCACCTATCTGGAAAAACTGCTTAACATCCTCTACGTAACCATACTTGTCATTTAAGTGAGCCAATAGTTCTCGGTTATGCCCTTGGTAATTATCTTCACGTCGTAATTCTTCGTACATTTCGATGAAAGGAAGATCTTTTTCTTTAGCTAATTCTAACTCTGCCTCGTAGTCATAGGCGACTTTTCGGAATTGAATGTTCACCAGCTCCCCGTCTTCAACTTCTAGCAAGGCATACTGGGCACGGTGATTTTTCAAGGCCGACCAATCAAAATAGGGCATACCAATCGAACCGGGATTGATAATTTGCTGCCCTTGGCTGCCATAGCGAAGCAACTGCTTGTGGACATGACCGTAAACTGCCACATCTGTCTCCTCATCCAGTAGCTGGTCAAATTTGTCTGTATCATTGTCAACCAGTAAGTCACTCCCATAGTTTTTGGCAGGCAAATTATGAGAGAGCGAAAAACGCAGGCCATCAATTTCTTTCTTCGCAACCATAGGCAGACTCCGCAGCCAGATGATCTGATCGGGATCCATTCGCTCCATCAAATACTGCGTCATACGCAAGAGCTGGACTTCCTCTGGGTCTTCTAAGCCATACTGACCATCTAAGGCCTCCAGGACACAGTCATCCCAGTTTCCTCGAACAGTCGCTGTGATAGGCAGGGTCTTTTTAACGAGGCTAGCAAGTCATTTTCCCCCGGACCAGGGAGAAAAATATCCCCTAGAAGCCAATATTCTGTCGCTTCCTGTCTTTTAGTATCTGACAGAACGGCCTTCAAGGCCGTGGTATTCCCATGTATATCAGAGAGAATTGCGATTCTGTGTTTCATATTACTTTCTATTGTTCATTTTCAAATGATTGTATTGATAATTCAAACTATTTACTTACAAACTTATCTATCCGCATGGGTACTACGTATATTTGCTTCAATCATTGCTCTGACCTGCTGGCGTTGTTCCTCATTCAGATTCAACTTCAGTAGTTGTTTTTTTCAATACTAGATTCTGAGGTATTGTATTTCTTATCATACATCTCTAATAATTTTTTTACGAAGAATAGGCTCGCTGATCAAATGAATTTCTTTTAATAGTTCTTCTTCATTTTCTTCCTGCTCCTCTTTTCCATTAAGTCTTTCAAACATAGAATTAATCTTTGCTAAAGGCAAAATCACCATAAATGTTATCAATCAAATTTTTCCTTCATGATTTCTTGTATATTCTTAGCGAAAGTATTTTGTAAAACGTTTCCTTCTAAATATCCCGTTTCTTGATTTTTTTCAATCATAATCACATTTCCTGGTTTAATGTCCGAAAGCATGTAAGGAGAATGAGTTGTAAAGATAAGTTGGATCCTTCTCCCCTTTCCCTCGTATTCCAATATTTCAGAAAGATTATCAATGAGAATTTTAATTAATCTCCTAGACCACTCTAGATGCATTCCCGATTCTAATTCATCAACTAGCAGTATAATATCATCAGAACTTTCTTCATGCATTGATAAATACGAATAAAGTTGTGAAAATATTTCAATTAAGTTTCCCTCCCCAGTTGACATATGATAATCAGGAGTTTCGCTTATTAAATAGTATTTGTATAAAAATTCTAATCTTATTTTTTTGATATTACATAATTAGTAAATTTTTTTCATTAAGTTTTTTTCAAATAAGAATTTATTATCATTGGAATATTTTTAACAAAATGATTTTTATCATCATGTTCAGTCAAAGATGCAGATTTTCGTAATTTTTTTAAAACATTCAATGATATTTACTATTGATTCTACATACTCTTTTCCATCTTTCCGTGTTTTTATTTTTTTAGTATCATATTCAGTTATAGATACAAGATCTCGTGATTTTTTTAAAACTTATAAATCCTTTTTAATATTGATTTTTATACATCCTTTTCTATCTAATTCCTTTACTATCTTTTTTTAAGTAGCTTAGACCCAGATTTCTCATAATCAGAGACATCTCCCTTTAAATATTCTTCACATTCAGATAATAATTTTTTTAGATAATAATTCCTTTATAAGTTCATCTTCTTCATAAAAAAATATTTTGTATAGACTTATATATTAAGAATCCTATGGCTTTTATCTTCCTCGGAATTAAGTTATTATGATTTTTCTAAGCCATTAGGACTAATATATAATGAACAAGATAAATCTGAATTAATAATTTTACGATCTCTTAACCACAAATATGAATATATAAACTTTGCAAGCCCATCTTGATTCATTGTTAAATCAGCTCCAAATTCTCCTCCTCTGCTTTTTACGTGGCAAATTAACGTATAGGAACTTTCAGGGGCTCATAATAATCTTCTAGCATATAATTAAAAGCTCTTATTCTGATTACCATCAGCATCAACATATAAATTATTGCAAGAAATATTAAATCTTACTTGGCCTTCTTCTTTTCCTAGTTCAAAAAGAGAAAAATACTGATTATCAGGGTCTTGTTTGTAATTTTTCTGGTGAGTAAGTACCGATTAAATTTAAAATTGTTGTCTTCCCAGTCCCATTTATCCCAACTATTGGTACCATATTATAAATAGACTCTCCATAAAAATTTTTTTCGATATAGTCTGGATTTTTTTATCAATTTTTAAGTTCATTCGTTTCAAAGTTAAAATCAACTTTATATTCATCTGAAAAGTTAAAAATCTGTTCTTTAAAAAGCTTATCATACTGTTTAATCACCAAAAGCAATTAATTTCATTCTTTTTCTCCTACTAGTCCAATTTCTTTGCTAATATCTGTAACCATTTTTGAAAGTGGTCTTTTCCCATAATTTTCTTTGTCTGTGTAGTGACCTGTTATAAAAGCGATTCACCTCAGCCTTGCTCAATTCAAGGTTGGTTTGATTTAAGATTTCTGACAAACCCTCTCTATAACTATCTGTATATACTTCTTTTTTTCCAAATCAATTCATTGACCACATCAATGTGGCTTTGATATAGCTCCTCTATACCCAAATCACGAATTCCATTTTCAAAGTTAATATCATAAGAAACAATTTTTGATTTTAATCTCATCGACAGACTTTGGAATGTATGTAAACTTTTACATCATCGAATGGAAAAACTAGTATCATAAGGACTATATTCTAAATCCTTATTTGATTTCACATGATTACAACTATAACAACTAGGAATTAAATTATAAAATGAAACCGCAAATAGTGGATAGCTGTCTTTTGAAAAAAAAGTGGTCTAGTTGAGCAGTGTTTACTACTTTAGTCTGACAACTAATTTCTTGCTTGCAACTCGGACATTCTTTTTTTCAACCTCATCAATTACAAATAAGTCTTGATTACAATTATTACAATGAAGTATTTTATATGTTGAGTTTATATAATTACGATTACAATACGGGCATACCGAAATGTTCTTTTAAATCAATTATTTTTCCTCCTTAATCTCGAATCTATCTTTCCATAAGATTTTTTTAGATACTCTGCTAATCTAGGTTCTTCATCTGCGAAATTATCTAACAATTCTTTAATATTTTCTAAAAATGAATACTCACCTGTCATTATCTTTAGAAAAGCATCCTTTTCACTCTCAAGTCCTGGTATATTATCTGTGACCCATTTATTTAATTCATTTTTAAATTCAGGATAATCTTGAAAATTCATTTTTTTATATAATTCCAAGCAAATTTTTTTCAACTTTAGACGGATTTGATTTTTTTCTAAAAGAAATCATAATTGACTCTCCATTCTGGTTCACTTCTTTCCCAATTATACCACAAAAGACCGTTTTCACGGTCTTAATTTATATATTAACTATCCAATTCTGCTAAGGACTCCGCCACTTCTAACAAAGGTCGGGATGGCTCTGTTTGATTGAGTTTTGCCTGCACAGCTTCTGCCACCGCTCGCGGTACGCCCACTTCGACGATTTCATCGACACTGGCTTCTTTAATCTTGGTCAGTGATTTGAAATGCTTCATGAGATTTTGCTTACGTTTTGGCCCCAAACCTTCGATACCATCAAGTTGCGATGAGAAAGAATTCTTAGATCGAAGCTGGCGGTGGAAGGTAATAGCAAAGCGGTGAACCTCATCTTGGATGCGTTGGAGGAGGAAAAATTCCTGCGAATTACGGGACAGTTCTACGACTCGAAGAGGATCACCAAAGAGCAATTCATGGGTCTGGTGCTTGTCATTTTTTTGAAGTCCAGCGATAGGAATATCCAGCCCCAACTGGTTCTGGATAACTTCTTTAGCAATATTGACCTGACCTTGCCCACCATCAATGACAATCAGATCTGGTGGCGTCAGACCGTCACGAATGACCCGACTATAGCGGCGCTTGATGACCTCTCGCATGCTAGCGTAGTCGTCCGGCCCTACCACAGTCTTGATCTTATACTTGCGGTAATCCTTCTTACTCGGCTTACCATTGACAAAGACCACCATAGACGATACGGGACTGGTCCCCATGATGTTTGAGTTATCGAAAGACTCAATTCGAACGGGCGTCGGGATATTGAGGAGCTTCCCTAGATTTTCTATAGCGCCCTGCGTTTTCTCAACGGATTTCTCCAAAAGGTCAAATTTCTGCTGGAGGCTAACCCGAGCATTCTTAATAGCCAGATTGACCAACTGCTTCTTTTCGCCTCGCTGAGGCTTGACTACTTTAGTATCCACAATAGCTCGGACGGCTTCTTCGTCAATATCTGCTGGAATTAGGATTTCATTGGGCTTGAGGTGGGACTTTTCTTGGTAAACTGGCCAATATAGGTCAGGAAATCTTCGTCGGGATCATTGTAATAGGGGAAAAGATTGACATCACGCTCAATCAACTTGCCTTGGCGCACAAAGAAGACCTGCACGCACATCCAACCCTTGTCCACATAATAGCCAAAGACATCACGATTCTGCAAATCTTTGGCCATGACCCGCTGCTTGGTACGCAAGGTCCCAATAGCCTGAATCAGATCACGGTATTCGGCCGCCCGTTCAAACTCCATGGCTGCAGCTGTTTTATTCATCTTATCACGTAGCTCATCAATAATCTTGTCGTCCTGACCCTTGAGAAAGTCCGACACTTCCTGAGCCATATTCTTGAAATACTGGCTATCCCGCTTGCAAATCGTATGGGCTTCGCATTGCCCCAAGTGATAATAAAAACAGACTTTTGCAGGTGGATTGGTACATTTTTTGAATGTAAAAATGCGATCGAGCAGGCGCTTGATTTCATTGGCCGCACCAACATCTGGATATGGACCAAAATAAAGTCCACCGTCCTTTTTGACTTGGCGCGTGATAATTAGACGCGGATAAATCTCGTTGGTAATCTTAATAAAAGGATAGGACTTATCGTCCTTGAGCATGATATTGTACTTGGGCTTATTTTCCTTGATTAGATTGATTTCTAGGAGGAGAGCCTCAATATTGGACTCAGTGACAATAAACTCAAAATCCTCAATCTCGGAAACCAGAGCCTCCGTCTTGGTATCGTGGCTGCCACGAAAATAAGAGCGAACACGATTGCGGAGATTCTTGGCTTTGCCGACATAAATAATAGTGCCGTTTTTATCCTTGTGAATGTAACAGCCGGGACTGGTCGGCAACAGTTCCAGCTTGGATTGAATTAGCTTGTTTGTAGACATATTTTCCCAAAACCCTATATTTTCAATAGAAATTTTTCATTTTCCTAGAACATGCACTGTTACAAATGTTTATTTCTAGGCTAGACTTACTTTGATTCTTGCGCCCTTTTTTCTAACATTTTCTTTATGAAATAAGGCATTTTGACATTTTCTCTGCCCTTTTTCTCTATTAACTTTTTGACAAATTCAGGCATCTGAAGTTCTTCTGTTTCGCTTAAGATTTGATTACTTTCTTCTGAAGGGGCCAATTCGTCAAAGGTTGTTTCTTCTGGGTGCATGTATCGAAGCTCTTCTGTTTCATGCTGACGAATAGTTGCTAATAATGCATCAATCAAACGGGAGTCTGTGTTCGGCATTGGTGGACGATGATAAGCCACACCAAGTTCTTGGCACAATTCCTGACACTCCACGTCATTATCAAACAGTACCTCGATATGTTCGCTGATGAAACTAATTGGGACAAAGATATAATGTTGCGGATGAGTCGTCTGATCTCGGAGATATTCTAAGACATCTGGCTTGATCCACGGCAAGCCAATATCGCTTTCGCTCTGCCAGGTATTGGTATACTCAGATGGAGCAAGGCCCAGCCGATGTGCAATCAACTGTGAGTTTTCAATAATCTGATCAATATATGGATCTTCAAAATCAAGCGCTAAAACTGGTACACTGTGAGCCGAGAAGATGACCTTAAAACTTTCATCTTTGACTTGCGTTTGCAAGATTTTCCTGATTTCTTCCTCCCAAAAGCGAAGCAAATCCTCAGCCTGATACCATTCTTTGATAATATGGAATTTAATTGTCTGGCTCGTAATAAATTTTTCATAGCCCATAACAGAATAAAAAGAATAATGCGGTTCTAAAATTAAGCAGATACATTCCTCAATCCCGTCATCCTCCATCTGCTTAATAACATCTGGAATAAAGGGGCGAGAAAATTTATTAGCAAAATAGACAGCATATTCCCCCTTTAAAGCTTCTTTCACCAGCTCAACTTCTGCCCGCGTGATGCGTTGCAGAGGGCTGCCACCAATACGCTGATAATTATCATGAAGATGCTGAATCTCCTGATCAGTAGGTCGCACGCCTCGACGGATATTCGTGAAAAATTCTGCAATATCCTCAAAAGTATAGCCCTCTGGCGATCCAAAGGTCATCATTAGAATAGCTTTTTTAGTCATAAGTTCCTCTTTTTGTATAAAATCCTCTGCTATTATAACATGATATCCCCTGAAAAAGCAGATAAAAGGAATGTTTTCTAGCTAAAATTAAGAATTATTTGAGTCTCAAAAAAATTTTTCTTCTTAAATTTATTTCAATCAAACTAATTCAACAATAAAAAAAATGAAGTGAGATGTAACACTCACTTCATTCTTATATACTATAAAGTTTTTCTGCGGCGATGTTTCACTGCACCTGCGAGAAGAGCTGCACCGAGAGTCATTCCAAGGAATGCTAGTTGTTCCGCTTCCGTTCCTGTATTAGGAAGGACAACTGACTGGCTAGGCGAAGCTTTAGGAGTCGCTGGAGTCGATGTAGCATTAGTATTATTATCAGTTTTTGGCTGAGCTTGAGTAGCTACGTTAGCCAATGTTTCAACCGATGCATCCTTCTCATCTTGAGAAGCTGAATTTGCATTCGAAGTCAGCAGCGTTTGACTTCCCGCACCTGCTGCAGCAAAATTAAGTCCACCATTTGCCTGATAAGTAGTTGTAGTGGCCGATGCTAGGGCTTGGCGCTCTTCTTTTGGAAGAAGGTCTAACAAATAATTGTAATTTGCTAGCAACTCATTGTAGACTGTTTGCAAATCAACTAATTTTGCATTCTCAGTCTCAGCAATAGCTTGTTTAGCCTTCAGGTCAGCCTCTGCTGTAACCAAGTCTTGCTTAGCTTTTTCCAATTGTTGTGGAGCTGTTTTCAGATCTGAAACTTTCTTCTGAGCCGCTGCTACACGATTTTGAGCAGCTACCAATTCAGCTTTAGCTGCTTCTAAGTCCTTATTCTTGTTTTCCTCAGCCGTCTTCAAAGCTGCGAGCTGATTCTTAGCCTCTACTAAGGTTGCCTGAGCTTTTTGCAATTTAGCCTGATATGGAGAAAGGGCAGACGCGATTCTTGCTGTCGCTGATTTCAAAGCAGCCTTTTTATCTGACAAGTTTGCTGAGTCAGAGCTAAGGCTTTCTCAGCAGCTTCAAGATTCTGTTTAGCTTTTACAACAGCAGCTGCACGATCTTTCTGTGCCTTGTATGAATCTGTCAACTGATTATTTAAAAGATTCAGGCTGGACTCTTGGCTAACTTTTTGCGCTTGCAACTCTGCCAAACGATTCTTCAAGGCTGTCACATTGGCACTTGAAGCAGCCCCACGACTACCGCCACTGCGAAGAAGTTTCTCCATCGCTTCAACTGTTAGCAGTGTGCCATTATTAACTCTTTGATTAAAATTCCGAACATTATGGAATCCAACTTCTGAAGTTCCGTATGGAGTTCCAAACTGATTTGGATGAGTGTCATAGGCAGCAGAGATTGCATTGGCCTTGTTATCCATCATTTGGACATAGTGACCGATTTGCGCAAAGACGTTAGGCCCCACCTTCATATAAATGGCATTGGCATCCAGTTGTCTTTCATCAGTTGGCAGGCCGTATTGAGCAGCAATCTTCTGATACAAGGCTTTTTCACTATGCCAGAAATTAACCGCACCTTGAGGATTGAAGCTGATGGCTACGTTTTCATTGCCAATCAGCTTGCCCATGTGCCAGTTAGCCTTTTCAAAGTACAAGGTCTGAATTTGGCTGGCAACATTGGCATATGGATCCACCAAAAGCTCTGGGAGACCCGCATTACGACGGTAAGCATTGATAGCCTTAACCAATTCCAAAGCCTGCAAGTTATTTTCCAAGCTGGCTGGGCTAGATGGATCTGAACCAACCGTGATCTTGAATTCATTCTGACCACGTTTGTAAAGAGCTAAAGCATCAGCTGCAGCATTTCTTACAGCTTCGTTGTTCGAATTATCTCGAAGATTCTCTAAGAATTGCGAATAGGTCGTATTTCGTAAATCAACCGGTGCTGTACTTGCATTTTTCTGTTCATGCACCAACTCTGTATTTGTTGCAGCAATCAATTGCTTGGTCTGCTCTAACTTAGCCTGAGTTTGATTGATTTTGTTTTGGATTTCTGCTTGATTTTGTGGCGCAGCAGTTGCTTCTTGTTCTGCTTTTGCTAGTTCATTTTTAGCATGCTCCACAGCTGTTTGAGCTTGATTTTCCTGATTTTTAGCAGTTTCTACAGCAGCAGTTTCTGCATGAACTGGTTCTTTAGCTTTGTTTAGTTCAGATTCTGCCACATCTACCAATGATTGCTGGCCAGCGATTGTATTTTCTTGGTCTTTAACTGCTTGACTTGCTTCCTGAACTGCAGTTTCTGCTTCTTTGACAGTTTCTGATTTTGCTGTTACTTCTTCTTCAGCTTTTTTAACACTCTTCTCTGCTTGAGAAATGTTTTCTTCAGTTGCTGCCTTTTCATTTTCAGTAACTGTAGCTACTTTCTCTTGAGCCTCTGAAACTGCAGTTTTGGCTCCTTCAAGGTCTGCTTCAGCTTTCTTAGTTTGCTCTTGTTGCTGATTTACATTTTTTTCTTGGCAGCATCTGCTTTTTCCTTCGCTTCTGCTACATCCGCTGTCGTAATTGGTTTCTCGGTAACTGCTGTTGCCTTTGGTTTCGTAGCCGTTGACTCAACGAGTTCATCCGCTTTTACCTGATGGCTAAGCGCACCAGAAATAATCGTTGTCGCTGCAATGCCAGTTGCTACAACGGATTTACCAATTTTCTTGTCCATAGACATCTCCTTCTAATAGCACATGTATCATTTTACAATCAGTCCTATGCTATAATACTAACATAAAATGACTGGTTAAACCAGTCAAAACCATATCATTTAAATAGAAATTTTATTACAATTTTATGACAAAAATCGAACTCTCCATCCTAAGAATATAGAAATAGAGCGGATTTAAAGCATTTTTCGCCTCTTCCGCTCCTCATTTCCATTTATTTAGAAAAAATTTCTTTACTGCTTATTTGCTTCTGATGTCACTTGACTTTCGGCCTCTTTTTCTGAAGGAGCTGCTGAATTTGATTTTTCTACTTCAGGAGTGGCTGGTGAGCTTGGCTCTTCCACAGTCTCTTTAGGAGCCTCGCTCGTTTTTTCTTCTTTAGTCTCCTCAGCCGGACTGGCCTCCGTCTCAGTTTTGGCTTCAGTCGGAGCTGGCTTGTTTGCTTGAAGCTGATTAAAGAACGCTTCTGCTTCGGCTAATAAGCCTGCTTTGTCCACACTTGGATCGGATAATTTATCCAATAAACCATCTACCTTGGCAAATTGCTCATCTGTCCCCTGTTGTTCCTCAAGCATCTTGTGGGCAGACATCAGCAAATTGTAAATTTTAAGATAGATCTCTTTATCCTTGAGCGCTGCAGATGCCTGCTGTTCCTTTAAGGTTTCAACGATTTGGGTCAAGAGCGTTTTTGTTTCTGCTAAGATTGTTTCTCTATCTTTTCGTACTTCTTGCAAATCAGTACCAAGTGCTGCGAGTTGCTTTTGATAATTTTCTTGCAGAGTCGAATCCGTTACTTTTTCCAAAAGTTCTTGACCTTTTTGGAAGAGAGCTTGGAGAGTTGCTTCTGAGATTTCCTCTGTAGGCTGTGGTGCAAATTCTCCGTACAATTCTTTCAAGAAACCATAGATAGCCGTCTTATAACTGTGATCGTCCAGCTTTTCGGTATCCAGAACCGTTTTATCCTTGGCTGAAGCAGCCTCGCCACTTGCCAGAGCCTTATCAACTTCGAGCTTAGTTTGATAGAGTTCCAAGAAAAGAGCTTTCAGATCGACCGCTTCGATAAAAGCTTGGGATTTATAAAGTTTGAGCGTCAAATCAGCAACTTTCTTACGAAGTTCTGGCTGCAAACGAGCATCATCAACTGCAAGATAGAAAGCTTTAAGATACTCGACGGAAATCACTCCTGTCCGGTCTTGATAATCTTGCAGACTTGCCAATAGCTGCTCAATATCAGCCATCTTAGCTTCATTTTTTTCTACCTTAGCTGTCTGCAATTCCCCTAGCAAGCTGGTTTTATTCACATTGTAGCTGTCTGTTTCCAAACGTTTGATCTTGTCAACCAATTCTTGATATTTTTTATCAACTTCGGTCAGCTCTTCCGTTTTCGCTTTTTCATCAACATGAATGTAGTGCTTATCAAATTGATCCAGGCTTGCCAAATATCCCTCTGTTGAGTTGCTTGGCAATTGCTTCATGGTTTCTACAAAATTACCGAGAGCTAGCTCGATTCGACGTTGCATAAGCAAGTCCTTAGCATAAATGGTTCGGCTAGCTGCCAAGAGGGCATCCACCTTTCAAGAACGGCCTTTTCATCATAGCCTCCTGCTTGATAAGCTGATTGTAAGGCTGGAATTTTATTCTTCAAGCCCAGATTTAATCCTTTGGATTGGACACGGATGTAGTGGTTGTGATCGCCATGCGGAATGACAAACTGACCATTTTCAACCTGAATACTGTATGGAGACAGACCTGAACGCAGTGCTGTTGTATAAAGCTCGTTTAGGAAGTCCAGCTCTGGGTTTCCAGTTTCTAGAGGAATCCGAACGTGCTCTTTTCGAACAGCATAGGGGTGGATATGCGTCGGATCGTAGTCTTGATCCGGATTATTAAAGACAAAGAAACCTTTTGAAATCTTAATCGCTTCACGCGGTACGCCATAAGTCTTGGAAATATAAGCGATTTTCTCTTCGTCACTTGCGTCACGAGAAAAACGGTCATATTCTGTGCTGACTTGACTGGACTGACTTGAATCTTTGTGCTTAGCCAGATTGGCTTCTGCCGCTGCAATCTGATCTTTGGTCAAATCTTTTTGAAGAAATAATGTGCATGCCCGCCGTGTTGGACAACGTAACCTTCCTCATCTTTTGAGATAACATGTTCAGCATGGAAACCATGGTCGTGCTCGTCTTTATCAGCTGGTTTGGCTGGCTGACTTGGATTTGCTGGTTGGCTAGGCTGGCTTGGTGTACTTGCAGCAGCCTTAGGATAAGTCTTCTGACCAGCAACAGGAATGTTCCGAGCTATTTCTTCCTCTAGGGCAGACAGTTTGCTGTAAGGGATAAAGTGGTAGTGATTTCCATGCGGAATGGCCACTCCTTCCGCGGTCCGTCTAACGATTTTGCTTGGATCAAAGACAAGACCATCTTTTTCAACATAGCGTTTTTCTTTTGGTGTACGGTAGAGTTTCTCAAGTAAGGTTTGGTAACTTGATGGTGCATCTTCTGCTTTTTCAGCTGGTTTGGTTCCGTGCCCAGCATCCGCTTGGGCAGGTTTGGACGGTTGAGCTGGCTTAGCAGTCTGTCCCTTGTCAGATTGATGCGCTGGCTTAGTCCCAGTTCCTGCATGTTGATTTTCCGATGCTTTAGCTGTAGGAGCAGAAGCTTCTCCCCCTGTATTAGGATTTTCAGCTGGACTAGCTGCTTGCTTGCCTCGATGCAAGGAATCCCAGTAGGCTTGGGCTGCCGCTAACTCACCTGGCGACAGATCACTTTTAGGAATATAATGCATATGACCGCCATGTGGCACAAGGGAAGCCATCTCCTGTATCTGAAATCACATCAGATGGACTGAAAACATAGCCGTCATCTGTTGTATAAGCGCCATTGCTCCGACTCGATGCAGTGCCTTCTGCTTGATAGGTTCTCTTTCCTGCAGCATAAGCGGCACTTGGACGACTGAAATCTTGCGTTTTTCTGCTAACAGTTTGGGTCGATTTAGCTTCTGAACCGCCTTCTTCCTTGCTAGGATGAATTTGTCTTTGCCGTGCAATTTCATCAACAGAACGAACATTGCTGGTTTCTTTGGCATTGGTCAGATAGAGGTAATATTTGCCTGCAACCTTGATAATATAACCATCTTTCACTTGGTTGACAATATCTGATTCTTGCAATTGATAATTTGGATCCCGCATAATCAACTCTTCACTCAGAATTGCATCAAAGGGAACCTTGCCATTATAGTAATGATAGTGATCACCATGTGAAGTCACATAGCCTTGGTCTGTAATCTTGACAACGATCTGCTCAGCAGTAATGCCTTCTTTGGCCTGAATCTGCTCAGGCGTCAATTTCTCGGCTTTTTGAGATTTATTGTCCTGCTTATTTGCAGATTTCTTTTCTACATAAGCGACACGATTTGTTGCTTGTTCTTGTGGCTTATCTGCTTGATACTGCATGATCGCATAACCACACACACCTAGTGTAGCTAGTACCGCAACTGAACTAATAATAGATTTCTTTTTCATACATCACCTCAATGTTTTAATTCTTTGGCTAAAATTTCTAAATTATCTTCTAAATTTTCAAGATAGGTCTTATCATTTTCAGGATCTGCTTCGAGAGGATTCAGCACCTTTAGGTTGACTCCTGTTGCCTTCTTCAAGGTTTCAGCCAACTTAGAAGAAGCATTGCTCTCGACAAAAATCGTCTTGACTTTATAGGTTTTGATAAAGTCTTGTATCTCCGTCAACTGCCTTGGACTAGGCTCCTGGTCAGGCGAAATGCCTGAAATACCCAGTTGCCTGAGACCGAAACGCTTGGCTAGATAAGAAAAGGCCGTATGCTGGGTCACGAAAGTTTTTTCATCTAGCCCGCTAAAGACTCCTTGGTATTTTTGGCTCAGGGCCTTTGCCTTCTCTGCAAATTTTTGAGCATTTTTCTGATAAGTATCCGCATTTTTACTATCTAGCTTGGACAATTCTTGAGCAATGAGTTGCGCTTCTTCTGCCACTTTTTCAGGATCTAGCCAAGTATGTGGATCATAGAGGGTCTTTTCATCAATCCCTTCCTCAGCAGACACTTCTTCTAGGCCGGCCACCTTGTCCAACTGCATCCCGTTGCTGGCTTCTACGACCGCTACTTTAGACTTTTGTAAACTAGGATCCAAACTGCCGGCCCAAGATTCCAAAGTCCGTGAATGATACACAAAGACATCTGCTTCATAAATAGCCGCTACATCGCTGGCTGACGGCTCAAATTCATGAATCCCTGCGCCTGACTGAATCATCCGGACATCATTCAAATCTCCTGAGACCTCTTTGACCATCGAATAAATCGGGTAAAAACTCGTGACAATATTGAGCCCACGTTTGCTGCCAGCACCACTTGCTTCCTTTTTGCTACAAGAAGCAAGGGCAAGCCCCAGTAAGACTAGACTTAAACCTATCAAAACTTTTTTGATTTTCATTTCAACTCCTTAACCAGTTTAGCAATCATTCAAAGAAATAACTATTTTCAAAACATTCTTTGCCAAGAATTGCTTAAAAAATAGCTTCTTTTGTTAACTGGTTTATTAACTAGTTAAGATAATACTCCTTTTTATTTTTTTCCTGTCAAGAAGGAAGTTTGAATTTTTTCAAAAATTTTCCAGCCCTTCATCCAAATAAAAAAGCCACAAACGTGGCTTTGAGAAATCGGTATCTAAATTTTACTATTTTTATAGAAAGAACTAGTGCTCACTATCCCTACTATTGGATCGAATTTCTTCCAACATTTTGGCTTCTTCGGCTGTACATTCATAGTTTCCAGCAAGTCAGGACGACGCTCATAGGTTTTTTTCAGACTTTCATAGAGACGCCACTTGCGGATATTTTCATGATGGCCGCTCATAAGGACTTCAGGAACAACCATGCCCCGATAGTCGTAAGGACGAGTGTACTGAGGATACTCCAAGAGTCCAGACGAAAAACTGTCATCTGTATGACTGACTTCCTTGCCAATAACCTCTGGAATCAGGCGAACTGTCGCATCAATCATGGTCATAGCCGCCAATTCTCCTCCGGTCAGGACATAGTCACCTAGCGAAATCTCGTCCGTCACCAAGGTCTTGATCCGCTCATCATAGCCTTCATAGTGACCACAAATGAAAATGAGTTCCTCTTCCTTGGCCAGCTCCTCAGCGTAGGCTTGGTCAAAAGTCCGTCCGGCAGGATCCAGCAAAATCACGCGCGGCTGCTTCTTTTCAATAGCATCATAGGCATCAAAAATAGGCTGAGCCCGCAGCAGCATGCCCTGACCGCCACCATAAGGCTCGTCATCCACATGTCGAGATTTTTCCGCATTTTCTCGAAAATTATGGTAGTTGATTTCCAAGAGGCCTTTTTCTCTAGCCTTGCCCACAATCGAGTGCTCCAAGGGCGCAAACATCTCCGGAAAGAGGGTCAAAATATCAATCTTCATCGTCCAGTCCTTCCGGTATCTCTACATCAACCCGACCTTGCTCGATGTCAATTCCCAGCACCACCGGCGGAATGTAGGGCAGCAGCAAATCGCGCTTGCCTTTACGCTTGACCACCCAGACATCATTGGCTCCTGGCTGGAGAATCTCCTTAATCGTACCTAGCAGAACATCATTTTCATAGACTTCAAGGCCGATAATCTCATGGTAGTAAAATTCGCCATCTTCTAAATCAGCCAAGTCTTCTTCGGCCACTTTCAGACTAAAGTCACGAAATTTCTCGATGTCATTGATATGATACATCCCCTTAAACTTGATAATATCAAAGTTCTTGGCCTTGCGGTGGCTAGCAATCTCCACATCCATGATAAACTGATCCTTCTTATCGAAAAGAGCCAGTTTATTGCCTTTTTTAAAACGCTCCTCCGCAAAATCTGTCACTGATAAAACCCGCATTTCGCCTTGCAAACCTTGGGTATTGACAATTTTTCCAACATTAAAATAATTCATTTTTACTCCAGTTAATCTTTTTACTATTCGTTTTATTGTATCATTTTGCTGGCTTTTTCTCAAGGCAGGCAGCTAGCTCAGACAGCGGAAAAGCCTATAAGGCAATGCCTTTTTCTTTGAGATTTTGCAGGCATTCCTCATAGTAAGCCGCATCATGCTCAGGGTAAATAGTGCTCGCCACAGCCACTTTTTCCAGATGAGAATAAGCCGGACAAGTCTTGCCACGATAGTCCCGCTCAAGCCACTCTGGGGACACACGATAACCTCGCTTGCTCATCTCCTCCATAATCAGCTCATGGTAGCGATAAAGCAAGTAAGGAGAGTGAGTAAAAACATAGTCAACGGTCGCATGTTTCTTACCCCAGCCATTGCCACGAAGAGCGCAGCATTCCCGATGCTGGCCAAGCAGTTGCGGACGGGGAAGCTTGGGAATCAGTGCTTGATGCCAGAGTCTCATTCTAACCTCCATATAGTAAAAACAAAGCAATCTTTTATTGCTCCAAATATCCTTTGATTACTATAAAATTTCATTTTAATAATCGCTGAAACGTCTATGTTTGATTTCAAAGTCGAAATAATTCTCCTCCTGAAGTCGGTGGAAAATGTCCCGATAGGCTTCTTCGTCAAAAGAATCCCCTCGATACAGAATTTCAAAGCTAAGATCCTCATATTCCAGAAAGGCATTGGCTGACCGGAAGCCCTTGCTGTGATAGAAATCCCAGCGAGCTTGGCGCTGCTCCAGATTGTCACATGGCTCGTCTAGGCGCTCAATTTCTAAAAGCATCGTTCGCTGATAGAAATTGACCAGCTTTTCGATGATTTCACTGCCATAGCCATGGCTGCGTAGATGCGGCATAATCGCAAAGAAACTAACATAAAAGGCTTGCGCGTTGGAAATGGCAAAGGCAAAACCAACAAACTCCTTTTCATGATAAAAGGCGAAAAAATTAGCATCTTCCTGATCCTCATATCGTAAAAATTCACTGAGCGGTATCCTTTCCTCTTCTGGGAAAGCTTCATTATTCAAGGCCTCTACCTTATCCAAATCTGGAAAATCTGCTGTAATGATCTGGCTGGTTAAGCTCATAAAATCACTCCTTTTCTAGTCATAGTATAACAAATTTTGCAAAAGGGTTCAAAAAAGAGGCTGGGACAAAAGTCCTAGCCTCTCAATTGTCTTTGGATTGTCGAGCAAGACGCAGTGGTTGAGTGGGCTCTACTACGCTGATTTCATCAACTTTTACAGCCCTACTCAACTGTGCGGAGGTGGGACGACGAAATCGAATTCTAACGAATTACCGATTTCTGTCCCACTCTCTATGTATCGATTCTCTTCATATAGATTCTCTTCATATAATAGAAAAGTGTCGAATGCCTAGTTAGAATCGCTTGGACTACCAGCGAAGAGAACTTATCCTAGCTGCTACTTCACTATTTCACGTAAATTATCCAAATGCTGGTTATCAGTCACAGCTATAATGCTGACACCTGCTGGCCAAACAAAGTCTGGGGTAAATTGGCTTTCCAAAGGCTGATTTTTTGTCAGACGATAGCCGATAATATTAAGACGATAAAGCCTACGAGCGTCTACTTCACGGACCGTTTTCCCGACCCAGCTAGCAGGCAGTTCAAACTCAGCCACCACTACATCGTCATCCAACTGGAAGACCTCAATCGAATGGTTGAAAAGAATGGTCTTAGCCAATGAAATACCAGCCTCCACTTCAGGCAGGATAACCAAATCAGCTCCCACCTTTTCCAGTACCTGCTGGGTTACTTCATCCTTGACCTTGGCAATGACATTTTTTACGCCCAATGCCTTGCAGTGCATGACCGCTAGGACGCTGGATTCCAGACTTTCTCCCGTCGCTACGACGACCGTATCACAGGAACCAACGTCCGCCGCCTCCAAAAGCTCCATATCGGTAATGTCCCCAATCACACCAACGGCAATCATGTCTTCATACTGATTGATTGTCTCTTCGTGATTATCAATCGCAATGATTTCTACATCTTGAGAAATCAAGGCCTCGATGATACTCTGTCCAAAAATCCCCAAGCCGAGGATTCCAACTGTTTGATTTGCCATTTCTTTTCTCCTATCCAATCATAATGTCCGCCTTGCTGTAATGCAAGGTTGCAGCCTTCTTCGGTTGGTAATGGTTAAGACTGACCATAAGCGTCAGCGGCCCCACCCGTCCAATAAACATCAGCAGCATAATCACAATCATACCAGCTGTATTGAGGCTGGTAGTGATATTGGCCGTCACGCCAACTGTAGCCAGTGCTGACACAGTCTCAAATATCAGATAAATAAGCGATGACTGCTGTCGGTCACTAGCCCCAGTGCTAAAAGTCCGAGCAGAAATGTCAGCTGAAAAATCACTGTCACACCAAAAGCCTTCTGCACTAGCTGAGGAGCCAATGTCCTCCGCCCTATATTGGTATGATGCAAGCCCAGAATTTCCTTTCGGGCAAAAAGCAAAAGAACTAAGAAGGTCGTAATTTTCAGACCGCCCGCTGTACCACCCGGAGCTCCTCCTAGAAACATCTGGAGCAGATAGATAAACAGGGTTACTGGACGAGCAGCCGTATAATCTATAGAAGCAAAGCCAGCTGTCCTCATACTGACTGTCTGGAAAAAGCTGACCAGTAGCTTATCGCCAAAGGAAAGATTGCCAATCGTTCCAGGATTATTATACTCCGTCCAAAGACTCGCGACCGTCCCAATAACGAGGAGACCAGCAGTCAGCAGTAAGACTACCTTAGTATGAAAGTGCAGCCCCTTCTGTTTTCCTCCCAATTTAGTAGCCAAGTCAAACCAGACCATAAAGCCAAGTCCTCCAGTAATGATGAGGAGAGCCAAGGTGATATTGACCAAAACATCTGTCTGCAAGCCTAGTAGGCTATCATTGCCAAAATTATCAAAGCCCGCATTACAAAATGCAGAAACGGCTAAAAAGATAGAATTAAAAATCCCTTTTCTCAAGCCAAACTTGGGAATGAAGCGAATCATGAGAAGGAGCGCACCCAGTCCTTCGATAGTAAAAGTCGTGATAAAAATCGAACGGACAAATTGACCCAAGGTACGATTGTGACCATAACTAAAACTATCTCGCAGAATGCGGCGATCCTTGAGGCTGAGCTTTTTCCGACTTTCCATGGTGAAAAATCCGATAAAAGTCAGAATTCCCAAACCACCAATCTGAATCAGCAGCATACAAAGGAGCTGGCCCCAGACATTGTATGTATCCACAACCGATCGAGTAAAAAGCCCTGTCACACAGACCATCGAGACAGCTGTAAAAAGATGATCCAGATAGCCCGCTTGGGAACTTGCCGTCTGCACCCAAGGGAGACTGAGTAGCAAGGAGCCACAGAATATCACCAGAAGAAAAGACAAGATAATCTTTTGCGCTGGTGACAAGCGTGAAAATAAATGCTTCATAAAGTTTCCTTTCCTGATCTAATAAAAGCAGAGGCTAGCTCTATCTGCCCTTTTCTTTCCTTGACAGCCCGCTGCAAATCATCTGGACTCTGCAAGTTTCTGACTTTAATGGCATAATCCGCTGCGACAATAGCATGGCCCTGCATGTGACCTGTTGCGACTCCTTGGGCAAAAACACTCGCAGCATATTTACCAATTTGTGATTGGACTTGCTGCGACAGTTTGTTAGCCAAGAAACCAGCCTGCCTTAGTTCATAAGCAGATGCCCTCCCATCAAGTCGAGCCTGAAAAACCTCTCTTACCTGAGTCAAAATCTTCTGCTTTTCAACCTCATCTTCCGTATCTATTAGAGCTATAAAGCTTAACGCCATTTTCATAGCCCATCGAGCCAGTTGCCCTTGAGGAAGTTCCTCCAAAACAAGCTCCAATTCCAATCTCTTCTCACCATCATCCAGGATTTTCAGCTTGTAAGGGCTCGGTAAACTCACTTGATCATTCTCATAACACTTGCGCTCATGAGCATTCCAAGCATAATCTTCTGGCTTCATATGTCCTCCAGTTTCGAATTTCTCTAAACTCGCCCCTGCATTCGTTCCCATCTTAAATGAAGTACCTAGTTCTCGCGAAGCTCGAACTGCATCTATGGCCCTAAATTCAACTACGCCTAACGGCTTGTTTTATTAAGGAGAATAAAAGGAACGTAGTTCTCGCGGAGCTCAAGCTACATCAATGGCTCTAAATTCAACTGCGCCTAACGGCTTGTTTCGTTAAGCAAAATAAGGAACGTAGTTCTCGCAGAGCTCGAACTGCATCTATGGCCCTAAATTCAACTACGCCTAACGGCTTGTTTTATTAAGGAGAATAAAAGGAACGTAGTTCTCGCGAAGCTCGAACTGCATCAATTTCTCTAACCTCACTTACGTGCTACGCACTCAGTTCGCTAAGAGAAATAGAAAAACGGGACACATGGCCCCGCTGCTTCTTATTTCTCATCAATAACGATGCGAACTTTTTTGTACTCGGTTGGGACAGAGTAAACAATCGTCCTTATAGCGGAGATAGTACGACCTTTACGACCGATCACACGTCCAACATCGCTTGGATCAAGATCAAGATGATACTCTAAAAACTCAGGTGTATCTTCAATCTTGATAGTTAAGGCATCTGGCTGTGAAATCAAAGGTTTCACTATCGCAATAATGAGATTTTCAATCGTGTCCATATATCAACCTGCACTTCTATTATTTAGAGTATTTTGAATCGTGGAATTTCTTCAAAACACCAGCTTTTGAAAGGATGTTGCGAACTGTATCTGAAGGTTGAGCTCCATCAGCCAACCATGCAAGAACGCGATCTTCTTTCAAAGTCACTTGGTTTTCTTCAACAAGTGGGTTGTAAGTTCCAACTGTTTCGATGAAACGTCCATCACGTGGTGAACGTGAGTCTGCAACGTTGATACGGTAGAAAGGTTTTTTCTTAGAACCCATACGAGTCAAACGGATTTTTACTGCCATTTTTAAAATTTCTCTCTTTTCTTATTTTTTATTTCAGTGAAATAGCTGAGCTATTTAGCACATGTTCTATTATAGCAGATTTTCAAGAGGTGTCAAGAAAAAAACTTGACAGACTTAAAAATTTTTTCAAAGTAGTAATTTTTTTAATTTCTTCATAGGAAGATACCATATAAGTCGGCTGCGCACTGCTAGTGTTAATCAGCTTTTTGGGATTGTACCAGATAGAGTCCAGTCCTGCATTATTAGCGCCAGCAATATCTGCTGTCAAGGAATCTCCAATCATCAAAGTCTGAGACAGGTCAAAATCGGGTATCTGCTCTGCTATTTTTTCATAAAACAAAGCTTCGGGCTTCTGAGTCCCCATCTTTTCCGAGATAAAAATATGATTAAAATAAGGAGAAATATCGGAATTGCCCATGCGACCGGTCTGAATAGCCGTGATACCATTGGTGGCTCCATAAATCTCATAATCAGCTGTAGTCAGACTGTCCAAAAGCTCGCTAGCACCAGCGTAGGTCTGACCCTGCTGAGCAATATGCTGCTGATAGAGAAGGGCTAACTCGGCGCCATCTTTCTCAATGCCAAAATGAGCAAAAAGACGAGAAAAGCGAGTGTTGACCAGCTCCGGCTTGCTGATTTTCCCTTGCTCCAGATCCCGCCAAAGCCCCTTATTCATAGGAATATAATAGTCTTTGTAAGTCTGAATCTCCGTCACGCCCTGCTCCTCCAAAAAATGAGTCAAGGCAATATCTTCTGCCGTATCAAAATCCAGTAACGTATGGTCAAGGTCAAAAAGTAGAAATTTGTATGACACAATCGGAACCCTTTCTATAACTGTAGTAGCTTCATTATACCACAAGCCTTAAAAAAACAGCCGCTCAAAAATAAACGACTGGTTTCTAATCTATTTAACCACTGGTATCCAGAGTGCCATTTGATAGTTTGGTGGCTCTTGTTTTAATTCTGCTGCATTTCCAAACAGCATCTTCGCTTTTCCCACTTCTTCTACTCTTCTTTATAGTGAATACACAAATCTCTAAACTTATTATCTAGTGCTGCAATATCATACAAGACTTCTGACAGTTTCTGATAATCTTCCTCAATACAAAATAGATGAGCTTGGCCAAACAATTTTGCTAAATTTTCTTTTAGTTCAGATCTAACCGTATCGTGGTCTTTTAAGAAGTTGCTCATGTATAGATTTCTGATAGAAGCTAATTTGAAGCTAAAGTATTGATGAAGATGCTTTTGTTCTTCATTCAAGCCATTGTCCGCCACCGACTTAGCATATCTTGCTATCACATTCTCCTCGCCATCTTCATATTGTTGCTTCATCAGCATAGATGTTTTCTGGTAAATTTCTTTGAAAGTTGGAGATTTGATTTTTTTGAAGTTTCCCCACATGGAGAAAGAACCTCTTTTATAGTCGATATTTTTAGCTTCCCAGGCTTTCGAAAATTCTGAGAAAGTCATTTTCATACAAGCAAAGCCTGCTGGATCATGGAAATAGATAGACTCATCATCTAGATCATAAACTGAAACAAAATGGTCCACCCCATACAAATGAATATGATTGGGATTATAAGTCAGATAACCCATGTCCAAAGGGCCAAGAACAACTGGCCCGCTGAGCAAGAACTTGCTTAGCATTTCTCTGATAGAGAGAAGATCCACCGCATTTGAATCCTTTATATAGTATTCATCATATGTAAAACCCAAAATGTTTAAAGAATGGCTGATAGAACTATCTGGCATCCCATTATCAAAGAAGACTAAAGGGTGTTTTTCATCTTCCTTTACAATACTAGCGCCATTTCCCATTACCATAATGGCTTCCAAAAACTCAGGGCGAACATCATAACCATACGAATGCAGCGCCATCACAAGTGAATATGTATAACAGAGAGAAACGTCCCCAAAATACATCTGCATAAGCATCTCCTCCTCTGTAATTGACACCTAAAAAATGACTTGCAATCACCATTTTATTTCACCACAGGTATCCAAAGTTCCATTTGATAGTCTGGGGAGTGCATATCACCCTCGGTGTAAACTTCAAAATCTGGTGCTCCTGAGTGGCGATAGCCAGTTTCTGGGAAAAAGACTTCCAATACATATTTCCAAGCATGGTGGATGCTGGCAGGTATAGCCCCCTTGACTGGTACGATGGCATATTCAGCTGCTGGGATTTCCTTGATAGAAAGGCCTAGGGCTTCTGCTTTCGCTTTATCCGTCACATCATAAGCCGCCATGTAGTTAATGATTTCACCCTCTTTGACATCCGAGCAGACGCCAAAGGATTGGCCACTGCCCAGACTTTCCAAACTTTCAAAGCTGTGATTTGCATAAAGCTGCTCCCAAGCAGTTGGGCACTGGCTATTGTCAATTGCTTCCAATAGGACGCCTGCTACGGTAAATGCAGGTTTCTTTTGAATCTTGATATCCATGTTCTTTCCTCCTGTAATCTTTAAGGATAATTGAAGTTTAGGAAAGACCCGATAAGGTTTTCCATTTCGAACTTCTGAAGGGGTCGCACCATGGAATTTCTTAAAGGCTGCGCTGAAAGCATCCGCAGACTCATAGCCGTATTTCATTGCTATGTCAATGACTTTCTCAGAACCTTCCCTTAGCTCTCTTACAGCTTCTGACAGCCGGCGATTGCGCAAGTATTCTGCTAAAGTCATATCTGCTAAAATAGAAAAGAGCCTGCTAAAAAGAGCATAAGAATAGCCCGATAGCTGCTGAAATTTCTGCAAGTCAACTTCTGCGTCCAACTTACTTTCCAGATATTCCATGGTTCGATTGAATTGATGCATCATATTCTTTTTCACCTCACAAAAGATACTAAGGCCATTAAAAGCAAAGTGAAAATAGGAAAATTGACGGAGGGGCTCCTGCTCCGAGAAAATTTCATCTTTTTCACACAGCTTTTAGGCCGTGTTCAATTCTAACTATAGTCTAACAAATCTAAGATACTTCCGCCCTAGAATTTTTGTACAAGATTTAGAGGGGGATTCTACAACCTATCCCGCAACTTCTCCACAAAGAGATAAGCCGCAGGACAGGTCAGGGTATTTTTGATTGTCAGATGATTAATCTGATGAATCTTCTTGCGATCTGTGTGAGGGAACTCACGGCAGGCCTTGGGACGGACATCGTAGATTGAGCAGAGATTGTCTCCACCTAAAAAAGGACAAGGCATAGCCTTGAAAACCTTGTCACCGTCTTCGTCCACCTGCAGAAACTCCTCTTCAAAAGCCGGCAGCTTCATCTTGAAATACTTGGCAATACGGACAATATCGGCTTCCTTAAAGTCTGGTCCCAGTGTCTTGCAGCAATTTGCACAGGCTGTACAGTCAATCTCCTCAAAGACCTCATCATGGATTTGCTGGGCAATCTTATCTAGATTTTTTGGTGGCTTTTTCTTGAGACTGGCTAAAAATTTTCGGTGCTCTTTCTGCTTTTGCAGGGCTAGTTGGTGGTACTTTTCAAGGTCAATTTCTTGGGTCATAAACTACTTTCTAATCAGTTGATTTTCGTTAGCATTATATCATAAATCTCAAAAAAATGAGACTGGGACAAAAGTCCTAGCCTCTCAATTGTCTTTGAATTATCGAGCAAGACGCAGTGGTTGAGTGGGTTCTACTACGCTGATTTCATCAGCTTTTACAGCCCTACTCAACTGTGCGGATGTGAGACGACGAAATCGAATTCTAACGAATTACCGATTTCTGTCCCACTCTCATTTACTTTGTTTTAAAGATTGTTAGTTGGGCCTTTTTTCATCAAGACTCCATGTTTCCTCTATATATGAGATGACAGAAGCCAGAGTTTTTCGGTCTCCTTCAAAAGAGATCAAATATACTTTGTCGTCTTTTTGGAAAACCCAAGAAACAACTAGTTGCCCTGATTTCATAATTACATTCAGTTGGAAAGCTTCATTGCCAGAAACAGTGGATTTTGCTCCCCACATTTTTTCTACATCTTTATTATCATTCCAACTATAGGCTAGTCGCTGGGCAATTAACTCAGCATTGAAAGTTTCCCCATCTTGGACATGAGCTTTTTCTCTAGTATAGCCATTCATGGTAACGATATTATAAGCTGAGCCATCCGTGAACTGAACGCTGTCGCCACCATCTACGTCGGTGAACTTGATCCAATTACTTGGAATATCGATATAGCCGTAATCAGCCGAACCAATGCGCTTGGTCTCGGTTGTAGTGGAAACATCTTTGTCACTAGCTTTATCAGATTTGCTGCTATCTTTTGAGAAACCTGACTAGATGTACTACTAGAAGTAGACGATTTCCGATTACCATAATTTTTAATAAGGCCACAAGAAGCCAGAGACAGACCAACCAGAACTGTCAAAAAACTAAGAAAATATTTTTTTGTCATAATACCCCCCTTTTTTAACTACATGGACCCGAACTATCTAGATTTTCATACTATCGAAACATTATAGATAACATCAACTTTTCAAGATTACTTCCCTATCTTATTTTTGGAAACAGATCTACTGTTTTTCTTCGCTTTGTAATACTGAACTCAGGCGATTAAAGCCGACTTTATTCCTCATCCATACTCAAGACGCTGAGGAAGGCCTCTTGTGGGACTTCGACAGATCCGATAGCTTTCATCCGTTTTTTACCGGCTTTTTGTTTCTCTAGAAGTTTGCGCTTCCGAGAAACGTCACCACCATAACACTTGGCAAGAACGTTTTTACGGAGAGCCTTGATATCTGTCCGAGCCACAATCTTGTGGCCAATGGCTGCCTGAATAGGTACCTCAAACTGCTGACGAGGAATGATTTTCTTAAGCTTATCAACAATCAGCTTACCACGCTCATAGGCAAATTCCTTGTGGACGATAAAGCTGAGAGCATCGACCTTGTCGCCATTGAGTAGGATATCCATCTTAACCAGCTTGGATGAGCGATACACAGAGATTTCGTAATCAAAGCTAGCATAGCCACGAGTAGAGGACTTGAGCTTGTCAAAGAAATCAAAGACGATTTCAGCAAGCGGAATTTGATAGATGACATTGACCCGATTATCATCGATATAGTCCATGGTCACAAAGTCACCGCGCTTGCGCTGAGCTAACTCCATCACCGCTCCGACAAATTCCTGCGGCACCATAATCTGCGCCTTGACATAAGGCTCTTCAATGGAATCAATCTTGGTCGGATCCGGAAACTCACTCGGATTAGAGACATCAATAGCTTCACCATCTGTCAGATTAACCTTATAGATAACAGACGGAGCCGTCATAATCAAGTCAATATTGAATTCCCGCTCCAAGCGCTCCTGAATGACATCCATATGCAGCAAGCCCAAGAAACCGCAACGGAAACCAAATCCAAGCGCCTGTGATGTTTCTGGTTCAAACTGCAAGCTAGCATCGTTTAACTGGAGCTTTTCGAGCGCCTCACGCAGGTCATTATATTTATTAGACTCGATTGGATAGAGACCAGCAAATACCATGGGATTCATCTGCTTGTAGCCATCTAGTGGCTCAGATGCTGGATTGTTCGCCAAGGTCACTGTGTCTCCGACCCGAGTATCCTGTACCGTCTTGATAGAGGCTGCGATATAGCCAACATCCCCTGTCGCTAGGAAATCGCGGCCAATGGCCTTGGGAGTAAAGATGCCGACCTCAGTTACATCAAAGGTCTTGCCATTGCTCATGAGCTGAATGGTATCGCCTGGCTTGACCACACCGTCCATCACCCGCACCTGCAGGATTACTCCACGATAGGCATCATAGACCGAGTCAAATCAAGGCCTTGAGCGGTGCTGCTACATTTCCAGTCGGTGCTGGAACTTTTTCCACAATCTGCTCTAAAATATCTTCAATTCCAATACCAGTCTTGGCAGAAGCCAATACGGCTTCGCTAGCATCCAGTCCAATCACGTCTTCAATTTCTGACCGCACCCGCTCCGGATCCGCAGCTGGCAGATCAATCTTGTTGATAACTGGCAAGATCTCCAAGTCATTGTCCAGCGCTAGATAGACATTTGCCAAGGTCTGAGCCTCAATCCCCCTGAGCAGCATCCACGACTAGAATGGCACCTTCACAGGCTGCCAATGAACGTGACACTTCATAGGTAAAGTCCACGTGTCCCGGCGTGTCAATGAGGTGGAAGATATAGGTTTCGCCGTCCTTGGCAGTATAATTGAGCTCGATGGCATTAAGCTTAATGGTGATGCCACGCTCCCGCTCCAAGTCCATACTGTCCAAGAGTTGGGCCTGCATTTCCCGGCTGGAAACCGTCTCCGTCGCCTCCAAAATCCGGTCAGCCAAGGTTGATTTCCCGTGGTCAATGTGGGCAATGATGGAGAAATTGCGGATCTTCTCCTGACGTTTTTTCAAATCTTCTAACTTCATTTTTCTCTTCCTTTTAGGGTATTCTATTTATTATATCATGATTTGTCGAAAATAAAAACGACTGTAACCAAGACAGTCGACTTAATTTTCCATTTAACTAAAATCTCATACATTCGGAGACGATTAGTCATGGACTTTTCTGAGTTTCAAGAGTTTCTAGGAAAATAGCTGGCGCTTCAGCCGTAAATTCCAGCACTTCGCCAGTCCGAGGATGGGTGAAGCCCAGTGTCCGCGCGTGCAGAAATTGGCCATGTCCTTTCAGGGTCTTACGTGGCCCATAAATCTCATCTCCAGCGACTGGATGACCGATATAAGCCATGTGGACACGGATTTGATGCGTCCGCCCTGTCTCCAGCTGCAGCTCCACCAAGGTATAGTCCCCAAAACGTTCCAAGACTTGGAAACGTGTCAGAGCGGGTTTTCCCTTGGCTGTAACCGCCTGTTTCTTGCGGTCTTTTTCACTACGGCCAATCGGCGCCTCAATCACTCCTCGGTCATTAGGCAGATTTCCATGGACAATCGCCCAGTATTTACGCAAGGATTTCTTGTCCTTAAGCTCATCTGCAAGTGCTAGATGGGCCTGGTCATTCTTGGCAATCATCAATAGACCAGAAGTATCCTTATCAATCCGATGGACAATTCCCGGGCGTAACACACCATTGATGCCAGAAAGGTCTTTGATGTGGTACATGAGAGCATTGACCAGAGTACCGCTAGTGTGCCCAGCGGAAGGGTGAACCACCATGCCTTGTGGCTTGTTGACGACAGCCACATCTTCATCCTGATAGACAATTTCTAGCGGAAGATCCTCTGCCACATACTCAACCACTTCTGGCTCAGGTACTTCATAGGAAATGACATCGCCCTCTTTGACAGCGTACTTGGCTTTTTTTGCTTCTCCATTGACCAAAATCTGGCCATTTTTTATCTGCTCATTGGCTAAACCACGGGATAGCTCCGTCAAGTCCGCCACTGCCTTGTCCAAACGCAGGCCTGCGGCTGCTGCATCAATTTTCAATTCCATTTGTTTCTTCCTTCAACATCACCAGTAATAAAATCGCTACTCCAACAGTCAGGTACATATCCGCTACGTTAAAAATAGCAAAATTGACAAAATCTAGCTGGAACATATCCACTACAAATCCTTGCTGGATCCGGTCAATGAAATTGCCCAATCCACCAGCAATAATTAGAATTAGTCCCGTCAGCATCCACTTGGAAGCTTGGATATTTTTAATCAAATACCAAACAGCAACTCCAATCACGATACAAGTTATCAGAGCGAAAAACCACTGCTGATTTTCCAAGATAGAAAAGGCTGCACCAGTATTTCGCAGATAGGTCAAACTGACAATCTTAGGAATAAACTTCCTGACCTGCCCCAAAGAAAAATTGGAAACAATATAATACTTGACTGCCTGATCAAGAGCAATCAAAAGAATGACTAAAAAAGGAATCGCAATTTTACGTTTCATACTTCTCTTTTCTGTGCAAAATATTCTTTCATAACAGCTACAAAAGCTTCGCCGACCTGACTCAACTCTACATCTTCTCTCTTGACATAGACCATATGATTGTCTAAATTGTCTCGTAGTTTGATGACAGTGATTCCATTTACACTGTTGCTATCCAAAAAGCCAGATCCAGTAGCATAAGCATCCGTCCGCTCCAAAATCCCATTCAGAGTTGCTCGATCCGTCACGTTAAACATCTGGGAGCTGGCACTGGTATCAACAAAATTCTCAGAATAATAGAGGTACTCATCCTTTTCCTGTGTGAAGCGAACAGTTGGCAAGGTAGCTAAATCTTCCATAACCAGCTCCTCCTTTTGAGTCAGAGGATGGTCTTCCCGCAGATAAATATGGGTCTGGAAAGGAATTAGCTCAATGACCTCCAAGCCGAGCTTTTCCACCCGCTGCATAATGCCTTTGCTATTCTGATTGTTGAGATAAATAATCCCAATCTCGCTGTGGCCTTGGGCCACTTCATCCAAAATCTGCACGGTCGTCGACTCGAAAATCCGAAAATTCTTGTAGTCAGGATACTTCTGAGAAAACTCCGTAATCAAAGGCGGCAAAAAGTCATAGTGCTGACCGGCAATGGAAAATTCATCCTTTTCCTCTTCAGGATTAGCATACTGGTTTTGAAAGACATCAAATCCTTTAACCAATTCCTGAGCTCTCTCGTAAAATTCCATGCCACGCCGAGTCAGAAAGGTTCCGCTACTCGTCCGGCGGAAAATCTTAAATCCTAGCTCCTTTTCCAAATCTCGCACCGCGATAGATAGACTGGGCTGGCTGACATACATTTTTTCTGCTGCTTCACGGAAGGTTCCGCTGTTGGCAATGGCCACTACATAACGCAATTGTTGAATATTCATATCTTTTTCCTTTTACAAATACTCCTAATTATATCATAAACTCAGCCTTCCTCAAAGGCAGGCAGTGACTTTCCTCTTGGAAATACATCTCTGAAATCTGCCTCATTTGCCCAAAATATCCTTTGCATACAAGAAGGTAACATAAAGAACAACGAGCAGGGCTATTAAGACCTCAAAAGCAAGCAGAATTTGCCCAGCTAGACCAAGATTCAATGCGTTTAAAGATTGCTTCAAGGACACAGCCGAAATGACCAAGGGGAAGGTAAAAGCCGAAAAGCCTGCTGAAAAAGGACGATTGATCAAACGAGGAAGTTGCCACAAAATAAAGGCATAAAAGCATTGACCTGAAATCAAGAGCATACTTAATAAGACAGGATTGGGCTGAGGAAAAGTAGCCACATAAGCCGCTGTCATCAAGGAAATAGGCGCACAAATCGTTGTTGCGTTTGGACGAACATTCTCTGCTAAGCCGATTTTATAAGTTTTATAAAGGACGATTGGCAAGACCAAAATAGTCGCTAAAAGTCCATACCAAAGACCAGTTGCCCCAAAGCTAACTGCTGGGGAACCGCAATGGTCAGAGGAGCGACACCAATCCCGACAAATAAGACCGTCCAAGCAGGAAAGACATTCTCCCACTTGAAAGGAAATACAAAAGCTAGAATATAGTAGACCATCAAGAAAACCAGCCCGCCAAAGCTCAACCACCACAGCACTTGCGCACTAATGCGGGCAAAATTTCCCAAAAAAGGCCAGCCCGCTATATAGGTCGAAGCCACCATTCCTTGCATGAAAAATGTCGGGAAGACCGAGGCAACTAGCGCTTGCCCTAGTTGCTCTTTGACTTGCTTGGTATGCGTCAGCATGCCCACCACTAGATGGAGGAAAAATAAGAGTGCCAGACTTGCCAAAAGATAACGCAAGAATTGACTGACATCACCGACTAAATTTCCCAAGGCTAGTAAGCCTAGCACCAAACCAGCCTGAACTAAGAATGGCTCTTTTCTCTTTATCATCAACAGATCTCCTGACCTCCATAGCACTTGTTCCTGAAGGTTAATCTTTTTATTTTCTCTTTAAATAAACCGTTTCCGATTTTCGTTTAAAGCCCAATCTTTCATACAGCCTCAGGGCACCTGTGTTTTGGGCTTCTACCACGATTTGACAGACTTGTCCATTTCGGCTAGTCAGGTCATTCAAGATAGAACTGACTAGGTGACTCCCCAGTCCCTGTCCCTGAAAAGCCTGATCCACAGCTAAGGCGAACAGATGATTACTTCCAAAACTTATATCCACTGAGCAAGACGCCACGATTTGACCATCTTTTTTCAGTACATAGAGCAGGCTATCTGGGCTCTCCAGCGCTTGACTGGCATAGTGAAGCGCAGTATCCATGGGCATTTCAAAAATCTGCGACTGAAAAGCTGCAATCTCCGCAACCATTTCTTTTTTCCCCAGCAAAACTTCCACGCCTTCTTTTTCTTCTTCAGGGAAAGTTCCCGCCGCCTGCTCCAGCCAGATTTCTGCTTCTTTCAAATCATAGTCAAACTTCTCAGAAAAGGTCGGATGGTCTGCTAAAAACTTAGCTTCACTGATGTATTCGATTTGGGATAAATCGTATTTCTCTGCAACTTTGGAAAATTCCTGTAAAAGAGCGCTCCCTATGCCCTGTCTGCGATAGTCAGGCAATACGTAGACAGATACCTCTGCTTGCCCCGGCTCATCCGCATAAACCGATAAAAAACCGACCGTTTGGTGATCTAAACTTGCCAGAAAAAAGGCTGGCATCTCCACATTAAAATTATAGGCATTATCCAGATAAGGAAGACGATAGGTCCCATCTGTGGCCTGACAGCTTTGAACCAGCTCAAAGAGCAGATCCTTGATTTCCTGACTAGGCTGGCTATAAATCGGTATTTCCATCATTCTCCCTCACAAACTTGTATCCATAACGAATGTACTGCGTAACCGTCCTACTCCAACTCACCCAGATACTCATAGCGCTCATACTTTTCAAGAAGCTGCTCATTCTTGTCATCCAGCTCCTTCTGAAGTTCCGAAAGCTTAGTAAAGTCCGAGCCGTTCTGCTCCATTTCCGTCTCAATGGCGGCGATACGTGCCTCCAGCTCCTCGATATCCGCCTCGATGGTCTCCCACTCTTGCTTTTCAAAGTAGCTCATCCGCTTCTTCTGTTCCCGCGCCTTGACTGGCTTTTCCCTTCCTTTCTTTTGGGAAATAGCTGCGCTGGATTGTCTGAAGGCCTTCTCATCCAGATAGTCCGTGTAGTTGCCAAAGAACTCTCTGACCTGTCCATCTTCAAAAGCTAAAATCTTGCTGGTTACCTTATCGAGGAAATACCGATCGTGACTAACTGTAATCACCGGTCCTGCAAAGCCCTGCAAGAAATTTTCTAAGACCGTCAAGGTTGCGATATCTAAATCATTGGTCGGCTCGTCCAAAAGCAGGACATTGGGCTTTTCAAGTAAAAGTTTGAGCAGGTAGAGCCGCTTCTTTTCTCCGCCAGACAACTTCTCAATCAAAGTGCCGTGACTTGAGCGAGGAAAGAGAAACTGCTCCAAGAGCTCAGCAATGGATGTCGTTCCACTCCCTGTCTTAACTTCTTCCGCCACTTCCTGCAAGTAATTGATGACCCGCTTAGACTCATCCAGTCCTTCAATCTGCTGAGAGAAATAAGCCACTCGGACTGTCTCGCCGATTATGACCTGACCAGACTGAGGCTGCAACTGACCAGCAATTAGATTAAGCAAAGTAGACTTGCCCACTCCATTATCTCCGACAATGCCCAGTCGATCTTTGTTTTGCAGCAAGAGATTGAAATGCGACAAATCTGCTTGTCTCCGTATGCAAAATCCACATCCTGAAACTCGATTACCTTCTTCCCAATACGACTGGTTTCAAAGTTCATCTCTAAGTCCGTCTGATTGGTCTGACCAGCCAAATCACTTTTGAGGTCATGGAAACGATTGATACGTGCCTGCTGCTTGGTCGCTCGCGCCTGAGGCTGACGGCGCATCCAAGACAATTCCTGCTTGTAAAGCTGCTGTTTCTTGTGTAGCAGGGCAGCATCGCGCTCATCCTGCTCAGCCTTTAGTCGGACATAGTCCTGATAATTGCCCTGATACTCAATCAAGCTCCCGCCGTCCAATTCAAAAATCCGCGTTGAAATATTGTCCAAAAAATAGCGGTCGTGGGTGATAAAGAGAACCGTCTTCTTTGAGTTCTTGAGAAAATTCGTCAGCCATTCAATCGTATCAATGTCCAGATGGTTGGTCGGCTCATCTAGCAGCAGCAAATCTGCTTCTGAAAGCAAAACCTGCGCCAACTGCACTCGCCGACGTAAACCACCTGAAAGCTGGCTGATTTTTGCTGTCAAATCTGAGATACCGAGCTTGGATAGGACGGTTTTCACCTGACTCTCAATCTCCCAAGCATGCAGCGAATCCATTTCTGCCATGACCTTGTCTAGACGAGCTTGCTTAGCTTCATCATAAGCAGCCATGAGCAGTTCGTATTCTCGAATGAGCTGCATTTCTCGCAAATCACTGGACAAAACAGTATCCAAGACTGTTTTGTCTTCATCGAAATCTGGTTCCTGAGTCAGATAAGAGATTTTATAGTCAGATTTTGCTGAAAAGGGATATACATCACCGTCAAAGCCTGATTTGCCAGACAAGACATCTAAAAGGGTGGTCTTTCCTGTCCCATTGACTCCAATCAGTCCGATTCGATCCAAGTCGTGAATGATAAAAGAAATCTCTTGAAAGACTGTCTTATCCCCAACAGATTTACTCAGCTTTTCAACGATAAAGTCACTCATCCAACTTGCTCCTTAATAAAGTTCATAATCTCTTCCTTGCTATTTGCCAATTCTCCGTCGACAATGGCCAATTCAATTTTAGTCAGGATTTGTCCCAATTCTGGTCCGGGTTTAAAGCCATAATCTCGAATCAAATGACTGCCTGTCACCACAATCTCATGTTTATCATGAATGGTCAGAGCAGCATATGTCGCCTCAATGGCCTCAAACTCAACTGGCAAGCCTGCCGCCTGTCTCAAACTTTCAGCCTGCAGTATCAAATCCAAATCATACTGATAGCAATCACGCTTAGAAAGGCTCCGTTCCTGCCGAATCTCATAAACAGCCGCTAGCTGATTTACTCGCTTTTGAAAGTCATTGGAGGTTTTCCAATTCTTCAAGAACTTACGAACATCTTTTACCTTCAAAGCCAGCAAAAGCGCAGCCCAAGCCTGCTCAGAACTAGAAAATTGAAAATCTTCTTCTAAACCGTCTAATAATTCCTGCAAAGCCTCTGCTGAATCTTTCATATTAGGCAGAAAGTCGTAGGCAGCAGCGTTGATCAAGCTCTCCAGACCTTTTCGCCAGAAAGGTGCCATCAGGAGCTTGTCAAACTCGATAAAAATCCGTTCTACCGATATCTTCTCCAAAAGCGTCGCACAGTCTGCCATAGCCTGAAAAGTCAACTCTTCCAAATCAAAGTCTAGACCAGCCTGAAAACGAAAGCCTCGCATGATACGAAGGGCATCTTCATTGAAACGCTCTGCAGCCACTCCGACTGCCCGTAGAGTGCAATTTTTCATATCTGCCACACCATTAAAGAGGTCTACAATCTCCCCCTTCTGATCTAAAGCAAGAGCATTGATAGTAAAATCCCTGCGCTTCAAGTCCTCTTCCAAAGAGCGCACAAAAGAGACCTGACTAGGCCTGCGGTAGTCCACATAGACATCCTCAGTCCGAAAGGTCGTTATTTCGTATTCTCCCTGGCCTTCCAAGACCAGAACCGTTCCATGTTCAATACCGACATCAACAGTCCGAGGAAAGATTGTTTTGATTTCCTCAGGATAGGCCGAACTAGCAATATCCACATCGTGAATTGGCCGATTTAACAGAGCGTCTCGTACAGAACCACCGACAAAATAAGCCTCAAAACCAGCCTCTTTAATCTTCTCTAATACTGGCAAAGCCTCCTGAAACTCAGAAGGCATCTTCTCTAATCTCATAGTAAATGTTCCAATCCATAGACCAATTCAGAGCGCTTGACTACCTCTTTGATACCCAGATTTACCCCAGTCATAAAGGAAACCCGGTCATAGGAGTCATGCCGCAAAGTCAGCCCTTCTCCTTGGCTACCAAAGATAACTTCCTGATGGGCCACCAAGCCCGGCAAACGCACTGAGTGAATCCGCATGCCGTCAAAGGCAGCTCCACGGGCACCAGCCAAAGATTCTTCCTCATCAGCTGCTCCCTGCTGCTTACTCGTCCGAACTTGACTGATTAATTCAGCTGTTTTGATAGCCGTGCCACTCGGTGCATCCTTCTTGTTGTCATGATGCAGCTCAATAATTTCCACATCTGGGAAATACTTGGCTGCTTGGGCTGCAAACTGCATAAGTAAAACCGCTCCCAGAGCAAAATTCGGCGCAATCAAACCGCCCAGACTCTTTTGACGAGATAGTTGGGTCAATTCTTCAATCTGCTCAGGCGTAAAACCAGTCGTTCCGACCACCGGAGCAAATCCATTTTCAAGAGCAAAGCGAGTATTTTCATAAGCCACTTTGGGAGTCGTAAAGTCAATCCAGACATCCGCCTGAAGACCAGCTAGTTCTTCTTTTGTATTAAAAACTGGAACTCCCGCTACTTCCTTTTCATCTGTAAAAGGATCTAGTAGACCGGCCAACGCCAACTCAGGATCTTCTGTTACCATTTTATAGGCTGCTTGTCCCATCTTTCCCTTGAAACCAGCAATAATGACTTTTATACTCATCTAGAACCTCTCTCTATTCTTGACTAACCGCTCTACAAAAACTCTAGACCAGCGGAATGTAGGCCAAAAGCGACACTACCCTCGCCCAAGTGAGTTCCAATTACACTACCAAAGGTAGCAAGAGGAATATCGTCCGCTATGCCAGCCGCTATCAGCTGCTGGCGTAAGCTTTCCGCCTTCTCTTCAGCATTCCCATGAATCACTATGATCTGATAAGAAGCGGAGGCAGTTTTTTCCTCGACTACTTCAATCAATCTCTTAATCGCTTTCTTTTCTGTCCGAATCTTTTCAAAGACTTCGATAACCCCTGCATCATTAAAATACAGAATCGGCTTGATACTCAAGAGATTACCCAAAATAGCTGCGCCATTGGACAAGCGACCGCCCTTAACCAGATGATTCAAGTCGTCAACCATGATAAAAGCACTGGTTCCATCAATTTGTCGCTGAATCTTAATCAAAATCTCTTCAAAATCCTGCCCCTCAGCAGCCCAAATCAAAGCATTTTCGACCATGAGACCCAGCGGAGAACTGGTGATTTTTGAATCAGGAAAGGCGATTTTCAAATCAGGAAACTCGTCCTTGAGATACTGGATATTTTGATAAAATCCTGAAATCCCACTGGATAAAAAAAGCCCCAACACATGCGTGTAATCCTCTCCAGCAAGACGCGTCAAGGTCTCCTCCAACTCTGCCACACTAGGCTGACTTGTCTTTGGTAAATCATCTGCAGCAGCCATTTTCTCATAAAAGTCACTGGCTGTCAGATTTTTTCCTTCCACATAAGTCTCTCCAGCAATCACTACTGGAATATCGAGCACAAAAAGATGGTCATTTCCACGAAGGTTATCCGGTAAAAAAAGCGGACGAATCCGTTATAACCGCTAATTTCATCATTAGAACTCCAAATTAATACCTGGTAAATCTAGCGCAATCTCAGTCACTTCATACGTCAAGCGATTGAGCATGGTCAAGCAAGGACGCGCCAATTCTTCCACTTCTTCATGCTCAAACTCACTAGGTTCCTGCACCAAACGTCCTTGAATATGATTTGTCTGCGTGATCGTTCCACTAATTACAAAACGATCAAACACAATCATGAAAGTCAAAATCACAATCATGGATGTTGAATTCTTTTCTTCATTTCTTTCAATCAGCTGAAAATTCACGTCAACTTTTGTTTCAGGTGTTCCATTTTCTTTTTCCCATTCAAAATTGCGTGCATCAAAATGATATTGGCTGACAAATTCTTGTTCACGTTGTAATTCCATTACTATTCTCCTAAAAATATACGATAGTCCATTATAACATAATTTGATGTATCTTTCTAGCGATAATTGTTTTCAGAACTCTATTAGATAGGAAAGGGTGACGAATTCTCACAGAGTCTGAAGCTGATGCTGGGCGTAATTCTTCCATACTTCCAAATACTCGCTCGTCTCTCCTGCTTCTCTAGGCTTAAAGAATAGATTAAATAAAAATCCAACAAAGCCTGGATAAGATTGTGTTCTTACCAATTGGCAGGTCGAAGAAGTCAAAGGAACCACTTGACAATTTAAAATCGAATGCAGAAGAGAATGGCTCGCATGTATCTCAATCCAAAAGGCTTCCTCTTTGACCTCGCTTATTTCGCAAGCCATTTTTATCCCTTCTTTTGTCACAATATGGTACTTTTCTTCCTTCGTAGAAATAGTCTTCTCCACCTTCAAAGTAGATGGCTTGATTTGTTGACAAACTAGGGAGCCATCTATCTATCATTTTCAATGCTTCCCAAGCAACTTCTGCTTTCATATTCACAACTAACTTATCTATATATGTTTTCATGAACTTATCCCATCTATTCAAATTATGGCAAAAAGAGGCTGGGACAAAAGTCCTAGCCTCTCAATTGTCTTTGGATTGTCGAGCAAGACGCAGTGGTTGAGTGGGCTCTACTACGCTGATTTCATCAGCTTTTACAGCCCTACTCAACTGTGCGGAGGTGGGACGACGAAATCGAATTCTAACGAATTACCGATTTCTGTCCCACTCTCTTTTGCCTATGTTTTATTTTTCAAGTGGTTTACGCAAGTATCCGAAAAGAATACCGCTGACAACTGCACCAATCAAAACATACACAAGGTAAAGGATTGGGTTGTTTGTCAAACCGATTACGAAGATTCCTCCGTGTGGTGCCATAAGTTTGATACCAGATAGACCGACAAGTGCACCTGTAAGAGCTGAACCGACGATAAAGCTTGGGATTGCACGGGCTGGGTCAGCAGCTCCAAATGGAATCGCACCTTCTGTGATGAAAGAAAGTCCCATGACGATATTTGTCAAACCTGAATCGCGTTCTTCGGTAGTAAATTTATCTTTGAAAAGTAGAGTTGCCACGAATACTGCAAGCGGTGGAACCATTCCGGCTGCCATAACCGCCGCCATGACTGGGGAACCACCAGTTGAGACAGTGCTTGCCAGCGTACTTGTACCAAATACATAGGCTGCTTTGTTAACTGGTCCACCCATATCGACCGCCATCATACCACCGACTAAGAGACCGAGAAGGACAGCAGAGCTTCCGCTCAGACTAGCAAGGAAATCGTTGAGGGCTGTATTGATTGCTGACATAGGGATATTGACTGCCAGCATAAGGAATCCAGTCACAAGAACACCAAGAAGTGGCAAGAGCAAGATGGAGCGAATACCTTCAAGTGAGCGAGGCAGACCTGCAAGTAATTTTCGAAGGACTAAAATCACACCACCAGCTAAGAATCCACCGACCAGAGCTCCAAGGAAACCAGATGATACACCCGCTAGAGAGAGTGTCTTCTCACCACCTGCAGCATAGGCAACACCACCAAATGATGCGCCACTGCTAGCAATTGCACCGGCTACGAAACCAGAAACCAAACCAGGCTTTCAGCGATTGAGTAAGCGATGTATCCAGCCAAGACTGGCAACATGAAACCAAAGGCTGCACCACCAATTGCCTTAAATTGAGCTGCAATTTCATGATAGCTTCCCAGATTAGAAAGCTGATCCTTTGGCACACCTAAGATCTGATCCAGCAAGAAGGCAATGGCAATCATAATCCCGCCGCCAATAACGAATGGCAACATTTGAGAAACACCGCTCATCAAGTGCTTGTAAAAAGCTCCGCCCAAGCTAAGTTTTTCATTGCTGCTAGCTGCTACAGCGCCACCGTTGGCAGCCTTGTAAACTTCAGCATTGCCAGAAAGAGCCAAATTGATGAGTTCTTCCGTCTTGCGGATACCGTCTGCAACTGGGCGACTGATTAAAGGTTTGCCGTCAAAACGATCCATTTCAACAGCCTTGTCTGCTGCGATGATGACTGCTTTCGCTTTTTTGATATCTTCTGCTGTTAGTTTATTTCCAACACCACTGGCACCGTTGGTTTCTACCTTGATGCCAACACCCATTTCAGCAGCCACTTTTTGAAGGGCTTCTTGGGCCATGTAAGTGTGAGCGATCCCTGTTGTACAAGCTGTAACGGCTACGAGGAAGTCTCCTCCCTCAGTTGCAGGAGCAACAGTTGCTGGTTGAGCTGCCTTTTCAGACGCTTGGTCAAAGAGAGCGATAACCTCATCTGGTGAAGATACTTTGCGCAATTTGTCAGCAAAGCCATCTTTCATCAAATATTGAGACAATTCTGCCAAGGCTGCCAAGTGAGTATCGTTAGCACCTTCTGGAGCTGCAATCATGAAGAAGAGATCTGTTGGTTGACCATCCAAGCTCTCATAGTCAACACCCTTGTTTGACTTGGCAAAGAGAACGGTTGCTTCTTTGACAGCAGAGTTTTTGCTGTGAGGCATAGCAATTCCTTCACCCAAACCAGTTGAAGTCAAGGCTTCACGTGCCAAAATTCCTTCTTTAAAAGTTTCAAAATCTGTCACATAACCGTGGTCTACCAAGCTTTTAATCATCTCTTCGATGACGGCTGTTTTTTCAGTTGCCTGCAAATCCAGCAACATGACATCTTTTCTCAATAGGTCTTGAATTTTCATCGTTTTTCTACCTCAACTTTTTCATATGTTTCTTTAATAAAGTCTGCTGTTGCCAAGTCATCCGAGAAGGTAGTTGCCGTTCCGCAAGCCACTCCCCATTTGAAAGCTTCTACTGCGTCTTTGGATTTGACAAATTCACCTGTAAACCCAGCAACCATAGAGTCACCAGCTCCCACTGAATTTTTTACAGTTCCCATGATTGGTTTAGCGAAGTAGGCTCCCTCAGATGTGACAAGAAGGGCACCGTCACCAGCCATAGAGATGATCACGTTTTGAGCACCCTTAGCTAGCAACTCACGAGCGTATTTCTCGATTTCATCTAAACTTTCGAGTTTCACTCCAAAGATAGCTCCTAGTTCATGATTGTTTGGTTTGACCAAAAGCGGCTGGTAATCCAAACTATCAATCAAGGTCTGTCCTTCAAAGTCACAAACCACTTGTGCCCCAGTCTGGCGCGTCAAGGCAATCAGATCCTTGTAGATGACATTGCCCAGATTCTTGGCACTTGAACCAGCAAACACAACTGTATCTTCGGCTGTCAAACTTGCTAAAATCGATTTTAACTCTTCCAACCGAGCTGGTTCGACATTTGGACCTGTTCCGTTGATCTCCGTTTCTTGGTCTGCTTTAATCTTGACATTGATGCGCGTATCTTCTTCCACTTGGACAAAGCATGTCTCAATCTCTTCTTTTGCCAGAGTATCTGTGATAAATTTACCAGTAAAGCCTCCGATGAATCCAGTCGCTGTATTTGGAATATCCAATCGCTTCAAACACGGCTGACATTGATTCCTTTCCCACCAGCAAATTTATCATCACTGTCCATACGATTGACACTACCAACTTGAACTTGGTCCAAGCGGACGATATAGTCAATGGATGGATTGAGTGTGACTGTATAAATCATGCTTCTATTACCTCCGTTTTTTCTTTAATCTTTTGAATGACGTCGGATTCTGTCTGGTTTGTAATGAGCCTTGCGCGCGATATCGGGGCCACTTTTGCAAAAGATGTCTGACCCAACTTTGAAGCATCAGCCAAAACATAGGTTCTCTTAGCATTTTCCAGAATAGCACGTTTCACTGCTCCTTCTTCCATATCCGGAGTTGTGAAAAATCCACTGTCAATTCCATTCATTCCGATAAAAGCCTTGTCAAAATTCAGCTGACCGATTTGATTTAGAGCGACACCACCGATACTAGCATCTGTCGAGAGTTTCACGACACCACCAATAATCACAGTGGGAATGTTGCGCTCCACCAACTTAGTCGCATGATGGATAGAGTTGGTCACCACCGTCACGCTCGGATCGTGCAATTCATTAACTAAGAGTTCATTGGTCGTCCCTGCATCAATAAAAATAACATCGTATTCTTGAATCAAGCTGGCTGCTTTTTGAGCGATCCTGGTTTTTTCTTGAATGTTTTTGATAGATTTTTCTTGATTGCTTTCTTCCTCCTGCAAAAGGTGAAGACTCTCGGCACCACCATGCACACGCCTCAACTTCCGCTCGCTTTCAAGCTCATCCAAATCTCTTCTAACAGTTGATTCTGAAGTGTTTAAAGCTTGTACCAGATACTCTAAAGACACAAATTTATCTTTGGTAACTTTTTCGAGAATCAGCTGCTTTCTTTTCGACTTCAGCATAGAATACCTCCTCTGCAATCGATTACAGTTCTATTATACAAGATTAAGTTTCAAAGTCAAGCATTTTCTGTCAATTTCTTTCAAAATAATCCATTTATTTTAGAATATAGAAAAAAGAAGCCTGTTAGACTTCTTTTACTTTATTACCTTGAACTGATATAGACAAGAAGGATCGGTAAAAAGGCAGCAAACACACATAAGATTGAAAATACCCAGAACCAGACTGATTTAAAGGCTTGCCTATATGTGCCGGGCTGAGATTTATTTTCAGTAATGTAGGCTTTAATCTTCGACCTATTTAAAATAAGTACAATCAATACTACCGTCGTTCCTGCAGTCATCAATGCATAATTTATGAGAATCACGATGCTTTCTGGGATATAGTTAGTCAGGAAATCAAGTCCTTCTGCGATGACCAAATTATTGAAAATATGGAAGAAAATTACCCAGAAAATAGAATATTCAAAAGCGATGTAACCAAATCCTAGACCAATCAGAGCTGCAAAATACACCTGATAGAGATTTTCATGGAATAGACCGAAAAGCAGAGCCGTCATAATAATGGCAAAAACTTTTCCGTGTTTTTCCAAAGCCCGCAATCCTGCTCCCCGAAAAATAATCTCCTCCGTAATCGGTGCCATGATGGTGGTATAGATAAACATGGTGATTGAATGAGAGCTAAAATCCTGTGATAAAATCTCAGAAAGATCCAAGCCAAAGAGCGACAAAATAGCGTTCATAATTTGACTCGTCAAAGAACTAAAGAGTTGAGAAAAAAACAAGAAGCAAATCATGAAGAAGAAGACTTTGGGACTCATTTTCTTACTTTTCTTACGTAAATCTTGAGTGAAGAGCTGCTTGCCCCTAAAAATCGTGAAAATAAGCACACCCAAACAAGATGCAATGATATAGGAACCGCCATCCTTTTCCATGAAATTTTTTACAAATTCCTCAGTCTTACCTATATCAAATCCCTCCTGAAAAAGAACAAAGAAATAGGAAAAGATAGTATAAAGTATAACGACCACAAGCATCACGATAGAATAAGTAAAGCAGCTTGCTGAAAATCTCCCCAAATCTTTCTTGGGATTTAAAGGCTCAGGTAAAGTATTCATAAAATCTCCTTTGTTATTATTAGCTACGAGTCTTTCTACTGAAAAAATACAAACTTAAAAAGATTCCCTCGTAAAGAAGAGCAAAAAGAATAAAGGCGTGCATGAAAAATTCTTCTGGCAAAATCCAAATGACTGGATCCTTGGCTGGATCAAATAGCCATGTATTGTCTCCCACAAAAAGCACTTGATGAAAGAGCGTAAAAAAATTGTTAAAACCAATCAAGCCAGCCAAACAAATCATGACAAATGGCAATACGCTCAAGATAAACAAACTTCTTTGATAAAGAGCTAGAGATCCCCTTTTGACCACTTTTTGGATAAAGAAAATCAAAGCCGGCAAGGTTAGCAGAAAGACAGCCTGCACCAAGTGAAAAAGATACTTGACTGCCTGAAAATGATGCAGCCCAGCTGCAGACGAGCGAAAATCAGGCATCGCCAGCTTCTGACTAAAAGGATTGGTCAAGTAATTCATCAAAATATTGAAATTATACTGGATAGTCTCTGCTTTTAAATGAACCTTATCAGGCAAAGCGAAATAAGAAATCTCCAGCGGGTAAAATAACCAAGCCAGATAAATAGTCAGTAAGATAGCTGCTGCCAGCAAGCACAAGACACTGGCTGAAAATCTTAACTTATCACGCATCAAAGTCCCACTCCGCTAGGCTAGATAAAACGTGTGTCGGTTGGATCGGCAGATTTGGCACCTCTTTTGGCAGGGTAAAGCCTGTCGTAACCAAGAGAGTCGGAATGCCATTGTCAATTCCCGCTCGAATATCTGTCAGGTAGTTATCACCCACCATGACCACTTCTTCACGCGCCAGTCCTAAATACTCTATGGCTTTCCATGATGATGGCATTTGGCTTGCCGATAAAGGTGGGCTTAACCCGAGTGGCTGCTTCCAAGAGGGCGTTGATAGCACCCGCTCCCGGCTGCAGACCTCGTTCTGTAGGAATATTGAGATCAGGATTGGTCCCGATAAAGTGAGCACCCTTTTGAATAGCCAAAGTCGCTAGGGTCAGCTTCTCATAGTCCACTTCCCAGTCAAGACCCACTACTACATAGTCTGGATTTTCTGTGTCTTCTATATAGCCGGCTTCTTCAATGGCCTGTTTAAGCCCAACATCACCGATGACATAGACTTTTTTGCCCAGATTTTTCTCCTGCATATAGTCAATAGTCGCTAAAGTCGCTGTGTAAATAGTCTCAAGCGGCGTTTCAATATTGAAATTCTCAGCCAACATGGTCTTCACGGCTTCTGGCGTGCGCGTGGTGTTATTGGTCACGAAAAGATAGGGAATCTTGCGCTTCTGCAGCTCATGCACAAAGGCCTCTCCTGCCGGAATCCGACTCTTGCCCTTATAAATCGTCCCGTCTAAATCAATCAAATATCCTTTATAAGTCATACATTACTTTCTAATCTTTTTCAATCTCTTGCCAAGTGATGATAGCTTGTGCATTGACATCACCGTCACTGGAAATCTGGTGAGTGCTCTGCAGACCGTCTAGTTCATAGCTAGAGGCAATCATCCCGCCCGGCCGGACTTCTTTGACATACTTCAGGTTGATTTTCTGAGGAATATGCTGGGTAAGGAAATCTGCTCCCATGACCTCAAAAATCCAGTCCAGATACTTGCTATTGTTGACATGACCGTTCATATCCAAGTCGTAGAAACGCACATGGTAGTCCTTACTGATAGGATTTTCCAAGTTTGGATACTTGGGACCGCGCAGCAATTTCTTAGAAAAGTCAGACTGATAAGGTGCAACAATCTCAGGCTCCACCCCATGAACCTTACGGCTATCTCTGTCCATAAGGACAAAGGTTGCCATCATCTGTATAATGGCCTGACCTGCTTCATCAAAAATTGTGAAGCGACGGTAGCAAAAGAGCCGATTGTAGGTCAAGGCCTCTGTCTCAATAGTAATTTCCTCTGCGAAACGAGGCAAACGAACCACATCAATATCATAGTCCGTGATAATCCAGACCAGATTATACTGCTCCAACATATCCTTGTCGCTGATACCCAGCTCAATCGACTGCATGCCCGACACCTGCAAGGACAGCAAGATGACATCTGGCAACTTGATATGGCCGTTCATATCCGCCATATCAAAAGGAATTTTCATTTTCATTTGATAAGTTAAGCCCATGATTTACTCCAATATAAATTTCTCAGCAACTGTATCGCCCAAAAAGAGGCCTTTTTTAGTCATGCGTACGATGTCTTTGTCTGGCACTAGCAAACCCTGCTCAGTTAGCTCAGACACAACAGCTCCGTACTGATCTTCAAAAGAAAGACCGAATTTTTCCTCGAAGCGCTTTTTAGAAACACCCGACTTCTTTCGAAGCCCCAGAAACATCTCTTCTTCCATCTTTTCTTTCAGAGTCAGCACTTCTTCTTGCACACGGGCATTGCCCGCTTCCACCGCCTGCAGATAATGACGAATGGGACCGTGGTTTTTATAGCGAACACCATCGACATAGCCAGACGCTCCCGCACCGATACCATAATACTCCGCATTGTCCCAGTACATGAGGTTGTGACGGCTCTCAAAGCCTGGCTTGGAAAAGTTAGAAATCTCGTAATGCTCAAAGCCTGCCTTTTCCAACTCAGCTATAATGTATTCAAACATCTCCGCTTCCAAATCTTCCTTGGGCAGAGATAGCTTTCCGCGCCGCATCCGATTCATAAAGACCGTATGATTTTCCAAAATCAAGCTATACAAACTCATGTGAGGAATGTCCAGAGCAATGGCCTTGGCTACATTGGTTTTCACATCCTCCATGGTCTGCTTGGGCAGGGCATAAATCAGGTCAATCGAGATATTGTCAAAACCCGCTTTTTTGAGATTGGCAATATTCTCATAGATGTCCTTTTCTGAGTGACTGCGACCAATCTGCTTGAGCATGCGGTCATTAAAAGTCTGGACACCCAGCGAAACCCGATTGACAGGCGAGTCTTTTAGTACAGCAATCTTCTCCTCATCCAAATCCCCAGGATTGGCTTCGATGGTCAGCTCTTCTAGATAAGACAAGTCCAGCTTGTCTGTTAGCTTCTCCAGCAAAAAGGCTACTGAGGCGCAGATAGAGCCGTCGGAGTCCCACCACCAATATAGAGGGTACGGAGCTTTTGGATATCGTAAGAATCATACTCCTCAATCAAATGCTCCAGATAAGTATCTACCGGCTGATTTTTGATAAAAACCTTGGAAAAATCGCAGTAATAACAAATCTGAGTACAAAAAGGAATATGCACATAGGCAGAAGTTGGTTTAGTTTGCATAGTATTTATTATAGCATAAAATTAGCGACAAAGCCCTCTTGGAAAATAGAATAAAAAAACTCAAGAAATAAAAAAATTCCTTGAGTTAATGTTGAAATAGACATCTGTTCGAGTAGATCAGGGATAAAGCAACTGCTGAATCACTAAAACATGGCTCTCTTCTACGCCATATAAACTATGAAGTTCATTCGGCTCCATAGTCAGAAAACTTCCCGGTACCAATTGTACAGTTTCTCCCAAGGCAGTAAAATCTACTTTTCCTTCTAGACAGACAACTGTAACAAGAGCATCTGCGCTATGTTCAGGAATTTGTTTTCCTTTAGCAAGGTGCAAATGGCGGATGAGACGTCCTTGCTCTTCAACCGGAGTTTCAACCACATCAACATTTGGATCTATTGAGTAAAATTTCATCGTTTTCCCTCCTTTTCTTCATTTTAGCATAATTTTCAAGAATTGTCAGAATTTTTTAATATTCCTAATTGATACCTACAAAGTTACAAAATATGGTATTTTTCATCATGCTCTATTCGATCAATTTTCTTAGATATAAAAAGATTGAAGAACGTCATCTTAAATAGACCTTTTCTTCAATCTAGAAATTTGTTATAAATTAGATTTCAAAATCATTGAATTCCATAAGCCATACTGATCTGGATTTTAGCAACTCCATTCTGCAGGCTGATTTTGTCAATGCTAAATGGACTCTGCGGCAGAGCCAGAAGGAAACTATCTCCCTCCGTCGTGATAGTCGAATTAGAGGTCTGCAGTTGCTGCTTCAGCATGCCAGTCACCCAGGATTTAGGGATAGGAAGGATGCCTAGCTTGGCATTAACGATTGTGATGTATAAGGCACTCCCCTTCACCGTCACATCCACTTCTAGATCTAGCTTACTATCAATGAAATAACTTAACTGGATACTGGATGCGCAGCTTATTGCCTTCAATACTGTAAGCACCATTCAGCAGCTCCTGATTCTCGCTATCAGTCAGCGAAGACTTGAGCACCTGATTGAGCTGGACGCTATTGAGAGAGACCTCTGTGCTGACTCCCTGAGCCGTTACATTGGCATTACTCAAAGTCGGCTCAATCATACTTTCCCACGAGGTATTAGCTTGAACATTTTTTAGTTGTTCATTCGGATTGATAGAAGAAGGAACCAGAAATAGTACTGCTGCAAGCAACAGCACCAAGACAATTCCTACCAATCTTTTGATCAATTTCATTTTTGTCTTCCTTTACTTTGAGAAATCTCCTTAGCTGAAAACACAGAAAGGATTTATCTCATTTTACACTATTTTTCCATCATTTTTTGTAACAAAGAGATTAAAAGACTAACAATCCTATGAAAAAGGCTGGGACAGATGATCCCAGCCTCTTAGTCGTATATTGCCTGTATAACAAGACTTACTTAATCACTTGTTGCGTCTTAGCATAGTTGGCCTCGACTGCTTCTTTTTCTGATTTCCACCAGTCTTGATTGTCTGTGTACCACTTGATAGTCTCTTTGAGACCTGCTTCAAAGTTGGTAAACTCTGGCTTCCATCCTAGCTCATCGCGAAGCTTGCTGGCATCAATTGCATAGCGGAGGTCGTGGCCGGCACGATCTGTCACATGGTCATAAGCGTCAGCCGGCTGTCCCATTTCCTTGAGAATCAGCTCCAGAACTTCCTTATTATTCTTCTCACCATCAGCACCAATCAAGTAAGTTTCACCGATTTGTCCCTTAGTCAGAATCGTCCAAACACCTGACGAATGGTCATTGGTATGAATCCAGTCACGGACATTCTTGCCTTCACCGTAAAGTTTTGGCTTGATACCACTCAGGATATTGGTGATTTGGCGCGGAATAAACTTCTCGATGTGCTGGTAAGGACCATAGTTGTTTGAACAGTTAGAAATAGTCGCTTTGACACCAAATGAACGCACCCAAGCTTTAACGATCAAGTCTGAAGCTGCCTTGGTTGATGAGTAAGGCGAGCTTGGATTGTACTTGGTTTCAGCGGTAAATTTCTCACCTGGGCCTTCCCCATGACCTGGCAAATCTTCACGCAAGGGTAGGTCACCATAGACTTCATCAGTAGATACATGGTGGAAACGAATGTCGTACTTGCGAGCTGCTTCCAAAAGCGTGTAGGTTCCGATGAAGTTGGTGTGGATAAATGGACTCGGGTCATTGAGTGAGTTGTCATTGTGGCTTTCTGCTGCATAGTGAACGATAGCATCAGCTTCAGCTACCAGCTTATCTACCAAGGCTGCATCAGCAATATCTCCAACAACCAACTCAACACGGTCACCTAAAATTTCTTCAATATTGGCACGATTCCCCGCGTAAGTCAGCTTGTCCAGCACTGTCACATGGACATCTGGAAAGTTATTGTAAACATAATGGACAAAGTTAGAACCGATAAAACCAGCTCCACCTGTCACGATAATTTTTTTGTATTCAGTCATTGATTTTTCTTGTCTCCAAAATGAAATTAGAATCAGGATAAATTTTTTGAAATATTAAAAGAGTAAAAAGCGATTAAAAAAAGCAGAAAATAGAGTTTTCAAAAAAAGTTAAAAATGGAAATGATAAAAAAATAAACATCCACTTTTTCTTCTTACAAATCTTCTTTTTCTTAATGGTTTGACATCCTTCAGTAATGGATGGTTCTTATCTGCTTCTGAGACTTCTGCTGCTTCTAGGTTTTCCCACTGGATGCCTAAAGCAGGGTCTGCATAGTTGACAAAGGCATACTTAGGTTTGAGTTCCAAAGCCCAGTAGTCATTCACCAGATAGCTATAGGAAACCGTGTCAGAAAGGACTTGGAAGCCGTTGGCGACGCCACGTGGCACAAAAATCCCCTTGCTGGCATCGATTACTGTCTGGTAGGTATTGCCAAAAGTCTCACCTTCACGCAGGTCTACCCAAGATCCCAGCACCTTGCCGTCATCAGCAACAGAGATGTACTTGTCCCAAGGCTCAGCATGAAGACCACGCAGGACATTTTTACGAGAAAAGCTGACATTATTTTGCAGTTTTCCTTCTGCAAAGAAGCTTTCAGGAAAGCCTAGCGGCAGCATTTTTTCCTTTTGGAAATTCTCCTTAAACCATCCTCGATTGTCCCCACGAACAGGGATATCAAACTCCAGCATTCCAGGAATTCCAGAAACCTCACGCGCTGCTAATTCCTTATCAAAAAATTGTTCTGTCATCTTCTTATGCTTCTCCAATCAAACGGAGCAAGTATTGTCCGTATTCATTCTTCTTCAACGGCTGCGCCAATTCGTGCACTTGCTCTTTAGTGATATAGCCCATACGATAGGCAATTTCTTCTAGATTTGCCACCTGAACATTCTGCATACGCTGAACTGTTTCGATATATTGTGCTGCCTCTAGGAGACTTTCGTGGGTTCCTGTATCCAACCAAGCAAAACCACGTCCCATGAGCTCAACAGACAAGTCACCACGATCCAAGTAAGCCTTGTTTACATCTGTGATTTCCAGTTCCCCGCGAGGACTTGGTTTGATATTCTTGGCAATTTCAACGACATCATTGTCGTAGAAATACAGTCCTGTCACTGCATAGTTAGAGCGCGGCTGTTCCGGTTTTTCTTCGATGGAGATAGCATTCATATCTTCATCAAATTCTACGACACCAAAGCGTTCTGGATCCTTAACATGGTAGCCAAAGACGGTTGCCCCTTTTTCCTTAGCAGCAGCATTTTGGAGCATTTTACTTAGTCCCGGTCCATGGTAAATATTATCCCCAAGAATCAGCGCTACATTATCATCTCCAATAAAATCAGCACCAATGATAAAGGCTTGTGCCAGCCCATCTGGACTTGGCTGCTCTGCATAAGAAAGCTTGATACCAAACTCAGATCCGTCACCCAGCAAATCCTCAAAACGAGGCAGATCCGTCGGAGTGGAGATAATCAAGATGTCCTTGATACCAGCCAGCATAAGAGTTGACAGTGGATAATAAATCATGGGTTTGTCATAAACCGGCATGAGCTGTTTTGACGCAGCGCGGGTCAATGGGTACAAACGAGTACCAGAACCACCTGCAAGAATAATACCTTTCATATGAGTTTCCTCTCTTAATGTATTTCCTTTATTTTACCATTTTTGAAAGCGGATGTCATCCTTTTCACTGCCCTTAAACAAAAGAAAAAGAGAGGAAATTCCGCTTTCTTATGTTCTTTGATTCTAAGTTAGCATCAACCCAAAGCCACATCCAAGACCATCATGAGAACGAAGCCCACCATGAGTCCCAAAGTCGCCACATCGGTATTGCCATTGGTCTGCGAATCCGGTATCAACTCCTCTACCACTACGAAGATCATAGCTCCCGCCGCAAGGGATAGAGCATAGGGAAGGATAGCCGTCATAGCCATGACCGCAACAGCTCCTAGCACTGCTCCGATAGGCTCTACAATAGCCGACATGGAACCCCAGTAAAAGGCTTTGAGTCGAGACTTGCCGTCCGTCCGAATCGGAATGGACAAAGCCGCTCCCTCTGGGACATTCTGCAGGCCAATTCCCAAAGCTAGGCCAATCGAACCGACAAAGGCTTCTGGACTAGGATTGGCGGCCAAAGCACCAGAGGCTACTCCGACTGCCAAACCTTCTGAAAAATTGTGAATGGTAATGGCTAAGAAGAGCAGGGCTGTCTTGGACAACTTCTTTCGGCTATGTTCAGGAACACTCTCTGCCTCCGAAATGTCTTTGCTCAAGTGCAAGTGAGGCACCACCGCATCAATCAGCCGCAGGAAAAACCTCCCACCAAAAAACCAATCGCTGCAGGCAACCAGAACAGCTTGCCATAAGAACTTTGCGCATACTCAATTGACGGTGCCAGAAGCGACCAAAAAGAAGCCGCAATCATAACGCCCGCCGCAAAGCCCATCATAATATCCAGCAACTTGCGACTGACCTGTTTAAAGAAAAATACAATAGCCGACTCCACAATGGTACACCCCCATGTAAAAAGCCCAGCCAAGAATGCCTGCATAACCACAGGCTGCGATCGTAACCAGTCCATAACTTCTCCCTATCCTCTAAAGTCAATCATACAAAATCGTCTTGGTTTCGCCGATACAGTGTTTTTCCTCATTCCAGTAATGAATCCGCTCGAAAGAGCCTTTCCGCCAGTAGAGAGGCAAACGTTCACGTATGTCATCCTGCATATCTATCTGGCCAAGTTCAGAAATCTTCCACCATTTTGGTTCCCCTTCATGACCGTTTCCCCTGACTTGCCCCTCAAAGGCAGTACAAAGAAAATCATAATACACATATCGTTCTTTTTTACTCGGATTAGTGAAGCCTGAAATCCCCTTCAATTCCAAGTTTAGAGCAGTTAGCCCTGTTTCTTCTTTTAACTCGCGCCTTGCAGCTTCAAAAAAAGATTCTGGAAACTCCACCTTCCCACCTGGTTGTATCCACCCTTTAAAGTTATCATGCTGGCGATTAAGCAGTAAAATTTCTTCATCTTTTTTTACACAGATATTGACCCAATTCAAAATAGTTTCTGTCATATCAAACCTTCTTCACATAGAACTAGTTACTTTAAGAAAAGCACAATCATGACACTTGCACAACCACAAGCTGTAATTGAAAAGCAAGCTCCCAAAAAAATTATTCTAACTTAGTAGTCTTTATTTTTGGATAGAAAAATTGAACGATCTGATGATTTTTGAACAATAACTTCATATTTACCAAATCCAAAATACTTGCTATGTTTCCCGACACTAATGGCCATAAGATAGCGTGCATTCGGTAGCTTGGTTAAGTCTAGCTGCTCTTGTAAAATCTGCTTGATTTTATCATCATTCTTCTGGTCTTAGCCAATACCAATGATAGATCCATCGTCCTGCTCCACATTCAAAATTACCTTCATTTCAATGGCAAGAGCCTCTTTTTCCAACATGTCAGAAATAGGGATTGGGTATAAGCCCTGCAAAGACTGGCCTTCTTCCTGATTCTTTTTTATAAGAGCCTCGTATTTATCAATATTTGGCGCACCCTTATCTATCATAAAATCAAGGGATTCAAGATATAGTTTCTTCTTATCTGCCTTTGTAAAACTATCTTTTACAGTCTCTAAAGTTTCACTATAACCTGGACTCAGCTCAAGTCCCCTATAAGCGATACTAGGAAAAACTTGATAAATTGCGTCTCCCTTTTCAAGCTGTAGGTCAATATCTGTTTTTCCATATTTCTCATCCCGAGAGGTGTAATACTCAATTCGGTCACCGATCTTAACCGTTTGCCCCTCAATTTCCTCAGAATATTCAGCTCTGATTAAATAACCAGCGAAAGAGGTATAGTTTTTATTGGCATCTAAAACTCTGACCGTTCCTTCAAAACCACTCTGCTTATAAGAGCGCTGAATAGCCTGTACCATTTCATATTTCGGCACTCGTACAAAAACTCCCCACATATCTGCAAAACTCAGAAACATTGATACGATAGGTATGGACATAATGATCGCCACACTAGATAGGAAACAGCCCAAAACACCAAAACCTATTTTATTTTTTGTATTCTTTGCTAGTTCCTGATTTCCTCCATTATTCTGAACAACAAGAGGATGTTGAGAACGACTTTTTTGTCTAGTAAATAGAATAAGTGAGATTGATATTAATATGGATAGTACTAGTAAAAGTAAAATGAGAAATATTAAAAACATTTATTCTCCTTAAGTGCCTTCTTCTCCACATAGCGCTCAATAGCATAGTCTGCTGAATCCAGCAGCCCTGCTTCTCCTAGCGCCATCTGAGCCAATTGGCATCCGATGAGCGGGCCAGTTGTCAGACCAGAAGAGCCTAGTCCACTGGCAGCGTAGACATGTGGCAAGTCTGGAACTACCCCAAAGAAAGGAGAAAAGTCGCTGGTATAAGCCCGTGTTCCCACGCGCTCGCCTAAAATCTCTGCAGTAGCCAACCTCGGCAAATAAGTTTCCGCTTCTTGCTGCAACTGATCCAGCACTTTCTTATCTACTGTCAAATCAAAGCCCAGATCATTTTCATGGCTGGCACCGACGCTGATCTTGCCTGCTAGAAAAGGAATGATATCCAGCTCGCCCTCAGGCATAACAACTGGATAGTCATCCGTCTTTTCAACCAACTTGAAATCACGTAGCTGTCCCTTTTGCGGCCGAACATCTGTCTTATAGCCCAGTGGCTGCAAGATTTCTCCTAGCCAAGCTCCCACAGCCAAGACAACACAATCAAAGTTACAACCATCCACCAGAAGTTGCTCTCCTTCTACTGTCAAGCTTACCTTTTTCTCAATCAACTCTGCCTTACTGGCTTTCAGAAGCGTCTCCGCCAAGAGTGCTCCCTCCACCCGGGCACCACCGGAAGCATAGAGAAGCCGCTCAAATCCTTGCAAGTCTGGAAATTTCTCCCAGGCTTCCTGACGGCTGAGAAGACTCAACTCCCCAATTAGAGGCGACTCTTCACGACGATTAGCAGCCAAATCATAAGCTCCTGCAGCTTGCTCTCGTCCTTTTTCAGCAGATACACACCTGTCTGTTGGTAAAAGTCTGTCTGGATTCCAGCCTCTTTCAGTTCCGTAATCAATTCCTGATAAAAATCAGCGCCCAGACGCGCCATCCTGTACCAAGCCTTGTTGCGACGTTTGGAAAACCATGGACTGATAATGCCAGCGGCTGCCTTGGTTGCCTGCCCCTTGCCGTCATCAAAGACAGTCACTTCCACATTTGGGGATTTGGACAGATAGTAAGCTGCTGTTGAGCCGACAATTCCAGCACCAATCACTGCTACTTTTTTCATGTCGCTCCCTCTTAAATATGTCGGAAAGGATTGGTCGAAGCCTGACTAGCCAGAATTTCAATCTCCCAGCCCTCTTCTGCCTTCCAAGTATCAAGCTTTTCTTTTAATTTTTCCGTAAATAGAACCTCGATATGATGTCCAGGATCTAGAGCCAAAAGTCCTTCTGTCAGCATCTCCTGAGCTGTATGATAGTAAATATCACCTGTTATGTAGACTTGCGCTCCCTTAGCAATGGCCTCCGGATAAAAGGACTGACCGCTGCCGCCACAGATAGCTACACGCTCAATCACACGTTCGAGATCTGTTTCTTCATAGGTGACCAGACGCAAACAATCTAGTCCAAAGTTGCCTTGACCTTAGCCGCAAAGTCCCCAAAGGTCTGAGGAGCAATCTTCCCCACGCGACCAATACCGTGTTCTGGGCTTGTCTGACTGAGAAAACTTGTCTCCTCAATTTCCAGAAGCTGGCAGAACCAGTCATTGAGCCCGTCCTCCACGACATCAATATTAGTATGACTGACATAGACAGCAATATCATGCTTGATGAGCTCTAAAATGATTTGATTTCGCGCCTTATCTGCCACTAGGTCCTTGAGGGGGCGAAAAATAGGCGCATGTTTAACGATAATCAGTCCAGCACCAGCCTCAATAGCCTCCGCCACCGTCTGCTCGCGGATATCTAGCGCTACTAGGACCTTGTCCACTTCCTTATCCAAAGTCCCGATTTGCAAGCCTGAAATGTCACCCTCCATTGACAGTTCTTGCGGGCAATAGGCTTCATAACGGGCGATGATTTCACTTGCTAACATGGAGCACCTCCTTGATACTTTCGATTTTTTTGGACATAGCAGAGCGTTCTAGCTCATTTTTTTCTGGGATTTGGGCTAGAGCTCCTTCAAGTTTCTTCAGTTCTTTCTGCCATCTTAGCTGAAAAGCAGGTGACTGTTGCTTCATCAGAAAAGGACCGAAGAGCTTTTCTTGCTCTGTCAAAGTTTGCTGACCTTCTTCTGCCACTAGAATTTCATAAAACTTACCAGCTTCTTCTAAGATATCCTCAGCCAGCAAGCGAAAACCTTTAGATACCAGCCAGCTGCGGAGCTCATCCTCTCGATTATTGGGCTGCAAAATCAAGCGGGAAACGGACGCAAGCTTAGCTCTGCCATTTTCCAAAATCTCTGAAATCAAGCGACCACCCATGCCAGCGATGACGATGGTGTCAATCTGATCTTCTACTTCAAAAGCTGCCAGACCATTGGCCAGGCGAACCTCAATCTGCTCCGTCAGCCCATGCTCTGCCACATTTTTCTGGGCAGACTGAAAAGGCCCCTCTACCACTTCACCGGCCAGAGCCTTCTCAATCCGTCCCTGCTGAATCAGGTAAATAGGCAGATAGGCGTGATCACTCCCAACATCCAGCAACTTTGCCCCATCTGGCACAAAAGCAGCTACTCGCTCCAAGCGTTGAGAAATCGTCTTTTTTTGCATTGCTTACTCTTTTCTAAACATTCTTCTATTCAGTATATCATTTTTAAGGGTATAAAAAAAGCAGCGGAGGAAAAATCAGCCTGTTGATAAGCCGATTTTTGTATCGCCACTAGTCACTTTTTTATTTAATTTCTTGATACTCGGCAGCTAAACCGCGCTGGACTGCTGGACGGGCCGCAATCTTCTCCGCCCAAGCAACTAGATGTTTGTAAGATGTAACATCTAAGAACTCCGCTGCGCCTGTATAAATCTTGTCCTGTACCAACTGCCCATACCAAGACCAGATAGCAATATCAGCAATACTGTAGTCATCTCCAGCTATATAAGCTTTCTTGGCTAATTCTTTGTCCAGTAAATCCAGCTGTCGCTTGGCTTCCATCGTAAAGCGGTTGATCGGGTATTCTAGCTTTTCTGGAGCATAGTTAAAGAAATGACCAAATCCGCCACCCAAGAAAGGCGCCGCACCTGTCTGCCAGAAGAGCCAGTTGAGCACCTCAGTTCGACCAGCTAGATCTGACGGAATCAGCTTTCCAAACTTCTCTGCCAGATAGAGAAGGATATTCGCCGATTCAAAGACAGGAATCGGCTTATCAGCCGACTGATCTAACAGGGCCGGAATCTTGGAGTTGGGATTGATTTTCACAAAATCTGAGCCAAACTGATCTCCATCCATAATACTAATCTTATAAAGGTCATAGGCTGCCTCTGTCACGCCTGCTGCCAGTAGTTCCTCCAGCATAATCGTCACCTTGACCCCATTTGGAGTCCCAAGTGAATAAAGCTGAAAGGGCTCTTTACCGACAGGAAGCTTTTGTTCAAAACGCGCGCCCGCAGTAGGCTGATTGATACCTGAAAATTTTCCTTGGTCGCTGTCCGCAGCGGACCAAACTTTTGGCAATTGATAGGTCATACTTTTCTCCTTTTATATATAAAATCAAGGGCCTGTCGTATCTAACAGGCCGCTGTAAATCAAATAAAGTCAGTCCTTCCACAAATTCATGGCATTGAGGAAATCATCCGAAACCGTTACATTCTGTGGAGTACTTGCTTCACGCTCCGCCCGTTTGGCTTCTACCTGAGCTTGGGTTGTAATGCCTTCCCGCCGCCAATTACGCAAGATAGCCTGAATATATTTCCAATTGGCCTTGCCATTGAAAACTGCTTCGCGTAAGGCAGCCTTGACCAAATCTGGATTGATTTGATCGTCCTTAATAGTCTTGGTCAAATCCTCGATTTCAAATGGAGTCAAAAGACGCCCTAACTCTTGCTGGAATGTCTCAACCAGTTCCTTGAGAAGGTTACCATCAGACGTTGTCCTTGACCCAGTAGGACTGGAAGTGCCTAGAATCTCGTCTAGCTTTTCTAAGGCTGGTGAAGCATCAAAAATCGCCTCGATTTCCCCATTCAGTTCGATGGTTCTGTACTGGAGCAAGCCCTTTTCCGTCAGATGGGACATGGAACGATTAACCTCGGATAAGGTCTTTCCAATATGCTCTGCAATCTGACTGGGCGCAAACTCCTCCAATGAGGTGGTATTTTGCAGATAGAAAAACTGCCAGACCAAGAAATCATCGCTGGAATCAAAAATTTCTTTAAAATGCAAAAAGAGGGCACTTGGAAGAACCAAGTTGCCATTTTTGTAAGCTGCTAAATAAGTCATAGTACCTCTTTATAAATAAGCAAAGAAGGATGCATCATTCTCTGGACTTTGCCAATCAAATGGCGTTTCTTGATAGACTGCATAATTGACCCAGTTACTGAAAAAGAGAGCTGCCGCCAGACTCCAGCGCAGACAAGGTGTCTCATTCACATCATCATTCTTGAAATAATTTTCAGGAATATGCGGATCCTTGCCCGCTTCCAAATCACGGAAATACTCCTTGGCAAGGGTATCACGGTCGTATTCCATATGACCAAAGCTATACACCTCTCGCAAGTCACGACTTGCCAAAACAGACAAGCCAGTCTTTTCTCCCTCAGAGAGAATTTCTAGATTGGTCAGATTCAGAATATCTTCTTTCAGTACCTCTGTATGCCTTGAATGAGGCGTGATAAATTCATCATCAAAACCTCTAAAAAGCAGATTATTGGTTGGAGACGACTGCTCGTAAACACCCGAAAGCTTCTCTTCCATCTGGTGCTTATCTACGCCATAGCGGGCATAAAGGCCAGCCTGTGCTCCCCAACAGATATGCAGAGTTGAAAAGACATGAGTCTTGGACCATTCAATCACCTGCTGGAATTCCTCCCAATAGTCCACCGCCTCAAAAGGCAGATGCTCCACCGGTGCTCCCGTGATAATCAAGCCATCAAAGAAACGATGTTTGACCTCATCAAAAGTCTTGTAAAAGGTCTGCATGTGCTCCGCTTGGGTAGTCTTCGATGTATGAGAAGTCATATAAAGAAACTCAATGGTCAGCTGCAAGGGCGTGTTGGCCAAATGACGCAAAATCTGAGTTTCCGTCACCATTTTCTGGGGCATGAGATTGAGTACCAAAATATTCAGAGGGCGAATATCTTGGTGGTCTGCCCGGTCATCATCCATGACAAAGATATTCTCAGAGCTTAAAATTTCAACTGCGGGAAGCTTCTTATCAATCTTGATAGGCATGAAAATATCTCCTTTTGTTTAATATACCTATTATACTCAAAGGAGATATAGTTTTCAATTATACTTTTTCTCTAACTAGATATAGTAATAAGCTATATCTTTAGTAGTGCATCAATACCTTATAGTCATAATCGCCAATTGCTTCGCGGCCTTTGAGCTCATCCAACTCGATGAGGAAGGCACAACCAGCAACAACTCCGCCAAGGCGCTCAATCATTTCAATGGTCGCCTTAACTGTTCCACCAGTTGCAAGAAGGTCATCGACAATCAGAACGCGTTGACCAGGTTTGATTGCATCCGCATGCATAGTCAGAGTATCTACGCCATACTCTTTTTCATAGTCAGCTGAGATAACTTCACGAGGAAGTTTACCTGGCTTACGGACAGGAGCAAAGCCAATTCCCAACTCAAAGGCAACTGGACAGCCTACGATAAAGCCACGCGCTTCTGGACCAACGATCATGTCAATTTGCTTGTCAGTCGCATACTGTACAATTTCACGTACAGCGTAGCTATAGGCATTCCCATCAGCCATCAAAGGGCTAATATCGCGGAAGAGAATCCCTTCCGTTGGGTAGTTTTCAATAGTTGCAATATAATCTTTTAAATTCATAATATTCTTTCTTTCAAAAAATTTTTTACTCTCTATTATACCATGTTTTATTCAAAAAGGCTCTAGCAGACTTTCAAATATTTTTAGATATGAAAGATTTGTAAAACAAGAAGGCCTTTTCCCTAGCAATCCATGAGATAGTCGTAAATCTCCTGCACAGTGCCCAGAGCCATGAGTTCTTGTTCTTTGACTAGGCGCTTGAGGTCTTGGTAAATATGACTACTGTCAATTTCTTTCTTTTCAGCTTCTTTATTGACTGTCATGACGCCTTCTGTGATGCTGACAAAGCCCAGCTCTTCAAAAATCTGAATCATTTTGACCAAGAGAATCGGGTCGATTTTCAGGTAAGCTGCCAACTCTTTAAGTTTATAGCGGACATCAAATTCAGGAAACTGGTAGATTGTCTTGTAAAGTTTGGCAAATTGCTCACGAGTACCATAACCGGTTAGATAGTATGGCTTAGCAATTTCATTCTTAAAGTAAATCGCTTCGAAATCCTGAGACTGAAGAATCTTCTTCAAGACCTGCAAATCATCAGGCAGGTCATAAACCACAATTGCTCTGCTATTTGTCAAATCCGGCAATTCCTCTGTGAAACGCAAGACTGGGACCTTGTCAGGCAGCGTCGCATTTTTTCCGCGGATATTGAAAAAGCTGAACGCCGTCCACACGGGCATCTACCAGCATGAGCTGGAGACTGGTCTGTCCATTCCACTTATTAACAGAGAGGCTGACAGCCAGCTCCAGATTCTTAGTCTGGGCAAACTCTGTCGCCAGGCTTCCTTGCCCAAAGGCAACTACTTCAAAAGATGCATCTTCCTGAGAAATTTTTAACTTGAGATGGCTATTGCCAGCCCCCATAGTCCGTGCATTGTCCACTTTAAAGTCCTTGAGGTAAAAAAGCGGCTTCTTATTGTCCATACCAAAAGGAGCCAGTTTTTCGAAGCTTTTGAGCGTATCCAGAGTCAGTTCTGGCAGATGCAGCTCCTCATCTAAATACAGGGCTGTTTTGCCAGTCAAATCCAAATCATTGTCTAAGATATACTCTGTCAAGATATCAGCAAGCTCCGCCAGCTTGTCTGCTTCAAGAGTCATTCCAGCCGCTCCAGCGTGCCCACCAAAGGCTAGAAAGAGGTCACGGTGGCTGTCCAGGGCCTCAAAAATATTGACCGCTTCAATACTGCGGGCGCTGCCCTTAGCGATGCCATCCTCGATATTAAGCACTATGACTGGCTGATGCAGCTCTTCCAGCAAGCGCCCAGCGACAATCCCTAGCACACCGGGATTCCAGCCTTCCTTGGCCAACACCTGAACTGGTCTCTTAGGGTCCAACATGGTTTGTGCTTCTTCATAAATCTGCTGGACGATTTCCTTGCGCTCGCCATTTTTCTGGTTAATCATGAGAGCAATATCACGAGCTTCTTCATCGTCAAAGCCTGTCAAAAGCTCAACCGCAGGATTGGGATCATCCAGCCGTCCCAAGGCATTGAGTCGGGGGGCAAGCTGGAAGCCAACCGTTTCTTCGTCCAGTTCATCTGGCTGAATACCAGCGATTTTGAAGAGTTCCTGAAGTCCTACTCGCTGGGTGTTTTTGAGAACGGAAAGGCCGTATTTTACTAAGATCCGATTTTCCCCCGTCAGACTGACCATATCGGCAATGGTACCGATAGCAACTAAGTCCAAAAGTTCGACTTGGACTTCTTCCAGCAAGGCTGTTGCCAGCTTAAAAGCCACCCCACAACCGGCTAAATACTTGAAAGGATAATCTGCTCCGCTATGTTCCGGATGGACAATCGCATAGGCGTTTGGCAGCTCCTCAGGCATGGAGTGGTGATCCGTCACGATAACATCCACGCCCAGAGACTGGGCTAGCTCGATAGCTTCAAGTCCCGCCACTCCATTATCCACTGTAATAATGAGCGAGATCCCATGATTTTCAATAAAATACTTGTAAACACTGCTATTAGGTCCATAGCCATCCGTAAAGCGATTGGGCAGATAGACCTGACACTCAGCCCCCAACTGCTCCAAGGCTTCCTTGACAATCGATGCCGAGGTCATCCCATCAGCATCGTAATCGCCATAGATCAAAATCTGCTCGTAATTCTCAATCGCTGCACGAATGCGCTCCACTGCTCGATCCATATCATGCAGGTCATAAGGGTCGTGAAGCTGGTCTAAACTAGGCTCCAAAAATTCCTGTAAAGCCTCTTCAGTCTGCACACCTCTTTGATAAAGAAGACTAGCAGCGGCAGGCTCTAATCCAGCTTTCTTAGCCTTTTTTAGAAATTTTTCGTCTGTAAAATTTGTGGCAAACTGCCAGTCGTATTTTGAGCTAATCATGATGAGTGAAACACTTTCTCCGTTCAATCTTGTCTGAATATTATAACATGAAAAAGCGACAGAACAGAAGAGAAAGACACGGAATATTTCTTCTATTCTATCACTTTATGTTTTACTTCCTCACTGGGTTAAAATTTGCGCAAGGGCAGTTTTGCTGGATTTTCTCTTACCAGCTAGGACTTCTCCAATCGGCATATCCGACTCACTAGCTCTCATTCGTCATCCTATTCCTTTTGTAAGTCTTTGCTTTAAGAACAAGCGCTTCCGAGCCAATAAAATGACTTCTGCACTTAGATGAGTCAAGAGCAAGGTTAGCAAAAAGACAATTCTTCCCTGCTGCCATTTGGCAAAATCGGTCTTCTGGAGAAGATAAAAAGAGGATTCTATAAAAATTGGATGCAAAAAGAAATATAAAACGCTCAATTCTTTGAGGTGATATAGCTGCCAGTTTTGACCAATTCTTGTACGCAAAACCCAATTCACCAGAAATAAAGCAAAGAGAGGCAAAGCCAAAAAGAAGTTTTTATCGATTCCTTGGTGAATAAAAACAATCCGCCCATCTAGCAACAAAAGAAGGCTAGACAAGAGTAGCTTTCCCAAAATTGTCCCTGAAAAGGCTGAAATGCCGATAATCATAAAGGAGATAGCCCAAGTAAACAAAAATGGGAGTATAGAAAAGGCCATTTCGAGTGGTAAAGAAAACCTTAGCATAGGCATCAAATGACTGGGTAAACCAGCTATTTGAGAAATAAGCGTAGTATGTCTCGATTGAGCCCATTACATAAAGCAGGAGTAAAAAAAAGCCCCGTCTTTCTAGCACCCCATTTTCCATAAACATAGTGGACAAGTAAAAGGCCCAAGAGAAAGGCAGGAATATACCAAAGCTGATAGCATAAACCGATATGCTAAAGGAGCATAATGTTTAGGGAGTGGAAGCGACCAAAAATAGGCCAAGGCATAAGGGACATAAATCCCACTCCACAAAAGATACTGCTTCAAAACACGCTTAATATAGAGCTTCATTTCCTGCTTCTTAGCCAAGCTGGATTTAAGCATAAAAGCTGATGAAATCAGGAAAAAGGGCACTGCCATACGACCAAACATACTTTTCTGAGTAAAATGCAGGATTTCATTCTCAAAAAGCCGCTGGCAATGCACCAAGATTACCAAAATTGAAGCCATGTACTGAAACAAACTGAGCATGGCGTAGTTGACCGGCTGCTCGGGCTCTCTGACATTTCTTTCTGCCATAAATAGTTCTCCCTAGGAAGATTGTGCTTAATAAATAGATTTAGTGCTTGATTAACCAAACATGCTGAAAGGCAGCGATATCTCGATAAGGTGATTGGTTGCAGACAGCCAGCTCCATCTCAAGCATCTTTTCAGCCCAGTCAGGGGCCGTTTTGTAGTCATTGGATTGCAGCCCGTAAAAAATCCGTACTCCCTGATAATCCTCAACTTCTAATGGCAAACCTGAGATAACTTCCTGAACCTGATAGACCTTAGCAGCTCCCATGCTGTGGGTTTGATATTCCTGACCTGCCAAAAAATGCTGAGCTTTTTCTGGGTCATTTTCAAAAACCACTGTATGCATAATGCGCCCGACCTCGTGATGCTTGACCAGAGAAATTTTGCCGTCCTTTTTTAAGAGGCGGGAAAATTCTGTCAAATAGAGAGAAGGCTCAGACACATACTCTAAGACATTATGACAGATGATGACATCAAAAGACTGATCTGGCAATGTTTGCAGAAGGTCCAAGCTACCTTGCAATTGCTCATAAGAAAAGTCCTGCTTGCGCTCGGCAATCATTTCTGGGTTCGGCTCGATGGCGGTCACTTGGTTCTTTTCCGCTAGAAAATCAGCCACAATTCCAAAACCACTGCCGAAATCCAGGATTTTCTTGTCCTTCAGTGACTCTAGAAAGGCAAATACAATATCATACTGAAGCTTGCCCCAAGGCGCTTGCAGATGAGCTTTGTAAGCTTGTAGATTAGCTGTCATAAAACCTCACTTATAGTTAAACATATTGGCTGCCATCTTGTCAGCCATTTTTGGAAAAAGGGTATAAAGCTTGTGGGCTAGATTGAGAATCCCTGGTAAATTCATTTCCCGCTTCTTTTTGCCAAAAGATTTGACAATTTTGCCTGCTACAAAGTCTGGCTCAAGCATATATTTGTCGACTGCTTTCACATAGGAACCGTCAGGATCCGCTTGATCGAAAAAGGCTGTTTTGATAGGACCTGGATTTACCGTCGTGACATAGACACCAAAAGGCAGAAGCTCCAAACGCAGGGCATTGGAAAAGCCAATAGCCGCAAACTTGGTCGCCGAATACAGACTAGACTTGCTACTGGCAATGAGGCCGGCCATACTAACGATATTGACAATATGACCTTGACCTGCCTGCTTCATGCGAGCCCCAAAGATACGGGACAGATTCATCAGGGCAAAGGTATTGACCTCAAACATGGCCTCGATATCGCTTGAACTTATTTTATCAAATTCCTCAAAAATCCCATAGCCAGCGTTATTGACTAGGACATCGACATGACCGTACTGGCTGTCAATTCGCTCAGCAAAACTTTCCAAAGCTGAGCTATCTGTGATATCCAGCTCCACTAGGTCAAGATTGTCTTTATCTCCATAGAGTTTTTCCAGCTTAGCCTTGCTCCGCCCGACCAAAATCAGTCGATCATGGGGCAAGAGCCTAACCATTTCCTGAGCCAGCCCACCGCTAGCTCCTGTAATAATGATGGTACGCATTGTTATGCCTTTCGTGTTGTTAATATCAATGAAATCTTTTTCCAGCTAAATAGTCAGCATAAGCTTGATCAATGACCGGAGCAAAAAGATGATAATCCTCCCAGCTACCTAAAAATTCCAAAAGTAGGTCGTACAAGTCATTGACTACAAATTCAGAATAATCCTTCATGTACTGATGTTCATAGTAGTTGTTCACAAAATCCTGAAAGCCCTTTTTGACATCCATTGTTCCCAATTTGCCGTCACACCAGTCTAAAAGATAATCCACACCCAAAATTTGCTCGTCTTTGACACTTTGGAGTGATGTTTCTTCATCATGAGTCGTCATTTCCTTTGCATCATGCTGGATTAGCCAAGTCACGAAGAAACCAATATGATTCGCAGCCCAACGACGAATCTCTCGGTAATCATCTTGTGTCAATTCCTCATTTTGTAATTGGTAGCTGTGAAGATAGTTGGCTAATGTATCCTCAACATACCAATCAGCTTTATCCAATAAACGATTTTCAACTGCCATCCCATTTTCCTCTCAATGAAACTGTCCTAAAATGGAAAACTATAACTCAACCTCTTCCAAATCCTTGACTACATGAACATTTTCAAAGACGGTACTGGCATCGCGGCGCATTTGGCTAATATCTTTCGATAAGAAACGGGCGCTGACATGATTGAGCAGGAGGCGTTTGACACCGGCTTCCTTAGCCACTTCCGCAGCCTGCATATTGGTCGAATGACCATGCTTGCGGGCCATTTTTTCATCTCCCTTGCCATAGGTCGCTTCATGAACCAGCACATCAGCAGCCACAGCCAGGCGAACACTTGAATCGGTCTTTCTGGTGTCACCCAAAATAGTAATGGTCTTACCTGGCCGAGGGGCGGAGATATAATCGGCTGCGATGATTTTGGTCCCATCTTCTAGGATGATATCCTGACCATTTTTGACTTGGCCAAAGAGAGGACCAAAGGGAACGCCTGCCTCGCGCAGCTTGTCCGCATCCAGCGTACCTTCCAAATCTTTCTGCATCACCCGATAGCCCACACAGAAAATCGTGTGATCCAGCTTATCCGCATAAACAGTAAATTTATCCGTTTCCAAAATCTTGCCTAGACTATTCTCATCAAACTCATGAAAATCAATCCGATAAGGCAGGCGGGAACCAGACACGCGCAAGCTCGTCATCACAAAATTCTTGATACCGACTGGCCCATAAATTCCTAAATCCGTCTGCTCTTCATTAGCCTGAAAAGAACGACTGGATAAAAAGCCCGGCAAGCCAAAAATATGGTCGCCATGCAGATGCGTGATGAAAATCTTGCTGATTTTGCGCGGTTTAATCGTCGTCTCCAAAATCTGGTGCTGGGTGCCTTCGCCGCAGTCAAACATCCAGACTTCATTGATTTCCTCCAAAAGCTTGAGGACAAGACTGGACACATTGCGAGCCTTGGAGGGCTGACCGGCTCCGGTTCCTAAAAATTGTAATTGCATGTTTTTCTTTCTAAATGATATAAATCATGGCAGAGCGATTCTGCGAGTGATAGTATTTTCTGCCAGCATAGGACTGAGCCAGCTGACTGACTTCATCTTGATTGTAGCCCAGAACCCTCTGGCTGCCATCCGCTAGCTGCTGCCAGTCGGTCAAAGCAGTCAGCGCCTGACTGTCCACGACTTGAGACTCAGGTCTGAGAGGTACCATTTTAATTCTCCCAGCTTCTTCGTAGACCAAGTACTGGGGAAAGATTTGAGCGATTTCAAAGAGCAAGTCAGATGTTACCGGCTCTGGCTTTTCAGGGAAGACCAAGCCGACTTCCTCTCTCTCTCGTAGCAAAATCCATAGGACTTGCCAGAAAGATTAAGGCGAACAAAAGGCTTGCTTTCTACAAAGCTAGGCTCCGGATTCCACAAGTCCAGCGCCTCGCTAATCTCTAAAAAATAGGCTGTCGCGGCTTCTGGACTTTTCTTTTGATAAAGCTCAGCAAAGTAAGCATTGATAACGCTAGGTGGCGGAGTGATAAAGCTACGCTTCTGCTCCTCTGTCAGGCCAGCCAATACTTGCTCTAAGTAGACCCTGTCTAGGTTTGTAAAACCGCCGTATTTCAGGGCCAAGTCAATATAATCAGTCATAAAATTCTTCCAGTTTCCATTTATTTTTCTCGGCAATCCAGCCTGAAATCGTTTCGACATCGTCTATGTATTCTCGATTCCCCATAATCGCGACCTTCTCTAAATCATGAATCTTGTAGGCCTTAGACGGCGCTACCTTGATGGTAAAAGGCAAAAATAACTCTTTCATCCGCTCCAGCAGGACTTGCTGCAAAAGAGTTCTGCTATTGTCCGCCTTAGCCGAAATCAAAGAATAAGGAGTCAGGGTCGGAGTAAAATCCTCCGCCTTGTCCGCTTTGTTATAGAGGGTCAATCGAGGAATATCCAGCATGTCCAGCTCTTTCATGATGTCCAGAACGGTCTTTTCATGTTCCTCATGATGAGGGTCGCTAGCGTCAATAACATGAACCAGCAAATCGACATTTTTGCTCTCTTCCAGTGTGGATTTAAAACTAGATACCAGCTCCGTCGGCAAATCCTGAATGAAGCCAACCGTGTCTGTCAGAGTGACATTGAGCTGACCACTGAGGTTGATGTTCTTGGTCGTGGCATCTAGCGTCGCAAAAAGTTCGTCGGCCTCATACTGACTCTTACTGGTCAAGCAGTTCATGATAGTCGACTTGCCCGCATTAGTATAACCGATGAGGCCGATTTGAAAATACTGGATTCCAGCCGCTTTTCACGTACGGTTGCCCGATTTTTCTCGACCGCCTTGAGCTGGCGCTCAATATCATGAATCTGATTACGGACACTGCGTCGATTGAGCTCCAGCTGGCTTTCACCAGGTCCGCGAGAGCCGATTCCACCAGCTTGACGGCTGAGCATGATGCCCTGACCAACCAAGCGAGGCAGGAGGTACTTGAGCTGGGCCAGATGCACCTGAAGTTTCCCCTCATGACTCCTAGCCCTCATGGCAAAAATATCCAAAATCAGCTGCATACGGTCAATGACCTTGACCCCCAAGCTTTCCTCCAGATTGACATTCTGGCGAGGTGTCAGACGGTTATTAACAATGACAGTCGAAATCTCTTCGGCATCCACCATCTGCCGAATTTCTTCTAACTTTCCAGATCCGACAAAGGTCTTGCTGTCATACTTTTCCCGCTTCTGGCTATAGGAGCCGACGACCTCTGCCCCTGCCGTCTTGGCTAGGCTTTGCAACTCCTCCATGGATAGGTCAAAATTCTCCGTGTCTGCTAGTTCCACACCGACCAAAAAGACACGCTCTATTTTTTTCTCTGTTTCTATCATCTCATATCCTTACTAAGACTTGGTGAGCCAGCTATTTGTCCAAAAACTTCCTGATGTCTTCCATAACCTGCTCTTTGTAGTCTGGATTTCCCACCTGATAAAAGGTCGCGGACATCCGATTGCGAAACCAAGTCAGTTGCCGCTTGGCGAAACGGCGGGTGTTCTGCTTGAGCTTATACACCGCCTCATCTAGGCTCATCTGACCTTCAAAGTAGGGGAAAAGTTCCTTGTAGCCGATTCCTTTGCTGGCTTGACTGGTCGGAGCCTGTTCATAAAGCCAACGGGCTTCTTCTAAAAGCCCTGCTTCCAGCATCAGATCAACCCGCTGATTGATTCGCTCATAAAGTTTTTGTCGCTCATCATCTAGACAAATCAGCAGGGCATCATAATCTGGCTGACTATTTTCTAGCGAACCTCCTAGATGAGTAATCTCCAGCGCCCTCATAGCCCTGCGTCGATTCAGCTGAGGAATCTCGATACCTAGCTCTGCTATTTTTCCAAACAAATCCTCATCTGACCAAGTATCCAGCTGCGCCCGATAGGCCAGAATCTCCTCGTGAGAGACGGAGCCGCCCAGATGGTAGCCCTCGAGCAAGCTCTGGATATAGAGCCCTGTGCCACCGCAAATGATGGGAAGCTGACCTTGAGCCGCAATCTCACGAATAGCCTGAGCCGCCTCAGTCACAAAATCATAGGCCGAATAGCTCTCACCAACCTCCCGCACATCCAGCAGATGGTGGGGAATACCTTCCTGCTCTTCAGGACGAATCTTAGCCGTGCCAATATCCAAGCCACGATAGACCTGCTGACTGTCACCGCTGATAATTTGGCCATTGAAGCGCTTGGCTACCTCGATACTCAGAGCCGTTTTCCCAACTGCCGTCGGCCCCACTATCACAATTATTTTGGTTTTCATCTTTTTTCCTTGAAAAAATTTTGATTTTTCGTTACTATTAATTATAACATAAATAATAAAAGTTCAGAAAAGGAGAAATCACATGGCTAAAGGATTTGGAAAAGGCGTTCTTACAGGTGTAGCAGGTACTGTCGCTGCTCTTGCTGGTGCAGTCTATGCCTTTAAGAAAAAAGTCATCGAACCTGAGGAGCAAAAAGCAGCTTTCATCGAAGAAAACCGTAAGAAAGCCGCTCGCAAACGTGTAGCACACTAAGCCTGCACATTTTACAAAAAAGAGTGGGACAGAAATCGGTAATTCGTTAGAATTCGATTTCGTCGTCCCACCTCCGCATAGTTGAGTAGAGCCCTACTCAACCACTGCGTCTTGCTCGACAATACAAAGACAATTGAGAGGCTAGGACTTTTGTCCCAGCCTCTTTTCTTTTGTAGAAAACAGCAAGCTGAATAACTGCTACAGATAAAACAATTAATCTTTTACATTTCTCTCTTTCTTAGATGGCTGAATGCCATGAGAGCTAAAGATATAATTGCTTAAGAGCAAGAATACTAACAAGCCAAGCACAAAAAATAAATCATAAGTGGGGTCAGAAGACAGGGAAACGAAAGGAATCGAAAGACACAAAATTGTGACATAAAAGATTTTCAACTGCTTGATATAAAGCCAGAAGAGTTCAATACTCCTACTGTCACTGATCTGCGACTTAGACTTACTTTTCGAGTACCAGATGATAAATGCTTCTCCAAAACAGAATAGACTTAGCAAAAAGACCATGCTCCCAAAGCGAATCTGCAGTAGAATTCCCACTGCTAACAATAAGATGAAACCTAAGCTCGTAGCAACTACTGCTCGCCTAGTATTAGTCATAAAATCAACTCCTTTAAAGGATAAATTCAAAGAATGTCTTTAACAGTTTTTTTCTTTTTTTATTCTCAAGTAATCAAAAAAATCAATCCTTATTTCTATGATGAGAACTAAAAAAATATAAGCAAAACCATTAAAAAAACGAGACAATTAGGCCTACCGTAGTTTGGTTTAAAAACGGATAATTAAAAAAATAAATAATTACAGAGTGTTAATAATAGACCTCCTGCCGTTAGCACAAAAAGATATAAGCAGAGAAATTTTTATAAAACAATTTTTTTCCATATTAGTGACCTCTTTTTTCCTTGTATATTCCATCAGAAAAGCGGAACTGCTTTTCTAAAATAGACAACAGTTAGTTTAAAGTCCTCTTTTTCGAATGATCCGATAAGTCATCAGACAGCAGAGGAGCATGAGAGAGAGCCGGATAATGATCACGCTGACACCATTTGCAGTAAAATCATTGAAGAAAAAGCCTTTGCTATTGGAAAGTTTCAATAAGATTCCTTCCGTTCCATCGGTTGAAATTGAAAAAATAGTTAGTATCTTATTCATCAGGCCATCTCTGAAGATATTCATCAAAAAGTCTGGAGCCAAGAACATTCCTACAGAACTTGCAAATGTTGCTAGCGGCGACTTTGTCAAACTAGATATAAGAACCATCACCCCAAGAATAAAGAGTAAACCAACAAACTGGAATAGAATAAGGCGAATCAACAATTCTAAGAGGTTCATATGGACAGGAAATTGCAAAATATTATAAATAGTCGAAATCCACTCCAAGTTCATCTGGACACTGGTATCCCAACCACTCCAACCGAAGTAGGTCCCAAACACCAGCAAAACAAGGCTATTAACAAGGACAAATGTTAAACTAGCAATTCCAAAAACAGATAAGATTTTTGCAATCGTTAACTGATTGCGGCCATATTTAGTTGTCAAAAGTACTGAATCCATCTTTCTTGCTCGATCACCAGAGAAAACAGAGCAGCAAATATAGATCACAAATACCACCATTAAACTAAAAGCTGCATTTAAAGTATTAAACAACTTATGCCAAGGAGCAAAATTTCCCAGCTTTAACGTTTTTAAAGGGAAATAGGACTGCATCTCCTCTTGTGACTTGAGACTGATCTGATCATAATGTAAGACATCATCAGATTTATAGGTATCTGTTAAAATTTCTTGAGAATTGGGGACGAAACGATCAATGGCATACCAGGAAAACATATCATACAAATCATTCTGTTTGAAATAGGGCATATTGGCTGCATAGTCATTAACGATTTTATCCATTAACTCATCAGATAAATAACCAGTATGATCTTCAGCAATCTTTTGTTTGATCACAACTGCTTGTTTTCCATGTATTCGATCAGCTGAAGATCCACTAATCTGCCCATCATTAAAGAAATTTGCATAAAACAATCCAGCTAAAACCAGCATAATAGCCAGGACCGCACCTAAAACTGACTTCTTTTTTAGTAATTTTTTCAATTCAAAAGGAACTAATGCTATCATCCATTTACCTCCTCTCTAAAGTAATAAATATACAAATCTTCCAGACTCGGAATCACCCCTTGCGCCCCTTCGACAGGATTGTCACCGCTAATAACCCGCAAGACGATACCGTCTGGTTCTATCCGCTCATTCACAATTACATAATCCTTTGCAAAACGCTGCCACTCACGCTCGGAAACACGAAACTCCCAAACTTGTCCCTCGATAAGCGAAAGAAGTTCCTTAGCACTACCTCTTTCCACAAAATTTCCATCTTTTAGGATTAAGATTTCCTTGGCTATCGCTTCTACGTCCGATACGATATGGGTAGATAAGAGGATGATTTTATCAGCCGATAGCTCACTGATAATATTTCTGAATTTCACCCTTTCCTTAGGATCTAGACCCACGGTTGGCTCATCTAAAATCAATATTTTGGGATTATTGAGAAGTGCCTGCGCAATGCCCAGTCTTTGCTTCATACCACCCGAATAGGAAGCGATCTTCTTTTTCCGAACATCATATAAACTAGTAAGTTTCAAAAACTTATCACTCTCTACTCTGGCTTGTTTCTTCGTCATTCCCTTAAGAGCAGCCATATATAAAAGGAAATCAAGCCCAGTAAAGTTATGATAATAAGAAAAATCTTGAGGCAAGAATCCGAGATACTGGATATACTCTTCGGCATGCGAGGCGTCATCAAACTTTATCCTTCCTTGGCTCGGCTTTATGAGATCACAAATGATATTCATCAAGGTCGTTTTACCTGTACCATTTGCCCCAAGCAAACCATAGACTCCCTCAGTAAATTCACAGGAAATATCTTTGAGCACAGACTTAGAGCCATAGCTCTTGCTAATGCCTATCATTTCTAACTTCATAGATGCCCTCCATTTCAAAAAATGCTACTAGAGATCGTAAGTCACTATTTTTCCTAAGATTACAAACGATTATTATACTGTTATTATAACATAAATTTTTTTGATTAAAAGTTTTTTTGTCTTAACAGATTTCAACCATTTGTAAAGCCAATCTTAACCTACTTAGATTATAGCGCGCTTTCTTCAAATAACAAGCCGAAAAATCATAAACAGTCAGTATTTCATCCTAAATGGTCATTTGAAGAAAAAAACAGCACTTGCTGGAAGCAAATGCTGGCTTTACTGAAATAATAAAGTCAAAACTATAAAAATTACAAAGAGCATAAGAAAGAATTGACCAGCAGGATATTCCGTATCATCTTCTTGAAAAAAATGCTATAAGAAATATTCTTAGAAAACATCACGAAAAAAAGTAAGACAGAGAAAACATAGCGATAGACCGTTAAATTTTAGCAAATCTAATTTGTTTTATGTTTTTCTACTAACCATCTTGGCATATTTTATTCCCCAAATAAGTAGAATAAGTAAGATAAATAATAAAATAGTGGATATCAGAGCAATTAATTTTTGAAAGTCATCACTAATCGTTATCAGTCTGTAAGAACTAAATATAAACAGAGCCAAAGTCAAAATCGTAAAGAAAGTTTGGTTTGATAAGATGTCGGAACTGCTTTCCTTTTTTACTTGGTTCATAAAATAAAAGATTCAACACAAGATTGCTCACAAGTATCAAATAAAAACAAATCTGAACTAGAAGCGATGCTTTAAAAATCTGGTTACTTAAAATCATAACGAATAAAGCCAGACTAGGAAGCTGGGCAGTTAAAAATCGCATTAGATATGTATTGCTATATAATTTCTTCATTTCTGGTCACTCCTAACAATTAAATAACAAAAAACCAGACAACAGCTTGAATTTAAGTTATATTTGTCTCTAAACAAGGCATTTCTTTTAGTGCCTTCGTATTCTTAAACTCTATACTAATTATAGCACTTTTAAACAGGTATGGCATAAAAAATCTTAAATTGTCTTTTTTTACTCATAAACAGTTCTTGTTACTCTCATTGAGTTAAATCAAGTGGCAAATCTAATCATTCGCAAACTAATAAATTCATTTTATCTCCAACTCTTGTCTAAAAGAGTGATCATGACTAGTGGTACGCAGAGAAACATTGGGATAGTGGCTGATAATATTTTGAACATTGGAGAGACCAAGCCCTCTATTTTCTCCTTTAGTGCTAAAGCCCTTTTTAAAAATATTATCGGAATGGATAGAAAACTCTTTTATTGTATTCTCAACAATAAAAATCTGTCTACCTTCCTGCTCTAAAAAGGCAAAAGAAACCACTGGATGACTAGTCTCCACTGCCGCTTCCATAGCATTATCAGCCAATATGGAAACAATCGTGATAAAATCAAGTAACTCCATTCCTTGAGGTTTGATTTCTTGAGGAACTTCCAAGCCAATTTCTATTCCCTTGCTCTGAGCCTCTAGAAATTTTGCTGACAAGACGCTCTTGAGAGCATCATTGTGGATATTGGACAGACGACCCAAATCATATTTAGATTGGTTGAGCGCTTGACCTGAGTCTTTAAGGACTTGGTTATAAATCTGCTCGATGGCTGGTAAATCATGCGTATCAATTCCCAACTTCAGACTCCTTAAAATATTGATGTAATCATGCCGAAAACTTCGCAACTCATTATAAAGTTCTTCAATGTGCTGACTGTAATCGGACATATTTCTCAACTGCAACTCTCTTTGTTCACTTAACTGCTGTTGAATTCGCTCTCGCAAATTACGATCTAGGATATTTACCGAACTGAGAAAGAGAATAATATAAATTATCACAATTAATTTTTCTATGTGGCAAATTAACCACATTATGAGTTATTTCTAAATAAGAGAAAAAAATTGTACAAATACAATATAAAAAAATCATGGATATATCAAGGAAAATGACTAGGTGTTTATCAGCCTCATTTAATCTAAATTCTCTTAAACGCTTAAATTTATAATGTAGTAAACTTGGGATCCATAACGATAGTAAACTAGCTACAAAAAGCCGTAATATTTAAAATAAGCTGTTCTTCATTTATTAGTTGGTTATATTCCAAACCGAAAATAGGAATAACAAAAAAAGTTAATATACGATATAGAAGATTCCAAAGAACAACTGGGAAAAAGACCATAAAAGATAGATAACTTTATAGGAATAGAACTCTGTCTAGTTAATAATAAAGAAAAAAAATTAAAAAAATAAACTGGAAGATCTAAGTAAGTTAAAAAAAGTTTCACTAAATAAGACAAAAAAAGCAGAATATTAAAAAAAATATAAATAAAAAGGTATTAAGACGTACTTAATCCATGTCAACTTAATTCCACTGATACGTGAAAATAAGAAAGACAGAGCTATCATTTCGAAAACAAGTAAAACAACTTGTATTATTCTTGGCACAATTCCTCTCCTATTTCTATCATATTACTTCCCTACTGCCTTAAAGCTGTCCGTAATCCTTTCATCTTGAGGCGTGATACATAGCAACTAGCGCCGTTAGGAAAATAAGCTATGTTTTCTATCTTATCCAGCTGAGAGATATTCTCTGGATTGACCACATAAGAGCGATGACACCGATAGAGACGCTTGTCCTGCTTTGTAATCTCAGAAAGCTGTCCGTAAAATTCGATCCGCTCTTTCTTGGTATAGAGAACTAGTCTATGAGGCACTTCCGATGTCTCAAAATAATAGATTTCATTAAAAGGTACCTGAAAATCTGATTTGGAATTTTCAAAGAGAAAAGTTTCTTCAGCTTGAAAACTGTCCTTTCTCTCGTAAAGATAGGCTAGTCCTGCTCGATCTGCTTGATAAAATCCTCCTCAGGCAAACCTTTGTCAATAAAGTCAAAAGCTGATACCTGATAGCGAAAAGTCAAGGGCATAAATTCTGAGTGAGTCGTCACAAATACAATCAGAGCATAAGGGTCCAACTTGCGAATCTTTCCTGCCACCTCTAGCCCCTTCTGCGTCTCTTGCTTAATCTCAATATCCAAAAAGAAAATCTGATGGCTCCCCCGTTCCCTTACTGCATCAATCAGCACATCTGGCTTGCCATAGATTTCTAAAAACTGGCATTCCCAGCCGTTCTTTTCCAAAATTCCCTGAATGGTTGACTCCATATAGGCTTGTTGCTTAATATCGTCTTCTAATACAAAAATTTTCATCTTATTTTCTTCCTTCCTGAGACCAGCGCTTGATGAGACTGGTTAAATGACGCCTTGAGCAGACAATATCTCCTAAGTCAGACCGCTCAAAGAACAAGCTTTTACGCTCCCTGTCAAATCCTTGGACCTTGGCTAAATTGACCAGTGTTTGACGATTACAGTGAACCAGCGCATCAGGATAGAGCTTAGCCAGCGCAGTTAGAGAAGCCCTAAGGCTGTAGTTGCCTTGTCCAGTGACGATAAGGACGATGTGCGGCTTTTGAGGATGGAACTGGATATAGTAAATTGTCGAAAATTCCAGCTTTCGAAGAGTACTGCCGTCTTTAATTATGATAGAAGCCATTTGTCTACCTCCTTTGCTCTAGCATAGCACATGTCGCATCGCAAATGACTCCCAAATCCTAAATGGTAGCTGAGAAGTCTTAAATGGTCTCAGAAGCGCTAAGTAAAAACTTACTTGTTAGGTAAGCTTTTACGATCTATTATTTCAGTCTGATGTATTGGTGCCAAACAGTTGTACCAACTCTTATTTTTTCTTTTTCTGTGGGAAAAGGGGCATGCCCAAAGCTGCAATCTTTTCAGCTGGAACCTTCATGCCTTCTTTGATCCATTTGGAAAGCACCGAAACAACCGCAGAACTCCAGAATGAATTCATATAGGAATTGGCTGTCTTCTTCCCACCTTTGCTACGCTTTTCAAGGAAATCAAAGACCGCCTGCGTCAGCAACTTTTCAAAATTATAATCAATAGCCAAACTAATGACACGCGCTTCCTTCTTGGCTTCCTTAAAAAGAAAAAGCCAAATCTGGTACATTTCTGTCTTGAAATTAAACTGCTCCAGCTTGTCGACAATTCCCTGAACGGTATTTTTGAAAATTCCCTCTAGAATTTCTTCTTTGGAGCTATAGTTACGATAAAAGGCTGCGCGCGAAACCCCAGCTCGCTCGACTAATTCAGAGATGGTAATCTTTTTCAAATCTTTCTTCTCTAACAATTGCATCAGAGAAATTTCCAAGGATTCCTTTGTAATTCGATTAGATTCTTGATTATAAGTTTTTAAATTTGCAAGGGATTTTTCTGATATTTTCTTTTCCGCCATAACAATTTCTTTCTTCCTGTATCAGCTGAGAATTAAGGCTTTATATCAAAGCATCTTCATGTTATAATTGTAAGAAAAGACATGTTTTTTGTCAATGTAGAGAACTGATAGAGCAGGAGAAACTAAATGACTTGGAAAATTGTTGCCGATTCTGGCTGTGACTACCGTGAGATTACAGATCTGGCCAACCAGACAAAGTTTGAGAGTGTGCCACTGACCATTCAGATTGATCATGAGATTTTTGTGGATAACGCGTATCTTGATATTGATGGCATGATGGAAAAAATGTACGCTACTTCAAGTGCTTCGAAATCAGCTTGCCCAAGCCCTGATGACTACCTTAGAAGCTTTGAAAGGGCTGAAAATATCTTTGTCGTGACAATTACGGGCTCTCTTTCTGGTAGCCACAATAGCGCCCAGCTAGCTAAAAAACTTTTCTTAGAAGAAAACCCAACAGCAAACATCCATGTTATTGACAGTCTTTCGGCTGGTGGCGAAGTTGATTTGATTGTCAAAAAATTGAACGACCTCATCAAAGAAGGGCTTTCTTTCGAGCAAGTCGTGGAAGCCATCACCCACTACCAAAAAAAAACAAAGCTTCTCTTTGTACTGGCTAAGGTAGACAATCTGGTCAAAAATGGTCGTCTCAGCAAGCTGATTGGTGCAGTTGTCGGCCTCCTCAATATTCGCATGGTCGGCGAAGCCAGCGATACCGGCACTCTGGAACTTCTCCAAAAAGCTAGAGGGGCTAAAAAGGCTCTGACAGCTGCTGTAGATGAGGTGCTTAAAGCTGGATACAAGGGCGGCCGCATTATCATTGCTCATCGCAATAACGAGAAATTTTGCCAGCAATTTGCGGAAGTTATCAAGGAAAAATTCCCAGCAGCCGACATTTCTTTCCTACCAACTTCTGGGCTTTGCAGCTTTTACGCAGAAGAAGGCGGCCTCTTGATGGGCTACGAAATTTAATCCTCTCCTTTTGAGCTGAATATCCGTATTCAGCTCTTTACTTTTTCGATTTAATTCGTTAAAATAGAAGAAAGAAAAGGAGTGAAAGTCATGGCAAGAGGACGCGGTGTCGCCAGCCCCCAAGATAAGGAGGCAATGCGACTCATTTCTAAAAAAATCAAAACTTTATTGAAGGAAAAGCAAATCAAACAAATTGAACTTTCCCGAGGAACAGGAATTCCAGCCAGCACTCTTACTGGCTATATCAAAGGAAATTCCCTGCCTGTCCTAGAAAATATGCAAAAAATTGCAGACTTCTTTGATATGGATGTTCAAGAGCTGGATCCTCGCTATTTATCAGTTCATAGCCCTACGTCATTTTCGCTAGAGTTCGCAGATATTTTCCAAGCCCTAGACCAGCCCCACAGACAAGCTGTAACAGACTTTGCTAAAAAAGAGCTGGAAAATCAAACGACTGAGGAAAGATTAAAAGATGATTATTTTCCTTACAAAGTCTATGAAAGCTTCCAGACTTTCTTGAACAAGCCCGAACAAGCTGACATCGTCTGGTTAGACAAAGAGCTTGACTATGATATTGCCCTCTGGATTCGGACAGATTCGCTGGAACCCAAGTATCCGCAAGGTTCTGTGGCACTCATCAAGAATACACACTTTGAATTTGCCGGCGCTATCTATGCCATTGATTACGACGGACAAACCATTTTGAAAAGAGTTTTCAACGATCCAACTGGCATTCGCCTCATCTCTCTCAATAAAAAATACAGCGACAAATTTATCCCGCATCAAGAAGAACCCAAGGTCATCGGCCGTGTCATGGCCGCCTTTATGCCCTTAGATTTATCAGAACAAGCACAAAAGCCACTTTAGTACATAAAGCGGCTTTTCTATTTTTTCTTACTTCCCTTGCTTGCAATCGTGATGACTGCTGCTGTCAGAAAGAAAATAATATAAGTGGCAATTGGGAACCAGACATAGCGATGGTCCAAAGTAGGCAGTGGTAGCAAAGGTCTATGACGGCGGCTCCTCACTCCAAAGTAATGTAGCAAAAGAACCATAGGATTTATATAAAGGAGAGGATTGACTAAGTCTTTCAAAGAAGTGACCCTCTTTACACTATTTTCACGTAGGATAGAACCATAGGCATAGTACAGTAAAACAAGAATATTTATAAACAAAGGAAAAACATAATTACTCTTTAAATATGTAGGGAGGAAGGGGATTTGAAAAACTAGGATACCCGTAATCATTGCAAAAAGCATAAGGACGGAGAAATCCAATAACCAAGCTAGAAAACCATGGCGCTTGAGCCATGTATTCACTTTATCTAGCCAAGTCCACTCATTCCTATTTTTATTCACATCCATATACCTCCCTCTACTAGCTTGTTTGAACGGGCTTTGAAGCCAGAGTCCATTGACAAGACTTGCATCAATCAATATAGCGAACACGATTAACCTTGGTTTTCATGATATAAGGATTGACTAAATCATGGTATTCATCATATTCACCTAATAAATAGCCTTTTCGTAAAATAACTTCTCTCCCCTCTATCCCGTAGTCCATATTGATTGGGACAGAATTTTCTGATTTGACTATAGAGAAATGAAAGAAAATTGCAAACCATATAAACAATGCAAGAGGTATACTCAGGATCCCCCAGATGAGATGGAACCAGCGAAACTTTCTCTTTTTCAAAAAGAGAAACCATAAGTGACAAAATACGACCACGGATAGAAGAAAAAGCCAATTGTTCCACAAGAGCGGAGTAAAGGCCAAGCTAAAGGGACTCAAGCTAAAATGCAGCAAAACAAAGATAAACAACAAGATATAGAGCACTAGCCAAATAACTTTAGAAAATTTCCAGCGCTTCGCTTTTTCTTCCCTTGTCTCCTCCAAATTTAGCTTACTCATTTCCAACCAACTCCACAATCTTCTGGAAAGTCTTGCCGTTTCGAATGGTCAGTTGCTTGTAAAAACTAGACTTGAGCAGTTTTTTATGGTAGTTGGACTTGAGATAGTCCGCTTGGTCAGCATTGCTATAAAAGAAAGCTGTCTGCCCAAAATGCAGCTGCTCCTTGTCATTTGCCCAACTGCCTGCCAGCTCTTGGACACTCTCCCTGTCTGTCTCTGGCAGATAAAAGAGAACATCTCGCCGAAAGGCTGTCTCATCCTGCCACCAAGTAGGCAGATTTGCTGTTTCTTTCAATCATGGCAGAGCTGACAAGGACAAAAGGCAGAGGAAAATCGTAAGACCGACTGAAATAAGCCGTCAAAATCTCCCGAATCCTCTCCTCCTGCTCCTCGCTATCAAAGAAGAGGTTGCCGCTGTTAATGTAGGAAACCGGATTTTCAAAACCCAACTCTGCTAAATCCTTCTTCAAATCGGCCATGACGACCCTGTTTTTCCAGCCGACATTAATGCCGCGGAGTAAAAGTGCATAACGCATGTGGTGCTCCTTAAAAATATATCTATTGTTTTTCAGACTAACTGTTCGAGTTTCTCATGTAAATCATCCGTTTTTCTTTCACGGCTTTTCCTAGGTCAATGACCTTTTCCTCGCCGTCAAAAACAAAACCCATTTTTCCATAGAAAGCGATGGCACGTTTGTTATCTTCTAACACCCATAATAAAATCTTTTGATAACTATCCAAGGCAGCAAATGCAGCCTGCATGAGCTGATGTCCTACACCCTTTCCATAATAATCTTTTAAGACATACAAAGCGATAATTTCACCCGCTATCATAGCTGGATCTCGAAAATCACCGTAGCTAACAAAGCCAACCACTTTAGCGTCATACAAGGCGATCAAGGTATTTTCAGGATACTTTTGACTATAAAATCGGCACTTATCCAAGGTCATCTGCTCTTGAAATTCCGCAGGCAAAATCTCATCATAAGCTTCTCGCCATGTCTGCCAATGAACTCTGGATTTCCCTTCTATCTCCTCAGCTGTTTCCATTGTTTTGATAGTGATGACCATTTATTTCTCCTTGATATCCCTCAATCCATCGCCTTTATTTCCAGAATCATATCGCGAATCTGTGCGGCCAGTTCGAAGTCCAGAAGTCCGACAGCTTCTTGCATCTGTCCTTCCAATTTCTTAATCATATCCTTGCGCTCTTGCTTGTTGAGGCTTTCGATTTCGATAGTTTCTTCCTTGTCTGGCAGGGCAGCCTTAGTCACACTGATCAGGTCACGGATTTCTTTCTTGATGGTCTGTGGTATAATGCCGTGTTTTTCATTATAAGCCATCTGGATTGCCCGACGGCGGGCAGTTTCATCGATAGCACGCTGCATGGACTGGGTCACAGTGTCCGCATACATGATAACATGCCCCTCGCTGTTGCGGGCTGCTCGTCCGATGGTCTGGATCAGGCCACGTTCGTTGCGGAGGAAGCCTTCCTTGTCTGCATCGAGAATTGCCACCAGACTAACCTCCGGCACGTCAATTCCCTCGCGCAACAGGTTAATCCCAACCAGAACGTCAAAGACACCCAGGCGCAAATCACGGATAATCTCGGTCCTCTCCAAGGTCTTGATGTCCGAGTGCATGTACTTGACCTTGACACCCATTTCCTTGAAGTAGTCCGTCAGATCTTCTGCCATTTTCTTTGTCAGGGTTGTGATAAAGGTCCGTTCATTCTTTTCAACACGGGCATTTATTTCACCCAAAAGGTCATCAATCTGCCCCATAGTTGGGCGGACTTCCACTTCTGGATCCAGAAGCCCTGTCGGCCGGATAATCTGCTCAATAACAGTATCCGTCTGTTCATTTTCATAATCGCCCGGCGTAGCCGATACATAGACAATCTGGTGAACATGGCTTTCAAATTCTTCTCGGCGCAGCGGACGGTTGTCCAAGGCAGACGGCAGGCGGAAACCATAATTAACCAGCATCTCCTTGCGAGAGCGGTCACCATTGTACATTCCCCGAATCTGTCCCATGGTCATGTGACTCTCGTCAATCATTATCAAAAAGTCATCAGGGAAAAAGTCCAGAAGGGTATAAGGCGGCTCTCCTTCGCTTCGACCATCCATGTGGCGAGAATAGTTCTCAACGCCATTCGTATAGCCCATTTCGCGCAGCATTTCGATATCGTACTCTGTGCGTTGCTTCAAGCGCTGAGCTTCCAGAAGCTTGCCTTCCTTCTCAAAGATAGCTAGCTGCTCCTCCAGCTCGGCCTGAATTTTGGCAATGGCTACTTCCATGTGATCTTCATTGGTCACGAAGTGAGTGGCTGGGAAGATGGCCAAATGGTCCACTTCGCCCAAGACTCGACCTGTCAAGGCTTCAACCTCACGAATCCGGTCAATCTCGTCTCCGAAAAACTCCACCCGAAAGGCATGCTCATCCCGAGAAGCAGGGAAAATCTCAACCACATCGCCTCGAACCCGGAATTTCCCCCGCTGAAAGTCAATGTCATTACGCTCAAACTGGATATCTACAAGGTCATTAAGCAGCTTGTCACGGGAAATTTCAAGGCCTGGACGCAGACTTACCACGCTGTCGGAGTATTCCTTAGGCGATCCCAGACCGTAGATACAAGAGACCGAAGCCACGACAATCACATCGTTGCGCTCCAAGAGAGCTGATGTCGCTGAGTGACGGAGCTTATCAATCTCGTCATTGACCGAGCTATCCTTTTCAATATAAGTATCGCTGGAAGGCACATAAGCCTCAGGCTGGTAGTAATCATAGTAGGAAACGAAGTATTCCACAGCGTTATTGGGGAAGAACTCCTTGAACTCACCATAAAGCTGGCCGGCCAATGTTTTATTATGGGCGATAACCAGAGTCGGCTTGTTGACTTGAGCAATAACCTGACTCATGGTATAGGTCTTACCAGTACCCGTCGCCCCCATGAGAATCTGGGCTTTCTCGCCTCCCTCGATATTGTCCACCAGCTGCTCAATAGCCTGGGGCTGGTCACCAGAAGGCTCGTACTTAGACACCAATTCAAATTTATTATCTGTTATTCTGTTAATCATCTTTATTCCTTAAATTGTGCTTCTATCATTTTACCATATTTGACACATTTTCTCTGGGTTTGGCTCTGGTTTAGTAGCTAATCTCTAAGAATGGCTGATCTTGCATTCTGATCATTCATTAACATCAAAAATCGCCCAGCTAAGCTGAGCGATGTCTTTATTTCTTAAACATCAGCGCCTGAGGCAAGCGATTTTCTTTCTTTAGCGACCAGTAAAGATAGGCAATGCATCCAATCAGGACGATACTGGCAAAAATAGACCCTTCAGCACCGAAAGCTCCTCCTGAAAGCCAATCAATAGAAGTCTGAGAAGTGTAATTAAAGACAGAGGCAGTAGCTCCGTTCCCACTGACCTGGATGCCATAGACATTTCCTTGGACGAAATTCCAAGCGCCATGCATACCAGCCAAGACCCACATATTATCATACTTGATCATGAGTAGGCAGGCAAAAATCCCATCCAAGATAATAGTAACAATAGAAAGGACAGTCACACCAGCATTGAGGAGGTGCATTGCCCCAAATAGAGCGCTGGAAACCAAGACACCGACAAGAATATTTGATTTAGCACTAACCGCTGGAAAAAGCCAGCCACGCGTCACCAACTCCTCCGTGCCACCTTGCAGAATCCAAAAAGGTATCAGGGCAAGAATAAAGAGAACTGGCTCTAAACTAAGCTCTGCCAATTCTAGTCTCCCAGATCCTGTCAGCAAGAGCAGGGCAACGATAAGCGAAAACTGTATCGAACCAATCAGAAATCCTTTACCCAGTTCTTTCAGCCATCCTTCCTTAAAGAAGCCCAGACTGGAGAAAGGTCTCTTTTCTCGAAACTTGACCCACAGAAAAACAAGTAAGGCCATAAAGAAAAAACTACCCAGCTGAAAAAAGATATTATAATGCCCAAACACTTCCATAACCGTTGCTCGGTCAGCTGTCGGATTTACCGTGGCAAGCGCAGTTCCAATGATGATCCCAATCGGAATCATTCCAATGAATGCAAGGATTTCTCCTAGCTGGATAAAGCCAATAGAAATCAAAACTGCCAACCAAATCGGCGGAATGTAGCGCGACAGCTTCATATTATCTAACATGCGTGATTTAAACATAGAAATCTCCTTTCTTGATTTATCTATTATAACATATTTTATCATAATAGCATAAGATCCAATATTTGTTATTATGTAAGAAAATGTGACATCGAAATAGAAAATATTTGCCTTTTTCAAATTTTTCTGATATAATCAGACAATATTCTAACAAAGGAGAGAAAGTATGAAGAAAAAAATCATAGCTTTTCTGCTAGCATTGTTCCCTATCTTTGCCTTAGGAACAACTATTCATGCAGATACCATCAAAATCGTATCTGACACGGCTTACGCCCCATTTGAATTTAAAGACGTAGACCAGACATATAAAGGAATTGATGTTGATATTATCAATAAAGTAGCTGACATCAAAGGCTGGGAATATGAAATGTCATTCCCCGGCTTTGATGCGGCTGTTAATGCGGTTCAAGCAGGACAAGCCGATGCCATTATGGCAGGTATGACTAAGACTGCTGAACGCGAAAAAGTCTTTACCATGTCTGACACATATTATGACACAAAAGTTGTCATTGCAACGACCAAGGCTAATACAATAAAGTCTTACGATCAACTTAAAGGAAAAACAGTCGGTGTCAAAAACGGTACTGCTGCGCAACGTTTCCTTGAAAAAATCAAGGACAAGTACGGTTTTACTATCAAAACATTTGATACAGGCGACCTCATGTATAACAGCCTAGCTGCCGGAGCGGTTGACGCAGCTATGGATGACCAACCCGTTATCGAGTATGCAATCAGCCAAGGGCAAGATTTAAAAATCTCAATGAAGGGTGAGGCTGTTGGTAGCTTCGCATTTGGTGTCAAAAAAGGCAGCAAATACGAATATCTAGTGACTGAGTTTAACGAAGCCTTGGCTCAGATGAAAAAAGATGGCACCTTGAAGGACATCATCAACAAGTGGACGGCTGCTTCCAAAACTTCAACAAATTCAGCAGTACCAGAAACTACAACCAAGTCTGGACAAAAAGCCACTCCAGTCAAAGCTAAATATACGATTGCCAGTGACTCATCTTTTGCTCCTTTCGTTTTCCAAAATGATAGCAACAAATACACTGGTATTGACATGGACTTGATCAAGGCCATTGCCGAAGACCAAGGTTTTACACTTGAAATTTCTAACCCTGGTTTTGACGCTGCCATCAATGCTGTTCAATCTGGTCAAGCTGACGGAATGATTGCTGGGATGTCTGTCACAGAGGCCCGCAAAGAAACCTTTGATTTCTCTGAACCATACTACACTGCTAACTCTATCATTGCGGTGACAGAATCAAGCACTATTAGCTCTTATGACGACCTAAAAGGAAAGACCGTCGGAGTCAAAAATGGTACATCCTCTCAAACCTTCCTCGTCGAAAATCAAAGCAAATACGGCTACAAAATCAAAACATTTTCAGACGGTTCTTCTATGTATGATAGTCTGAATTCTGGCTCTGTCGCTGCCATTATGGATGATGAGCCCGTTGTCAAATATGCCATCAACCAAGGCAAGAAAATGAAAACACCAATCGAGGGAACCCCTAGTGGTAATCTTGCTTTTGCAGTGAAAAAAGGAACCAACCCTGAACTCATCGAGATGTTCAATAACGGCCTGGCTAATCTGAAAGCGAATGGTAAATATCAAGAAATCCTTGATAAATATCTCTCAGCTAAGAAGGATAATTCCACAACCGTTGATGAAACAACTATCTGGGGACTTCTCCAAAACAACTACAAACAACTTTTGAGCGGACTTGGAATTACCATTGCTTTAGCACTGATCTCCTTTGCCATTGCTATGGTGATCGGGATTATCTTTGGAATGTTCAGCGTCAGCCCTATCAAAGCGCTTCGCATCATTTCAGAAATTTTTGTTGATGTTATTCGTGGTATTCCACTTATGATTCTGGCAGCCTTCATTTTCTGGGGAATTCCAAACCTCCTTGAATCTATGACTGGTCAGCAAAGTCCGATCAACGACTTCGTTGCAGGAACAATTGCTCTATCACTCAATGCTGGTGCATATATCGCTGAGATTGTTCGTGGAGGAATTCAAGCCGTTCCAGCTGGACAGATGGAAGCTAGCCGCAGTCTAGGGATTTCGTATGGAAAGACCATGCGCAAGATTATCCTGCCTCAAGCAACCAAGATTATGCTACCAAACTTTGTCAACCAGTTCGTCATCGCTCTCAAGGATACAACTATCGTATCAGCTATCGGACTTGTTGAACTCTTCCAAACAGGTAAAATTATCATTGCCCGTAACTATCAGAGCTTCAAGATGTATGCTATCCTAGCAGTGCTTTACTTGGTCATCATCACACTCTTGACTCGCTTGGCAAAACGCTTAGAAAAGAGGATCCACTAATGGCTAAATTAAAAATTGATGTTAATGATTTACATAAATACTATGGGGAAAATGAAGTCCTAAAGGGATTAGTGCTAAATTTTATGAGGGAGATGTTGTCTGTATCATCGGTCCTTCTGGATCAGGTAAATCAACTTTCCTACGCAGCCTGAACCTGCTCGAAGAAGTAACTAGTGGGACCATTACTGTCAACGGTTATGATTTGACAGACAAGGCTACAAATGTAGACCATGTTCGTGAAGATATCGGAATGGTCTTCCAGCACTTCAACCTCTTCCCACACATGACCGTCCTGCAAAATATCACCTTTGCTCCTGTTGAGCATAAGCGAATGAGCCAATCTGATGCAGACAAGCTTGGTATGGAGCTCTTGGAGAAGGTTGGGCTGGCAGACAAGGCTGATGCCAAACCAGATAGCCTGTCAGGAGGACAAAAACAGCGGGTGGCCATCGCTCGAGGATTGGCTATGAACCCGGACATTATGCTCTTTGACGAACCGACTTCTGCCCTTGACCCTGAAATGGTTGGCGACGTTCTCAACGTTATGAAAGATCTGGCTCAGCAAGGCATGACCATGCTGATTGTGACTCACGAAATGGGCTTTGCCCGTCAGGTCGCTAATCGCGTCATCTTTACCGCTGACGGTGAATTCCTAGAAGACGGCAAACCAGATCAAATCTTCGACAACCCTCAGCATCCACGTCTCAAGGACTTCTTGGATAAGGTGCTTAACGTATAAACCTGACGAATCCTGAAAGTAATCTTTCAGGATTTATTGACTTATGCTTCCCTTTTTGCTAGACTAAAGATAGAATGATTTCGGAGGTATACGGAGACATGAAAAATTAAGTCTATTTTTTAAAGGAAACTTTATTTAGTAGATTTTGTCATGTTTCTGCATATCCGCGGGACTTTCGTTTTTTTGTGCTTTCAAGCTTCTATGCCTTATCTTTAGATTAATCCTGACACTCCTATGACAGTGCAAGATGAGAGCCTACAAACGAATAATCCTATTTGGACACTCCTGTGTCTTCTTTGTGCAATCTCAACAGCTCTGCTAAATAAAGCAGGGCTGTATTTTGTGTTATAAAACGAAGGAGACATCTATGCTGCAAATAAGAAATCTAACCATCACCCACCTAAAAGATCTGAAAGAGTTAGTCAAAGATTTGTCACTGACAGTCAATCAAGGGGACAAGGTCGCTATTATCGGCGAGGAGGGCAATGGCAAGTCCACCCTACTCAAGCTCCTCCTAGACGAGCGACTTGTCAGCTCCTATGTCAGCTACAGCGGACTGATTGATAAATCTTATACTGCTGCCGCCTACCTGCCTCAGCAGCTGCCTTCAGAGGATGCCCAACTGACGCTCAATGATTATTTCTTTGCTGATTTTGAGACCGAGCCGGACTATGCCAAGCTCTATCGCTATGCTGGGGAGCTCAACTTTGACAGCCAGCGTTTTGCCAGTCAGCAGCAGCTCGCTAGCCTATCTGGAGGAGAAAAGCTTAAAGTTCAGCTCATCAAGAAACTAGCCAGCGATTGGGATATTCTCTTTCTTGACGAGCCCTCTAATGACCTTGATCTTGAAACTCTGACTTGGCTGGAAAACTTTATCAGTCATAGCCAGAGAACGGTCCTTTTCGTCTCTCACGACGAGCACTTTCTCGCTCAAGCTGCGACCAAGATTGTCCATCTGGAGCGAATCAAAAAGAAACAGGAGGCTCGAACCAGCGTGAAGAGTCTGGACTATGAAAACTATCGCACTCAACGTCAGGAAGCCTTTGAAAAACAGGGACAACTAGCACGGAAAGAGCGGGAAGAACATGCCAAGACCATGGAAAAACACCGTCAAGTCAAACAAAATGTCGAAAATGCCTTGAGAAATACCAAAAACGATGTCCAAGGCCGACTATTAGCTAAGAAGATGAAAAACGTTCTCTCGCAGGGCAAGCGATTTGAAAAGGCAGGTGCTGAAATGACCGAAATCCCGACACAGGAAGAAGCCATCATCCTTCACTTCTCAAACATAGAAGCTCTGCCATTGACCAAAAGAATCCTCAAATTAGAAGGAATGAAACTGGAAACAGACGAACGACAACTGGCGCAGAACCTGACTCTGGAAGTCTGCGGTCAGGAGAAAATCGGACTGATTGGCGCCAATGGTGCAGGCAAATCTACTCTGCTTAAAGAAATATGGAAAATCTTGCGTGAGCGGACAGATATGCGGGTCGGCTACATGCCCCAGCATTACGGCGACTTGCTGGCTGATAAGAGCAGCCCTTTGGACTTTCTGGCTCCCTCTGGCGACAAGGCTCAGGAGGAGAAAATTCTGACCCATCTAGCCAGTCTCCAGTTCACGCGCGACGAGGCCCGCCACCCGATTGGGCAGCTTTCCGGAGGTCAAAAAGCCAAGCTCCTCCTGCTCAAACTTGTCCTAGATCGTCCCAATGTCCTCCTTCTGGACGAACCAACCCGCAACTTCTCTCCCACCTCTCAGCCTCAGGTTCGCCAGCTTTTGGAGACCTATCCTGGCGCTATCATCGCTGTCTCCCACGATCGGATCTTTCTCAAAGAAGTCTGTCAAAAGATTTATCGATTGACGGAGACAGGGTTGGAGGAAGTTGAATTATAAGCAAAAAGAGTTGGATTCCCAACTCTTTTTGCTTCATTTAGCATCAATCTTTGAACTTTAATAAGCTCCCCTTCTACTCCTGCGCCGTCTGCATTTGGTAATAAACACCTCTGGCTGCCATGAGCTCTCGGTGACTGCCATGCTCAACGATATTACCATCTACCATAACGAGGATGGTGTCAGCATTTTGAATAGTAGACAGGCGGTGAGCGATGATAAAGCTAGTACGCCCCACCATGAGCTTGCTGAAAGCCTCCTGAATCAAAACTTCTGTCCGGGTATCGATGGAGGAAGTCGCCTCGTCCAAGATTAGGATTTTAGGAACAGCCAAGAAGACACGCGCAATAGTCAAGAGCTGCCGCTGACCTTGAGACAAGGAGTCCCCAGCGTCCGCCAAGTAAGTGTCATAGCCCTGAGGCAGTTGCTGGATAAAGAAATGAGCATTGGCCGCCTTGGCAGCTGCAATGACCTCTTCTCGGCTGGCATCTGGCCGGCCAAAAGCTATGTTGTCGTGAATGGTCGCTGTCTTAAGCCAAGTCTCTTGCAGTACCATACCAAACTGCTGACGATAAGAGGCTCTAGTGTAATGCGTGATGGGAATACCATCTAAAGAAATAAGACCACTATCAACATTGTAAAAGCGCATGAGGAGGTTAATCAGGGTTGACTTGCCAGCACCAGTTGGCCCGACAATGGCGACCTTGCTAGCTGCTGGAATCCTTATATTCAAATCCTGAATCAGCTCTTTTCCAGACTCATAGCCAAAAGCCACATGCTCAAAACTAATCTGTCCTTTGATATCTTCAGACCGAAGAATTTCCTGACCAGGCTCTGCTATTTCTTCTTGGTCTAAAACGCTGTAAATTCGCTCCGCACAAGCTAAAGCGCTCTGCAATTCCGACATGACTGACGATATATCATTAAAAGGCTTGGTGTACTGGTTGACATAGTTGAGGAAAGTCACCAGCTGCCCAACCGTAAAGCCTGTTCCCTGAATGATTCGGACAGCCCCAAAGCCCACAATCAAAGCATAGATCAGGGCATTGATAAAACGAGTCGAAGGATTGACTGTCGAAGAATAGAAAATAGCCGCCTGAGAATAGTCCGCATAAGTTTGATTGCTGCAAGTAAAAGCTGTATCAAACTGCTCCTGAGCATTAAAAGCCTGAATCAAACTTTCCTGGGTCAAACTTTCCTCAATCAGCTGGGTCTGTGCTCCTCTCGCCTGCGTCTGCCGTTGGAAAAAGCTAAAACTCTTTCTGGCAATAAAGCGAGCTAAGAAGAGAGAAAGGGGCGTCAAAAGCAGAACCAAAAGCAGGAGAAAAAAGTCCAATCTGGCCATACTAATGATGGTCACTAAGATTGTCAGCAACCCCACAAAGAATTGATTAAAAACCATCAGTAGGCCATTGCTGAGTTGTTCCAAGTCAGTCGTCACCCGACTGATCAAGTCGCCAGTGCCCTGCCGATCCAGATAGGCCAAAGGCAGATAATGAACTTTCTTGATAACGCCTTGTCGGAGCTGCTGGCTGTAACGATAAACCAGCTGATTATAGAGCAAGGGATTGAACCACTGAATCAGCGTATTGGCTAAGATAACCAGCAGCATCTGGCCCAAAATCGGCATCAAATGCTGCTCCGCTTGAGTGAGAAGAACGCTATCAACCGCATTTCCGATTAAAACTGGGAGAAGAACAGTCAGAGCCACTTGAGCCACCGTTCCCAGACTAGCTAGGAGAAAGAGCCAGCGCGCCTGCAGCAAATCTCGAGTCAAACGCCTCAAGCTGCTAGGTGATGTCTTATGCTTCATGCTTTTCCTCCTCTCCTTGACTATGCTGTGAGTGATGAATTTCTCGGTAAATGGCAGAGCTGACTAAGAGTTCCTCATGGCGACCAAGAGCCACCTGTTCTCCCTTATCTAGGACTAAAATTTGATCCGCTGAGCGCAAGCTATTGGTCCGCTGAGAGATCAAGACCAAACTGGTCTCAGTCAATTCATTCTTAATAGCCTGCAGGAGTCTAAACTCTGTCAGATAGTCCAGAGCTGAGGTCGCATCATCTAAATCAAGAAAGGCGCTCTCCGCAAGACAGCTCTGGCAATGGTTAAACGCTGACGCTGACCGCCAGAAAAATTCCGACCAAAGGCCTCTACAGTCGCATCCAAGCCACCTTCCTTCTGAGAGACAAAGTCCGCCGCCTGAGCAATCTCTAAAGCCTGCCACAAGTCTGCATCTGTTGGCTTGGTTGACAATCCTAAAGTCAGATTGGAACGGACGGTTCCTTGGAAAAGCTCCGCCTTCTGAGGCACCAGACTGATCCAGGACCTCCATTCGCTCAGATTTTTAGGACTGCGTCCTTGGGAAAAGATGGTCAACTGACCAGCAGCCACAGGATAAAGATGAGCCAGCAGCTGAACCAGAGTAGACTTCCCTGAGCCTGTCCCGCCAATAACTCCCAAAGTCTGACCACTTTTCAAATCAAAAGTCAGACCAGTCAAGGCTGGACTAGCTGCATTTGGATAAGAAAAGCTGACCTGCTGGACTTTAATAGCTTGATTCGGCAGAACTGTTTCCTGCACTAATTCCTGCAGGACATCTTCTTCTGCTTGCTCGAATACCTGACTGATGCGGCCTGCACTGATGTAGCTTTGATTGAGTGAGTTGACCAGCATAGCCAGCTTGAGCAATTCCACCAAAATTTGCAATAAATAATTGACCAAAGCCACTAGCATCCCTTGGGTCAGCAAGCCCTTTCCGATAAAGCTATTCCCCTGCCAAATCACAGCAATCAGGGTACCATTGACTGTAAGAAAGGTCAGAGGACTAATCAGACTAGCCAGAGCTCCCGTCCTGATTTGCCAGGTTTTATAGAGCTCGTTGCGATTGCGAAAGGTCTGAACCTCACGCTGGGTCTGACCGAAAGCTCGTATAACCCGCATGCCCTGTAGCTGCTCACGCGTCAGATTGACCAGCTGGTCTGTCAGCTGGCGAATTTTAGCATAGAGGGGATTCATCAGACGAGACATGAAAACAATAATAGCCGTTAAAATTGCCACCATGAGCAATAACCACAAGGTGATAGCTGGACTGATAGTAAAGGCCATGATGATGGAGCCAAAAACGATGATGGGCGCCCGCAGGAAGAGACGAAGAAATTGATTGATTCCCGTCTGAATCTGATAGGTGTCGCTCGTCAGTCGAGTCACCAAGCTAGAGGTCGTCAGCTCATCCCGACTAGCCTTGGGCAGGCGCAGAATCTTTTGATAGAGGTCACTTGTCATCTGGCGGGTAAAGCCCACTGCCGCCTTTGACGAATAATACTGGGCCACCACTGCTACCACCACGCCCAGCGCAGCCAAGCCCATCAAAAGAAAAACCATCCAGTAGAGATGGGAGCTGTCCTTTCGAGGAATAGTTTCGTCCACAATCCCCGCAATCAGAATCGGGACCAAGAGTTCAAAACTAGCTTCCAAAAGCTTGAACAAGGGCCCCAACAAAGACTCCCTGATATAGCCCTTGAAATATTTCAATAAATCTTTCATACTGCCTACTTCTCCATTAAACTGTTTCTATTTTACCATAATTTTCAAAGGGTAAAAAATATTCTCCTTCTGACCAGCAGAAAGAGAACATTGATATTAGATTTCTTGTAAGTTCTGGCTTATTTTCTTTAGACCCATATGCAAAAACGGTGTCGCTGCTAATAAGAATCCGCCCAAAGTTATAAACGTCCAGTCGAAGCCAAGATTATCAATCAACCAGCCAGTCAGAGGGAAAATGACAATCATACTCAGGCTGAACATCATAGAATAGACACTAAGCATGGTCGCCCGCACTTCACTTGGCAGCTGCTTTTGCAAATCATTGTCAAAAATCGGCTGGAAAAGAGCATACAAGGCGTTGCTGATTAGATAAATCAAAATGTAGATGACTGGTGTTCCAAAATAGGACAGCAGGTAGCTTGCTCCAGTTAGAAGGACCAATAAGGGAAAGAGTTTCAAGGCAGAATATTTCTTTCCAATCATACTCGCCAGATAGACCGCTAAGATATTCAAAGCACTGCCAATCAGCATGACCACCGAAATTTGCCAAGATTTTAAGTCAGGCAATTGATTTTGGTAGTAAAAATAAAACATGCACATGAGGGTTCCGATGATTTGAGACAGAATCATCCAGATAAAAAGGCTGGGATTTCTCTGCAACTCCTCTTTGACAGCCCAGATAATCTTTTTCATGGTCAGACGTTCTGCTTTCTCTGCTTTGACACTTGGCTCCTTCAGCATCCAAGTCAAGAAAAGAACGATAATAGAGGTGCCAATCATGATATAGTAGGTCAGATGCAATTGTCCATGGACAAAAAATCCAGCCCAGACCGTTCCCAAAGATCGGGTCGCTTCAGCCACTCCAGACATAAAACTGGAGATGGACAGATAACGTTCCTTGAGTCCCGCCTCTACGGACGAATCATAGACCATGGCCGCACTTGTCCCCGAATCAAAATTATAGGACCAAGCACTGATCATCATAGCTAGTGCATAGACCCAAAAGTTCCCCTGCCCCGCCAACATAAGAATCGAAGACACAATTCCAGCTATCCGGCTCAGATACAGATTGGTTTTGTAGGAAAAGCGGTCCGCCAACATCCCAGACGGAATTTCACAAATGACACTAGTGGCATGAAAAATACTTTCCAAAAGCCCAATCTGCCAGAGGGACATGCCATTTTGACTTAGAAATAAAATCCAAAAACTAGTAATGCCTAGAAAGGCAAAGAATTCTACTCCGGCCATCAGGCCGATATTTTTCCGATAACTTCTTTTAAACATATTTTCTCCTTTAACAAGTGTTCTCTAATTTATATTCTTTGTCACTTGTTAATCCGCTGTTTACATGACCTCCACCTCTTCTTTCTCTAAAATTCTATATTTTGGATTATTTCATAGTTCGATTTTGAAAAAACGCCACATGGGCGTTTGATTCGTTTTACGGTTTAATACGGTGCAACATACGTGGGAATGGAATGGCTTCACGGATATGCTTGGTACCTGCTACAAAGGTTACCATACGCTCGATACCGATACCAAATCCACCGTGTGGAACAGAGCCGTACTTACGAAGATCCAAGTAGAATTCATATTCTGATGTATCCATACCAAGCTCTTCCATTTAGCGACCAGTGCGTCGTAGTCTTCCTCACGCATAGAGCCACCGATGATTTCTCCGTAGCCTTCTGGAGCAAGCAAGTCTGCACAAAGGACACGGTCTGGATTTCCAGGAACTGGCTTCATGTAGAAAGCCTTGATGGCTGCTGGGTAGTTCACCACAAAGGTTGGTACACCAAAGTGGTTTGAAATCCATGTTTCATGCGGTGACCCAAAGTCATCTCCATGTTCCAAATGCTCATAATCTGCATCTTCATCATTTTCATGGGCTTGCAAGAGGTCAATCGCTTCATCGTAGGTAACGCGCTTGAAAGGCTCCGCAACGTAGCGCTTCAAGAGTTCTACATCACGTTCCAATGTTTCCAAAGCTTGAGGAGCACGGTCCAATACACCTTGAATCAAGGCTTTTACATAAGCTTCCTGCAAGTCGAGTGACTCATCGTGAGTAACAAAATTATACTCCGCATCCATCATCCAGAACTCTGTCAAGTGACGGCGGGTTTTTGATTTTTCAGCACGGAATACAGGTCCAAAGTCATAAACACGTCCCAGAGCCATTGCCCCTGCTTCGAGGTACAGCTGACCTGATTGACTCAAGTAAGCTGGAGTTCCAAAGTAGTCGGTTTCAAAGAGTTCAGTCGAATCCTCTGCCGCATTTCCTGATAAGATCGGGCTGTCAAACTTGATAAAGCCATTCTTATCAAAGAATTCATAAGTAGCATAGATGATGGCATTACGGATTTGCATCATGGCAACTTGCTTGCGAGAACGGAGCCACAAGTGACGGTTGTCCATGAGGAAGTCAGTTCCGTGTTCTTTTGGCGTGATTGGATAGTCATTAGACTCGCCGATGATTTCGATATCTGTAATGTCCAGCTCATAGCCAAATTTTGAGCGCTCGTCTTCTTTGACAATCCCTGTCACATAGACAGATGTTTCTTGGCTCAAGCGTTTGATAGTATCAAACTTCTCAAGTCCTACTTCTTCGCCAAATTTCTCAATAAAGTTAGGTTTGAAGGCTACACCTTGGAAAAAGGCAGAACCATCACGCAACTGCAAGAAAGCGATTTTTCCTTTTCCTGACTTGTTGGCCACCCAAGCACCAATCGTTACTTCTTCACCAACATGATTTTTTACATCAATAATTGTTACATTTTTCTTCGACACGTTTTTTCTCTTTTCTATTTTTATTCTTTGTGGCAGACTACTTCGACATTATTTCCATCTGGGTCTAGGATAAAAGCTGCATAGTAAGGTAGATGATCACTCCGATAATCAGGTACACCATTATCTTTTCCACCTGCCTTCAAACCCGCCTCGTAGCAAGTTCGAACCTGTTCGTGGTTTTCTGCAAAAAAAGCAAAGTGAATAGGAGACTGCTCTCCCTTTCCTAACCAAATCTCCACCAGGATGAGGACTATTGGGGGCAACAAAACTGAGTAGAGAGTCAGTTCTAAAATCCAATTCGTAGCCAAGAGGAGCAAGAAAGCTTGTATAAAAGTCTTTTGAAATTTGCAAATCCTTTACTTTAATCTCAAAATGATCAATCATTCTTACTTCTCCATAAAATTCTTGAGGCGTTGAACCGCTTCTTTTAGTGTATCCATGTCAGTCGCATAGCTAAGGCGGACATTTTCTGGCGCACCAAATCCGTCCCCTGTCACCAGAGCCACACCTACTTCTTCTAAAATCGCTGTGGTAAAGGCAGTCACATCGGTATAACCTTTCATTTCCATCGCTTTTTTGACATTTGGGAAGAGGTAGAAGGCTCCCTGAGGTTTGACGACTTCAAAGCCAGGCACTTGAGATAGCAAAGGATAAATAGTATTCAGGCGTTCTTCAAAGGCCAATCTCATATTTTCGACCGTATCCTGACTACCCGTCAAGGCTTCAATGGCTGCATATTGCGCCACGGCTGTTGGATTAGAAGTCGTTTGCCCTGCAACCTTGCTCATCGCTGAGATAATTTCAGGCTCACCTACAGCATAGCCAATCCGCCAGCCCGTCATAGAGTAACTCTTGGAAACACCATTGATGACGACTGTTTGCTTGCGAATTTCCTCAGATAAACTAGAAATCGGCGTGAATTTATTACCGTTATAGACCAAGCGGCCATAAATATCGTCGGCCAAGATCAAGATATCATGCTCAACAGCCCAGTTCCCGATAGCCAACAGTTCTTCTGCTGTATAAATCATACCAGTCGGATTGGACGGAGAGTTCAGAACCAAGACCTTGGTCTTCTCAGTGCGAGCGGCTTCCAACTGGGCCACCGTCACCTTAAAGTTGTTTCCTCTGTCGCTTGAGCAAAAACAGGCTTTCCTTCGGCCATCAAGATCTGGTCGGCGTAGCTAACCCAATAAGGCGTTGGAATAATGACTTCATCCTCTGGATCAATCACGCTCATAAAGAAGGTGTAAAGAGAGAACTTAGCCCCCGTTGCCACTGTCACTTGATTAGGCTGAATCTCATAGCCATAGTACTTGGCGAAATAGTCTACAACCGCTGCTTTTAGCTCAGGCAGACCACTTGTTACCGTATAAAAACTAGCTCTGCCATCTTCAATCGCTGCCATCGCTGCTTGCTGGATATTCTTAGGCGTCGGAAAATCTGGCTCTCCCAAGGTCAAAGAAAGGATATCCCTGCCTTCAGCCTTTAAAGCTTTGGCTCTAGCTGCCGCCGCCAAAGTCACACTTTCTTCCATATTTAAAACACGATTGGATAATTTCATAGCCCCTCCTTGCTGAGCAATGTCTTGCTTTCAAATCCGATATTGTAATAAGTGCTTCCAGACTTAATTTCCCAAACAGGCTGACCGTCTAAATAACCAAAAGTAGTCTTATCAATAGAGGTCGCTCCATTTTCCTTGGCCAGCTGCTCTGCCTCTGCCTGACTCATCCCATCTTGCAAGCGATAGACATGGATCTTGTTTGAATTTTTGGAAATCAGAACAGCTTCTTCCTCTTTTTTACTAGTTTTCCCAATCAAGCTATAATAGGACTCTTTGCCATTGTAAATCGCAAAGCTCGTCAGACTTTCCAAATCTGCATATTTCTTAGCGATTTTTTGAGAGCCCTCCTCGGCTGACTGCCAAGGCTCGATAGCAAGGTGCAGCATCGTAAAAAATGAAAAAACAAGCGCTGTGAGGACGAGGAAAAGCCCGATGGCATAGTGCCTTATAGGAAATTCAGCCTTTTCTTTAATTTTATGTTTCACTGAATCATTATACTACAAATAGCCTGATTTTTCTAGGACTTTTATTACATTTGCATTTATTACTACTTATTGATAAAATGTTGCTATGAAAATAACTGAAAACCTAGACAAAGATACTCTACTTGACCTCAAGACAATTATCGTTCTCCATAAGGCGGAGCGCACCATTCGTAATCTCGAAGCTCAAATTTTTAAGAAGCATAATTTGACGCCTACCCAATTTTCCGTTTTGGAAACCTTATATAGTAAAGGAGAACTGCGGATTCAAGATTTGATTGATAGCATGCTGGCTACTTCGGGAAATATGACGGTCGTTATCAAAAATATGGAAAGAGATGGCTGGATAAGTCGCAGCTGCGATCCCAATGACCGCCGCTCCTTTCTCATCCAACTAACCGACCAAGGCCAGAAAAAAATCGAGGCTGTCCTACCAGAGCACATCGCCAATATCCGCCATATGACTGCTCTACTCTCCCAAAACGACCAAGAAGAATTAGTACGTCTCTTAAAAACTTTCAAAAAGCTGAGCTAAATTATTGCTAATTAGTGACAATTGTTGTAACATAGATAGTAACAAGAGGAGCACCTCTTAAATAAAGATAAAATGGAGGACACATTTATGTCTAAAGTACTATTTATTGTTGGCTCACTTCGTCAAGGTTCATTCAATCATCAATTGGCAGCTCAAGCGGAAAAAGCTCTAGCTGGTAAAGCTGAAGTTTCTTATCTGGACTACAAAGATGTACCATTCTTCAACCAAGATCTCGAAAGTCCAGCTCCAGCTGCTGTTGCCAAGGTTCGTGAAGAAATCCTTGCAGCTGATGCTATCTGGATCTTCTCACCTATCTACAACTGGGCCATCCCAGGTGTGGTGAAAAACTTGCTTGACTGGACTTCACGCGCACTTGATTTGTCAGATCCAAGTGGCCCTTCTGCCCTCAATGCCAAAGTGGTAACTGTTTCATCTGTTGCTAACGGCACTTCACCTGATGAGGTCTTCAAGCACTACCGTAGCCTCCTTCCATTCATTCGTATGAATGTGGTTGATCAATTTACTGGTGTCGGTATCAATCCAGAAGCTTGGGGAACTGGACAATTAGTCCTTTCAGAAGACAAGCTTGCTGAGCTTTCTGCCCAAGCAGATGCCCTCCTAGCAGCTATCAACTAAGATAAAATAAAAACATGAAGCAAGATTTCCGAAAAATACTGCTTCATGTTTTTTTATTTTAAGATAATGGCTGCGACGATTGGACTGACAATTACATACATGATCCCTGTCACTCCGATTGCTAGACCTGCCATGGCTCCAGCAACCTGTCCATATTTGAAAGCTGTTCCTGTACCAACTGCATGTCCTGTACCACCTAAGGCCAAGCCAACTGCTACTGGATCCTTAATTTTCAGCAGTTTAAGAATAGTCGGTCCCATGACACTTGTCAAAATACCTGTCGCTACAACAACCACCAAGGTAACAGTTGTCAAGCCCTGCATTTTATCAGTAATTCCTACCGCCATCGCTGTTGTGACAGATTTTGGAAATAGGGAAATCGCTAAAAAGAAGTCCATCCCAAAGAATTTTGCAAGCAGAGCCGTGAAAGTCGTATTGACCACTACAGCCACAAAGGTTCCTAACAGAATACTGCGAGCGTGGTGCTTCATCAGGTGGAAGGTCTTATAAAGCGGAATTCCTAAAGCAACCGTAGACGGTACGATTAAATTGTTCAAGTAAGCCCCACCGACATAGTAGTCCTTATAAGAAATTCCCGTTAATTTCAAAAAAGCAATGACCAAAATCGCTGCTAAAAGGAGAGGCGTTGTCAAAGGATGTGGAAATCTACGGAAAATCAGCATCCCAATGAGGTAGGCCAAAATGGATAAGGCGAGTCCAAATAGCGGGTTACTCCATAGATTAGACATGATCCATCCCTCCTTCCTCATAATCGCCTTCAAAATGCTGCTTGATGAATTGTACGACAAGGGCAATGACGATCACATTTAAAACAATGGCGCCAAGGATAATCAAGATAATCGGCAGCAGATAAGGAGCAATCACGTGAAATTTATCCATAATACCAACCGCTGGCGGCAGAAAAAGAATAGTCATATTGGCTAACAGGAAGTTTCCGACCATACTGACGTGGCGGAGCCTCAATAACTTAAACTGCAAAGCAAGAAATAGCAAGATTAAGCCGATAATACTACCTGGAATGGGAAGATGGAAGACACTTGATATCCCCTCTCCAATGATGGAAATCGAGAAAATAATCATCAACTGGACATATAACTTCATGCAGAACCTCCGAAACTTTCTATGTACAGTTTACTCCTTCCAGAAAAATTTCAAGGTTTTTCTCAAATAAAAAAGATGGAAACGAATCCATCTGATTTCTTACATAATATCCTTACTTCTACATTCTGCGGGTCTAGCATTAAACAAAGTGATTGTCGTTCTTCGTCCCGCCATCAAAAAAGCGCCCTAAGGCGCTTCTTGAAATACAACGGAAGACATGGGATTCGAACCCACGCACGCTTTTACACGCCTACTGCGTTTCCAACACAGCCTCTTAAGCCTCTTGAGTAATCTTCCATACAAGAGAAAGACTTGCTTTCTCAAAACTTTATCCATTATACCACATTGCAGCTCCAGCCGCTATACTTTCCGTTATATTTTTTCGAAATTTCTATTAATTCCCAAACATGTTGGTTGATGCTAGGGAGCTCTGTAGTATCGAATCGGGATATTTCTAGTTTGTAAGGACGAGGATCGCCTTCTTCTTTTTTCCTAGAAGAAATATCATAATCAAGAGCAGAGGCATCCCCCATAAAGGAAACACGATCATCGTAAGTCTCAAAACTAAACTTATGAGTGATTTCCCTTAGTTGACTGTGGTCATCCCCCTTCTTTATCTAAGCGATACCAGATACGCTGGTTTAAGATAGATTGGTACTCATATTCATTTGGATACAAGAAGTCAAAGTATTGTTTCCATTCAGGATCCACCAGAGTAGCTGAACTATATTGATACTTCGAAAATTGCTCCATTACTTGAGCAATAATCGGCATGTGCCGCTCTCTATCTTTCAAATAGTAATAAAACTCAATATGACCATCTGTGATAACCACTCCGACATAGATAGCCGCAATGCGCTTCATCGCTTCTGAAATACGATCTTCGATGAGGTTCAAATTAGAAAATTCGTCATAATCTGGAAAACCTGTCTCTGGATCAACCTTCAAAATAGCAATTCTCAAACGTAGTGCATAAGTATAGGATGGATAGGGAGCGATAGAATTCAACGCTAAATTTAGGCGGATACTAGCCATTCGGTCATCAATAAGGGTCGAAAAAGAGCCCCATTCATTCGGAAGATTCTCTAAATCAACAGAAACTTCCTCAATGGGTAGATGACTATCTTGACTCTTCCCTAAGATTTTTCCAAAAAAACTCATATCATCAAAAACCTCATTTATATATCCCTATGGAGCCGGTGGGAGTCGAACCCACGTCCAAACACCTGCCAACACATTTGTCTACGACCATAGGCCATGTCTTCATTTAACTTAGCTTTGACACATGGCTCAAGCCCAAGCTAAGCGAGTCTATCAATCTCTTGTAAAATCCCTAGACTTGATTTTACCGTAGCTTGCTCATAATAAGACCGGTCATCAGACACAAGCAATCCGAATCAGGTCACGCTGGCTGGTTTTTAAGCAGCTAAAGCGTAAGAATTGTTATTTTTTGCAGTTATATTTAACTGGCGTTTTACATCCGCTAGATGAGTCGCAAAATGTGCCGCATAATACCTGTCGAATCCGTAACGACCCCAAGACAAGTAACTATTATACCAAAATAATGTCCTAATTGCAAAAATCAAGATAAAATTACTCCAAAAATGCTGAAATTCCCTTGATACAATGTATCAAGGGAATTTGCCTACATATGATCTTTCACTGCAACTGCTATCATTCTAGCTTTGGCTCTTGGCTGTCCTGCTACTGACATCTCCATCACGATTATAGCTTTCCTTGCTCCCAACTCCTCAAGCTGCGAAGTGACGATGATTTCCTGATCAATAGGCGTCGGACTCTGGTAATCAACTTCTAAGCGGGCTGTGATAAAGCGTCCAATGACTGTATCTTGGGTCAAGTCCAATCCTTTCTCTTGATGGGCAAACCAAGCCGCTGAAGCCGTTCCATGGCAATCAAAAATCATGGCAATCATGCCACCAAAAAGATTGGCTGGTACACCACCAGTATAGTGAGATTCTGGTCGTATTCTAGTAATACATTCCTTCCCATCCAAGCTAGGATAAGTCTTTAAATGCAGACCTAGCTCATTTTTAGGGCCACAGCCCCAGCAATGTTGAAATCGGTCGCCATATGTATCTTGAATAGCAATCTTTCTTTTTTCTAAAGTCATACCAGTTCCTTTCAAAAATCAGTGTGTAAGCGCTTTTTTGATTATTATATCAGCCTTAGGGGCAATAGTAAATAGAAAGCCAGCCAATATATTTTAATTGTTGCTATAATCTGATTTTATAGAGAACACCTTAGTTTTCTACCTCTTTCTTGCATTAAAAATACCCGTTTTCAGTCTTAATAGCCTTTCTAAAGCACAGAAAAACCAAGAAAGCCAAATCCGGCTTCTTGGTTTCATCTAATTTTAGAACTTCTTCTGTTAGAATAGTTCCTGAATCGGTTCAAAAATAATCCGTTCAATATCAGACAAGTAGATAGAGAGTTGTTGCTGCTTATTAAAGAAAGCTGACAAAAGCTCATTTCCTTGAATTTTATCTCCAAAACTCTGCATTTTTTCCTGAATATCTGGAGTCGGCATTTGACCTGTTTGAGCCAGTTGCTGCAGCTCTTTCTGGAAAGCTAGGTAGTCATTAAAAATAGCTTTGGCTTCATTATCCGCATTGATGGCCTGCTTGCTTTCTACTACAGCTTTGTATTCTGGCATTTCGCGAAGTCCGCGACTGAGTTCATTAGCTAAATCATAGATATTTGTCATAAGATTCTCCATTTCTTTTAGTCCAAAAATACTTCATAAACAGTATTTTCTCTTACTATTTTAGCAGATTTTTCCAAGTCTTGGCGATTTTTAAAGGTGATTTGCAGAATACCGTGCGTATCTTCGCGATTTTCCTCGTTGATACGGATATTGACGACGGAAGTTCCTCTTAGTAATTCTAGCACACCAAGAATGGCTCCTTCTTCATCAGGAACGTTGATAAAGAGGTCATAAAAGCTATCCACACCCGCTCGCTTATGAATTTCCATTTGCTTGCGGCTTTGCCGTCCTCGATCAAAAAATTCCCAGATAGCTGTCTCATCCTTAGCCTCAATCGCTGCGGCCACCTTATCTAACTGGTCTTTAAAATCTTCCAGCCGCTCCAAAATGGCTTCGGGATTTGTCAAGAGGATAGAGGTCCACATGCCCGGCTCACTCTCTGCAATCCTTATCATATCTCGAAAACCACCGGCTGCAAAAGACTGGGTCAGCTCATGCTCTTGGCTATAAGCTGCCGCTTGCTCCATAAGGCTGGAGGCTAAGATATGCGGAAAATGACTGATTTGACTGGTCACGCGATCGTGCTCGGCCGCATCCACTTGGATAAAACGAGCATGAAGACCGCTCAGCAAGTCTTTCATTTCCTCAAGCGTACCAGGCTTGGTCAGACTAGAAGGCGTGAAAATATAATAGGCATTTTCAAAGAGGGTGACATGGGCGGCCTTGGCTCCGGTCTTGTGACTTCCGGCCATAGGATGAGCACCGACAAAGCGGACAGCTTTATTTGCAGATATCTTTCTGCGGCCGCCACAATCTCTGCCTTGGTCGATCCAGCATCAGAGATGATAACATTTTCCTTCAGGTTCAGCTCCGCTAGTCCCTTGATAAATGCTATGGTCTGCTTGATGGGCACAGCCAGAATAATCACATCAGCCAGAGGTGCAAAGGCAGCAAAATCATCCGTTACCCGATCTACTATTCCCCGCTCCAATGCAACTCTGCGCGATTCTTCACTGCGATTGTAGCCAAGAATCTCTATCTCAGGATGAGCTCGCCTGATGCCCAGAGCCAAGGAAGCTCCAATCAGTCCCAGACCTGCGATATAGACTGTTTTTCTCTCCATGCCCTTCTCCTTACTTCTAAAAGTTCTTGACAAATTCCCGATGGCGGACTACCGCATCCTTTAGTTCTTCCAGATTGTCCGAAGAGAACTTCTCCAGAACTTCGGTGGCTAAAACTGTTGCCACCACGCTTTCCATGACAACACCCGCCGCTGGCAGAGCCGTAGGATCGCTCCGTTCCACTGTCGCCTTATAAGGCTCGTGGGTCTCAATATCCACGCTCATCAGTGGCTTGTAAAGGGTTGGAATGGGCTTCATGACACCGCGCACCACGATTGGCTGACCATTGGTCATACCGCCCTCAAAGCCGCCTAGATTATTGGTTCGGCGAGTGAAGCCTTCTTCCTCAGACCAGAGGATTTCATCCATGACTTGACTGCCCTTGAGACGGCCGGCTTCAAAGCCCACGCCAAACTCAACTCCCTTGAAAGCATTGATGGACACGACTCCTTGAGCAATCTTGGCGTCCAGCTTCTTGTCCCATTGGACATAGGAGCCCAGACCGACCGGCACACCGCCAACAACAGTCTCAATGACACCTCCGATGGTATCGCCATCTTTCTTAATCTGATCAATGTAGGCCTTGATTTCTTCTTCTCGCTCGGGATTGACAATGGAAACCTCAGACTGGGCAGCTCTTTCCTTGATTTCTGCTACAGTTAGATTATTCGGCACAGCAATATCAATGCCACCAAAGGTTACGATATGGCTGGCTACCTCTACACCGATTTCTTCCAGTAAGCGCTTGGCTACTGCTCCAACAGCTACACGCATGGTCGTTTCGCGGGCAGAAGAGCGCTCTAGGGAATTTCGTAAATCGTCAAAGCGGTATTTCATACCACCGACCAAGTCAGCATGGCCAGGGCGTGGTTTGGTAATCTTACGCAGCCCTTTTTCTTTTCATCCACATCCGCTGCGCTCATAATCTCCAGCCACTTCTGATGATCCAGATTTGTAACATTGAGGGTAATCGGGCCGCCCATGGTCAAGCCATGCCGAACCCCAGACGTAATCTCGACTTGGTCACTTTCAATCTTCATGCGGGCACCGCGACCGTAACCGCCCTGACGGCGCTTGAGCTCAGCATTGATATAGTCAGCGGTCAAAGGAAGACCAGCCGGCACCCCCTCAATAATAGCTGTCAAACGTGGTCCGTGAGATTCTCCTGCTGTTAAATATCTCATACATTTTCTCCTATTTCTGGGATGGAAAGATATGGACAACCTGTTTATTTTTATCCAAACTGTCCAATCATCTTAAACTCCATCTGGCACTTATTTCTTCAGAAATTCTTTCATCTCTTCCAGAGGAATCTGGTGAATACTAGCCGAACCCAAGTCAGGAACCAGTACTAGTTTAATAGAATTCCCTCGAGCCTTCTTATCATGGGTCAAGGCCTGATAAAGAGCATTCTCATTCCAAGGCTGGTAATCCACCGGCAAGCCAAACTTCTGACACATACGGATGATGTCTTCTGTGATTCCCGTTGGCATGAGGCCTTTCTTTTCAGCGACACGGGAAACCTGTACCATGCCAATCGCCACAGCTTCACCATGCATGACTTTTCCATAGCCCGCTGTCGCTTCAATAGCGTGCCCAATAGTATGGCCGAAATTCAGATAGAGGCGAACGCCATTATCCAGCTCGTCCTCGACCACAATCTTACGCTTGACATCACAGGAATGGTAAATGATGCTTTCAGCATGTTCCAAAATCGACTCTGGACTGCCATCCATTTCTGACAGCTCATCCCAAAGTTCCTTATCCTCAATCAAGCCGTACTTGACCACCTCGCCCATTCCTTCGATCAATTCACGTTGCCCTAAAGTCTGCAAGACTTCTGGATCAATCAGAACTCCGTCAGGCTGGGTAAAAGTGCCGACCATATTCTTTGCCCAAGGCGTATTGACACCTGTCTTACCACCGATAGAGGGAGTCCACTTGAGCTGTCAGACTAGTCGGAATCTGCACGAAATGAATGCCTCGCATATAGGTCGAAGCAGCAAAACCTGCCAAATCACCAACAACGCCGCCACCCAAGGCCACAATACCGTCACTGCGGGTCAGACCAACCCTGACCAAAAACTCATAGACTTTGTTGACAGTCTTTAAGTTCTTGCTGGCTTCACCTTCCAAAAAGTCAAAGACAAAAGTGTCAAACCCAGCCGCTGCCAAACTCAGCTTGACCTTTTCCGCATAGAGTCTGCCCACTCGATTGTCCGTGACGATAACCACCTTCTGAGGTTGCCAAAGCTGACTCAGCCAGTTTCCAGCCTGAGATAAGACTCCTTTTTCGATGGTAATATCATAGGGATGATGGGGGAGATTTACATTTAATTTCATAAGCGCCTCCTTGTTTTTCCTGCTCCATCATGAAGGAGCTGAGTACGAGTGACTATTTATACAGAGCTTCTAGCTGCTGCCAAATTTCCTGACAAGGCATGGGTTGTCCTGTCCAAAGCTCAAAAGCTTCTGCTGCCTGATAAAGCAACATACCTAGACCATTCACTGCCTCTACCTTCTGACTTCGAGCCCACTTTAAAAAAGGTGTTTCAAAAGGTTTATAAATCACATCCGCAACTAAAATCTTTGCAGGTAGTTGAATACTTTCTACTAGAGGTAAAGATTCTCCATCCATACCCACACTTGTTCCATTGATCAACAGGTCAGATTGGTTAATTTTCTCCTGCAAGGTAGCCAAGTCTTCTAAGTTCAACACCTGAATCCTACTCTTAGCCTGGCGGCTGATAGCTGCCATCTTGCTGACAGTATTAGCATAGGAAGTCTGCCGAGTAAAAACAAAAATTTCCTCTGCTTGATCCAAAGCTGCTTGAGCGATAATAGCTGTCGCCGCTCCGCCAGCACCTAAAATGGTCATTTTTTTGCCCTGAATAGCAAAAGACGGCAAGCTCTTAAAAAATCCCTTGCCATCCGTATTATATCCTATCAATGTACCATTTTTATTCACCACTGTATTCACAGCTCCGATAAGACGGGCACTGGGAGTCAATTCATCAAGATATTGGATGACTTCCTGCTTATAGGGCATTGACAAATTTATCCCAAACATATTATACCTTCGGATATTAGCAACGGTCGCTTCTAAATCCTCTGATCCAATTTCCAAAGCAAGGTAGACACCATTGACAGCAGTCCTCTCAAAGGCAGTATTATGAATAAATGGTGAAATGCTGTGCTTAATCGGCTTAGCAACCACTGCTGCTAGACGAGTATGGCCATCAATTTTCATTTAAAATCTCCCGCACAACCTTCATGTTTGCTAAGGAAACCTGACCTGGTGCACTCGGCTGCTCAACACTAGCAAAAGACCAGCTCGAACCTGTCAAATCTGCAGCTAAGCGAGAAATCTTTCCGACTTTTCCCATAGAAATGGTCACATACTCTTGCTCAGGATTCAAAATCTTAAATCCACGAGTGTAGTTCATCAGATCCAAGACATCCTGCTCATTATGCGCCATGACAGAAACCTTGACCACCTTAGGATTCAAAGAAGTCAACTCAGACAAAATTTCCATCATATTTTCAGGCGTTTCCTCGAAATTATGATAACTGAGGACTAGATTTGGAAACTCGAGCATTTCTTCGAATTTTTCCTTATGCGAATAGTATTCAAAATCAATATAGTCTGGCGAATAAAAATTGGCTACTTCTTTGATAAGAGCAACATATTCATCATCTGACAGATCAATTTCACCACCTTCTCCGCGACTTCGCAGCGTGAAAAGCAATTCACGACCAGCAAATTTCTCGAAAATAGCAGGAGCAACATTCAGAATGCTCTCTTTCGGCAAAAAGTCCGCGCGCCATTCGATAATGTCAGCATCATCATAACGACTCACATCAATTGCTTTAGCCTCTTCTAAACTTCTGGGCATGATTGAAACGACTAATTTCATTTGTCCACCTTAATTGTAAATACCTTGAGGTAGTTACTATTCTCATCTTTCTTATTGTATACAAAGTCTGCTGGTAGACCATATTCCGCCAGATAGCGGTGAGGGACTCCTGCAAATCCTTTTTCAATTTCTTTTTTAAACTTACTTTTAGAAACATTGGCTGCATTGGTCGAGAGAATCAATGTTCCTTTTGGACTCAAAATTTCCAGAGCCTGAGCCACCAAACGATGGTAATCTTTCGCCACAGAGAAGGTCTGCTTTTTATTGCGAGCAAAGCTCGGCGGATCAAGGACAATCACATCATACTTCAACTCGTGACGCTTGGCGTATTTGAAATAATCAAAGACGTCCATGACCACGAAACGATGAGGCTCTAAATCCAAACCATTGGCTTCAAAATGCGCCTGGGAAAGCTCACGACTACGCTTGGCCAAATCCACCGAAGTTGTTTGACTGGCACCGCCTATTGCAGCTGCCACCGAGAAAGCCGCTGTATAAGAAAACATATTGAGCAGGGTTTTTCCGCTAGCTAAGCCGTCAACCAGACTGCCCCGCACCTCGTGCTGGTCCAGAAAAATCCCAGTCATCAGACCATCATTCATGAAGACTTGATAGCGCACGCCATTCTCCAAAACCGTAAAATAGGCTGGCGCTTCTGCTCCGTAGAGATGGCCAGACTCATAGTCCAAGCCCTTGAAGCGAATCTTCTCGTAAGCTCCAGCGACTTCAGGAAAGACCTGCTGGAATGCAGCCACTATCTGGTCCTTGATTGAAAAAACAAAGGAATTGTACCAAGAGAAAACGGCATATTCCTCATACAAATCAACTGTAAAACCGCCAAAACCGTCACCCTCTTGGTTAAAGAGGCGATAGGCTGTCGTATCCTCCGCATGACGATAATAAAAACGTTTGTCTTTGGCTTTTTCAAACAAGTGCTGAAAGAAGGCCGAATTCAGCTCTACCTTGGCATGGGAAATCAGCCAGCCAAGTCCCTTATTTTGCAAGGAGAGATAAGCCGTTCCCAAGAACTTCCCCTGCTGACTATGCAATTCCACACATTGATCGGTGAATGAAAGAGTTGGAAAATCATTCTTATCTAGAACTAAAATCCCTTTTCTCAACTTTTCCTCTGTCTGTTTATGAACAGTAAGTTTCTTCATAAGCATTATTATACCAAATATTGTGAAAATTCTCAAAGCATATTTATTATTTTTCAAATATTACTTGTTTTTAGTAGAAGAAATTTTCAACATTTTATATATTAAATATTTATTTTTATCAGGCGGCTTTTTGAGTAAGCTTCCCCTACTCACACTTTCCACTATCTATCATGAAACAAATCCTGTCTAATCTTAGGTATGTTTGCGAACAATCTTGAAGCTAGGAAATAATTGCCCTTATTAAATTACTTTACAAATAAAATAAACTAAACACTAAATCACCTCAATTTTTCCTCAACTTGAAAAATTGTGATATACTTAGAAAAAGAGAATTTTTAGGAAATAAGACAAGGAAGTATCTTTCTGTGAAAAAAATAACCAAGAATTTACTCAATTTTATGAGTACAAGGCTCGGTTTCGTCTTGAGCTTGCTCACGATTTATTGGTTAAAAACCATGTGGGCTTATACTGTTGATTTTAATTTAGATATTCAAGGAGCCTATCAGATTTTTCTGGCTCTGATTAACCCTTTCCCCATCGGCCTTTTACTGATTGGACTTGCTCTTTATATCAAGCCGACTAAGCTTTTTTATTGTGTCAGCACGGCTATCTACATCATGCTCTTTGTCTGGTTGGTCTCAAACTCCATCTACTACCGTGAGTTTACCGACTTTGTGACAGTCAATACTATGTTGGCTTCCAGCAAGGTGTCTGCAGGCCTCGGGGCAGCAGCCATGGAGCTCTTCCGCCCTTGGGATGCTATCTATATCATTGATTTCCCAATTCTAGGCTGGCTTTTTTATAAAAAATATATCCGCTTGGATCATCGTAGGTTTAATTTCCGCGCCAGCTTTGCTGTAACGTCCCTATCAGCGATGCTCTTTTCGGCCAATCTTTTCCTAGCAGAAATTGATCGTCCTGAGCTCCTGACACGCGGATTTTTCAAATTACTATGTCGTTCGCGCTCTTGGTCTTCCTGCCTTTCTCGGCTACAGTGCTAATCAAACCTATGCTGCTAATAAAGAGCGTTCCAAAGCCTCTGCCAAGGATCTAGAACCCGTTCAACAATATATCCAAACTCACTATGCCGAGCCAAACTCTGAATACTACGGCATTGCCAAAGGTCGCAATGTTATCTATGTCCATCTAGAAAGCTTCCAGCAGTTTCTGATTGATTATAAACTGCAGATGGAGGGCAAGGAATATGAAGTTACGCCTTTCCTTAACTCCCTTTACCACTCCAACTCAACTTTAGCCTTTTCAAACATCTTTAACCAGGTCAAGGCTGGGAAGACTTCCGATGCTGAGACCATGATTGAAACAGGCCTCTTTGGTCTCAACCAAGGCTCCTTCATGGTCAACTACGGCGGTACCAATACCCAACAGGCAGCACCTTTTATCTTATCAAAAACGGAGATTATACATCTGCCGTTTTCCATGGAAATACAGGTAGCTTCTGGAATCGCAACACAGCCTACAAGCAATGGGGTTATAACTATTTCTTCGATGCGTCTTACTTTACCAAGCAAGACGAGACCAACTCCTTCCAGTATGGCTTGAACGATAAGATTATGTTCAAAGATTCCATCAAATATCTGGAACATTTGCAGCAGCCTTTCTATGCCAAATACATCACCGTCTCTAATCACTATCCTTATACGACCAGCTTGATTGGCGATGAGATTGGTTTCCCACTGGCAGATACCAAAGACGAAACCATTAATGGCTACTTTGCGACTGCAAATTACCTCGACTCAGCTGTCAAAGCCTTCTTTGACTACCTGAAAGAAGCTGGTCTGTATGAAAATTCAATTATCGTCCTCTACGGCGACCACTATGGAATTTCTAATTCTCGTAATCCAGCTTTGGCACCTTTGATCAATAAAAATTCTGAGACATGGTCTAGTTATGACAATGCCATGTTGCAGAGAGTGCCATACATGGTCGTGATACCTGGGATGGAAAAAGGAAAAATTATCGATACCTTTGGCGGACAAATCGATATGCTGCCAACTTTAGAGCATTTATTGGGAATTGACTCCAAAAATTACCTTCAAGTCGGGCAAGACCTCCTCTCACCTCAGCACCAGCAAATCGTGGCCTTCCGCTCAACCAATAACTTTGTAACACCAAAATACACAAGTTATAGCGGCCGCATTTACAACACACAAACTGGTGAGGAGATCACTCTGCCAGACGAGTCAACAACAGCTGAACTAGAAGCTATCCGAACAGCCGCAAATACACAGCTGAAGATGAGTGATGCTATTCAGACGGGGGATCTATTCCGCTTTTATACGGGCAATAACCTAGGAAAAGTCAATCCTGATGATTACAACTACATCAACTCTTTGAAAGCCCTCAAGGCCATTGAGAAAGAAAAAGGTGATCAATCGACTAGCCTTTATTCAAAACGTGGCGGTGTATCCTCTGTGGATCTCTTTAATTCACCAAGTTATCGAGCACTTCACCCCGAACAATTTCACTCTAGCACTAGCAGCGAAGAGGGAACTAGCGGAGAGTCCTCCAGCTCTTCTAGCTCCTCCAGTTCGAGTGCTAGTCCCTAATATCTATGAGACTACTCAACTCTTCCTAAAGCATTGAAAATGTTTTGGGGAGAGTTTTTATTTTTGAAGCACAAAAAAAGATTGAAAACTTGAGCTACAAAACCTGTCTTCAATCTTTTCTTAACTTTACTCATATTATGCAATCACTTCAAAAACGGAAGCAGTCAGATTTTCAACATAGAAGGGTCTCTTATGACGACTATTTCCGACCAATAAACGGAGGTGATCCGCATTCTCAAGGTAATAGGGTAGGCCACTTGCATTAAAAATGATTTCATAATGTTTTTCATCTTTAATCTCAAAAATGACGATACCACTGCCAGCAAAGGCTTCTCTTACAAAGACATGTTTGTAAATCTCTTCATAGGTTTGATAAGAAAATTCCTTCTGACTTGTCTTTAAGCGAATGATTTGCTTGATATAGTCAATACTCTCCTGATGTTGGCTGATCAATTCCCAATTCACTTGGTTGACAGCATCGGGAGCATTATAGCTATTCATTGCTCTGTCACGATCGCTAGGCAGGACTTGGCCCTCTTCGCCTGTACCTACTAGTTTCGTGCGGGAAAATTCTTGTCCCAATTCCATAAATGCCATTCCCTGCATTAGCAAGTTCATAGCTGTTGCCAGCTCAATTCTTTTGGTCCGAATGACCTCATCATCATCTGGGTGTAAGTCAACCAGCAAGTCATGCAGGTTGAAATTATCATGCGCCTCCACATAATTAAGAACCTGAGTTGGTGTCAAGTAGGAGCCTAACTCACTGCTACCCAGAATGGCTTTGGCTATGATATCCTCAGTCGCTTGTCCGCTCACATAACCAGCTTTCAGGCCACCGTAGACTTCAGCACCTTTCACTGCATCACGCTGGGTATCATTGAAGAAGCCAATTCGTGGCAGTTGATATGCATTGTCTTTCTTAGCCTTGTCCTCTGGCATCAGGCCTGTTCCCATATCCCAACCTTCACCATAAAGCAAATCCGTGGATCAATTTTGTCCATTTCTTCTCGGATGATATTCATGGTGGTGACATCATGGATTCCCATCAGATCAAAACGGAAGCCATCCACATTGAATTCTTCTACCCAGTAGCGAAGGGAATCAATCATGAATTTGCGGAACATTTCATGCCCACTGGCCGTCTCACTGCCGACACCTGTACCATTTTGGAAAGAACCGTTGGGATTCATTCGGTAGTAATAATCGGGAACTGTTGATTGAAAAGCGGAGTCAAAGGTGGAATAAATATGATTGTAAACCACATCTAAGGTCACAGAAATCCCTGCATCGTGGTAAGCCTGAATCATGGTTTTCAAATCTCGGATAGCCTGACCCGGATCATCTGGATTGGAAGAAAAACTGGTTTCTGGTGCATTATAGTTCTGTGGATCATAGCCCCAGTTATAAGTAACTTGGCCATTTTGGTCATAGTCCTTATGTCGGTCAGAAACCGGCTGGAGCTGCACCACATTGATACCTAGATTGCGAATATAATCGAAAGTGGTCTGGTCTCCCTGGCTATTTCTAGTGCCGCTTTGACATGCCCCCAAAAAAGTCCCTCGCAAATGTTCTGAGACACCGGAACTAGGCGATTTGCTAATATCGCGGATATGCATCTCATAGATGACCGCCTGATTTGGGTTATCTAAACGCCAGTTTGCCTCCTTGCCTTGACATACCTTAAAACCAGCAACAGTCTTGTCCTGTTCGGCAACAATAGCTGAGCGCTTGCCATCTGGACTGGTAGCGATTGTATAAGGATCGCGCGTCAAAAAATGCTGGTTTTCAAAATGAACATGATACTGGTAGGCCTTGCCAGCTAAATCTTCTGGCACTTCCACCGACCAAACTCCGATTGTATTTTTAGCATGATCGTGCGAGTAAATCTCTCCCTTTTCCATAGGGAATTCATTATAAACAGCTGCTTGATTATCAGAAGTTTCATAAAGGACCAAGTCCACCCTTTTGGCTGTCGGAGCCCAAACTTTAAATTCATTTACTTGCCCCTGCAGACGATGCCCAAGCCAACCTTGGTAGCCCCAGCATTCATCAAAATAATCTGAGCGCATAGCCACATCGAAATTATGAGGACGTCTCCGCGAATATTGGTGGCTCGTCGTCGCCGCTTGCAAGGAATAGTAAACCTGATGATCTCCTTCAATCAACCAAACCTCTGTGGGCAAATGAACTGGTAATAAATCAATGTGGTAGTCGCAAGATTGGCTGGACCAGTCTGAACGCTTGACAATCACATGAGCCTGACTGAGAGGCTCCCAACTTTCAAAAGATAATTCTCCCTGAATACCAAAATAATCTAGTTTAGAAAAAGGTGCTTCTTTTCCCCACTGATCCGTCTGCCACTGCCACAAATCATAAGAAAAGTAATCTCCCTTAGGATTGTGGTAATGGACAATGACTTTATAGTCTAGCATTTTCATTTATCTCTTCATTCTAATTTTTCTAAGGAAAGAGCGCTCTCATCGATTTCATCTATATTGGCGAAAAACTCCAGATGATTGTGCAAAACTTCCAATTCTACTGGTGTATCTCCTCCGTACTCACCGTCCAGATTCAACATAAAAGGGGCTTTTTTATCCAATACTTCTAGCTTCAATTTGCTGGTTTTCAGATATTCAACATTGGCATCCGTCACATGTTGACCACCATTGATTGCTTGTATGATGAGACTAAGCATATCAAACAACTTAGCTGTTTTTACAAGAATCAAGGTGAAATTTCCATCGTCCAGTTTTGTATCTGGCGCTAGTTTTTCAAAGCCTCCGATAGAATTAGTCAAGGCTGCAAAAACAAGCGAAATCTTGCCCTCAAAAAAACACCATGGTCATGCTCAATCCGTACCTTACGCGATTTGGAGCGTGGCAGCATTTTGGCTCCTTCAGCTACATAAGCCAGATAGCCTAGACGGGTCTTGACTTCACTAGGGACACTATAAGTCAGCTCAGTCAGCGTACCAGCGGCAGCAATGTTAATAAAGTATTTGCTGCCATAAGCCCGGCCGATATCCATCTGAATCGTCTGGTTTTTTTCTCGATAATACGAGCTGCAGCCACTGGATCTCCCATGGGAATTTTTCAAGGCACGCGCATAATCATTGGTCGTACCAGTTGGGATGAAAGCCAGCTTGGGGCGCACATCTAGACCCGCAACTCCATTCACTACTTCATTGATAGTACCGTCTCCACCGGCTGCTATGACCAAATCAAAACCTGCCTTTTGCTGCTCTTTCAGCTTCTCGCTGAGCAGAGAAAGGCTCTGGAGTCGTCTGGTAGGCACTGGTCTCATAGCCAACATCTTCCAAGACATCCAAGACTTCGGCAATATTTTTTTTGATAATTTCCTGCCCAGAAGTTGGGTTATAAATCAATCTTGCTTTTTTTATTTTATTTTCCATACTCAGCCTCACAAGCTATCTAGCCAGTCCTCGTCTCGAATCTCGATCCCAAGTTCTTGAGCTTTGGTTAGTTTGCTGCCTGCATCGCTACCTGCCACCACCAAATCTGTCTTTTTAGACACACTTCCAGCGACATTTGCACCCAAGCTCAGCAATTTTTCTTTAGCTTGATTCCGTGTTAATTTTTGTAATTTTCCGGTCAATACGACTGTTTTGCCAGTGAGAGCGGCATCGGCTGCCACTTTCTCCCCTAGATAGTCTAGGTTAACACCAGCTTCTTGTAATTCTTGCAGCAGAAGCTGACTGCCTTCCTGCTCAAAGTAAGAATGCAGACTCTGAGCGATAACTGTCCCCAAGCTGTCAATAGAGGAAATTTCCTCTTGACTTGCCTGAGACAGCTTGATCATATCGTGGAATTTCTCCATCAAAATCCGACTAGCCTTGCTTCCCACGTGACGGATTCCCAGACCAAAAAGCAATTTCTCTGCTGAGTTTTCCTTGGAAGCTTGAATGGCAGTATACAATTTATTCGCTGATTTTTCCTTAAAGCCGTCCAAGGTCAGCAAATCTTCTACAGAAAGTCGGTAAATTCCAGCCACATCCTTGACCAAGTCCTTATCAAAGACCTTTTCGACCACTGCTGGACCAAGGCCAGTAATATTCATGGCATCTCGGCTGGCAAAGTGGATCAATCCTTCCTTGATCTGAGCTGGACAAAGCGGGTTGATGCAGCGCAGAGCCACTTCGTCCTCGAAATGCACCAGCTCGCTCTCACAGCTCGGACAGTGACTTGGTATTTCCAAAGCCTCTTCTGAGACCCGCTTGGATTCTACTACGCGCAAGACAGCAGGAATAATATCTCCCGCCTTATAGACGATAACTGTGTCTTTCTGACGAATATCCTTCTCCGCAATATAATCCACATTGTGCAAGGTTGCTCGGCTAACAGTCGTCCCCGCCAGCTGAACCGGCGTCAAGTTCGCCGTTGGAGTCACAACTCCCGTCCGACCAACTGTCCAGTCAACAGACAGAAGCTGGGCTTCCTTTTCCTCAGCTGGAAACTTATAAGCAATGGCCCACTTGGGTGCCTTGACAGTAAAGCCAAGCTCCTCTTGCACCGCCAAGTCATTGACCTTGATAACGATACCGTCGATCTCATAAGGCAGACTATCCCGCTCCTCAGCAATCTTTCGATAAACTCCCAAACGCCATCAATCGAATCCGCTAGAAAATGAATCGGATTAACTGAGAAGCCCAAAGATGCCAGCTTGTTCAAAACTGCTTCTTGGCTGCCAGCCTGAGTCGGACTGGCTTCTTGGTAGAGGAAGGTCGCTAGATTACGCTTGGCCACAACTGCTGTATCCAACTGCCGCAAGGTTCCTGCTGCCGCATTGCGGGGATTGGCAAACTCAGGCTCACCATTCTCCTGCCGCAGCTGATTGACCGCATCAAAGGAAGCCTTGGGCATGTAGCACTCTCCGCGAACCGTAATGTCTAGCGGTTCTTTCAAGGTCAGAGGAATATCCTTAACCCGCTTGAGATTTTCCGTGATGTTTTCACCAACAGAGCCATCCCCCCGAGTCGCTCCTGCCACCAAGATTCCCTTTTCATAGGTCAGGGAAATAGAAAGCCCATCAATCTTGAGTTCACAAATATAGGAAACCTGAGGAAATTCCTTGCGGATTCGCTGGTCAAAAGCCATTAATTCTTCACGTGAAAAAGCATCCTGCAAACTAAAGAGAGGATACTGGTGTGGATATTTTTCAAATCCTTCTAAAATCTTCCCACCCACCCGATGGGTCGGGCTATCAGGTAGGATATCAGTTGGGTACTTTTCTTCTAACTCCACTAGCTCACGATAGAGTCTGTCATACTCGCTGTCCGATACACTTGGCCTGTCTGCCGTATAGTATTCATGGGCGTATCGGTTAAGCAATTTGACTAATTCTGACATTCTTTCTTTCATACTTCTATTTTATCACAAATACACAAAATCTTCCTCTATTTATTTCCAATTATTCCTAAAAAACAAAAGGAGAGAAAAGAGAGTGGGACAGAAATCGGTAATTCGTTAGAATTCGATTTCGTCGTCCCACCTCCGCACAGTTGAGTAGGGCTGTAAAAGCTGATGAAATCAGCCTAGTAGAGCCCACTCAACCACTGCGTCTTGCCCGACAATCCAAAGATAATTGAGAGGCTAGGATTTTTGTCCCAGCCTCTCTGTCTATTTTATCTTGTCAAATCAAGTTGTCTAGCAATAAGGTTAATAATCATAGCTCCAACAATCAAAGAAGCAAATTCTCCAATGGCCGCTGTGAACCAAGTCAAAAAGAAAGGCAAGCCTTGTAAGAAATACAACTCTGCCGCAATCGTCACCATCGAAATAGAGAAGAAAATGGCAAAATAGAAATGATCCAAGCGAAGCAAATCTTTAATCAAGTACTGATTCTTATAGCGGCTGAAAAGGTAGACACCTAATGATAGGAAAACTAAAGTTGACCAACCACCAACAAAGACATCAATGATTCCAAAGCTATAGAGATTGGCAATCATACAGCCAATGGTCACTCCCAGAATGTATTTACGATTGTAAAAGGCCATAAAGTTCATCATTTCAGAAATTCTGAACTGATAAGCACCGTAACTAATCGCATTTAAGGGAGGCGTGACGGTTAGGGCTACATAAATTGCAGCAACGATGGCAATGTGTGTTAAATCACGAACTGATAAACTTTCTTGTTTCATGTTTTCTCCTTTAGCGCATGAGCGCGTGTAATATGCTTGGCGAAAGAAGTTAAGCGCCAAGGGTTGCCTCAGACGGAAAAGCTATCTCCTTCAAATCGACAACTTCACTAGTATAGCATAAATCCTAGAAATGTGATAGACTATGCTTATGAAAACTTTGATTAAAAAATTCTTTGACAATGAGGTTCTATCCTACCTCTTCTTTGGTGTGGCAACCACTCTTGTCTCTGTCGTCAGTCGGATGCTCTGCTATGAACTGACAGGAAACGAACTACTAGCTACGATAATCGGTGATATTCTGGGGATTCTATTTGCCTTTGTGACCAACGATACCATCGTTTTCAAGCAGAAAAGAAAAGGCTGGCCAGTACGATTGGTCAAATTTTTCACAGCCCGCTTGGCTACTATGGCCTTGAATTTACTGCTAACCTTTATCTTTGTCACTAGCTTCCCGCAGATTATCGGTCAATTTGTCCACAACGATATTAAGATGGTCAACACCATTGAAACTTTAATTGCTCAAGTGCTGATTATCGTTCTCAACTACGTCTTCAGCAAGATTTGTCTTTAAAAATAAGGCAAGATAAGAATAGAGCAGCCTATTTCCCCAAACAAAAACATCTGGACCAGATATTTCTGATCCAGATATTTTTATTTTTAGACTTCCAAGCTGGGATTTTCAGCTGTCAGGTGGGTAATATCACCCTTAACCCCAAAATAGTCCTCAATCAGAGTCTGAAGTTCTGTCATAGCTGCTTGGGCACGCGCTGCCTGCTCTCCATTGATGGCCTCGATAACCAAGATGGCGTCCTTGGTCTCTTCTGTCAGCATGGTTCGTTGCGCTTCTCGCCAGTTAAGACAACGGCAGACCGCTCCCTCTTCATCATAGTAGATGATTTCTTCCGGTAAAGCTGGAGCATCAGTCTCAGCTCCCAGTGGGAAAAATGCTTCGCCGCCCTTGGCTTTTCCTAGATAAAGGCCACCGACAATCTTGTCCAAATCCTCACCGCCACAAGGAACAGCATAAGAGAGGGAAACACTATTATAAATATCGACTAAAGGATTGATTGGGTTGAATTCCCGCCCCTGACTAACCCGCTTGAGTAGGGCTTCGATAGAGGAACGCGCTCCTTTTTTGGTCTTGAATTGGCTGAAAGCCTGCCGCCACTCCTGAATGACCTCATTCTGAGTGAAATTCTCATCTGGAATAAAGTCTGCAGCTCGCTTTGCGCCCTTTTCCAGCAGGGATTTGAAGTAAGGATCCTTGCTTTCATCCACACTATTATCCAGTCCCTTGACCACTAAAACACTAATCTGAGCTTCCGGAAACAGAGCCCAAAATTCATTTTCAACTGTAATTTTCATGTTCTACCTCAATAATTTCTTTTCTGACCTTTTTTGACCAGCTCCCAGTCCTTGGTAATATTCTCTCGGACGCGAACCAGCAACTTCTCTAGCTCTTTCCGCTCGTTTTCTGAAAAATTTTCCAACGAAACCTGCTCCGAATATTCGTTTTCCGCTAGGATAAAAGGATAAAGTGTTGCCCCCTTCTCAGTGACGAACCATTCCTTGTTCTTGCGGTTATTGGCTGCTGGCCGCTGTTCCAATAAACCTTTACTTTCTAGCTTCTTGACTGAACGAGCCACCGTTGAGCGATCCACCTTGAGCAAGTCTGACAGCTCCTCCTGAATAATCCCAGGATTCTCCGCAATCCGCACCAGATAGAGATACTGCCCCCGCGCCAAATCTATGTCACGAAACTCAATATTAGCGATGGAATCCAAAGCCCGAGCAATGATTCCAATCTCACGTAAAATTGACATACCTCCTCCTTCTGAAGATAGTATAACAGATTTTTATTGCAAATGCAATAAAATTATTTAGAAATACTTATCTTAAAAAATTCTATATAGAACTAAACCTCCGCACAGAAGTCTTTCTGCCTTTCCCTTATCCGCACCATCAAAAAGAGGCTAGGAAAAAGTCTTAGCCTCAATTTTTGTTAGAAATAGATATTGGGAAGGTTAGCTGATTGCTTGTTAAGCGACCTCTTGATATATTTTGATAAAGATCAGTACAATCACTAGCTAGATTCTCTCGAGTATAGTCTTCACTTTTAAAATCCATTAGCACAGCCTTATTGCTCACATCATGTAATACTACCATATCAAATCGGCATGTGAAGAGCATAGAAAAACCACCTGAAGTCAACTCAGGTGGAAAGTTCGGGGTAGATATTTATTTACTAATGCCTCGTTGCTTCTTAACATGTTCCTTATACATTTTTGACTTTTTCCCATACCATTCTTCAATGGTATAGCCATATTCCTCACGGTATTTCTCTTGGTTTTTATTGACTGCATTAAGATTAAATAGTGAAGAGAATGTTGATTTACTCAATGATATTAAGATAATAATGAGAAAGATTGGAGCAATGGGTAATATAGCCAAAAGTAAATGAGCAAGTAAATTTTTAAACCCTGAAATAAGGATACCCGCAATAAAATTTATAAACCATAAAGCCAAGATAACATTTGTATATTTCTTTATTTTTCTCCTTGTCAATATCAAAAAAACTCTAGTATATGACTTTGTTATGAGACTATAAATAATATAGACAACTGCTACGGAATAAGCTAGCCAATAAATAATCCGAATGATTAAAAAAAGGAACAAAAGAATTGCAAGCCTAAAATTAGTCCAAAAAAATGCTTAAATGAATAAGAGTGAATAAGACGAGTAAATTGAGTATATAAGCATAAATTCTATTTCTTTTTTTGAAATGATATACATAATCATATACATCGCCCAATAAACAAAAAATGAAATACCAAAAACTTTTTCTGGGATGATTAGTTGATACTCTAATTCAGTAAGCGGCTGCAAAAAAGTTATACTATTCTTACTCATATATGTTCCGAAACTAATCGCAAGATAAGGTGCAAGTATACATAAACCAAGAAATAATGGCATTACGAAAATCATTACTAATATATTCCATCCTCGCGTTGTTTCTAGTGCTTCATTAATATCTTTTTGCTTTTCTTCCATTTATTTTCTCCTATTATCCAAACAAGGATGAGGCCGCCTTCAGACCACCATTGAAAAAATCAGAAACATTCTTGCCCACACTTTTGACGGTCTCCAAGCCCTGGTGGATTCCATTTCCGATAGACTCCACTCCTGATTCTACCACGTCCACAGCACCATAAGCAAAATTTTTAATTCCGTCATAAAGAAAGTAGAAATATTGTTTATCAACCTTTATCTCTTCTTAGACTTCTTCACATGTTCCTTATACATTTTTGACTTTTTCCCGTACCATTCTTCGATGGTATATCCATACTCTTCACGGTATTTCTCTTGATTTTTATTGACTGCATTCAAGTTCTCTAGCGTTACTAAATAGGATTTAAGAAATGAAACCATAAAAAGGCCAAATAAAATAGGTGAAATTGGCAATAAAGCAAGCAAGAGGTGCGCAAGGAAATGATTAAGCCCGTGGGTAAAGAGATTGATGCCAGACATCAACAACCATAAGAACAAAAATAACATTCAAAAAATTTTTTTAATATTTAGAGAAGCAAAAAAAATCTTTTCTAGCGCGCTGCTTTGTTACAAAAAAATATAGATAAAAGTAAATCAGTGATAAGACAAAACCTATCCAGTAAACGATACGAATTGCAACTAGAGGGATAAAATACAAGTTGGCTATAAACCAACTATAATAAAAAAATCACAAATAGAATCAACTGAAGAATCTGAGTCAATAAATAAGCTTTAATGCGATTTCTTTTGGAAATAATATAAAAACTAATAAAACAGAGCAAACTAAACAAGAATAGAAAACCAAAGAAACTATCTGGGGGAATGAGCCCTTTTTCCACTGATGTTAACTGTGTAACCATTGAGGTCAGTGGTATAGCTGGGTCATGCCCAGCTTCACTAGCCAATCGGAGCACTCCCTTTGGAAAGTATGAGCCCCAAATAAGCAAAAACACATACAAAGGCATTGCGAAAATCATTAATAATGGATTCCATTTACGTGTTGTTTCTAGTGCATCATTAATATCTTTTTGTATCTTATCCATTTATTTTCTCCTATTTGTTCAGGTTACATTGTAAGAGGAGGCACCATCGCCATAAAAATCGAGTGAGTAAATCAGCATTGACTAAACTTCCTGATCCAGCGACTCTTTGTATCTTTTCGACTCTTTCCCATACCAGTCTTCTATGGAGTAGTCAGATAACTGGCGGTAATCTTCCAAATATTTTTTGAGATAGTAGCCTTGAAAATTGTTCACACTTAAAACATACTGAAAGTAAAGGAAGGGGACAAATATTATTGGATTAATGGCTACAAAAATTGAACGAAAGGTATCATTTTGCTGAATAAGATCCGAGTTTGGGAAAAAGATACGGAAAATAACTATTAGGAATAGGATAAGCCCTCCGTACCTTTTTGCAAATACAACAAAACGGTCGAGAAAATCCGCTCCTCTATTTGAGTAAGTAGACTCTTGATACAAAATTTCGAGCGTATTCTTCTGAAAATTTTGAAATAGTCTAATAAAGTACAAAATAAAAGCAACCGTATATAATGCGCCAGATAAAATCATTCCTATTATCGTTCCTGCTCCAGCTATACCTATTACTAGACTTTGCAAACAAAGAAGAAAATTCATAAAACCAACCCATTTATTAAAGTAATAATAGGATAGTATTGACTGATTTTTTATTTTGGTTAGATCAATTATATAACCAACAAAACCCTACAAATCCTAATCCAAAAAACGCACCATTTATGAGGCCTACTTTCATAAATAAAAACTGCAGATTTTGAGAATCAACCCAAATACTAAAAAGAAAGATTAGGAATAGGATAAATTGCATTGTAATAATTCCTAAAAGCTTTCCTTCATAACCTTTTTCATTGAAATCCTCAAATGAAGTTTTGATATACTGATCTGTTACTAAATTCATACTTTCCTCTAACGAGGCATTAAAAATTGTTTGTTTCATATTTCACCTATTATATATCTGTATCCTTATTTGCTTGTCCTTCATCATCAAATCTCAGAATAAGCTCACCACTGCGGCTTTCAAAGTGCGATACGAAACGACTTTGGATGCTTGCATTGAGGACGGCACCGACGATTAGCACCTTGGCAATCAGGATAAACCAAAACATGATAATCACAACTACCACTGAGCCGACAAAACGCACATCTAAAAAGCGATCTAGATAGGCTTCAATATAAACAGTAAAAAGGTTCATGAGGCTATAAATGATAACAAGAACCAAGGTCGCACCTGGTAGCACATAGCGGATTTTGGGAATCTTCACATTGGGTAAAGAAAAATAAAGCAGAATCAGCGAAAGAAAGAGCATCAGATAAATCGTAGGCTCTGTCATGGTCAGCAACTGCTGGTAGAGGCCACGGTCAAACTGCCAGAAATTATAAAGAATCCCAACCAGCATTCGACCGAATAGGGTCAAACCGAGCGACAAGCCTAGTAGAACTTGCAAACCTAGACTCATGATAAAAGCAAAGATTCGCTCCCAGATAAGGCCCCGCCCTTGCTTCGTACCATAGCATTTATTAAAGCCTTTTGTAGAAAAGTCATGCTCTGGGAAAAAGTCCAAAGGGCAGATAAGATAGAAATACTCAGCAAACCTGTCGATGGCTTGGTTAGCACATCGCGGACAACCTTGGCGATCGTCAGATACAATGACTCTGGCAGTAAGTCTTTCAGCGCAACCAAGAGCTCATCTGGCCGAATTTGAAAATAGGGCAGAGTATTTGCCGCAATCAATAACAAGGGAAAAATCGAAATCAGAAAATAGTAGGCCACAGCAATACTGGTAATATCTGCCTCCGATGCCTGATAAAAATGGAAAAAAGCTCTGAGAAATTCATTTTCTCTCATCTTCTTGATGAATCCTGTCACATCTCTCTCCTATTCAAAAAGGCTGGGACAAGCCCAGCCCTCTATGCTTAATAAGTCCCTTCTTCTCCCTGGCTGGTTAGAATCACAGGACCATCTTTGGTAATGACAAATTGATGCTCATATTGGCAAGAAAGACCGCCATCTAGGGTTTTATGCGCCCAACCGGTTTCAAAGTCCGTATCAATTTCCCATGTACCTGTATTGATCATTGGCTCGACAGTCAGAACCATTCCCTCCCGCAGGCGCAAACCGCGTCCTGCACGTCCGTAATGCGGCACCATTGGCTCTTCATGCATGGTTGGGCCAACTCCGTGACCAACCAAATCACGCACCACTCCGTAGCCATGGCTTTCAGCATATTCTTGAATGGCTGCACCAATGTCTCCAATGCGATTGCCAACTTTGCAGCTGCAATTCCTCGGTAGAGACATTCCTTGGTCACATCCATGAGCTGCTGCGCTTCTGGACTAATCTTACCAACTGCATAAGCCCAGCAAGAATCTGCGACACCGCCACGGAAGTTTTCTGTGTATTGCTTCATCTGCTCAACATTGTCAAAATCCAGCTTGGAGACATCCAGCTCAGCCTTGTCTACTAAACCGACAACCATGTCTACACAGATGATATCACCTTCTACCAATTTTTGATGGCGAGGAAAGGCATGGGCCACCTCATCATTGAGGGAACAACAAGTCGCATAAGGATAATCCATAACGCTGCCCTCTACGCCAATCTGAAGGGGCAAAGCATTGTCTTCTTTACAGCGCTTGCGGACATATTCTTCAATGTCCCACATGTCAATACCTGGCTTAATCAAGTCTCTCAGACCGATATGAACAGAAGCCAGAAAATCTCCGCTCTTGTCCATTAAATCAATTTCACGTTGTGATTTATAGTAATCATTATAACCTCTTTACTAATTAATTTTTACAGTAATCGTCGCTTTGGCAACGAATAGCAAATCTAAGTAGATATCATAGTCAATCACTGCTGTTCGCCGCGTTTGATGGATAATGCGGGGCCGAATCTGCAGGACATCATCAATCTGAACTGCTTGAAAGAAATGAATCATCATCTGATCGACGATTAAGCTGCGGCCACTCCTTGTCATCAACTGCTGCGTAATCCGAGTGATAATTTCCGTCAGGACACCATTAGCCAAGACCCTATTTTGCTCCAGCATGAAAGGCTCGACAGTGAAAGAAAAAATATCCTCTTGCCTATGAAGTTTCTGGCCCACCTGCTCGCTGAAGGTCGGCAAACTGGAAATCTGAGAGCGACTCATTTTCTCCATAATATCCCGACGAGTAATCACCCCAAGGAGGGTCTGATTGCCACGTACCACCGGAATCATTTCAAAATCCTCTGCAATCATGCGCTGACTGATATTGGCAATATTCGCCGACAGTCCAGTCATGAAGATCGTGCGAGTCATCACCTTGTCCAAAGTAGTCAAAGGAGACTTATCTCCCGCATCCCGCATGGTCACGACACCAACCAACATTTGATGCTGATTAACGACTGGAAAACGACTGGTCCGATTACGACGAACCAAGTCCAGATAGTCACGAACGGTATCTGTGTCATGCAAGAAACCATATTCGTGACTAGCTCTATAAACCTGCTCTACTGTTAAAATATCTGTTTTAATCTGGATATTGGATAGGGCACGGTTAATCATGGTCGCCACGGTATAGGTATCGTGCTTGGTTCTTAGGACGGGAATTTCAATACGATTGGCCAGTTTTAAAACCTCTGGATCGACTTCAAAACCTCCCGTTACCAGCACGGCATTCTCATTTTCAAGAGCCAAAATCTGAATCTGCGTCCGATCCCCGACAATCAGAAGACCGCCTTCGTTTAAGTAACGTAGAATATTTGCTCGGTCATCGCTCCGATTGAGAACTTGTTAAATTCTTTTTCTAGTCCTTTTTCACCGGCAAGCACCTCTGAGCCAGTAATATCAGCAATCTCCTTATAAGTCAGATGCTCTAAAACAACTTTTTTCGACTTGACTCGGACAGTCCCACTTCTAGGCCTGGTCTCGACAATTCCTCTATTTTCAGCTTCCTTGATCGCTCGGTAGGCAGTTCCGTCGCTGACACCCAAGTAATTTGAAATACTCCGAACGCTGACCCGCTTGCCAATTGGAAGATTTTCAAGATAAGCTAAAATTTCCTGGTGTTTACTCATTGAAATCTCCTTTTTCGTAGCGATATTCGGTATAATCTCGCATCCTTCTCGTGTAGCGATCGCTCCCCTTAAACTGACGGAAGAGCTTAAAACCAGCTTTCTGTGCAACTTTTTGACTAGCTAGATTCTCCTCATGCGTGATGATTGTTAGACGCTTAAAGTCGAATTTTGTGAAGGAAAGAGAAACCAATTCACGGACAACTTCAGTCATCAAGCCTTGTCCCCAATAGTCCTTCCTCAAAAAATATCCTAGCTCCGCTTCTTTTTTTATCTCATCCATTTTCTCAAATTTAATGGAACCAATCATTTCATTCGTTTCTTTATCACAAATTGCCCAAATTCCTAAAGGATTTTTCATAAAATAATTGGCGATGACATATTCACTTTCCTGCAAGCTACTTTCAGTCGGAAAAATAAACTCGGTATTGTCCGGATTGGAAGCAATTTTATAAAGGGATTCTGCATCTCCAAAAAGAATCGGCCGTAAAAACGAATGCTCCGTTTCAATAAAAGAAAAAGCTGCTAACTGTGTCCACAAATTCATATGCTTCCTCTATAAAAAATAAGCGATGAACGCTTATTCTTCGATGAGCTGGATGTCAGCACCCAGACTTCTTAATTTTTCAATAATATTGGAATAACCGCGTAAAATAAATTCAATATTGGTAATCTCTGTTCGGCCTTGAGCCATCAGACCAGCAATCACCAAGGCTGCACCTGCACGCAGATCCGTTGCTTTCACAGAAGCACCTTGTAGTTGATTTGGTCCTTCATAGACGATTTGATTGCTAGCGGTTGAGATTTTACCAGCCATTTTTGCCAATTCAGCGACATGATTGACCCGTTTCTCATAGATGGTATCAACGATTTTTCCATGACCATGAGCGGTCAGCAAGAGCGGAGTGATCGGTTGCTGCAAATCAGTGGCAAAACCAGGATAAGGCGAAGTCTTGATGTTAATAGCCTTTAAATCCTTCTGCTCTTCTACAAAGATGCTGTCTTCTGAAATGGTCATGCGCACACCCATTTCTTCTAGCTTAGCAATAAAACTTTCCAAATGTTCATAAAGAACATTATTGATCTGGACACCTTGTCCAATTGCTGCTGCCAAAGAAATATAGGTCCCAGCTTCAATCCGATCCGGAATAACCTGATGACGCGTTCCATGAAGGCTGTCCACACCTTCAATTGTGATAATGTCAGTCCCAGCCCCACGAATGTGCGCTCCCATATTATTAAGCAGCGTAGCTACATCGATGATTTCTGGCTCACGTGCCGCATTTTCAATCACCGTACGCCCCTCAGCCTTGACTGCGGCCAACATCGTATTAATCGTGGCACCGACACTAACGGTATCCATGTAAATAATAGCTCCAGCCAAGCGTTTGCCACCGGTTGACAATTTCATATAATTGCCTTCCATGGTCATATGAGCTCCCATCGCTTCAAAAGCTTTGAGATGGAGATCAATCGGACGAGGACCAAGGTCACAGCCTCCAGGAAGCCCAACTGTCGCTTCTCCAAAACGCCCTAGCAAACTTCCATAGAAATAGTAAGACGCTCGTAAACTATTGATTTTACCAGATGGCATCGGCATATTCTTGATGTTTCTAGGATCAACTTCTAAGCAATCGCCAGACCGCTTGACAGTCGCTCCCATGATTTCCATGATTTCGATGAGGCTATCCACATCCGAAATAGCCGGTACACCATCTAAAGTAACAATATTATCAGCTAAAATAATAGCTGGGATAAGGGCCACAACACTATTTTTAGCACCATTAATAGTCACCTCTCCTTTTAAAGGGCGACCACCATTAATTACAATTTTTTTCATGTTTTAAAATTTAGCTCTTTCACGGTATTACTCTTTATTATATCATAGTTTTATCCATTTTCCTAGACAAAAAAGCCCTCAGTTTAAACCGAGAGCTACTATTTTATTGCAAAGCCACTTGGAGAGCAGCTACCTTGTCTGTGCGTTCCCAAGGAAGATCGATATCTGTTCGACCCATATGACCGTAGGCAGCAGTTTGCCGATAGATTGGTCGTTTCAAATCCAACATTTGGATAATACCTGCTGGACGCAAATCAAAGATCTGGCGGACAGCGTTCTGAAGTCTGCTTTCAGAAACTAAGCCTGTTCCAAAAGTATCAATGCGAACGGAAACTGGATGAGCAACCCCAATGGCATAGGCCAACTGCACTTCTACTTTTTTAGCCAGACCAGCAGCTACGATATTTTTAGCGATATAACGAGCCGCGTAAGAGGCAGAGCGATCGACCTTAGTGGCATCCTTACCAGAGAAGGCACCACCGCCGTGGCGAGAATAGCCACCATAGGTATCCACAATAATCTTACGGCCTGTCAAACCAGAGTCCCCTTGTGGGCCACCAATAACAAAGCGTCCAGTAGGATTGATAAAGACCTTGGTCTGACCATCTAAGTATTCGCTTGGAATCACTTGAGCAATGACCTTTTGGATGATGTCCTGATGAATCTGTTCATTGCTGACTTCAGGATCATGCTGGGTAGAAATAACTACTGTATCCACGCGCACTGGACGGTCATTTTCATCATATTCGACTGTAACCTGAGATTTGGCATCTGGTCGTAGATAAGACAATTCACCTGACTTGCGCAGTTCTGCCAAACGACGCACCAGCTTGTGGCTAAGAGAAATAGGCAATGGCATGAGCTCTGGTGTTTCATCGACCGCAAAGCCAAACATAAGACCTTGGTCACCAGCCCCAATCAAATCCAGTGGATCCTTTGAGCATTTCCTCGAACCTCAAATGCTTCATTGACCCCTTGAGCAATATCTGGTGACTGTTCCACCAAAGATGGATGGACGCCAACTGTCTCTGCAGAAAAGCCATAATCTGTATTGGTGTAGCCAATCTCTGCAATGGTATCACGAACCACACGGTTTATATCTACATAAGCTGTGGTCGAAATTTCACCAAAAACATGAACCGAGCCTGTATAAACTGCTGTCTCAGCAGCCACATGGGCATCTGGATCCTGACTTAAAACAGCATCCAAAATAGCATCGGAAATTTGGTCTGCAATCTTATCAGGATGTCCCTCCGATACAGACTCAGACGTGAAAAGTTTACGTTCTGACATAGAAATGTCCCCCCTTAAATAAATTGTTATAGAGTTACAAAGCACTGATAGAAATAACTACCACCTTATCGGGACTATATAACTTTCTCATTATACCACTTTTCCCTAAAAAATTCAGAATTTTTTTAATAGAAAAAGCTATAATCAGAAACTATAGCTTTATTGCAATGATAAACTAAGGGCAGCTTGCTAACAACTCTTCAACTTCCGCCTTACCGATAGCATCACCAGCTTGGTCAAAAAGTCTGATAGCAGCCACAAAGTTGGTTCTTGCTGCTTGTAGATTTCCCAAAGCTTGAGCAATTTCACCTAAGCCACGGTAACTACACGCATGATTTATCACATCATCTGACTCCTTAGCATAGATATGCGCCTTTCGCATAAACTCCTAAGCTTGAGTCAATCGGCCTAATTTAAGATTTAGATAGCCTAGCTCATAGAGATTAACTGATTGACGATAATGGTCATCTGGGAAATACTTCGCTAGGAAAGCAGCTTCTTTTTCAATCCACTCTAAAGCTTGACAAAAATCTCCCGCAGATCCAGCAACATAACCTAGCTGATGATAAGCGATATGCTCATTTTCTCTATCACTTTCTTTCTGAGCCTGAATCAGATAAGCCTCTAAATTTGCAAAAGCGTTCTGATAATCCTGCCTTTCTACAGCTAGATAGGCCCGTAAATTCCAGCGGCTTAAGGAATCTTTTTCCAGCTGCTGCTCTAGTTCTTCGGCCTTATTTAACTGTCCTTCAAAGAAATATTGCCAAGCGGCTGCCAATTTATCATTCATCTACCTTCTCCTTTTACCTCCAGAACTTCTTGACTAAACCAAATCCGTCTGAGCGATAGCCTTCTTGACATCATCCAGCGGCAAATGAACCAATTCCACCTCTTTTTCCTTGTAGAGATACTGAGCATAGTCATCTATGCGATATTGGTTGATGTAGACCACGCGCTTGCAGCCGACCTGAAGCAGTTGTTTGGTACAGTTGAGACAAGGGAAATGAGTTACATAAGCCGTAAAGCCCTTAGGAACACCCCGCTCTGCTCCTTGCAAGATAGCATTGACCTCCGCATGCAAGGTCCGTACACAATGACCATCAATGACCAAACACTCATGATCAATACAGTGCTCCGTTCCTGAAACGGAGCCATTGTAGCCGGTTGATATGACCTTATTATCCTTGACTAAGACCGCTCCGACCTTGGCGCGTTTGCAGGTCGAACGATTGGCAATCAAAAGAGCCTGTGCTGCAAAGTATTCATCCCAAGCTAGCCGATTTGACATCATCATTCACTCCTCCATCCATTCTCACTATATTATACTAAAACACTTGGCGATTGTCACCCTAACAAGAAAAAGCTGAAACATTGTTTCAACTTTTTATCTTCTTATTTAGCAAGTTTAGCTTTAGCTGCGTCTGCAAGAGCTGTGAAAGCTGCTGCATCGTTAACAGCCAAGTCAGCCAACATTTTACGGTTCACTTCGATTTCAGCCAACTTCAAACCATGCATCAATTGTGAGTATGAAAGTCCGTTCAAACGAGCTGCCGCATTGATACGAGTGATCCAAAGTTTGCGGAAGTCACGTTTTTTCTGACGACGGTCACGGTATGCATAGTAGTAAGAGTTCATTACTTGCTCTTTTGCAGTACGGAACAAGATATGTTTTGCTCCATAGTAACCTTTAGCTAATTTTAAAATACGTTTACGGCGTTTGCGTGATACAACGCCACCTTTAACACGTGCCATTTATATTTCCTCCAATATTTCCTAGATAATCGTTACAGCAGCTCTTATTTCAGACCTGTAAGCATTGCTTTGATACGCTTGAAATCTCCTGCATGCACCATTCCTGCTTTGCGAAGATGACGGCGTTGTTTCTTAGTCTTTCCGTGGAAACGGTGAGAAGTGTAAGCACGGAAACGTTTCAAGCCACCAGAACCTGTACGTTTGAAACGTTTAGCTGATGCGCGGTGTGTTTTTTGTTTTGGCATAATGTTTTCTCCTTTTTCTATCTTTCTGACAATCTATTTTTTGTCAGGAATTGGCGCCATCTGCATGAACATCTGACGTCCATCCATCTTAGGCTTTTGCTCAATGATAGCAACATCCTGAGTCGCTTCAGCAAAATCTGCTAAAACTTTAGCCCCGATTTCTTTGTGGGTAATCATCCGGCCTTTGAAGCGGATAGATACCTTTATTTTATTTCCTTTTTCAAGGAACTTGCGTGCGTTGCGAAGTTTAGTGTCAAAGTCTCCCTTGTCGATGGTTGGACTGAGACGGACTTCCTTCACAGTAACAACACTTTGTTTCTTGCGTTGTTCTTTTTGTTTTTTCTGGTACTCAAATTTGAACTTACCGTAGTCCATAATTTTTGCAACAGGTGGTTTAGCTTGTGGCTGAATCAGGACCAAATCGACATTCGCTTCATCCGCAAGAGATTGCGCTTCGCTAAGCGGTTTAATACCTAATTGTTCGCCGTCAAGACCGATCAACCGAACTTCACGCACACGAATTTCATCATTGATGAATAAGTCTTGTTTTGCTATGGTTTTCACCTCTTTTTTTATTTTTAGAGAAAAACAAGTGCGGACCTGCTAACGCAAACCCGCACTACATGATAGTATTTCATCACTGAAACTGAATCCTGTAGAGCCAGACAACGTTAGTCGCAAGGCGAGAAGTTCTCACTTCTGCTTTTCTCAACTCTATTATCATACCAAGTTTCTTTTTATTTGTCAATGATTTTTTTCGCTTTTTCTTCAATAAATTTGACAACTTCCGCAATTCCAACGCCTGTCGTATCAAAATGGATGGCATCAGCCGCTGGTTTCAAAGGTGATACTTCGCGATGACTATCCTTGTAATCCCGCTCCGCTATTTCTTTTTTAAGAGTTTCCAAATCAGCTGGAATCCCCTTTTCGAGATTCTCTTTGTAGCGGCGCTCTGCTCTTTCCTCAACCGAAGCCACTAGAAAAATTTTCAGTTCCGCATTTGGTAAGACGACTGTTCCAATATCTCGTCCATCCATAACGATACAGCCTTGTGCGGCAATCAACTGCTGGAGGGTCACTAATTTTTCCCGAACCTGCGGAATGGCAGCAACCCAAGAAACATTGTTGGTCACTTCATTTTCTCGAATCGGATGAGTAACATCAACATCTCCTACAAACACTAGCTGCTCACCATTTTCAGAACGACCAAAACTAATCGAATAAGTCTCGAGCAAGGCTACGATCTCATCTACATCATTTTCAGTCAAATGATTTTGTAAAGCTAGGTAAGTGGCTGCACGGTACATGGCACCCGTATCCAAATAGGTATAATTAAAATCTTTGGCAATAATCTTTGCAACAGTGGATTTCCACTTGAAGCAGGTCCATCAATCGCAATCTGAATCTGTTTCATAACCCGCTCCTACTGAATCTTAACAATATCACCTGGGTTGGCATACCAAGAACCAGTAGACATGTGCGACGGATTTAATTGCTCCAATTTTGCAATAGAGATACCTGCACGCGCTGCAATCGCAGCTTCTCCTTCACCGGGCTGAACAGTCAAGGTACCTTCCGAAGACTGAGTTGGCTTTTCTTCTGATTCACTTGGTTGCTCTGATGGAGCTGGTTGTTCCGCACTGCTACTTGAAGATGCAGCTGCATTAGAAGTGCCATAAAATCCATCCATAACGGTCTTTTTATTACTTCCGCCAGTAGAGAGGTAGGCGAAAAAGAGTGCCATAGCAATAACCATCACTAGAAAAATAGCCGCTAATATGGTCAGCCAGCGATCAACTCGACTCGCCTGACTTTTCTTTCTGCGATTCAATTTCTCTGCTCCATTATCATATACATCTGCTTCCCATGGTTCTTTTTCCATGACTTCCTCCTTGAGTTTTTCTAAAAATCTTATTACAATATGAGTATGAAAGTTACACTCATTCCTGAACGTTGCATTGCTTGCGGACTCTGCCAGACCTACTCAGATCTCTTTGATTATCACGATAATGGCATTGTCAAATTTTATCAAGACGACCATCTCTTAGAGAAAGAGGTTGAGAGTCAGCCTGAAATTCTCGAGGCTATTAAAAACTGTCCAACCCGAGCTTTACTAAAAAACTAATTTTTCTTAGATTGGTCACCATAGTAGACCTCGAAATAATCTAGAAGAGTCAGATTGTCTACTAATTCCACTTCGCCTTTAAAATGCTCATTTAAAGCTAGGGCGTTGACAAAATATTTTTTTGGCCACTTCCGCATACAGAAGGTCCTGCTACGACTCTTCCCTGTAAAATGAAGGGTGATAGACGTCTTTGTCACCTCTAGCTTCTCAATCGTTGAAATATCAATCTTGATTGGCGTGAAAGGATTTGCCGTAATAATGCGCAAAATACCGTCATCATAAATCGTGAAATACCTATGCACACCGATAGCCAGTAAGACCATGAACAAAAAGAATGAAAAGAGGACAAGAGTCGGAACACTGGAACTTTCGTACATCAAGGCCAGTCCTATAAAAATCGGAATGACTGACAAAGACCAATAAATCACCAACACCGACATTTCTGGTTGCCAATGATAGCGGACTTTCCCAAAAATCTTTATCATATCTTCACCCCCTTACTATTAGTTTAGCATAAAATAATAAAAAATAGAATTGGTGAACCTATTCTATTTTTTATTTTGCTGGTACAGCAAAGAAATCCTTGGAAAGATATCCTTTTCCACCCACCATATCATACTCGATCAATTTCAAATCATCTGCAATTTCCTGAGCTGATGAATCCAGCGCCTTCTTGTCTACACTAGCTTTATGAAGAACCTCCGTCAATAAGGCGTAGTAAGGAGATACTTTCGAATTGGTCTGCTCAAGTAGCAGGGCTGAAAAATCACTAGAATTAACCAAAGGATAGTTCAACTTAGGTGTCTCATAATTGCTCCAGATAAAGTAATCGGTCAAATATTGATTTTCGGGATGATCCTTAAAAGCTGATTGAGGATATAGACCTGGCAAGTGATCACCATAAAAAACTACTGTTATCTTTTTATCAATTTTAGAAAGCTTATCTAGAAACTCCTTGGTCGCATTGTCTGTGTGGTAGAGCAAGCGAGTATAGTTTACTAACTTGTTATTTTCATCAGCTGTAAAACCCTCTCCTTGTGCCATAAGATTCGATGGTTCACTTTCTGACCAAGGTGCATGATTCTGCATTGTTATGACAGAAAAAAACTGATTTTGCTCTTTCTTCAAGTTATCTAATACTAGTTGATAAGAAGAAGCATCGCTATAATTTTCTCCCTGCCTATAAACAGATAATCCACTAGTTCCTAAAGAAATAAATTTATCATACCCTAATGTCTTATAAATAATATCTCTAGAATAATTCGTTGGAGAAGCTAAATGTATGGCAATACGATTATTCGATCCAAATTGATCACTGATTGCAGGAAATACATTCATTCTAGGAACAATTTCTGTATAGAGAACCGATATACTTGGTGAAAGATTATAGTATGGAAGTCCTGAAAGTGTTTGAAATTCCATATTTGCAGTTCCGCCACCGTAACCGTCTGATTGCATCAAGCCACTTGTCGTTCGTGATTTGATATCACGAATATTTGGAATCGGATTTGTTGTAATTGATATGCCTGAAAGCCTTTCAGGATCAGAAAAACTTTCACTCAAAACATAAACTACAGTTTGCTCGCTTATTAGGTTTGACCTATTACTATTTAGTGAATCTGCTAATTGTTTATACTTTTCTTCCAAAGAACGAATCTTAGACTGACTATAGCCATTCGGTTGTGTCATCACAGTCTCTGACATCTGCGAGAACCATACGAATGACAACGATCGTAATTGAGAATTAATCGTATTGCCATACCAAGTTAGATCATGGTAATTATTCAAAATAGAAATCACAGGTATATTTTCTGCAACTCTTCCATCTTTTTTAGACGAAAAGATTCCTGTAACTGTAGCAAAAAAACTGCAGATTAGTAAAATTAAAGCCAGTCTATGTTTGAAATTCTGGATTAATTTATTTGGTAAAATATATTTTCTAACAGCAAGATAGAATATTGTTACTATAGAAACGCTAAGTAAAATATACATTCCATAATGTCCATCTGCATAGCTTAGCAAGGTTCTCGGTGTCTTCAACCAAGCTAAGTCACTAGGAAGAATTGGCTCCTGCCTAAATTGAAATTTCAAACTATTTGCAATAGTTGTAACAACTCCCAAAAATATACAAATGATTGTCGGGAATAAAAAAACTATTATAAATTAAATAAATTAATAAAAAAATAAAGCAAAAAAAGATAATAATCTGAAAAAAAGTGTTGCTCCTGTAAATAAGCGTAAATCTAATATGATTACATCAGCTTTGAGACTATCTTGAATTGTGTAATTGAAGATAAGCGCAAAAAGTGCACTAAATGTAAATGCTACTGAAAAACTAGAACGATTGTTAATAACATCTCTCATACCTTTCACAAGTACGAAGCTTGGAATTGTAGAGACTAGCACAATGTAGATAACAAAACCAATTAATCGAAAAAAATATTGCTCACTATTTGTATTCGTGAATTCTAAAAAAATAATGAAAGTTTATCCATTACCGCTGGCAATTTAGAATCTGTTAAACACATTATAATAAATAACTGGGAAACGACTAATGTCTCCATAAAATTTAAGTTCTGGTAATTAATATTAAAAAGTTTTTAAATGGTTCCTGCTTACCTTTTTTTCAGAATATATTTGTTAATAATTCCAAAAAGCTAGTATGGGAATTATTAAATATAAACTATTAGTTTGCCATAAATGATTCTTGTCAATATCCCATATTTTATAAGAAAAAAATCGTTCAAGTTTCTTGTGATTTCTAACAGATAAGAAAAACAGTATGTAGATAAAAAAAGACAACTACAATAGCGATAAATGTTTCTTTTCGTAGAAATTTTTGAAATATAGCGTCCTAATAACCAGCATACAATTCCACTAATAATCATTGCAAAAAAATTAGGAACGGGGAATTAATAGTAGATATTTTTAAAAAGCTGAGGAGACATTAATATTAACAGCTGTCACATCTAAGATTAAACAACTAATTAAAATAAAGCAAATCTGTTCATAATAGTCACCTAAAAAAATTTCAGTTCTTTTTTTCAACTAACTTCTTCCCTCTTTATCTGATAGATTATTTCTTGTCCCATTTATCTTTATTAATATTTTTTTACAATATACTTTATCGCACTACCTGGCCCTCGATAAATATATTTTTAAGGCGCCTTTGATTCCCCGATATTATCAAAGTTAATATAAGTATTAGGTAAAAGTATCTGGACGAATATTTAAAAACAGTATTATCTACAAATGGTGTGATATAAATATCATTTTTTTAGAAATAGCATAGTCAAATCTTTGTGACCAAGCTAAATAAACAAGAATTCTCTCGATAGAATGTAAAAATAGTATGTTGCGGAAGAGGTTCTGAAGGAATATCCTCATCTTGCAGATTTAAATCAAAGAGTGGTTTCAAGGCATCATACTTGAACCAAATGAATGTTCCATAACTCATAATAAAGGTATTTAATTTATTAAAGTCAATGGAACGATGAATGTTCATTCTCTCCCAAAGAATATTCATACCGTCAGCAAATCTATTTTCATTCCACGGATCCACAATCTTAGTATATCGGAAAAAAGTCGGGATATCTGCAATCACTAATCCTAAACGCTTATCATTTTCCAAACTAGCCATGATCAAATCAGCCGGTTTTAGTAGCATGTCAAATAGCTCATTTCTCCATGAATCTCCTACCCAATATGGATATTCTGGAGATTTTTTAGTATGGAAATGCCCGATATAATCATAGGTACTCAATTCCTCTCTCAATTTAAGCATTGGGATAATATCTCGACCTTTATTTCCAGTAATATATATCTTCCCTGGTTGATTATGTTTTAATAAAACAGCTTCAATTTCTAATTTTTTCTTTTCTGAATCCGTAGTTAGGAAGAGGTCATAAGTAAAGTGAAAATTTTCAAATTGCTTTAAAAAGTCTTCTAGTAAGTCAATATAGTAGGTATGAAGATGTACAGCAATTTTTTTAGTGTCTGAATATGTCTGTGAACTTTCCTCAATAACTTTGCGATCAAGTAAATAAGGTGGAGTTGGTAAACTCATATCTGACATGTGAGATAAGATAAATTCTACTGGATAGTTCGTTCTTTTCTCGATTTCCTTAAGCAAATAAGGAGCTAGATGCTGAGTTAAATCAAATGTTTTAACCTTGATGAACGGCACTCCTGCATCAAGCAAAACATGGGGATAATGAATAGTGAAATTGCTATGGAAAAACTTGTCATTTAATGGAATCGTATTGAGAATAGATTCATAGTTAAATCCAGCATCCATGAATTTCTTGGTATAAAGAGTTTCATAATTATCAATTACCTTTTGAACATCTTCGAAACTCTCAACTGATTTCCAGAACTTTTGGAAAACACTAGATTCAACTAAGCGTTTTTTAAATGAAATAAAGTAAGATTGCAAATGTTCATGAATATAAATATCACCGGCTTTGATTCCTTGATGATTAGTCATACCCCAAAAATCTACATTTGGGTTTGATTCATAGTTATCATAGATCGGTGCCATGTCCCAGAGTGGACCAAAACAAGTGTCATTCATAACAGTGACAGAATCATACTGTTTCAAGTTATCAAATCCAACAAATTTCATACCATCATGCCAAGCAGCAAAATCGTAACCTTTATTCTCACGTTGGATAAAATCATCAATCAGGTGTTTATCACGAAGTTTGTACTTCACTTTCACTAAGACGACTATTTGAAATAAAAACTAATTTATCAAACAATGGTCTCATATGTTCAAGTTGATAAAATACATGCCGACTAATATGATCATATTTATTAAAATGAACATAAAGCAATAGACGTTTCATTTACTTCTCCTAAAGAAATTAATAATTTTAGTTGGTATTGTCCATCTTCTCGAAGTAACAACACTGTTATATTGGTTTTGTAAGTCATCATATAAAATCTGTAAACGATTCAACTCATTTTGAAACTCTTGACTCTCTTTCTTCAAAACTTCAATATACTCATTTTGATCATGAGAAATTCGCGACACCTGATTCAGTCTTAAATCTAAGTCTTCTATCTGACGATCTTTTTTAAAAACTAAGACATCCAAATCACGATCCTTAACAAGCGCTAAGTGTGAGATTCTTTGAATATCCTGATCTGGATACTTGTTGAGATATTTAATTTGAGAATCCAAGATACCTGTGAACCGCTTTTCAGCAATCTCCAATGTCATAGGTTTTGAATCGGACCCTAAATTCATACGATACACAGTAGTGGAATCACTCAAAAAAGAAATTTTAGTGCGTTTGAATAATTCAAGTTGTAACTCAAATGTATCGTCTACGGCTGTATCGCTAATTTGAGCAGATACATCTTGCATAAGTGCGGTATCAACCAACCAGGTTGAAGCCATCGTCATACCTTTCATAACAAGCATCTCTTCATAGGAATCAATCAAAGGAAGCACTTTATTAGCAAAGGCATTTTTTTGGATAAGATTCCCGTCTAAGTCTACCATATCAAATTCAGTATTTGACCAAAGTGAATCAATTGAAGCATCCAACAAATCAACTTGCTTTTGAAGTTTTAATGGGTCAATCCAAAAATCATCACTATCACATCTTGCAATATATTGACCTTCAGCTTCTCGGCAAATTTTTTTCCAAGTTTTAGTAATGCCAAGGTTCACTTCATTACGAAAAGTTCTAACTTTTTCAGGAAACTTATTTTGATATTCTTGAATAATCTCATACGAATGATCTGTTGAAGCATCATCAATGATAATAATCTCGAAATCAAAATTTGTTTTCTGATTGAGAAAGCTATCTATAGCCTCTCGTACCCAATCCCCCTTATTATAATTGGTACAAATAATTGATACTTTCATTCAAACTTCCCTTTTTCTCTTAAGAAACTCCACTTCCCATTTCTTTGAATAATACCAGTTGCAGAATCTTTAGCTGACTCATCATCTTCATCAATATCATCCCTATTTAGAACAATAACTGGAATCTCATCAGTCGGAAGAAAGGCTAAAACTTGATTATTCTCATCCCTCACAGTAATTTCAAGTTTTAACTTAATATCGTTTAGTCCTGCTAGTGAACACTGATAGTTTACCTTAACATCACCCTTGCTACTTGTTAAATTATCCATCGTATTATCATTATAAATCCAAATATTACGATCAATATCTGTAAATGAGATAGCAATATAAGTCGGCACAGCTTCTAGCAAGGTATACGTCAAATCAAATGAAATTGGTTCATTTGGTGTAGCTCTTTTAGAAGACAATAGTGATAACTTCAAATTTTCAACAACTGAACCACTTCTTTCAATTCCCGGTTGATCTGAAGTGATTACTTGTTCTGTATTGTCAAAGCTATATTGATTGGCAACATCTCTAGGCTCACCTTTGGCTTTAATGTAACCATCTTCAATTAAAATAGCCTTATTACAATATTTCTTGACAGCTCCCATATCATGGGTAACCAGAATAGTTGTTTTACCAGAATTCTTTCTTTCTAAGAAATAATCATTACACTTGCGCTGAAAGGCTTCGTCCCCCACAGCCAGAACCTCATCCAAAATCAGAATGTCCCCTTGAGCCTTGATTGCAACTGAAAAGGCCAAGCGAACCTGCATCCCGCTAGAATAATTTTTGAGTTTTTGATTCATAAACTCGCCTAGCTCAGCAAACTCCACGATATCATCGTACATGGCATCTACTTCTTCAGTTGAGAAGCCCAGCATAGCGCCATTCATATAGACATTTTCCCGGCCGGTCAGCTCTGGATTGAAGCCGACACCCAGCTCGATAAAGGAAACCAACTTGCCATCAATGGTCACTGTGCCCTTTTCGGGAATATAAATCTCTGAAATAATTTTCAAAAGGGTTGATTTGCCCGAACCATTTCGCCCGACAATCCCGTAAAAATCTCCCTTTTCCACTTCAAAGGAAATATCCTTTAGGACATGTTGTTCTTTGTAACCTTTGATTCCTCGAAAGCGGTTAACTAGGCTTGTTCTTAAACTTTGTGTTGACTCTGTTGGCAGTTTAAAAAACTTACTAACATGGTCAACTTTTACTGCAATATTATTTGACATTATAGAATCTCCGCAAATCTCTTAGAATTTTTATTAAAGATATAATATCCAAGCCCAAATATCACTACTGGCAATAAATAAGGAATCAGAGCAATCCATTGATTTTCAATCAAATCCCATCCTCGCATGCTCCCTGAATAAATTGCAAAGTGGCGTAAATCTTGAATAATTTGTGCAATTGGATTTAGCATCATTAATTTTGCAAAAGTAACTTGTCCTCTCTGAAGAATAAAAGTTAGTGAATAAATGATTGGTGTCGCATATAAGCCTGCCTGCAGCACTACTTCCCAAATTGGACCAATATCGCGATATTTTACAAAGAGCGTAGAGAGCATGAAGGCAAAACCAGCCGACATTAAAACCAACTCTAAAAATAAAGGAATGATGACTAACCAGCCAAAACTAAATGAGACACCATTAATCAACGCAAAAATAAAAACCACCAATAAATTAATTGCATAGTTTATTGCCGCACCTGCAATAGCAGAATAGACAATAATCGACTTAGAAAAATTCAACTTTCGTAACAAGTCCCCTCTAGACACAATAGACATCATGCCCATATTGGTTGCTTCTGAGAAAAAGTTCCACGTCACCATCCCTAAGAGAAGCGATACCGCGTAATGAGGCGTTCCATCATCAAAACGTAAAAAGCGTACAAAAACTAAATACATAACCGTAAATAGTAGTAAAGGTTTCAAAATAGACCATAAGTGGCCAATAAGAGAGCCTTGATAACGTAATTTAAAATCTGTTTTAATCATCTCTCTCAAGAGAATCCAGTTTTTTTGGCTAAAATAATCTAGCATGCATATTACTCCTTATAAGCAAATTTTGTGAGAATAAGTGTCGTGAAAACCAAAGTGTGAAAGGCACGATTTTTTCTGTAGCCATACTTTCGAATACGTCGCAGTCGCTCTGCAAAAGGAGCTTCCATGATTGTCACAAAATTTTCAATAATTTCTCTATTTTCAGTTGTCAGAGGCTGGCTGAGAAGGTTGCGAGCCTGTGTCTGACTGTCTTTTATCAATTTCCAATATTTAGCAAATAGACGGCTAGGATGAATCCAGTTCTTCATTCGCTTGCGTAAAGTCCGGGCTCCTAACACATTATTGGAATGTTGGCGGTAGAGTTCACCTGGCTGATCTAGATAAACGAGTTTCCCAAAGGCCGAAGCCAACAAGCCCAGATACCAATCGTGCATAAGCAGTTCATGCTCCTCCTGCCCTGTCCACAAATCAGCCAGAGCGCGGTTGATCATCGAAACGCCACCTGTCACCGTATTTTCCGTCAGTTCCTGAATTAATTTTGTATTGGCATGATCAGACTGCGTTCGAATCATACTTTCGTGAACAACATTTAGCTCCTGATCCACCACTTTTAAATCCATATAAACCAACAAAGGTACGGAAGCATCATAGTTTTCTGCTGCCGCCAACTGAATCGCCAACTTATCCGGCAACCAGACATCATCCTGATCACTAAAAAAGTAAACATCCGAATCCTGATACTTAAGCAAGCTATGAAAACTCTTAATGACACCCAAATTTGAGTTTCTTCTGGATTTATAAAGAAGATCCGGTCGTCCTGTTGGCAAAAATCCTCAATAATCGCTCGCGTCCCATCACTAGAGCCGTCATCTCGAATCAAGAGCTGCCAGTCCCTATAGGTTTGGGCTTGAATACTTTCAATCTGTTCTGCCAGAAACTGCTCCCCATTATAGGTAGACAGAAGAATAGTCACTTTCATGATAAAAATAGCTCCTCGTATTCACCTACAATTTTTTCCCAGGTGTAGTTTTCTTTCATATTTTCTTTAGCCGCCTGACCTAGCTCAGAAAAGTCTATCTGGCCATCCAATCGATTAATCAGCTGAGCCAACTGCCCCTCTTCTTTTTGCCAATACAAAGCTGTTTCTTGGGCTACTTGATGGTTGAAGTCCACATCCAAAACCAAATTGGCATCAGTCTGAGCCAGAGCTTCCAAGAGTCCAGGATTAGTTCCACCGACTTCGTGGCCATGCAAGTAGGCAAAAGCATGATTGCGGATGTATTTGAGCAATTCCTGATCATAAACAGTCCCGACAAACTTAATCCGAGAGTCCTTGTCAAAACCCGTTTTCTGCTTTAACTCTTCAAAATAAGAATTCCCTTCATGATTGCAGATAATCAGCAAGTCACGTTGGGTTTTGGATTTCATAAATTCCCGAATGATGGTCTCGTAGTTGTTTTCTGGCACAAAACGTCCAACAATCAAATAATATTCCTTTTCTCTGTTCTGCCATTTCTCAAAAAAATCACGCACGCGAGCATCCTGAGGGTCAAGAGAAGATAGCTGGAGATCTGTCCCATAAGCAATGAAAGCCGTCTTAGACCAAGGGTAGGATTGTTTTATATAACTTTCAATGCCTTGGTTGTCCGCAATGACCAGATCAGCATGCTTGGTCATCACCTTCTCAGAATATTTAAGATAGGCTTGAACCGGCTTAGGCCACTTAGCTCGCTTCCATTCCAGACCATCTGGATTAATAAAGAAAGTCCCGCCTGCTTTATGAATTTTATGTGCAAAAGGTGCCACAAAGGCTCCGATCGTATTACCCAAAATATAAAAAATTGGACGCTCAATCTGCTGCTCTTGCACTAGCTTTAAAGAATAATTGATAGCCATCATATCATAGGCGATCACCCGAGCCGGCCCCAACTTAGGAGCCTTAATGGTGAAGCAATCCACTCCCTTGTAATCAAAATGATGAAAATCTTCATCATCCGACAAACAAGCTACATGATACTGGATTTTGGAAGAAACCTTATTTTCTACTAATTTTTCAACAAAGGTTTCAAATCCGCCATATTTAGCAGGAAGTCCGCGACTCCCGATGATGAAGACATGTCTCATGCTTTTCCTCTATTCAAAGATTTACAATCTAGTCTATTATATCATTTTCTTAGTGATTTGTGGAACTTTCAACAAGGTTCATTAAATTGTTTAACCTATAAAATAGACTAGTTCATAGTGAACTAGTCTATCAACGCTTTATTTCCTTACTTCCTGCTTGTAAAACTCTTTCAAAGCATCCTGCCAAGTTGGAATAACAAATCCTGTAGCCTTGGCCTTGGCCAGACTCATAGTTGAGTTGAAAGGTCGCTTAGCCTTAGCTGGGAACCTGCTAGAATCCACTGGCTGGACTTCCACATCCGTATCTTTGAGAATTTCCACTGCAAAGTCATACCAAGTTGTATCCTCTGCCGCGTCATTAGACAGATGGTAATAACCAAATTCCTTTTGATTTTCAGCCAGATAAGTCATAAACTCAGCCAGCGTACGAGTCCAGGTCGGACGGCCATGCTGGTCATTAACTACGGTCAAAGTTTTGTGCGTTTTGGCAAGATTTTGCATGGTAAAGACAAAGTTTTTACCGTAGTTACCAAAGACCCAGGCAGTACGGATAATATAGAAACGACTGGAATATTTCTCAACTAGCTCCTCACCCATGCGCTTGGTACGGCCATACTCAGTCTGTGGATCCGGCCGGTCATCTACTTCCCACTCCTCACCGATAGGCTTTTGTCCGTCAAAGACATAGTCTGTTGAGATGTAGACCAGGGTTGCCCCGTGTGCTTCTGCAGCTTTTGCAACATTTTCGGTACCAGTCACATTGATGGCATAGTCCAGCTCTTTTCCTTCGTCCTCAGCCGCATCAACAGCTGTATAGGCTGCGCAGTGATAAACCAAGCTTGGCTTGACTTCCGCAAAGACCTTGTCTACCATTTGGGCATTGGTAATATCCATTTCTGCCACATCAACAGCTACGTACTCCTCGTTACGCTCATCTAAAAGATAGCGGAGCTCTGTTCCCAACTGTCCATTCGCGCCTGTAATTAAAATCATTTGTTCTTCCTTTCAGATCATAAATATTCGATGAATTTATTATACCAAAAAAAGCAGAAAAAATCTGCTTCTTTACTTACTCTTCTCCTTAATCACATAAACAGGGCGTTTCTTGGTTTCCATGAAGATTTTGCCGATGTATTTACCTAGGATACCGATGGTCAGCAGCTGGAAGCCGCCGATGAGTAAAATGACAGTCATGAGGGACGGCCAGCCCGATGTTGGGTCACCAAAAACCAAGGTACGGATAATAATAACCGCCATCAGGATAAAGGCTAAAATCCAAGACAGGATACCTCCTAAAAATGCAATGTTGAGCGGCGCATCGGAGAAATTGACGATGCCTTCCAAAGAATAGTTGAACAGAGACCAGAAATTCCAAGAGGTCTTACCAGCCACTCGTTCGACATTTTTGTATTCCAAGTACTCGGTATTGAAGCCAACCCAGGCAAAAATTCCCTTGGAGAAGCGATTGTACTCTGAAACTTCCAGAATGGCTTCTACCATCTGGCGGCGTATCAGTCGGAAGTCACGCGCACCATCTACCATCTCTACCTGACTAATCTTGTTAATCAGCTTATAGAACAAATTGGCAAAAAAAGCTTCGGATTGGCGGCTCTCCCTCGCGAGTAGTCCGACGAGTCCCCACACAGTCCAGCTCAGGATTCGAGTCCAGCATGGCCTTCATCTCAATCAGGAGCTCGGGCGGATCCTGCAAATCCACATCCATGACTGTCACCAAATCCCCGCTCGCCTCTTGCAAACCAGCATAGAGGGCTGCTTCTTTTCCGAAATTACGAGAAAAGGACAGATAGTGCACATCTGGACAGCGACTGCTGAGCTCACGCAAAACAGCCAAGGTTTGGTCTGTCGATCCGTCATTGACAAAAATATATTCAAACTGGTCACGGATTTGATATTTCACCGCTTCCATGGCTTCATGAAACAGAGGAATAGACTCTTCTTCATTGAAGCACGGAACAATCACTGAAATTGTCATATTCTTCCTTTCCTACACGCATAGACAATAAATTATCTCATTTTTCGCACGCTACTCCATCTCCGTCTTTATCTAACTTGCTACTATAGCCTGGTTGCCCACGATAAATAGGGGTAACTCCTGCTCTCCTAGCAGCTTCACAATTAGGATAAATTCCACTTTCAGATATTGTACCTGAGTGATTTTCTACAGAAGAGTTATTAGATGAATGAGAAGCTGGTTTGCCCAGCCCGATAGCATTCCAACTTATTCCTTCATAACGCCATCCTACTTGAACCAAATAGTCCTTCTCTCCTTCAGATAAAGTATAATGATGACTACCAGCTTTTGCATTAGGATTATATAATCTATACAACGGATGCTGACCTGAAGATTTCCATGAAACTCCTTCATATCTCCAACCAGCTCGTATTAAGAAATCTCGTTCATTTGCATTCAGAGTATAGTGATGATCACCCGCATTTGGATTGTACATTCTGTAAACATCTTGACCTTCCAGAGGAGCAATCCAACCGATTCCCTCATAGTGCCACCCTACACCTACTAGCATCTCTTTTTCATTCCAACTTGCTGTATAAAAATGTTCTCCACTATTTGGATTATACATTCTATACATTTCTACTCCACCATCGTTTGCACTTACTGACAAAACGTTTATAAACACCATAGATAGCAATACAGCAATAAAAATATAAACTTTCTTCATTTATAACTCCTTAACTAGGCTTTGACACCATAATATTCTAAAATTGTCAATACTATTGACATAACAATAAATAACAACGCAATGAATAATACGAGACTATCCCTCTCCTCTTCTTCCTCATTAGTCAAGACGACAGGTGTAGGAACATAGAAGTGCGAAACATTTAATGCTAATCCCATTGAAAGTATGACTCCAATAAAATATCGTCCTTGAATGCCATTAAAACTCATTTCCGTTACTTTTCCCCACATCAGATAGGCTGTCATCAAAATTCCCAATGTTATACCGAAACCTACTAACAATGTTCCAAACTTACTAAAAGTAGGTAATGGATTATATTGCGGAATCATAAATATGATACAAGCAATAAAAGGAAGATAAAACCACATAAGATTTCCTAAACCATAGCTTAACCAACCAAATGTAAATAGGGACGGGAGTAGATTTGGAATTAAATTAATTATCTCTTTGAAAGAAAATAGCGAAAATGTTTTTAAGTGGGCGAAAGTGTACTTTAATTTTTCAACTGGATTCGCAACATCATTTACCTGAGTTATATTAATTCCACTAGATAAACGTAACCATAGGAAACTAATTATTGCAACGAAAACAATTGCAGTAAATATATACAAGTATGTATGACGGCTTTTAAATTTATTTTTAGGAATGAATAATAATAAGACAACAAGCAAGACATAAGGAAGTTTTATAGTTGCCATTAATAAACATAGAGATGCAAAAATACAAATATCTTTCATATCCACTTTATTCTGACCTACCAAACTACAAAATATTCCCAACAGTAAGAAAGTTAAACCATTCGCCATTCCATCAGTACTAAAAGACGAAGCTAAATAAACCGCCATCGGTATCATGGCTATTGTAGAGAATAATAATTCTTTTCCGTTAGATTTTTTTATAGCCAATCTTACCAATAATGAATACACAATTAAGTTAGAGAGTCTTCCCAAGACTATAGATGCAAATACACTTAGTCCCAGAATTTTTGCTATTAAAATACCTACTACTTGAGGTAAGTATGGAACAAAAGAGGAAGCATTCGTCGCAACAAATTGCGGATAATAGGCTTTATCTGATGATGTTCGCACCTTATCTAATCCCGATTTTATTAGAGGTGTTTTCATAACTTTATCCGCTATAACCACATCTTTAGAAACCTGAAATTCCTTTGGTTTACTAGGTAAATAAAGATGTCCTTCAGATATATACAAAGCCCGCGAATAGTGAGCATTCTCATCTGGAGCGTCCAAAACTGGAGTTATGAAAACAAAGATGCTCCCCATCAAGACAATCATTGTACATACTTTATTATGTATTTTCCCATCTACACAAACAGCTAAACTACCAATTAGCCCCGTTATGATTAATAATGTTTTAGGTATAAAAATAATCGAGCCACCTAGATAAACATATATAGCTAAAACCATGAGCCATAATAGCAACAAATATTTCCATCTTTTTTTACATTAACAGCTATCGCTAAGCAATATTGTTGTGCAAAAATGAAGGAAGTATTTAAAATATCCATCAAACATATATCTACTCATCCTTTTTATCTTTAACTGACTTTTATGTTTCATAACCATTAATAAACTAAAAACATCTATATTTCAAAATTTTTCAAAAATAATGGAACCACATATGCTAATGTAGAATTTATATTTACTTTTTTTGAACTCCTTGTTTAATGTATTTATTTCTTTTCCCAATTTTTTTCCAAAAATATTTTTTTCCATAAATAAAATGATGTCTTTGAAATCTTGTTTCGTTGCCTGAGGGTATTTTAACAAACGATAAGTATGCCCTACACATAAATGCTCCAAAGCTAGATATTGTAATTCTTCCCTATACAATTCAAATTCATCACCAAATAAAGAGAAAAAGATATTCTAAAGCATCATAAATATCAAAAAAATATTAGACTTACTTGAATTCATTATGGAATTGGAAGTGTTCACCGTATATTTATATAAATATTTTTTTGTATATATGAAACATCTGAACATTTTTGAAGTAACAAAAAGGCATAAGGGCGATATCTTCATAAATCTTTCCCCTTGGGAAACGATACGACTTGATAAGAGAGCTTTTTGTAAATTCTAGTCCACGATGCATGCTTAGTAAGCATAAAAAGACGAATATTGTTTGTAGTAGCAGTAGAATCATAGAAAGGATTAACTTTTAAATGTTTTTATTATTTTTTTCAGTGTTATCAAACAGATCAATATCAAAATAAATAACATCCTTTCCTTTAGCAAGCATAAACTCCTTTAAATAGTTTTTTTATATACTATCATCTGGATCAATAAATGTTATATAATCACTAGACTTGATCTGTTCAAGACCATAGTTTCTAGCATCTGATACCCCGCCATTCTCTTTTGAAAACAATTCAATAAATGGATATTTTTCAACATATTCTCTAATAATATTTTCTGAATTATCAGTACTGCCATCATTGATACAGAGTACTCGCAATGAACACTTTTCTATTTCCTCCTGATGGACGATACTATCTAAACACCTTCTCAAATATTTTTTTCAGTGTTATAAATAGGAATAATCACCGTTAAATCATATTTCATTTTTTTACTTCCTTTATCTCTACTTGCTAAAAAAATAAATGCTTGCAATTCCAAATAAATAAACTAACATAACAATAAAAAAACTAATTGCGGCACCAAGCATACCTTTCTGATAAATAAATGGTTCTGTGATCAATTTAGTAAGTATCAAAAAGAATAATATACAAGCCAACTAAAAGATGCTGTTTCCGTATAATCGTTAAAATATTCTCAAAAAAACAATTGCTAAAGCATATAAAACTCCTGAGAATATCAGAATAGTAAAAGGAAGTACATATTTGTTTAAATCCACTCCAAATATTAGACTAAGTACAGGCACACCGAATAAATAAGCTATAAATGTGACGAACAAACCGCCTAAAGATAGAAAACCCTAATAATCTTTTTTATAATTAACGAGAATTCTTTATATTCTTTTTTTATTCCATAAAATGGCTAATTTTTGTAATAAGGGGTCTAACAATTAAAATAATAAGACTCATAAAGAACACAGGCATAAACAGAATATTAAAATCACGTTGCATTCCAGTTTGTAAAAAGCCCTGATTAAGACCTTTTTCAATGATTATTTTAGGCTCATTTAAAATATATAACAAAATAAATCCATTTACAAATAGTGGCCAACAAGCTAACAATATATCCTTTATATCTTTTTTATAGCGAGTAGACAACAATTCTCGGACTTGAATTTTTTCGAAATATGCTACAAAACGCATCTCGTAGGAAAAAATGAGTAGCCCATTCCACAGAACTAAAGAAAGCAAAGCAATCAGAACAGACTCTGATAATAGCAACGTTATTAGTAATACTAAAACACTCGTAGAATATCGAACAAACATTGTTTTACCAGCAATGTCCATACGCTCTCTTTGCTGAAACAATCCTTGAAATAGATCTGATACTGCATCCCACATACGATAAAGAATCATAAGAAAAGTCAATAGAAGAGTCTCTAATGAATAACGGCCTTCACCAATTATATATAAATATGGAAACAAGGTAAGTATCATTATCGTAATTGTGAGGATGCGCGTCTGAAAATAACCTATAAAAGTATGCCGCTGCTTTACATCTGTTCCTTGATAATTCCGAACTTGAAATAAACCGATAACTATCCACAGTGTTCCGATGGAATTAGCTAGGCTAAATTGATCTGCTACTTTAGCAGAACTCAATCTTGTGATAATTAAAAGATATAATACTGATACCCCAGATGCTGCTAGATTTCCCAACAAATTCCAAAAATATATTTCTTTATCCGAGGGATTAGTTCGTATCTTCATCTTTATTCCTCAATGCAATTATCTGTACTAGATTTTTTTAAACTTTGTATCTAATTTTGATAACTTTAAAGTTAGTTGAAACTGATTAATCAACAATAAAAAAAATGATAAATAAAAAAAGATAAAGTTAACGGCTGAAACTATTCCTAAAAGCATTCGCAATTTTTTTCTGCTAATTTTGGGAAAAATACTGAAGACTAATAAAACTATTGAGAAAAAAATATCCAAAATAAGGCATCATTAATTTGAACTTGTGATTTTCTGATACTACGTAAAATGAAACTACATGTCAAAATAGATACAACCGTTAATACAACTTGAAACCAAATCGTCATTCTTTTAGCCTCTCTTTCTAAAGTTTTGGATAATCAAAATAGATGCAAACATATGTGTCATATACTGAATAGAGCGCGAAAGCGTCAGATAACTTTCACCTGCTTGACGCTCTTCCATCCGTACCTGAGCTTCTGCGACCTTTACTCCATGACGAATTAAATAGGAAACTGTATCTGGTTCTGGCCCATAATTGATATTAAGTGCAAATTCTTTGATCAAATTCTCAGAAAACATCCGCATCCCTGATGTAGGATCATTAATCGTTTTACCTGTTGTTAATTTAATTGCTCCGCTAATCAACGTATTCCCTAACATTCTGAGAGAATTTTCTCGTTTTTCTGTAACAAAACGAGAACCAATCACCATTTCATACCCCGAATCAATCATTTCTTCTAAAACAGATATATATTCAGGTAAGTGTTGGCCATCGGCATCAAACTGCACTGCTTTTGTATATCCTTTTTCATAAGCATATCGAAGCCCCGTCTGAAAAGCTCCTGCCAACCCCAAATTTACTGGTAAATCAACAATATTATAGCCTTTAGCATGAGAAATTACTGATGTTTGATCTTTTGAACCGTCATTAATAATAACATAGTCATATTGAGAATAATTTTTGAATAATATTATCTACAACACTAACAATTGATGCTTCCTCATTATAGGCTGGAATAATAATTAACAAATCTGAAGATTTCACTGATTTGATCTCTCCTTAAAATAGTTTACTCCTATTATACAATATATATGCCTCATTTTCTACTGTGTAAATGATTATAGTAGGCTCAAGCATAAAACAATTTAGAATACTCAAAGACTGAGATTTCTTTATATCTAACTTTTATAAGCCAAAATAAGATAAAAATACGAATAAACTCAGATTAGTGTTCACTAATTCCGAGAATTTATTCGCATTTATCTGTCAATATAGAAGAAACTAGATTTTCACTTAAAACACCCTAGTCATCAAAACCATTCGGATGCTTACTCTGCCAACGCCAAGCATCTTGACACATTCGTTCAATATCAAACTTAGCTTCCCATCCTAGTTCATCTTTAGCTTTTTTTGAATCTGCATAGCAAGAAGCTATATCTCCCGCACGCCGTTCTGTAATCTCATACGGAATTTTCTTTCCAACTGCTTTTTCCATATTTTTTATAATTTCTAGAACAGAGTAACCTTTTCCTGTTCCGAGATTATAAATATTCAGTCCAGACTTACCTTCTAGCTTCTGAAGCGCAGCAACATGCCCTCTTGCCAAATCTACAACATGAATATAATCTCTAACGCCTGTTCCATCAACTGTAGGATAGTCATTACCGAATACTCGTACTGATGTCAATTTTCCTACCGCAACTTGAGTTACATAAGGAAGAAGGTTATTAGGGATTCCATTCGGATTTTCCCCTAAATCTCCGCTTTCATGTGCACCAATAGGGTTAAAATAACGAAGAATCACCACATTCCAACTCATATCGGCTTTATAAATATCTGTCAAAATTTCTTCTGTCATTAATTTTGTTCGGCCATATGGATTCGTAACCGAAAGTGGAAAATCTTCTAAAATTGGAACTGTATGAGGATCCCCATATACAGTTGCTGAAGAGCTAAAAATAATGTTTTTACAATTAACCTCTTCCATCACTTTTAAAAGCGTCAAAACACCTGTGATATTATTCTTATAATATGCAAGAGGTATTTGCGTAGATTCTCCTACTGCCTTTAATGCAGCAAAATGAATGACCCCCGTAGGTTTTTCTTTCATAAAAATTTCGAACAGTTTTTCCTCATCACAGACATCTGCTATATAAAATGGAATGTTTTGCCCAACAATTTTTTCAACAATTTCAATACTTTTTTTGTTGCTATTGATTAAATTATCAACTACTACTACTTCATGACCAGCATTAACTAGTTCAATAACAGTATGGGTACCTATAAAACCTGCCCCACCTGTAACTAAAATTTTATGTCTCATTTAAAACAACCTTCACTAATTAAAATATACTGACATTATCTCACAAAAAAAATCATTATATTCAAAAAAATAGAATATTTAAAAAAATTCAATTTCTAAATATTCTAAATTATAGCTATTATTTGTTAAATAGATTCCAAGGCGATTCTCAAATCCTCAATCAAGTCATCCACATTTTCAAGGCCGATAGAGAGACGGATTTGATTTGGTGTGATGCCTGCTGCCAACTGAGCCTCTGGCGACATCTGACCATGAGTCGTTGTAGCTGGATGGACGACCAGGGACTTAGCATCGGCTACGTTGGCCAAGTCAGAGAAAATCTCCAGGCTGTCAATAACCTTACGAGCTTCTTCTCTCTGCCTTTGACATTAAAGGTGAAGATAGAGCCCACGCCTTTAGGGAAATATTTTTCTGCCAAAGCATGATAAGGACTGTCAGCAAGCTTGGGATAATTGATCTGCTCAACCTTAGGATGTTCTGCTAGGAAATCTACAACCTTCTCGGCATTGGATACATGGCGCTCTACTCGCAAAGAGAGAGTTTCTAACCCCTGCAAGAAGAGAGAAAGGCATTGAAGGGGGACATGGCAGCGCCCGTATCACGCAAGAGCTGGGTCCGGACAGCAGTGACAAAAGCTGCCGCTCCAACATCGCGCGTATAGCTGATATCGTGGTAGCTTGGATCTGGGTCCACAAACTGCGGAAACTTGCCAGAAGCTTCCCAGTCGAAACGACCACTATCCACAATCACACCTCCGATGCTGGTTCCGTGACCGCCAATAAACTTGGTCGCAGAATGAACCGCAATGTCCACACCATGAGAAAAGACATTGATCAGATAAGGCGTAGCAAAGGTATTGTCGGAAATCAACGGAATCCTGTGAGCATGAACCAGCTCTGCCAATGCTTCAAAGTCAGGAATATTAATCAGAGGATTGCCCAAGCTTTCAATCAGAACTAGCTTGGTATTATCCTGAATGGCCGCTTCTACTTCAGCCAGATTTTCAATATCCACAAAAGTCGTGGTAATGCCATAGCGAGGCAGGGTTTCCTTGAGCAGATTAAAGGTGCCGCCGTAGATGGTGGAGGCTGCCACTACATGGTCGCCAGCATGCGCCAAAGCTAGAACAGTATAGGTAAGGGCCGCCATACCAGAAGCTGTCGCTAGAGCTCCGACTCCACCCTCCAAAGCCGCAATCCGCTCCTCAAAAGCAGACAGGGTCGGATTGGTGATCCGAGTGTAGATATTGCCAGGCTTGCGTAGGGCAAAGAGATCTTCTCCCTCCTGAGTATCATCAAACACATAGGAAGTTGTCTGGTAAATAGGCAGAGCCCGCGACTTGGTTGTCGGGTCAACTGTTTGTCCGGCATGAAGCTGCAGGGTTTCAAATTTAAATTCACGTGTCATAAGGTCACCTCACTATAGTTATGTGATAAGTCTACCATTAAACGCCCTGCTTGACCAATAGAATTTCTTTATCAAAAGAAATAAAGAGAAGCTATATCTTATAGCTTCTCGGTTATAATCTCAAAAGTCGCTTGATTGCTGGGCCAGTACAACTGCGACGAAACTTTGTCTAAAGCTACCCACTGAGCTCCCACATGCTCATCAGAAATCTGGATTTCCTTCTGTTCAGTCAGAACTAGAAAGAGATTCTTGTGGATAGACAGATTTTCATCAATCTTTACTGTGAAATTTCCAAGCTCCATCAGGTTTGAACGATGCAAGAGCAATCCGGTCTCTTCTTTTATTTCACGAAGGCAGGCCTCTTCTGGACTCTCGCCACTCTCAATCCCACCAGTAATAGGCTGCCAAAAGGAAACTTTCTCAGCTTCCACTTTTAAGAGCAAGATTTCTCCATCCTCTGGACGAAAGATCCAGGCTTCAATCGACTGCCTCATCATTATTTTTTCTCAATCGGTGCTATGCTGGCCAGCACTTTCTTCAAACCGACTTCTGGGAAATTGATCTTGAGCTCTTGACTGTTTCCGTTGCCAGAGACTGCCAAAACTGTTCCATCGCCCCATTTCTTATGATAGGCAATATCTCCGATAGCCCAAGCAACTTCTGGCTTAGATGGCTGGTTGCTCTTGCCAAAAGGCAGACTGCCTGTAGAAATCGAACTAGGAGCTGCCTGACGCTTCCTCTCCTGCAGGGCTTGAGCCAAACTCATGCCCTGACCAAACTGACTAGTATCGCTATTGGTGTAACTGACCTTAAAAGAGCTGTTTGCCGGTCGAGCCAGCCCCTGATAGTTCAGCAAGTCTGAGCTGATTTCCCTCAAGAAACGAGTCGGCTGATTGTAGTTAGTTCGGCCATAAAGCAGACGGGAATTGGCATTGGTCAGATAGAGAACCTTCTCTGCTCTAGTAATACCGACATAGGCCAGACGCCGCTCCTCTTCCAGCTCATCCTCATCTTCAGAAGCTCGGCTTAGAGGAAAGACATTTTCCTCCATACCGACTAGAAAGACGACTGGAAATTCCAATCCCTTGGCCGCATGGAGGGTCATCAAAGTCACTTCAGAACTCTCCTGATCTCCGTCGTCTGTGTCCGCGATCAAGGCTAAGTCATTGAGAAAACGGCTGAGCTATCCAGACCAGACTCATCAGCAGGATTGTCTGGATTTTCATCAAAGTTCTTGGTCACAGACAAGAATTCTTCAATATTTTCAATCCGAGCTTGGCTTTCCAAGGTTGCCTGAGCTGCCAAAGCGGCAGAGTAACCTGTCTTTTTCAGAACAAGCTCGACTAGCTCAGTCACACTATAGTCATCCAAACGATCCCGCAAGTCGAGTATCAAATTGGCAAACTCATATACCGCCTGAGCCGCCTTGCCCTTGACTGGCGAAAGCATGATATTGGCTGACGCATCCAGCAAAGAGATTTCTTGAGTAGCCGCAAAATTCCGAATCTTGTCTACCGTTCCTGGTCCGACACCACGCTTAGCTCATTGACCACGCGCTCATAGCTGATGTTGTCGCTAGGATTGGCGATGAGATTGAGATAAGAAATGACATCGCGGATTTCCTTGCGGCTGTAAAACTTAGTGCCGCCCACCATGGTGTAGGGAATATTGGACTTGAGCAGGGCTTCTTCCACCGTCCGTGACTGGGCATTGGTCCTGTAAAGAACTGCAAAATCCTTATGACTGTATCCTTCTCGGCTCATCTGATCAATAGTTCGGGCGACAAAGAGAGCCTCGTCCTGCTCGTCATTAGCCCGATAGTAGACAATCTCTTCACCGTCTTCGTTCTGAGTCCAGAGATTCTTAGGACGGCGGTTGCGGTTGTTTCGGATGACTTCATTAGCCGCCCGAAGGATGGTTTTAGTCGAGCGATAATTTTCCTCAAGCAAGACTACCTTAGCTTCAGGATAATCCTTTTCAAAGTCCAGAATATTCTGCATATCGGCTCCCCGCCAGCCATAGATAGACTGGTCAGCATCTCCGACCACGCAGATATTCTTAAAGCGGGAAGCCAAGAGTTTGACCAGTTGGTACTGAGCATGGTTGGTATCCTGATACTCGTCTACATGGATGTACTGGTAACGTTGCTGGTAGTAGGTCAGGACATCTGGATTTTGGTCAAAAAGCCGCAAGGTCAGCATAATCAAATCGTCAAAGTCCATGGCCTCAGACTGGCGTAATTCCTTTTGATAGGCCGTGTAGCACTTGGCCACAATCTCCGTGTACATATCACCAGCTAGATTCGCATAGGCCACCTCATCAATCAGGTCGTTCTTGGCATTGGAAATAGTCCCCAGAATGGCGCGCTCATTCCATTTTTTAGGATCTAGATTAAGGTTTTTGAGAATCCGTTTCATCAGTGTTCGCTGCTCACCCGGATCAACAATGGTGAAGTTGCGATTGTAGCCAATATGGTCAGCTTCTCGCCGCAAGATACGCACACACATGGAGTGGAAGGTAGCGATTAAGCAATCTTGGGTGGCTGGATTGAGCGCTGCTGCCCGTTCCTTCATCTCCCGTGCCGCCTTATTAGTAAAGGTAATGGCTAGGATATTCCAAGGATTGATCATCTTCTCGTCAATCAAATAGGCAATGCGATGGGTCAGGACTCGAGTCTTTCCCGAACCAGCTCCCGCCATAATCAACAAGGGGCCTTCTGTCGTCTGGACCGCTTCGGCCTGACGGTCATTCATACCGTTTAATAAGGGATTCATCTTCTATCCTTTCAATGTAAAATCAAACTGAAAATCAATGCTTCCATTATATCAAAATTCGAGCGAATTTGTTATCGAAAAGGCAACTGTCTTCAATTGAAATTCAAGTGTGAAAAAGCTATAATAGTAGTCTAGAAAGGAGCAGCCATGCACAATCATCCAAGCGACAATCTCAAACTTGCCGAACGAGGCGCCCTCCTAGCCATTGCCACCTACATTGGCCTATCCGTTACAAATCATTGCAGGTGCGGCACTGACATCCTCCAGTTTGACGGCGGATGGTTTCAACAACGTCTCCGATATCGTTGCCAATCTAGCAGTCTTAATCGGTCTACGTATGGCACGGAAACCAGCGGATAAGGACCACCGCTTCGGCCATTGGAAGATTGAAGATCTGGCCAGCCTGATCACTTCTTTCATCATGTTTTTTGTCGGTTTCAATGTCCTCATTGATACGGTTCAAAAAATCATTAACAAGGAAGAGACCTTGATTGATCCTGTGGGAGCCATCGTTGGGATTATATCGGCCATCATCATGTTTGGTGTTTATCTTTACAATAAAAACCTAGCCAAAAGGGTAAAATCTAAAGCTCTGGATGCGGCTGCCAAGGACAATCTTTCGGATGCTATCACTTCTCTGGGCACATCGGTTGCTATTATTGCCAGCTCCCTGAAGTTTCCTATCGTTGATAAGCTAGCAGCCATCATTATTACTTTTTTCATTTTGAAAACAGCCTATGATATTTTCATGGAGTCCTCCTTCAGCCTGTCAGATGGCTTTGATCAAGACCTTTTAGATGATTACAAGCGCGCCATTTTGGAAATTCCTAAAATCACACGTGTCAAATCCCAGCGTGGCCGAACCTATGGTAGCAATATCTATCTGGATATTATACTGGGAAATGAATCCTGACCTTTCTGTCTTTGAAAGTCACGAAATCGCTGATCAGGTAGAGGATATGCTCAAGGAAGACTTTGGCGTCTTCGACATTGATATTCATATTGAGCCAGCCCCTATTCCTGAAGATGAGATTCTGGATAATGTCTATCAAAAAGCTCCTGATGCGTGAGCAATTAGTCGACCAAGGCAGTCAATTGGATGCACTTCTTTCCTCTGATTTTGTCTACATTTCCCAAGATGGTCGCCAGCTGAACAAAGAGGAATTTCAACTAGAGAGAGCCCAAACTTCTCCTATCAAAAATTTAGAAATTACATCCGTCAGCCAAAAAACTAAGCTGATTCGCTATCAAATCGGGGATGTCATCCATACTAGTCTCTGGCGTCGCCACGAAGTCTGGCAAAATATCTTCCACCAAGAAACACGAAAAAACAACTAGCAGAAAACTAGTTGTTTTTATATGCTTTCACTTGTTCTGTCGCAATATCCTCTCCAAACCACTTTTCAGCGATTTTCTGGAATTTTCCCTCTTGGTATAATTTTCCAAAAGCAGCATTTACTTTTTCCACTAAAGTACGGTCCGCCTTTCTAGCCCCGGCCGCAAAGGCCTCGCTCTCAAATCCAACTGAAAAGACTGAATATTGATCTAAAATTCCTTCTTCTGTCAGATAATAATTGGCATAAACGCGGTCAATCAAGAGACCATCAATTCGGTCGTTTTGCAAGTCAATCAAAGCCTCGTTGAAGCTTTGGTACTGGGTCGCTGTATGATTTTTGACAAAGTTTTTCAATATTTCAGGATTGCTTTCAAAAGCTACGTAGCCAGAAGATCCTGCTTGAGCACCCAATACTTTTCCTGCCATATCACTGGCCTGTGAGATATGAAAGGATCTTTTGCTGACTAAAACCTGCTCATTTTTCATATAAGGAATGGTAAATTGTACCTTTTCCATTCGCTCATCCGTCGCAGAATAACCATTCCAGATAAGGTCAATCGTGCCGTTGGTCAACTCTGTTTCTTTCATATCCCAATCAATCGGCTGCCATTTCACCTCAATCCCATATTCCTTAAAAACAGCATTAGCCAGATCAATATCAAAGCCTGCATAAGTGCCATCTTTTTGCTCAAATCCCATGGGGACAAAGGTATTATCAAAGCCGATTGTAATCTGTTTTTTCTCCTCGTACTTGCTCCAGTTATCCAAGCTGGGATCACTGACATTGGAACTACAAGCACCAAGCAGGAAGGTTAGGATCAGAGTCAGACAGGTCAAAAGAATATTCTTTACTTTCATTCGGGCCTCCCTTATTTTGGTATGACTTTGAGAATAGAATCCGCAATGTTTTCCGCAAACTGCAAATCATGTGTGACCACAATCTGAGTCATCCCCATTTCACGATTTTGAAGGATGAGTTTTTCTACTTCCAAGCGTAATGCAGGATCCAAGGCAGAAGTCGGCTCATCATATCCGATAATTTCTGGATTAATCATCATAGCACGAGCCAAAGCGACCCGCTGTTTTTGCCCACCTGACAGCGAATAAGGGTAGGCCTTGGCATGCTCAGACAAGCCTAAGCGAGCCAATAGATCCTGCGCCTTCTCTTCAGCTTCTTCTTTGGAAACATTCATTGTATGTATTGGTGATAAGGTCAAATTTTCCAAAACAGACAAATGAGGAAAGAGCTGAAAATCTTGAAAGACAAAGCCTAGAAGATTACGCTTTTCAAGCTCTGCGACATCCAAAATCTCTCCATTATAAATTACTTGTCCTGAATCAATTGTCTCCAAGCCTGCCAGCATACGCAGAAGGGTTGTCTTCCCTCCGCCCGAAGGTCCAACAATGGCCAATACTTGCTTTTCAGGCACAATCAAATTAAAATCCTTTAGAATCTGCTTATCACCAAATTTTTTACTAATATTTCGTAATTCTAACATAATAGCACCTACTTATAATAACTAAATTTCTTTTCGACCTGTTTTGCAATCAGTGTAGCCAGACCGATTAAGAGTAAATAAATCAAGCCTGCAACAAACATCGGTGCCAGACTTGCATCTCGGTTAGCCGCCGTACGACTAGCCAAAATCAGGTCTGAAATTCCCAAAGCATACACCAAAGAGGTATCTTTCACCAAAGTCATGACTTCATTAAAGACACTAGGTAGCACAATTTTTACGACCTGCGGCAAAATAATCAGGCGAATCGTCTGAACAGGGGTAAATTTTAAAACCTTCGCAGCCTCATACTGTCCAGTCGGAATGGAAGAAATGCCGCCGCGGAAGATCTCCGCAAAATAAGCCGCATAGTTTAATGTAAAGGCAATAATCGCTGCAGGAATCCGATCCAGCCGAATGCCGATACTTGGCAAAACATAGTAAATAAAGATTAACTGCAATAAAAGCGGCGTCCCACGCATGATCCAAATGTAAATATTAAGCAGCCATTGCAGAGGCTTCAAGCGAATTTGCATCGAAAAAGCCAGCATAATTCCCAAAGGAATCGAAAAAACCAAGACCAAAGCAAACACCTGCAAGGTAGTTGCCGCTCCACTTAGAAGACTAGGTAAAATTTCCAAAATATAGTTCATTCTCTTCCTCCTAAATAAATATTTTACCATTATAACAGAATCTCAGGAAAATACAAGCAGATATTGCAAAAAATTTATAGGAAGAAAATCTAAGTCGGATAAAATTAAAATCCGACTCTCCTTTCAAGAATCGGATTTATTGGACTATTTAGGACTCTTTGAGATAAGTTTTGGAACCATTCGAAAACAGCACAGCTCTAAAAACAGAGAGACATCTTTCCCAAGACTAGTAGAGGTTTTGGAACCATTCGAAACAGCACAGCTCTAAAAACAGGAGAGCATTTCTTCCTGAACTACCATTGGTTTTGGAACCATTCGAAACAGCACAGCTCTAAAACGAGTTGATATGTACTTCCACATCTTCCCCAGTTTTGGAACCATTCGAAACAGCACAGCTCTAAAACGAGATATAAGGATAACGATATTGACTTACTGTTTTGGAACCATTCGAAACAGCACAGCTCTAAAAACAACTTTGTTAAAGACACTATCTCGAATAGTGTTTTTGGAACCATTCGAAACAGCACAGCTCTAAAAACGCAAGTGTGCTAGTTTTTCTTGCCTTTTTTGCGTTTTGGAACCATTCGAAACAGCACAGCTCTAAAAACAGTTGAGGGTAATAGTCAGGATCTAATTAGGTTTTGGAACCATTCGAAACAGCACAGCTCTAAAACTCATTATTTATTTTTCTGTTCGCAAACATCTGTTTTTGGAACCATTCGAAACAGCACAGCTCTAAAACATTTGCATCTCAAAGAGTTTTAAGCCCTCTGTTTTGGAACCATTCGAAAACAGCACAGCTCTAAAACAAACTTGAATGGTACTCTGTCGGCTCTTTCGTTTTGGAACCATTCGAAACAGCACAGCTCTAAAACTTTCATTTCGGTTGTCGGTCGGGTGTGATGGTTTTGGAACCATTCGAAACAGCACAGCTCTAAAACTTCAGCGTATTAATGAACAGGTGGATAGCTGTTTTGGAACCATTCGAAACAGCACAGCTCTAAAAACTTTTTCGTTCATCGGAATTAGATAGCTATTTGTTTTGGAACCATTCGAAACAGCACAGCTCTAAAACGGCTTGATGACTACGAAGTCGAGAAAGAGAGTTTTGGAACCATTCGAAACAGCACAGCTCTAAAACTTGCTAGCCCATCTTTATAGTATTTGACGGGTTTTTGGAACCATTCGAAACAGCACAGCTCTAAAAACCCATTGAAACTGTCTAGAACTCTGTCGCCCGTTTTGGAACCATTCGAAACAGCACAGCTCTAAAACCAACGCTTTTTTTAGATTTTTCTTGTAATCGGTTTTGGAACCATTCGAAACAGCACAGCTCTAAAACAAATTATACCAAAAAGCTTTCAGGAAAAAAACAGTTTTGGAACCATTCGAAACAGCACAGCTCTAAAACATACCAGAAAATAAATCTAAAAAAATTTCATCGTTTTGGAACCATTCGAAACAGCACAGCTCTAAAACAAAGCCATTCTTTGAATGTCAGAGTTTGCAGTTTTGGAACCATTCGAAACAGCACAGCTCTAAAAACCTAAGATGTCCGATAATAAACACACGTTCCGTTTTTGGAACCATTCGAAACAGCACAGCTCTAAAACCAGCCACGAAAACGGAATTACATTCGAGACGGTTTTGGAACCATTCGAAACAGCACAGCTCTAAAAACAAGATAAGAAAAATCGCTTTTTTTGACAATCAGGTTTTGGAACCATTCGAAAACAGCACAGCTCTAAAACCAGCCACGAAAAACGGAATTACATTCGAGACGGTTTTGGAACCATTCGAAACAGCACAGCTCTAAAACTTTTCATCTACAGCCAAGCCGTCTAGTTCGGTTTTGGAACCATTCGAAACAGCACAGCTCTAAAACACAGCCTCAACGGTTTTTCGCTGTTTTTTTAGGTTTTGGAACCATTCGAAACAGCACAGCTCTAAAACTGTGCTCTTTAGCCAATTCACGAAGCTTTTGGTTTTGGAACCATTCGAAACAGCACAGCTCTAAAACTGTGTCTTTGTTAGACATCAGTACTAATAGGTTTTGGAACCATTCGAAACAGCACAGCTCTAAAACTGACTGTTTGGGTATCTGGTTGTAAGGGTAGTTTTGGAACCATTCGAAACAGCACAGCTCTAAAAACATTGAAAAAAACCGGAATGCCCTGATCCTGACGTTTTTGGAACCATTCGAAACAGCACAGCTCTAAAAACATAATAATGTTGCTATGGGTGGAAGTCCTAGTTTTGGAACCATTCGAAACAGCACAGCTCTAAAACCTAGCGAACTCTGATATGCCTTACTATGAGGTTTTGGAACCATTCGAAACAGCACAGCTCTAAAAACCAACTGAACTAGAACTCCTCATCCACCAAAGTTTTTGGAACCATTCGAAACAGCACAGCTCTAAAACCACTTGATGGTAATAAAAAAATTTCCTCTATGGTTTTGGAACCATTCGAAACAGCACAGCTCTAAAACGCCACTCAACGTTGGGATAACGGGCAATATGTTTTGGAACCATTCGAAACAGCACAGCTCTAAAACTCCTGTCTAGTGTAGTAAGCTAACTCTCTAGTTTTTGGAACCATTCGAAAACAGCACAGCTCTAAAAACGCCACTCAACGTTGGGATAACGGGCAATATGTTTTGGAACCATTCGAAACAGCACAGCTCTAAAAACGCTAGGTCATTTTCAGTTCGTAGATTGTTCGTTTTGGAACCATTCGAAACAGCACAGCTCTAAAACATAGTCTGTCCTTGTAAAGATCGTACTGCGGTTTTGGAACCATTCGAAACAGCACAGCTCTAAAACTCACTTTCTCCTGTGTTATCTCCTTCCTTAGTTTTTGGAACCATTCGAAACAGCACAGCTCTAAAACTTTCTAAATTTTTCCATTTTACCAGCTAACAGTTTTGGAACCATTCGAAACAGCACAGCTCTAAAACTCAAATCCATCTACAAAAAGAGCAATAGTTGGTTTTGGAACCATTCGAAACAGCACAGCTCTAAAACATGAAAAGCATCTGGGCGCTGTTTTTGGTTGCGTTTTTGGAACCATTCGAAACAGCACAGCTCTAAAACAGAGCAGACTCAGTAACATCGTAAACTATAGTTTTTGGAACCATTCGAAACAGCACAGCTCTAAAAACAAGGGAGTCAATCCCGATACCTATCAGGATGTTTTGGAACCATTCGAAACAGCACAGCTCTAAAACAGCAAGAATTGCATCTTCATCTAGCTTGATGTTTTGGAACCATTCGAAACAGCACAGCTCTAAAAACAGGCCCAGTTGCCATTTATTGCTTATAGCGGTTTTGGAACCATTCGAAACAGCACAGCTCTAAAACGACGGTATTTGGGATTTTTTTCCCGACAATGGTTTTGGAACCATTCGAAACAGCACAGCTCTAAAAACCAAACTGAGGAATGGTGACTTTTTTTGGGTTGTTTTGGAACCATTCGAAACAGCACAGCTCTAAAACTACAGATGCTTTCGAAGAAGTAATCATAGGGTTTTGGAACCATTCGAAACAGCACAGCTCTAAAACTGAAATGCTAGATAACATTCCAGATGAATTGTTTTGGAACCATTCGAAACAGCACAGCTCTAAAACGTCGCTTTCCAATGTTGGAACTCGTAGTACGTTTTGGAACCATTCGAAACAGCACAGCTCTAAAACTGAAGTCTATTAGTCCTTTCTATAATAAAGGTTTTGGAACCATTCGAAACAGCACAGCTCTAAAACTGATTGGCTGTACACCAATTCGTAGCCCATGTTTTGGAACCATTCGAAACAGCACAGCTCTAAAACTCAGAAACAACTCAGAAAATGGGTATATCGGTTTTGGAACCATTCGAAACAGCACAGCTCTAAAACTAGGTACCCCTGATTATGAGACCTTTGTAGGTTTTGGAACCATTCGAAACAGCACAGCTCTAAACTGATTCAGTTGAAAGGAAGTCCTTATCATCGTTTTGGAACCATTCGAAACAGCACAGCTCTAAAACCTCGTAGAAGAATTTTTCTCACGAAATTTCGTAATCGCGCCATTCGTCTCAGCCAGACTTCAGCTCGTCCGATTCCAATTGTTACTCTTATTATACCATATTTTCAGGATTCAAGAAATAGTCTTGATCCAGCACATACTGCGGAAAATCATAGACTTTTCGAGGTTCGACAAACAAGACTCTTAGTTGATTGAGTTGGATATACTCTATCATATTTACTAACTCATCCTTTGATAGATAAGCGGTCGCATTGATGAAGACAAGGAGTTTCTTTTTGGAAAGATATTTAAAAACTTGGACAATTTCTAACATCTTTTCAAAAGGTGTATCACTCAGAGTTTCAACTTTGACCCCTAGAGCATCGATCAACTCTAGAATAGTGATTTCATCATACTCTAGGTCTAACTCGTTTTCCAAACACTCAAATGCCAGTAATTCTGTAATCGTAGCTACCAGCTTTTCAATCATGGACTTGACTTCTGGTTTGTCATTAAGCTGATTTTCAAGGTCAGCATGTATCAATTTAAGCATTGCAGGTGAGTTGAGATTGTATCCTAAGACATCCGTTATCACTAATAACTCCGACTCTTTCAGAGCTTTCAAACGAGTGTCAAATAATTTCAGCTCCCCTTCGTCTGAGTATTGGTAAAACTGCTTGACGATAGTTGAAAAGGTAAACTGGTCTTCCAGCACCAAAAAGTTGCATTTTCAATAGCTAATGGTTCATCCAATAGTGGGAAATTAATCTTCATCACTAGGCTCCTCTCCCAGAAAGACCAAACGAGCGTCGGAGTTTGCTACGCTGGTATTTCGCTCACCATTTAAGTAAATCATGCGAGAAAACTGCTTTTCTGTAACGGTTAAGAGAGTAATGTTGCCTTTTTTAGGATTATGAGTCTTGAGTCGCTCAATCATGGCGTTATTAGCAGAGTTATTGAGCAAAAGTTTGCTATAGATGGAGAATTGGTGCATGATAAATCCCTCATCTATGAGGAACTTCCGAAATTTCCGATAGGCCTTGCGTTCCTCTGCGGTATCAACTGGCATATCAAACATTAAAATCATACGCATATATCGATAACTCATATCCTAAACTCAGGAACTCCTTTCTCGGGTTGATTGAGAGCTTGGATGACTTTCTTAGTATAGTCACTGACGATATTGGTCAGATACATATCCTTTCCATTGTAGTGAAAGGTACCCGAGAAAATAGTGAAAAGTTCTCGCTTGATTTTGACAAAAGAACTATTTCGATTTTCATAAACGATTCTGTCAATAATGGGACGGAAAGGTTCCATAATATCGCTAGCTAGGTTGAATTGATTAAACTGATTGGCATGTTTCAAGCCAAACTGAGTCATACAGCCAGACAACACAATCTCACGCGCAAACATACTTAAAATCAGGGTGTAGCCATAGTCCAAGGCAGCATTGACATCGCTATCTTGCTCACGACTAAAATCATTCCCAAACAAGGTGTTAAAATAAATGCGAGCTGCGTGCCCTTCGCGGTTACTAGGATCAAATAAATCCAACCCATGATAGAGATCAATGACGGACTGACTCTTTTCCAGAAAACCACAACTCCCCAGATAAAAAGCCTGATTGAGAATTTTTTGTGCAATGATGGTTGTCCAGATTTCCGCCTTTACATCTTCATTCCAAGCAATTTGCCGAGAGAGTTGCAGACTGGAATCGTGCCGACCGTAGTAGGGCATTAAGTATGCTGTTGGCAAGCGTTTATCATCACAAAAGATGACCAGAATATTTTCATCAACCAAGCGTTTTATCAGCATAGTGGAGAGAACGATATCCGTCGTCTCCAAAAGTAGGATGTCCACCTCGGACAGGTGAATCAACTCTGTCCGAGAGGCATCTTTAAAAATCAAGTGGTTGTTCTTGTAGGAAAGTTTAGAGTGCGTATTGACAACAACGGTTCTCCATCCCATTAGTCTTCTCCTAGTTTGCTTAAATCAATCCGAGTCTCGTAGAGACCAGTGATGGATTGGTGAATGAGGGTGGCGTTGAGGAGTGATGAAGGTGTATAGTCCCTGTATCGTGGAATTTTTACTCCTAAAAATTCGAAATCAGAGGCGCTTCCTTGTGATGTCAATTCGAATAAACCAGCATTTTTACTATTTCCTGGACCAATGAAGCTGAAACACAATTCTTTGATATCTACTGTTTCCCAATCTGTAAATGCTTGCCGGATTCTCTCTCCATTTTTTAATGCACCAACATACTTTTCGTTAAAATCAAGTACATATTCTAAAAGTTTGGCAAAATCATCTCTATGTTTCTCAACATACTCTAAGTGTTCTGGTTCGAGTGCCTTATTAATATTCTTAGCATGATACAAAAGAGTCGTATACTTTTCGGGGATGACCAATTCATTACCTTTATGAATTTCTCCTCGTTTATTGTTTGTTGATAGAATACTTACTAGTCTTCTTCTTGTACCATCAGGAAACTCAAACAAACTATACTTAGGCAATGTAATAGTTGAAAGAATTTTTTTATGTATCCTTTTTTTCAAGAAGATAGTTTTTCCTTGTTATTTTCAAAAATTTATTTTATCTAGAATAGAGATACCTTGAAACTCAAGAATTGTCTTTTGTTGTTTTTTAGCTCCTTTTTCAATAATGGCTTTAACTAAGATCGCGTATGAGTTAGAAATACCAGCGTAACCACCGTATTTTCGTGGATCAAGCCCTTGTTTAATTGGAACAAGATTTTCTTTACTACCTTCTGATGGTTTAGGAGATGGATTAGAATTGAACAATCCTTTAGGCTTACCTCTATCTAAACCATGAGTCTGGATCTCTGTTTTCTTCACAATATTCACCTGCAGAAGTGAAAGTACTTTTTTGATTGTAGCAAAATCTTTTTCCTTATTCCAAGCGATTTCTCCAGTATCCTTGGAGTATTCGATATTCTCTCTTTTTACGATGGTTCCGTCTGCGTAATGCACCTCTTCTTTAAAGAAGTTCAGCAAGTTTGAGTAGAAGAAATACTTCTCAGTTGCTTTTTCAACTTCTTTAGGATCTTTGGATCTAGAAATATATCTCTTAAGATCGTACTTTCGATAGTCACCATAGACGAATTCAGGCTCTAGTTTAGGATATTTCTTAAGGATAGCCTTAGCAACTACTGCATTTAAATAGGCATCATGTGCGTGGTGGTAGTCATTAATTTCCCGCACCTTGTATAACCTAAATTCTTTACGGAAGTTGGAAACTAGATTGGATTTCAAAGTGATGATTTTGACGGAACGGTTCTTCTTATCCTTCACAGTCACTTCTGTATTGAAGCGAGCATCCAAAATCTGAGCAACATGTTTTGTGATTTGCCGTGTTTCAACTAGTTGGCGTTTGATGAAGCCAGCTTTGTCATGTTCTGTCAAACCACCACGTTCAGCCTTAGTCAAATTATTAAATTTACGTTCTGAAATCAATTTGGAATCCAATAATTGTTGCCAAAAAGCTTTTCTTTTTTGAACAATCTCTAAACTTGGAACATTATCAGATTTACCACGATTATCCTTTGAGCTAGTCAGGACACGGTTATCGAGCGAATCATCCTTTATAAATGCCTGTGGAATGATGTGGTCAATGTCATAGCTGCTCAGTTGGTTGATGTCAAGAGGTTCCCCAGTGTACATATCCTTCCCATTTTGGAGATAGTAAAGGAAGAGACGGTCGTTTTGAAGTTGAATATTATCTGTTGGATGTTCTTTTAATATATTTGAATCAAGTCCACGTGCTAAATTTTTTAGTGCATCTTCAATTCGCTTATATCTTTGTTGAGAATTCTTTTTCCCTCTGGCAGTTGTCTGATTTTCTCGTGCCATCTCAATCACAATGGACTCAGGGGCATGGCCCATAACTTTGACAAGTTCATCAACAATCTTGATACTTTGTAAAATTCCCTTTTTAATGGCAGGGCTTCCTGGGAGTTCTTGGACAACTTTCTTCACATTATCTGTCTCGCCAACCACTTGTGCTTTTTGGATAATTTCTTTGAAAGAAAGTCCGTCATCATGGATTAACTGCATAAAGTTGCGATTGATCTCACCGTCATCAATCAGATAATCAAGGATTGTTTTTTTACTTTGTTTATCATAGATGCCATTAATCAGCTTGGCAGAAAGTTTCCCCCATCCAGTATAATGTCGACGGGTTAGTGCCTTGATTACTTTTTCATCAAAGATAGAATCATACTGAGCAAGGCGTTGCTTAATCATCTCACGATCTTCGAAGATCGTGAGCGTGTGGACGATATTTTCAAGAATCTCTTCATTTTTAGGGTCATCCATAAACCCTTTATTCTTGATAATCTTGAGCAAATCATGATAAGTAGAAAGACTAGCGTTAAATTGTTTTTCAATCCCTTTTAGTTCGATTCCATCGTAGCCATCAACAGTGTGTAGATAATGGATGATGTCTTTTTCAGTTACTTTTCTTTCATCTTTGAATAATTGATTGACAATTTGCTTCTTCTGCCCACTATCAAGGAATTGATAGTCTCTCAATCCTTCCGCAATAAATTTTACTTTTGTTAATTCATTATAGACAGCAAATGTTTCATACAAGAGACTATGCTTAGGCAAAACTTTTTCTTCTGGCAAATATAAGTCATAGTTAGTCATCTTATTGATGAAGTCTTCTGCAGAGCTTGCTTTATCAACGATTTCTTCAAAATTCCAAGGTCGGATTGCTTGGTCAGAATTTCGAGTAAGCCAAGCAAAATCACGATTGCCACGAGCCAATGGGCCGACGTAGTAAGGGATACGGAAGGTTAACAGCTGTTGAATTTTTTCAGAATCTTCTTTTAAGAATGGATAATAATCACCTTGACTATGTAGAATTGCCTTCATTTCAGCTAGATGAACTTGGTATGGAATTGTGCCATTATCAAAAGTACGTTGTTTTCTTAGAAAATCCTCGCGCTTAATTTTCTCAAGGAAATAGTCTGCCCCTTTAACATTATTTAAAATGTCCTTGAGATATTTATAAAATTCTTCCTCAGTTGCTAATTTACCATTTCTTTTTCGTACTTTTGAATCAACTCCTACATATCCTGCATAACCATTTTTGCTATCGTCAGAAAAAACTTCATCATATTTTTCTGGAAGATTGGCCTTAATGAAGTGTTTTAAGGCAGCTAAGTCTTCTTCATGTTCTTTGAATCGTATGACCATTTTTGTTGATAAAGGCGCATGTGGTGATTCGTCTGAAACGATACCTGCTAATAAGATACCATCGCTTAGATTTTTCACTACAGAAAAGAGTTCGATGAAATTTTCTCCGATTAGCGCGAGGAGATTTCCAAGATCTTCTTCATAGCTCTCCGACGATATTTGTAATTTAGCATCGTTTTCTAAACTAAAATTTGTTTTAAAATTAGGTGTCAATCCTAGAGCTAGTCCGATTAAATTCCCGAATAAGGTATTCTTCTTTTCACTTGGGTAGTTCTTAAGAAGTTGTTCCTGTTTTTTTCAGACTTAGGGATTTTAGCGGTTAAGATTTCTGTGACATTCAGTTTGATTTTGGAAAGGGAGGTTTCTTGAACATTATCGTATTCTTCAACGAATTTTTCAAACAGTCCTTGGATGTCATTATTTTGAACTTTAAACTTGGGATTGTCAATCAAAAAATGCCCGCGGTATTTAATCATGTGAGCAAGAGCTAGATAAATCAAACGCAAATCTGCTTTTTTTCATTTGACTCTGCTAGTTGCTTTCTCAAATGATAAATTGTTGGAAATTGCTTATGGTATTCTTTCTCTCTTGTAGGGTAGCAAAAAAATAGGATATTTACTTCCTCTTTTATCCTCAGGAACTAAAAAAAGGAGTCATCTAATCGATGAAAGAAACTACTATCCACCTTGCTCATTTCCTCGGCAAAGATTTCTTGAAGATAACGAAGACGATTTTTTTCCGACGAGTATAGCGACGGCGTGCTGTCCGTTTTAGACGTCTATCTTCAGCAGTAGTCCCTTCATCAAATAATAAAGCTCCAATTAGATTTTTTTCTTGATAAAGTTTTTTTATCAGTATTGCCCAGAACTTTCATCTTTTTCGATGGTACCTTATAGTCATCCGTAATGACGGCCCATCCGACGCTATTAGTTCCGATATCGAGTCCGATAGAGTAATTTTTTGTTTTTCCATGTATAAAAACCTCCTTTGTATTAAGTTATAATTTACAAATTAAGAAATGAGAGTCTTGATTAAGTCGATGCAACCTTTCATAAACTTTATTAACTCAGTTAGAATAGCTAAATGATCTTTAGTAAAATTTGAACTTTTTTTCACCTTTTCTCCTTAAAAATACAACTATATTAAACTATAACATTTCTAATGAAAAATTTCAATAAAAATGAATGCTATATTTGTAGAAATCTGTTAGAATTAGTAATGAGTTGTATTTTTAGTTTTTAGAACTGTATTGTTTCGAATAATACTAAACTAGATTTTTTTCAAAAAGTTTCTAACGAGGTTTTTAGAGCTGTATTGTTTATAGCTTTTTATCGTATTTATAAAATAATTTACATTTCACTTGATAATATTTGATAAGTATAGTACAATGAAGTTGTTGGAACTATTCGAAACAACACAGCAAGTTAAAATAAGGCTTTTGTCCGTATACAACTTGAAAAAGTGCGCACCGATTCGGTGCTTTTTATTTACTATAATAACTATATTTTACACTTATTTCTATAAAAAAAGGCAACGAAATTCAAAGCGTTTTCAACAAATTCACTAAAAAAAACTACGTTCAAATGAACGTAGTTTTAATATTCATGTCCCCTGCCGGAATCGAACCAGCAACTACTCCTTAGGAGGGAGTTGTTATATCCATTGAACTAAGGGGACTAGAGAAAAACTCTGCCAAGTGACAGAGTCATTTCTGATATTAACGACGGATTTCTTTGATACGCGCTGCCTTACCTTGCAATGCACGAAGGTAGTACAATTTAGCACGACGAACTTTACCGTAACGAACGACTTCAATCTTGTCAACACGTGGAGTGTGGATTGGGAAAGTACGTTCAACACCTACACCGTTAGAGATTTTACGAACTGTGTAGTTTTCTGAGATACCAGCACCTTTGCGAGCGATAACAACACCTTCAAAGATCTGGATACGTTCGCGAGTTCCTTCGACAACTTTCGCGTGAACGCGGACAGTGTCACCAGGACGGAATGCAGGGATATCTGAGCGAAGTTGACCTTCAGTCAAGCTTTGGATCAATGGATTCATTTTTTTCTCCTATCTTGCTAATCTTGTAGTTCTGGACCGCAGCGGATTAGCCGTTTTTTTAGTGCATCCATTTATGCACAAAGTATATTATATCAAAATTCTAGTAAAAGTAAAGATTTTTAGATAAAAATTCCTAAAAGAATCGCTAAAAATCCTAAAAAGTAGGTCAGCATCAGATAGAGGCTACATTTCTTCTTATCTGAGAACAGCTCTGCTAATTCCGCATTAAAGGTGGAAAGAGTTGTTAAACCGCCACAGAAGCCTGTTGCTAAAATGCTATACAGCTGTTTATCTTGGATATGATTGTAAAAATATCCAATCAAAAAGGCTCCCAGTACATTAGCCATCAAGGTGCCTACTGGCAAAGCAGCTCTGCTATTAACCTTAGAAAAAAAGTAACGGATAAGAGCTCCCAGACCGCAAGCAATGAGCAAAAACCAAATCATGCGGTCACCTTCCTTCCAGCCCATAAAGCAATGCAAAGGCTGCCGCCGATACTCAAGGCAAGATATACGATCAATTCTGGATAACGGCCCTAAATCCAACAATTTGAGCGAATCTAATAGAAGACCTGAAAAAAAGTCGTCAAGCCACCACAAAATCCCGTCGACAAAGCCAATAACAAACGCTTGGAAACTTGCTTTGCGACGGAGATAGCCTTTAACCAAATAGACTAACAAGAAAGTTCCCAAATAGTTGACTAAAAAGTGTCGCTAACGGAAAATGTCCCGTAAATGTGAAAAAAAGGATGAGCATTGATAACGAAGTAAACCGCCTAGCATAGCTCCAAAGAAGATTGCTAAAGAATTTTTTTACTTCACTCATCTTATTTTTCTTCTCCTGAAAAGCGCGTGAATGCTTTTAGGATATCCGTAAAGGTTGCAAGAATCGGCTCTTGATAATTCTGTATTTTTCGATCTTACTCGCAACTTTAGCAAAAAAATCCTTTCTTCTCGTTTAGGATCTGCAACGGCCTTCCCAGTCGATTTTTTTAATAGCCACAACTTGGCCGACCAGATTCATGCGTCTCTCTAGTAAGGCAACGAGCGCATCATCCACTTGATCAATTTCCTGTCTAATTTCTTCTAGCTTCATCTACTTCCTCCTTGTATGCTATCTATCATAACAAAAAAATTAGGAAAATGTTCTAGTTTTATCCTAAATAAAAAAAGGTCCTAAAGACCTTAATTAAAAGAAAACTCGCTTAAGCGAGTTTTTATCCGCAACCTAAAATAGTCCCCTGGACTGTTTTTAGCCAACGGACCCTTCCATGCTCATGTTGATGAGTTGGTTGAGTTCAACGGCGTATTCCATTGGAAGTTCTTTTGGTAATGGGTTCCATAAATCCGTTGATAATCATAGCTGTAGCTTCTTCTTCACTGATGCCTCGGCTCATCAGGTAGTAGAGCTGATCCTCGGACACTTTGGAAACCTTGGCTTCATGCTCTAACGCGACATTGGAATTATGGATTTCATTAAAAGGAATGGTGTCCGAACTGGATTCACCATCCATCAGAATGGTATCGCATCTGATATGGGATTTGGAGCCAGCGCTATTCTTGCCAAAGCGAACCTGACCACGATAGTCAGTCTTTCCACCATCCTTAGCCACTGATTTAGAAATCAAAGTACTGGATGTCTTGGGCGCATTATGAAAAACCTTGCAGCCCGCATCTAAGTGCTGGCCATAGTTGGCAAAAAGACATGGATAGAACAGAAGTTCTTGCGTTGCGGCCATTAAGAATGCTGCAGGGGTATTTCATGTTTACCTTACTGCCTAAGTTACCATCAATCCACTCCAAGGTTCCGCCTTCTTCAACAATCCCCGCTCCGTTACGAGGTTATAGACATTGTCCGACCAGTTTTGAATGGTCGTATAGCGGAAAAAGGCATCCTTTTTGACAATGATTTCGACATTTGCTGCATGAAGGCTATTAGTCGTATAAGTTGGTGCTGTACAGCCCTCAATATACTGGATGGAGCCGCCCTCCTCGATAATCATCAAGGAGCGCTCAAACTGGCCAGCATTTCTCCGTTGATACGAAAGTAAGTCTGAACAGGAACTTGGCACTGGACGTTCTTGGGCACATAGATAAAGGTTCCACCGGACCAAACCGCACTATTAAGCGCTGAAAATTTATGCTCAGCATTTGAAATCACAGTACCAAAATACTGCCTGACCAAGTCTGGATATTCCTGCACAGCCGTATCCGTGTCAGTGAAGATAATCCCCAACTTGGCAAACTCTTCTTTCATATTGTGGTAAACGACTTCAGATTCATACTGGGCCACAGCTCCAGACAGAAACTGTTTCTCAGCTTCCGGAATTCCCAAGCGGTCAAAGGTTTTCTTAATCTCCTCTGGAACTTCATCCCAACTGCGAGCCCGATCTCCGCTTAGTTTTTGGTAGTAGATAATATCATCAAAGCGAATACCTGATAAATCTGGTCCAAAGTTAGGCATGGGTAGCTTATGAAAAAGTTCCAAAGAGCGGAGGCGATAATCCAACATCCACTGGGGCTCATTCTTGATTTCTGAGATTTCTCGAACTACTTCTTCGGTCAAACCTTTACCAGTTGAAAAGAGTGGCTTGACATCATCATGGAAGCCAAAGGCATAGTCGCGTTCTTTCATAGGAACTCCTCCTTTATCTAAGGGATAACGCTTACTTATATTATACTCCTAATCATGAGAATTGTCAGAAAATAATACCTTAACAAAAGAAAAACGGCCACAGCCGCTTTCCATATTGTCATTTTAAACTTTGCTTACCAACTCTTCCGCAAATGCTTCCAAGCGCTCAATATCATCTTCTTCTGCAGAAAGATCTACTTTGACACATTCTGAACCTTTCACTGCTCCTGTAGCCGCAAAAACAGCATCAAAGTCATCAACAGCCTTGCAAAATTCGTCATAAAAAGTATCGCCTGAACCGACTACTCCATAGACCTTACCAGACAAGTCCAATCCAGATAAGTCTTCGTAGAAGTCCATCATTTCATCAGGCAGCTCACCGTCACCGTAGGTATAGGTCGCTACAATCGTAATATCCGCTTCCAAGAAATCTTCTGCATCGACAGTGGTACACTCGTCCACTTCAACTTCTACATCTAGTTCTCTTAGCTTATCCGCCACAATATCGGCAATTTCTTCGGTGTTTCCAGTCATACTGGCAAATACAATTTTCGCTAAGGTCATAGTTCCCTCCAAATTATAATCTTCATTCATTATAACACATCTTTTTATTTTTAAAAATAAAAAAATTCTTGTGCTACAATAACTAGAGAAAGTTTAAGAGGTTCACAATGAGTATCTATAGTAAAAATTCTGAAAAATGAAAGAATACGACAAAATTATCATCCACCGCCATATGCGCCCTGACCCAGATGCAATTGGCAGTCAAGTCGGCTTACAAAAAAACTTCTCCAACTCAACTTTTCCTGAAAAAAATCCATCAAAGTAACAGGTTACGACGAGCCTAGTCTTACTTGGCTAGCAAAGATGGATGAGGTGACAGATGCGGACTATGAGCAGGCCTTGGTAATTGTGTGCGATACAGCCAACACTCCTCGTATTGATGATCAGCGCTATAGCATGGGCGACTTTTTGATTAAAATCGACCATCATCCCAACGATGATATCTACGGAGACCCTGCTGCTGGTTGATACAGATGCTAGTAGCACGAGCGAAATTATCGCTCTTTTTGCCTTCGAAAATCACTTTAGAAGTTAATGACTATATCGCTAAACTCCTCTATGCTGGCATTGTTGGGAGATACAGGGCGCTTCCTCTATCCAGCGACTACTGCACGCACATTTGAGGTAGCTGGCAAACTTCGCCAATACGCCTTTAATTTTTCAGAGCTTTCTCGAAAAATGGACTCCATCACGCATCAAGTTGCCAAACTGCAAGGTTATGTTTACGATAATCTAGAAATTGATGAGAATGGTGCTGCACGCGTTATCCTATCTCAGCAATTATTGAAAGAAAATCAGCTGACAGATGCTGATACTTCAGCCATTGTAGCTGCACCCGGACGGATCGAAGATGTCCAGATGTGGGCCATCTTTGTCGAACAGCCTGACGGCCATTATCGTGTGCGGATGCGCAGTAAATTTACTCCAATCAATGAAATTGCCAAGCAACACAACGGCGGCGGCCATCCACTTGCCAGCGGTGCCAATGCTTATTCCAAAGATGAAGTCGACTTGATTTATCAAAAAAATTAAAAGAAAGAGCAAAAAGTAAGAAAATCATCCAAAAGACTTGTCAAATCAATTAGAATTTGATAAACTATCAAAGTAACTAATCTATGGCTCGCAAAGAGTCCATGGCAGAAAGGATTTTTTTAAAATGAGAAAAGACATTCACCCAGAATACCGTCAAGTTGTATTTATGGACACTACTACTGGCTACAAGTTCCTTAGCGGTTCAACTAAACGTTCTAACGAAACTGTTGAATCTGAAGGTGAAACTTACCCATTGATCCGTGTCGAAATTTCATCAGACTCACACCCATTCTACACTGGACGTCAAAAGTTCACTCAAGCAGATGGACGTGTGGATCGTTTCAACAAGAAATACGGTCTCAAATAAGAACCGTATTGACATTAAAAAGAATGTTGATACAAAGCCATTTCCGAGAAATCGGATTTGGTTTTTTTATTTTTCCAATAGAAAATCCTTTGGAAGCTGGAATGAGGCAGCATGACTACTGTCACTCATTCCTTCATCTCAAAGGACTGGTTTCAATTATTGATCTTCTTTCAATTTTTCTCGCTCAAGGCGAAGTTTGCGATTTGGATTCAGCCGGTTGAATAGTTCTTCCAGCTTTTTTTGCATTCCAAACATCTGCTGCTGAGACAAAGTTGCCATTTTCATCTCGAAAAGATATCGGTTTATCACCCATTACATATCTCCTTAGTCAACAAATTCAAACTCAAACTTACCGATGCGAACCAGATCTCCGTCCTTGGCACCACGCGCACGAAGTGCTTCGTCAACGCCCATACCGCGCAACTGACGGGAGAATTTCATGATGGACTCATCGCGGTCAAAGTTGGTCATTGTAAAGAGTTTTTTTCTAGTTTATCACCTGAAAGTACCCATGTAGCATCATCATCACGGGAGATTTTCGAAGGCTGGTGCTTCTTCATCAAAGCCATAATAAGCCTCGTCTTCCATATCGGATTCTTCATAAAGCAGAAACTCAGGTGTCTTATCCAGCAGCTCAGCCGTCGCATCCAAGAGCGTGGCAAGTCCCTGCTTGGTCAGACTAGAAATAGGGAAAATCTGTGGTAACTCTTCAAATTCATCATAGTTGGCAGCTAGTTTTTTCTTGAATTCTTTCAAGTTTTCTGCGCTATCAGGCATATCCATCTTGTTGGCTACAATGATCTGCGGCCGTTCCATCAAGCGCAAATTATAGGATTCCAATTCCTTATTGATCGCAAGGTAATCCTCATAAGGATCGCGTCCCTCACTAGCAGACATATCAATAACGTGCAAAATGACCCGTGTCCGCTCGATATGTCGAAGAAACTGGGTGCCTAGACCCACGCCCTGACTGGCTCCTTCGATCAACCCCTGGCAGATCAGCTACAGCGAAAGATTCTCCAGACTGAGTCCGAACCATGCCCAGATTAGGAACAATCGTGGTAAAGTGATAGGCTCCGATTTTTGGCTTGGCTGATGTAATCACACTCAGAAGGGTTGATTTCCCAACCGAAGGAAAACCAACCAGACCAACATCGGCTAGCACTTTTTAGCTCCAGCAGTAATTCTCTTTCCTGACCAGGCTCCCCATTTTCAGAAATTTCCGGAGCAGGATTTTTAGGTGTAGCAAAGCGAATATTGCCACGACCGCCACGACCACCATGCGCTACGACGAAACGTTGACCGTGTTCAATCAAATCCGTAATGACCTTGCCAGTTTCAGCATCACGAACGGTCGTCCCCTGCGGTACACGGACAATCAAATCCTCCGCTCCTCGGCCATGCATTCCCTTGGTCATTCCTTTTTTTCGCCTGATTGAGCCTTTGAAATGACGATTGTAACGGAAATCCATCAAGGTGCGCAGGCCTTCATCCACGACAAAAAAATCACATCACCACCACGACCGCCATCGCCGCCCCAAGGTCCGCCATTAGGGTACATATTTCTCTCGACGAAAGGCTACCATGCCATCGCCGCCTTTGCCAGCCTTGACCTGAATCTTGGCTGTATCTAAAAACATACTCATATAAATTCTCGCTTCTTTTTTACTCTAAAAAAACGCCTTGCAGCGTTTAGGATTAGAAGATTACGCCGATAGCTTGTGCAAAAATTGCACCAATCGTTACAAGTAACATGATTACCACGACCAGCATTGTCAATTTTTTTCAAATCCAGTTTTTTTACGTTGTCCGTTATCTCCAAAAGCCACTTTATTACCTCAATTCCTAGATTACTCCCTATATTTTTAACACGATTAGTATACTTTTTTTCAAATATTTACGAGATGAAAAAGAAAAAGAGAAGTTTTACTCCATTAGCCAAAAGAATCCTAAAGGATATTTATGGAAATATTTAAAAAGATTGAAGAACTCACTCCAAATGGGAGGCTTCTCCAATCTTTTTGAATTTTATCTCGCTTTTTTTAATCTATGCCAATCTCAGCACGGACAATATCCGCAATTGTATCCACATAGTAGTCCACTTCTTCGTGAGTTGGCGCTTCAGCCATGACACGCAGAAGCGGCTCTGTTCCACTTAGGGCGGACAAGGATGCGGCCGTTTCCTGCCATTTCAGTTTCCATTTTTTTCAATAATGTCTCTGATAGCAGGAACTTCCATTGACTTATCTTTCATAGCATTTTCGACACGGATATTTACCAATTTTTTTGTGGGTAAATGGTCACTTCTGCTGCAAGTTCAGACAGGCTCTTGCCAGTTTCTTTCATCACTTTGGTTAATTGCACCGCTGACAATTGACCATCACCAGTAGTATTATAATCCATGATAATGACATGTCCAGACTGCTCGCCACCTAGATTATAGCCGTTCTTACGCATTTCTTCTACCACATAGCGGTCACCGACAGCAGTCACTACTTTATTGATGCCTTCACGCTCTAGGGCTTTGTGGAAGCCAAGGTTGGACATAACGGTCGTTACAATTGTGTTTTGAGCTAATTGGCCTTTTTCAGAAAGATATTTGCCGATAATGTACATGATCTTGTCACCATCTACAATGTCGCCATTTTCATCAACGGCAATCAAACGGTCACTATCGCCATCAAAAGCGAGACCAATCGCTGCTCCTGACTCACGTACCGTTTCTTGTAAGCCTTCTGGATGAGTAGAGCCTACATTTAAGTTAATGTTGAGACCATCTGGATTTTTCTCCGATAACAGTCAGCTGGGCACCCAAATCAGCAAAAATTTGACGGGCACTGGTTGAAGCAGCACCATTTGCCGTATCAAGGGCAACGTGCATTCCTTCAAGATCTAAACCAGTTGAAACGATGTATTGTTGGTACTTACGCAAGCCTTCTGGATAATCCATGACTTTTTCCTAAACCTTCAGCACTTGGACGTGGAAGGGTATCTTCTGCTGCGTCCAGCAAGGCTTCGATTTCAAGTTCGCGTTCGTCATCCAGTTTATAACCATCGCCACCAAAGAATTTGATGCCATTATCGAGAGCAGGATTGTGACTAGCTGAAATCATGACACCTGCACTAGCTTTTTTTCGGATTTGACCAAGTAGGCAACACCCGGAGTAGCGATCACACCAAGTTTGTAGACGTGAATCCCCACAGAAAGCAGACCTGCAATCAAGGCACTCTCCAGCATTTCTCCCGAAATACGTGTATCACGGCCAACAAATACCCTGAGGAACTTCACTTTCGTGTTGGCTCAGAACATATCCACCAAAACGACCCAGTTTAAAGGCCAATTCCGGCGTTAATTCCACATTAGCTTCTCCACGAACACCATCGGTTCCAAAATATTTACCCATTTTTTTAAAATTTTTCCTTTCAAATCTTGCATTTATTTACTAGATGAATTCGAACTTGAGCTCGATTTGGAGCTTGACGAATTCTGAATGTGTCGTTTTTGGTCGTAACTTTCATCGTTGTTTCAAACGGTGTCACAACACTTGGCAAAACATTCCCATTGGCATCCATGGCCTGCAAGGAAGCTGCCCCACTATAATTTCCTGAAATAGTGACATTACTTGGTAAGACTGCTGCGACATGATTAACTTTTCCCAAAGTTTCTTCATCGCTTGTCACTGTAACTTCTTCGTGCTCCAAACTCACATTTGTGATAGAAATATCTTCTGCAACCTGACTGGCTGTGATGAGATACTTCACTGGCACTTTCTTGCTTGCTTTTTTACCTATCTTGACTGAAATTTTTTTGCGGATTGACCGTAGCAGACAAACCACTTGGTAGATTTTTCCACCTTCAGCTGCACTTCGACCGTTCCTTCTGATGCATTGGATAAATCCGCCACCACATGAAACTTCCGTGTACTCTCTGCATTTCGCTGCTTAGGGTCACTCTATTAGACCCCGTCAAAAACAACACTAGCTTCTGAAGTGAAGCCGCTAATGAAGTAACGTTCACTATCGTACTTGATGTCAATCGGAACATTGGAAATCGTATTGCTGTAGGTTTCCGAGGTCACTTGTCGAATACTGATACTGTTTTGAAAACTACTAGAGGTCGCATAAATAAACAAAACTATCGCAAAGAATAAAGAGGAGACAATATAAAGAATTTTTTTACTTTCTTTCATTCTTCCACCCTCCTAGTAAACGATTCTTTAGACTCAGTTTTTTTCATGCTTGTCTGATAGCAGAACTTCCCGCAGTTGTAGCTCAAACTCACTCAAACTCAAGTTGTGCTTGAAAACTCCATTGTGTGTCGTAGAAATACCACCTGTTTCCTCAGACACGACAAAAGTAAAGGCATCTGAAACTTCCGAAAGGCCAATCGCAGCCCGGTGCCGAGTCCCAAATTCCTTGGAAATACCTGTACTCTCTGTTAGCGGCAAATAGGCACAGGAAGCTGCAATCTTATTATCCTTGATAATAACAGCTCCATCATGCAAGGGTGTATTTGGAATGAAAATATTGATTAACAGCTCCCCAGAAATATCCGCATCCAGAGGAATTCCAGTCGCAATATATTCCTGCAGTGTTCGAGTTCCTTGAATAGCCACCAGGGCACCAATCTTACGTGGACTCATGTAAGCCACTGCCTTGACAAAGGCTTGAATCAATTTCTCCTCACTGCTGACTGGCGTGGCTGAAAAAATCTCAGTTGCTCTACCCAACTTTTCGAGACCAGTCCGAATCTCAGGCGAGAAAATCACCACTGCTGCAATGACCCCGTAGGTAATAACCTGATTGATCAACCATGAAATGGTCGTCAAACCAATGATATTCGCTAAAAACTGTGCCAAGATAAAGAAGAGCACTCCCCGAACCAGAATCATAATTTTGGTTCCGGCAATTGCTTTAGTAAAATGATATAAAATCCAGGTAACTAAAGCAACATCAATAATGTTGATTAAAATATTCCAAGGATTACTGAATACATTAGCCCAGTATTGGAGATTGGTTAATTGTTGAAAGTTCATTGCATAGTGGCCCTCCCAGTCAAAAAAACAAACAGTTCTCAACCATTATATCACTTTTTAAGGATATTTTTTTCTGTAACCTTCTTTACTTTTTTTATGATAAAATATTTCTTATGAAGATAAATACAGCATTGGGCCTCTTGGCAGGCAAGTCCTCCCACTTTGTTCTCAGCAAAATGGGACGCGGCTCGACTCTACCAGGGAAAGTTGCCCTCACATTTGATAAAAACATTCTGCAAAACTTGGCCAAAAACTACGAAGTTGTGGTTATTACCGGAACCAACGGAAAAACTCTGACTACAGCTTTGACAGTAGGCATTCTCAAGGAAGCTTTCGGAGAAGTGGTGACCAATCCCAGCGGCGCCAATATGATTACCGGGATTACCACAACATTCCTAACCGCTAAGAAAGGCAAATCTGGCAAAAATATCGCTGTGCTGGAAATAGATGAAGCCAGTCTATCTCGGATTTGTGATTATATCAAGCCTAGCCTCTTCGTCTTTACCAACATTTTCCGTGACCAGATGGACCGCTATGGTGAGATCTACACGACCTACCAGATGATTCTGGATGCGGCGGCTAAGGTTCCTGAAGCAACTGTACTGATGAATGGTGATAGTCCGCTCTTTAAACTCGGTCAGCCTGAAAAATCCTGTCCGTTACTATGGTTTCGATACGGAGAAAAAGCCAACCCTAAGCTAGCCCACTACAATACAGAGGGCATTCTCTGTCCTAAGTGCGAGCATATCCTCAAGTACGAGCTCAATACTTATGCAAATCTCGGAGCTTACATCTGTGAGGACTGTGGATTCAAGCGTCCTAAGCTGGACTACAGCCTGACTGCTCTCAAAGCACTTGAGCACAATCGCTCTGCCTTTACCATTGATGGACAAGACTATCAGATCAATATCGGCGGTCTCTACAATATCTACAATGCCTTGGCCGCTGTGTCAGTTGCTCAGTTCTTTGGTGTCGAGCCGACTACTATCAAGGCTGGCTTTGACAAGAGCCGGGCTGTCTTTGGCCGTCAGGAAACTTTCAAAATCGGCGATAAGGAATGTACCTTGGTCTTGATCAAAAATCCGGTCGGAGCTACCCAAGCCTTGGAAATGATTGAGCTAGCACCTTTTGACTTTAGTCTATCTGTCCTGCTCAATGCCAACTATGCAGACGGCATTGATACCAGCTGGATCTGGGATGCTGATTTTGAGAAAATTCTAGCGATGAATATTCCTCAGGTCATTGCAGGCGGAGTTCGCCATTCTGAGATTGCGCGTCGACTGCGAGTAACGGGTTATCCAGCAGATCAGATTACCGAAGTCAAAGATTTGGAAGCTGTCTTTAAGTTGATTGAAGAGCAAGAAACCAAGCACGCCTATATCCTAGCTACTTATACCGCTATGCTGGAATTCCGCGAGTTGCTGGCAGAACGACAAGTCATCAGAAAGGAGATGAACTAATGGTTTATAGATCCCTCGTTTCTCCTGAAAACCAGGATTATCACTATGACTTAAAAGTCGCTCATCTCTACGGCGACCTTATGAATACCTATGGCGACAACGGCAATGTCCTGATGCTCAAGTATGTAGCCGAAAAAGCTAGGCGCTAAGGTTGAGGTCGATATTGTCTCCCTAGAAGATGACTTTGACAAGGACAGCTACGATATCGTCTTCTTTGGCGGAGGTCAAGACTATGAGCAAAACGATCGTGGCTCGTGACCCTGCCAGCTAAAAAAAGAAAGCTTTGGAAAAATTTTATCAATGAAAACGGCGTTGTGCTAGCCATTTGCGGTGGCTTTCCAACTCTTAGGCCAATACTATATCGAAGCTTCTGGTCGACGAATCGAAGGTCTGGGTATCATGGGACACTACACTCTCAACCAAGTCAAGAATCGCTATATTGGTGACATTAAGATTCATAACGAAGAATTTCAATGAGACCTACTACGGCTTTGAAAAATCACCAAGGACGGACCTTTCCTCTCCGACGACGAGAAAACCTCTGGGCAAAGTCGTCTATGGAAATGGCAACAACCAAGAGGATGGTAATGAAGGTGTTCATTATAAAGAAATGTCTTTGGCTCCTACTTCCATGGCCCCTATCTTGTCCCTGTAATGCGAAACTTAGCTTATCGTCTAGTAACCACTGCTCTGAAAAAAATAAGTATGGCTCTGCCATTGAATTGGCAGCCTATGAGGATATCCTAGCCCAAGAAACTCAAGAAGAATATGGCGATATCAAGAGCAAGGCTGAATTTGAATAATTGGGAGATCGTTATGAAAGAAAAAAATTACACTATATCCTTCTATTGATTACCATCCTATTGGTTGCCAGCATTTCCTTAGCAAATATGCAGAGCGTCAATGTTAGCTTTATCCTCTTCAGCTTTAAACTTCCCTTAATCATTTTGATTTTTGGTCTCTGTCCTCCTAGGGCTCTATCACGACCTTTCTCATCAGCATGTCAAAAAACTTTCTCGCTGAAAAAAAGAGCTTAAAAAAACCAAAGAAATTCTTAAAACATCTCAAAAAGAAAAACTAGGCTGGAAATTTCCAACCTAGTTTTTTTGCTACTTTGTTTCAATAAAACCAAATTTATTTAAGGGAAAAATACGAAATTCTACACTTCCCTTAATCTGCTCCTTTTTGATCAGACCCAAATTCTCGACTGTCTTTCGTATTTTTCGCGTCGATCATTTCAAGATGAGAAAAAGAATTTTTAGGGATGGTATCAGAAGTCGCTCCTTTTAAGTCAACAACAGAAAAAAATCGTGGGTATAATAGCCCGTGCTGGTAGCTGAAGCCAGATATTTCTCTCGCATCTTTTCGATATATTGCTCTGATTGCACCTGATTGTTCAAATACAGCAAGTTATCCATATAGGTCACCTTGTCATTTTCCTTAGCAATGACACGGCCGACATACTCTTTTTCCATCGACCTCATAGAGGGCAAATTCCCTCACGAGCAAGCTTGGCTGTCTTATCCGCCAAGACCAAATCATTTTTCCGCCAAGAAAGAATTGGCATCTTGCTTGGTGATACGATAAGGTGTATAGACAAACAAGCGTAGCCCCACCAGAATGGCAATAAATACCGTCACAATGATAATATTTCTCAGTAAATCTCTTTAACATCTCTCTCCCTGTCCTTTTTATTCTATTATATCATTTTTTTCATGGGATTAGACAAAAACACTGAGATGAGAGGGATTACGTTTAACAAAAATTGTAAAAATGAAAAAGGCAAAGCCTATTGAGGAGCTCTCTCAATCGAATTTGCCTTTTTTTATTTTTAATCTTCTTTAGCCACGCGTGATTTGTTGGCAATATCAGCTAAGGATAGCTTGAACAAAAATCATCGACTGAGACAGTTTGTGTTTCTTTTTTTGACCGTAGCGACGAACATTGACAGTTCCGTCTTCCATTTCCTTGTCCCCAACAATCAATTGGTAAGGAATCTTGCTGGTTTGAGAAGCACGGATCTTGAACTGCATTTTTTTCATTGCGTTCATCGACATCAGCACGGACACCACGGTCACGGAGTTTCTTAGCCACTTCCCATGCATAGTCCACGTGTTTTTCGTTAGATACTGGGATGAGGGTCACTTGATGTGGTGCAAGCCATGTTGGGAAGGCACCCTTGTAGTTCTCAATCAAGATAGCTGTGAAGCGTTCCATAGTTGAGATAACCCCACGGTGGATCATGACCGGACGGTGCTCTTCACCATCAGCCCCGATGTATTTGAGGTCAAAAGCGTTCTGGAAGCAAGAAGTCAAGCTGGATAGTCGAAAGGGTTTCTTCTTTTCCAAGGGCAGTCTTAACCTGGATATCCAATTTTGGTCCGTAGAAGGCTGCTTCACCTTCAGCTTCAAAGTAGTCCACACCCATTTCATCAAGGGCTGCACGAAGCATTGTTTGGGCATTTTCCCACATCTCATCGTTGTCAAAGTACTTGTGAGTATCTTGAGGGTCACGAAGAGAGAGACGGAAGCGGTATTCAGTCAAGTTGAAGTCTTCATAAACATCGATAATCAACTGAAGGGCACGTTGGAATTCTTCTTGGATTTGTTCTGGAGTAACAAAGAGGTGACCGTCGTTGAGAGACATTTCACGAACACGTTGAAGACCAGTTAGGGCACCAGATTTTTTTCGTAACGGTGCATCATACCCGATTTCAGCGATACGGATTGGCAATTCACGGTATGAGTGAACATGGTGTTTGTAGACCTGGATGTGGTGTGGGCAGTTCATTGGACGAAGGACAAATTCTTCCCCGTCACCCATGTCCATGGTTGGGAACATATCTTCATGGTAGTGATCCCAGTGACCAGAAGTCTTGTAAAGCTCTACAGAGGCAAGTGGTGGAGTGTAGACGTGTTGGTAGCCTGAAGCTATCTCCTTATCGACGATATAGCGTTCCAATTCACGACGGATTGTCGCACCATTTGGCAACCAGAATGGCAAACCTTGTCCCAACCTCTTGAGAAATCATGAAAGAGGTCGAGCTCTTTTACCAAGTTTGCGGTGATCACGTTCTTTGGCTTCTTCACGCATTTGAAGGTAGTTCTTCAAGTCTTTCTTGTCAAACCAAGCTGTACCGTAGATCCGTTGCATCATAGCGTTGTCGCTATTTCCACGCCAGTAAGCACCAGCTACATGGAGAAGGTGGAAGATTTGGATGCGACCAGTTGATGGAACGTGAGGTCCACGGCAGAGGTCCACGTATTCACCCTGACGATAGATGGTCAAACCGCCTTCGTCCTCAGAGTGTTCCTCGATCAATTCCAACTTGTAAGGGTCGTTTCTTGAAGATTTCACGTGCTTCGTCCTTGGTCACTTCCTCACGAATAGATGGGAAGTTTTTCTTTAACGATTTTTTTCATTTCTTCTTCGATACGAGGAAGGTCTTCGTTAGAGATTTGACCAGCATTGATTGTCCGTATCGTAGTAGAAGCCATCTTCGATAGCTGGACCAACTCCCAAGTGAATGTCTGGGAAAGAGGCGACGAGCTGCTTGGGCAAACAAGTGAGCCGCTGAGTGGCGCAAAATCGGAAGGGCATCTTCGTGATCAGGTGTCACGATTTCGATGGCTTCCATCTTCAGTGATAGCACGAGTCGTGTCGATGAGTTTGCCGTTGAATTTACCAGCGAGAGCTTTTTTTAGCTAGGGAATTGCTGATAGATTGGGCAATTTCAAAAGTAGTCACGCCAGCTTCGAATTCACGAACAGCGCCATCTGGGAAAGTAATCTTAATCATGGTTTTCTCCTTTAAAAATTTTATCATATTTTTTTATAACTGAGGTTTTGAAGAACTGGGAAACCAGCTATCAACAAAGAATGATAACAATCAATTTCATTTTAGCTTTTTTTCATTCTGAAAAAAATAAAGAAAAGCGTAGAAATAAATAGATAGCCTATCAAAAGAAAGAATGAGAGACAAATATTCCTCCTGAGTCATCTCACCTCTCATGTATATTCTTATCGGATAACTTTTTGATTGCATTGACCAAATAGATAGCAGCTGTCAAACTTAAAAGATATCCTGTTATAATGAGTTTCTTGTTGTTGAAAAAAACATTAAGATACCAAGAAAGGGGGCAAGAAATGGCAAGAGAGGAATGAGTAGAAAAAAATGAAAAAGACGATAATATTTTTCCGTTCCCCCATAGGCTAAGAGTTTTTCATTAGCCAAACATAGACTAATAGGAAGGTACAAGTCATCATCCAAGATAAATATTTCTTCAAATCTATCACCTCATTCAGCTCTTAGCTAAATTTCATTTTAACTTTGTCGTAACTATTCTCCATACAAAAAACGACATCCTCGAAAGGACGTCGCAACGTGGTTCCACCTTCATTTATGCAAGTCAAAAAGACCTACACCTCTGATTGGCTCTAACGTAGCCACCGTTTTTATGTTTTCATAAAAAGCCAGTAGAGTAGTCCCAACTACATCCTCTGCGCGATTTCCAGCTCCACGCGCTCTCTAAAAAGATTTCCTGCAGGTGATATGTCTCTAAAAATTATTATAGCACGATTGAAAAAATTTGCAAGAACTTTTATTGGTTTTCAGCTCTGTTATTTTTCCTAGTAAATCGATAAATCACATGCCCCAAGCCATTTCCAGCTAGTGAGCATAGGAAATAGGTGGCATGATAAAGAGGAATCCACTCCCCAAAGGTGAAAAATAGTCAGGAAAAATAAGAGGGCAACCAAGAAAGAAAAGCGCAAAGAAAATCCATATAAAGCTGCATAGAGCAAGGACACCAACAGGGTCGCCAGAGGAGAGTAGATGAGAACATTTCCAACTACTAGCCCCTTACTTAATATGGAATCCATTGGAACATACCGTAACAGTATGTAAAAGACAAAATAGAAAAAGAAAAAGGGGGAGCAAAAAGAAAATTTCTTTTTATGAGACTTTCATAAGAGCACCTCCGTTCATTAGGCCTTATGAGAAAGTTTATTCCCAATATTTCCGAATATTCTTAATCTGCTTCTTAGATGCTTTTATCATCCTAGTTGAGCTGTTGACCGGCAGTGACATGATTTTTTTTCCTGGTAAATAGACAATGGTCTTGGCTAAGCGTTTGGCCATCGTTTCTTCTGGATTGAGATCATTATGAAAAATCCTTACTAATGGTCAAATCCAAATAGAATTCATAGATTCGACGACCAAAAATTCTCGGCGGAAATCTCGTATAATTTATCGGCTAGCTTTTTCTCGTCCATATCTGGTGTCTGCCAAAATGGCCTCCAAAATAGCTCCCTGCCAAATCCCTGGCTCTCATAATAAAGAGTGCCAAAAGGTTTTATCGCTGATTACATTATCCAGATAAGGATTGCCATGGGCGATGATCGGGTGTACCGCTGGCTAGACTTTCCAGATAAGTCAGCCCCTGAGTCTCACTGGTTGAGGCTGAGATAAAGAAATCTGCCGCCTTATAGTAGAGTGCCGTATCGCTTGGCGCAATCATCCCTGTAAAAATGACTGAATCCTTAATATGAAGCTGGGCTACCAAGGCTTTTTAAGTCCTCAGCATACGGGTCCATCTCCGACAATGACCAACTTCACCTTGGCATTTTTCTTCCAAAACCATCGGCAGAGCTTCAACAATCGCCTGGATATTTTTTTCTCGTAGGATATTCTGGATAGACTGAGCAGCATGACTTCGTCTTCTGCTATTCCCAGCTTAAAGCGCAGTTTCTTAATGTCTTCCCGTGAGAGTTCTGGGCGGTCAAACTTTGGCCAAGTCGATTCCTGTTGGAATGACCTCGTTTTTTTCCGCCTTGATTTTTGTAGCCGACCAATAGATCATAGACAATCTCAGAAGGACAAATAACTCCATCCAAATCGCTCATAAAACCACGCACGATGTACTTGACCATACTTGGGACGAATCACCATGCCCTTTGCAAGATAATGCACATAATCCTCATATTGGGTATGGTAGGTGTGAACCACTGAATCCGCAGTTCCTTGGCAATCCAGATGCCCAAAGAGGCCCCAGCGAAAAACTCTGTCTGAGTATGGATAATATCCAGCTGGTACTGGCGAGCAATTTCTAAGGCATTGGAAAAAGCCACGATAAGCCACGCGCCGGTCCTTAAAAAGCGAAGAAAGGCACGCTAGGGAATACGGATAATCTGCCAATCTTCATAGCGGTTGACATCCTTGTCCGTCGTAGTAAAAAAATAAAGACTTTATGACCTAGTTTCTCTAGCTCGGTCTTGAGGGTACGAATGCTCGTCGCCACCCCGGAAACCTGAGGAAAATAGGTATCTGTAAAAAGACCAATCCGCATATCACATCTCCAAAACTGTTTGGTAAGCCTTGACCAACTGCAGTGCTACATCATCGATAGAGCGACTCTCCGCAACACGATAGCCTGCTTCACGTTTATCAACTTTTTCCGTCAAGAACCTTACGAAGCGATTCGACAAACTCATCTACATTATGACAAAGCTCCGCCGACTCCTCATCAATCCAGCCATTATAAACAGGAATATCACGCAGAACTACGTGTTGGCCACTGGCCAGCGCTTCTAGGACCACAATCCCTTCAGTCTCTTCATAAGACGGGAAAAAGAAGGCATCGCTGCCTGACATGGCTCCTTGAAAAACTGCGCCTTTGAAATAACCTGGAAATTCCACATTTTCTGGATGATTATAGAGGACAAGATCTCGAATTTTGCGCGGAATAAGCCAGAGATTGATAGAGCCCAGCCAGATAAAGCGGACATCTGGCATTCTGCGAGCTACTTCGACAAAGTCTTCGATTCCTTTTCGTCTGAAATAAAGACCAGCACAGATTACGACTTTCTGCCCATCTGCAATCTGAAAATGTTTTTTAAAGACTTCTTCCTTGCGTTCATCTTTCTTGTATTTCGAAAGGTCAATGCCGTTTGAGACAGCCATAATGGGCGTCGTCACACCGTAGGACTCAATCAATTTTTTTGAATACTCAGACGGAGTAATGATGAAGTCCGCCATTTTATACATGTGCGCTAGATATTTGCCAAATAAGGGCGCAAAAAGATTAGAACCAATAAAAGAGTTTTCAAAGTCTTCTTTGGTCGAATGTCCGTGCATGATCACTTTTTTGCCTCTCCGCTTAGCTGCATGAAGAAGAAGCAAACTACGAGGTCCGTAAGTGTTGATATGCACGACATCATAATCTCCTAAAACATCTGTTGTATAAGGAATTCCTGCTAGGTCCAGTGCATGCATTTGATGCTGCAAGGCACGGCCAATGCCTGATTTTTCTAAAAACAGACTTTCCTTCTAGATATAGTAATACTTTCATATCTTCTATTATACCCAAAAGAAGCAAAAAGGAAACGCCAAGGGAAGATTAGCACTTAATCCATGTACCTATCCTTCCACTAAGCATTTCCCTTAGTAATATCCTTTCTTAGCTAGAACTCTAATTATTTTCCAAGCAGACTAGTCCACCTTAACTACCTGCAGCTCAGCTCCTCCCAGTAGAATCAAATACTTGTCTACTTGGCTAAAACCATAGGAACGGCTGAGGGCTTCGGCATAGAGGTCCAGCTGAGCTCGGTAACGCTCCACCAACTCTGTCGGCTTATGATAGCGGTCAGTCTTATAGTCAAAGAGGACAATACGATCATCAAAGAGCAAGTAGCCGTCTAAGATTCCCCTGAACGACAAAGTCTTTGACCGCTAGCTGGATCCTGCTTGAGCATGGCAAAAAGGGGCTTCACGATGGAGATGATTGACCTGCTGCTGGATTAGCTGACCCTAGTTCTGTAGCGAAAAAGGCTTCAATCTTCGCTAAGTCAATCTCTTTCTTGACTGCCGCATCTGCCTGAACCTGAGCCAAGGCTTGACGAATGCTAGTCTTTGTACAGGACGATCCAGCGGAATCCTTTGCATGAGCTCATGGACAGCAGAACCGATTTGGGCTCCTGTGACTTTGCTTCTTCTTTCCAAAATCAGGCAGTTCAAAAAGACAGCTGAGGGCTGATAACTTCGAGGCGCATCCATAATGTCCAGCCCTTCTGAGTCCATAACCGGCTCATAGAACTTCTTGATTTGACTGGGTGTACGGACACTAGGCAATTCAATAGCCGCTTGATAGAGGCTGTTGAGTCGATCTACATTCTCCAAGATATCCAGAGCTCGGCGTATATCCTCTGACTGACGGTTGCCCGTCAAATCATCTACTGGAATAGGATCAGCCTGCTCCACTACTCCAATCTGCTCGTCTGTCAGCTCCTGATCAGCTACAAAGCGGGTTTTGATAAGCTAGATTTTTCCTTTTCAAACACTGACTGAATAGCATAGAGCCAATCCTGAAAATTGGTCAGCTGGCTTCGGAGACTGCTAGATAAGCGACCATTTTGGCTAGTCCCCCACTTGCGCTCTTGGAGCTTAGCTTGCTTTCCCTTGCCGACCAGATAGAGCTTGGTTTCAGCCCGCGTCATGGCTACATAGAGCAGACGCATCTGCTCAGATAAGCTAGCCAGCTTGAGTTCTTCAGCATTCTGCTGATAGGGTAGGGTTTCCATGGAAATACGGATCTGCTTTGGGCGCATGAGGATCCTGAGCCTCAACATCCACATCAGCCACATATTTGATTCCGATGCCTTTTTGTCGGCTGAGGATAATGGCAGAGCTGCTATCCTGACGATTGAAGGCCTTGTCCATATTGAGCAGAAAGACATACTTAAACTCCAGCCCCTTACTCTTATGGATGGTCATTAGCTGGACAGCATTTTTCGGAGCAGCCAGGGGGACACTAGCCAAATCATGCTCATTTTTCAAAATTCGGTCAATCATGCTGATAAAGCGGGATAGCCCCTTGAAACTTGACTTTTCATAGTCGTTGGCCCGCAAGGACAGGGCATAGAGATTGGCTTGACGCTGTTCGCCATTAGGCAGAGCCCCGACCATATCGTAGTAAAAACGATCTTGATAAATCTTCCAGATTAAATCATAGAGGGAATGGGTCTTGGAATAGTTGCGCCAGTCATCCAGCGTTGTCTGGAAATGCTGCAGTTTCTTACGCAATTCACCATGGATGAGCTGAGGTTCCAGACCTTGATCAGCCAGAGCATTCCTCAGCTTTTCGTAGAGATTTTCCATAGACTTGGTACTGGAGGCTTGCAAGGCTAGCCGAGCCAATTCGTCCTCATCAAAGTCAAACATTGGTGACTTTAAGAGAGCGGTCAGGGCATAATCATTGAGAGGATTGTTAATGGTCCGCAAGGTATCCAGCATCACCATAACCTCTACCGACTGGAGGTAATTGGTCTCGCCATCATCAGGCACAATCGGAATATGATGCCGGTCAAACTCTGCCAAAATCAGATCATTGCGGGTCCGCGAAGCTGTCAGCAAGGTCATGTCCTTGAAATCCACTCCTTCTTGATTATGAAGGCGGATGATTTCCTTGATTACCAAAGCTACTTCACCAGCTGAAATGCTGGGCAAACCTTGGTCAGAATCCTCTTCTTCGCTATCAGCACTACCGTCATAAAGCAGAAATTCTGCCTGATTGGCTGGGTTAGGCTCCCGTTTGGCTGGATTTCCTGCCACCAAATAGTGGGTCTCATTGTAGTCAATCTCGCCGACTTCCTCGTCCATGAGTCGTTTAAAGACATCATTGGTCGCTTCCAGCACCTCGATGTGACTACGGAAATTTTCCTTGAGAATGATCAGCTTGCCCTGACTAGGATCGGCCTGATAGAGTTTAAATTTATCGTTAAAAATCTGCGGATCGGCCTGACGGAATCGATAGATGGACTGCTTAATGTCGCCGACCATAAAACGATTATTTCCTCGAGCCAGCAATTCCAGCATTCGCTCCTGAGTATGGTTGGTGTCTTGGTACTCATCGACCATGACCTCATGGTACTTATCCTGATAAAAATGCCGCACCTCTGGATAATTTTCTAAAACCTCAATAGCAAAATGGCTGATATCCCCAAATTCAAAGGCATTTTCTTCTACTTTTCGTTCCAAATAAGCTTGCGAGAAATCTCGGACAAAATCGCGTAACAAATCCAGTAGGGGAAGAGCTTCCGCCTGATGCTGCTCCATAAAGTTCAGATGATAGAGACGGACATCCAGCTCTTTAATTCGCTCTATCAAAGGCTTGCGGGCCTCATTATAGGTCTGAGCCAGCTCTTTTTTAAGTTCGTCCGCATTCTTGCCGACTCGGGCAGTAAAAGCCTGATGGTTAGAGGTCTTGGCTAATTCTAAAAAGCGCTGAATTAGGTCTAGCAACTGCTCCGATTCGGTCTGCTCTGTCAGCTCAGCCAAGATATCCAAGGCCGCCTGAATATTTTCCTGATACTTAGCCCCAGTAAAGGCTTGGCCTTCATGAGCTAGATGGCTCTGGAAAAAGTCTTCTAAATCCAGCAGAGACTGCCTAGCTCCAGCCAGCATTCGCTCCCGCTCTGCTCCAAAATCACTAGTTTCATAGCCTAGAAGAAAGGTCTCCTCCAACCATTTCCGCGGATTGCTAGTAGACTGGAGAAAACTATAAATACTATAAATCTGCTGGCGGAAACCAGCAATGTTCTTGCGCTTACCAGTGAAATTTTTGACCAAGCGGCTGAATAATTCCTGCTGATCACTCTCATAGTAGGTATCGAAAAGCTGGTCAAAGACTTCATTTTGCAGAATGAGCTGCTCACTAGCCGACTGTAAAATCCGAAAATGCGGTGCCAGCCCCAGCAAATAGCCGTACTTATTGACTACTTTCTGGGTAAAAGCGTCCATGGTGCCAATATCCGCATTGGCAATCTCAGCCAACTGCTGAGCCAGATGCTGGCGGAGTTCCTGATCTGAAGTCTCCTTGAGTACTAGACTCAGCTCCTTCTCCAGCCGTTCCTTGAGCTCACCTGCCGCCTTGACAGTAAAGGTGGAGATGAAGAGTTGACTGACCTCCACACCTCTGAGAATCTGGTCAATAATCCGCTGAACCATAACATAGGTCTTACCAGATCCAGCCGAAGCTGAGACGAGAATATTCTGACCAGAGGAGTAGATGGCCTGAATCTGATCTGGTGTGCGCTTTTGTGGCTTGTCAGAGGCAGCTTCCTCAACCTGCTTGACTAGGATATCCTGCTCGCTTAAAAAGGGAATCCGTCTCATTTGTCCAACTCCTCCTTGATTTTTTCTAGCCAGGCTTGACGCAGCTTCTCGCCTGTCGGCCGTTTATCGTACTGGTCCAGATTTAACTTGGTCAGCTGTCTAGCCTGCCCCAGATGGAGATTGGCTTCAAAGCCTGTAATGGCCTTTAAACTGGTCCACGTAAGGGGCAATGCTGCGTCCATTTTTCTGTATAAGGATTGATAGCAAAGCGACCAGCTAAAATGCCTTCTGCTGCTTTGCTGATAGAGATAGGTATTATAAGCCAAAATCACTTCCAATTCTTCCTTAGTTAGCAGATTGACCTTGCTTTTTCTCGTAGTTAGCGCCCAAGTCCTTGGCCTGGTCAGCCAGAAAGAGGCCTTTGTAAACCTGATTTTTCATGACCTGTTTGACAGCCTCGTCCAGTACCTTGGTCTCCTTGAGGCTGGCTAGGGCTCCGTCATCTGTAGGTACATGGCTCCGAAAGTTCCCTTGTCTTCTAGGTATTCTGGCATTTCTCGGATAGCCGCTAGGTAAGTCGGCAACTGAGAGTTAAGCCCATTAAAGAACTTCTCAAAGCTGAATTTGGTATCGCCAGACTTGTAATCCACAACTCCCAGACTCCCCGTCTCCGTCAGACGATCAATTCGGTCCACCTTGCCGCTCACTTGAAGAGCTCTGCCATTGTCCAAAAGTAAGAAAGGCCGATCATCCTGACCAAAGTCAGTCTCCTCACCAATGATCTCCAGACCATCCGACTGAGCCAAGATACGACCAGTAGCTCGAGCTGTGTCCAATAGTAAACGACGGGCAAACTGAGTCTCACCATTTTCTCCATAGATCGCTTCAAACTCAGCCTCCCAGCTAGTCTCCTCCATAGCCCTCTGCAAGCGAGTGTCGAAGTCCTGATCCAAGTGCTCCTTCATAACTTTTTCAAAGATTCGGTGGAGGAAAATCCCGTGACTGCGCGCATCCGGCTGAATCGTCCACTCCTCCTGCAACCGCAAGACATACTTAAGAAAATAGGCATACTGGTTTTTAAAGTATTCATTGAGGGCAGAAGCTGACAGTTTCAAAGGCTGCTCTGAAGGATAAAGTGCTTGGAGGGTGTCCGACTTGAGAGTCTCCGTCTTAAACTCCTTGCTGATCTGGGGAATGGAAATTCCCTCAGCTGCCAACTTCTTGCGTAAGACTCGAACCGCCACTGCCCAGAAAGTCTGTTCCTTCGGCGTCCATTCACGGTCAATATCTTCTTGATAAAGGTCAATCACCCGCGCCAACAAAGCCCGATAAGTCCCAATATCGTCGCTACTAGCCTGTGGTTGCTTGCTGATGATGGGTAGGGAAATAGGCGCTATTTCCAGCTCCGTCAAATAGGAAGACATAGCATCCTCTACTTCATTGGTCAAGACAGGAGCAGACAAGACCAAATCTTCTGTCGCTGAATTAAGCAAGGATAGCGCTGCAAAGCGATTTTTCTTGAGATTTTCACTGCTAGCTACCTGCAACTCTGACTCGTCCCCAGTTGCTTGGTTTAATTTCTGACGTTCTTCGTCACTGAGCAGACTTTTATTTTGAGCTAACTTGGGCAAGCGCTCCTGCGTCAGCCCGATGGCATAGACATAAGGCGCAGCCATGGGCTCAATCAAATCATAGGACTGAACCGTCACCACATCCACTGTCGCTGGTACAACTCGGTATTTAACCAGAAGCATACCAGACAGAATCAGAGCCAGAAAATCATCGATCTTGAGCTTGCTACCATCAAACACCTGAGCAAGCTGCTCCAAGACATGGCAAAAAGTCTTCCAGACCTCCTCCTGCCGTTCCACTTCCTGCTGGCTTGCACCTTCCAGCAGCCCCATCAGATTGTCATCCAAGCGAACTTCTTTGATAAAGCTGGTAAATTTATCCAAGAGACCAGCCACAGTCTGACTGCGAGATTTGAAAAAATCCAACAGAGGCGTGATAAGACTGCGACGCATGACATTGAGCCGCTTTAGGTCAAATTTCTCCTGACGGTTGATGGTGAAATCTCTCCCCAGCTTGGCTGCTCCTTTAATTTCCGCAAAGCGAAGGTACTGTTCAAAACTATCCAGCCCCTCCTGACGCAAGCTACCATAAAGGCCAGTTTTTAGGAGATTGAGTAAATCTTCTGTCTGAAAATTATAGCGTTTCAACCGTTCCAGTGACTCTAAAAAAACTGGACCAAGGGATGCTGGGACATGGGCTCAGACCGCCCCTAAATAAAATGGAATTTGATACTGGGCAAAAATGGTCTTCAGCTGGAGCTGGTAGGCCTCCACATCACCCAAAAGCAGCCGGATATCCTTGTAGCGGGCGCCATCATGGAGCCGCTGACGGATGGACTTGGCCACATATTCCAGTTCTTCTTTTTGATTGCGCACCGACCAAATCTCTACGTGAAAGCGATCCTCCGCAGTCAATTCCACATGGGTTTCAGAAAAATCATAGCGACTCTCTAAAATCTTGGAAATCTTGCCAAGGCATCATCCGACTGAATCGAATCTCCCGCTAGATACACTGGCTTGACCTCATAGGTTTGAGCCAGCTTGAGCAAAAAGTCCACGCTGGCCTGATAAAGATTGCCCTCACGAAAGGATGTCCGGTAGGCTTTTTGACTAGCATAAACGCCAATGACAATCTCCACTCCCTTGCGATGCAGCAAATCTACTAGATATTCCTCCTCTGCTGAGAAGCGTGTAAAGCCATCGATAACCAGCGCGAGATTAGCCAATTCCCCATCCAAATCTCCAGCTAGAATATGCTGGGCAAAAATCGTGAGTTTAGAGGTCGCATCATAATTTCCTGCCTGAAGAGCAGCAGAAAAGGCCGTGAAAATCTTGAGTAAATCCTCGCGCTTCTCTGGCTCTTCTAGATAGTTCAAATCCGTAAAAGTCATCTGGGCTGTCTGAAGCTCATGATAAAGGTCTAGCAGTTGCTGGATAAATTGTGCATCCTTCTTGATCCGCCCATAAACCTTTAGTTCTCGGTCATCCATTTCCGATAAAATCCGATAAAATAGCATACCTAGACCAATGTCGTCCAAGGGCTGTCCATCTTGAACATTATTAAGGACAAAATAGCGAGCCATCTGAGCAAAACGTGTCACCGTAATAGCAAAAGAAGCGTGATTTTCTAATGCCTCCAAAACTGCTCTCTCCTTTTCAAAAGAAAGCGAGTTGGGAGCTATATAAAAGACCCGCTTGCCATCCGCTGCTAAGTCCTGAGCTTGCTTAGCCAAATGCGCCGTCAAAGGACTGCGGATGTCCGTATAAAGTAATTTCATACCGTCTCTTTTCAACAACAAAATTATAGAATTATTATATCATGTTTGCGAGAAAAAGGCTTTGTCTAAAAGAAAAAGCCCCGCCGAAGCGAGACTTTTCGTGTCTGATTTTATAATTGTTATCTGGGAACGAAATCGAATTAAGCTTCGATTTCAGTAACCATACCTGAACCAACAGTACGTCCACCTTCACGGATAGAGAAAGTAGTACCTGTTCAACGGCGATTGGGTGGATCAACTCAACGTCGATAGTTACGTTATCACCAGGCATTACCATTTCAGTACCTGCTGGAAGTTCGATTGAACCTGTAACGTCAGTTGTACGGAAGTAGAACTGTGGACGGTAGTTGTTGAAGAATGGAGTATGACGTCCACCTTCTTCTTTAGTAAGGATGTAAACTTCACCCTTGAATTTAGTGTGTGGGTTGATTGAACCTGGTTTAGCGATAACTTGACCACGTTCGATTTCATCACGTTGGATACCACGAAGAAGCACACCTACGTTGTCCCCTGCAAGACCTTCGTCAAGTTGTTTACGGAACATTTCAACACCAGTAACAACTGCTTTTTGGATTTCTTCTTTGATACCAACGATTTCGATTTCATCGTTGACACGAACAGTACCACGGTCGATACGTCCTGAAGCAACTGTACCACGACCAGTGATTGAGAATACGTCTTCGACTGGAAGAAGAAGAGGTTTGTCAGTATCACGTTCTGGTTCTGGGATGTACTCATCAACAGTGTTCATCAATTCCATGATGATGTCTTCGTACTTAGTATCACCTTCAAGAGCTTTAAGAGCTGAACCTTGGATAACTGGAAGATCGTCACCTGGGAAGTCGTATTCTGACAAGAGGTCACGGATTTCCATTTCAACCAATTCAAGCAATTCTTCATCATCAACCAAGTCGATCTTGTTCATGAAGACGATAAGGTGTTTAACACCAACCTGACGTGAAAGAAGGATGTGCTCACGAGTTTGTGGCATTGGTCCGTCAGTTGAAGCTACTACAAGGATAGCTCCGTCCATTTGAGCGGCACCAGTGATCATGTTTTTTTAACGTAGTCCGCGTGTCCTGGAGCGTCGATGTGAGCGTAGTGACGTTTTTTTCAGTTTCGTACTCAACGTGCGCAGTGTTGATAGTGATACCGCGTTCGCGTTCTTCTGGAGCAGCATCGATAGACGCATAGTCTTTTTGGTTGGTTAACTGATGAAGGCAAGCGACGTGCCAATACAGTTGTGATAGCTGCTGTCAAAGTAGTTTTTACCGTGGTCAACGTGTCCGATAGTACCAATGTTAACGTGTGGTTTACTACGATCGTATTTTTTTCTTTTTGCCATTTGAGTAAAAAGCCTCCAATAAAATATATTTTTATAGATAGACAGTAGGCAATACAGTCTAACTTTCCTTACTATTTTATCAAATTTTACTGAAAATGCAAGCCTTTTTACACATTTTTTTGTCAATTATTCCTTATCTAACTTGTAGTAAGGCTGATTGGGAACGGAAGCACCGATACTCGAAGCATAAATCCACTCTTTTCCTTCTAATTGAGCGAAATTTTCAGCTTTTTCCTGTCAAGATGACGCCAGAGAAAGTTAATTGATCCCGATTTTTCTGCTTCACGAATATCTAGCTGACCAAATTTCTTGAGATAGGACTCCACATCATTGTACGTGTTGTACCCACTAACACTTGGGAAAAAGATTTTTTTATCTGCCTTTTTTTCAGATAATCCAAGAAAGTCTGCTGCTCTTTCTTAGCCTCTTTTGCCTTCTTTCTAACATCTGAATCATAAGTAAAGAGAAGACCAGCGTTAGCTCCGTAAGTCGTCTTAGGATCAGTGCGCAATGCCCCAGTATTGTCAACATCTTCTGACTGACTGCCAATCCAGTACCAGTTGATTTTGAGATTGTTCGGTATCATCTGCTGGATTTCCTTATAGGTATAAGCTTTATCAAAAGTCAAAGCTACTTCCACCAATTGATTCGGCATTTCTTTGACAGAAGCAAGTTCTTGAGGGATTCGCTTTGTATCTATTGTTCCTTTAGCATTAATATTGTAGAAGACCGGATATTTTTGACGCAGGGTTCGCGTATAGGTTCCTGAGAGAGACAAATAAGTCCCTTCCGCAGTCGGATCTCTAAAAGCACCTATGAGTGAATAGTTCCCCTCATAGGAAGGATAAGCCACCTTCACTCCATCTAAATCTTTGAAACGATCAGAATGTAAGGTTCCTGAAAACAAAGAATTTTGAGTGTAGTAAAGACTGTCATAGTCAACATTAGGGTAGGCGATTTCCGACATAACTTCGTACTCTTTCTGCAAATTTCGACCATTACTAGAGGCTAATTCTATCAATCCCTTTCCTAGTAAAAGCAATAAAGCTAAGGAGACAAGACTACTGATGGCAACTGTCTTCCAAAGTCGTTTTCTTTTACTTTTCTTCGCTAAAATTTCAAATGTTTCCATTTTTATATCCTTTCTTTTCCAATTTATGGCGGAGCTTAATTCGCTACGCATGAGTTGTACTTTCACTTTACTTACAGAATACGACATAATTTGAGCGATTTCCTTTACTGTAAAATTTTGGAAATAATAAAGATCTAAAAGCATTGCTTCCTTAGTTGGGAGCTCTTCTATCGTCGACCTCAACAGCTCATAATGGTCGTTTTCAAATGGTTGAATCACATCTTGTTTGAAAAATTCCTTTTGCAAAATTTCTAGATAATGCTGATCGCGCCTATAGCGATCGATATAGCGGCGGATGGAAACCCGATACATCCAAGCTCGCATCTTCTCTGCTGGGATGACCAGATCAGTCTCTAACATTTTTGACAAAAACATCCTGCACCACATCTTCTGCCTCGGCCTTAGAAGCTCCTGACTTTTGCAAGTAGAAAACAATCTCTCGGGCAAAGCCAATCAAGATGTTTTCGTATTCATCCAGTTTGATAATCTCACCTCCCCACAACTTCTCCTAACATCTCTCATTATTTGCACTTCTTTAAAAAGAATAACAAAAAAGCCTTTCTAATCCAAAGCTCGCAGCTGCTACTTTTCATTTGAAACTGCTTTTCTCTATTCAATACTTTTCTATTCTTCCCCCTTTCTACTAGTATAACGAATAAAAAGTTATTTTGGTTACAAAAGTTTAAAAGGCGACAAAGAAACCCCAGATAGATTGAAACTATCTAGGGTCGATGTCTTATAGATTTATTGAGAGATTGACTCTGAGTTATTGATTTGTTCAGAAGCAGTTCCCAGAGCCTGTTCTGCAGTTTCAGCCTGAGACTGATGAGCTTCTACTGAATGAACTGATTCAGCTGGTTCTGAAACTGAGGCTGAGAATGCTGATTGAGTTGATTCTTGAGTTTGGGCTTGGCTAGCAGCAAACGGTTGAGTTGGCTGGTTCACTTGATTTTGACCAAAAGGTTGCTGAGGCTGACCAAATTCTTGATTTTGAACGGGTGCTTGTTGCTGAGCAAATGGTTGCTCTTGGTTAACAGGCTGACTAAACTGTTGATTTTGAGCTGGCTGTTGAACTTGACCAAATTGTTGGTTTTGTGTCGGCTGTTGTTGTCCTTGGAATACAGGCTGAACAAACTGTTGGTTTTGAACTGGTTGTTGAGCTTGACCAAATTGCTGACCTTGGAATCCTTGTTGACCATAAGGAGCCCCTTTAACTTGCTGAGCTGGTTTGCTAGCTTGGCAAAAGCAAGACAATCAGAGCAATACCACATGGCAGAGAAACCAAAGCAGCTAAAATATTCAAAACTGGAATGAAAGAAGCTATTGTTGGTCCTACTCCCAGAAAAATAAATGACCAGTGGAAGCCAGCGTCGCGAAGACGACGAACTGTGATAGCAAGATAGGGAACGATCGTTGCAAGCCAATAGATGGTAAGCAAGAACATGATGAACACAGCTAAACCAGCGCCAGCCATAGCTCCAGATAAATCAGGTTCATAATCGTACAATCCCGCATAATAAATTTCACTAAAAAGTGGAATGAGGAAGCCGAAAAAGGCAATCAACGAAAATGGTAGAGTAATCAAAAAATTACATAGGACAACCCACCAGTAATCTGAACGGCTTGAACGACCACTAAAGTCTGCATAACGAGTCCAAAAATTTTTTTATAAGCAGAAAACATAGAAATCTCCTCTAAATTTTTTTATTAACAGAATTCATTGTATCATAATTTTAGCTCGAAATCAAGGTAAGTCAATTCTAGCTTGCTCTCAGAGCAAGGAAACAGGAGTTACTTTACCGTCTCAATCTGCCATGAATCCCAGCCGCTGAAGCGAATAGCTCCTTGTTCATCTGTCCGAAAAATCTGTGTCTGAATATTCTCAAATCTGTCCAGAGTTTCCTGATGAGGATGCTTGTAGCGGTTATTCTTACCGGCAGAAATGAGGGCAATTTTGGGCTGAAGCTGATGTAAAAAAATTCTGGGCTGGAGGAGCCCTTAGAACCGTGGTGTCCTGCTTTTTAAAACATCTACCTTGAGTTGCGGAAAAACGCCGCATCAAGGTAGCTTCGCCATTTTCTTCTAAGTCTCCCGTAAACAAAAAAACTGGTTCCAAAAAAATTGCCCATACAAGACGACAGAGTCGTCATTACTGCCGTCGCCCGTCTCCTCAGGATAGAGAACTTGCAAAAGCTCCATCAAAAAAATCGGAAGGCTATCTCCTACTTCTACCGCATGAACTCCCGTCTGCATCCGCTCCAATTTCTCCACAAAATCCGACTGGGTCAAACTTCCCTTAGATACGTAAATTTCCTTTATAGAAAAAAATGCTTGGCCACCTCCAACATATCACCCATGTGATCGGCATCAGTGTGGGTCAAAACCAGTACATCCAAGCGACTCACTCCCCGACTTTTCAGATAGGGAATCAAGGTCTTTTCTGCATTTGTCGAAGAAACCCGCTTCTGCCATGCTTCTTTCTTGCCAATCTCCACTCGACCACCCACATCAATCAGAACAGATTTCCCCCGCCAATCGCGCAAGAAAATGCTATCTCCCTGCCCAATATCAATAACTGTAATTTCATTTTGTAGAGGATGCTTTGTGAGAAAAAATAGCAGAGCAAGAACCAAGCTAAGTAAGGTCACAACTTTCTTCTGTCTGCGAAAATCATAGAGCAAGCCAAGAGTGATAAGCAGGCCTAGCATCATCCAGATAGATGGCTGACCGAAAATCACTGGTCGAGAAGAAATAGAGGCTGTCCAACGGATTAGCCCTTCCAGCAGTTCAAATAAGACATTGACCTGAGTGATTTTCAAAAGAGGTGATAGGACAAAAATAAAGGTCAGGGCTGGAAGCATAAAAAGATCAAAAACGACTGAGAATAGAAAAGTCAGCAGAATAGACCAAGGCTGAAATTCAGAAAAATAGAAAATCAGAATCGGCAAAATTCCCAGTGAAATGGTCAGACTTTCTGCCAGCACCTTTCGCACAGGAGGTAAATACTCAAAATCCATGACCGAAATGACAAAAGCATAGGAACAGGAAAGAACGCCACCCGTCGTCAAGAGAAAATTTGGCATGAACATGGCTAAGAGCATGATTGTCAAAGCAAAGTTGTCCAGCTTAGTCACACCAAACTGCGAGAGCAGCTTTTGTACTAAACTCCTCACAACCGATACTGAAAAGCCCGTCAAACCTGCATAGATAAAGGAAAAAGGGAGCTGTATCCAATCGACAGTTTCTCTTTTTAAACCAGATTTGAGGAGAATCCTGCGAAAACCATCCATGAAATAGCCGACCTGCATGCCAGATAAGGCAAAGAGGTGGATAATCCCCAGACTGGAATAAAGTTCATTCATCTCAGCAAAATCTGTGTCCAAATCGCCAAACAAGAGTCCAGTCATATAATGGTTCATGGGACTAGGAAAGTTTTCTTTGATGTAAACTAAGGCTTTTCTCCGCTAAACCGACAGCCAGTCCCAAGGATTAAGACTGCTAAAAATGCTGACTGGACTTGATGTGATTGATTTTCAAAATCCTGTAAATCCCTTTGCGTTTTTTTAGATAAGCCCGATAGTCAAAAGCCTGAAAAAAATTGCGTTGGTCTTCTGCTAAACTGAGTTCTCCATCAATCTTCAAAAGGAGTTGATCGTTCAGCTTTTGAAAAGCTTGTTTTTCCTTTTTCTGACTGGATTTTTATAAAAAGCCTGATAGGTGCGACCATTGGAATAGCCACGAAAAGAAAGCGAGTCGCCATTGACTTTGATTGTATCTGGCTTGATCACAATGGTAGAAATGATTTTCGGTTCATCTTGAAAGGCTTGATTAGCCATTTCTCTCCTAAATAGGAAAAAAATCCTGTAAAGAGACTCAAGAACACCAAAAACAAGTAGACTATTCTTCATCGGATAAAGCCAAAAGAGCCGAACAAGGAGGACTGCCAAACCTAGATAAGCTGGCAGACTACTAGTATAAATCGCAAAGTAGGCCAGCACCAGCAAAAGACAAAAATAGATGGGTTTGATAGGAAATTTATTTATCCACTGTGACATAGTCTTTTAATTTTTCTAAGGTTTTTGCACCGATTCCTGAAACATTTTTCAGCTCATCTACTGACTTAAACTTGCCATTGGCTTCCCGATAAGCGATGATATCTTGCGCTTTCTTTTGACCGATGCCTGAAACTGTCTGAAGTTCAGCTTCGGTCGCCGTATTGAGATTGACCAAGCCAGACTTCCCTTTTGCCGTTTCTCCATTTCCAGCGGGCGTCTGACTAGCTTGCGTCACATCTGCCCCTTCCTCACCGACTTTAGCTACATAGACAACTGCCTCATCTGTTAATTTTTGTGCTTGGTTGATAGATTTTGACTCGGCATCTGGCAATAGGCCACCTGCTTTTTGTAGAGCATCGTGCACACGCGCTCCTGCCTGCAACTGATAAACTCCTGGATTTTTGACAGCTCCTTTGACATCAACTGTTACTTCTTTCTCAGATTCTTCTGAATCCATATCTTTTTCTGAATCGATTTTTTCTTGATTCGCACTTCTTTTTTCTGCATTGGTTTCAGATGAAGCTGATGTCACCACTTCCTGAGCCAGTGCGCTGACCTGATTCTGTGGCTGAGCGTTGCCCTTCAGCAAGAAAAAGCCAGCCAAGACGACTCCTATCAAAGAAAGTCCAACAAAAAAATCTTGTATTCCTTTAATTTTTTTCAATGATTTCTTCAAGCATATTTTTTTCTCCTTTGTCTTTTTATTCGTAAAAGAAAAAGGAAAATATAAAAATCTGAAACAAAGTTCCAAATATAAATAAGAAAACTAAAAACAGCCTTTAGATAAAAATCTAAAAGCTGTTAGCATTATTTTCTATGCTTATCTGGATCCCAGACAAAGCTTGCAAGGAAACTAAAAATGAAGGTCAAAATACCAATCAAAGCTGCTGGAATAAAGGCAATTGCTCGTAAAATCCGCCAGAAGATATTTGGTTTTTTACCTGTCTGGTAGGGCGCTACTTCTGCATCCAAGCGGTCAAACTCTGCCTGAATCCGACGAGCCACTTCCTCAACTCCCTCATCATTCATCTTTTTGATATCAGAAATATCAATTGGATTGCCGAAGTTCATGTCCACGCGCTCCCCAGCTGCCAAGCCTTTGAGGCTCATGGGACCAGCATAGACAACCGGCATGATCCGAACCTTAGCCATCTTAGCAATCACTGCCACTCCTCCCTTGACATCCGTAGAATGACGGCTGCCGCTCGGGAACATAATCAGAGAACGATTGCTCTTTTTTTCAGCATATTGACAGGGTATTTGATCGCTGACGGACCAGGATTTTTCCCGGTCAATAGGAAAGGCACCACACATGCGAATCCACCAGCCGAACACGCGATTTTCAAAGAGCTGTTTCTTAGCCATGAAAATAAACTGCTTGGGCTTGGTCGCAAAAGCCATGTAAACTGGATCCCACCATGTTCTGTGAGGAGCCACTAAGATGTAGTTTTCATCTTGTGAAGGAATCTTCTCTTTATTATGGTAATGGGCATTGCCATTCAAAGCCCAGAGAATAAAAATCACTAGACCTCGCAAATAAGTATAAAACATAAACTCTCCTTATTTCAAACTGTGATTGTACTTGAAATTTGTTACATCCTTTCTCATTATACCCTATCCCATTATAGTCTGCAATATTTTTCCAAACTTTGGCTGTAACAGCTGATTCTGATAGCCATTTCCATAAAAAAATGGTATCATTAATCTCATGAATAAGAAAGAATTAATCGGTTTAAACCAAACCCAAGTAGATGAAAAGATTTCGCAGGGCTTGACCAACGATTTTACAAGTGACACCAGCACCAGTAACTGGCAAATCGTTAAGCGGAATGTTTTCACCCTTTTTAATGCCCTTAACTTTGTTATTGCTCTAGCCTTGGTCTCTGTCCAAGCCTGGAGCAATCTGGTCTTCTTCGCAGTAATCAGCTTTAACGCCGTCACTGGTATTATTACAGAGCTGCGAGCCAAGCACATGATTGACAAGCTCAATCTGGTCAGCCGAGAACTGGTCACAGTCATCCGCGACGGCCAGGAAATCAAGATTCAGCCAGAAGAAATTGTACTGGGTGACCTGATCAAGCTGTCAGCCGGCGAGCAAATTCCCAGTGATGCCCGTGTAGTAGAGGGTGTTGCCGAGGCCAATGAAGCCATGCTGACAGGTGAGAGTGACTTGGTTCTCAAGGAAGGAGGCGCTGAGCTGCTGTCTGGTAGCTTTCTGGCTAGTGGGCAGATCTATGCTGAGGTACACCATGTCGGCGCAGACAACTATGCCAACAAGCTCATGACTGAGGCTAAAACCCTCAAGCCTATCAACTCGCGCATTCTATACAATCTTGCGAAAATTTCTCGCTTTACTGGAAAAATCATCATTCCTTTCGGAATGGCTCTCTTCTTTGAAGCCCTGATGATAAAGGGCCTGCCTGTCAAGAACTCTGTCATTACCAGCTCGACAGCTCTTTTGGGTATGCTGCCTAAGGGAATCGCCCTGCTAACAGTCACGTCACTCCTGACAGCTGTCATCAAGCTAGGCATGCGCAAGGTCCTTGTTCAGGAAATGTATTCTGTTGAGACGCTGGCTCGGGTAGATACTCTCTGCCTGGACAAGACCGGTACAATTACCCAAGGTAAGATGACTGTTGAAGCCTTGCATAGCCTGTCAGATAAGTTTTCTGATGAGACCGTCGGTCAAATCTTAGCAGCCTACATCCAAACCAGCGAGGATAATAACCCAACAGCCCAGGCTATCCGCAAGGGATACGGCCATTTAGAGCACACCTATACTAGTGACAATGTTATTCCATTTTCTAGTGACCGAAAATGGGGCGCAATGCATTTATCCAGTGTTGGAACTATCTTTCTGGGGGCTCCCGAAATACTGCTGGACAGCAATCCTGCAGCGGTTGGAGAGGCTCAAAAACGCGGATCGCGGGTTTTGGTGCTGGCTCACAGCGACCAAGTGCTAGACAAACACAGCATCCGTCTGCCTGAAGATATGATCGCTTTAGCTGTTCTGGAAATCACCGACCCTATTCGTGAGGGAGCGGCTGAGACACTGGACTACCTGCGCTCTCAGGATGTTGATCTGAAAATCATCTCTGGTGACAATCCTGTGACCGTTTCTCATATCGCAAGCCAGGCTGGATTTGCCAACTACGACAGCTACATCGACTGCTCTAAAATCAGCGACCAAGAACTGGTTGAGCAGGCCGAAGAAACAGCTATCTTCGGCCGTGTTTCTCCCCATCAAAAGAAGCTGCTCATCCAGACTCTTAAGGCCGCTGGTCGGACAACAGCCATGACCGGAGATGGGGTTAATGATATCTTGGCCTTGCGTGAAGCAGACTGCTCCATCGTCATGGCCGAGGGCGACCCCGCAACTCAGCAAATTGCCAACTTGGTCCTTCTTAACTCCGACTTTAACGATGTCCCTGAGATTCTTTTTGAAGGTCGCCGAGTCGTTAACAATATCGGCCGGATTGCTCCGATTTTCTTCATCAAGACCATCTATTCCTTTATCCTAGCTATCATCTGTATCGCCAGTATCCTGCTCGGAAAACCTGAATACCTCTTGATTTTCCCATTCATCCCAATTCAGATCACCTTGATTGACCAGTTTGTCGAAGGTTTCCCACCCTTTGTCCTCACCTTTGAGCGCAATATTAAGCCGGTTGAAAAGCACTTCCTCAAACGCTCCCTGCAGCTAGCTCTGCCAAGTTCCCTCATGATTATCTTCAGTGTGCTATTTGTCCGTATCTGGGGCAGCAGCCATGGCTGGAGCGACATTGAAATGGCCACTCTGACCTACTACTTACTAGGCAGCATCAGCTTCCTGTCCGTCATCCGGGCCTGCCTACCACTCAACCTCTGGCGCGCTCTTCTGATCATTTTTCAGTCGCAGGCTTCTATCTATCCGCCTTTGTTCTACAACACCTTTTGGAAATTGCAACGCTGACAGCCGCAACCTTGCCAGTCTATCTGATTCTCATGGTTTTCTTTATCGGAATTTTCATTGCTTGTACTATCAAGCAAAAATATGAATTCAACTAAAATTCGCACCTGACTGTTTCTGTCAGGTGTTTTTTCCTATAAAATTTCTCTTTCTTCTTTGGAATGGCACTTAATCATGCTATAATGTTGGTATGACAGAAGCAAAATTAAAAGACGGGGAAAGAGTCAACCAACTCTTTTCCACTGATATAAAAATCATTCAAAATAGCGAAGTCTTTAGCTATTCAGTCGATAGTGTCCTGCTTTCTCGCTTTCCAAAATTACCCAAAAGAGGGCTCATCGTTGATCTCTGCGCTGGAAACGGGGCTGTTGGTCTCTTTGCTAGCACACGGACTCAGGCCCAGATTCTAGCGGTGGAAATTCAGGAGCGTTTGGCAGATATGGCCCAGCGTTCCATTGAATTAAATCACCTTACTCAACAGATGCAGGTCATCCATGACGACTTGAAAAATCTAGGCGCCCATATATCTGGCAGTAAGGTTGACATCATTCTCTGCAATCCTCCCTATTTCAAGGTTGATGAACATTCCAATCTCAACGGCAGTGAACATTATTTGTTGGCGCGTCACGAAGTTGCTACGAATTTAGAAGAAATTTGCACGATTGCCCAGCGAGTTCTCAAGTCCAATGGTCGCTTAGCAATGGTTCACCGTCCTGACCGATTTTTGGATATTTTAGAAACTATGAAAAACCATAATCTAGCGCCCAAGCGCATCCAGTTTGTCTATCCCAAGCAGGGGAGAGAAGCAAATATGCTCTTAATCGAGGCTATCAAAGATGGTTCACCAGACGGCCTGAAAATCCTCCCGCCCCTCTTTATCCACGAGCAAGACGGCAGCTATACACCAGAAATTCAAGAGATTTACTATGGAAAATAAAGCCTATATGTACGTCCTTGAATGCGGGGATGGCACCCTCTATACAGGCTATACCACCAATGTAGAAGCTCGTCTAAAAACACATCAGTCTGGAAAAGGAGCCAAGTACACCCGTGCCCGATTGCCCGTCACACTCATCTATCAAGAGGAACATCCCGACAAATCTGCAGCCATGTCGGCTGAAGCCCTCTTCAAAAAGAAGAAACGAGCTGAAAAACTAGCTTATATAGAAGAAAAACGTAGTAAGTCCTGAAACTTACTACGTTTTTTGATTTCTACATTCAAGATTAAATTAGATGCGTTCTTTCCATGAAGTCGCTGTTGTTTGAAGAACCTTGTTGAGTTCATCAATGTTCTCAAATCCAGTTGTGCGAAGCCATTCACGAGCTGCCGCCTCACCGTCTTTGATGTAGGCTTCAACTGATCCAGCCCAAAGTTGCACGTCCACAAAGAACACCATTGAAGTTTGCGCCTGATTCATGGGCAAATACAAGTGTTTCTTGAAAGAGTTTAGCTGACACTCCCGCACTCAAGTAGATGTATGGCAGGTTAGTTGCTTCATCTTGTGCTTTGAAGAAGGCTGCTGCTTCTTCGCGTGTGTGAACAATTTCACCATCGCCAAAACCTTCAACGTATTTAACGTTGACTGGAACTTCCACTTTCAAGACATCGATGTTGAAGCGTGGGTCTGAGAAGACCTTCATAGCACCGATAACCTTGTGTGGTTTCACTTTGGCGTATTCTGCAGAGCCAGCATCAGCGATTTTTTCATCGTAAGCCAAGATTTCAAGGAAGAATGGAATGTCTTCTGCCACACACTCAGAGCCGATGCGTTCGATGTAGGCTTGTTTTTGTTGGTTGAGTTCGTCAGAGCTGTCTACGTCATAGTAAAGCAAGAATTTGACAGCATCTGCACCTTGCTCTTTAATGCGTTTTGCAGACCAAACATCCAAGCAGTCTGGCAAGCGTTTGGTGCTTGTTGTGTCGTAGCCAGTTTTCTCATAAGCAAGGAGAAGACCAGCATTTGGAGCAAGTGCTTTTGTAGCTGGAAGTCCGTACTCAGGGTCAAGAAGCATAGAGGATGCGTATTTAGTCAATTCATCTGCTACCAAGACTTTGAGTTCTTCCATTTGAGCAACTGTTGGTTCTTCTGTTTGGTATTGAGCCATGAGGCGTTTCAAAGCACCACGTTGGTCAAAGGCAAGAGCTGAGATGATGCCGTTCTCGTCAGAGAGTTTTTCCAAATATTTGCGTTTTTGTTCTGTTAAAGCCATTTTATACCTCTTTTACTATTAATTGATCATATAGAGCTTGATAGTTGGCCATATTGACATGACCTGTCATTTTTTCTTGAGCATTGAGCATACCAAGGACATTTGCCTTGATGAGAAGTTCTGCATCTGATTCCTTATGAAGAAGTCCTGATGAAATCCCTGCAACAGTAGAATCTCCAGATCCAACAGGATTGACTACCTGAATTCTTGGAATATCTACCTTGTAGAAAGTATCACCATGTTTGGCAAAGGCACCATTGGCACCAAGTGAAACGATAATCCACTCAATCCCCGCAAATAAAGACTCTTGAAGGACTTCTTTTAATTCATCCAAGTCTTTAGAAATTTCTCTGCCAAGAAGCTGAGACAATTCTTCGTTATTTGGTTTGATTACTGTTGGTTTATGTGGTAATTCAAGAACCGCCTGAAGAGCTGCACCTGAGCAATCCAGAACAACTGGTTTCCCTGCTTGATTAGCAAGCTCTACCAAGCTCGCATAGTAATCAACTGGAAGGCCTGCTGGCAGACTGCCTGAAATAGCAACTACTTCCACAGTGTCAAGAAGATTCTCGAAATGAACCAAGAAATCTTGCCCTTCTTGTTCCAAAACTTCAGGCCCTTTTTCAAGGATTTCTGTTTGGTTGTCTCCGTGCAGAATAGCGATACAGTTACGAGTCTCTCCTTGAATGGAGAAGAAACGTTTTGTTACTTTATCATCGATATGCTCTACTAAAAACTCACCAAGTTTACCACCGACCAAACCGGTAGCAACAACAGAATCGCCAAATTCTGAAAGAACTCGTGTAACATTGAGACCTTTTCCACCAGCTGTTTTTGTCACGTCCACCACACGGTTGACAGTGTCAATTTTCAATTCATCCAAAGGATAGGAAATATCAATGGATGGGTTCATTGTGACTGTTAAAATCATGCGTCACCTCTTAGTCGTGGTATTCACCACGATCCCATTTTTCAAGGAATTCTGTAAAGAAGTTTGCATCTGCTTGATGAGCATTGTGACTTTCAACGTGCTCAATTTTCGCAATCAATTTTTTATTTTCTTCTGATGGTTTGTATTCAGCATTGATGAAAGCTTCAATAATATCGCACATGAGCAATTCACCAGTGATTTTTCCACCAAAACCAATAACGTTGGCATTCAATTGCTCTTTAGCATAAAGAGCTGTTGTCATATCACGAACCAAGGCAGAACGAACACCAGGAACTTTATTGACAGCGTTGTTGATACCAACACCGGTACCACAGATACAAACACCAAGATCAGCTTGTCCGCTAGTTACAGCTTCACCGACTTTTTTACCAAAGATTGGGTAGTGAGTACGAGCATGGTCGTAAGTACCAAAATCAATGACTTCATGTCCTTTTGATTTCAAGAATTCTGAAACCGCCATTTTTTCATTTGTTACGATGTGGTCACATCCAATTGCAATTCTCATTAGTTATTCCCTCCGATTAATTGTATAAATCTAATATCATTTATCCTTACTCAAGAAAAATCAAGATTAGCTTAGGAAGCAAGCTGCGAGCATAACTGAAGTTAGCTAAAGGGAGCTGACGACAGATTATCTTGATTTTTGAAGAGTATTAGCACATTTTGTTCAACATATCGACCCGAATCTGGTGACGACCACCGTCGTATTTACCATTAACAAAACCTTTAGCAATATTTTTCGCCAATTCATCACCAACGACTTCTGCACCCATAGTGATCATACGTGAATTGTTGTGGCCACGAGTCATATAAGCTGAACGTTCATCAGATACTTCTGCGGCAACCATTCCTTTAATCTTAGTTGCAACCATGAACGGGCCAGCACCATAGGCATCAATCACGATACCAAGGTTTTGTTCTTCTTTGTTTACTTCTGCAGCAACAGCAAGAGTCACATCGACAAAGTCTTGACCTTCAGCCGTAACATCCACTACGTGGAAATTTTCTTTTTCCAAGAAGTCTTTCACAACTTCTTTCAATCTCAAACCTGCAGCATCTGCACCAATGATAATAGACATATTAAGTCCTCCTTTAATTTTCTATATAATGAACTAAAATGTTTTAAAACATTAAACGTTATTTGATTCACAAGTTTATAATACAACATTTTTATGTTCACTGTCAACATTATATGTTTGATTTTTAAACATTTTTTTAAAAATTTTTTTCTTTAAAAAAATAGTAATATCAAATCCGATTTCTTCTTTTTCTCCTGCTGGGAGTAGACGGACATTTTTCTTGCTTTCTAAATAATCACCCTCTTCTAACGAGGTCGACAAACCTGACCAAGGTTCCAAAGCTATAAATGGTCCTTTGTTGATAGTTGACCAGATAATTAGATTTGGAAATTCTTGAAAATCCAAACGTAACCCTTTATCATGTTTCCGAGAACGAAGAGCAACAGTCCGCGATTTTAGCTCATCAAGAGTCACTGCATCTTTAGCAAAGATAGCATAGCTCAAATTTAGTTCTTTTTGATGGTCTAGGAAGCTTGTGCGTTCCAGAAAGTTCAACATTCCAGTTTCAGGATAAGAGAGAGGGACACTACAGGTTTCTTCCTGTTCAAACTCCAAATAGTAATCCTCATACTTTTCATCATCAAGTAAAGGACAGTTAAATCCTGGATGACCTCCGATAAAGTACGGCATGTCGCCACTATCTCCACGATTTTCTACGATATACTGGGTACGAAGCTTCTTACCAGTTAAGCTATAGCGAATCGATAAGCGGAAATGATAGGGATAGTTCTGAAACATCTCCTCTGTATCCTCAATAGCAAAGTCACACTCGTATCCGTTTGTTCAACCAATTCAAATTCTTTCTTGCGAACGAGCCCATGCCGAGGAATGACTCCACTCGCTTCTTGACCATCTTTTAATACATAGTGAGCGGTGTCATTGCGCAAACTCCCACAAATGGGGAAAAGAACTGGAGCTTGACCACTCCAATAGGTCGCATCTCCCTGCCAGAGGTATTCTACACCATCCTTATCCTTGATTGAAGAAAGTGCTCCTCCCAATTTCTCAAACTGCACTGTCAATTCATCATTTTCTAGCGCGATCACCATCCAAATCTCCTCTCTACTTCAGAGAAAAAGGCAGGCTTCTGACTTCTCTCTGCTTAGTATTCATCACATAGGAAAAGCTAGATTATCAACATTCCCATTTGGAAATGGACAATCTAGCCTCCCTAGTCTTACAATATTTAACAATAGTTAACGGATATTATTTTGCTTTTGCTGCGTATTCTGCATTCCGTTTGATCATTTGCTTTCTGTACCAAGCAAAGATTCCAATATAAGCACCAAGGAAGACAATAGCACCAATGATAGCTTTAATATCACCTGTAGTAGTATTACCAATAGTCCAGCCCAAAAGTTTTTCGATTGGTCCTTCAAGTGTTGAGTGGGTAATCAACTGAGTTTGGCTGACTCCTTCAGGGAAGGCACCTACGCCTTTAGCAAGTTCTGTTGCAAACGGTGCAATCAGGGTACCTGAAAGAAGGAAGAGTGGTAACAAGAGTGTTCCAAAGACAATCATACGAAGCAATTTACCACGAGTAACAACCAGAAGGGCAGGTGTCACACCCATGGCGATGATACCAGCCAATGGCAAGATACCGTTCCCTACATTAGAAAGCAGAACTGCTTCAATCAACATGATTGGTGCAAGCACGTTAGCGCAGGCCCAGATTTCTGCACGACCAGCGATAAATGGCCAGTCAAGACCGATGTTGAATTTACGTCCTTGTAGACGTTTTGTTGCTACGTTAGTAATACCTTGTGAAAGTGGTTCCACGGCTGCGATAAACCATGATCCGATAAGTGAGAAGAGCTCCAAGGAGACACCGGCAGTCAAACCAAGAGACAACCATCCTTTAATAACCAATTGCCATGTGTTGCCATCTTCTACACCTGCTACTGGGTGCGGAGTTCCCATGATACCGATAACTATACCGAGAAGGAAACCGATGAAGAACTTAGATCCCCAGAAACCGATTTCTTGTTCAAAGCGGCAGCATCAAAGTCATATTTGTCCAACCCAGGGAAGAACTTATCAAAAATCTTATCCAAAACCATGATAACAGGGTTCATCATGTAGTTCATATGAGTTGAAGTCATTGGAGATGAACTTGGTGCATTCAACAAATCATCAAAAGTTGGTTTCATCAAGTCAGAGTTGATAATCTTCAAGACACCAACCAAGACAACTGCTAAAGTTGCAATCAAGAGTGACACAGCAGGACTTACATGGCTCTTATCTGCATACCATTTGATAAGCAAGCCAGTAATTGACAAGTGCCAAATATCAAAGATATCCACATCCAATGTATCTGTTTTCTTTATAGCTAACATCACAACATTGACAATGAGCATGATGAGCAAGAAGTACAGGGTCCATGGAGAACCCCAAGTGATGGTTGCAAGCGGTGCCCAACCAACGTCAGTGATATTCAACTGGATACCAGTGTTTTCAACGAATTTAGCAAGTGATGCTGAGAAAGCTCCGTTGAGCATACCGATGATGGCACCGATACCAGTGAGAGCGATGGCAAGTTTGATACCACCTTCAAGCGCTTTGGAGAATTTCACTCCAAATAGTAAGGCCAATACTGTCAAGATGATCAGCATGATGATGGGACCACCCATTTCCAAGACTGGCTTGAAATCTTATTGGCTAGGTCAATAATGACATCCATAATAATTCCTCCCTTTTTTTGTTATATGAATGTTAGCAAGATAAAGAAAAGATTAGCTTAGTCCGTGCTCTTTAATAGCTGCTTCAATATTGTCAAAGACTGGAGCGCTCATTGCAGGAATACGGAACAAGATTGGTCCAGCTTCGATAACTGGGATTCCTGGTTCAAAACCAAGATCTGTTGCAGCGATTGGTGTGAAGATATCATAACCTTGCATTAGATCTTCATTGACATCCTTAACCATCACGGCATCACAATGCACATCATAACCGCGGTTTGACAACTCTTCCTCAAGAGCACTCTTAATTTGGTGACTTGAGTTTACCCCTGCTCCGCAGGCTGCTAAAATTTTAATCATAATAAAATCCTCCGATTTATTTATTTAATAACTTTTGAAATATATTGGAACAACTCTTCTTTTGAGTTCAAAGAAGCTAAACCAGCTAGATTTCCTTCGCTAGTGAAGAAATCCATTAACTGTGCTAAGATATTGGTCTGGCTTGAGCTAGAGTTGTTGATAATAAAGAACAAGAGAGACACTTCAACGGTTTGCGTAGGAGAAATCATATTGTGGAAGGTTACAGGCTGATCTAGCTTAACAACTACCACATTTTCAGTCAAATTATGCGCAATATCCGTATGAGGTATGGCAACATTCGGCAAGTCCTTGCCTAAAAATTCCATATCTAATCCAGTTGGAAACGCCTTTTCTCTTTCAAGTAAAGCGTTTCGATAAGAAGAAGTTACAACTTCTCTTTCTTCTAACAAATCAGCTACTTGATGAAAAAGATCTTCTTGATTTTCTGCATGTAAACAAAACACTAGATTTTCATCAAATAATTGGGCAAGCGCCATTTTATCATCTCTCCTTTTGTTTCTTTTTGTTCGTTTAATTAATTATATCATTATGTGATAGCGCTGTCAATAGTTTGTTTTGTTATTTTTTGTTTATTTGTCTAATAACTTAAATTTTTAATGTTCATATGAAGATGGGACATTTCGTCATTCTGCATGGCTGAAGAACAACACGAGTCATAAAAATATCCTTAGCAAGTCTAAGTTGATATACTGGAACTTTTCATCCGCTGTTAAATGCAATTATTCATCTGCAATAAGAAATAAAAGCTACGAAATTCGCAGCTTTCAGAATCTCAAATTAATATTCATGACAACGCGATCAAATCAGAGAACCTTGGTGTAAGAACTATATTTTGCTCTCACTTTCGGAGAGATATGGTCATCCGTTACAATCGCGTCAATATTGTCCAAACGGTAAAAACTATAGAAAGAATAGCTATCAAATTTGCTATTATCTGCAACAATGTATTTTTCAATTGCATTGTTGAGAATAATGGCATTCCCATTCCCCTCTTCTTCATTGGCAGTCGTCACATTGTGACCGTCGATTCCGTTCACTCCAATAAAGGCCTTGGATACCTTGATTTCTCGTAGAAGTTTATTAGCAAACTGCCCCACAAAAGTCTGGGTCTTGACCCGATAGCGTCCTCCAATCAAAATCAAATCAAAATTAGGGTAATCCTTCAACTTTTCGAAAATAGGGAGGGAATTGGTTACAATACTGATATTTTTCCCCTCTAAATAATCGCCTATAAAATCCGTTGTAGTACCTGATCCGATAAAAACTGTATCTCCTTCAGCAATCAAATCAGCACATTTCTTAGCAATCAGCTTCTTTTCTTCGATATTTAACATCGTTTTTTCAGAATGCGAAGCTTCATTCAAGCTATCTTTCACCTTTTTATGAGCCCCACCATGCACCCGAATCAAAAGCCCTTGCTTCTCAAGATCAATCAAATCTCGCCGAATGGTCATATCTGTTACATTCAGCAATTCCTTCAGGTTCTTTACAGACACAACTCCCGTCTGGTCCAGCTCTTGTAAGATCACTTTATGACGACTTTCCTTCATGTACAATCCTCCTTGTTGTTGATGTCTAGAGACGCCTCATCAGAGTTTCCCCTTTGATTTCTTAGGTTCCTTGGACACCTCAAATCACTTTAATGTCCATGCACCATTGCTTATATCATTATACTACAATTTTTTTCATATAAACAAAAAAATGTATACTTTTTTTCAAAAAATAGATTATTGTTTGTTTATGCGTTTTTCATTGTGCTATTTTCAAACAAATCTTGAAAGATATTCAAATTATTTTCAATAGAAAAATCCGATGTCAGCTGACATCGGATTTTCTGTTTATTTATCGCCTTTATTACGGATAACAAAGCCGGTTTTCTTTTCGCTGGAAGTGCGGTGTGGGCGTTTATTTCCTCTGCTTTCGAAGTCACGACTGTTCTTGTTTGACTTGCGTTTAAAGTCACGGCGGCCACCCTCTCGGTCTTCACGTCCGCCACGGCGATCACGGCCCTGGTCGCCTCGACGACCGTTGCCACGACCACTTTTACCTTTTCCACCAAAACCGCCACCAGATGCTTTAAATGGCAATGGTTTTTCACGGGCAATTTCTACTTCAGGAAGGGTATCTGGATCCTGTACCGTCAAGCTGAGGATATACATAGCCAGCTCTTCTGGGCTGAATTCTGCTGCCAGCTTGCGGGCATCCTTGCTAAATTTCTCAAAGTTAGAACGGATGCTTTCATCCGCAAAATCGCGTTCAATCTTCTTAAGGGCAACTCTTTTCTTAGCTTGGAAAGCTTCCTCTGCAGTCGCTGGCTTGAGGCCTTTCATACGCTTCTTGGTCAGATTTTCGATAATCTGCAGATAGCCCATTTCATTTGGCGCTACGAACGTGATAGACTGACCTGACTTACCAGCACGACCAGTCCGACCAATCCGGTGAACATAGCTTTCTGGATCCTGCGGAATATCGTAGTTGTAGACGTGGGTCACACCAGAAATGTCCAATCCACGCGCGGCCACATCTGTCGCCACCAAGACATCCAGATTGCCGTTTTTAAAGTCGCGTAGAACGCGGAGGCGCTTGCCTTGGTCCAAATCACCATGAATACCCTCTGCTCGGAAACCGCGGATTTTCAGGCCACGAGTCAGCTCATCCACCCGGCGCTTGGTCCGGCCAAAGACGATTGACAGCTCAGGCTGCTCCACATCCATCAGGCGGGTCATGGTATCAAATTTCATTTTCCTTGACACGGATATAATACTGATCTACCAGCTCCGTCGTCAGCTCTTTAGCAGCAATCTTGACATGCTCAGGCTCCTTCATAAACTTGACACCGATACGCTTGATAGCATCCGGCATGGTCGCTGAAAAGAGCAAGGTCTGACGCTCTTCTGGCACACGGGAAATGATAGACTCAATGTCTTCCAAAAAGCCCATGTTAAGCATTTCATCCGCTTCGTCCAAGATTAAGGTTTCAATCTGATTCAGCTTAAGCGCCTTGCGTTTGATCAAATCCAAGAGACGACCAGGTGTTCCTACGACAATATGAGCACCAGATTTGAGGGCCTTGATTTGCTTTTCGATGCTGGAGCCACCGTAGACAGAACGCACCTTGACACCCTTGCTGCGGCCAAAACGGAAAAGCTCTTCCTGACTCTGCACAGCCAATTCACGGGTTGGAGTGATAACCAAAGCCTGCACAGCAGGATTATCTGTATCGATCTTCTCCAGAGTTGGGAAGCCAAAGGCTGCCGTCTTTCCTGTCCCTGTCTGGGCCTGACCAATGACATCCTTACCTGCCATAGCAAGTGGAATTGTCTGCTCTTGAATAGGGCTTGCTTCTACAAAGCCAGCTTTTTCAATCTCTGCTAGTAATTCAGCAGATAAATGTAATTCATTAAATTTCAATGTTCTTCTTCTTTCTAAAGGCGGTGCGAAGCCACCTTATAAGGCTTTTGATACTCAACTATCGAAACATAGCAAGTGCTTTTCTCTTGCTAAACCCCGATTTTCTGAGGGTATTCGCTCTTCTCTTCATTAATATGGTCTCTCAAGTCCAGGCACTAAAAAAGCGCCGACTCGGTCGCTAGTTCCCACTGAATAGAAAAACTGTATTTCTGCAACTAATCTAGTATACCACAAAAGCACCTAAAAAGATAGAACTTGGCTGTAAAATATTTTATTAGAGATTCTTTTGTAAAAAATGAAAACCTGAAAATCATTTTCAAAAACATTATAATCTACAAAGGAGAAAGGTATGAATAAATTTTTACGAGTGACTTTCATTTTACTGATCTTAGCTATGCTGGGCGCAGCTATGATCCAGATTTTCCAGCCCCAGCTATTGGGCAATGAGTCCATCTACGGCCTAGCTCCCTACTGGCAGCGGGAAATAGGTTTCTGGAATCTGGCTATTCTGCCTTTAGTCATTGCCGCCAACATAAAGTATGATTGGGTCTATCTGCGTATGACCCTGCTAGCACTGATTCTGGGTGGACTAGGCTTTGGCACCAATCATCTGCTAGGCTATCTAGAAAAGGCGAATCAAACCAACCTACTGGGCTGGATTGAAAATTATCTGCTCGTCTGCTGCTGGATCATCGGTTGGGTATTAGAATCTAGAAAAGAGAAAAAGTGATATAGAGAGTATCCATTATTAACCAATAATATAACGATAATACATAATTATCATCGTTACACTATTGGTTCTTTGACTCCTTATTAACTGTGGTCGATTGAAAAGTCAAAAATCTGGAGAAGATCATAAGGTTCTTCTCCTTTTTGATATGCAAAATGTTACTATTCTTATTTTGAAGTTTTCACAATTACGAAATCAATTAAAAACTCTAGAACAAAAAATAAACCGATAGAATGGATCTATCGGTTTTTGCATACTATGAAATAAATTAACGTACTGTACGGATACGCATTGTGTTTGTACGAACAGCTTCGCCAAGTGGTACACCTGCAACGATAACGATATCGTCACCAGACTCAACAAGACCTGCTTCAACTGCTTTACGTTCAGCAATTTCAAACATGTCATCAGTTGATGAAGGTGCTTCTGTCAACATTGGGATAACACCCCAGTTCAACATCAAGCCACGTTCTGTCAATTCATCGAATGTCAATGCCAAGATATCAGCATTTGGACGGTATTTAGAGATCAAACGAGCAGTGTGACCAGTTTTAGTCAAAGTAACAACCAATTTGATATTCATTGAGTTAGTAGCATCTTTAACAGCTGAAGCCATAACTTCTGTCTTAGAGTTGCGTTCGAAAGTATCTGAGTTCAAACGTCCGTATTCGTTAAGAAGAGTTTGAGCGTTCTTGTCGATTGTAGCCATTGTAGTTACTGACTCAAGTGGGTATTTACCGTTTGCAGACTCACCTGAAAGCATTGTAGCGTCAGTTCCATCGATAACAGCGTTAAATACGTCTGATACTTCTGAACGAGTTGCACGTGGTTTTTCAGTCATTGTTTCAAGCATGTTTGTTGCTGTGATAACAACTTTACCAGCTGCATTGACCTTAGTGATGATCATTTTTGGTAAACTGGAACCATTTCGAATGGTACTTCGATACCCATATCACCACGAGCAATCATGATACCGTCAGCAGCTTCAATGATTTCATCCAAGTTGTCGATACCTTGTTGGTTTTCGATTTTTGCAAACAATTGAACGTGTCCATTACCAGTTTCTTCACAGATTGCACGAACTTCGTTGACGTCTTTTGCAGTACGTACGAATGAAATCGCGATGAAGTTGATACCTTGTTCCAAACCAAAGCGGATGTCATCGTTATCACGCTCAGCAAGAGCTGGGAAAGGAATCTTCGTGTTAGGGATGTTTACACCTTTTTGTTTAGCGATAACACCGTCATTTTCAACTTCAACTACAAATTCACGGCTTGCATCGTCTTTTTCTACAACGCGAAGACCAAGTTTACCATCGTCAACCAATACTTGGCGACCAACTTCAACATCGTCGTAGATATCAAGTCCACCAGCAACGTTCAAAGCAATCACATCACGAGTTGATTTGATTCCTTGTTTTGTCGCAACGCGGATTTTTCACCAGTTTTGTATGAGTACTCTTTTGCGTCACCTTCGAACAGTTCTGTACGGATTTCTGGACCTTTAGTGTCAAGAAGGAAACCAACTTTTTTACCAGCGATTTCTTCCGCACGTTTAACAGTTGCCATACGCTCACCTTGTTCTTGGTGGTCACCGTGTGAGAAGTTGAAACGGAAAGTGTTTGCCCCTGCTTCAATCAATTTTGCAATATTTTGAGCTGAAGCTTCAACGTCCAGTTTTTCACCCCAGTATCCGTCTTCACCGAATTTTTTACCGCCACGGATTTCTACCGCAGGACCTAAAGTTGCAACGATTTTTACGCGTTTGTTCATGATATTAAGAAACTCCTTCTACTATTTGGGGATTTCACCCCTGATTGACCAATTAAATATTAATGCTGCGATTGAGCTCTGCTAAGCCGATATCAGCTTTATGTGGATTGTTGACAACGATTTTGCCGTCTGCAGTCAGGCTAAAGAGTGCGCCTTCTTCAGCAGTTCCCAAGATTGGGCTTTCCACCATTTTTTCATTACGGATACCTACGGCAACACCACCGATACCTTCTTTAAGTAGTTTAACGGCATGCGCTCCCATACGAGAAGCCAATACACGGTCGCGAGCAGTTGGTGAACCACCACGTTGGATGTGACCAAGTTCAGTCACACGAAGATCGCTAGTATCACCAGCTTCTTTCAGCTTTTTACCAAACTCATCTGCTGACATAACACCTTCAGCAAGAACAATGATATTATGCTTCTTACCTTTTTCATAGCCACGTTTGATGCTGGCAACGATATCTTCAATCTTGAAGCCTTCTTCAGGAATGATAATTTCATCTGCACCTGTAGCAATACCTGCCCAAAGTGCAATATCACCAGCGTTACGTCCCATTACTTCAACAACGAAAGTACGACGGTGACTGGATGATGTATCACGGATCTTGTCTATCGCGTCCATTGCAGTTGTAACAGCAGTATCAAAACCAATAGTGAAATCTGTTCCGACAATGTCATTGTCAATAGTTCCAGGTACACCAACAGCTGGGAAGCCATGCTCTGTTAAGCGCATCGCACCATGGTAAGAACCGTCTCCACCGATAACAACTACACCTTCAATACCGTGTTTCTTCAGTTGTTCGATTCCCTTTAATTGCCCTTCAAGTTTTGCAAACTCAGGGTAGCGCGCTGAATGAAGGAAAGTTCCTCCACGAGAAATAATGTCTCCAACTGAAGTCGCATCAAGTGGATAAATATCACCAGCAACCATTCCAGCGTAGCCGCCATAAATCCCATAAACTTCCATTCCTTCGGAAATTGCTTTACGAACAACTGCACGAATAGCAGCATTCATACCAGGGGCATCTCCACCACTGGTCAAACAGCAATACGTTTCATTTCGTAATGTGCTCCTTTATCTTTTTAACATTCTTATAGATTATACCACAATCAGAATAAAAATTCTCTTATTTTCCTGATTTTTTACCGAAAAACCGTTTTCATGCTGTAATTTTCTAGTTCAGCTTGAAGTTGGTCTGATTTTTGAACTTGAAAGCCTGATGCAGGAACCGTTTTCTTGTCATTCTCATAGCGTAGCACCACGGGAATATCCCCTGGGTATCGCTGCAGGATCTCCGCAATCTGCCTGTCGTGACTAGAGTCAGCCAATTGGATCCAAAAGCGTTCTGAGCTTGCTTTCTCCACCTCTGCTAGAACCATCTGTAGTCGGCCATCCCTCTCCTGAATTTTTCCAGTCAGATAGTAGTAGCCTTTTTCTTGGATTAGTTGAGCAAAGCGGCGGTAAACCTCTGGAAATAAAGTGACATCCAACTTTTTCTTCGTATCTGTCACTTGCATAAAGGCCATGTTTTCACCGTTTTTTGTGCGAATAACCTTGATAGACTGGACTTCAACTAGAATAGTCGCCTTACTATTATCAGCCAACTCTTCAATCCAGACAAAAGGATGGTGGGCTTTCTTGGCTAGGCTAATGAGCGGATGGTCACTAAGACCAACTCCAATCAGGGCTTGCTCCTGCTCAAACTTTTCTGCAGCAGTAAAATCCTCGGCATCCGTCCATGAATAGCTAGTATCAGCAAATAAACTCCCCAACTCATCTGCAAAGACAAAAAGATTCGGTAGATTGTGCAAAATCTTCTGCCGATTGGGCTCAAAAACATCAAAGAGCCCCAATTGCACCAAAGGGCTTAAAAGTGGCAATTTATGATAATTCTGCGGCAGGCGTAAAATGAAATCTTCCACACTGCTAAAGGGATGCTTTTGACGCTCTTCTATGATCCAGAAAGCAAAATCCCTTGGCAAGCCCTTAATATTTTTCAAACCAAGATAGATTTTCCGCTCCTGAAACTTATCTTTATAGGGAATGTTATGGATGGTCAAGGGAGCTAGCTCAAAGCCAAATCCAAGTGCATCCGTGATATAGTCCGAGCTCGAGTAGTTTAGCATAACATCAAAGAAGATGTCTGGATAGTGAGCCTTGAAATAGGCCAGCTGAAAAGCTAGAGCCGAGTAAGCATAGGCGTGGCTACGGTTGAAGCCATAGCCGGCAAATTTCTCCATGACCGCAAAGACTTCCTTGGCCTTGGTCTCTGAGTGCCCCAATCTGACAGCTCCCCCTGACAAATTCTTCCTCCATTTTATGCATTTCAGCAGCATTTTTCTTGCCCATCGCCCGTCGTAAAATATCGGCCTTCCCCAGACTAAAACCACCAAAACGCTGGGCGACCTGCATGACCTGCTCTTGGTAAAGCATGATGCCATAGGTTGGTGCCAAGATATCCTCCAAGCTCGGATCAATCATCTCCACGCGCTCGCGACCATGCTTGCGCTTGACAAAGTTATCAATATAGTCACTAGCTCCAGGACGATTGAGAGAGGTGGTAGCCACTACTTCTTCAAACTGGACGGGTTGGACTCTTTTCAAAAGACTGATAGCACCTGCTTGTTCAAACTGGAAAATACCCTTGGTATTACCCGCTGCAAAGAGGCGTAGAGTTTCCTCGTCCTCCAAGTCAATGCGAGCAATATCAATATCAACTCCGTATTTGTCTAGAGCCGCTTCTTTCATCCGCTGAACAAAGGTCAAATTGCGCAGGCCCAGAAAGTCCATCTTAAGTAGTCCATTGCTTTCGACACCGTGGGCATCGTACTGGGTGAGATACATATCCTCCCCGTATTTTAAGGGAATTTGATTAGTCAAATCATCGTCGCTCATGACGACACCAGCAGCATGGATTGAGGTCTGACGTGGATTTCCTTCGATTTTCTTGGCAATTTCAAAGGCCTTCTGATATTCTAGCTTACTATTGATAATCTGACGAAAGGCTATATTTCGCTCATAAGCAGTGGTTAAGTTGTCTCGAAAGCCAATTTTTTTGGTCATATTGGTCAGCTCGTACTCTGGCAAACCAAAGCGCTTAAAGACATCTCGGATGGCCTGCTTAGCCCCAAAGGTTGAGTAGGTCACAATCTGGGCTGCATGCATGCTACCATAACGATCTCGGACATAGCGGATAAACTCCGGTCGATACACATCGGGAATATCAATATCAATATCGGGCATAGTATAGCGCTCTAGATTTAGGAAACGTTCAAACAGCAGATTCTTCTCTACGGGATCAATGCCTGTAATTTCCAAAGCATAGGCTACTAAACTGCCAACTGCAGAGCCACGTCCCATCCCCATGTAATAACCTTGACTGCGGCCAAAGCGCAGCAAATCCCAGACAATAAGGAAATAATCATCAAAGCCCATCTGATGAATAACATCCAGCTCCTGATCCAGTCTGGCTTGATAGGCTTCCCCTGCAAGCCCCCGCTTGGTCAATCCCGCCTCAGCTAACTCCCGCAGTTCCTCCACAGCAGGACGCTCAGGATTGAAGCGCGGAAGCTTCAACTCGGTATTGATTTCATAGTGGACATCAGCTATCAATTTCTCTAAGTTGTCCAAACTCTCTGGAAAGTTTCAGCGAAAGCTTCCACTAAAGAGGCTGGCGCTAATAAAAATTCATGGCTCGACAGATGACCGACCTCCCGCAAGCTAATGTTATCCCGAATCGCCCTCAGCATTTGCAAAGTTTCTAAATCTCCTTGCTCAAAGTAGCGAACCGTATGCAAGGGCAGGACTGGTCTAGTCAATTCCTGCCTTGACGTATCTGGAAAGACTCCAACATAAAAGTCCAAGCCCAAATCAAGCTGATCCACACCTTCAAAGATTGGCACAATCAGAGCCAGCCCTTTAAAAAGATATTGAAAGTCTTCCCAATTTTGACGATTCATCATTTTTAGAGTCGAAATCTTCATCAAATTGCGATAGCCCTGACTATCCAAGGCTAGCAGTCTCAGATTGAGAGGATTTCCATCTTTATAGATTTCCATTTCCAGACCTAGCAAGGGCTGAAGTCCTGCCGCTTTTGCCTCCTCTAGGAAATGATAAGCCCCATAAAGATTGTCCACATCCATCATGCCCAAACTTTTGTAGCCCAAGTCCTTGGCCCGTTGAACATATTTTTTGATAGAGACTAAACTATCCATAAAACTATAAACAGTCTTGGTATCTAGTTGTGTAATCACAAAATTCTCCTTGATACAGCTACGATAAATGATGCCTACTAGTAAAAAGAAGACAGAAAAAATGCGTTTCCACTTCTTTATTTTTACATTTTATCTGAAAATCTATGCCAAATCTTGGCTAACTCCTGACCTCTTCATTCCTATCAGTTAAGCAGATTGGACAAGCAATGATTTTCAACATTCCTACTTCTATTATACCTAAATTTCTGCAAAGAAGGAACTCAGATTCTCTTGTGTTCGATGACTGCGGTTAGCTAAAATAAAAAAGGTGAAACAGACCTATATTTTTAAATAATTTAGGCCTGCCTCATTCCTTATCCATTTTTTATTTACGAGTTGACTTACGCTCACTGATACTATGGGCTAGGAGAACTTCACGCTCTTCCAACTCTTCTTTATGCATAATTTTCGTTAGCATCCGCATACTGATTGCACCAATGTCATACAAAGGTTGCCCAATAGTAGACAGATTAGGACGAGTAAAGCGAGCAATTTGCGAATCATCGCTGGTAATGATTTCAAAGTCTTCAGGAATATGAACACCTCGATCAGCCAAACCATTAAGCAAACCTGCTGCCAACTCATCTCCGGTCACAAAGGCCGCTGTTGCCTTTGAAGCAATCAGACGTTCAGCTAGATGATAACCATCATCATAGCTATACTTAGACTCAAAGACCAAGCCTTCGCTATATGAAATTTTCTTGCCCTTCAGAGCTTCTTTGTAGCCAGACAAACGGATTTTACCATTGATATCATCTACCAAAGGACCGCTGACAAAAGCAATTTTCTTGTTGCGTTTAGCCAATAGTTCCACAGCATCAACGGTTGCCTGTTTATAATCAATATTGACACTTGGTAACTGATGCTCTACATCCACCGTGCCCGCTAGAACCACTGGTGTCCGTGAACGTGAAATTCTGAACGAATTTTCTCTGTCAGATGGTAACCCATAAAAATAATGCCATCTACTTGCTTAGAGAATAGGGTATTAACAACCGAAACTTCCTTGTCATCATCTTCATCGCTGTTTGCCAGGACGATATTGTACTTATACATTTCGGCAATATCATCAATCCCTTTGGCTAAAGTAGAGAAGTAACTATTCGTGATATTAGGAATTACAACACCAACAGTGGTCGTCTTTTTGCTGGCCAAACCACGGGCAACTGCATTAGGACGATAGTCAAGACGTTCAATTACTTCTAGTACTTTTTTTCGTGTATTTTCTTTTACATTCTTGTTACCATTTACAACTCGGCTGACTGTCGCCATTGAAACTCCCGCTTCACGGGCGACATCATAAATGGTTACTGTGTCGTCTGTGTTCATATAGTTTCCTTTCTTTTGTTGAAAATATCGTTTTCATTTTTCTACACTTATCATTGTATCACTAATTGTAAACACTTTCAAGTATTTTAGCGCACAGATATGAAAACTTTTTCATTTTTTATTTACACGAATCGCAGGAAATGAGTTGTTGATTCAAATTAGTTTAAACTCAATAAAAAATCGGCTCAAAAGCCGATTTTTTATTGATATCATTTAAAGCTGCCTGTACATCAACCAGAATTTCGTAACCCTGTCGCAATTCCATTGATGGTAATGTGGATCAAACGTTCTTGTTCTGGTGAAAGTTCTCCTCGGCGCTGACGCTTGATCAGCTCAAGCTGAATATAGTTCAAAACATTGAAATAAGGCATCCGATAGTTCAAGCTATCCTTGAGATAGGCATTTTCTGCTAAGAGCTCGTCATGGCCTTCAATCGCCAAGATAACATCCTTTGTCAGCTGCCATTCGTCTAGGATTGTATTGAAAATATCGCGTACATTTTGGTCTTCACAAAGTTGCGCATATTCAAAAGCGATATTCATATTAGATTTGGACAGCACCATATCAACATTTGACAAGAGGGACTGGAAGAATGGCCATCTCTGATACATAAATTGAAGGAAGGCCAGATTCTTTTCAGGATCTTCATCGATAAATTCTTTGAAGCTAGAGCCAACGCCATACCAACCAGGGAACATAACCCGACTTTGAGACCATGAGAAGACCCAAGGAATAGCTCTCAGACCGCCGATTTCAGTGATGGTTTTACGAGCTGCTGGACGAGAACCGATATTAAAGCTAGAAATGGCCTTAATAGGACTAGACTCAAAGAAATAGTCATAGAAACGTTCGTTGCCAAAGACTAGGTCGCGATAGATTTGGTAGCTTCGATCAACTACTCGATCCATCACTCTCTCATATTCATTGGTCGTATTACTATCACTCTTCTTATAGCTTATCATGCGGTTAATAGCCGCCGATACAAGCATTTCCAGATTGTAGTAAGCAGCGTCCTTATTACCGTATTTATTGCCGATGACCTCACCCTGCTCTGTCAGGCGGATACGATCATTGATACTTCGCAATGGTTGCGAAGTGATTGCTCATAGGTTGGGCCACCGCCACGACCGACAGTTCCTCCACGACCATGGAAGAAGGTAATCTTGACGCCAAACTTATCACCAATAGCTGTCAGTTGTTGCTGAGCCTTGTAAAGTGTCCAGCAAGATGATAAGTAGCCACCGTCTTTGTTACTGTCTGAGTAGCCCAGCATGATTTCTTGATAGTTATTTTTAGAAGCAATCCATTTTTGAGCAATTGGCAGAGATAGATATTTCTCCATAGTATCGCAGGAATTATCCAAGTCCTCAATCGTTTCAAAAAGTGGAACAATCTGCACACGCGCACCTTCTTCATCGATCAAGCCGACTTCTTTGAGCATAATTGCCAGCTCTAGCAGATCTGATACACTAGTCGAGTGGGAAATAATATTTTGCTTGATAACGTCTTCGCCAATCGCATCCTTAAGCTGACGAGCCGTCTTGAAAATCTCTAATTCCTTTTGTAGAAGTTCAGACTTAGGTGCATGAGTGGCTGACAGGATCCGTGGATCCTCCAGAAGCTGCTTGAGAAGGACTTGGCATTTTTCTTCCTCTGACAAGCTACTATAATCTTTCACAATATTAGCAGAAGCCAAGAGCTCCGCCACACAAGCCTCATGGACACTGGAATCCTGACGCATATCAATGCTGGCCAAGAAGAAACCAAAAATGTCAACTGCTTGTAGCAATTCAGTAAGTTCTCCAGTCACCAGAGCTTGTCCATTGTGCTCCAACAAAGAATCACGAATAACAAGAAGATCTTTCTTAAACTCTTGTGCATTTTTATAAGACGGAAGTTGTTCTTTTCGTAATTCATCTAAACTACCACTAAGTTTAGACTGGATATAATTTGGAATAATTTCCCTACCATTATGGCTGACCGAGGTAGCAGCATTTGCATGCAGGACTGCTTCAGCTTTATCAGCCAAACGATGCCCTTCACCGGAGAAATTACCTTCTTTCAGATAAAGCAAGGTCTGAATCAACTTGGACTGAATATAATGAAAAGCACGGCGATAAGGCTCATTTTCCCGATAAACAGACTTGTCGCTTGACAGAGCTGCCATCTTGGCTACCGCTTCACTGGTTTTTGAAAGATTAGTAGACAGGGAGAAGTTACGATAGAGCGTATAAACCTTGTCAATGTAGTAATTCAGAACAACTTCGCTCTGTACTGTCGCAGACAATTTCAGAGTTTCAGCGGTTACAAATGGATTCCCATCCCGGTCACCACCAATCCACATTCCCATGGTGATGGGTTTAGGATTTTCCAAATGGATTCCTTTTTCTTCTGCTAAGCGTTTATACTCTAGCATCAGGTTCGTGATTGCCTGAAGAAAAGAACTGTTATAGTATTCCATAACGTTAGTGATTTCATTGGTAACCTTAAGTTTCTTTTCCCGAATCATATCAGTCTGCATCATCAGCTCGATATAGCGACGGAGATTGGCTAACCATTTCTTTTCGTTCACCAGACCAGCTTTAACATCACGATGCTGGCGCAACAGTGTGTGAATATGATTAGTCAAATCCAACATGGTCTTGCGCTGAACCTGAGTCGGATGAGCAGTCAAAACAGGAACAACATTTAGATTTTCCAGGATTTCTTGTGCATTTTCTCGTGTTGAAACCAAATCAATCGTCGTTGAAAGCTTACCAAGGTAGTCTTGGTCGATATTATTTTGATGATTGATCTCATAAGCCAAGTCAACATCTTCAGAAATATTGATGAGCAGAGGTAAAATAGCAAAATAGCGTGAAATATAGACCATATCATCCGTAGATAATTCTTCTACTACTGCTTTCAGCTCTTGGTATTTAGATTGAACTGCTAGTTCTTCAATCATGGAGATTTTAGCAAAAGTGTCAGGACTGAGAATATCCCGGGTAATATCCACCAACAAGTCCGTTAAAATAGAAACTTCTTCTCGAATCATTTCTTTATTGCTATAATTTCTAATTTTGTAAATGACATTATTTACACCTTTCTATTGTTGAAGAGCTAACATACAAGAAGATCTTTTAGGATTGACTTACTTCTAGTTCCTGATACATGGCGTTTCGTCGCTCATTGGCGTCAATATTTAAAACAAAGGCAATGGCAACTGATAGAACCAATAAACTGTTTCCCCCCTGAGATAAGAATGGGAAGGTTACACCGGTTGAAGGGATCAAGCCCGAAATACCACCAATATTGACAAAGGTTTGCATCAGAATCATACCGCCAATTCCCAAAGCCATCATAGAATTAAATGGATCCTTGGCCCTTGTACCTACGAGAATAATCCGTAAAATCAAGAAAAAGAGCAGGGCTAAAATTAAAGTAGCTCCAAAGAATCCGACTTCCTCAATAACAATCGAGAAAACAAAGTCTGTATGAGCCTCTGGTAGGTAACCTCGTTTTTCGATGGAGTTTCCTAACCCTAAGCCAAACCAACCACCGTTACTCATCGCATAGTAAGAATTGGCCAGCTGGTGGCCTGAGCCAGACAAATCGTCAAATGGATTGAAAAAGGCACTAAAACGCTTTGCGACATATCCAAAAACAGGAACTTGCTCAACACGCTTGACACCTATCAACCAAATACTCGCTAAAACTGCTGCCGACCCTCCTACAACAGCACCAAGCATGGTCGAGAACCATCTGTAAGCAATTCCGCTGGTGGAAATTACAATCAAAACTGTTAAGAGCAAAATGGTCGCATTTCCTAAGTCGGGCATGATAACCACCAGGCCTATCAAGAAAGCAACAATAACCCGCCAATCCGTAACAGCACGTGGAATCAACTGATTAAAGGTGATTGCTTGGTAATCATATACTTCTATTTGTTCTTGTTTCTTAGAAAACTGTAGGGCCAAATACCAGACCAAAATAATCTTCAGATATTCTGCCGGCTGAGCAGTAACTGGACCGATTTTGAGCCAACCGTGTGCCCCATTGATCGTTCCTGTGATAAAGCGTGAGAGTAAAAGCAGAATAATTTCAGCTATGATAACAAACGTAATCACTCCTGGCCTCTTCAGAAAATCCAGCTTCATTCGGTAAATAATCCCAATCATCACCAAGCTGAAGAGCCAGAAACCTGCTTGAGTGGCGACCATTCGAAAACTATTGAGCCCATTTTGAATAAGAATGGGGCTCGTCGTGGAATAAACGACAATCAAGCCAATGCCAGATAACAGCATGTACGGAATCAAAATTGAGTAATTCAATAAATGCTTTTTGTCAATTTTCATATTTCACCAATTTATTCTAAAAATTCAAACTTCATTATACCACTTTTTGATTCGAAAAAAAAGCATTAGGATGGCTTCCAAAGATATTTACTTATTTATCGCCTCAAAAATCCAATTATTTCAAATTGTTTTATCTTCTATTGCAATCAGATTACATTTTCGTATTTCGCTGGAAATATAGATAAATACTTTGCTTTTCTATTTATTTTACGTTACAATGAAACAGTATGAGAAAAAGGATTAAACCGCTTGCACTCTTGCTATTCTTTGCTTGCTTTATTCTATATATCGTCATAAGCAAGCACCATCTTGATGTGCAAATTAAACAAGCCCAAGCAAAAAAAACTCAAATCAGTCAGGTGACAACCAAGAAAAAAAAGGAGGAAGCTCCTTCAGACGAACCTGAGGAAGAATTGCTTAATAAACCTATCGTTGACCTTTCCGGTTGGCAATTGCCCAGCGAAATAGACTATGATACCTTGTCAACAAATATTTCTGGTGCTATCATTCGCGTGCATAGTGGAGCTCAAGCAAAAAAAGAAAATGTTGCCACTCATTTAAATGGACTTGACAAATCATTTGCTACCCATATCCAAGAGTTTCAAAAACGGGGGATTCCTGTAGCTGTGTATGCTTATATAGCAGCAGGCAATATCAAAGAAATGGAAAAAGAAGCTGAAAGCTTCTACAAGGCTCTTCGAAATATAAACCTACCTTTTACTGGCTTGATGTTGAAGAAAAGACTATGGGCGACATGAACGCAGGAATCGAGGCCTTTCGTGCCAAACTTGAAAGTCTTGGAGCTCAAAATATTGGTATCTACATTGGTACCTATTTCATGGAAGAGCATAGTATCTCAACTGAGAAATTTACTGCCGTTTGGATTCCAACTTATGGCTATAATGACGGCTACTATAACGCTGCTCCAAATACTGAACAGCCCTATGACCTACATCAATACACCTCAGAAGGTAAATTGGAAGGTTTCCCACATAACTTAGACCTCAATCAGCTCTCTCCTGTACAGGATAAAAAAGAGACTTACAAGAAATTATTTTCAACACCAAAATAAAAAAGATGCAAGATAATTGTTAGGAAATCTTGTATCTTTTTTTCTCTGTACAAGATATTTTTCTTGCTTTTTTCAGAAAAGTATGTAGCTTTATGGTACAATAGTCTAATGAAAAAACTTGTAGGGAGATATTATGATTTCATGGATTGCTAGAGTTTTAAAAGGAATGATTATCGCGCTTGGCTTCATTCTGCCTGGTGTGTCTGGCGGTGTATTAGCTGCTATTTTGGGGATTTATGAGCGAATGATTCGCTTTTTAGCCCACATCAAAGAAAATTTTGTCGAGAATGTTCTCTACTTCACTCCTGTAGCTATTGGGATGGTTTTAGGGATTGCAGCCTTCTCCTATCCAGTCAATCTCTTACTGGATAATTACAAGGTTATCGTTCTCTGGGGCTTTGCTGGAGCCATCATCGGCACCATTCCCAGCCTGATCAAAGAATCCGTCAAGGAATCCGACAGAGATCGAGCTGATACTGTTACCTTCTGGCTTAGTTTCATCTTATCAGGGATCTTTCTTTACTCGCTGAATGGAATGGTGGGGACACTGCCAGCTAACTTCCTGTCCTTTGTTTTAGCGGGTGCTCTTATCGCCTTAGGAATCTTGATTCCGGGACTCAGTCCTTCAAATCTGCTATTGATTTTAGGGCTCTATACTCCCATGCTGACAGGATTTAAACGCCTGGATTTATTTGGCACCTTCCTGCCAATCGGTATCGGTGGCGCTCTGGCTCTGATTCTCTTTTCAAAAGCCATGGATTACATTTTGAAGCATTATCATTCCCGCGTTTACCATTTTATCATTGGCATTGTATTATCCAGCACCTTGCTCATTGTTCTCCCTCAAAGTGGCAACAGTGAGAGCATTAGTTATGCAGGCGTATCCATTTTCACACTTGTTCTTGCTGCCTTTTTCTTTGGATTAGGTATCTGGCTAGGAATTTGGATGTCCCAATTAGAAGAGAAATATAAATAATGGCTAAAAAAACAAAACTCAAAAAAACACTGGTCGAGCAAATTTTAAACAAGGCAAAAATCGAGCATCAAGGCTTGCAGATTAATGCTTTGGATGATAGCCTGACAGAGGAATTTGACCGCTCACTCATTTATAAAACACTGGCTTTAAACGGGGATAAAACAGGAACAGTCATTGGCATTCTCCCCATCACCGAACATCTGTCGGAAAGAAATTAGCAAAAATTTCAGGCAATAAAAAAGTCAGCATGATTCCGCAGAAAGATTTAGAAAAAACAACTGGTTACATCCATGGCGCCAATAATCCTGTCGGCATTCGCCAAAAACACTCCTTCCCCATTTTCATTGACCAAACGGCTCTGAGTCGCGAAAGCATCATTGTTTCTGCTGGTGAAGTCGGCCGTAGCATCCAGATCAAGGCTCAGGATTTGGCTGACTTTGTTCAAGCACAGTTCGCAGACTTGAAAGAGGACTAGGCTATTCGCTTCAAAAGGAAAAAGGAATTTGATATGAAATTGTATTTTATCCGACATGGAAAAACCGAATGGAATCTAGAAATGCGTTTCCAAGGGGCAAGCGGAGATTCTCCACTGCTGGCGACATCCATTAATGAGCTCAAGCGCTTGGGCAAGCATTTATCAAACGTTCAATTCGATAAAATCTACTCTAGCGATTTGCCTCGCGCTTACCGTTCTGCAGAAATTATCCAAAGTGAAAACCAGTATCAAACCGACATTGTTTTGACTCCTGAACTAAGAGAGTGGGCTCTTGGAAAACTGGAAGGAGCCAAAATTACTACTGTAGAAGCCACTTATCCTCAGCAGATGTGGGCTTTTCGCCACGATCTATCCCAGTTTGATCACCAACTATTTGATGCAGAATCCGTCGCTCAAACCACCAATCGGACAATTGCCTTCGTGAAGTCTCTCAAAGGGAAAGATTTTCAAAATGTCTTGATTGTCGGACATGGAGCTAACCTAACTGCCAGCATTCGTCGCCTGCTCGGTTACGAAACATCTTTGCTCCGTAAAGACGGAGGCTTAGCCAACGCTAGCGTCACCATTTTGGAAACAGACGATTTCGACTCTTTCAAGTTACTTGCTTGGAACAACCTAGATTACATGCGAACAGATGAAACTGCGAATCTTTAAACATCGCAGTTTCTATTTTTATATCTAATTATTGCTGAATTTCCTTTTATTTTGTGATAGAATAGAAGGGAAAGCCTTAGGAGGAAGAAAATGACTACTGAACATATTGAAGAACTAAATGACCAGCAGATTATTCGCCGTGAAAAAATGGCAGCGCTGGCTGAGCAAGGAATTGATCCTTTCGGAAAACGTTTTGAACGTACTGCAAATTCTGCTCAACTTAAAGAAAAATACAGCGACAAATCCAAAGAAGAATTACATGAATTAAACGAAAAAGCAACTATTGCTGGTCGTTTGATGACTAAACGTGGAAAAGGGAAAGTCGGCTTCGCCCACATCCAAGACCGTGAAGGCCAAATCCAGATTTACGTTCGTAAGGACGAAGTTGGTGAAGAAAACTATGAGATTTTCAAAAAGGCTGACTTGGGTGACTTCTTGGGAATTGAAGGTGATGTGATGCGCACAGATATGGGAGAACTCTCTATCAAAGCAACGCATATTACTCACCTTTCGAAAGCTCTGCGTCCCCTTCCAGAGAAATTCCACGGTTTGACTGACGTTGAAACTATCTACCGCAAACGTTATTTGGACTTGATTTCCAACCGTGAAAGCTTTGAGCGCTTTGTCACTCGCTCAAAAATCATCTCAGAAATCCGCCGTTACTTGGATGGTCAAGGCTTCCTTGAAGTTGAAACACCTGTTCTCCACAACGAAGCAGGTGGTGCGGCTGCTCGTCCATTTATCACTCACCACAATGCCCAAAACATTGACATGGTGCTTCGTATCGCGACTGAGCTTCACTTGAAACGCCTTATCGTTGGTGGTATGGAACGCGTCTATGAAATTGGCCGTATCTTCCGTAACGAAGGTATGGACGCCACTCACAACCCTGAGTTCACTTCTATCGAAGTTTACCAAGCCTATGCGGACTTCCAAGATATCATGGACTTGACAGAAGGCATCATCCAACATGCTGCCAAGGCAGTTAAGGGTGATGGTCCAGTCAACTACCAAGGCACTGAGATCAAGATCAACGAGCCATTCAAACGTGTTCACATGGTGGATGCCATCAAGGAAATCACTGGCATAGACTTCTGGCAGGATATGACCTTCGAAGAAGCTGCTGCCTTAGCTAAAGAAAAGAAAGTACCAGTTGAAAAACATTATACTGAAGTTGGACACATCATCAATGCTTTCTTTGAAGAATTTGTCGAAGAAACCTTGATTCAGCCAACCTTTGTTTACGGTCATCCTGTAGCAGTATCACCTCTGGCTAAGAAAAACCCAGAAGATCCACGCTTCACGGACCGCTTCGAGCTCTTCATCATGACCAAAGAATATGCCAACGCCTTCACTGAGTTGAACGATCCAATCGATCAATTATCTCGTTTTGAAGCACAGGCAAAAGCTAAAGAACTGGGTGATGACGAAGCAACTGGCATCGACTATGATTACGTTGAAGCCTTGGAATACGGTATGCCACCAACTGGAGGCCTAGGAATCGGTATCGACCGTCTCGTAATGTTGCTCACAGATGTGACTACCATTCGCGATGTATTGCTCTTCCCAACAATGAAGTAATCTCAAACTTACACAAGTTTAAAAAAACAAATCCCGCTGGAATTCCAGTGGGATTTTTCACATGACAAAAAGTCTGGTTTCCCAGACTTTTGCTAACATTATTCATATCTCAGCGCTTCAATCGGATCTAATTTAGATGCTTTATTGGCTGGTAGGATACCAAAGACAATACCAACCATAGCTGAGAAGACAAGGCTTCCAACTGCTGCAGTGACAGAGACAACTGGTGGGCCTCCAAATACGTTTTCAGGCACGACTGCAGCTAGCAGAGCATTGATTCCATAGGCAAGGCTAAGACCAAGCAGGCCACCAATAAGGGTCAATACCATGGATTCAATCAAGAACTGTGTGAGAATATTTCCACGCGTTGCTCCAAGAGCTTTTCGCAAACCAATTTCCCGTGTCCGCTCTGTAACGGATACTAGCATGATATTCATCACACCGATACCACCAACAAAGAGGGAAATCCCTGCAATAGCTCCGATAACACCGGTCATAGTTCCTGTGATTTGATTGTACTGCTCCAGCAAGGTATCCATATTCAGGATTTGATATTCTCCTTGACGAGCTCCTGAGAGAGCCGTCAATTCTTTGGCCGCTTCTACACCAACTTCGTTGATACGATCCACTTCTGGCACATAGATATAGACAGTTGCAATTTCATCTGTATGAAATTCAGATGCCACCTGCGTATTCGCCATCAAGGCGCTACCTGAACTCATACTCATACTCTGACCAGCATTGGGATCCTTATAAATCCCAACAACCCGATAGTTACTATCACCGACTGAAACTATTTTATTCAGGGCTTCCGCACTACTTCCAAACAGGCTGGTTGCCACTGTTTCATCAATCATCATCACATTAGAAAAAAACTTTGATAGTCACTAGGCAAGAGAGTCCGTCCAGCTAAAAATCTCATATTTTTCTAATTTTTAAAGAATGTAGCATTTACACCCTGTAATGTTGACCTTATCAGACTTCTTGTTCTGATAAGAAAAAGTCAGCTGTCGAACCATTGGTCACATAATAGCCCTTGACTCCGTCAATTTTGAGTAGTTCCTTGACCCAAGACTCTTGGACAACAGGTGGTTCCTCTAGTATCTCACTATCTGCATCTTGACCACCATTGACCTCCATCAAATTAACTCCCATCGTATAATTATTTTTAGTGGGAGAATAAAGCAAGCTTACATACTTCTGTTCTTTTGTGATGCTCTTGGTAACTCCCTGTTGCATTCCATTTCCCAGTGCCAAGATGACGACAACAGACGCAACCCCGATGATAATCCCGATCATGGTCAGAAAAGCCCGCATCTTATGCCCAAGAATGGAACTAATGGCAAATTTGAAATTTTGCATTAATCACGTTCCTCCTTCTCAGCGCTATCTGAAGAGATGACTCCATCACGAATGACAATCTGACGCTTAGCATAGGCAGCAATTTCAGGTTCGTGAGTAACCATGATAATCGTTTTTCCCTCAGCGTTCAACTCCGTCAAGAGTTCCATAATTTGCTCCCCAGTTTTGGTATCGAGGGCTCCTGTAGGCTCGTCGGCAAGAATAATCGAAGGATTATTTACCAGGGCACGCGCAATGGCAACACGTTGCTTCTGTCCCCCAGATAACTCTGACGGCAAGTGAGTCATACGAGTACCCAAATCTACTTTTTCTAAATACTGCTTAGCTAGATTTTTTCGACTTCCTTGTGACGCCCCTGCATAAATCAGCGGGAGTTCCACATTTTGAAGTGCGTTTAATTTAGACAAGAGGAAAAATTGCTGAAAAACGAAGCCGATTTGATTATTTCGAACCTTGGCTAACTTCTTATCACCCAAGTTTGCAACATCTTCATTTTCTAAAAAATACTCACCAGTAGAAGGACGATCCAACATTCCGATAATATTCATCAGGGTGGACTTTCCGGAACCTGACGGCCCCATAATGGCCACAAACTCGCCCTCTTCAACTGTCAAATTGATATTTTTTAAGACTTTAAGTTCTTGATCACCATTCCGATAGGTTTTATTAATATTTCGTAGATCAATGAGTTTTTTCATCCGCTTTCACCTCTTGACCATCTTTCAAGCTATCTGTTGGATTGGTGATAACTTTACTATCTTTTGTCAAACCAGATGAGATTTCTTGATTTTCAGCATCAGCATTCCCTAAGGTTACTTCCACTTTCTTCGCTTTACCTTTTTCGACAGTCCAAACGTAGTTCTTGTCTCCGTCTGAGATGATACTGCTTGCTGGTACAAGAATCCCTTTTGTATTGTTTTTCACTTCAACGCTGACAGAGAAACCTTGCTTCAAATCACCAATTTCACTTGTAATATCAACTGTAAATGGATATTTTGCAGAGGAAGCTGCGCCAACTGTATTAGTTGATGAGGCTTGCTGTCCATCCTTAGGATAGTTGGAAATATAGCTAATTTTACCTGTCCATTTTTTGTCAGGATATACTTTAGAAGTAATGCTTACTTCTTGTCCAACTGACAAATTAGCCAGATTGTATTCAGAGAGTTCTCCCTTGATTTGAAGGCTGCCGTTGCTGACAATATGCACCAAGGTTTGGTTAGTTCCTGTTGTTGATTTGGATACATCGCGGTTTACTTCCACTACTGTCCCCTCAACAGTACTTGTAACAGTCGCTGCATTCAACAAAGCTTGCGCCTTGTTCATATTATCCACAGCATCTGAACGTGCATCGCGCAAATCAGCCAGTTGAGAATCGACTGTACGTTGAGCAGAAGCAAGGGACTTACTATCCGTCTCTTCATCGCCAGTTTTTTCTACTGTCGCCCCATTAGTCTGTAAGTCATTAATCTGACGGTCAGCCTTATTGACAGCACGAACTGCTGCATCATAATTTGCTTGAGCTTCTGTGCTCTTATATTGAACAAGTGCTTGTCCTACAGCTACTTGGTCACCAACATTGACTAGGACCGACTCCAAGTCGCCCTTGGTAGCATCATAATAAACATATTGCTCTGAGTTAGCCGTTACGGTCCCTGTCAACAGAACAGATGAGGCTATGCTACCTTCTTTTGCCTGTTGCACAATTGGCGCAACTTCCTTAGGTTCTGTTGTAGAACTAAGATTGCTCAGGACTATTGCAGAAATTGCTCCCAATACAACTACAACAGCAACTCCGATAATACTAAATAGCTGCCATTTTTCAGCTTTTTCATCTTTTTTCCTCCTCTTGATGAAAACCATTTTTCTTTTATACTACATTATATCATAAGCCTAACATATTGTGATAGGAAAAGGGACAAAATCCCTAAAAGACTATTTTTCCTCTAAAAACGCTGCAGGATCTCTAAATCATAGCAGATTTTTGCATTCATTTTCTAAAAAAGGTACAATTACTTCATATTGATTAAAGGAGCTTCTATCTAACTATGAAAGAATTCGATATTATTGCAATTGGCGGGGGTAGCGGGGGTATTGCTACCATGAATCGTGCTGGCGAGCATGGTGCTAAAGCAGCTGTCATTGAAGAAAAGAAATTAGGGGGAACCTGTGTCAATGTCGGTTGTGTCCCTAAAAAAATCATGTGGTACGGTGCTCAGATCGCCGAGGCCATCCGACACTATGGACCAGACTATGGCTTTACTTCAGAAAATCAGCACTTTGACTTTGCTACCTTACGAAAAAATCGAGAAGCCTACATTGACCGCGCTCGCTCATCCTATGATGGCAGCTTCAAACGCAACAGCGTTGAACTGATCGAAGGTCGCGCTCATTTCGTTGACAAGCATACAGTCGAAGTCAATGGAGAATTGATTCGCGCCAAGCACATCGTTATCGCAACAGGTGCACATGCAGCCATTCCTCAGATTCCTGGTGCCGAATACGGTGAGACTTCTGATGATGTCTTTGCTTGGGAAGAGCTTCCCAAGTCTGTTGCTGTCGTCGGAGCAGGCTATATCGCAGTGGAGCTTGCTGGTGTCCTCCATACTCTAGGTGTCAAGACGGATCTCTTTGTCCGTCGCGACCGTCCTCTCCGCAATTTCGATAGCTATCTGATTGACGGATTGGTGGCTGAGATGGAAATCTGGTCCTAGTCTTCATGCTCACAAGATACCCGAACGAGTGGAAAAACTTCCTGATGGTCAGCTACAACTCTACTTCCAAGACGGTAGTAGCCATATTGCTGAGCGGATTATTTGGGCTATTGGCCGCAAGCCAAATGTCCAAGGGCTCAATCTTGATGCTGCGGGAGTTACCCTAAATGACCGCGGCTTCATCGCTGTGGATGAATACCAAAATACTGTCGTACCTGGCATCTATGCCTTAGGCGATGTGACGGGTGAAAAAGAGCTGACACCAGTAGCAATTAAGGCTGGACGTACCCTGTCTGAACGACTCTTTAACGGCAAGACAGATGCCAAGATGGATTACTCCACTATTCCGACTGTCGTCTTCTCCCATCCCGCTATTGGCACAGTGGGGCTGACGGAGGAAGAAGCTATTCGAGATTATGGCGCTGAGCAAGTTCATGTCTACACCTCTAGCTTTACCTCTATGTACTCAGCTGTCACCCAACACCGCCAGCAAGCCAAGTTTAAGCTTATCACTGCGGGTCACGATGAAAAAGTTGTCGGCCTCCATGGCATTGGCTATGGCGTAGATGAGATGATTCAAGGCTTCGCTGTTGCTATTAAGATGGGAGCTACCAAAGCCGACTTTGACGCCACCGTTGCCATCCACCCAACTGGCTCCGAAGAATTTGTCACCATGCGCTAAAAGTTTCTTCTTTTGCCTTTCTAAAGCTCATTATTATCATAAAATAAAGAATAAAGAGCAACCATAACTTATCCTTTCATTTTGGATTTTTATCTTACATTTTTGTAAGAAAGAAGTCTGATGCCATTTAGATAGAGCTAAACACACTATTCTGGCTTTATTCTTTGACTTCTTTCTTTATTTTTAAAAGCACAAAATTCAATTATCATTCAAGAAATTCTAAATTATTTCTAAAATTGAGGAAGATTTATGTAAAGAATCTTCCTCTTTTTTTATTTAGTTGGCTCACTTCTTCTGGACAAACTTATAAATTGTAATTTTTTTGAAGATAGTCTTATTTTTCTTGAAATATTCATGACTTCCCAACCATCTTTTTACCCTTTCTGCTATTCAAAAAGAAGTATTTTTGATATGATAAGAAGAAATAGTAGGAGAAAGGGGATTGGAAATGAGCAAAACGAAAAAATTATTAGCAGCTCTGGGAATTATTTTCTTTAATATTTTTGGCTTAATCGCCTTTATCTTCCTCCTCATTCGGAGTCGCAAAAAGCGGAAATAAACAAACAACTGTCTAGTCTGATGTAAAAAGACTTGACTTTTTTTTATTTTGATTTAGAATAGTTACCGTAATTTAAAAAAGAGGTTTACTATTCATGAACAAGAACAAAGCATTTCTTCTTGCACTCCCAGCTATTGGCGCTGCTTTCCTAGCTGTACTCTCCCAGCTTAGTTTCTCTATTGGGACCATTCCCATTACGCTACAGACCTTTGCTGTCGGTTTGATTGCAACCATTTTTAAAACCCGCGAAGCTGTCTTGTCTGTTCTGCTCTATTTGCTGCTGGGAGCTATTGGCCTACCGGTATTTGCCGGAGGAAGCGGTGGATTTCAGGCTCTCTTTGGTCCAAGCGCAGGCTATCTTTGGGCCTATCTGCTCTTTGCGCTGATTACTTCCAGTCTGACAAGCCAGGATAGCAAGTTTTACACGATCCTTTTGGCTAATCTGCTCGGAGATACACTGGTCTTCGTCGGTGGAGTTATCGGACTTCATTTTCTAGCTAATATGGAATTTTCTAAAGCCATTGCTGTTGGTGTCACACCATTCATTCTTCCAGATCTTTTAAAACTTGTAGCCATCACGCTCATCAGCATTCCTTTATTTAGAAGCCTAACTTTTCATCCCTATTTTTCAGACAATAAAAACGGATAGACTGAAAGTCTACCCGTTTTTAAATGCATCTAAAAGAACTTGAAATTCTTCATTGGAAAGGGTGATGCCCTTGCCCATCTTGCTGTGGTCAGGACTCCAAGTTCGGATATCGTACTTGGCTGGCGCACCGTTAAAACTTACACGGTTGAGCTCCTTGGTCCAACCTTTTTCATTTTCCGATAAAACGAGCAATTTTTCCTCGATTTCAAATTTAAAATCTGCCATACTTTACCTCTTTTCTACTTTCTATCTCATTATTCGTAAAAGATTTTTACTTTTTTTACTTATTTTTATTATATAATATATTGTAACAAGTTATGGAGATTTTAGCTATGAAAAAATATCTCGAAATGATTTTACAAAAGACGAATGAGTTCATTAACTATAAAAAGACAGATCAGGAAGAGGACGACAAGAGTCATATCCTACATACGATTGACTTGGCTCTTCGAAAAAATTCTGGTGTCCATGTTATTTTTCTGGATAAGAATTTTACTGGAGATATTGTCAAATATGACCGTGACCGCCAGCAGTTGATTGTCAAAAATTTCAAAAAAAGCATGACGACCATCATCCGTGTGCCTGATATCCATCGCATCAGTCTAGTTCCCAATAACATCCGTGAAGCCCAGAGAAAAGATATTCGGCTCGAAAGTCGCAAATTCAAAAAATAACTCTTCAAATCAAAAGCGATTTGAAGAGTTTTATTTTTTAAAAGCAATAGCAGAATTTTTAGAATAAGGACTTCCGCTATCTATTCGTATCCACCATGTAGGCAATATCTACTTGATAAGCACAATTCTCCAACTTTCGCGCCTGATTAAGCCCGAACAGTCACACTAGTGCCATCTTCTTTATACAAATTGATTAAACCTTCCTTGCGGGCACGAACCATATCACCAGGTTGGACTGGCTGCGGAACTGTAATCGTCAGTAATTCCATTGGGTTTGGCGCACGATCAATCTTATTCCCTTTTTCATCATGGAGGTCAGTAATGTAGGTTTCAAAATGGCGGAAACCAGGTCCATAGAATTCCACCTGATCGCCTTCATGGATAACATTCCGCTGGCGAATAGTCGCAGTTTGTGTAGCCTCATCATAAGCAACTACTTCTGCTACAAATTTGTATTCTGGAATCTTACGACGGGCTCCAAAAAGCTGCTCATTCTCAGTTGGCGTATGGTAGTAAAAACCAGTTGCCAGCTCACGTTGAGCTACTTTCCACATTTCATCTACTAGATCTTGCTTAATAGCTTCAAATTTTTCTGGGCTTTCCAAATAGGCGTCCACAGCTGCTTTGTAGCAGTTTGTCACCGTAGAAACGTAGTGAATGGACTTCATTCGACCTTCGATTTTCAAACTATCGACACCGTTTTTCAATCATATCAGGAATGCGGTCAATCATGGACATATCAACAGCTGACATAGAGAAATCTTCTGGAATTTCACCCTTCAAACTCTTGCGTTCTTGTCCGAAAGGCATGTCGTATAAATCATATTTCCAACGACAAGATTGCGAACAGCCTCCACGGTTGGCGTCACGCATACTCATATGATTGGAAAGGGTACAACGGCCAGAGTAAGAAATACACATCGCCCCGTGAACGAAAGCTTCGATTTCTACATCAGTACGCTTACGAATCTCAGCTAGCTCGGCCATGGAAACCTCACGTGCCAAAACAACCCGGGTCAAACCAAGATTTTTCCAAAATTCAAGCGTTTCATAGTTGGTTGCACTAGCCTGCGTTGACAAGTGAATCTCCAGACCAGGTGCTTCAGAAGCTGCAATCGCAATCAAGGCTGGGTCAGAAACAATAACCGCCGCAATCCCAATGTCTCGCAAACGACGGAACCATTCTCCAGCACCTGCTTCGTTTCCTTCGTGCATGACCATATTGGCCGCTACATAGACCTTGGCACCATGCTCAGCCGCAAATTGGACACCTTCTTCCATTTGCTCAAAAGTGAAGTTCCCCGCACGGCTGCGCAAACCATAGGCTTGACCACCAATAAAAACAGCATCTGCCCCATAGCGAACAGCTACTTTTAACTTTTCTAACGTACCAGCTGGTGAAAGCACCTCTGGACGTTTTAATTTTTTTGTCATCTTTTCTCCTATTTGCAATATAAAAGTATTGATGTTTAACCCTATCTATTTTATAGCAATTTACCGCTAAAAGCAAGATGGAGCCTATTTTTTTGACAATTCTAATCTTCTATCCTCATCCCCTTACTAAGTATTTTAGGATATAGGTTTATTGTCTTAGAAAGAGGAAAAAAGCCAGAAGTCTTAAACTTCTAGCTTTTCTTTCAAAATTTATTCTTCCTCCTTCTTTTTATTAAATTGTTTGTATCCGAAGAATCCAGCAACTAGAACAACCAATACACCGATGACAATCCAAGTAGTTTGACTTGAGCTATCTTTCTTCGTATCGCTAGCTTTGTCCGCTGATTTTCCTTTTTCTGCTTCAGCTAGGAGGTTTGCTTTGTTATAGCCTGTATAGACAAGATCTGCATCTTTACCTTTTTCCTTCTTAATCTTTTCTTCCATCTCTGCTTCAACTGCTTTGATTTCCTTAAAGATTTTTTCTGAGCGTTCTAAGGCTTCCTTCGTCACTTCTGGTCCAGCTGCTTTGGCTTGTTCATCTGTGTAGTTTGCATATTTGGCGTCGCGTTCGGTTTGTTCTTTATCCCATTCAGCTTCTTTTTCTTTCCATTTTTCTTGGATGCTGTTACCAAAGATTTCTGGATATTTCATAACCATTTGGTCAATATGCCAAACAGTCCAATACCAAGATTTTCCGTCATATTTAGTAGAACGGTTCTTGAAAGCCTCGTAAGTATCTTCTACATTACCATAGAACGGTACATACGGTGTGTTGCGACTTTGTGCCAGACCCAGCCACATAACACCGCCAAAGGCATTTGGTAGGTTTGGTTTGATTTGATAAACGTGGGCGTCAATTACGTTTTCGTTACCTAGCGCATATTTGTAGACATTGCCATCGATCTTCTTACCGACTTCAACTAAGTCATCTGCTTTATATTCTGGCAAGTGTTCAAAACGATTTCTTTGTTCAGCGATCACATCATGAACTGTGTATTTCTTATTTGGATCAGTTGGTTCGCGCAAGAGATCAAAAGCTTCATCGTCATAATTTACTTTTGCTTGTGGATCCATCCACTTGATACCTGCGTAGGTCCGAGAACGGTTACGTTCCATATATTTATCGGGTCCATAAGACTTAGCAATCAAAAAGTTGCCATCTTTGTCAGTCTTATAGTTGTCTGCTTTTTTAGCTACTTCTTCCACATCTTTAGAAGCAATGACATTTTCCTTATCGTTCAAGTCAACGTGACCAAGATAGTAAGTGTTCGCAAAGACAGCATACTTATTCGTTGGGAATTTGATGGCTACGTATTGGTGACCAGACAGGATTTCCATGTACCACAGCTCATTCTTATCTGCTGCAACGATGATATTTCCTTCTGCTGACCCTTTTTCATCTAGAACTTTCGCAACTGTCTCAATAACTTCACGTGCTGTTTTTGCACGAGGCAAAGCAAGGTCAACTAATGATGCTTCTGGAAGACCATCTTTTACAAGTGGATCTTCTTTTAACACTTTGTCATTTGGTGTTGCTGAAACGGTCGCTGTCATAGCTACACCAAGTTCATTAAAGCCATGCGCAGCGAAGTTTCCGTTACTTCCGTTGTCACGATCAGAGTCGTAGACAGCTGTGTATTTCATTTCATTCGCCAAATGCGGATAGGTAAGCCATTTGACTCATCCTCTATCTTATCGCCATCTTTATAGGTCTTAGCTGGCACAACTACATAGTTTTGATTGTGCCGACCACCGTCAGGGGCATATGGGTAGTCCTCCGTCCGACCAAATAGAGTAGAGCCATCTGCTGTCAAATCTTTACCGACAATAAAAGCAGAACACGCTTGTGCCACATGAACAGGCAAAAGAGCAACTAACATTGCAAGGAACATTAGTCTGAGCAGTATTTTCTTCATAGTCTATCTCCTTTTGACTATCTGCGGGGCTGGAATCAACTCCCAGTCTAAACAACATAAACCGTAATACCTTAACATTCCTATTTTAGTATACTCTCTTTCTAATTTTTTTGCAAGCGTTTACACAAAATTGTGTATATTTTTTTTCTAATCTATATTTCCTCTACTTTTTTCTCAAATCAGAGCAGATAAACTAAAAAATAGCCCCATCTTATTCAGATGAAGACTATTAGTTTACGTCTTATAAACAAACAGCATACTATAAAATCTTTATAGTCTCTTAGCTAGAAAAGAATATATGATCTTGGTAAAGCCAGACTTGAGCTCAAAGAATTTATCTCACTTTTTTAGCTAACATCGTCGCAAAGCGCAGCTGAATCCGATTGCCGTTTTCATCACGGCGATGGAGGTGCCCAGGATTTTCATTGTACTTAACCAGTTCCCAGTCTTTATAATACTCCGCAAGCTCACCTTCCTTAAAAGTAAATGGGAAAGGCATAGAGCATGGAAAATCCTCTGTATCCATAGCGCAGACGATGAGATTGTAACCACCAAGCGCTGTATGCTCTTGCATATTGCGGATAATATCTGGAATCCGCTCTGCCTGCAGGAACATCAGAACAACGGTGGAAACGATCAAATCATAAGTCTGAGTCAGACTAGCTGAGTTGATATCGTAAGTCCCCACTGGCAGATCCAAATCTTCCTGCTCGACAATGCTACGTAGGATCTCCAAGGCTAGCTCATTCTGATCTACAGCCGTTACTTCAAAGCCCTGCTTAGCTAGAAAGAGAGCATTGCGGCCTTGACCACAGCCGAGATCTAAGGCCCGTCCTGGTCGGACCGTCTGCATGGCTTCCAAAACCTCTGAGTGCACTGGATTGCTGCCGTATTTCTTAGGGAAATAATCCTCAGGCCGACAGTAAAACTCCAAATACCACTCCAAATCATCTGTCAAGGCTTCGACCCGATGCCAAGCTTGGGGCTGGGCAAAAGGATTGTCCTGACCAGCTTCAAAGATGTGCTCAGCCAGCTCCTCACCTTCCTCTGACATCTCGACAAACTTAAGGCGTCCCTTGAGAACAGTGATTTTGCCCCAAGTTCCCTCTTTGGTATTGTGCTTGTTCTTGACCAATTCGGGCATGGTCTCAGCTGTCCACACTGGCATACGTTTATAAGCTAGCAATCTTTCTGTCATAAAAATCCTTTCTCTGAAAGCCAAATTTCAAAATTTTAACTGTCTTTATCATACTCGAAAAGGACAGACTTGACAAGTACCAGATCAATCAAGGTCTCGCTAGCAAAAAAGCAAGAAATGATTCAGTAGTCAATTCTTGCTCATATCATACATTAAGTTTTATTTTATAAATTATATCTCTGCATCTTATACAATAAAGATTTTTCATCTTGTATTAAAGTTCTTCAACTGCCTTGTCATGTCGCAGTTTTACTCACGGCGTTTGATGGGCTCGCGCTTGTCGTAAGAGTTATTTGTCAGTAGTTTTATCGTTTTCCCTGTAGACTCTAGTTTTCTTTTTTTGGATGAGTTTCAACCCACTGCTTGAAATCATTAAAAGATCGAATCTGTGTTTTCTCTCCAGTTGTTTCATCTGTGGCATAAAGTTCCATTACATCCTGACCTTCGGGCGCAAACCAATGAATTAAATCATTAAACCACTCCTCCTCATTGTATTGCTCTGGACGGAAATAGATTTTATTCATGTCTCCCATTTTTTTCGCAATTTCAGGATAAATATTAGCAAAATTAGTACCTGAAACTTCTACATAATCACCTATTTTATACGATGGTATTATGCAGCCAGAAACATACTCCATACCATACTTTAATAGTGCGTTATTAATCTGATCCCCTATTCCACCTCTTACAAGATCCATAGTCTTATATATTGTTCCTCTCATATAAGTTCTAGTATCCTTCTGATCTAAAAGTAGATTAATCTCTTTTTCTGACATCTCTTTTTCAATTTTTCCTGATTCCAATGCTAGAATAAAATATTTGATTTTCTCCGGCTTCCCTTTTTCATACGAGTGCATACTAAAAGTTAGAAATTCTTTTCCGTTCCTTGTAAATTGTGCACGAATTTGCTTAAGCCTATAAGTATTCTCTTGTCCTAACAAATCGTAGACATTGACTTCCTTACTAGTTATTTTAGATGGATCCTGCAAATTATAAATCTTGATTTTTGAAATATTCCTCTTTACTAACTTTAGACGACGTTAAGCCATCCTCTTCAGTAAGAATATTATACTTTGAAATCTGTTATATAATTCTGTCCATAATTGAAAGAACCATCATTTTTGCTAGTAACCAATACATATTTGTTTTGACTGAACAACTCTATTTGATCAACATTATAATCTTCTTTATCATACTCTTTTTTTCGCCCACCTACTAAAAAGGCGAAAAGAACTACTAAAGTTAGAAGAAGTCCTCCAAGAAACATGAATAACTTTTTATTGAGTTTCATTTGCTTACCACCAGTTTTTAATTCATCTAGCCATTTATTTTGATAGTCCTCGGAGTCAATCCACTTTTTTCATCAATCTTTCACCAAAAGTGGTCATCCTCAAACCTTATCTCCATTATAGCATAAATCCAAAATCATAGTTGAATGTTAAAAAAGACCGGTCACCCAGTCTTTCATCTTGTATTAAAGTTTTTCATCTGTCTTGCGATGTCGCGGTTTTGCTCGCGGCGTTTGATGGACTCGCGCTTGTCATAGTCGTGCTTCCCTTTGGCTAGACCGAGGAGGAGCTTGGCATAACCGTCCTTGAGATAGACCTTGAGCGGCACCAGCGTCATGCCGGTCCCCTTGGTCTCCTGCTCCAGCTTGGATCTGCTTCTTATGCAGCAGCAGTTTTCTGCGGCGCTCAGGCTCTTGGTTCCAGATATTGCCCTCTTCATAAGGCGCAATATGGACATTGCTGAGCCAGGCCTCACCGTTCTTGATCTGGGCAAAGCCGTCTTTTAGATTGATACGGGCAGCACGGACACTCTTGATTTCCGTCCCGGTCAGCACCATGCCAGCCTCGATGGTGTCTACGATGGTGTAGTCGTGTCTGGCCTTTTTATTTTGCGCGACGACCTTTCCTTCTCCCTTTGCCATGCTTGGCTCCTTTCTTGACTAGTTCCTTGTAAAATGCCTTCTGGCTCTTGCCTTTCTTGGACTTCTTATCTTTCTTATCTCTGTAGCCTTTTTCTTTGGAAGAATGGCTGCGCTTGTCATCCTCACGGCGTCTCTTTCTACCTGACTTGCCTCTGCCACTCTTGCTGGTCTTTTCTACCAGGTCAAATTCACTAGGCAGGTATTCAAAGTCAATCTCGCCCGTAGCCTTATCCGCTCGGACCAGCTTGATACGAATCTGCTGACCGACTTTAAAGACCACACCAGACTTTTCTCCTTGCAGGGTCATCGTCCGCTCATTGTAGCTGTAAAACTCTGGTAGGTTGGTGACATGAATCAAGCCTTCGACCGTATTGGGCAGTTCGACAAAGAGTCCAAACTTAACCACGCTTGAAACCACGCCGTCAAATTCTTCCCCAACAAATTCTTCCATGTACTCAGCCTTCTTCATGGCTTCGACTTCACGCTCGGCTTCGATAGCCCGACGCTCTCGGCTGGAAGACTGACTAGCAATCTCTGGAATCACTTGCTCAAAATGCTCTGCTATTTCTTTAGACTTGCCATAATCCCGCACCATTCGGTGAACCAGAAGGTCTGGATAGCGGCGAATCGGACTGGTGAAATGCGTATAAAACTCTGCTGCCAGACCATAGTGGCCGTGATTGTGCTCAGAGTAGCGAGCCTGCTGCATGGAGCGCAGAAGCATCATGGACAGGACATCTTCATAAGGCTGATCTTTGACCGCCTCCATAATATCCTGCAGAGCCTGCTGACTCATAGAGCTAGCCGTCCCATATATCCGAATCCCAAAGCTAGAGGCGTAGTCGATAAACTTCTGCACCTTCTCCGCCTTAGGCTCCTCATGAATCCGATAGATAAAGGGCAGATTTAACTTAGCAAAATGCTCAGCCACCGTTTCATTCGCCACCAGCATAAAGGACTCAATCATGCGTTCAGCAATCCCCCGCTGACGCAGGACAATATCCACTGGCCGGCCTTCCTTGTTGACGATGATTTTAGCTTCATTGGTGTCAAAGTTGAGCGCACCGCGTTTAAATCGCATGCTTTCCAGAATCTCATGCAGACGGACCATGCTGTCAATACTGGGCACAATGGCCTTGAACTGCTCAGCTTTTTCCTCATCTCCTGCGATGATGTCGTTGACATCGCTGTAGGTCATGCGGAAGGTCGTTTTAATGACAGACTGAGTAATGGTATGCTTGACCACGCGCCCCTTGGCATCTATCTCCATGATGGCCGACTGGGTCAGCCTGTCCACATTGGGATTGAGGGAGCAGATACCGTTGGACAGGCGCTCCGGCAGCATAGGCACCACGCGGTCAGTCACATAGACTGAAGTCGCCCGATTGAGGGCTTCCTTGTCCAGCTCAGAGCCTTCTTTGACATAGTAGGACACATCTGCGATATGGACGCCTAGCTCAAAGTTACCATTTTTCAGGCGCTTGATATGGACAGCATCGTCCAAGTCCTTGGCATCCGCTCCATCGATGGTAAAGGTAATCTCTTCGCGTAGGTCCAAACGTCCTTCCAAATCACTCTCCGTCGGTGCATCCGGAACTCGTTCAGCTTCTTCCAAGACCTTTTCTGGAAATTCGGAGACAATGTCCATCGACTCCAGCACTTCCAGTACATCTATACCTGGATCGTTGACATGACCGACTACATCAACCAAACTAGCCACAAAGAAATTATGTTTCTTAGTCGGATATTTGTCAATAGCGACCTTGAGCACCTCTGTGCCATCCAAAACCATGGCTGGTTTTTTAACATAAATAGGCTGGCGGATTTTCTGATTTTTCGAGCGGATATAGCCGGCATACTTGGGCTTTTCCTCATCCAACACCAGCTGGCCAACCGCTGACGTCAGGCTGTGCTCCAAAATATCGATTATCTTAGCTTCAGCTGACGTTCCCTTGATACGATCTGCCACCTTGGTAATGACCACTTCCACCGTATCGCCATCAATGGCATGATTGACATCATTACGGCTGACAAAAAGATCATCCTCTTCTTCATTCAGGGTGACAAAGCCAAAGCCATTCTTGTGGGCATGAAAAACACCCTTGAGCGTCAGACGCTCTTGCTTTTTCTTCTCATAAAGCTCAATCCGCCCCTCATCATCAAAGCGAATCTGATGCTTTCTTTCCATTTGGGAGATGGTCTTGACCAAGGCACTAAAGTCCTTGGAAGACTCTTTCCCCAAAGCAGCCGCCAGCTCATTCACGCTAGCCTGCTGCTTTTCTTTTAAATATTCTATGATTTCTGCTTTCATACTTTCTTTCTATACACTGAGGGACTCTTGATATTCCCCCTTTTAAACTCTTGAATTGTCAAATTAAGTGCACAATTCAAGACTTAAAAAACTTTCGCTAAAAGGTCTATAAGCTTTTTACGAGCAGAGCTAGACAATCAGCGATTTGACGTTTCGAATCATTTTGTCACTTCGTTCCTAACTCTTCTACATCTATCACTTGGACGGAAAATCTGCTTCTACTTCGCCGATGAATCAGCTTTTACAAGCAGTGCTACACACTCAACATGTGCTGATAGTTTCCTTATATACTATAAGACGAAATAAAGTCATAATATAGTTAGGATTATATTATTGGACTAAACTAACTGTTCACTACAACACAATTTACAAATTCGCTATCTTCAGAAACAATTTTTAATTTTAAATATCTAGGCAGTAACACTTCATATCTATCACCTTCTCCAATCAAATTTCCAACATAGAAAGCACAAGAATCTTTTTAATAATAAAAATACGGAGCATTTTATTATTCTCAAATCCATTTTCATCGCTGAAAGCTTTCTCTCTAAAAGAGTAGTTGAAATAAAAAGATGGGTCTATTAAATATCCTTCTCCAATTCCCTCATCTAATGATGTTTGAATCATTTTTTGATAAATATATGGATGGCAACCCCGATAAACTATGATAGCTTCCCCTATGGTAAAACTATCTAAAATTGAAGATACGTTCTTAACAATGCACTTAATTGGTTCGGATACAGGGGAATTACATCTCAAATATTGATTGATTTTCTCATAACATACAAGATAATTATTAATATTTTTTAGATGTTCATATTCATTTGGAAGGGAATAAACATCTCCAAAGTCTTCATTGAGATACTGTTTAGTGACTGACTCTACTTCATCCTCACTGATAGATACCGTTTCCCAAGTATTAGGATCATCTATTTTTAAGTTAATTGGTTCAAACATCTATACTCCTAAAATCCTCATTTCTCAGATCATACAATCTTTATTATATCATCTTTCTTATTTTTTAATACCTTGAATATACAATATGAGTGCACAATAAAAACTCATAAGATTTTCTAGTAAAATAGAATTGAACGAACTAGTTACACAAGGAAATCTTATGAGCTACCATCATTTTACCATAGACGAGCGTGAAAGTATTCTCATTTACCATATGCAAGGCCTAAATTTTTCTCAAATTGCTAAGTTACTTCATCGTCATCCTTCCAGCATTAGTCGGGAGTGGAAGCGATATCCAAAATCAGGAAGTTATTCTCCCAACAAAGCACAAGCATCTTATAAACTTGCAAAATCACACTGTGGGCGAAAGAGAAAGCTTGAAATAGATCATCATTTAAGCAATACCGTCAAGCATCTATTTCTCAATTGCCAATGGTCTCCTGAAGAAATAGAAGGCCGATTGTGCCTAGAATATGGAAAATCTGTTATTAGTTATCAAACGATTTATAAAGCCATCTATCGCGGTCATTTTGACGATAAGCTTTCACATGGTGCTCGTAGTGTGATTCGCAAACTTCGTCATCGTAGGAAAACACGTCATACGAAAGGTCATGTCGAAAATAGAGGGAAAATTCCTATTTCTCATACCATTCATGAAAGACCCGAAGAAGCAAACAAGCGAACTAGGATCGGTGATTGGGAAGCAGATACGGTTGCAGGGAAAACTGAAAAAGCTTGTCTAGTTACTCTAACCGATCGCTATTCTCGTTTTCTTAAAATCAAGAAGGTAGCGGTCAAGAAAAGCAAACCCGTCATAGAGGCGATGGTACAAATGTTGGACCCTTTACCAAAAGAAACTGTCACGTGCGATAGAGGAAAAGAATTCACGAATCATCAAGAATTGACTGATCAATTAAAGGTACAAGTCTATTTTCCAGACTCTCATACCCCTTGGCAACGAGGAACAAATGAGAACACGAATGGACTACTACGAGAATACTTTCCCAAAGGGAGTGATTTGACATTCATTGATGAGCACACCATTCAGCTGTGGGAGGATAAACTAAATAATAGGCCGCGAAGTGTCTCAACTGGAAAACTCCTTATGAAGTATTTTATGGTGAAATTGTGCACTTAATTTGACAATTCAAACTTTAAAAAAAGGCCAAGACAAAGTCAGAGCCCATTTTATTTACTAGATAATACTGCCAATATCAAGGCAATCAGCAACCAGACAAAGATCAAAAATCCTGTCAGACGCTGCATCACAGCTTCAAATCCCCGTGCTTTTGACCGCTCAAAAAGGTCGTTGGCACTCGAATCAAACACGTTACTAGATTGGTTTTTAGTTGGTTGCATGAAAATAGCAATGACAATAAAACCTGATAAAATGACTAAAATCGTTAATAATAGGCTATACATAAATAAAACTCCTTAAAATCCTTTCTATTTTACCATAAAATCTACTTAGATTCAAGATGTAAGGTTACTTTTCTTTCCTTGGGACAGTACTTCAATACCTCAATCTTATCAGGATGAGTCTTACTATTCTTACTAGTCAGATAATTCTGACTGCCGCAACTGGAGCATTTCAAATGAATTTTAACGCGCACTAGATTTCCTTCTTTTTCAATAAATTTCCAAAACAAAAAAGGTTGATGAGAAGACTGACTGCTACTAAACCTGCTGTAGCATAAAAGACTGAATGATAGCCTGCTGTCGCTGCAATAGCCGAACCCGACATGGGACCGATGACACCACCCAGATAAAAGAAAATCTGGTTGTAACTAAAGATTCGAGAAATCCCAAACTTAGGCGTTATTTTACTCAATAGAGCATTGACTCCTGGCACCAAGGCTCCCGTTCCTAAACCAAACAAGAATCGATAAAATCCGAGTTGGAGTGGGGAGCCTGCATGAGCACAGAGCAGGTAAATGATAATAGAATAAAACTGAGCTAAAACGAGCAAACGATGATTGCCCACTCGATCTCCTATGCGACCTAAAATACTTGAGCTCAGCATACTGGACAGTCCCATACTCGAAACAATCAGGCCAGATACAAAAATCAGATTGTCCGTTTGACCTAACTCCCGAATATAAAGGGAAAGAATCGGACCAATAGACTGGGCTGCAAACTGGATAACAAAGCTAGTCAGAAAAAGAGTTAGCAATAGCTTGGGATATCTAATCTGACGAATGAGTTCCCCAAAGCCAATCTCCTCTTCCTTGGTGACTGGCCTAAAGTCTTCTCGAATGAAAGCAGCCGTCATCAGAGTCGCAATCAGAAAGAAAAAGCCAATCAGTAGAAAGACATTGCGGATACCAAAAATTTCAGCAATCACTCCACCAATCAAGGGTCCCATGAGATTGCCCGCCACGACACCTGTTGCCAAAGTTCCCAGCGCGTAGCCCGTCTTGTCCTTAGGAGCCTGACTAGCAATCAAGGCTGTGCTGTTGGGCACATAGCCCGCAAAAACGCCGTTTAGAAAGCGTAAGACTAAGAGCCAAAAAATATTGGGCACAAAGGCAATACCGCCCATGGTAAAGACCATAGCCGTAGCAGCCCGAATCATCATCGGCTTACGGCCATAGCGGTCAGCCAGACTGCCCCAGACAGGAGATAAAAAGGCTGCTGAAACAGCCGAAAGAGCAATGCCAAGACCAGCATAATACTCCACCTCATGACCACGCGCTCCTAGCTGCTCCACAAAAAGGGGCATAAAGGAGTGACCAAGGAAATACTGGCACCTGTCAGGAAGTTCCCAAACCAAGCAATTTTCAGATTATGTTTCCAATTTACTTGTATCGTGATAGAATCATCTTCTTTCTAATTTCTGCAAAGCATCGCGAATCTGCTGTCGAGTTCCCTCTAGCGATCCATTATTATCAATCAGCACATCCGCCTTCTTTCGTTTTTCTCGGAGAGATAGCTGAGATGCTATGCGTTTTTCTGCTTCTTCCCGACTGAGAGCATTTCGAGTCATAAGACGACTGAGCTGAGTTTCCTCCGTCACGTCCACCAGCCAGATTTGGTCAAACCAGTTATCATATCCTAACTCAAACAACAAGGGAAGATCCATGAAAAAGACAGCTTCTGTCTCTGCTAGTAGGTCACGCCTGTGAGCCAACTCCTCTCGGATTATTTCGTTCTGAAGCTGGCTAGATTGGGCCAAGAGTTCGGGATTCCCAAAAATCATGGCTCCCAGCTTGGGGCGATCCAATCGCCCATCTTCCTGTAAGATAGCTGAGCCAAAAGTAGATAAAAGAGCCTGATAAAGCCGCCCCCCTGGCTCCTGCAGCTCATGCACCACTTGATCCGCATCGATGACTTGGTAGCCTTGCTGCCGCAAAAACTCTGTCACTGTTGACTTACCCGAAGCAATGCCGCCGGTGATACCAATAATTCTTACCACAACAGCTACCTCGCTTTCTGGCAATGAGGACAGAGATGAGTACCGCGTCCGCCCAGCTTAATCTTTTCAATCGGGCTACCGCATCTAGCACAGGGTTGTCCAGTCTTTCCATAGACCTGCAGAAAATCCTGCATCGTGCCATCTTCACCCAAAGCATTGCGGTAGGTCCGAATGGTCGATCCTCTCTTTTCAATCCCAAGCTGCAAAACTTCAATAATCTGCTCACGCAGCCGCTTGACTTCAGCAGGCTTCAGACTATCTGCTGGCCTAGCCGGATGAATCCGTGCCCGCCAAAGGGCCTCATCTACATAGATATTGCCTAGACCAACAACCAAGGTCTGCTCTAGCAAATAGGGTTTGATGGGCTTCTTGGAACGACTCAAAGCTGCAGCAAAGGCGGCAAAAGAAAGTCCGCCTCTGTCGGCTCAGGACCAAGCTTTCTGGCAGTGAAATAAGCCTCTAGCCGATCCTTTCTCAACAGCTCCATGGTTCCAAATTTGCGGACATCCTCATAAACAAGCGTCCCACCATCCGTCATCTCGAAAAAGACATGGGCATGCTTGCGCTCAGGCACCGCATCCGGATAAAAAAGATACTTGCCTTCCATTCTCAGATGGGAAACCAGCACTCCACCCGTCAGGTAAAAGAGCAAATACTTACCCCGACGGCCAATCCTTTCAATGGTCTGGCCTGGCAAGTCATGGATAAATCTATCTACTCCCGTGCCAATCATCTTGGCATAGCGGACCTGCACCTGCCCAATCGTCTTACCAACAACCAGACGCTCCAAACCGCGCCGAACCGTTTCCACTTCAGGTAATTCAGGCATAAAGTTCCTTTCTTAGTATTCTCAATATCATAGCCCCATAGCAAAGCTGTCTGAAAAATACTCGTCTAACATCAGGCGGTGTTTATCCGATACATTATCCAGCTCTGCTATTTCTTCTTTAGAAAAAAAGCCTAAACGCAGTGTTTCCTCATTATGAAAATTGGAAATATCAACATTCTCCAGTGCCTGAAGTTCATACAGAAAGACAACCGTCTGCACTTTGTCACCATTAGGATAAGATTCATCAAAATTCGTATAAACATTCAGCAAGCGCTTGGCTTCAACAGCAATGCCTGTCTCTTCGTGAAACTCACGCACGGCTGCTTGCAGAGAAGTCTCCCCGATCTCCATAGCTCCTCCAGGAATCGCCCATGTTTTCTTATCGCCTCGTAACTGCAGAAGCACACGGCCGTCCTCGTCTGCTAGAATTCCACCAGCAAAATTCAAGATAACCTTATCATGCCCCACCTTGGAGCGAATATAGGAAATATAGTCTTTGTTCATTCAATTTTCCTATCTACGATTCAATAGATAACCAGAAATGAAAAATTCTTGCTCTTTTAATATTCCTTCTCATTATAGCCAAAGTCTGCCAAGTCCAGTTTCTTGTCCCGCCAGTTTTTCTTGACCTTGACCCACGTTTCTAAGAAGACCTTATCTCCCAGCATAAGCTCGATATCACGGCGAGCCATGGATCCGATTTTCTTGAGCATGGAGCCGCCTTTACCGATGATAATGCCTTTTTGGCTGTCTCGCTCGACCATGATCGTCGCTCGGATATGTACCTTGTCCGTCTCCTCGTCTCGCTTCATGCTGTCAACAACCACTGCGACTGAGTGGGGAATCTCTTCACGAGTCAGGTGTAGAACCTTCTCACGAATCATTTCTGAAACCAAGAAACGTTCTGGATGGTCGGTAATCTGGTCTTCTGGGAAATATTGGAAACCTTCCTCTAGATTTTCACTGAGGATATCAATCAGACGGGAAACATTGTTTCCCTGCAGAGCTGAAATTGGCACGATTTCTTTGAAATCCATCTGCTGACGGAAATCATCAATTTGCGCCAAAAGCTGATCTGGATGAACTTTATCAATCTTATTAACCACCAAAATAACTGGCACCTTAGCCGCTTTCAGGCGTTCGATAATCATATCATCACCCTTGCCACGTGGCTCATCTGCCGGTACCATGAAGAGAACCGTATCCACCTCACGCAAGGTGCTGTAGGCTGCTTCCACCATGAAATCGCCTAAAGCCGTCTTAGGCTTATGAATTCCCGGTGTGTCGATAAAGACAATCTGCTCCTTATCCGTCGTATAAATGCCCATAATCTTATTGCGGGTCGTCTGAGCCTTGTCACTCATGATGGCAATTTTTGCCCCATGACATGATTCAAAAACGTTGATTTACCGACATTTGGTCGGCCTAAAATGGCTACAAAGCCTGATTTAAAAGTCATTGTTCTATTCCTTCTCTAAAAAATAATATCCCACAGTTTTGGCAGAAAGATAATCAAACCTGTGATAACTGCAAAACCAGAAACCACCAAAACTGCACCAGCTGCCATATCCTTGGCATTCTTAGCCCGCATAGAAAAGTGATAATCACTAGCCAGATCCACCACATTTTCAACGGCTGAATTCATGATTTCAAAAGCGATCACCAAAAAAATACTTAGCAGCAAGAACAGCCACTCCGTCGCTGAAATCCGAAAAATCAGACCTGCAATGATGGCAGCTACAGCTGAAAGAACATGGCTCCGCATATTCTTTTCTTCCTTAAAAGCTGTGAAAATCCCCGTCAGAGCGAACTCCAAACTTGATATGACATCTCGATTTTTCCACTTGCGCTTGTTTTTTTTTATTGTCTTGTAAGTCCATAAGCTGTCAAAATTTCTTCCTGTAAGCCAAACATTTCTGCTTCTTCTTCCGGCGTATAATGATCGTAGCCGTTGATATGCAGAAAACCATGCACCGCCAAAAAGCCCATCTCTCGCTCAAAGCTGTGGCCGTATTCTTCTGCCTGCTCCCGCGCCTTATCCACCGAAATGAAGAGCTCGCCGATATAAGCGTCAAAATCCTCCAGCATCTCAGCCAGCTCAGGATTGTCTGCCAAATCTTCCTCATCAAAAGCAATATCCAGCTCTGGCTTGTATTCCAAGCTGATGACATCCGTCGGCCGATCTGTGTCTCGGTATTCCAAGTTGAGCTCATGGCTGCGCTCATTGGTCACAAAAGTCACAGCCATTTCCTTATTCTCTTTGCCCGTCTTCTGAGCCGCAAACTCCAAGATTTCCTGAGTCTGCTTAATGATTTCTTGAGAAACCTGACCGGTTTCATCCACCATTTCGATATACATATTTTACCTGCCTTGCTAATATTACTTTTATTATATCATATTTGGGCGCCTATGAGAGCCACAAGCCTCGCATTTAAACGAGGGGAAATCCTAATTCAAAACCAAAAAAGGCTGAGAAAATCTCAACCTCTTTATCTAGTGCTAATTGCCGGGATCGAACCGGCGACCTCATCCTTACCATGGATGCGCTCTGCCTACTGAGCTAAATCAGCATTACCTATCTACTATATCATGTAGATAGGTACTTGTCAATATTCTTTCTCATTTTTTTGCGAAATATTGGTCCCTAGTCAGATAGTAATGCAGCCGCATCACTATTCGTCCTTCCTCATGCTTGTCCAAGGCTGCATATGGCTCTTCGTGCGAAAAGATCATGCCTGACTTTTGCATGACACGGCCGGAGGCAGGATTATCAATATCATGTACAGCGACCAATTTGTTCATGCCGATTTCTTCAAAAGCCAGCTCAAGCACTGCCCGAGTGGCCTCAGTCGTGTAGCCCTGATTCCAGTATTTTTTATGGATCACATAGCCGATAGCTGCCGTTTTCAAGTCCAAGCGGATCTTATGCAGGTCAATCGTCCCGATAAAGTCGCCAGTCTCCTTCAGCTCAATGCCCCAGCGACCCAAAGGATTAGCTAGGTAAAACAGGGCGATATTATTGCGGGTTTCTTCTAGATTTTTGTTGGTCGCAAAGGTATAGCGAACATTCTCCTCGTCTGAAGCATATTCAAACATGGCTGGTGCGTCATCCAAAGTCACCGGACGCAAGATCAATCGTTCCGTCTCAATTCTGGAATGCTGGCTCAGCTTAACATAAATATTTTCCATCTCTTCCTCCTGATTTTTCTTATCAGAATAGCATAATTTCCTGCTCAAAACAATCCTTTTTTTCTTGCTTTTTGCGATAGTTTCCTTTAAAATGAAAACATCACAATAATTGACCTAGGTCCCTTTGTAGTCCTATATTCGGAGATCCTAGCGTTAGAAAAAGGAGTAAAGCTCTATGTTAATCGGAATTCCAAGAGAAATTAAAAATAATGAAAATCGCGTTGCCCTGACGCCAGCTGGTGTGCACAGTCTTGTAGGAAAAGGCCATCAGGTTTTGATTGAGACAAATGCTGGACTTGGATCTGGCTTTGCAGATGCAGACTATGAAAAGCAAGGTGCAAAAATCGTTGCTACTGCTGCTGAAGCCTGGGCAGCTGAGTTGGTTGTTAAGGTTAAAGAACCGCTGGAAGCTGAATACCAATTCTTGCGTGATGACCTCCTACTCTTCACTTACCTGCACATGGCCGCTGCTCCCGAATTAGCCCAAGCTATGATAACTGCTAAAACTACCGGGGTAGCCTACGAGACTGTACGTGACGGACAAGGACAACTACCACTCTTAGTACCTATGAGTGAGGTTGCTGGTCGTATGGCTGTTCAAATCGGAGCTCATTTCCTAACCAAGCAAACAGGCGGCTCTGGCGTTCTCCTTGGTGGTGTACCAGGTGTGCCAAAAGGTAAAGTCACCATCATCGGAGGCGGTGTTGTAGGAACTCATGCAGCCCGTATTGCTCTGGGACTAGGCGCTCAAGTTACGATTCTCGATATTAGCGCTAAACGTCTATCTGTGCTAGAAGAAGTCTTTGGCAACCAAATCCAAACCCTCATGTCCAATCCATTTAACATCGAGGCAAGCGTCCGCGAAGCAGATGTCGTGATTGGAGCTGTGCTCATTCCTGGTGCTAAAGCACCAAAACTGGTAACTGACGATATGGTGAAGCAAATGCGCCCTGGTTCTGTCATTGTTGATGTGGCCGTTGACCAAGGTGGCGTTATCGAGACTGCTGACCGCGTGACAACCCACGATGAGCCAGTTTATGAGAAACACGGTGTTCTCCACTATGCGGTAGCCAATATCCCTGGTGCCGTGGCTCGCACTTCTACCATCGCCCTGACCAATGTCACCCTTCCTTATATCGAAGCGCTGGCTGGCAAAGGCTTCAAACAAGCTATTGCAGACGACGCTGGATTGCGTGAAGGTGTCACAACCTATCACGGTCACATCACTAGCCGACCAGTTGCAGAAGGCTTGAATCTCGATTATACTTCTATTGACGAACTTATCTAATCATTTTTCTCTTATATACAAAACCCGAAGGAACTTTTAGTCCTTCGGGTTTCATTTGTTTTAAATTTGAAATTAGTATCATGCTGCCATCCATTTAGACAAGATCAACATTGCTCCACATCTTTAATTATCAAGTCTGTTACTCTTTAATAGACATTTTACAAGAAGTATCTAATGCCAGTGATTCCTAGCCCTGACTAGTCTCTTCTTTCTGGTAAAAGTTCATCCCAACCTCAGTATCCTCAACCAGAATATCATCAGTCTGGCCCAACAGCAGCAAAGCGATGTAAAAGTCACCAACACAGCCCGCTGCATGAATACTAGCTAGAGGCATGTAGAGAGTTGAACTGAGCAAGCCAAGCATGGCCAATAAGGTCAGAAGCAGGCTAATCAAAACAAAGGGTGCCAAACCAATGACCAAGAAGTCCTTACGATTGTAAAAAGTTCCTGGACTAGTCGCATAGGCCATCCCATTTTTAAAACCAAACTTGACCTTGGCCTTCCCTTTACCAAAAAACTTGAAGAAGAAACCGTGGATGTACTCATGGATGACGACAAGGATAAAGGTAAAAACTAAAAAATAGGCAAGATCTAGACCCGAAAAATCATAATGATCGGCTCGGAAGATTAACTGGGTCAATTTTGCAAAAAGCATGGAGAAAGGAAAAATCAGTAAGAGCCCCGCTACATTTAGCCCGATTACATATTTCTTTTTCTTCCATAAAGTTGATTTTTTTGATTAATTTCATGATGAACTCCTTTTTGGGCTG